>Ga0163227_100005_pt1 | contig 209173 bp, 194 predicted proteins | sample MSEWel2016_09_14_2_FD_113148 | JGI IMG/M metagenome (GOLD analysis project Ga0163227, IMG submission 113148) | Subsurface microbial communities from deep shales in West Virginia, USA - MSEEL Well Study Marcellus 5H_2016_09_14 ...
CCGCCTTCGAAGGCGGTGTCGAGCCACGTGTCCACGATCTGGGGCACGATTTCCGGCGGCATCATGCGCCCGCCGAGCGCGATGACGTTGGCGTTGTTGTGCAGCTTGGTCAGCCGGGCGCTCTCGACGTTCCAGCACACGCCGCAGCGCACGCCCTTTACCTTGTTGGCCGCGATGGCCTCACCGTTGCCGCTGCCGCCAAAGACGATGCCGTAGTCGGCCTTGCCCTGAACGACGGCCTCGGCCGCCGGCACGACGAAGTCCGCATAGTCGACGGAGTCCTCGCTGTGGGTCCCGAAATCCAGCACCTCGATGCCACGGCCCTCGAGATGAGCCTTGACGATTTCCTTGAACCGGTAGCCGGCGTGATCTGTGCCCAGCGCGATCTTCATGATGTCCCGAGGATGGGCGTAAGCCGCGACGGGGCAAGTGCGTTGTGCCCCCATCGCAGGCTAAGTATTGAATTTCAGGGTAAGCGAGGCTCGGTGAAACGGCGAAAAGCAAGCGTATGACCTTGCCTTGACGGTCAAGCAAGCCACTGGTCGGCGAGGGCTCTGGCACCCCTTCAGGGTGCCATTACGGTAAAGTATCCCGGTGGTGTCCGGTGCCTGCGGCCCCCTCAACCACCGGCTAGAGGCGGTGACCCCTTCGGGGTCGGCAGTGGCCCTGGCATGTCTTGGAAGGCGGCGGTTGCATCCAATGGCCGGCGCTGCGTTGCGCGGTGGCGTCTCCCTCCGCTCGGGAGATCTCGGCCTTCGTTTCCGCTGTGTATCTACCTCTTGCTCTGGCGAAGCGGCCTCACCCGAGCAAGCGCACATAGCCGGTGGTTGAGGCCGCTTTGCGGACGACACCACCGGTTGCCTATCGGTGCGACGGAAGCACCTTGAAGAGGTACCAGCAGGGGGGCTAGATGCCGGCCTGGTGCTCGAAGAAGGGTTCGACCGTGCGCTCGCCGTGTTTGAGGGCGTGGGCGACGTCGCGGGCAAAGTAGGTCAGGATCATGTCGGCGCCGGCGCGCTTGATTGCGAGCAGGCTCTCGTCGCGCGTGCGCTTGAGGTCCAGCCAGCCTAGCTTGGCCGCCGCCATGATCTGCGAATATTCGCCGCTCACCTGGTATGCCGCGACGGGCAGGTCGGTGTTTTCGCGCGTCTGGCGAATGATGTCGAGGTAGGCGCCCGCGGGTTTGACCATCACGGCGTCCGCGCCCTCCATCACGTCCAACTCCACTTCGAGTGCCGCTTCGCGTGCATTGCCCGGGTCGAGCTGGTAGGTGTGCTTGCCGAGCAGCGTGGTGCCCGCCGCCTGGGCGCTGCCCACGGCGTCGCGGAAAGGCCCGTAGTAGGCGCTGTTGAACTTGGCGCTGTAGGCCATGATGCCGACGCCGGAGAAGCCCGCCTCGTCCAGCGCCTCGCGGATCACCGCCACGCGCCCGTCCATCATGTCGCTGGGGGCGACGAAATCCACGCCCGCCTCGGCCTGCAACACGGCCATTTTGGCCAGGCGCTCGAGGGTCAGATCGTTGTCCACATCACGGCCGTCGGCCGTCAGCACGCCATCATGGCCGTGGGTGGTATAGGGGTCGAGCGCCACGTCGGTGATGACGCACAGCTCCGGCACGGCCTGCTTGATCGCCCGGACGGCGCGCAGCACGAGGGTGTCGCGGTCGAGCGCGTTTTCGCCGGTGGGATCTTTGAGCGAAGGGTCGATCTTGGGAAAGATCGCGACGCCGCGCACGCCGAGTTGGGCCAGTTGCAGGCACTCACGCACCAGTTGACGGATCGGCCAGCGCTGTTGTCCCGGCATCGACGCGATGGGCTCGGGCGCTCCGTCGCCGTCGATCGCGAACAGCGGCATGATCAAGTCGTCTGCCGTGACGCGCGTCTCCTGCACCAGGGCGCGAATGGCGGCCGTGCGGCGATTCCGACGCGGGCGGTGAACAAGGCGAAAACCAGGCGTATTCGATCCTTCAGACATGATGGTCTACCTCTACGCCTGCTCCGCCCGCGAGGCAAGGGCGATGGCAAGAGAGGCGGCCAGAAGGGTTTGAAACAGAAGGACACAAAGAACACGAAGAGGAGGGGCTTGGCCACAGAAGCCACAGAAAGAAAAACGAACCGATGACTCCTCATCAGCAGAGAACCCAAGCCCGCTCCCTTTCCTGATCTACCTTTTGTGTCTTTTGTGCCTTCTGTGGCTAAACAAAGACCGACCACCACGCTGCTCGATCGATAATCCAGCCAGAGAAAGCAGAAAAAACCGAGAACACGGCCGGCTTCTCTGGTTATTAGCCACAAAAAGCACAAAAGCCACCGAAGGATGAATGGATTGAAGAGACTCCGCACCAGAAGGGATGCAGGGCCCGCGCCTAATCACCCAAGGCCGTTTTTCGGGTGGCTCGGGCGGTGGACGGGATTTCCTGTTTGCGTCCTGTGTCTGCAGGCCTTCACTTCCGGATATGGTGATCAAGTTGCACGATACCCTGAGCCGTGAAGTCAAGGCGCTCGAGAAGCGGGCGGGCGAGCCATACAAGGTCTACGTCTGCGGGCCGACGGTGTATGGACCGGCGCACATCGGTAACTTCATCACCTTCACGCGCTTCGATGTGCTCTACCGCACGCTGAAGGTGGCCGGCTACGAGCCCTATTACGTGCGCAACATCACCGATGTGGACGACAAGACGATCAAGCGTTCGCAGGAAGAGGGCCTGTCATTGCAGGCTTTCACGGAAAAGTGGACCCAGAAGTTCCATGACGACTGCGCCGCGCTGAACCTGCTCGAGCCCGACGTCGAACCGCGGGCGACCGAGCACCTGCAGGAGCAGATCGACCTGGTCGAAAAGCTGATCGAGAAGGGCAACGCCTACGTCGGCGGCGACGGCAGCGTCTACTACCGCGTGACGAGTTTTGCGGACTACGGCAAGCTGGCCCACTTCGACCCGGAGCAGCTGCGCACGCAGGACACCAACAGCGCGGGCACGGCCAATCTGGCCGACGAATACGAGCGCGAGGCGGTGGCGGATTTTGCCCTCTGGAAGGCGCAGAAGGCCGACGATGGTGCCAACAGCTGGCCGGGGCCGCGCCATCCGGAGACAGGTGAGCGCATCGCGGGTCGCCCGGGCTGGCACCTGGAGTGCAGCGCCATGAGCATGCGCTACCTCGGGCCGTCCTTCGACCTGCACGGCGGTGGGGAAGACCTCTGCTTCCCGCACCACGAAAACGAGATCGCGCAGAGCGAGGCCGCCACGGGCGAGACTTTCTGCCGCCACTGGATGCACAGCACGCACCTGCTGGTGGAGGGCAAGAAGATGTCCAAGAGCCTCGGTAACTTCTTCACGATCGAGGATTTGCTGGAAAAGGGCTATGCGCCCGCCGCGATCCGCCTCGCCTTTCTGCAGGGGCACTACCGCCAACAGTTCAACTTCACGCTCAGTGGCATCGATGCCGCCAAAAGCGGGCTGGAAAAGCTCGAGAAGGGCCTGCAGCCGCTGCTGGAAAAGGCGGGCATGAGCCGCGAGCAATTCACCGGCCTGGTGCCGCCTTTCGCGGAGAACCTCGGCGCATTCCAGAACGCCTGGAACGCGCTCTGCCACGACCTCAATACGCCCGCCGCCCTCGGCAGCCTCTTCAGCGCGGTGAAGCGCGCCAGCAAGCAGGCGGAAACGGCCGAGGACGCCCAGGCGGCCCTGCGCGCGGCCGCCACGCTGCTCTTTGCGCTGGGCCTGCCGCTGTTCGCGGCTCAGGAGGCCGAGCCGGAAGCCGTCGAAGTGCCGTCCGACATCGCAGAGCTGGCCGAACGTCGCTGGCAGGCCAAGCAGTCCAAGGACTTTGCCACCGCCGATGCCCTACGTGCCGAGCTGACCGAAAAGGGCTGGCAAGTCCTCGACCGCAAGGACGGCTACGACGTGGTGCAGGCGTAGCCGGGACGCCGCGAGTAGCTTGGTTTGGCCAAAGAAGGCACAAAAACCACAAAAGGTGGGTCAGGAAGAGGAGTGGTGATGTGGAACGGGCTTGGGTTCTCTTCTGGTAAAGAGTCGCTCCCATGCATTACTCTTTCTGTGTCTTCTGTGCCTTTTGTGGCTACCTAGTATCTCATGATACCAGAAAAGGCAGATAGGGCGGCCGTGTTCTCTGTTATTTTTGCTTTCTCTGGCTGGATTCTCGATCGCAGGAGCAGCGTGACGGTTGCTCTTTGGTTGGACCACAGAAGGCACAAAAGCCACAAAAGGTAGATCAGGAAAGGGAGCGGGCTTGGGGTTTCTCTGCTGGGGAGGAGTCTTCGATTTATTCCTCTGCGGTCTCTGCGGTGTTTTTGTGGCGGACGAGCTCTTTCCTCGCGCGAAAAAAAGGCGGCGTAGTCCGTCGCAAATGTGCTTCACGCGGGCGGCAGGCTTTGCCACAGTGGCAGCATGACGACGGCCAACGCATCCGCCCCGCAGGTGGGCATCATCATGGGCAGCATCTCCGATTGGGAGACGATGCAGCACGCCGCCGAGTTGCTGGAGCAGCTGGGCGCGACCTACGAAAAGCGCATCGTCAGCGCGCACCGCACGCCGGATCTGCTGGTCGAATACGCCAAGACGGCGGCCGGGCGCGGGCTGCAGGTCATCATCGCGGGCGCGGGCGGCGCGGCGCACCTGCCGGGCATGGTGGCTTCGATGACGGAGCTGCCCGTGTTGGGCGTGCCGGTCAAGAGCCGGGCGCTCAGCGGCATGGACTCCCTGCTGTCGATCGTGCAGATGCCGGCCGGCGTCCCGGTCATGACCCTTGCCATCGGCGATTCGGGGGCCAAGAACGCCGCGCTCTCGGCCGGTTCGATCTTGGCCCTGCAAGATGAAGCGATTCGCACCAAGCTGAAGCAGTTCCGCCAGGCGCAGACGGACAAGGTCCTCGCGATGGAACTGGAGTAGCCTGGGTTCTTTGGCACCGAAGCACACGAAGCGCGGGGAAAGGACTCTTCGAGACCACGAGGATCCGTTCGGCCAGCTCCTATCCTGAGCTTCCGCTTGCGTTCAAGGCGAGGGTGGCGTGTATTGCTCTGCTTTCATGAGTGCCGTATCTTCCAAGAACGACGTGATTCTACCTCCGGCGACGATCGGGATCCTCGGTGGGGGGCAGCTGGGCCGCATGAGCATCATGGCCGGGCGCAAGTTGGGCTACCGCTTTGTGGTGTATGAGCCCAAGGGACCGAACTCACCCGCCGGGGTGCTGGCGGACGAGGAGATCAATGCGCCCTACGACGACATGGATGCCCTGCGCACGTTTGCGCAGAAGTGCGACGTGGTGACCTACGAGTTTGAGAACGTGCCGAGCGGGCCCTTGCAGATGATCTCGAGCTACGCCCCGGTGCGACCGGGCGCCAAGGCCTTGCATACCTGCCAGAACCGCCGCCGTGAAAAACAGTTCCTGCAGGACAACAACTTCCCCTGCGCGCCCTTTGCGATCGTCAACAATGCGGACGAGCTGCAGAGCGCGTGGCGTCAGCTGGGCGGCGAGGTGGTGCTCAAGAGCGCCGACTTTGGCTATGACGGCAAGGGCCAGCGCAAGCTCGAGGCCGGCGACGATACGGCCAAGGTATGGCGCGAGATGAACGTGGAGGCGGCGGTGCTGGAAAAGTGGATCCGCTTCAAGGGCGAGTATTCCGTCATCTGCGCCCGCAACGCCAACGGCGACGAAATGGCGTTCCCGCTTACGGCCAACGAGCACCGCAACCACATCCTGCACCTTTCGCAGGCCCCCGCGCGCGGCGTCGACGCGACCCGCCAGATGGAGGCCGAAGAGCTGGCGATGGGCATCGCGCGCGCGCTGGATGTCGAAGGCCTGATCGCGGTCGAGCTGTTCCTGACCGACGAAGGCTGGCTGGTCAACGAGATGGCGCCGCGCCCGCACAACAGCGGCCACTACAGCTTTGACGCCTGCCTCACCAGCCAGTTCGAGCAGCACATCCGCGCGATCTGCAACCTGCCGCTGGGCGATCCCAGGCTGCTGTCGCCGGTCGCGATGGTCAACCTGCTGGGCGACGTGTGGAAGGCCGCCGGCGAAGCCGGGCCGGATTGGCCGACGCTGTTGCGCCACCCGCGCGCCAAGCTGCACCTGTATGGCAAGGACGCACCCAAGGCGGGCCGCAAGATGGGCCACTTTTGCGTGATGGCCGACAGCGCGGGCGAAGCCGCCAAGGAAGCCGAGACGCTGCTCCAGCAGATCAGCCGTCAGGCCTAGCGCCGACCGCATGAAAAAGGCCGGCCATCCAGGGATGACCGGCCAGTGGGGAGTCGGAGACGCGCGGAGGGTCGCGGCGTCTATTTGACGCGCACGTAATCGAAGTTCATCCAGCCCCAGCCGGCGCTGATCTGCACGGTGTTGCTGCCGGCGTTGAGGTAGACGCTTCGGTCGACTTCGGACCAGCTGGAGGTCTGATTGAAGGTCAGGCTGCCTTGCGCGCTGCCGTTGACGCTCAGGTTTTGGGTTTTGTCGCCGTAGGGAGCGCTGAAGCCGAAGCCGAGCGTGTAGTTGCCGGAGCTGGCGACGGTGACGTCCCAGGTGAGGGTGCCGCTGTTGGTGAGGGAGACGTATTGGCCGCCCGCGGCATTGCTGTCGCTCTGCACGGAGGTATCGCCGCTCAAGTTGGCGTATTCGGCCTGAAACCAGGTCTGGGTGGAGCCGCCGCCGTTGTTACCGCCGCCCGAGGCGCTGCCACTGCCGAGTTTGTCGTAGACGGTGTTGAAGTAGGCGCTGGGGCTGTAGGAGGTGGCATACGGGTTGTTGGCCCAGCTGGGGGAGGCCATGTTCATGCTGCCGCCGTCGCCGTTCCACGCCCAGCCGATGACGGTCCAGCCGAGGGACTTGGCGTAATCGACGAGGCCGGACCAGTCCGCGCCGCCGCTGTTGCCACTGCCGAATTCGCCCACGATGACCGGCCGACCGGTATTTGCCAACGCATCGAGGTCGCCCGTCGTCATCCAGTTGCCGGAGTTATATTGGACGTAAGCACTGGGGTAGATGTGGGTGGAGAAGACGATATTGCTATCGTTGATCATGCTGGAGGCGGCCGCTGCGACGTGGGTTTCCTGAGCCCAGCCGGGGATGTCGATAATCAGCGGGCCGCTGTAGACCTGGCGCACGGTGCTGATGGCGTTGTTGTAGGCTGCGGCGTAGGTGCTGGGCGTCTGATTGTGGCTGCCCCACTCGTTCATGAGGTTGACGGTGAAGCTGCCGCTCTGGGCGAGCGTGCTGTAGTTTTGCACCCACCAGTTGGCGGCGGCATTGAGCGCCGAGGTGCTGTCGCTACCGTTATCCTGATAGTTGTGGTAGGTCGCGATGACGTTGTAGCCGTTGGCGTTGGCTTCGGCGATCCAGTTCGCGGCCGTGTTGATCGAGAGGCCTTCATCGGGCTCGATCTCGATCCGCACCGTCTGGATTTCGGAGTATTGGTTCATCAGGCTCCAGCCGAGGTCCACATTGCCACTGTTGTAGTAGGCGGGCTGGAGGTTGACGCCGTCACCCCAGCCGAGCGTGGCGGCGTCGGTAGGCGAGGAGAGCAGTGCGGCTGCGGTGAGGGCGGCGAGAGGGAGCATTTTGCCTTTCAGGCAGTCGAGTTGGATCATATCGTATTTCTAGGGGTTTGGAAAACCCATGCCCATATCGCGATGAGACATGAGGATTCCGTTCTGGGGTTTTGTTTGGCGCCTCCTCAAGAGGTTGGGTAGGCTCCGCCCTAGGGCTTATTGATTAAGTACAAGCCAAGGTAGCAGGGGCGGAAACCGCCTGAGTAGGCGCATCGAAAAGACGCGTTATGTAGACGCGTGATACTGGCTATCTCGGCGCCAAGGCGTCGGCACAGCTTTCCTGGTCGAGGGCGCGTCTATTACTGCAGGCACACAACGCGTGTGCCGCGAAACTCTGGGGATCTAGCATGGGAGGGCCTTTCTGGGGTGGAAGGTGAAAGTTGCCCTGTTGGGTATGTAGCGACGGGATCTAACCTTCAAGTGACCTCAGAGTCTTTTCCTGTGTATGACAACGCTGCTTCTATCGCCTATGAGGATGGGTGTGTCAAGGATAGTCTACATTCGCGATCGTGGAAAGGTGATGTTAAATGCATAAGCATAAAGATTAAATCATCTTTGTTTGATGAAGGATGGGCAGTTGATGCATACCGGTGATGTGCACACCCAGTGGTGACGACAGCTTCGACGGTCGGGTGAGAATTCTCCTCTCCGACTGCCCTCAGGCGGGCCAACGGTTGCAATCGCTGGGAAACGGGGCATGTTAGCACTACGATGGCTGATAATCTATATAAGGCTGAGCGCGATCGGCCCCGGGTCGTCGTGCTGGGGGCCGGCTTCGGCGGGCTGACCTTTGCCCAACATTTCGACGACTCCCAGGCGGAGCTCGTGGTGGTCGACCGTCAGAATCACCACCTCTTTCAGCCGCTGCTGTACCAGGTAGCGACCGCTGGCCTCTCCGCGCCCGAGATCGCCAAGCCGATTCGCCAGATCTTGCGCCACAAGGACAATACCACCGTGCTGATGGACGAAGTGGTGGATCTCGACCTGAACCGGCGCGAGGTGCAGATGCGCGACCACCAGCAGCCGCTGGCTTACGACTACCTCGTGCTGGCGGTGGGGGCGCGTACCAACTATTTTGGCAACGATCAGTGGGAGCAGTTCGCCCCGGGCCTCAAGAGCCTCGACGATGCGACGCGCCTGCGCCACAACCTGTTGCTCGCCTTCGAGGAAGCGGAAAACACCGACGATCCGGAGGAGCGGGAGCGCCTGATGACCTTTGTGGTGATCGGTGCCGGCCCGACGGGCGTCGAAATGGCCGGTGCGATCTCCGAGCTGGCGCGACACGTGTTGGACCGCGACTTCAGCCACGTGAACCCGGCGGCCGCCAAGGTGATCCTCGTCGAGGGCGCCGATCGCGTGCTGCCGCCCTTCGATCCCAAGCTCTCCGATAGCGCCCGCCGTCAGTTGGAAGGCATGGGCGTCGAGATCATTACGGGGGAGCTGGCCAACGACATCCGCAAGGGTGAGGTGGTGCTGCCGAGCCGCACGATCAAGGCCGAGAATATCATCTGGACCGCCGGAGTGCGTTCGAGCCCGTTGCTCGATCAGCTACCGGTGGAGAAGGACCGTGCGGGTCGCATCATGGTCAAGCCAGACTGCTCGCTGCCGGGCTTCGACCACGTGTTTGCGGTGGGCGACATCATCAACCTGAAGGACCCGAAAGGTCAGCAGGTGCCGGGCATTGCTCCGGGTGCCATGCAGACCGGCGAATACACGGCCAAGCTGATCAACGACGAGATCAAGGCGCACGCCAAGCAGGAGAAGCTGCCGGAGCGCAAGCCCTTCACCTACTGGGACAAGGGCAACATGGCGACGATCGGCAAGAAGCGTGCGGTGGCCCAGGTCGGCAAGTTTCAGTTCAGCGGCTTCTTTGCCTGGATCGGTTGGCTCTTCATCCACCTGATGTTCCTGATCGGCTTCCGCAACAAGATCGCGGTGCTGCTGCAGTGGGCCTACGCCTACATCCGGGATAAGCGCGGGGCGCGTGTCATCACCAACATGGATGCCTCCTACCTGCTCAAGAATCAGAAAGCGAATCCCGTTCATCGCGCGCTGATGCGCCGGGGGCGACCCCACGCCACCCCTGCCGGGGCGACCGCTCACGAGAAAGAGCCTTCGAAGACCTGAGGCGGGTAGGGCGCAGCCTCCAGGCAAGCCGCCGCATGCGTAATCCTTCCCGCTGCAACGGTGGCACCCGCTTCGGGGTGCTGCGGCGCGAGAGGGGGCGTTTCCGGTGGTGTCGGGTGCCTGCGGCTCCCTCAACCACCGGCTACAGGCTGTGACCCCTCCGGGGTCGTGTCGATTGGGCCGAAGTGGCGTGCAGGTGTTAAGCTCGGGTGCGATTCCGGCATCCCGACGGGGATGCCAGCTTCTAGCCGGTGGTTGAGCCTGCGCAGCGGGCGACACCACCGGTGGCCCTCACGCCAACGGGCGCACCTTGAAGAGGTGCCAGCAACGGGTGAATCCCTTCCCGCTACGGTGGCACCCGCTTCGGGGTGCGCTGGTGAGAGGGGGCGTTTCCGGTGGTGTCGGGTGCCTGCGGCTCCCTCAACCACCGGCTACAGGCTGTGACCCCTCCGGGGTCGTGTGAGATTGGCCGATGTGGCGTGCAGGTGTTAAGCTCGGGTGCGATTCCGGCATCCCGACGGGGATGCCAGCTTCTAGCCGGTGGTTGAGCCTGCGTAGCGGGCGACACCACCGGTGACCCTCATGCGAACGGGCGCACCTTGAAGAGGTGCCAGCAACGGGTGAAACCCTTCCCGCATCCAGAGCGAGCTGGAGGCTCGCACGCCACAATGTGTCGAAATCAGGCTTCCTTGGCGTTGCGGGTCTCGGTAATGAGGCGGGAGACGTGGGCGATCACTTCTTCGAGGGAGAGGTCACCCGTGTCCACGCGGTGGGCGTCGGATGCCGCCTGCAGGGGCGCGATCTTGCGTTGCTGGTCGGCTTTGTCGCGGTCGCCGATGGCGTCCACCTGGCCCTCGGCGGCACGACGCTCCGAGCGCGTACGCTCGTCGGCAAAGAGGAAGATCTTGAGGTCGGCATCCGGAAAGATGACGGTGCCGATGTCGCGGCCATCCATGATGAGGCCGTCGAAGCCTTTCTGGCGGGCGACGTCGGCGAGGCTGCGCTGGTAGGCCTTCACGGCGTCACGCACATCGGGCAGGGCGGCGTAGCGTGAGACGAGGGCGTTGACTTCTTCGGAGCGCAGCTCGGTCAGGGCGGGGGCGCGTCCGTTGAGGGTGATGCTGGCCTCTCGCTCGCGGACCTGGCAACCGAGTTCGAGCTCTTGCAGCAGGGTTACGAGATCCGGGCTGGGGGCCGGGGCGACGGCCGCGTCGAGGCAGGCGAGCGTCAAGGCGCGGTAATGCGTGCCGGTGTCGACGTGCAGCAGGTTATGCTGCTGGGCCACGCCGCGCGAAGTCGAGGACTTGCCAGTGGCGGCCCCGCCGTCGAGGGCAATGATGAGAAACTGCGGTTGCGCCATGCGCAAGAAGCTGGGCTCAAAAGGGAAAGAGCGCAAACGCAAACGCTCGCCGTGCCGCTAGGCGCGGGCTCCCCAGGGCGTGCGCGTCTGGTATTGGTAGTCAGAGTCTTCGCGAATGAGGCGCAGGATCTCGAAGAAGTGAGGGAAGGTCTTGCCGCAGCACTGTGGGTCGCGGATCTTCAGCCACGGCTGGTTGTCGCCGCGGACGTTGGCGCAACCCAGGATAGCGAAGCTCATGGCGACGCGATGGTCCTCGTAGGTCTCGATCTCCACCCCCCGCTCGGCCGCGGCGCGCAGCGATTCCGGGTCGGGGATGATTTCGAGGGAGTCTTCCTCTTCGATCACGTTGGCGGGGCCCAGCAGCTTGCGCAGTTCCGTGGCCATGGCGGAGACGCGGTCGGTCTCCTGATGGCGTGTGTGGGCGATGCCGGTGATCTTCGTCGGGCCGTCGAACAGCGGTGCGATGGCGGCCAAGGTGAGGAAGGTGTCGGAAAATTCGCGAAAATCCACCGTGCCCGGGCTTTCGGCGACGCTCGGCTGGTGGGTGGGGCCGGTCGTGTCGGGCGTGAACTCGGCAATGACATCGCCGTTGGGGCGATAGTAGACCTGGAGGCCGCATTGCTCCATCACCGGGATGAACTGGCGGTCGCCCTGCCAGGTGAGGCCGCGCTGGAGGTCGGCGATGGCCACCGACCAGGTGGGCCCGCCCCGGTTGACGAGCGGGAGGGCGAGGAAGTAGGAGGCGGCCGTCATGTCGGCGCCGATCACATATTCGTCGCTGGTAAACTTGTAGCTGTTGCCGCGCGCCACGCGGAAGTTGAGCAGGTTGCCGTTGATCGACTCATCGATTTCCTGCCCCAGTTCCTTCATCAGGCCGAGCGTCATGTGGACGAAGGGGCGCCGCACATTGGTGGCATTGAGCTCAAAGCTGCATTCGCTGAGCGCATAGGGCGCGATCATGAGCAGCGCGGAGAGGATCTGGCTGCTGGCGCTGGCATCGACCGCTACCTCGCCTCCCTTCAGCCCGTGCGTGCGCATGGTGAAGGGAAAGTAGCCTCGCTCGCCTTGAAATTCGAACTCTGCGCCTTGGGATTCGAGGGCTTCGAGCAGGCCCTCCATCGGGCGCTTGCGCATCGCCTCGTCACCATCGAGGTGGTAGACGCCGTCTTCGCGCAGGGCGAGAAAGGCCGTCAGAAAGCGCGCGACGGTGCCGGCGTTGCCCACGTGCAGAGTGGCTTCCTCGTTCGGGATCCAGCCGCCGGTGCCGTCGACCACGATGGTCGAGCTGCCTTCGTCCGTCTCCACGCGAATGCCGAGCTGGTCGAGTGCTTGCACCATAATGCGGGTATCGCGGCTGAAGAGAGCGTTGCGAAACGTTATCTGCTGATTGCTCAATGCGGCCAGGATGAGGACGCGATTGGTCAGGCTCTTGGAGCCGGGCACGCGAACGCGCGCGCGAATCGGTTGTGCAAACGGGACGATGGGCAGGGGATCTTGCATGGCGAGTGGGCAGCGCGCTTAAGTGAATGGGCTTTTCCCCGGAAGTGAATCTAAAAGTGACCCTACCGGTAGAGGATTTACATTATTTTCGCAGGAAAATGGGGTATGGTCGGTCGCGGAGACCATTTTCAGGCCAGTAAGTCGCGATAATGTTTACCCCTTTCAAGCAAATGGCGAACCGATGGCCAGTCTCGATTGGCAATTGAAGAGCGTAAGAGGGCCAATTCGTCTTCAAAGGATGAGAGCGTGCGCAACACTTCGTCACGATTTTGCTCCACGATGTCGCGCCAGAGGGTGGGGCTGCCGGCGGCGATGCGGGTCGTGTCGCGCAGGCCGTTGCCCGCAAACGCCTGCCAGGTGCCCGGATCTTGTTGCGCGAGCATGCTGCAGAGCGCGCTGGCGAGCAAATGCGGCACGTGGCTGATGTGCGCCACGATCTCGTCGTGACGGTCGGGACTCATCGTCGTCACCTCCATATCCAGCCCGCGCCAGAAGCGACAGACCGTTTCGACGGCGGGTTGCGGGGTCTGGGGCAGCGGTGTGACGAGGCAGGCGCGCTCGCGAAACAGATCGGCCTGGGCGTTGGCGAGGCCGGTCTTTTCCGAGCCAGCCATGGGGTGCGAGCCCACGAAGGCAACGCCCTCGGGCATAGAGGCATGGGCTTCGCGACAGAGCAGGCCCTTGGTGCTGCCCACGTCGGTGACGACCGCTCCGGGCCGGAGGCGCGGCGCGAGCATCGCGGCATAGCGGGCGATCTCTCCCACGGGGGTGCAGATGACGACGAGGTCCGCGCCATCGGCAGCTTCGGCCGGTTCGGCAAAGACGGCGTCACACCAGGGCTGGGCCTCACATTCCAGTCGGGTCTCGATGCGGCGTGCCCAAACGTGGACGCGCTGGACAAGGCCGAGGTGCTTCGCGGCCATGCCCAGGGAGGCCCCCAAGAGGCCGGGGGCGATGATGGTGAGTTGTTGCAGCAAGTTTGTCGGTGCTGGGGTTTCTAGACTTGCGCCACCCGATTCACTGGGCGGTAATGGCGGCTTGCGCCCGTCGCCTTAGGTTTCCGAGCCGTCGGGCGCTGACAAGCCTGAAAATCTGTCTTGCTCGATATGGTCCGTCGCCGAAAACCCCTGGTACGTAGAGAGGAACGCCGGCGCATGCGGCGGGATCGCTGGCGCTGGGCCCTGATCGTGGCCGCAATCGTGGCGGTGCCCACCCTTGCGTTTCTGCTCGCGATCCCCGGCCAACGCTGGGATCGCTCCGAGGTCGAAAACCTGCCGATCGAGCTGGAAACGGAACAGATCCAGGATCTACGGGCCGAGTTGCAGCATACGCTGGAGCAGGCACGCGAGAGCTGGGAGACGCAGGGTGAAATCGAACCGGAGCGGATCGCTGATCTGGAAGCAGCGATCCGCCATCAAAGGGCGCTCATCCTGGCCCTGCGCCCACATATGAGCGGGGCCGACCAGACGGCGCTGCGCAGCGATCGTGAGCGGCTGAATGCGCTCAGGAAACTGCGGGACCAGGGGCAGGGGCAACGTTTGGCGGACCAGTCCCATGCTTTGGAAGCAGAAGCAAAGCGCCTGCGTGCAGCGGGGGACATCGAGGCCGCACTCCCGCGCCTGGAGCAGGCTCTGGAGCTGCAGGAGCGCATCGACAACCAGTATGCCGGCAGCGATGCCCGTAACAAGGAGCGTTCACAGAGCCTGACGTTTCGCGTGAACGAATGGCAGATGGAGCCCGAGCTGGAGCGACTGGCAGCCCTGCAGGCGCAGGCCCAGGAAGCAATCGAGGCCGAAGACTTCGACCAGGCGTTGCGCGATCTCCACAGCGCCTTGAGCTACCGCCGGCGCCTGAACCGGATGAGCGAGAGTGTGCGACGTAGCGATGTCGAGGCCGAGCGCGCACTGGAAATGCAGATTGCGGATCTGGAGAGCCACGAGATCAAGGCCGAGCTCGACGCCGCCATCGCGCAGGGGGAAGCCTCACTCGAGGCGGGCGATTCCAACCGTGCGCTGGAGGCCTTTCGGCGGGCGGCGGACCGGCAGCGCACGCTCAACACCGATTACGCGGACAGTTCCTACGCGAGCAGCGAGCGTCTGCAAGTATTGCAGGACAAGACTTTGGCGGCGCCGTTGTTGCCCGCGATTGCCAAGATCCAGAAGGCCTTGGGCGACGTTCGGCTGCGGCTTGCCCGGGGGGAAGGCTCCGCCACCGCGCCGAGCGTGACCGAGATCTACCGTCAACTTGAGCGGTTGCGCGATCAGCCGGATGCAAGCCGGTATCTCCCGCCCGACATGGTGGCCGAGGTGGAGTTGCTCTACGATCTGCGCGATGAGCTGGACGTGCTCTACCGGTGGTTTGACGAGCGCCTGCGGCCACTGCCGGAGCAGGAAGCCATTCATCTTTTGAATCAGGAAGTGTCGCAGTCTCTGTTCGAACGTCTGATGGGGCGGAACCCCTCTGCGACCGAGGGCATGAGCCTGCCTGTCGAATCGGTGACGTTTGAAGAAGCGCGTGAGATGGCGCGGCGGGCCGGTTGGGTCCTGGGCCGGCAGGGACGCCTGCCGTTGGAGGCCGAGTTCCGCCTCGCTGTCGGCACACCGGATAGCGGAGATGTCTCCCGTATCGCCTGGAACAGTGCCAGTGCCGGTTTGGACCCGGAGAACCCTGTGCCGCAGGAGCCCGCGCAATTGCAGCCCAACGCCGCCGGCTTTTACGACCTGCTGGGCAACGTTTCCGAGTGGGTGGTCGTGCCCGAGCCGGAAGAAGGCGCGCAGGGCGTGGCCGGGGGCACGCTACGGGATAATCCGATCCGTCTGCGTTCTATCCCGGTGGAAGAGCGTGCGGTGGGCGAGCGCAATCCGTTTACGGGCTTCCGCGTCATCATCGAGCCCCGGGCAGAAACGGCAGAAGGCGAAGCATGAGCGAACTGGAACCGGAACACGCATCGGAACAGGAGCCGCCAGCGCAGGAGCAGGGCTCGGGCGTCACGGTCTGGCTGGTCCTTCTCGTCATGGTGATGACGCTGCTGCCGCTGGTCCTCTGGGCCGGCCGCTATGTCTGGCACTGGTATTGAGCGCGCCTACTCGGGGCGGGGGCGGCTCAAGGTCTCGCCCAATCGCGCAAAGTGGGTTCCACCGAGGCGTGCGAGCGGGTTGAGCTTTTCGACCGGCAAATCCGTTTTTTCGTCCCATTCCGTTACGCCCAGTTCGTCGCTCAGGAAGACGCGGTCTACTTGGCAGAGCACGAGCGCCTGCTGGCCTTCGCCGATTTCGTGCACGGCATACAAGCTGGCGTAGAGGACTGCCTTTGAGGAGGCAAGGCGGGGCAGCGGGTTGTCGTCCTGCACCAGCGGCAGCCCCTGCGCCTCGACCTCGGAGATTTCCGGCGGGAGCGGTTTCGAGGACTGGTTGACGGCGTCCAGTTCCTCGACCGATGGCAGGTGAATCACGGCCTGCCGTTCGCGTTCCAGGTTACGCAGCGTGTCCTTTTGCTCGCCATCGCGCCGACCGATGGAGATCGAGACGATGGGTGGGTTGCTGGTGACGGCGTTGCAGTAGGAGAACGGGGCGAGGTTGTGGCTGCCGTTTTCGTTGCGAGTCAGCACCCACGCAATCGGGCGCGGCACGATGAGGTGCGTCATCCAACGGTAATGAGCGCGGGAACTGAGGCGGTGACGTTCGATCCACATACGTGTATTTAAGTTTGCCTTGGAAAAATCGCTAGGGCAAAAGTAGGGTACGGCTGTCGTCACTGTGTCATGAGAGAAACGATTCGCACTATTCGCATCTTTTTCCTGCTGCTCTGCATTACCGCGGCGCTGCTGGTCACTGTGGCCGTGCCGGAGTGGGAAGGCTACTGGATGCGGTCGGTGGTGATCGGCGGCTGCATCGGCGCGCTGGTGGTCCTGATCGACATCATGCTCAAGGGCTTTTCCCTGCGCGGCCTGTCGGCGCTGACCTTCGGTTTGTTCGTTGGCTGGCTGATGGCCACGCTCATTTCGAGTTCGCCATTTTTCGACATTCCCTACGAGAGCTTGTCCGGGCCGTTGCGACAAAACATGTACCTCATCCGCCTGGGGATCTTCGTCATCATGATGTACCTCGGCGCCGTGCTTGCGTTACGTGGCCGGGATGAGTTCAACCTCGTGATCCCCTACGTGCGGTTCGTGCCTCACCAGGTGGATGTGCCGCTGGCGGTGGTAGACACCAGTGCCCTGATCGACTCGCGTATTGCAGGGATTTGCGAGAGCAAGTTCTTCGGTTACGCTCTGGTCATCCCTCGTTTCGTTATGGATGAGTTGCAGAAGATCGCCGATTCGCCGGATCCGGTGCGTCAGGCCAAGGGGCGCCGCGGCCTGGAGACCCTGCGTCGTCTGCGCGATCTCGAGCATCTGGATTTGCGGATCAACGAGAGCGAGGTGGAGAACCGTCAGAACGTCGACGCGAAGCTGATCTTCCTCGCGCAAAGCCTCAATGCCCGCATCCTGACGACCGACTTCAATCTGGCCCAGATCGCGGAGTTTCACAACGTGGAGTGGCTCAACCTGGCCGCCTTGAGCAAGGCCCTGGTGCCGCGGCCCGTGGTGGGCGAGCAGTTTGAGCTCAAGCTGGTCAAGCCGGGCAAGGATGCGGACCAGGCCGTGGGCTATCTGGCCGACGGCTCGATGGTGGTGGTGACCGACGCGCGCTCCTTTATCGGCAAAGAAGTCTTTGTGGAGGTTCAGAGCGTGGTGCCCTCCAATGCCGGCATCATTCTGTTTGCCCAGCGGGTTTCGTAAGCCTTGGCCGATCGCCCCCTTAAGCTGTGAAGGTTTTAGCCGATCGGGCATAGGCAGTTTAGCGGATCTCAAAGGGTGAGGTTAAAGCAATGGTTAGGGTAAAGATGGTGTTAAAACGGATTGCGTGATGGCAACACCCTACAATTTGCTTGGCTTTACAGAACGGGCCGCTAGACGTAAGCTTCATAGCCTAATCTTCTGGCTATTATTATACGCTAACCCGCAACGAATATTATTCTCATGAACAAGAAGAAGTCTGGTTTTACCCTCGTGGAAATCATGATTGTGGTGGTCATCATCGGCCTCCTCGCCGCCATGGCCATCCCCGCTTTCCAAAGCGTCCGAGTTTCCTCCCAAGCCGGTGCTGCTGAAAACAACCTGAAGCAAATCGCTCAGACCGGTCAGCGCGCCATCATTGAAAACGGCCTCAAATCCGTTTCCTATGACGAACTGATCACCACTTCGGGCACGCCGTGGGAGCTCCCCTACCTGAAGGAGATTCAGCCGGCCTCTCGCGAAAGCTACACCGGCCTGACGGTGTATGAAGATGGTGGTTACCTGGCCGTCAGCCTCAAGGGCGGGGAAGACGGCACGGCTGCTGGCTCCGTTGCCTACTCTGGCACGACCGGCGGCTCCTGGGTTGTCTGGGAATACTAGTTCCTGAGCCTCCATTTCGAGTCACATTTTGAAACCCGCCTTTTGGCGGGTTTTTTTTATGGCTTACGGTCCTTGCGTATTGGTGGGAGCTGCCTAGAAACGAAGGGCAATGCAGGGTTTCTCTCCCGATAAACGTGCGCTGGCGCGCCAGCTAATGCCGTTGTTGATCTTTTGCGGCGTTGCGGCGGTGGCGAGTGCGGGCCTCTGGCTGTGGCTGGGTACGGATCAGCTGTTGGCGTGGGTAAATGCGGTCCGTGAGGCCCTGCAAAGCTGGTTGCGCATCATTCCGGTCTGGGCCTATTGGGTAGCCTTCGCCTTGCTGCCTGCTTTTGGGGTGCCGCTCACGCTGTTTTATCTCAGCGCGATTCCCATCATGGGTGGACCCTTCGGCCTCTACGGCATACTCGGTGCGCTGAGCGCCCTGGGCGTCAACATGTGGCTGAGCTATGCGGTCACGGATTCCGGGCTGCGTCCGTTTTTACAGCACCAACTGGAGAAGCGTGGCTGGAAAATTCCTTCGCTGCCGGAGGGGGAAGAAGGGCAGACGATTCTGATGATCCGCTTTTCGCCCATGCCCTATGCGATGCAGAACTACCTGCTGGCGATGACCAATTGTGGATTGCGGCGCTACATGCTGTTTTCATTTCCAGCTCAGGCACTGGTCGGCATTGCCATGATGCTGATGGGCGGTAGCGCGATGAAGGGGCATTTCGGCCTGTTGCTGTTGGGGATCTTCATGCTGCTGCTGATTTCGCTACTGGTGCGGCATATGCGTGGACGCTTGAAATCCTCGCCCGATGCGGCAGGATCCTCGGATGCGTGATGCCCTGGAGAGCGCGGCCCAGAATGCCTGGACCGTGAGCGAGCTGACAGAGCGGGTGCGGTCGATGCTCGAGACCGGCTTTGCCGAAGTATGGGTGCGCGGCGAGGTGAGCAACCTGCGCCGGCAGAGCAGCGGGCACATCTATTTTTCGCTGAAAGACGCGGGTGCGCAGGTCAGTACGGTGGCCTTTAGACAGGTGGCCTCGCGATTGCCGTTCGAACTCAAGGACGGGCAGCAGGTCGTGGCCTTTGGGCGCATGTCGGTTTTCCCGCCGCGTGGCAGCTACCAGCTCGTCGTGCAACTGCTGATCGAGGAGGGGCTGGGCCGCCTGCAGGCGAAGTTTGAGGCGCTCAAGCGCAAGCTGGCCGAGGAGGGCCTTTTCGCGCCCGAGCGCAAGCAGGCGATCCCGCCGCTACCCAAGACGGTCGGCTTCGTGACCTCGCCCACCGGCGCGGCCCTGCGGGACTTTGTCAGCATCCTGCGGCGGCGGGGCTGGGGCGGCACCTTGCGCGTCTTCCCCGTCCGCGTGCAGGGGCAGGGCGCCGCGGAGGAGATTGCCCGCCAGATCCAGGTGGCCGAACGGTGTCAGGGCTGTGAGCTGCTGGTGATCGGGCGCGGCGGGGGCAGTCTCGAGGATCTCTGGCCCTTCAACGAGGAGGTCGTGGTGCGGGCCGTGGCGGCGTGTCGGCTGCCCATTATTTCCGCCGTGGGGCACGAGATTGATTACGCGCTGAGCGACTTCGCGGCAGACCGGCGGGCGGAGACCCCCTCGGCGGCGGCGGAGTTGATCACCAGTGCGTTTCTGGAGCAACGGGAGCGTCTGCGCGCCTTGGTCGAACGCCTGGACGAGCGCGTCGAACTCGGGATCGAGCGCCGGGCGGTCAAGCTGGAGCGCCTGAAGCACCGTTGGCAAAAGCAGGCCCCGCAGCACCGCATCGAGCAGGGCTGGCTGCGGCTGGACGACCTCGGCAATCGACTGCGTGGAGCGGGGCAGCGGCGACTGGCGGGCTACGCGCAGCGGCTCTACCGGCTGGAGCGTCGCTTCCTTGAATTGCATCCGGAAGCGTCGGCGCGGTTGGCGCGGGAGCGTTTGCGGCAGCTGGCGTTGCGGCTCAAGGCGAGCAGTCCCGACCAGATCCTCCAGCGCGGCTTCGTCATGGCCACCGACGCCAAGGGGCGCCTGATCAGCGACGCTAGAAAAATCAGGCCGCACCAGTCGTTTGTGCTGCAGTTCCGCGACGGCCAGATCCAGGTCAAGCGCGAGGTGCGCAGCGAGCAGACCGAGCTGGGGCTGGAGTAGCTTCTGCCGCTCGAGCGTTGCAGGGACGGCGGCGTAGGCTAAGGTGCGGACATGCCTGAGTTGGGGGAAGTCGAGTTTTTCCGCAAAGTCTGGAATCCGGGGATCGGCCATCGCGTGGAGCGCGTGCACCTGCATCCCGCCAAACGCATCTTTCGCGATGTAGATTGTGAGGCGCTCAAGCGCGGGCTGACCGGCGCGACGCTCGAGCACTCGCAGGCCGCAGCCAAGCAGATGCTCTTCACCTTTTCGGGACCGGTGCACCTGGGCATTCATTTGGGCATGACGGGGCGCATGTTGGTGGAGGCTGCCGATTTCCAGCCCGGCAAGCACGACCATCTGGTGCTGTTCCAGCCGGAGCGCGCGCTGGTTTTCCGCGATCCGCGCATCTTCGGGCGCGTGCACTACGACACGGGGGCGGACCTGCCCGATTACTGGCAGCGCATCCCCTTCTCGGTGCTCGACGCGCGCTTCACGGTCGAAGTGGTGCAGGCGTTTCTTACCCGGCGCGCCCGCAGTCCGCTCAAGGCCGTGTTGTTGATGCAGGACCGCTTCCCGGGCATCGGCAACTGGATGGCCGACGAAATCCTCTGGCGCGCCCGGTTGAAGCCCCACGCCAAGGCGGGCGAGCTGGACGCCGAACAGGTGCGCGAGCTGCACGCGCGGATTCAGGAGGTCGCGCACGACGCGATGGAGACGATTGCCGGTCGCGACGAGGAAGACCTGCCGCACTACCTCAACGAACGCATCCCCGAAAGCTGGCTCTTCAACCACCGTTGGCGGGACGGCGGAACCTGCCCGCAAACCGGCCTGCCGCTCGAACGTGAACAGGTCGGCGGTCGCACCACCTGCTGGAGCCCTGCCTGGCAGACGCGGCCATAGGAAGACGCGGGCAAGCTAACGGCTTTTGATGTATCCGCCGCCGACCCCCTAAGGGATGCACAGATGCGGTTTGGATCGTTCGTTGCTGGCACCTCTTCAAGGTGCTCCCGTGGGTGGAATGGGTTACCGGTGGTGTCGCCCGCTGCGCGTGCTCAACCACCGGCTATAAGCTGGCATCCCTTCAGGATGCCGGGATGGGCTCTCGATCGCCGGTAGCACGCCGTCTAAGCTGCTCCGTGGGCGGTTCAACGGCTTGCATGGGCGCTGTGCCCTGCCTTGTCCCGCCGTCGGGGACCCCCGACACCACCGGAACGCCCCTTGCAGACGGCAGACTATGCCTCGCAAATCCTGGCGCTCGACTTGGATGCCATCTTCCGCCGCCATTCGGCTCAGATTCAGCCGGTTTTCGATCCAATTGATCGCAGCAATCGGCTCACTTTTTCCTTATCAGACCATCTTTGATCATCTGCTTCCGCGTCCTACGACTGCGGATGATGTCACGAATGGACGTAACGATTAAATGGAGGCCGATCGCGATCGCAAAATACCAGAAGATGAACTTGTGGAGCAGGTGATACCGTTCCTCCACAGTTAAATACTCGGGGCTATCCAGCTCTGCCAGCAATGTCTGCAGCCAATCCATGAGGATTGACTGCAGTTTAATACCGCTACCTCATTGGAGTCAAACAATGAAAGCAACAATGAACCAGCGCCGCAGCAGCCTACGCAGACACGGCGCTCCACAAGATGCTCAGGCGCATAATCTGGCAAAGGCTCAAGACAGGAACTTGCCGTTATTGGCGCGCCGCGCGCATCTGCTCAACTACATTGCATCTCTGAGGCCTGACGAGTCATTGCCCGCAGACCTGATGCAGGAGCTTGATTGCATCCTGAAGGAAGGCCATTCATCTGTGCAAATCCGTGTTCTTTCCGTGGCCAAGCCAAAGTCTTTCTCCGGCCTCCAGTGCCTCAGTCGAAATAGGCACCGTTTTCGATGCTGGCGATGACGGCGGTGGGCAGGCCGGATTCACTGAGGCCAGTGTGGTTGAGGTCGCCGTTGTGGTAAGCTTCGGCAAAGATCTCGGTGACGGCCTGTTGGCGGCGTTCCGCGTCGAAGATCGAGGAGGCCCAGTTGTAGGCCAGCTCGTATTGGCGGGAATCGAGCAGGTATTGGGCGACCAGGTGGATGCTGTCGTCGTAGAGTGCGCTGTTGGCGTGCTGGTTCAGCCAGGCGGTGGCGGCATCCGGATCCTCGATCACCCACTGCTTCAGGCGGCGGTTGAGGGCTTCCCGGTCGAGCTGGGCGAGCGGAGTCGCTTCGGCGGGCTCGGGCTCGCTGGAAGCGGTTGCCTCCGTCGGTGGGGCAATGGGGGCGGCTTGGGCGGCTTCGAGTTCGGCGACGCGCTGCTCGGCCTGGGCGAGTTCGGCGCGGGTGTCGGAAAGCTGCTGGTAGAGCGCCATCAGCTTGCGGCCCTGGTCGGGGAGGGACGGTTTCGGCTCGGGGGCGGCCACCGCAGGGGTAGGGGCGGGATTGGATAAAACCATCCAGCCCGCGAGACCGATGGCGACGAGCCAGCCTGAACCCTGTGCGCTTTTGCCCCAAAAACTCATGACAGGGCAGGAGCGGGTGCCGTGCCAGCTGCCAGGTCCTGCTCGATTGTGACCTCTTCCTCCGCCAGTTCTTCGTCGAGGCCGTCGAAGCGCATCAGGCGTGCGCTGTTGAAGATCACGAAAAAGGCGCTGAATTCGTGGAAAAAGGCCGCGAGGATCGGGCTGACGAAGCCGGCGGTGGACAGCACGATGGCGACCACGATCAGGCCGAAGCCGCAGAGCAGGTTCTGGTTGATGATGCCCACCGTGCGGTGCGAGAGCTCGAGCAGGTCGGCCAGCCGGCGCAGGTCGTTGGTCATGAGGGCTACGTCGGCGGTGTTCACGGCCACGTCATTGCCCAGCGCGCCCATCGCGACGCCCAGATCGCCCGCTGCGAGGGCCGGAGCGTCATTGAGGCCGTCCCCCACCACCAGCACCTTGCAGCCGGCGTCCTTCAGTTTGGCGATCTCGATCTGCTTGTCTTCGGGCAGGCATTCCGCGCGAAAATCGCTGATGCCGACGCGCTCGGCAATGGCCTCGGCGACCGGCGTGCGATCGCCCGTGAGCATGACGAAGCGGTCGATGCCGATGTAGCGCAGGCGTTCGAGGGCCTCCGCCGTCTCGGGGCGCAACTGGTCGGCCAGGCCGAAGGTGGCAACTTGGCGGCCGTCGACCGCGAGGTGGATCAGGCTCAGCGGCTGGTCGGTCGGCAGCCCCTCGATCGCGATGCCTTGCTCTTCCAGCCAGCTCTGGCGGCCGACCAGCACCGTACGGCCGTCCACCGTCGCGGTGACGCCGCGGCCCGAGGCTTCGCTGAGGTCGTGCACGTCGGGCAGGTGCAGCGCGCGGGCGGCCTCGCGGATGGCCTTGGCGACCGGGTGGTTGGAGTGTTGCTCGAGCGCGGAGGCGAGGGCGAGGGCCTCCTGTTCCGGCCAGCCCTGATGGGTGCGGATCTGCTCGATGCGCAGCACGCCCTGGGTCAGCGTGCCAGTCTTGTCAAAGACGACGGTGTCGATGTGGCGGCCCAGCTCGAGGTTGCGCGTGCTCTTGACCAACATGCCGAGGCGGGAGGCGCTGGAGATGGCGCCGACCATGGCGGACGGGCTGGCGAGCACGAACGCGCAGGGGATCGAGACGATGAGCACGGCGATGGCGCGGTCCACATCGCGGGTAAAGAAGAAGACGCAGGCGGCGATGAGGATGATCAGCGGCGTGTAATAGCGCGCGTAGTCTTCGGCCATGCGGATGATCGGGGCCTCGGATTCCTTGGCCTCCTCGATAATCTGTTGGACCTTGGCCACGACGGTGTCGCCGGCCTCCTTTTTCACGCGGGCCTCGAGCAACCCGGTGAGGTTGGTCGTGCCGGCAAAGATCTCGGCGCCCTCGGCGGCATCGACGGGCAGGGATTCGCCGGTGATGTTGGCCTGATCGAGCTGCGAGTGGCCGCTGATGACGACGGAGTCGGTCGGCACGTAATCACCGGGGCGGATGCGGACGCGGTCGCCGATCTTGAGGTCCGCGGCGTCGACTTCCTCCTCGGTGCCGTCGGCGCGCAGGCGGCGGGCGCGGACTTCGGAGAGTTTGCGCAGGCGGGCCAGCGCGCTTTCGACGCCCAGCACGGTGCGCTCTTCCAGCATCTGCCCGAGCACAAGGATGATGGCGACGATGCCGCCGGTCACGTATTTGCCGGTGGCGAGGGTGGCGGCGAGGGCGAGGACCACATACTGGTCCATATAAAACTGGGTGGCGGCAAAGCCGGAGGTGCGGATCGAGCCCAACACGTCGATGAGGATGGGCGCGGCGATCACCACGGCGCCGATCAGGGCGAGCATGTGGGCCAGCGCGGCCTGATCGGGGCGCAGCCAGGGCAGGATGAGGCCGGTGAGCAGGAAGGCGCTGGAGATGAAGACCAGGCGCAGGCGACCCTGCATTTCTTCGGGGATGGAAAGGCTTTCCTGAGACATGGTGCTAGCGCGTATATTTGGGCGAGGGCTCGATGAAGAGCGTCGGCTGGGCGTGCTCGGAGCCAAAGAGGGCGGACGACTGGGCCTGCTGCATCACGTAGTCGAGCGAGTCGAGGTAGAGGCGCGAGACGATGGCGTCCGGGTTGGTCTGATATTCGGCGTAAAAGGCCTTGAAGGCTTCGGCCTCGCCCTCGGATTTGGCGAGCAGGTCGTTGGCGTAGGCTTCGGCGCGGCGGCGGATGGCGGCGGCCTGGCCCCCGGCCTGCGTGAGGGAATTGGTGCGGTATTCGCGCGCGTTTTCGAGCAGCGTCTTGGCAAACATCTGGGCGTTGATCACGTCTTCGAAGGCCGCGAGCACCTGACGCGGCGGCCCCAGCTCCTGCAGTTCGCAGGCAGTCAGGGTGATGCCGAGCTGCAGGGCGTCGGCGCGGGCCTGGGCGTGTGCTTCGATCGCGCCGATCATGGCGTCGCGCTTCTCGGTCAGGCAGTCGTCGATGCGCATCTGGCCGATGGTGTGGCTGGCGCTCTGGTAGAGCAGGCTGCCGATCAGCTCGTCGCGGCGGTCGCCGAGGCGGAAGTAGGCCACCGGATCGTGGATGCGGTAGCGCAGGGTAAAGCGGGCCTGCAGGATGTTGCGGTCGCCCGTGAGCGTGTAGCCGTCGACGACCGGGTCCAGCGTGGTGGCGCCGTCGATCTGCACCTTTTTGGGCGGGGGCATGTTGCCGCCGTTCTCGTCCATCCAGGCCTGGACCTCCTCCATCGTGTATTGATATTCGCGGTCGGGATCGCCGATCTTCTTGCCGCCGGAGGCCCAGGATTCGAGCGTCAGACTGTGCTCGGTGCCGGTCTGGACCAGTACCACTTCGTCGAAGGGCTCGGGCAGGCTGAAGACGAGGCCCGCGTCGTAGGTCTTGGGTTGGAGCTTGCCGAAGCGCAGGAGCAATCCCGTCTCGCTCGGGCCGACGGTGCGGATGCCGGAGACGAGGTAGAGGCCGAGCAGCAGCAGGAAGACCCAGAAGGCGGCGGGCTTGAGGTTTTTGAGCGTCAGGAGCAGGGCCTGGACCATCAGGCCGTCCTGGTTCTGGCGTTGCTTACGGCGCATCGGGCGTGTCCTCCGGGTCGAGGCCGATCGCGGCGGCGGTGGGGAAGTTCTTTTGGGTGCTCGGCACCTGCTGGGTGCGGATCATCTGGGCTTCCATCTCACCGCTGGGCTTGATGAGGCTGAACGGCGGGGTGCTGGTGTCGAGCAACAGCGTGGTGTTCTGGTCGACGACGGAGCGCAGGCTCTGGAGCTGGCGCATGAAGAGGTAAAACTCGAGGTCCTGGCTGTGGGCGGCGGCGTAGATGCGGGCGGCCTCGGCCTCGGCTTCGCCATGCTTCTCCTCGGCGTAGCGCTTGGCCTCGGCGATCAGGATCGAGGTTTCCTTGTCCGTTTCGGCGCGCAGGCGCTCGGCCTCGCTCTTGCCCTCGGCACGGTATTTGGAGGCCTCGCGCTTGCGTTCGGCCCGCATGCGGCGGAAGACCGACTCGGTGTTGTTTTCCGGCAGGTTGAGCTGGAGCACGCCGACGCTGCTCAGGCCGATGCCGAGGTACTCGTGGGCGTCGTCCGCGGCCTGGGCGAGGATCTGACCCTCGAGCGCGTCCATCGTTTCATCGCTCTTTTCGACGGAGACGAGGTCGGCGTAATCGGTGCGACCCAACACGGAGTTGCGCGCGCTGGAAATGATGGAGTCAAGCTTTTCGTTGCCCGACTCGAGCGTGCCGACGCTGCGCAGAAACTTCAGCGGGTCTTCGACGCGCCAGGCGTAATACATCGGCACGATGATGTTGCGCTTGTCGCGGGTCAGCGTCTCGGAGAGGCGGATTTCGCCGTATTGCAGGCGCCCGTCGAGGCGCTCGACCTGCTCGACCGGCCACGGCCATTTGCCATACCAGCCCGCTTCGTTGACTTCCCGGACCGGTTTGCCGAAGCGCAGCACGACGGCGCGCTCGTTGTCGCGTAGCATGAAGCTGGCGGAGGTGAGGGTGACGACCACGGCGCCCAGGCCAAACAGGGCGAGGCGGGCGATCCATTGGCGGTTGGAGCCTTCGGTGCTTTCGGAACTCATTGTGCGTCCTCCAGGAGGTAGTCAGCGTCGGATGGGTTGGGATTGACGGCCGGGATGGCGCCGGAACCGGCGCGCAGGTAGCCGTCGACCGCGCGGTCAAAGTCGGTGGGTTTGGCGTCGAGCGCCGGGATCAAGGTCTGGACGTCCGGCACGCTCTCGTTGAGCAAGTCGGGGTTCAGCGTCTTGCGCACGTCGATGTAGGCCGGGATGGCGCCCTGGAAGCTCTCGTCGACGATCAGCTTCTTCACGCCGGCGAGGCTGGCGTCGAAGGCCTCATAGGCCTTGCGCACGCGGAAGACCTCGGGGGCCTCATTGTAGCTGGCATCGAGCGCGGTAAAGCTGTGGGCCTGGCCACTGGCGGCTTCGATGCGCGACTGGTATTTGCCGTCGGAGGCGGCCATCAGGGCGTATTGGCGGGCCTCGGCGCGCGGCAGGTTCTGGCTGCGGTAGGCCTGGCCTTCGTAGATAAAGGCTTCGCGGTCTTCCTCGGCACTCACGACCTCCTGATAGCTGGGACCGACGTTGACCGGCGGGTGGATGTCGCGCAGGCAGACGAGGTCGATCTCGATGCCCGATTCCTTGCGGTCGAGGTCGGCCTGGATGGCCTCGTGCAGCGCCTGTTGCAGGTCGGAGCGCTCGGTCGTCATGATGTCGAAGGCCGACTCGTGCAGCGTCTGGTGCAACAGGGCTCGGTAACCCGCCTGGGTGATCGTCAGCTGAGGATCGGTGGTGTGGAGAAAGAGGCGGCGCGGGTCCTTGATGTGGTAGTAGATCGGCACGCTGATAGTCAGCAGCTCTTCGCCCACGCCCACCAGCTGGTTGACCTCGCCGACGTAGTGGGCGCGGTCCCAGAGGATGGGATCGCCGGTGTCGGCTTCGAGGCCCAGCACGACCATGCGCAGCTCGTCCGAGGGAATGGTCTTCACGCGACCGAAGGGGTAGGGGAGGGTCACGTGCAGGCCCGGCTGCAGCAGTTGCTCCTGCGTGCGACCGAGGTGCTGGTGCAGGCCCTGGCTACCGAGCGGCACGGCGTGGAAGGCGGTGGACACCCAGGTCATCACCGCCACGGCGACGGCCAGGGCCGGAAGCGCGCGCAGGATGCTGGGCAGGAACCACATCTCCGAGAGCTTGAAGAGCGCCTCGGCGTCGCCGACCTCGACCCGTTGCCAGAGCGGGTGGCGCCGCGGTGTGATGAGGCGCAGGGGCTGCGTGGTGCCGAGCGGCGGGGCCTGACGCCAGACGCGCACGGGTTGGTAAAAGCGCAGGGCCCAGCGCAACAGCGTTTCGACGATCCAGAAGCCGAGCAGCACGGTGCAGATCAGCAGCACCCAGGGGTGGAAGACGAGCTGGGCGTAGAGCTCGACCAGCAGCACAACGGCGAGCAGACCGAAGAGGCAGGCTGCGAGCTGGTGCACCCCGCCGATCACGTCGAGGCGCAGCTGCGAGACGCGGTCACCGTCCTTTTGCGAGATCTGGGCGTAGAGGCGGCCAAAGTAGCCGAGGAAGGCGGTCACGAGCAGCACGATGGCCGGAAACGTCATCTGGTCGGGCGTCTCGGCCGGGTGCAGCATGGGGCTGAACTGGAGCAGAAAGGGCGCGAGCAAGGCGGCCGCGGCCAGGGCGCCGAGGGCGAGCAAACACTGGCGCAGGCCGCGCAGGGTGCAGGGGACGAAGCGCCGCGTGCGGAACCACAGGTGGCGCCAGAACTTGCCGCGGGGAGCGGTGCGGGGCAGGCTGGCGGGCGGCAGGACCAGGTTGAGCTGCAGGGCGAGCACCCAGGCGGCGAGCGCGGCTACGGGGTAGGCGAAGGGCAGCTGCTGGAAGTAGGCGAGGGCGGCGAATCCGACCGCTTCCAATGCGCTCAGACTGGTCAGGATCCAGCACCAGGCGGGCGTTTTGCGTGGGGCGGCAGTGGCAGTTGAAGGCATGGGAAGACGTCGGGAAAGGTGTGAGAGAAACGCAGTCGGGAGACGCAGCATCCGGCGGGAGTGGGACCGGCCGGACGCTTAAGGTGTGACTGAATCGCAGGCGTCCGCTTACAGGCGCGGGCGCATGATCAGGAGCTGGCCGTCTTCGGCGAAGCGGGTGTTGGCCTCGCTGCTGGAGAGGTAGCCGCCCATGCCGTCGGGGGCATTGGTGCGGTCGGTGCCGTGGGCCTGGATCTCGATGAGGAAGGTGTCGGGGCCAAACGCGGTGCTGGCGTCGATCACCCCGGTGGCTTCCCAGCGGCCGGCGCTGAGGCTCACGTTGTCGCGGGCTTCCACGTAATCGAGGTTGAACTGGGACTGGAACTTGGCCGCGTAGTCGTTGTTGCGGTCGAGCGTCCACACGCCGCCGTTACGGCCATACTTGGCGTAGACGGCATTGGCGGGGCTGTTCGTGTCTTCGCAGATCACGATGTAGTTGTCGTTTACCGCGATGTTGTCGATGCTGACGGCGAAGTTGGTGCCGTTGTCGATGTTGTAGCCGGTGTATTCCGGCTGGACTTCGGGGCCGCCGTTGACGCTGTAGTAGGGGCCGGTGTAGGCGTCCTGGATGGAGCCGCCCGGGGTCACGATCTGGTCGGCGTTGTAGATGACTTCCATCGAGCCGGTCGACCAGGGCATGCGGGGGTTGAAGTGCACTTCGTAGAGACGGCCGAGGCGGTTCGGGCCGTAGCCGCCGGTGGTGGCGACGAAGAGGCGACGGGTCGGGTCTTGCGGGTCGAACTCCATGTCTTCCACGCGCACAAAGCCGTAGCCGCCCACTTCGTCGGCCTTCAGCTTCATCTGCGAGGCGTCGAGGCTGGCCGCATTGGGGACTTCGATCCATTCGACGTTGATGGAGCCGTCGGTGAAGGTGGAGGCGTTCTTGCCGGCGTCGCCGTTGGAGCCGCCGAGCACGTAGACCTTGCCGCCCGTGAAGCCGTTCTTGTCCAATGCATTGCCGCGGCGGGCCTTGGTGCCGACATACATGTAGACGTAGGACGGAAAGCCGCCGTCTTCAGACGAAACGACCACGGTGTAGCGGTCGCGGCGGGGCTGGACCACGGTGTTTTCACGCACCACGCGGCCGAGGGCCGGCAGGGTATGCATCTCGCCGTCGAAGATCGCGACGGACTGCGGGCCCTGGGCGTCGAAGGAGTCGGTGCTCTCTTCGTTGGTGATGAAGATCGGGCGGTCCATGCCGTGCGCCGGACCGGCGAAGGAGCCGGAGCAGAAACGGGTGAAGGAGGTGCCGTCGCCGGCCTTGGGCGGCTCGGGGCTGTAGAAGGCGTTCTCCATGTAGAGCGACTGGTGGGCGAGGCCGCCACTGACGATGGAGGCATCGTCGTCGAGCACCCAGCGGGAAACGAGCGAACCGATGTAGGTGTCGCCGTCGACGATCGGCTGCGAGGTGGTGCCGCTGGTCAACTCGTGGGCCATGAACATGATGTTCTCGCCCGTGACGGGGTCGACGTAGATGCCGGAAGCGTCGGGGATACCGACCATGGTGTATTCTTCACTGCCGGTCGCGCCGGTCATCGGCACGCGGTCGCCCGTGGTCATCAGGGCTTCGAAGTCGAAGTCAGCCATCGGCTGGGCATCGAGGTAGGCAGGTTCGGTGGTCTTGAAACCGCCGAAAACCGAGGCGCAGAGAGAGGTAGCGCCCAGGAGGATTGCGAGGTTGTTCTTCATGTGAGAGACCTAAGTAACGAAGGGATAGGTGGATCTGTGATTGAGAGAGTTTTTAGGCGCGGCGGCGGCGAAAGGCGGCCACGGCGAGGGCGAGCACGCCGGCGAGGGCGGCGTAGGTGCGCGGTTCCGGCACGGCAATGGCGTTGATGCCCTGGCCGAAATCGCCGACCAGCGTCGCGGAGCCGTCCATCAGGTCGATGGAGTAGAGGCCGGAGGTCAGGCCGTCCACGGAGAGGCTGGCCAGCAGGTTGCCGTTGCCGTCGACCATCAGTGAGGAGTAGCCCGTGATGTCGAGGCCGAGGCTGCCGATCGTGAAGAGCTCGCCGCCGTCCGGATCGAAGGACTGGGCCAGGATGTCGAGCTCGGGGTCGATCACGAACAGTTCCCCGAAGTCCGGGTCGATGCCGATGCCGCTGAGGTAGGGCGCCGCGCCTTCGTTGGCGTCGCCGCTGCCGTAGAAAAAGTCGGTGGCGTAGCTGGTGCTGCCGTCGGTCTCCAGGGCCACGTTTTCAGCCATGTCGCTGACCCAGCGGAAGTTCGAGTAGAACGGGTCGTAGGCCATGTCGGCATCGTAGCCGCTGGGCAGGAAGGTATCGCTCAACAGGGTCGCCTGGCCCTTGGTGTTGAAGCGGTAGATATAGGCGTTGTTGTCGACGCCGTAGAAGTAGCCGTCGTTGGGATTGTAGTCGAAATCGACGATCGAGGAAAAGGCGTCGTTGAGGCCGGTGATTGCGGTCGAGCTGTAGACCGTGCCGGGGTTCGTGGACTCGAACTTGACCAGTTCGTTGGCGTCGTTGACACCCCAGAGGGCGTAGGCGTGAGCGGCCGAGGCGGCGAGCCCCAGAAGAGCAAGCGAAGCAAGGGTCTTTTTCATGAGTGAGAGAAAAGTAACGGGTGAGAATCGGTTACCAGAGACTCTCAGGATAAGGGCGAAGCCTCGCTTCTACTCAACGCCTTTATCGTAACTTTTCTGCGAACTAATAGCGCTATATAAATGAGCGCATTAGTGACGTAATAGCTGCGATCGCTAATACATTAGTATCATTTATAGGATGCAATTGCGTGCTAATAGATGCTGTCTGGCGGCGGTTTAAGGGGCTTCAGCGGCAGCACAGCTGTAGTTTAGCGGCCATTACGGGACTGAAACCAAGGGACAGTCCGCAGATAAAAGCTGGATTCAGAACCTTAAAAAAGCCCGGCGATCTGGCGAGACGTGTAGCCAGATTCCGGGGGATGATTACGTATCTTAAGGTAGGTATAATTGTCAGGCGTCACTCGACCGTAACGAATAGTCACAGACGGTTGAGAGGCACCGTCCTGGCAAACGTCATGATGCGGCTGGAGCGGTCGCGTTGGGCTTGCCCTTGCGCTTCGATTTGCCGAAGAAACGGCGCCAGGCGAGCGCGAAGCCCGTCCACACCAGCACCACAGCGGCGAGGCAGGCGAGGGCGCCCAGGATCTGGCCGATCGGGCCGATCACCCGCGAGGTGTGAATATCGCGGATCGCCATGCCCATCTTGGCCCGAAAGGGGTAGTCGGCGGCTGCCTGATAGTAGAGCACTTCGCCCGTCACCGGGTGCAGCAAGAGCTGGTCGGGGCGCCGGGGGAAAAACGTCTCCGCATTGCGCACGTTGATGCTGACGGGCTGGGGGCCCTGCGGCTCGGCGGCTGCCTGACCGCCTTGCGGGCCGTGCCCACCGGGGCCGCGGCGGGGGGGACTGCTTTCACCGGTTTGCAGCTGGACTTCCTGCCAGTGCGGCACCTGCTCGAGCGCCGCGGTGACGAGCGTCTCGAGGCTGGCTTTGGGTCCGGTCACCGTGGCGGGATCGATCGTGATTTGCGGGGCCTGTGGGCGCGCGGAGCCGGTCCAGTTTTGATAGGCCGTGCGCGCCCAGCCGTAGGACCAGTAGGTGGCGGTGACGGAGAAGATGAGCAGGGGCAGAGCCGACCAGAAGCCGAGCACGTTGTGCCAGTTGAAGTCGCGCGCCTTGGGCTTGAGGCCGCCCTTGAACCAGAGCTGGCCGCGCAAGACCTTGGCGGTCCAGCGCCGGGGCCACCAGAGGTAGATGCCGGTGGCGATGAGCACCACAAATGCGAGATTGCAGATACCGGTGATCACCCGGCCGATGTCGCGCTGCTCTCCGCTGAGCGCGAGCCAGCGGTGCCAGAACATCATCTCGTGCATGAAGTCCTCCATCCACGTGCCGCCCGGCTCGATCAGCGCGCCGGTGTAGGGGTTGAGGTATTGGTGCTCGCGGCGGCCAAAGCTCACCTGCGCGGCGCGGTCGGGCTCGGGGTAAAGGGTGATGCCGGTGGCGGGCTGCTCGGTGTCCGCGGCTTGCACCTTGGTGAGCAGTTCATCTGCAGTGAGGCGTTCCGCGTTTTCGGGTACCTCGACGTGGGCCTGCGCCCGCTGGCTCCAGTCGACCAGCTCCGTCTCAAAAGCCAACACGGCGCCGGTAAAGGACATGATCGCGATGACGATGCCGCTGATAATGCCCGCGACCAGGTGTATCCAGAAAAGCAGTTTGCGAAAACTCATGATGCAGATAAGAAAAGCGAATAAAGTGAGAGCCGGTCTCATTGCTAAAACACCGGACATGGATGGCAAGTTGAATCTGAGAATAAATCTCAATAATTCAGTCAAACCACTTATCGCCAGGATCAACCGTTGTGGGGCAGCTGGTTGAGAACTAGCCGATTCTACTTAAGCTCAGGGCATGGAACGCGTTGTTGAGCCCGAAATCCTGGATACCCTCGCCTGGGACGATCCCGCTGCGTTGGGGAACCGCCGGGACCTGCGCGTGATCAATGCCCTCATGGGCAATTTCTCGTGGTTTGGCAGTGAGCTGCGGCAGCACTTGCACCCCGGCGAAAACGTGCTGGAGCTGGCCGCTGGCGACGGAGCGCTCGGGCGCTACCTCTACCGGCACGTCTTCAGCCCGCTCGCCCATCAGGGCGACTACTACGGGCTCGACCGCATCCCGCGCCCGGAACGTTGGCCGGACGAATGGCGGTGGCTGGAGGCCGACCTCGAGGGGTGGTGTGCCGAAGAAGCGTGCGACATCGTCATCGGCAACTTCATCCTGCACCAGTTGACGCGCGAGCAGTTGGCCGGCTTGGGAGAGAAGCTGCAATCGGCCCGCGTGCTGTTGTTTAACGAGACGGCGCGCAACCAGGCTGCACTTTATCTCGCTCGCCTCGGTTATGTCCTTGGCTTTAATCATGTTTCCCGCCACGATGCCCCGGTGAGCGTACGCGCGGGCTTCAAGGGCCATGAACTGCCGCAATGGCTGGGCCTGAGCGATGACGCGTGGCGCATCCAAACGTCATGGACCCCGTGGGGCAGCTATCGGATGAAGGCGATTAGAAAGGACACTCAGCGTTGACGCGTACTGTGCACATCATGGGCGGCGGGGTCGCGGGGTTGGCCCTCGGCATCGGCCTGCGGCGCCACGAGGTGCCGGTGCAGGTGCGTGAGGCGGGCGAATACCCGCGCCACCGCGTCTGCGGCGAGTTCCTGGCCGGCGTGCGCCCGGAGACTTTGCAGTTTCTGGGCGTGGAGGACTTGTTGCGCGACGCCTTGCGGCTGACCTCGACCAGTTGGTACCGGCGGGACGACCTGATCATGGAGCAGGATCTGCCCGAGCCGGCCCTCGCCCTCTCGCGCTACGAAATGGACGCGCGTTTCAGCCACCGCTTACAGGATTTGGGCGGCGACTTGTTGCAGCGCTCGCGGGCACACCCGCAGGACAATGGAGATGGCGTGGTCTGGGCAACCGGTCGGCGCCGCGCGCCCAAAAAGGCCGGGACGCGCTGGCTGGGGCTCAAGATCCACGCGCGAGACTTGCCGATGGAGCACGATCTGGAGCTGCACTTCGGTCGTGGAGGTTACGTGGGCGTGGCACGCCTGCCGCGCCGGCGGGCCAACATCAGCGGTCTGTTCCAGCTGCAAAGCTCCCTGCAAGGCCGCGATACGGACTTGATCCTGGCCTATCTGCAGCAGACGGGATTGAAGAAGCTGAGTCATCGCCTGCAATACGAAGAACTGGATCAGGAGTCGTTCCAGGCCGTCACCGCGCTCGACTACGGCAGTCAGCGTCCCCCCAAGGGCCAGCTCTGCGTCGGCGACTGCTGGAGCATGATCCCCCCTTTCACGGGCAACGGCATGACGCGCGCGCTCGAGCAGGCTGCGCTGGCGATCCCGCCGTTGCTGGGCTACGCGCTCAAGCACCGCGAATGGCCCGAGGTGCGCCGCACGATCGAGCAGCAAAGTCGGCAAGTCTTCGGTCCGCGGCTGCGGCGGGCACACCTCCTGCATCAGCTACTGCTCAACTCGGTGGGGCAGGCCGGTCTGGCCTTTGTCGCGCGCCGCAACTGGCTGCCCTTCGACAAGCTCTACCACGCGCTGCACTAGGCTCCTTTTCATGTATCTCTCCAGCATTGCCACCGCCCTGCCGCAAGCCTGTTACCGGCAGGCGGACTTGTGGAACGTCTACGCACAATCTGCGCTGAAGGAGCGCCTGCGCCCGCGCACCAGCGACCTCCTGCAAAAGGTATTGCTGGGCGACAACGGGATTCAGACGCGGCACCTTGCCACCCAGCCGATCGACCAGATTTTCGACCTCGATGCGCAGGCGCTCAACCGCACCTTCGAGGCCATCGCGCCGGAGCTGGCCCAGGAGGCGCTCGAAAAGGCGTTGGCCGAGGCGGGGCTGCGCGCGGATCAGCTGGACGCGCTCTACATCTGCACCTGCACGGGCTACCTCTGTCCGGGCGTGACCAGCTATGTGAGTGAGCGTCTGGGGCTGCGCCCCGACGCCTACCTGCAGGACCTGGTGGGCTTGGGCTGCGGCGCGGCGATCCCGGCCTTGCGGTCGGCCGCCCACCAGTTGCAGGCCGAGCCGGAGGCCACGGTCGCGGTCGTGGCGGTGGAGATTTGCAGCGCCGCCTTTTACCTCGACGACGACCCGGGCGTGATCATCAGTGCCTGCCTGTTTGGTGACGGCGCGGCCGCCACGATTTGGCAGGGGCAGCCGACGTCGGGCGCGTGGCAGGCGAACGGTTTCGACACGTTGCTGGAACCGCAGAAGCGCGACATCCTTCGCTTTGAAAACCGCGAGGGCAAGTTGCGCAACCTGTTGCACCGCTCCGTGCCCCGCGAAGCCGCTCGCGCCGTGCAATGGCTCTTCGAGCGCGACCAGGAACGCAGTGGTGCCGTGCCGGATCGCCTGATCTTGCACGCCGGGGGGCGCGATGTGCTCGACGCTATCGAGACGACGCTGCCCGGCCATACTGCCCCGGAATCACGCGAGGTGTTGGCGCAATGCGGTAACATGAGCAGCCCCAGCGTGCTCTTTGCCCTGCAGCGCTTCCTCGACAAGCCCGAGGCGCAGGACGCCCGTCGCCTCTGGCTGAGCAGCTTCGGCGCCGGCTTTGCCGCCCACAGCTGCGCCCTCGAGCGCGTGGAGTAGCGTCATTTCGGTCCCCTATGGGACCCCTTCAGGGTCCGGCCACGTTCCGGGTAGGACCGGGGGTCTTCGCTACGCTTGACACCCCGGCTACGTTATGTGACCCCTTCGGGGTCGGTGCGGCGTGGAGGCGTTCCGGGCAGATGGTTGCCCTTGGTTGACCCTGTCGACCGCGGGGGGATGCTCCGTTGTTTATCGTATCCAATCGGGATGCTGAATTATCGAGCAGGCTATGGGCTGTGACCCCTTCGGGGTCGGGGCACCGCTTCGGGCTGTGAGGGCGTGGGCGGATGGCCCGGTGGTGTCGGGGTGCCTATGGCCCCCTCAACCACCGGCAATAGGCTGTGCCCCCTTCGGGGTCGGGGCGTGGAGGCGTTCCGGGCCAGATGGCCGCCCTTGGTTGTGCTTGTCGATCGCTGAAGGATGCTCCGTTGGTTATCGTATCCAATCGGGGAATGCGTTGGAGGGGGGATGAGATGGGCGCACCGGGGCTTTATGGCCCCTCCTTTTGTATCCCCTCGGGCTGGCTGCATTCTCGAGCAAGCTGAAGGCTTGCGAGCTTATAGCCGGTGGTTGAGTCCGCACCGCGGACGACACCACCGGAATCCGCCACCCACCCATGCACCTTGAAGAGGTGCCAGAGCGGGGATACCCGCGCTTATGACACCCCCTTAAGGTGTGAGTGGAAATAGCGCCGCTACGGCGAAGATCGCCATTGCGGCTACGGAGGGTAATATTTATAAGTTTCACATGCTTAAAACTCCGGTCATCCATCCCCAAATCCTCGAAGCTCTGGGCCGCTCCGGCCATTTCGCTCAAGTCGTGATCGCCGACGGCAACCTGGCGACCGGCGCGCTGAAAGGGCCCAACGCGACGCTCGTGCACCTGAATTTTCGCCCTGGCCTGCTCGATGCCGTGCAGGTGTTGGACGGCTTGTTGGAGGTCTGCCCGGTGCAAGCGGCCGCCGTGATGCAGAAGCCGGCCGAAGCCAGTGCAGACATTCAGCGTCAATACCGCGAACGGCTGGGCGACATCGAGTGGACGGAGATGGAGCGTTGGGCCTTTTACGATCAGATCCGTGCGCCGTCCACCACCTTGCTGATTGCCACCGGCGAGCAGCGTCGCTTCGCCAATCTCATCCTGACCGTCGGCGTCGTGAAGCTGCCGGAAGAATCGAGCTTCTAGCCCAACGGCTCGAGGTCGACAGGATTCTGGAGCAAGCTAAAGGCTTGCTAGCTTATAGCCGGTGGTGTCGGGGTGCCTACGGCCCCTCAACCACCGGCTACGTTATGTGACCCCTTCGGGGTCGGGGCGTGGAGGTGTTCTGGGCCAGATGGCCGCCCTTGGTTGTGCTTGTCGATCGCTGGAGGATGCTCCGTTGGTTATCGTATCCAATCGGGGAATGCGTTTGAGGGGTTGGCGGGTGAGATGGGCGCACCGCGGCTTATAGTCTCGATCGCTGCCCCTGTTGCATCCGGTCCGGATACGGGATTCTCTGAGCAAGCTGAAGGCTTGCCAGCTTATAGCCGGTGGTTGAGGCCGCACCGCGGACGACACCACCGGTAAGCGCCACCCACCCATGCACCTTGAAGAGGTGCCAGCGTCGGCATACTCGCCCCCCTCCGCGACGCCCAAAAATCAACTGCGCACCGCGTAGACCTCGGCGCTGATCTTGGCGCGGGGCTCGATGTTCCAGCTGACGCGGATCTTGGCGGGGGTAGAGAGGCTGAAGCGGCGGGCGACCCACGAGACGTCCGACCACGAGGGGGCCGCGGGGACTTCCTGCATGGCGCTGAGCCGCTCGCCTTTGGCTTCGACCGAAATGGTCAGGGCCTGATGGGCTTTAGGGCGCGAGGCGTCGTCGATGCGGGTGTTCTGGGCACCAAAGGCGCGTGGCAGCAGGGCGTGCAAGGCACCGGGCTCGACGTCCCAGGCACGTGCGATGATCAGCAGTTCGTAGCCCTGCGGCACCGGCTGGCTGAGCGTCGCTTCCAGCCCGTAGATCGAAGTCTCGAACGTCAGCGGCAACAGGCGCACCTCACGCGGCAGGGGCGGTTGCAGTTGGGGTAGTTGCGGTTGCTCCCAGGCATAGCTGCCGAGGCCGATCAAGGTCATTTGCTCCGGCGCCAGCTCCACCTGCAGGCGGTCTTCGCTCAGCTGCAGCGGCGGCGTCTGAGAGCCGTCGGAAAAGAGCACGGTGGCCTGGCTCAATTCGACCAGCGACAGGTCGATCCACTGCGGGCGCAGGGTGCTGTTGACGAGGTAGAGCAGGCCGTTTTGCGCGCCACCGGTCAACCAGCCGTGCCAAGGCGCGACGGTGGGCTCACCGGGGCCGATGAAGCGGGTCTCGAGCTGGCGCTGCCACGCCTTTTCAAACCACGCGCGGGTATTGCGCAGGCTGCGCACCTCACTGGGCTCAAGCAGGGTGGGATCGCCGGAAAAGGCGTCGCGGCGGCTCCCCCGGGCGAGTTGGGCCAGATGGCTGCGCATCAGGCCGGTGGTGCCGCGGTAGGAGGCCGTGTTGGTATGCCCCATCAGCTTGCCGTGGTCGCCGATGCGGTGCCAGGGGATGCCTGCCTGGTGCAAGAGCCAGGCGCTGCGGTCGGCATAGAGGTCGAGGCTGCGGGTGGCGGCGGTGGTCGGACAATCGCCCAGGTGCGGGTCGCCGGCGCAGATCAGGTCGAACACCTCCAGCAGCGCGGGGTCGAGTGCCGGAGCATGGGGCCAGCCGAGTCGCTCGTGATGTTGATCGCGCGTAAAGCCGTTCTGGCCGATCAAGCAGACGTCGGGCACGCGTTCGCGCAGGCGCTGCACGATCTCGCGAAAGCGGCGCAGTCCCAGCCGGTGCGCTTCGGTGGGGGTGCGCCGGGCGCCCTCGACATCCGCCCCGAGATGGGCGTAGTCAAACTTGAAGCAGCGCACACCCCATTGGGTGGCCGCGTGCAACAGGGCATCTTCCAGCGCCTGGGCAAAGGGGCCGTCGATCAGCGAATAATGCCAGTGGTCGCGACTCAGGCTGGCCTGCCATTCCGGCACCTTCAGCCACGCGCCATTGCTCGAAAACCAGAGGCCGGGGGTAAAGCCCAGCTGCCGCACCTCGGCCAGAAAGTCGCCCATCGGGGTCAGCCAGTGCAGGCGGTTGGCGTGCTGGTAACCCAACTCCGGATCGAACCAGAAACCGTCCAACGCAAAGACTTCCATTTCCAGGCCTTGCGCGCGCCAGCCTTTGACCGCCTTCAGCGCCTGACGGGCCAACTCTTCGGTCAGCGCCACGCGATCGCCGAGTTCATCATGGAACCCCCAGGTGCTGTAAATTGTGCGCGCCGCTCCCATTGGTGAGGCGTCAGCTTAGCTATGGAAAACCACAAGAAAAGTTCAAAACGCATAAACGTTTGGAATTGAGATCGCAGGATCAATCAGTGCGCCTGATGCAAGGGATGAGCAGCCCTCGGCGAGCGCTATCCCTTACGATACCTGCAAAAGCCGTTGACACCGTTGGGCGTCTGGTTGGGATCTTCCGAGTCGGTGTTGACGTCTACGCGGGCCAAACCTGCGTAAAAAAGGCCGCTGTCACCCTAAAGCCCCTCTGGATCGAGGTCCTGCTTGAAGAGGTCGGCTTCGGGGATGGCGAGGCGTTCGTCGCGGAGTTGGAGCTGTTTGAGCCGCTCCTTGTCGGTGTTCCAGGCCATGCCGTCAAAGTGTTCGGCGCCGCGGGTGCCCTGGCTCTTGTAGGCGCTTTTGCGGCGGTAGGCGGTGCCGAGGTAGACGTAGGGTAGACCTTGCTCCTGGGCGTATTCCAGCGTGTGGCCCATCAGCCATTTGCCGAGAGAGAGCTCGGTCACGATCGCGCTGTCGTAAAAGGAATACCAGTAGTGCAGGCCGCGCTCCCAGGCGACGAGCAGGGCGTAGGCCACGACCTTGCCCTCGAGGCGCACTTCGGCAATGCGGTTGAGGTAGGGCTTGTCGAGGATGTAGCGCAGGCGCTCGGTGGTGAGGTAGGCCTGGTCGAAGCGTTGGTCGATCCAGCGCAGGGCATCTGCCTCGAGCTGCGCCTGGTGCTGGGCCAGAAAGGCCTGCTTGTCGTGCAGGGCAAAGGCCGGCCCCAACTCGTCGAGGCGGCGCTGGTGGTAGCGGCGCTTCTTGTCGAAGGCGAAGCGCGCGAGGTCGATGCGCAGGCTCCGGCACTTGTAGAAGAGGTGCCGCGGCTGCTCGGGATCGCCGGAATAGGGCAGGTAGCCGCGCGTGTAGATCGGCTCCAGATCATCGCCCGGCTCCCACTCGGCATACTCGCAGTAGCCGAAGGAGTAGGTGGCGTAGTTGTTGACGAATTCAGCCGCAAAGAAGCGCACAAAGCAACAGCATGCGGCCTTTCGCGCATCCGTCAAAGGCGATGCCGTGCGATCTTGTGCGGGCGGTGGATGCCAGTGGGTTGGAATCCCGGGCAGGTCTCACAAAAACCCTTGCTCCTGTTTGTTCAGCTGACAATCTCACGCGAACGATGCTGGACCTGAAGTTTTTCCGGGAAAACGTGGAGGAAATTCGCGCCGCCTTGGCCACGAAGAAGTTTGAGGTGGACCTCGACCGGGTGGTGGGGTTGGACCGTGCTCGCCGCGAGATGGTGACGGAGTTCGAGACGCTGCGTTCCCAACAGAAGGCCGCCAATCAGGAGATGGCCAAGCTGAAGAAGGGCTCGCCGGAGTTCATCGCCAAGGTCCAGGAAATGAAGTCCATCTCGGCCCAGGTAAAGGAGCTCGAGGCCCGGCAGGATGAGGCCGAAGCCGCTTTCAAGGCCGCCTTCCTCGAAGTGCCCAACATCCCGCACCCGAGCGTACCCGTGGGCCACAACGAGACCGACAACGTGGTGCACAGCACCTGGGGCGACATCAATACGCTCAGCCCGCATGCCCGCCCGCACTACGATCTCGAGTGGTTTGGCAAGTATGTGGACCTCGAGCGCGGCACCAAGGTGACCGGCAGCGGCTTCCCGTTCTTCATCGGGCCCGTCGCGCGCCTCGTGCGTTCGCTGCTCCAGTTCTTCCTCGACGAGAATTCCGCCGCGGGCTTCACCGAGGTCATGCCGCCGATCCTCGTCAACCCCGCCAGCGCCATGGCTACTGGTCAGCTGCCGGACAAGGAAGGCCAGATGTATCACGCCAAGACGGACGATCTTTACCTGATCCCGACGGCGGAGGTACCGGTGACGAATCTTTACCGCGACGAGATCCTCGATGCGGCGGACCTGCCGCGCTATGCCTGCGCCTACACCCCGTGCTTCCGTCGCGAGGCGGGCAGCTACGGCAAGGATGTGCGCGGCCTCAACCGCGTGCACCAGTTCGACAAGGTGGAGCTGGTCAAGTGGGTCCACCCCGAGCAGAGCTTCGACGAGCTGGAGCACCTGCGCGCCCATGCCGAGACGTTGCTGCAAAAGCTGGGGCTGCCCTATCGCGTGCTGCTCATCTGCAGCGGCGACATCGGCTTTCCGCACGCCAAGCAGTACGACCTCGAAGTCTGGGCGGCCGGTCAGCAGCGCTGGCTGGAGGTCTCGAGCATCAGCAACTTTACGGACTTTCAGGCCCGCCGCGCCAACATCCGCTTCCGTGAAGCCGGCGGCAAGCCCCAGGTGGTCCACACGCTCAACGGTTCCGGTCTGGCCATCCCGCGCGTGCTGGCGGCCATCCTCGAAAACTGTCTGCAGGAAGACGGCAGCGTGACGATCCCCGAAGTCCTGCGCGACCGTTTCGGCAGCGACACCCTCAAGCCCGAGTAAGGGACAGGGCGCAGCCCAAAGCACGCAGGGCGATCCGCTCATCCCGCCGGGCCATTTGAGGCTCGGCGAGTCCCCTCGCGCGACCCCGGAGGGGTCACAGCCTGTAGCCGGTGGTTGAGGGGCCCGCAGGGCGCCCGACACCACCGGAATGCGCCCCCTTCTCGCGACCGCACCCCGCAGGGTGTGCCACCGTAGCGGGTGGAATCGGCCTGTTGCTGGCACCTCTTCAAGGTGCGCCCTTTCAGGTGAGGGTCTCCCGGTGGTGTCGCCCGCTATGCGTGCTCAACCACCGGCTATAAGCTGGCATCCCGCCGGGATGCAGGGCACGGCGTCGTTTTCAGACCACCGTTGGTAAAAATGCCCCAACGGCAAGCCGCAAAGTTGCCCAGAGACAGGCACGGGTCGGCCAGCGCCTTTTGGAGTGCGGCGCTCGGCTCCGCTTTGGCGGGGAAGCGTCGGAAATGAGGAATGGCGGTTCGACGGCTTGCGTGGACGTTGCGCCCTACCTGGTTCCGCCGCGCGACCTCGGAGGGGTCACAGCTTGTAGCCGGTGGTTGAGGGGGACCTCAGGGCACCCGACACCACCGGAATGCTCCCCTCGCGCGACCGCACCCCGCAGGGTGTGCCACCGTAGCGGGTGGATTCGGCCTGTTGGTGGCACCTCTTCAAGGTGCATCCTTTCTGGCGGCGGGCCACCGGGGGTGTCGCCCGCTGCGCGTGCTCAACCACCGGCTACAGGCTGGCATCCCGTCGGGAGACAGGGGCGGAGTCCTCCTCCTATTCCCGTCCGCGGGAGGCGGCGAGCAGGCCGATCCAGATGGCGATGGTTTCGGCGCCGAGGAACATCGGGGGCAGCAGCGAGAAGAGGTTGGGGCGGTCGCGCCACACGATGTCGATAAAGATCAGCATGTAGAGCAGCAGGCAGATCAGGCCGAGCAGCATTACGATCTGGCGGGCGCGGCAGAGTTGGCGGGCCGTGCTCTGGCGAAAGAGAAACTGGGCGACGCCGTAGGCAAAGAAGCCGGCCACGACGCACTGCAGGAGCATGACGAAGACGAACTCCATGCGGCGGCTACGGCTGCTCCGGTTGGGCGGCGGGATCGGACTGGCTCGGGACGTCGATCTCCTCCGGCTTGTGCTCGCTGGCGATCTTGATCAACGTATACCAGGCGGCGGAGAGCACGATGAAGGCGAGCACGACGCTGACCCAGAGCTTCCAGACGCCGCCATGGCGCTCAGTCTTCGATGGCGGGTTCTTTTCGTTGCTCGGCTCGGTTGTGGGCATAACGCATCTGCAGGATTTCGACGAAGAGGGCAAAGCCCATCGGCAAATAGATATAGGGCTTGGGCACGTGGTGATGCAACCCTTCGAGGAAAATGGTGATACCGATCGTGATCAGGAAGGCCAGGGCGAGGATCTTCAGCGCCGGGTGGTTAAGGATGAAGTCGCCCACCGGCCCCGCGAAGGCAAGGATGATCCCGAACGACACGACGACCGCGGTGACGATGACCCAGAGGTGGTCGGTCAACCCGATGGCCGTGATCACGGAATCGACCGAAAAAACGAGGTCGAGCATCACGATCTGCACGATGGCAGCGGTCAGCGCGCCCTTGAGCTGCTTCGGGGCCCGGGCTTCCTCGTGCATCTCCAGCGTGTGGTGGATCTCCTTGACCGCCTTGTAGAGCAAAAAGAGGCCGCCTGCGATCAGGATGAGGTCGCGCACGGAGAGGTGCCAGACGATGGGGTCTTGCAGGGAGGCCAAGGCCAGGACGAGCGCCAGCATGCCGATGCGGGCAATCAGCGCCAAGCCCAGGCCGATACGCCTCGCCAGCTCTTGCTTGTCGTGCGGCAGGCGGCTGACGAGGATGCTGATGACGAGGATATTATCGACGCCCAGCACCAGCTCGAGGCCGATGAGGAGCGCCAGGGTCGCAAATGCGTTGGCGTCGAGCATAATGGAGAAACTTCTACCGGAGCAGCAGACCCTATACCCGCCACGCCGGAGCGTAAACGAGTAATCCGGGCGGCACGGTCACTTCTTCTCCGCCCCGCCAGATGGCCTGAAATGCGTCCCCGGCCTGGTATTGGTTCTCCCATTGCCAATGACAGGCGGGTTGGAAGCCAAAACGGGCGTAATACCCGGGCTCTCCCAGCACGACCACGAGGTCGGTTTCGGTGCGCGCGTAGTTGAGGGCCGACCAGACGAGTGCGGTGCCGACGCCCTGGCTTTGCCACGACGGGTCGATCGCCAGCGGCACGATCCCCAGGGCGGCTGCTTCGGGGCCCACGCGTTCGTGCCAGACAGGGCCCAGAGCCACCATCCCGACAATCGCCCCCTGGATGTTGGTGGCGACAAACTCCGAGACCACGTGGCCTGAGCGGCGGGCGGTGGCATGGCAGCGGGCCTCCTCTTCGGTTGGAAAAGCCGATAGCAGCAGCTCTTCAATCTCACCGGCATCTTGAGGCTGTGCGGGCCGGATGCACACACAATATCCGCTCATCGTGATGCCATTATAGCGTTTGAAAGCGCCCTGTCTAGTGCCTGTCTGTCATTAAGATGGGGGTGAATGACCTCAGATTGCAATGACTGGAAGCGGCGCGCTTTAACCTTGAAGGAAAAGGACCGTAGCTTTCTATAGCCTACGCCTGATCATGATTCGTCTATTGCTGCTGTTTTTTGTCGCTGTCATTTCCATCTGGATCGGCCAGTTTGCGCTATCGCCCGAAGCGAGCGTAGCGGCCTTCGCGGATTCGGTTTTCTATTCGTTGCTGGCCACGTTGATCTTGTTTGTCTTCTTCTGGATCCGGTTCGAACTGAAGGAAGGCGGTATTTTCACCAAAGCGTTCTGGCTGGAAAAGCAGCGGCAACGGAGGCTGGTTTTTGCCTTGTTGGCAGCTGTCGTTGGAACGATCTTCATCGCCCAGACTCAGGATTACGTCTTCAAAACGGTGTGGGATGAGCACGTGATCGCCAATACTGCGCAGAATTTGCACCTTGAGCGTAAGGCTTACAATTCGGGGCGCGTCTTTTATCAGGATGTCCACCGTTACGTTCTGGGGCCATGGTATGATAAGCGCCCCGCAGGGTTTCCTTTCCTCGCAGCCTTGGCGGATGATATTCTGGGGTATAATCCAAAGCATACCATCCACCTGAACGCGGCGTTTTCCTTCGGGATCCTGTTTATGCTTGCGTTCATTCTGAGCGATCTGTGGGGCAAAAAAGCCGCAACCTTTGCGCTTGCCTGCTTTGTCGTTTCTCCCTTGTTCGCCAGCGAGGCCTCCAGTGGAGGAATTGCGATCTCATCGCTCTTTTGCGTCCTGGCCTTGATTTTATTGGCTGCGCGATGGTTGGAGCGTCCGAAGGACGGCGATGGGCTAAGTGCACTCGGATTCCTCGGGGTCTTTCTTGTTCAGACGCGTTATGAGTCCGCTCTCTATCTTGTCGGACTTGGCCTTATTGTGCTCTGGGCCTGGTGGAAAGAGAGAAAGGTCGAGCCCCCATGGGCCGTCCTGCTCTGCCCAGTGCTCTTGATTCCCGTGCTTTGGCAGCACCATGTCATGACCATCGACCCTGCTCTTTGGGAGTTGAACACGGTTGGGAAAGATAAGGCCTTTAGCCTCGCCTATATCCCGGAGATGTTCTCCAAAGCCGTATTTTTCTTCTTCGATCCGAGTTCCAGCCGACCGAACCAGCTTTACCTGACTTCAGTGGCGATCATCGGCGCCGTTGGCCTGGCGGTACTGACGCCACGCAAAATCAGGCAATGGCAGTTCGCTTCGCCCCTCATGCGTTGTGTCGTCTTTTTCATTCCGGGGTTTCTGCTGAATCTGCTCATGTTGCTATGCTATGCGTTCCCTTTGGATATGGAGATTACGAGTCGTCTTTCCCTGCCGCTGTTCTTGCCCATGGCAGTGCTCGCAGCGTGGTTTGCGGCTGAGGTCAACCACCGGTGGGTACGAGGTGTTCTTTTCGGTGGTTTTGTGTTGTTTCTGTTCGTCTTTCAAATGCCCAAGTTCAACCAGAACAATTTCTACACTTCGGGCATGATCGCCAATGTCTTCCTGAAGGCAGAAAAATACCTGCAGACGCAAGATCCAGGCAACGTCGTGTATGTGACCGGCAACGTACCGTTTTTTGACATCAATGGGTTTAGCGCCACTCCAATCGGAAGCCTGAATAAGCGGCAAAAGGAAACCAAATGGTTATTGGAGCAGTCGGAAAGACCCCAGCTTTTGCTTTTTTGCGTGGAGAGCTACAATCCCACGACGCGGGAATGGACGACCGCCTATGGCGACAAGACCATTACAGAGAATGCGGTGTTGAAAAAGATGTGGGAGGTGCGTCAGTTCCAGTTCTTCCGTGGGATCATTTACGAGATTGTCGATCTTGAAGGTGTGGACGCGAAAGAGCCCGAAAAGCCGATCGAAACAGAGGAAGACTACAAGAGCATTTACTACCATTCCCTGCCTTAGGCCAGGCCGGGGGCTTCCTTGCGGTAGTGGGCGACCCATTGGGCGACGCCGGCTTCGGTCGGATGGTTTTCGGGCTGGTAGCCTAGGTCGCGCCGGGCGGCGGAGATGTCGAACCAGTGGTCCTTGGCCAGCTCGAGGGCGACGAAGCGCGTCATCGGGGGCTCGCCCTTGAGGCGAAGCGCCTGCCAGAGTTTTTCCGCCACCGCTCCGAGGTTGTAGGCCGTTTTGAGCGAGATGTGCCGCTTGAGCGGTGGGACGTCAAGGCGCTGCAGGATGTCGTTGACCCAGGGCCAGAGCTGCACGGGCTCACCTTGGCTGAGGAAGTAGGCTTTGCCGCCCGCCCGCCCGGCTTGCAGGGCGTCGAGGGCTAGCAGGTGGGCGTCGGCGGCGTTTTCGACCCGGGTGATGTCGACGCGGTTCTGACCGTCGCCGACGATGCGCAGGCGGCCTTGCCGGGCGCGCTCGACGACACGCGGCAGTAAGTGGGGATCGCCCACGCCCCAGATCAGGTGGGGACGCAGCGCGCAGACCTCGACCTCACGGGCACGATGCGCGGCCAGCATCTCCTGCTCGGCGATGGCTTTGGTCTCCGCATAAGGGCCGAGCCAGCTGTGCCCGTAGGGCAGGGACTCGTCTGCCCCGGCGAAGGCCTGGCGGTTGAAGACGACGCTGGGCGTGCTGGTGTGGACGAGGTAGCGCACGTGGTGGTGGCGACAGGCCTGCAGCACGTGGCGGCTGCCCCGCACGTTGACGTCGAAATACGTCTCGTACGGGCCCCAGATGCCGGCGAGCGCGGCCACGTGAAAGACGGCGTCGCAACCGTAGACGGCGCGTTCGACCGCTTGCTGATCGGTCAGGCTGCCGCGCTGCACTTCCACTCCACGACCGGCGAGTTCGGGTGCGGCCGAGCGCTGAAAGATCGCCACCTCGTAGCCGCGTTCGAGACAGCGTTCGACAATGTAGCGGCCGAGGAAGCCGGCACCGCCCGTCACCAATACCTTCATGGGCGGTAATGTGGGGCGCTGGGGGCGGCTTGGCCAGTCCTACCGTGCGCTTATTTGCCTCGCTGCAGGCGCCGCAGGTAGTGCACCCAGTCCTCGAGGGTGACCGGCGCCTGCCGGTAGCCGATGTGCCCGTCGGGGCGCACAAGCACCAGGCCGCTCTCCGGCAGCCCGAGGCGGTCGTGGATCTTTTCCCGTGGATCGCTGAAGATGGGGCAGGGCAGCTGACGCAGATCCACCGGGATGATGCGGCCGCAGACGAGGATTGGCTGCACCCACTCCGGCAGGATGGAAGCTCGGGTCAGCTCTTTGATCGCGGTCGCCGTTTTGAGGTCGGCCTGCGTGCGCACGATGATGATCAGGGCCCAGAGGTGGGGCGTCAGCCATTCGCGCAGGCGCACGTGCCGGTTGCGGCGAAACTCGAGCAGATGGGAGTCGGGCAAGAGGTCGCCGGCGGTGGCCCCGTTTTTGAAGCGGCGTGCTTCGAGTGAGCGCAGGCGCTGCGAGCGCGTCTCCGCGTGGATAAAGTCGCTGCCCGGCACACTGGGCGCGGTTTCCAGATGCTCCAGAAACTGCTGCCGCACCAGGTGGAGTCCGCTGATGGCGGGCAGGATCCAGTTGCGCAGACTGCGTTTGAGCAGGTTTTGGGTGCCGGCGAGCTGGCTGAGGTGGGCGGTAAAGCCCAGGGTGCGACGTGCGGCGGGCAGGCGCTCGCGCTCGTAGGTCTCGAGCAGGATGGGCGGCAGCTGGCCGCGTAGCACGGCGGCGAGTTTCCACGCGAGGTTGTAGGCATCCTGCACGCCCAGGTTCATGCCCTGGTTGCCCATGGCGGGCATCACGTGGGCGGCATCGCCGACGAGGATGACGCGGCCACGCTGAAAGCTCTCGGCAATCGCGGGCTGGATGTCGTGCACGCGATTCCAGAGGATCTGCTTGATCCCGATCCAGCTCTGGACGCGTTCAGCAAACTGCAGTTCGGCCTGGTATTGCGAGGCCGGTGGCTCCCAGTCGTTCGCGACCTGCATCATGGCGCGATAGCGCCCATCGCCGAGGGGAAAGATCGCCGCGCCGCCCTCGGGATGGCAATAAATCTGCCACTGGTCGTCGGCCGGTCCCTGGCTCAGTTCGACATCGGCCACCCAGAGGCGCTCGGCGGGGCCGACCGGTTCCAGCGCCAGGTCGAGCAGCTCGCGCACGGTGGAATTGCGCCCGTCGCAGCCGATCAGGTATTCGGCGCCGATCAGACGCTCCTCGCCATCATTCTCGAGGATCACTTCGAGGTGGTGCGGCTGGGTCTCATAGTCGTTGAGCTGCCACCCGCGCCAGATGCTGGCTCCGGCCCCGACGGCCGCGCGTTCGAGGATCTGCACCAGCACCTGTTGCGGCAAGTCGCGGATCTCGGGCCACGGGCTTTCGACGTCGGTCAGCTGGTGGGAAAACAGTTCGATATCCTGGCTGCGCACGTGGATCTCGCGGATCTGCTGACCATGTTGGCGCAGGTCGTCGCCGACGCCGAGGGAGGCGAGGATTTCCAGCATGCGGGAGTGCAGGGCCACCGCCTGACCGGTAGCGGGAATCTGAGCCTCTTTTTCGACGACCGCCACGCGAATGCCGGCACGGGCAAGGGCCAGGGCAAGCGACAGCCCCACCGGTCCGGCGCCGATGATGATGACTTGCCAGTCTTTGCCGCTCTCTTCGCTTAACATTGCCTAAATGCGTGGTGCATGAACCGGTTGCACTCAGTGTGCAGGAATATTCACGTTCACGCAATCACTCCTGCGTCTTTTCCAGCCGCACGTATTGGTAGGGGTGCCAGTCGAGCAGGTTGGCCTGCCAGCCGGAGACCTCCGGGCGGATGAGGTAGGCGGTCGTGTAGTGGTAGATCGGGATCATCACGGCCTGCTGCTCCAGCATGCGTTCGGCGGCCTCGTACTGGGCCTTGCGTTCGCTTGGCTCGCGCGTGGCCGCGGTGTCTTCGAGCAGGGTATCGTAATCGGCATTGCTCCAGTTACTGTAGTTGTTGCTGTGATGGCTGGTCCAGATCTCGAGAAAGGTTTGCGGCGAGACGTAGTCGCCGATCCAGACCGCACGGGCGATGGCGAAGTCGCCCTGGCTACGGCGAGCGTAGTAGGTCTTGGCCTCGACGTTGGTCAGCCTTACGTGGATGTTGTAGGCTTGCTGCCACATGTTCTGCACGGCTTCGGCGATGCGCTGGTGCGTCTCGGAGGCATTGTAGACCAGTTCCAGTTCCGGGAAGCCCGCACCGTCCGGGTAACCGGCTTCGGCCAGCAGTTCGCGTCCCTGTTCGATCGTGGGCAACGGCTCGTGCACCTCCAGCAAGCGCTCGGGCGTGAACTGGGTCGCCGGTTGCTGCCCGCCCTGCAAGAGGCGGTCGGTGATGGCCTCGCGGTCGATGGCGGCACTCAGGGCGCGGCGCACGCGCGGGTCGCCGAGCGGCTCGACCGTGTGGTTGAGCAGGTAGTAATAGGTGCCCAGGTAAGGGTCGACGCGCAGCACCTCGGGCTCGTTTTCCCGGTAAAACGGCACGCGCCGGGGCGGCAGGGCCTCCGTCACGTGCAACTGGCCGGCCTGAAACGCGCGCTCTTCGGTGTTGAGGTCGGTGATGGGAAAAAAGCGCACGCCCTGGAGCGTCGTGACGGTGTTGTTCCAGTAGTGCGGGTTACGTTCGACCGTGATGCGCTCGTTGGGGCGCCATTCGGTCAAGCGAAAGGGCCCGTTGCTGACCATCTGCCCCGGGCGCGCCCAGTCGTCCTGTCGCGTAAAGGCATCGCCCGCTGCCTCGACGCTGGCACGATTGAGCGGGGCGAAGCTGGGGTGCATCAACAGCTCGAGAAAATAGGCGACGGGATGGTCGAGGCGCACCTGCAGCGTGCGCGCATCCAGCGCCTTGACGCCGATGCTCGCCGGATCGTCCGTCTGGCCGGTGTGGTAGGCCTCCGCGCCCTCGACCACGTAGAGCATGGCGGCGTTGCCCGCGGCCACGGCAGGCGTCAACAGGCGGCGCCAGGCAAAGACGAAGTCGTCGGCGGTGACAGGTTGGCCGTTGGACCACTGGGCGTTGGGGCGCAGGTGAAAGGTGTAGGTGCGGCCGTCGGCAGAGATCTCCCAGCTCTTGGCCACGCCTGGCTGCGGGCTCAAGTCGCCCGGGTCGGGTGCGGTCAGCCCCTCCCACAACGCCAGGTGCACGTTGAGGGCGTTGGCGCTGGTCGAAAGCTGCGGGTCGAAGGACTCCGGCTCCGGGCCCGTGCCGACGAGCAGGAAGCCCTCTTGTGCCGCCGTCTCCACCTCGGAGGCGCGACGGCAGGCCGTGAGCCCCAGGAGCAGGCCTAGCGTGAGTCCGATCAGGCAACGTAGCCACCATTTACGCATGGCGGCATCTTGGCCATGCAGCCGTCAGGCGCAAAGGCTTTCTGTCACGAAGATCGCAAGGTGAGTTTACAATGCTGTATCACACCCGCTAGGCTGTGCGCGATGGAAAGCCACAGCTCAGTCGCGCATCGCTGGATCCGGTTTTCGCTGCTGGTGGGGCTCGTCACGCTGGCCGTCAAGGTCGTGGCCTATGGGATCTCCAACTCGGCGGCGATCCTCGGCGATGTGGCCGAGAGCGTGGTGCACATCGGGGCCGTGGCCTTTTCGCTCTACAGCGCGCACCTCGCGGCCAAACCCGCCGACAAGTCTCACCTCTACGGGCACGCCAAGATCGTGTTTTTTGCGGCGGGGGTGGAAGGCATGTTGGTGATGAGCGCGGCCATCCTCACGGTGGTCAACGCCGTCTGGACCTTTACGCAGGGGGCCGAATTGGGCCAATGGCAACTGGGCCTGCTCCTGAGCCTGGCCGCGGGCGGTGCCAACGGCTTGTGGGGCCTCTGGCTCTGGCGCAAGGGCAAGAAGGCATCCAACTACCTGCTGGCGGCCCACGGTGAGCACCTGATGGCCGATGGGTGGACGAGCCTGGGCGCCGCGATCGGCCTGATCCTGGCGGGTATGACCGGCTGGCGTGGCTGGGATGCCCTGGCGGCCTGCCTCGTGGGCCTGCACGTGCTGTGGAGCGGCTTCAACCTCGTGCGCAGTAGCGTGGGTGGCTTGATGGATCGCGCGGAGCCGGAAGTGAACGAACGCGTGGTGGCGATCCTGCATGCGGAGGGCGAGCGCCTGGGCTTCACCTGGCACCGCTTGCGGCACCGTCCCCTGGGCGAAAGCTATTGGGTGGATGTGCACCTGCTCTTCGAAGACGAAATGACGCTGCGGGAGGCCCATCGCCGGGCGACGGAACTGGAGCGTGCGCTGCGGCGCGAGCTGGGCGAGGGCACCGAATTGAGCACCCACCTCGAGCCGCGCAAAGACCATGAGCGGCAACACCCGTCACAGCTAAAATAGGACGGCTCGCCCCCGACAGAAAGGACGAGCCGTCAGCCTAGAACAAGCGAGACAGGGCTTGTGACAAACGTAAGATTGTGCTAACCGAATTTCGGAAAATCTCGTAGGCTTTATATTAGGGTGATGGGCCTTCCGAGTGGCAAAGATATTTTGCCTGCGTAAACATTTTCTGCCTAAGAAATTGTAAAAGTCTGGCTGCTAGGTTTGAGGCTTGACCTCGCTGCCGCTTTCGCCCAAGTATTTCCTTTTCTGTTTGGAAATACGGGGCTGTAGCTCAGTTGGAAGAGCGCTACAATCGCACTGTAGAGGTCGTCGGTTCGATTCCGATCAGCTCCACCAAATCCACCGTATAGACGCTTAAAGCAGCCCCGTTGCCGTGGCTGCTTTTTTGTTGGGTGGAAGGTCCGGCTTGGCGGTTAATCCAGTTCGTAACCGTACAGGGCCGCGGTGCGCCGGGTCGTGCGGTCGATCGCCGTCCGTTGCGCGTCGGAGAGCTTCGGCGCTTGCGTTGCCGGGCGGATGGCTTCCAGCCGCGGTTGCATGGAGGGCTGCCAGAGATCGTGTTCTTGCAGGAAGGGCTTGAGCTGGGTCTCCGGCGCCGCGCAGATGTCTTCATAGCGCAACACGTGGATCTGCTTTGCCAACTGGGGATCCGCCTGACGGATCTGCCACACGTAGCGGTAGATCGCCTCCCACTGCACGGCATAACCCGCGGCATCTTCGCCCTGGCTCCAGAGGTCGCGCGTTTCGCGGCCTACCTCGCCTCCCGGGAAGGGGTCGATGGGCTGCCGGTGCGGGCCAAACTCGAAGTGCCCGATATTCTTCATGTATTCCGGTACGCGCGGGTCGAGTTCGGCGTAGCGCACGAAGCGCTGATGCTGCCGCATGAGCGAGTAGACGTGGGCGTGTGGGTGCCGGATGGGTACGATAAAGACGGCATCGGGGAAGAGCCGGGCCAGATAGGGGATGCGCGTTACGTTGTAGTTGCCCTTCGAGAGGTAGCGCGTGCCCTGGCGCAACAAGAGGATCTTTTGCAGGTGCTCGCGGTAAAAGCGGTCAAACGCGGCGTTGCGGTCTTCCGGTGCCAGGCTGTGCTGGTGCCCCACCTCGTGCAAATGTGGAAAGAAGTGCATCCAGATGGGCTCTTCGAGCGCCTCGGGGCTGTCGGCCGTGATGAAGATCCCGTCCTTGTGGGCTCGTTCGACCGGTTTGCTCTTGGCGGCGAAGCGACTGACGAAGCCGTTCCAGAGCAGTGGGGTCATCAAAAACGGGTAGTCGCGGTAGCAGTGGGCGGCGATGGAGGGGTGTTCCGCCACCAGCTCGAGCAGGAAGGTCGTTCCGGCGCGGGCGAGGCCGGTGATGAAGACGGGACGCTCGACATCCTTGCGCTGGAGCTTCCGGGCGCGCAAGCGGGTCTCGAGGTTGCCGATCGAGACGGCGGTGCCCGAAAAGGTGGTGTTGAGGCGGGCGAGTTCATATTCCACGCCAGGCACGTCCATGCCTTCGGTCCCACTTTCCGCCGAGCTGTCCTTGGGCTTGAAGACCACGAACTGCAGGCACGAGCCCAGTGCCGCCATGCCGTAGAAGACAAATTCCAGGCCGCTGATCCAGGGCCAGAAAACGTTCCAGCCGTGCGGTGCAGCCCGGATCACCAGCGGCCGGCCGGCCACATTGGCGAGCTCGGAGTCGACGTGGTGGGCGGGGATGATGGAGAGCCAGGCTGAAGGCTGCTCTGCCGAGTGCAGCACCAGCGGCACTTCTTCCCGCGGAAAGGTCGCCTCCTCCGTGCCCAGATCAACCGTCAGCGTATCGCCCTGGGGCGTAACGCGCGCTTCCGTCGCAGCTGGATAGACGGCGTATGCGGCAGACTCGGCCTCCGTCAGCGATACGACATGCAGGCCCAGCGTTGCCCCCAGCAGGATGAGCGGTCCGAAGGTGACGACGAGCGCCAGCAGGCTACGCCCGAGGTAGCCCAGCACCCGCCGCACCAGCCTCAGGTAGTGCTGGTGAAAGTTGTCGTCGTCGAGGCTCTGGAACAGCGTGCGCAGGTCGGCCAGCAAGCCCGTGAAAAAGGCCTTGATGACCGCCATCGGCAGCAGCGCAAACCACAGTCGCGGCAGGATCGAGCCGACGACGAGACCGGCAACCGCGGCGACGACCCAGATTGCGGGGCCCGCCCAGAAACTCATTGCTTTGTCGAGGCTGGATCCGTCGCCGCTTGTTGTTCCTGCGCCTTCTTGTTTTTGAGGCGCTTACGAATGAACACCAGCGGGTAGAGAATCAGCCCGAGAAACGCGACCACGAGGCCGATGACGACGGCCACCAAGGTGCCCAGCAACCCGAGCCCTTGCCCAGGTCCGATATAAAGTAGGAGAGGATTCATGGCAGTGAAGCTTGACGCGCAGGATATAGCGTCCGCCGGATGGGCGGCCCGCCGATCTTCACCTACATCTACGAGACTTCACAATATCTTCTTAAGCCTCAGGCAGTGATTTCTGCTTCCTCTCCCTACAGTTGCTGCTCTGTCACCTCGTCGAGACGGGTGTTTTCGACGTGGCGGTTGCGGTAGGTTTCGAAGTCCTCTACGCGCTGGAGCAGGAAGCTGCCGTGGTCGGCGGGCGGGGCGTCGAAGCGCTCGAAGAGCACGTCGCAGGCGTCTTGCAGCACCACGAGCGGACGCTCGTCGGCAGCATCGAAGCGGTAGCGCAGGTTGCTCACGGTCAAGCCCTCGACGTGGTGGCCGTAGAGCACCGAGGCCGGGAGCAGGCCAAACATGCTGGGCTCCGGGTAGGCCTTTTCGCGCAGGGGGACGGCGTAGGGCGTGCGGGGGCCCCGCACGCCGGCTTCATCACCGCGCAGGAAGAAGTGGTTCACGAGGTCGTCCGGTTGCTGGGCGACGTCTTCCATCGTGATGCCGCCGCGCGAGCGCACCTCGACGTTCTGGATCGTCAGCTCTTCGACCGGATGCTTGGGCAGGCCTGCGACGATGATGGGGAAGCGTCCGTCGGCGTTACCTACGGAAACGCCGTTGATCTGCACGCGACGAATGGCGCCCACGGGGGTGTCTTCGGGGCCGCGCGCGCGGTTGCCGAGGCGGACGAAGATGGGCGCGTTGGTCACCTCGTGCATGGCGATATTCGAGATCACCACATCTTCGATCGTGGAGCCGTCGACCGACTCGAGGGCCAGGCCCCGGGACCGGCGGAAGACGCAATTGCTGATCGTGATGTTGCGGAAGTCGCCGTTCGATTCGGTGCCCAGCTTGATGCGCCCGGTGGGGCCGTCGCGGTCGGGGGCGCGCTCGGTGGCGGTGCGGTAGGTGCCGTCGAGCACGGAGCCGACATCATAGCCACTGACGATACAGTTGGTGATGGTGATGTCTTCGCAGGCCTTGAGACCGCCAAGCGCGTAACTGGCCTTGAGCACGATGGCATCGTCCATGGGCGAATTCACGACGCAGTTGGCGATCCGCACATTGCGGCAGGCGTCGATATCGAGGCCGTCGCGGTTGGTATCGATCGTGAGGCCGTCGATGGTAAAGTTGTCGACCCCGGTGGCGAGCAGGGCGAAGTGGCCGCCGTTGAGCATCGAAAAGTCGCTCAGGGTCACGTTCCGGCAATTCTTCAACGCGATGGCCTTGTTACCCTGGCCGGTGGGGTCGTCCTCCTCGTCCGCATAGCTGGCGTGGCGGGTGAGTCCGGCGCCGTCGATCAGACCGGGGCCGGTGATGGTGACGTTGCGCAGGTCTTCGCCCCAGATGAGGCTGTTTTGCCAGTGGCTGTGCCCGAAGTCCTGGTAGCGCTTGTCCTGGCCCCACGGGTTGGGCTCGGGAGCGTCGTAGCGCCCCAGCTCATCGGACGGCGTGGCGGCCAGCAGCGTGGCGCCGGCGTCGAGGTAGAGCGTGATGTTGCTCTGCAGGCGGACGGAAAAGCTGAGGTAGGTGCCGGCGGGCAGGACTACCGTGCCGCCTCCGGCGCGGGTGGCCGCCTGGATGGCATCGTTGATGGCGGCCGAGTCGACGGTCTGGCCATCGCCCCGGGCGCCGTAGTCGCGCACGTTGAACTGAGTGGAAAAGAGGGTTTGCGTCATGACGATCAAGCAGAAAGCCAGCGGCCTGAGGAACGAAGCAGGGGCGGAGGGGGTAACCATAGTCGGAGGGGGTGGCGGACGTTGGCGGCTCAGAATCCGCCGCCCTGCGCCGCGGTGTCGAGGCCCCCTCAATCGGACAGTTCGATCCGACTCGCCGGACCTAGGTCCTACACCCGGACGGCGCGCTGGGCATTCCAGGCGATGACGCCGCCCGCGAGCAACAGGATCAACAGGGCGCCGGACAGGCCGATACCGGCGCTGATGGCCGCGATGAGTGGCGGGCCGATGAGAAAGCCGCCGAAGCCAAGCGTGGTGACGGTGGCGATGCCGGGGCCGGCTCCGGCGATGGGGTCCTTGCCCGCGGCGCTGAAGATGACCGGCACGAGGTTGGCCACGCCGAGCCCGAGCAGCACAAAGCCGCCCATGATGCCCGCCGGGTGCCCGATGGTGAGTCCGGTGCCGACCGCGAGCAGGATGCCGAGCGCGACCATCGAGCCGCCGAGCCGCAGCACGTTGGCGGGGCCGAGCTTGCGGATGGCCCAGTCACCCGAAAAGCGGCCGGTCGTCATGGCCAGCGCGACGGCCGTGTAGCCCAGGGCGGCAAACGAATTGGAGGCGCCGCCAGCCTCGCGCAGGTAGACGGCGGCCCAGTCGGACATCACGCCTTCAGTGAACAGGGACAGGATGGCGAGCGCGCCGAGGATGCGCAGGTGCGGACTGTCGCGCAGGGCGGAAAAGACGCCGGTGCTGGTGCCGCCGCCTGCCTTCTGCTCGGGGTTGCGATCGTCCACCAGGCGGCGGGGGGCAAAGACGCCGATCGCCGCAATGGCCCCCGCAACAACGATCAGCAGGGGAGTGATGAAGGCTTCCTCGCGCCCGACCACGGCGACGAGGCTGGAGCCCGTCAGGCCGCCGAGGCTCCAGCATGCCTGGCAAAAGGCGTTGAGCGGTCGCTGGCGGGCCTCCTCGAGTAGCACGGCCTGCGTGTTGGCCGAGACGTCGATCAGGCCCTTGGTCGCGCCGAACAGAAACGCCGCCAGCGTGAACAGCACCCCGTGACCGATGGCCGCCGTGCCCGCAACCAGGCACAGGGCGGAGGCAAAGGCGAAGCAGGCCGGGCCCCCGAGCGTCATGCTGCCCCGCCGGGCCGAAAAACTGCCTGCGAGCGGCATGCTGATAATCGCCCCGCAGACCAGCGCGAGCAGCGGGATGCCCAGCTGCGGCGTGGTAAAGCCGAGCTGTTGCTGGAAGTGCGGGATCAGCCCCGCCCAGACGCCGAAGCCGATGCCGTCGGCCCCAAAGAGGGCGACCACGGGCCAGCGGCTCTGGCGGTTTTCACAGGCGGGTGCGCAAATTGAGGGTGCAGTCATGGCGGAGATCGGCAATCAATCGGCAAAAACGTGCAGAATCAAGCATGTTCACGCATTAAAATGCCGGTTTATGCCGAGGATCGCACGATTGTGCATTGCCTTGCCGTGGGATGCGCCTATGGTGAGAACGCTCCTTTAACCCCCCTTGCCCGTTATCCCGCTATGCTGACTGCCGAACGTAAACGCATGATTCTCAATCTGCTGAAGGCCGAAGGTCAGGTGCAGGCCGACAAACTGGCCCGCCGCTTCAAGGTCTCGGAAGACACCATCCGCCGAGACCTGCGTCAACTGGCAAAGGAGGGGCTGCTGGAGCGCGTGCATGGAGGTGCGCTGTTGCGGCCTCCCGTCTGTGGCCTGTATGCCAAACGCGAACACCAGTCGCCGGATGCCAAGCGCGCGATCGGGGCGGCGACGGCGGCACTCTTCCAACGCGGGCAGACGGTGGCGATCGACGCGGGCACGACGCCGCTGGCCGTAGCCGAAGCGCTTTCCAATACACTGCCGCTTTCGGTGGTGACGCACAGCCTGCCCGTCGGTCTGGCCTTGTGCGAACATCCAGCAGTGGAGGTGTTGATGCTGGGGGGCACTCTCTTCAAGCAGGCGCGTGCGTGCGCGGGCGCGGAGACGGTGGACGCCTATCGCCGGATTCACGCCGACTTCTGCGTGCTGGGGCTGGCGGGGTTGCACCCGGAGGCCGGTGCCACGACCTTCGACCCGGAGGAGGCGCTGGTAAAACGGGCGATGATCCAGAATGCGGGCGCGGTGGTGGCAGTGGCCGCCCCGGAAAAGCTGGGCACGATTGCGCCGCACCTGCTGGCCCCCGCTGATCGGTTGACGCATCTGGTGACGGGCCCGGCGCCGGAGGAGCAACTGGAGCCGTTTCGCACGCTCGGGGTCAACGTGATCGTCGCCGGAGCGGGTAACTGAGGGGGCGTGCCCGTTAGTGATTGCAGCTCCGCAGGTTGGAGAGGATTGTTTTTACAATGAAGTGCCATTAAATTTCCGAATTCCCTTCAAATGCAGTTGCAACCGACGATAGAGTGATGGAAGTGACACACCCGTGTGGCCACACCGCTCGCCCCAGCCCGGAGTTGCTGGCCGACGGCTCTTAGATTTATCTCCTCACGTATCGCGCCAATTTAGTCAGGACCGCCTCTCATGAACATCCTCGTTGCCGAAGACGATTTCATCTCGCGCAAGCTGCTGACCAATATCCTGGAAGAGCTTGGGCACGAAGTGACTGCGGCCGAAGACGGCGAAGAAGCCTGGCGCCTCTACCAGACCGTCCCGACCCGCCTCGTCGTGAGCGACTGGCTGATGCCCAAGATGGACGGCATCGACCTGGTGAAGAAGATCCGCGGCCACCCGAAGTCCGACTACACCTACGTGATCATGCTCACGGCCAACGTCGGCCAGCGGGAGAACTACTTCAAGGCCATGGACGCCGGCGTGGACGACTTTCTGACCAAGCCGCTCGACCGTATCCAGCTCACCATCCGCCTCAAGGTGGCCGAGCGCATCCTGCGTGCGACCTCGCGCATCCACTCGCTCGAAAACGTGCTCACGATCTGCGCCTACACGAAGAAGATCAACTTCCCCGAAGAGGGCTGGCAGACCATCGAAGAGTTCATGCAAAAGCACTTCGGCATCACCGTCTCGCACGGGATCGAACCGAATTATTACGAGCAGGTCATCAAGCCCCAGATCGAGCAACTCAAGGTTGCCCGCACCAACGACACCTGACCGCAGCGCGTCGACAAAATGGCAGCACCCGCAGGCGTCGGCACAGGCTGACGCCTCGTTTGTGTACCGACGCAGGCGCGGGGCGGGGCGGAGGAGGAGGTATTGTTCACAGAAAAGGGCAGGCACAAAAAGGACAGGGCGTATATTCTTTCGGCTTTACCTTGTTAACGTTATTTAAGATAACGGTATCATGGACAAGAAAATAGATGCATTGAACAATCAAACGCTGAACTATGGCCCTATTGAGTCTTTCGATCAGGACTTGCTAGATCTACACACTTTTGCAGACAGGCTGGAATCATTTATCCGAGTGGAGCACCTGTTTGTGGGGGATGGTCTCGTGTTAGGACTCAATGCACCTTTTGGCCACGGGAAGACGACATTCCTCAATATGTGGGAGGATCGTTTGAAGAAGAGGCGCAAGGCCGATCCAAATGAGGGCGACGTCTCCACTCCAACTCCTATGGTCATTCGGGTGAACGCTTGGCAGTCGGATTATCTGAGTGATCCCCTGTGTGCAATCGTAAGTAAGATTATAGAGGAGTTGAAAGAAGAGGGGCACAATAATGGTCAAGTGAACGAGATCTCTAAGGCTTTTAAAAAAATGGGCTGGTTTGGTTTAGCCATTGGTGGCCAGATTGTACAAAAGGTGACCGGCATCAACGCGATTGAAGCAGGGGAAGTTGCAGAGAAGCGTGTGCAGAGTGGAAATGATGAAAATCAGGAATCGAATCCGTTCGATGTTTTTCAGGCTAGACAAAGGGCAATGGGAGAACTGAAGGCCGCGTTAAGTGATGCCTTTCAAGGCAAGGAGCCAACTGTCTATATCTTAGTTGATGAATTGGATCGGTGCCGCCCTGATTATGCCATCACGTTTCTGGAGACCATAAAGCACATTTTCGACATCCGGGGTTTGGTTTTTGTGTTGGCTGTAGATCGCGATCATCTTGAAGTGTCCGCGAAGGCGGCTTTTGGGCGTGGACTGAATTTCGATGAATACTACCGAAAGTTTCTGCAGCGCGAAGTTAACTTACCGAAAATGTCTGATAAAGGTAATAAGCGGATGATCGATCAGTTCATTGATAAATATGTGAAAGTAATAGATCGAAGGGTTTGCTGTGCCGACATTAAAGAAGCGATGAATGATGGCTTGTATGGCTTTCTTCATCATGCCTCATTAACTCCTCGGCAACTCACGGAAATGTTCCGTATTTTGGGTCATATTCTGGCGCGAAACAGGGAGGAGTCGATGTGGATGTTGCACAATATAGCGCAAGTGACTGTCATAATGTCAGCTTTAAGGTTTGTTAATTCAACATGGTACGAAGGTTTGGCTAATGGTGGGCTCAGTGAGGATGATGTAATAGGAGCCGTTAAAAAATACTTTGATGAAGATATTCAGAATGAATGGCTAACTTTCTTCTTTGGAGGCTACTGCTTGGTCGTCGACCAGAAAGCTGATTATGCAGGTTTCATGGGTAAAGCGGGTGAGGAAATTGGTGATCCTCCTGCCGGTGGATGGTCTTCGCATTTGCGTTCGAGTGGCCAGTGGGGGCGGTCTTATATCAATTGGTTTAGCAGGGTGCGTCATTGCATTGAGGAACTTGAGCAAATGAGTGCCTAAGCTTGATCTCGGACTGATGGAGACGTCGAGGCCCAGCAGGTCCCTCCATTTTTCTTTTTGTGGATTCTGTGTCTTTTGTGGCGAACCCCTGATGCTTTGCTGCTAGCAGGCGACGATGGCACCCCTTCAGGGTGCTTATGGGGCGTGGGCTTATCCGGGGGTCTTCGCTACGCTCGACGCCCCGGCTACGTTATGCGACCCCTCCGGGGTCGGATTGCTGCTCGACGGGCGTTGGTGAGCGGAAGGCTATCCGGGGGTCTTCGCTGCGCTCGACACCCCGGCTACGTTATGTGACCCCTTCGGGGTCGGAGTGCGGGTCGGTGGGCGTTGGTGAGCGGAAGTGGCGGGGGTTGGTGCTGGAGCTGGCACCCACTTCGGGGTGCGCTGGCGGAGGTGGTTGGTTCCGGTGGTGTCAGCCGCCAAGGCGGCTTCAACCACCGGCGATAGGCGGTGACCCCTTCGGGGTCGGCTATGGGGTCGGGTGCTGGTGAGCGGCACGGTGAGCAAGCTGAAGGCTTGCCATATCGTAGCCGGTGGTTGAGCACGCGCAGCGGGCGACACCACCGGTAGGCGTGCCCCCGCGGCGGCACCTTGAAGAGGTGCCAGAACGGTGCGCTACTTCTGTGCCTTTTGTGATCCAAGCGCGCCCCCGCTTTCGCGTGTCTTCTGCGTGGCCATTGGTGGAAAAAGCCTCAAGCTGTGGGGGATGCGTTGGAAGTGCACCGTCGCGTATGACGGGACCGATTTCGAGGGCTGGCAGTCACAGCCGAGCAAGAATACCGTGCAGGACCACCTGGAGCGACGGCTTGCGTTTCTGTTCAAGCGGGACGTGCGCGTGCATGGCTCGGGGCGGACGGATAGCGGGGTCCACGCCAACGCGCAGGTGTTCCACTTCGACGGCGAGTGGAAATGGGCGCCGGAGGACTTGCTCAAGGCGCTGCGCGTGGGCTACCCGGACTCGATCCAGGTCTACCGGGCGGAGCGGGTCAGCGACGACTTCCACGCGCGCTTTTCGGCGGTGGGCAAGCGCTACGTCTACCACTTTTACGAGGGCTTTGCCGGGCCGTTCGATTACCGCTGGCATTGGTCGCTGGGCCATTGGCGGCTCGACCTCGACCGGGTGAACGAGGCGGCGCAGCAACTGATCGGCAAACACGATTTCGCGCCCTTCAGCGCCAATCCGCGCGACGGGCGCGAGGAGAGCACGGTCAAGGATCTGCGCCGGCTGGAAGTGGTGCGCAACGGGCGACACCTGACCCTGGTGACGGAGGCCTCGGGCTATTTATTCCGCATGGTGCGCAGCCTCGCGGGCTGCCTGGTCAATGTCGGCATCGGTCGCCTGAGTCAGGACGACCTGCGCGAGATCCTCGAATGCGGCGTGCGCACCGAGCGTGTGGTGACGGCGCCCGCGCGGGGCCTGTTCCTCGACCGCGTCTATTACGAAGGCCACGATACGCCCGATCCCGACCCGACCAAAATCGTCTTCGGCGGCCCCGCGCACAGTCCGTGGCAAGGAGAGGGCAGGTGAACGCCCCGCTGCGGTCGCATTTGATTCCCTAGCTTGTTAATGATAAGCGAAAGTGGTTTGCGCGATTAGCCTGAGTTGCTCAAAATTCGCGCATGAAACGCGTGCATTTCGGATCGGCAGTCTTGATTCCCGGGTTGTGGTGGCTGTGCGGTTGCTCGTCGCCCGGGCCTGCTTTCTTCCAGGATGCCGGGGACCCGTCGGCCGACCGCTACCGCTATACGCGTGACTCTCAAGCGGTGGCAGGCGTGGGGGAGCCAGCCTACTTCTGGCAGGCTTACGATGCCGCGACGGATGAGTCTGGCAAGAAGAGGATACGCAACGAGGTCACCTGGGAATTGATCCGCAAAGTCGACGTCGGTTTTACCAACTACGTGCGGGAACTGCGGGGAGGCGACGCCGCGATCTCCCTCAGCTCCGATCTGATCGTGTTGGGCACGAGCGCGACTTCGACGGCGGTGGGGGCGGCGAGTACCAAGACCGTTTTTTCGGGCATTACCACATTCGTGTCGGGCAGCAAGGCCGCTTACGAAACGACGGTCAACCGCGACCAGGTGATCGAGGTGCTGGTGCTCAAGATGCTGGAAATGCGTGCCCTGAAGCTGCAGGAAATCAGCGAGCAACTGAGCGAAAGCACCGACGCATATCCGCTGACCCGCGCGGTGGCCGATGTCGCGCAATATTACCAGATCGGTTCTACTTCGTTTGCGTTGGCCAACCTCTATCAGCAGCAGGCGACGCAGACGCATGACGCCTTGGAGGCCTCACGTGTGCGAGCGCCGGCGGAAGATCAGCGGTAGCGTGAAGATGATGACGGCGATGATCGCGAGGCTGCCGTAGGCATTGGTCCAGCCGCGTCCAACGGGCCAGTAGCCGACCAGGGCGGCCAGCGAGGCGGCGATCAGGGCGTAGGGCATTTGGGTGCGCACGTGCTCGACCGGCTCTACGCCGCAGGCGATGGACGACATGATGGTGGTGTCGCTGAAGGGGCTGCAGTGGTCGCCGAAGACGGCTCCGCCAAAAACCGCGCTGACCACGGCGGCGAGCAAGGTCCCGAGGTCGGCGCACTCGGCGGTGATGTCGAAGGCGCTGACGGCGGGCAGGGCGAGCGGCATGAGCAGGGCCATCGTGCCCCAGGCGCTGCCGGTCGAAAACGAGATGAACGCGCCGGTCAGAAACACCGCGAGCGGCAGGTAGCCGACCGGCATGTTGCCCTCGAGCACCTGCGCGATGGCGTCGGCGGCGTCGAGCGCACTGATGACGCTGCCGATGATCCAGGCCGCCATCAGGATGAGCAGCGGGGCGGCCATGTTGCGTGCGCCCTGAAAAAAGATGTGCGCCGCGCTCGGCTGGCCCTCGCGCCGGGGAAAGAGCAGGAAGGCAGTCAACAGGCCCGGCAGGCTGCCCAGCACGAGGATCAGCGCGCCCTGTTCGCTGCCAAAGGCAAGCGCCAGCTTGTGGGGCGTGACCGGCCAGAGCGGGCGGGCTTCCCACACGTAGTAGAGCCCCATGATGCCGAGCACGAGCATGGCGAGGGGCAGGAGGGTGCTCCAGACCGAGCCGGCGGGACCGTCTTCCGTCACGGCTTCGGCCGGGGTATCGTGGGCCTCCAGGCGCGCCCGGCGTTCGGCGGCGCCCATCGGGCCGATATTCCAGTTGCGCCAAATGCTCCAAACCATGAGCAGCAGGGTGGCGAGCACGTAAAAATTGGTGGGGATGGACGCGAAGTAGAGCTCGGTCGGCGTATAGCGATCGAGCATGCCCAGCTCTCCCAGGCCGCTCTGGATCAGGGTCAGCTGGGTGGCGATCCATGTGGAGATAAAGGCGATGCAGGCCACGGCCGAGCTGGTGCTGTCGGCCAGGTAGGCCATCTTTTCGGCCGAGACGCCCGAGGGCTTGGCGAGGGAACGCGTGACGCGACCGATGAGCAAGGCGTTGGCCAGGCCATCGAAAAAGCAGACGAAGCCGAGTGCGATGGTCGCCATCTGCAGGTTGCGCGCGTGGTTGGTGCCGCGCTCGAGCAGCTTGCTCACGATGGTGCGCATGCCGCCACTGGCCTCGATCAGCGCCGCAAAGCCCCCGAGCAGCAGGCTGAAGAGGATCGCCCCCTGGTTCCACGAGCTGGTGAAGGCTGGCGCCAGGTGCGTAACAGGCAGCGACCACGCCGCCGTGAGCGGATTGCCCCCGTGCAGGAGCAGCGCCCCGGCAAAGGCGCCCGCCAGCAGGCTGACGATGACGCGGCGCAGCAGCCACACCCCCACCAGGCCTACTGCGGTCGGCCACAGCGCGCGCCAGGGGGATTCGACCAGCAACAGGAAGTAGGAGCCCGCAGCCGCAGCAAGCAGGTAAAGAATGAGGGTGAGCCGGTGACGAGTCTGCGCCATTTACGCGTCTTGCTCTCGGCGACGCCAGATGCTGGCCTGAGCGACCGACCACTGGTATTTGCGGCGGTGCTCCCGGATGATGAAGGGCAGATCCTTCGTCTCGACCAGCTCGAAGTGGGGCGCGAGGGCTTCCTGCAGCGCTTCGAGCGGTTCTCCGGTTTCGGGCGTCGCGCCGAGCCAGTATTCCTTGGCGGTAAACGACTCCAGCCACGTATTGGGCGTGGTGATGACGAGTTGCCCGCCGGGGTTGACCAGGCTGGGCAGGCGCTCGAGCAACAGCTGCGGGCGCGGCAGGCGGCAGAGGAGGTTGCAGGCCAGCACCACGTCGAAGCTGCCCAGGTCGGGCCGCAGGCGCTGGGCGTCCCCCTGCTCGAAGCGCACGCGAGAGCAGGGCACATCCGGCAGGCGCGCGGTGTGGGTGGTATAGATACTGCCGGTCTCGACCACCTCGTATGGCAGCTCCTTGTCGCGGCACAGCGTGCGGGCCGCAAAGATGAAGGTATAGGAAAAGTCGATGCCGATGACCGCGTGACAATGGCGCGCCAGCTCGAAGGTGCTGCGGCCTACAGCGCAGCCGAGGTCGAGGGCGGTGGCGTTTTCGGGCAGCGCGGCTGTATCGACGCACTCCGTCACGCAACGCAGGGGGAAGTCCAGCGCGCTGGCGGGGCCTTCCTTCCAGGGCAGCTGTTCTACGGGGTCGCCGTAATGGAAGAGCAGATACTGACTCAGCAGCTCATCGGTTTCATAGACATTTGCATCGGACGCCATGACTGCAGCCTAGCTCAAGATGTGGTTCAGTTCCACTCCGGAGGGTTCTGGCACTCGGCCTTCAACACGCCGATGCCCGGCAGGTTGCGGTAACGCTCGGCAAAATCGAGGCCATAGCCGACCACAAATTCGTCCGGGATGCCAAAGCCGACGAAGTCGGGTTTCACGGCCACCTCCAGGCGGTCTTCTTTTTGCAGCAGCACGCAGAGGGCGAGGCTGGCGGGCTTTTCCTGCTGCAACTCGCGCATCACGCGCTTCATGGTATGCCCGGTATCGAGGATGTCGTCGATGATCAGCACATGCCGGTCATGCAAGTCCAGGTGGATGCGATCCAGGATCTGGGGCTTGCTGGCGGGCCGGGTCTGGTCCTGATAGCTCGACACGCGGATGCAGTCGAGGCGGACCGGGCGTTGGATGCTGCGCATGAGATCGGCCGTAAAGGGGAGGGCGCCATTGATGATGGCGACCAGCGTCAACTCATCCACATTGGCATAGTGGTTGGTGATGGCCTGCCCGAGCTCCTGCACGCGCGCCTGAATTTCTTCGGGCGCAATCAGAAACCGATCGAGGTCTTGCTCCCAGGCGGCAAACGTCGTGCGACCGTCTTGCATGAGGGCAAAAGCTAGATGGACCCCGGTACCCTGTCAAAATAAAGGCAGGGAAAGTTTTACGCACCTGGCGCCCTCCTTTACTGGGGCCGAAATCGGGGATGCGGCTGTGCGAATGCCTGATTCCATGCGATCTTGGTCCTTAGCGTTCCCCCTAGCTGTAACCCAGTCTCAACCTTTCGTCCTTGCCAGATGCGGGGCGAACCACTGAAACAGTCCTCGTGGACAAGCTCGCCCTTCTTTCCGTTAGTGACAAATCCGGGCTCGTGGCCTTCGCCGAAGCCCTCGTGAAGCAGCACGGCTACACCCTGCTTTCGACGGGTGGCACCGCTCGCGCGATTCAAGCCGCCGGCCTGCCGGTGACGGAAGTCAGTGAATACACCGGCTTCCCGGAAATGATGGAGGGGCGCGTGAAGACGCTCCACCCCAAGGTGCACGGCGGCCTGCTGGCTCGTCGCGATGTGCCGGAACACCTGGAGCAGGCCAAGGCGCACGGCATCGGGTTGATCGACCTGGTGGTGGTCAACCTCTACCCGTTCGAGGAAACGATCCGCAAGCCGGGCGTCTCGCTGGGCGAAGCGATCGAGCAGATCGACATCGGCGGCCCCTCCATGTTGCGCAGCGCGGCCAAGAACCACGCCTCCGTCTCCGTGGTGGTCGATCCGGATGATTACGACCGGGTGCTCGAGGCGATGGGCAATGAAAAGCAGCTGGCCGAGCTGCGTCGCCAACTCGCCGTCAAGGTCTACCAACGCACGAGTGCCTACGACGCTGCCATCAGCAGCTATCTGGCCGAGCAATACCAGGAAGACGCGCCGGATACGGCCGCGCTGGCCGGCTTCCCGGGTACGCTGGAGTTCTCCCTGCCCAAGACCCAGGACCTGCGCTACGGCGAAAACCCCCACCAGAAGGCCGCCCTCTACGGTCGCTTCTTCGAGGTGTTCGAGCAGCTGCAAGGCAAGGAGCTGAGCTTTAACAACATCATCGACATCTCCGCCGCCACCTACCTGATCGGCGAGTTCGAGAAGCCGACCGTCGGCATCCTCAAGCACACCAACCCCTGCGGCGTCGCCAGCGCGATGAACCTCTGCGACGCCTGGGATCAGGCTTTTGCCACCGACCGCCAGGCCCCGTTTGGCGGCATCATCGTGGCCAACCAGACGGTGGACGAAGAGCTGGCCAACCGCATCCGCGAGATTTTCTGCGAGGTCATCATCGCCCCGCACTTTACCGACGAGGCACTCGCGCTCTTTGCCAAGCGCAAGAACCTGCGCCTCATGATCGCCAAGGACGGCGTGGGCGCCGAGAGCCTCAAGGACATCCGCAGCGCCGTCGGTGGCCTGTTGGTGCAGGATCGCGACCAGCGCAAGGTCTATCCGCAGCACTGCAAGGTCGTGACCGAGCGTCAACCGACCGACGAAGAGTGGGCCGCCATGATGTTTGGCTGGCGCGTGGTGAAGCACGTGAAGAGCAACGCCATCGTCTACGCTTCCGCCGAGCGCACCCTCGGCATCGGGGCCGGCCAGATGTCGCGCGTCGACGCCTCCAAGATCGCGGTTTGGAAGGCCGGTGAGGCGAAGCTCCCGCTGCAGGGCTCCGTCATCTGCTCAGACGCTTTCTTCCCGTTCCCTGACGGCCTGATCGCCGCCGCTGAAGCCGGTGCCACCGCCGCTATCCAACCCGGTGGTTCGGTGAGGGATGACGAGGTTATCGCCGCCGCAAACGAGCGTGGTTTGGCCATGGTATTCACCGGCGTGCGTCATTTTCGTCATTAAAGTATTGGCTTCATTTGTAACTAACATATTAGTCCCTAGTAATTGACTTCAGGTCGGCGACAGTTTGACGAGGTATTCGCCAGCCAGCTGTTGGACGCAGTCCCCTACAGCCTGCTGGTCCTCGACTCCGATGACACGGTCGTTTTTGCGAACGATCGGTTCAGGAAGCTGTTCGTCGCCGTGAATGGGCGGGAACTGGTTCCGGACGAGCCCTACAGGCCCCAGATCCACTGCGAAAGCTGCCTCGGATTGCTGGAAATGCTCGACCGGGATGCAACGGCCAGGCCCTGTTTCGACGTCGAGTTCGAGGGCGAGACGCATACGTTTCAGCTGCACCGCTATCCGCTCGGCGAGAACGAGCGCTATACGGTGCTCCAGTTGGACGACGTGACCGCCTCCAAGCAGGCGGAGCGTCGGGCCGCCGCGGCGCAGGAGGGTCTACGGGAGGCCATGCGCACCCGCGACGTCATCCTCTCCATCATCGGGCACGACCTGCGCGCCCCGATCGCGCAGCTCAACGCCATCCTCTACCTGCTCAAGCAGACGCCGGGGCAGATGAGCGAAGACAAGCTGCAGCAATACAGCGGCGAACTGGAGGACATGACGCGCCACCTCTCGAGCGCGCTCGACAACTTGCTGCACTGGTCGACCAGTCACCGGCGCGGCCTTGATCCGGAGCTTTCGTTGACGGATGTCGGCCAGGTTTTGAGCGAGTCGGTGGGGCTGCTGCATCCGTTGGCGTTGCACAAGCAGATCTTTCTCGCGCTGGAAAACGATGTGACGGAAGATATTCGGACCGACCGCGAGATGCTGGCCTTTATCATGCGCAACCTGTTGGCCAATGCGGTGAAGTTTACGCCCAAGCAGGGCCGGATCGACATCCGCCAAGGGCAGGCCGACGGCCACTTCTACTTCGAGGTGCGCGACAGTGGTGTGGGCATGAGCCAGGACCAGATCCAGCAGATCCAGCGCCACGACACCTTCCACTCCACCCGTGGTACCAACGGGGAGCGTGGCATTGGCCTCGGGCTCAAGCTCTGTCAGGAATTCGCCGAAAAGCTGGGCGGCCGTATCACCTTCGACAGCGAGATCGACGCAGGAACCCAGGTCCGCCTCAACCTGCCGCTTCAGCAGGACTGAAGCGCGTGACGCGGTAGGGCAAGGCCTCTACGCCCGTCGCGCTCATCTCACAACGCAAGCGTGTGCCGGAAATTGCGGCGTAGCTCTGCGTTGCAGAAAAATAAGATAACCAGTGCTTTTTGCTTTAAACACTGTGTTGCAGATATAATATCCGGCAACGATGATTACCGATTCGCTTGCCTCGGCCGAAGGCGGACCGCCCGACGCCCCGGTTCACGCGGCAGGTCCGCTGGACCCGCCGCGCCTACTCAATCGCGTGCCCTTCTTGCTGACTGTGCTGGGTTGGCTGATGGCGGCCGATTACCTGCTCTACGCCGGAGGCGTGGGGGTTTCGATCGGCCTGCTGGCCGTCTTGGCCGTATTCGGTATCGGCCTCAACCGTCGCGCCGCCGACCGCCGCCGGTTGCCTCGGTGGTTTTGGTGGCTGTTTGCTCCCAGTGCACTGATCCCGCTGTACCGCACGGATTTCAGTAACATCGTCACGCTCCTCAGCCTGCTCGTGCTCGCCTCGGGCGCCACCTACTACCACGAAGGCACCCTGTCCGCGCGCATCCGCCACGGTTTTGTCGCCTGGGCGTTCCCTTTTTTCAGTTTGATTGCCTGCCTCTTGAGCCTGACGGCCAAATCCGAAGATGGGACGAGGCGGTCGGGCGGTTGGACCGCGCTCAAGATCGTGGGGCCGGCTCTGGTGCTGGTGTTCGTATTCAGCCTGTTGCTCGCGGATGCCTCGCCGCTGTTGCTGGCGGGCTGGCAGGCGCTGGGAGATGCACTGGGCGGCTTGAGTTTGCCCACGGACGAGCACGTACTGTTCTGGCTGGTCGCGGGCGCGGTGATGTGTCTCTGGCTCTTGCCGTGGAGCCCCTGGAGTGGGCGGCTGCCACATCTGGCGGGGCCGCCCGAGCTGGATGTCGCGACGCTGCGGGCGCAGGTGCTGGCGGTGCTGGTCGCGCTCAACGGCTTGTATCTGGCCGTCAATGCCAGTGATCTGCTCTATCTGGGCGGCCGGCTGGAGCTGCCCGCCGGAACCGACTACAAGGCCTACGTGCACGCCGGCGTGTGGAATCTTACGGCCTCAGTCCTGCTGTCCGCCGCCCTGCTGGCGGGCATCTTCCGGCTCCCACGGGCAGCGGTCTCCGGTCGGCTGACCCGTGGGCTCGGCTACTTGTGGTGTGCGCAAAACGCGCTGTTTCTGCTGCACGTGGCGCGGCGTAACCTGTTGTATGTCGACTGGGGCGGCTGGACCCCCAAACGCGTCTACGTGCTGATGTTTCTGCTGCTGGTCGCGGTCGGTTTCGGACTGCTGGTTTGGTATATTCACCGGCGCAAGTCCTTTGGCTGGCTGGTGCAGCGCAATCTCGTCGCGGTCTTCGCCGTGTGCTTCCTCAACCAATTCCTCGATGTGCGCGCGTTCGTCGCCTGGCGCGATCTGGAGCAGTGGCGGCGGGGTGAGATGACGCTGGATGCCGGCTTTCTGCTGCAGCTGGGCTATCACCGCTGGTGGCTGATCCGGGAGGCGCTGCGCGAGCCGGGTGAGGGCGATGTCGAGCGCCTCCTGGCGGCGATGAAGGGCTCGAGACGCTATCGTGGTGCCCCCGCCCAGGTCGCTGACGAGCTGCCCTGGCCGGCGTGGACGTGGTTGCGTGCTTCCGGGCGCCAGTGGAAAGGCGAAGCGGAGGCCTCCGTCGCGGCGTGGCTGGAGGGCGAGAACTGAGGCGTTCATCCCGTTGCGCGCATGCGAGTTGCATTTTCTTCGGCCGCGGGTAATGTCGGGGCCATGATGCGCTCGTTTACCGCCGGTCTCTCCCTTTGCCTTGCTTCGGTCGCGGCCCTGTTCCTGCCAGGCTGCGCCAACGTTCCCGCTTTCATGCCCGAGAAACAGCTCGCTGCCCAGGCGGCGACGGAGTTCGACCAGATGAAGCAGGAGCTGAAGGTCAGCGACAACCCGGAATACGTCAACATGGTCAAGCGGGTGGGTAACCGCATCGCGCCCATCGCCGGGCAGGACATGGAGACGACAGAATGGGAGTTTGTGGTGTTCGACGACCCTGCGGTGAACGCCTTTGCCATGCCCGGCGGCAAGGTGGCCGTCTTTACGGGCCTGCTCGAGCTCGTGGATGGGAACGAGGATGAGCTGGCTGCGGTGATGGGCCATGAAATCGCCCACGTGGCGCTCAAGCACAGCAACAAGCAGATGAGCTCCGAGATGTTGCGGCAGGGTGGGGGCGCGGCCCTCGCCATTCTGCTGAGCCGTCAGGAAAAGTCGGCGGTGGATCCCAAGTTGGTGCAGCAAGCCTACGACCTTGGCACGCAGGTGGGCCTGATGCTGCCCTACAGCCGTGAGCACGAGCTGCAGGCCGACGAGCTGGGCCTCTACTACGCGGCCAAGGCCGGTTACGATCCCGAGGCGGCGGTCGACCTCTGGCAAAAGATGGCCGAAGCAGGCGGTGAGCAGCCGCCGGAATTCCTTTCGACCCACCCCAGCCACGGCACCCGTATCGAGCGCCTGCAGGAGCTCGTGCCCGTCGTGAAAAAGCGCATCCAGGCCGAAGAAGACGAGGCCTACCTGCGTAACCAGGGCCTGTTGGACGAGGCCTGAGATTCCTCCGCTTGCCCCTCGCCAAGCACGCGATTTGTCCCTAAGGGTAGTGCCATGTTCGATCCCGTTGCGGCTATTCAGGAGTTTATCCGTCACCCCAGCGTTTCCACCGACCCTTCCTATCAGGAAGGCATGTCCGGCGCCCGCGATTACATCGCGGGCCTGCTGCGCGACATGGGCCTGAAGGTGGACATCCTCGAGACGCCTCTGCACCCCGTCGTGCTGGCGCACCGGGAGGGGCCGGCCGATTGGCCGCACGTGATCATCTACGGGCACTACGACGTGCAGCCGGCCGACCCGTTCGAGCTGTGGAATACGCCGCCCTTCGCGCCGGAGATCCGCGACGGTCGCCTCTATGGGCGCGGCGCGGCGGACAACAAGGGGCCGTTGATGGTGCACGTCGCCGCCGTGGCGCGCCTGCTGGAGCAACAGCCCGATCTGCCCCTGCGCATCACCTTCCTGATCGAAGGCGAGGAGGAGATCGGCAGCCCGTCGTTTCCGCAAATCCTGCGCGATTACAAGGACCGGCTGCAGGCCGACTTTGTCTTGCTGACCGATACTTTGAGCCCGAGCACCGAGCAGATCGCCATCACCACCGCGCTGCGGGGCATCGTGACGCTCGAGGTGGAGCTGACCGGACCGAGCAGCGACCTGCACAGCGGCATCCACGGTGGCGCGATCATGAACCCCATCGTCGCCCTCTCTCGCCTCTGCGCCACGCTGCACCACGAGGACGGCAGCGTGAATGTGCCCGGCTTTTACGACGACGTGGTCGAGACGCATGCCTGGGAGAAAGAGGAGATTGCGCGTCTGTCTTCCGATCAGGAGGCCTACCAGCAGCGTCTCGGCGTGAACGATTTTTACACCGCCAAGGGCGTGCCGCCGGCTGAGGCCACCCGCCTGTGGCCCACGCTGGAGTTCAATGGTATCGGCGGCGGCTATCAGGGCGAGGGCAGCAAGACCATCATCCCTTCCAAGGCGTTTGTGAAGATCAGCTGCCGCCTCGTGGCCAATCAGACCGCCGACGACATCGCCGCCAAGGTGACGCAGGCGCTCGAAGACCGGTGCCCGCCGCAGGTGAAGCTCAAGATCACCCGCGGGCACAACGGTAACCCCTACCGGGTGGTGCCGCCGCATCGTCCGGACACGCCAGAAGATCAGGACCCGTCACTGGCGCGCGCCTTCGATGGAGCCGACGCCGCCATCCGTGAGATCTTCCCGCATCCGCCGCTCTACCTGCGCGAAGGCGGCAGCGTGCCCATCATCGGCGACCTCAAGCGCGTGCTGGGGCTCGACTCGCTCATGTTCGGCATGTTCACGCCGGTGGACAACCTGCACGCGCCCAACGAGAGCTTCGACCTGCAGATGTTCGAGCGTGGCATCGGTGTGAGCGAACGCATCCTGCGCGCTGTCGCTGAAAAGCGCTAGGTTGGGGCTTCAACCGGCAAAAGGCAGGGAAGATAGCGAAGTGCGCGTCCTCTAGGGTTTGAAGGACGCGGGGCCCTGCTTACCGGCCACGCGATGGTATTGACCGGTCAGCTTGTCGCGCTCGTATTTGGTGAAGCCCGCCTTTTCGACGTTCTTGTTGTCGAGCTTGGACTTCTCTCGGCCAGGCGTGTGCTTGGTGGAGAGATTGGGCGACAGGATGACGCGCCGCACGGGTTCGCCCGTCAACGGGTGCTCCTTCAGGGCATCTTCGCGCATCGACTGCTGGAGCTCGAAGCGCTCGCCTCCGCTACCGTTGGGCAGGACGACTTCATACACGTAGATGGGCATGACACGTCTACTCTAGGCCATTCTCCCCGGTTTACAAGCATTGCGCATGTGGTCTCGGTTCGCTAGGAAGTCATTGCCCTAGAAAAACCTTTGCCCCTGCCCCTGCCTGGGGTAGGGTAAATCTATTCTCTATGCGAACGAGTCTCTCTGCTCATTCGGGAAGGACGGCCTTCGGGCTCGCCCAAGCGTGGGCGGAGTTCCTGTTCAAGCTCATCCTGTGCGTCGCCCTCTATCTCGGGGCCGGCGGCATGGGGCTGCAGGTCGCCCTTTGGGAGCAATTCGCCCCGCTCATCTGGCCGCCGGCCGGCATCGCGCTGCTCATCGTGTTGCGTGGAGGCTACCGCTATCTGCTTGCGGTGGCGATCGGGGCTTTTGCGGTGCGCTTTCTGGAGGGAGCCGGCAATGTGCCCTCAGCCTTCATCTCGTCGATCGGCTACACGCTGGCCGCGGGGGTTGCAGCCTTTACGCTCAAGGAGATTGCGCGCCTGGAGCCCGCGCTGGAGCGCCTCAGTGACGTCATCTGGTTCGTTCTGGTAGGCGTGGTGGCGGCGCCGCTGCTCAGTTCGCTCTTTTCCATCTACAGCCTCACGTTTCTCCATCTGGAGCTGCACCGGGGCTTTTTCGAACTATGGAAGGTGCGGTGGCTCAGCGACGCGCTCGGCGTGCTGGTCGTGACGCCCGTGCTGCTGGTGTGGCACGCCCGGACGCGCGTCAACTGGCGTAACGCGCAGACGGTGGAGGTGCTCGTCTGGCTGGCGATCCTGATTTTCCTCGGCGCCCTGATTTTCCGTAACTGGGCCCCCAGCGACACCCTGCGCTACCCGCTGGACCTCACGATGTTCCCGCTGATGGCGTGGGCGGCCGTGCGCTTTGGCCAACGCGGTTCGACCGTCGGCATCTTTATCGTGGCGATGATGGCCGTGTGGGAGTTGCGCGACGTGATCGGCCCCGAGCCGACGAAGACCATCACGCAGCCCCCGGGCTATTTGTGGCTGTTTGTGGGCGCCCTGAGCATCACCGCGCTGTTGCTCGCCGCGACGCTGACCGAGGTGAAGAACCGCGAAGATACTTCGCGCACCAACGAGGAGCGTTTGCGCGCCTTCATCGCCGCCATGCCCGACCTCGCCTATGTGGTGGACGAGCAAGGCATCTACCAGGAGGTGTTCGTGCCGCGCACCGGGATGTATCGCGAACGAGCGGCACGCCTCAAGGGCCTGTGCATGTACGACATCTATCCCAAGGAGATGTGCGACAATTTCATGCGGGTGGTACACCGTGCGCTGGAGACGCATGAGCTGCAGATCTTTCGCTACAGCATGGAGGTCCATGGCCGGCTCGTGTGGTTTGAGGGACGGATCGCGGCGATGTCGACCGTGGAGGGCCAACTGCCGTCCGCGATCTGGGTCGCCTACGACATTACCCAGACGCAGCACATCACCAGTCAGCTACAGGCGCGCGACCAGTTGCTGCAGGCCGTGACGGAGGCCGAGGAAAACCTGCTGAAGGTCAAGAATTTCGAAACCGGGATCACCACGACGCTGCGCCTGATCGGGCAGGGCCTGGAGCTGGATCGCGTGGGCCTCTACGAAAACGGCCGCGACAGCGAGACGCAGGACCGGGTGGTCTCCCTGCGCTTCGAGTGGGCCAGCGACCCGCGTTTTGCGACGCCCGACCCCGACCCGGCCCGCTACCTTTACTACGACAGCGACTTGCCGGTGTGGTATCCCAGCCTGCAGAGCGGTTCGCCCCAAGTCTTCGGGCACGAACATTGCCCCCAGGGGCTGCGCGAATGGCTGGAGCGCACGCACACCCGCAGCGGCCTGGCTGTGCCGATCTTCGTCGCGGGCGACATGTGGGGCTTCCTCAACCTCGGCAGTTGCCGCATGGACCGCGATTGGGATACGCAGACGCGCCGTGCGCTGGGCAGCCTTGCGGGCAGTATCGGAGGCTACCTCGAGACCAAGCGCATCGAAGACGCGCTCAAGACCGCCAAGGAGGCCGCCGACAGCGCCAACCAGGCCAAGAGCATGTTCCTCGCGATGATGAGCCACGAGATTCGCACGCCCATGAACGCGATCCTCGGCTTTACCGATTTGCTCACCCAGACGGATTTGACGGAAGAGCAAAAGGACTACCTCAACATCGTGACCCGCAGCGGTAAGGACCTGCTCGAACTGATCAATAACATCCTCGACTTTTCAAAGCTGGAAAGCACCCAGGTGGAGCTGGAGCGCACGCCCTTTCGCCTCGAGACCTGCGTCATCGAAGTGCTCGAGATCCTGCTGGCCAAGGCGAAGGAAAAGGGCATTACGCTCGATTACGACATCGAGGACCCCACCGATGGCCAGTACATCGGCGACCCGTTGCGCTTCCGCCAGATCGTGCTCAACCTCGTCAGTAACGGCGTAAAGTTCACCTCGAAAGGCAGCGTACACGTGCGCGCCAAGGCCATCCCGGTCGACGATAGGCGAACGGAGATCTACCTGCAGGTGCGCGACACCGGTATCGGCATCCCCGACGAAAAGCTGAGCGACCTGTTCGAGGCTTTTACCCAGGTCGACTCATCCACCACCCGCGAATACGGCGGCACCGGGCTCGGCCTTACCATCTGCCGTCGCCTGGCTGAGCGCATGGGCGGGCGCATCTGGGTCAACAGCGAGGTGGGCAAGGGCAGCACCTTCCACGTGACCGTAATGCTGGAAAACGGGAGCACGCGCCCGGCTTCCTCCCTGCCGTCGAGCGATAGCCAGGAGTTGGACCGCCGCTTCGCCAGCCGGCACCCCTTACGCATCTTGCTGGCGGAGGACGACGCGGTGAATACCCGCCTCGCGCACGAGGTGCTGGTCAAGCTGGGTTACAGTCCCGATCACGTCCAGGATGGCCGGGCGTTGCTGAAGGCCGTGAGCCAGCAGGAATACGACGCCGTGCTGCTGGATGTGCAGATGGCCTACTACGACGGGATCGACGTGACGCGTCGCATCCGTCGCGGCGAAGCGGGGGAGCGGCAGCGCAACCTGCACATTATCGCCCTCACCGCACTGGCGCTGAAGGAGGATCGCGACCGCTGCCTGGAGGCCGGCGTGGATGACTACCTGACCAAGCCGTTGGTGATCGGGCGTTTGAAAGATTCCCTTAAAGCCGCCTATACCGCGATTTCTGAAAATAGAAAAGGCCGAAGCTGACTATACTTTAGAGCTTGCAACATCACGTCCCGCGCTTACGTTCAAAGACACGCTGACTGGCCGATTCCCTATCCATTGAAAAACCATTCCAACCAGCATGTTCATCTCTCCTTTCCGAAACATTCTTCAGTCGCTGGCATTTGTGGCCTTGGCCGCGGCTCCGATGGCCGGCCAGGCTGAAACTTTCAGCTTCTTGACCGAGACGGACGGTTTCCATCCCGCACCTTCGTTGGACAGCGTCCTCTCCGGCGCCAGTCTCGATTACATGGTTACTGGTAATACGGCAGGTACGACCTCCAGCCATATTCTGGTCACGGGCATGGTGCCAGTCGGTTCTTCCACCACCGTTTACACGGGCGATTATCGTGGGGTAGACCTCTCCACGGGCAACGAGTCCGATATGGGCAAGGTGGTGCTGACCCTGCCGAATCCCGTCAGCGTGCCGGAAGGCTCCGTTTCCTCGCCCATCGTGGCGGTTATTCCCCGCAGCGGCGACTGGCCGGACAGCATGCCTTCGGGTAACCCGCTGAGCGGTTACAATGGCAATAGCACGGGTGATACGACGGAGCAAACGCTCACCCTGAGCGTCGAAACCGACACGGCGACCTACAGCGGCACCGCCAACTACACGGTGATCGACCAGAATACGCTCGAACTCGACGGCTTTACCCTGAGTGATGGCAGCAATAGCTGGCAGATGGAGTCGACGACTCTCGACCGCGTGAATGTCGACCTGCAGGGCTACCTCTCCGTTTCCGATCCTTCCAACGCGACCGACATGGAAGTGACGTCGCTGCACCTCAGCGCGCTGCCCGACCAGGATACCGACCTCATCCCGGACTTCATGGACGAGGATGTCGGCCCGGTGCCGACCTGGACGCCGACCACCACCGGTGAGTATGTGCTGAACCCGCGCACCTTCGGTTGGTTCTACAACGACGACAACGAATGGAGCTACGCTGAAGGTACTGGCTGGATCTTCCGCCGCGACTTCCCGTGGTTCTACCACCCGAACTGGGGCTGGGTCTACTTCCTGGAGCGCGAACGCAATTCCGCCAAGACCTATCTCTTCCTCGAAGCTGGCAATACCTGGTTGGAGGCCAACTTTGGCAACACCAAGAGCCGCGCCAAGTGGTTCTATGCCTTTGAGCAAGACAAGTGGGGCGACTGGACCGATCCGGAGCCGGCGGACGAAAACAACCTGCACTTCTCCGAGCTCTAAATCACGAGTCTCTACGCATGACTTTAGCCCGACAGTTGCCTGTCGGGCTTTTTTTGTGCCTGCGGATGGGGACCCCGCTGATGTCGAGGCGCAGTGGTGCGAATACGCTGGGGTGGGACGCGTTTTGAGGCTTACTCCGTGGTCAGCCAGGGCGCGAGCGACTCGGCCAGTCGGTCGGGGGTTGTGAGCACGATGCCGCGCGGCTCGAGCTCGTGCACCAGGCGCGGGTCCAGGCCGTCCAGGTAGGGCACCACCAGGACGATGGCGTCGAGCTCGGCGGTCGCGCTCAGGAGCAGGCTTTGCCCGAGCGTCAGCGCGTAGTTGCGGCGCACGTTGGCGCGACATTCGACTGCGATCCGGCGGTCGCCCGCGGTGCAAAGAAAGTCCACCCGCAAGTCTTCGACGCGCGCGAAGCGCTCAACCGATACCGGCAGCGTTTCGAGGATGCGCGCCACGTCGTCCTCGAAGTCGATGGAATCACGCTTGCGCAACATGAATTCCCGGGCGCGTTCGACTGCGCGGGCCAAGTCAAACGCGTCCTCCTCATCCCGCAAAATCTGCGCGTGCCCCTGCAGCTCGGCTTCGAGGCAGCGGTTGACGTAGCGGCTGAAACTCAGGCCCAGCGCTCGTGCGCGCGCTTCTGCTCGCTCCTTCAGGGCGGGCGGTAGGGAGATCGTAAAGGGACGATGACGGGGATCGGTCATGAAAATTATTAAGACATCATAATTCTTGCGTGTAAATTAGAAAAGTGGTTATATGTTCACCTGTTCGCTGCATCATCCCTGAACGCATCCTATGTCCCTATTCACCACCTTCACCCCTTGCCGCTTCCCGTGCGGAGGCCTCGACCGGAGGAATGCCCGCCCATGAACCCACCATCGCAGATTCATCAATGGACGCCTGACGTCCACGACTACCAGGCCGCGGACTACGCCCACCTGCTGCCGCCCGGGCAGGAATGGTTCAGCGTGCGCGAGGCGGCGGAGCTGCTGCACGTCAGCCCGCAGTATATCCGGGACTGTTTCGAGGCGGGCAAGCTCTTCGGGCATCGCCACAACGGCCGCTCGCGGCGTGGGCAGGAGCAGCGCCGCCGGGTGCACATCCGTCGCGACAGCCTGCTGCTTTACTTTGCCGAATCCGCCAACTACGACTTCAGCCTCTACCGCCTGCGGTTGCTGGAGCTGCTGGACGGCCTGCCGGAGCCTTGGCTGGCGGAAGTGCCGGAGTTGGTGCGAGTTCTGCAGCAGCGCCAGGGTGAGAAAAACGCGCTCCGGCGTGGACACGGGCCTTCCGTAGGCTATGCTGGGCGCAGGGGATGAAAGCTAACGTTATACCGGCACCGCGCGTCAAAGCGGCCCTGGACCGTGTCCGGGCCAACATCACGCAAGTCATCAAGGGCAAGGAAGAGGTGGTCGAGCGCGTGCTCGTGGGCCTGCTGGCCGGTGGCCACTTGCTGATGGAAGACCTGCCGGGGCTGGGCAAGACGACGCTGGCTTATTCGCTGGCGCGCTCCATCGACTGCGACTTTGCCCGCGTGCAGTTTACGAGCGATCTGTTGCCGAGCGACGTGATCGGCGTCTCCGTCTACGACGAGCGCCAGCGCGAATTCGTTTTCAAGCGCGGTCCGCTCTTCACCAACATCCTGCTGGCCGACGAGATCAACCGCACCACGCCCAAGACCCAGTCCGCCCTGCTGGAGGCGATGGACCGCGGCAAGGTGTCCGTCGACGGCCAGACGCACGAGGTGGGCGAGCCGTTCATGGTTTTCGCCACGCAAAACCCGGTGGACTACGAGGGCACGTTTCCGCTGCCGGAGAGCCAGATGGACCGCTTTCTCCTGCGCCTCGAAATGGGCTATCCCGACTTTCAGGACGAGATGACGATCCTGCAGCGCGGCTTTCAGCACTACGATGCCATCCCGACCGAACCGGTGCTGACCCGCGAGGAGGTGCTGGAGCTGCAGGGTTACGTGGGGCAGGTCTACTGCGAGCCCACGGTGCTGGAGTATATGTTGCGCATCGTCACCGCCACGCGCACGGAGGCCGAATTTCGCGCCGGGGTGTCCACGCGCGGCAGCATCGCGCTCAAGACGGCTGCGCAAGCCTGCGCGCTGCTGCGGGGCCGGGGCTTCATCACGCCCCAGGATGTGGCCGACATGGTGCCGCCGGTGCTCGCCCACCGCCTGACTTTGCGTCGACCGGCTACGGACAGCCTGGAGGCGCACCGCCTGGTCGAGGCCAGCCTCTACCAGATCCTCGACCGCCTGCCGCAACCGGTCTAGGCTTTCCCATCCATGCGCATCGCCACGAGCATTCCCGAACTTGCCCTGCGCGCCGCGGGGCCTGAAGACGTCGACACCATCCTGGAGCTGGTCCGGGGCTTGGCCGAATACGAACACCTCGAGCACGAGGTGGTCGCTACGCCCGAAGCCTTGCGCGAGACACTTTTCGGCGAGCGCCGCTACGCCGAGGTCGTCCTGGCTGAGTGGGAGGGTCAGCCGGCCGGCTTCAGCCTGTTTTTCCACAATTACTCCACCTTCCTGGCCAAGCCGGGTATCTACATCGAAGACATCTTTGTGCTGCCGGCCTACCGGGGGCGCGGGTGCGGCAGTGCGTTGCTGCGCTTCGTGGCGGCCATCGCGGTCGAGCGCGACTGCGGGCGGCTGGAGTGGGCCGTATTGAACTGGAACGACCCGGCGATCGCCTTTTACCGGGCCAACGGCGCGCTGCCGCTGGAGGAGTGGACGACGCAGCGCGTGACGGGGCAGGCCCTGGTCGATTTGGCGGCGCGCAGCCTCGCAAAGCCCCATGGCAGCTGAGAACGCGCAAGGTAACTGGTTGACGCGCAAGGGGCGGGAGTGGTCCGACCCGGGCTACTTCGTCGGTCAATCGCCTCTGCGCAACGGGGCGCGCGTCATCTGGCACATGGTGCGCCCGCCGCGCGGCCACAAGACGCGCATGACGCGCATCGGCCTGCTGCTGGTCTTTATTTCCATCGGCCTCGGCTCGGCCGCCTTCAATACGAGCCAGAACATGCTCTACCTCGCGCTGGCGCTGTTGCTCTCGTGTCTGCTGCTCAGCGGCGTGCTTTCGTGGCTCAACTTCAAGGGCGCACGCTGGCGGCTGGACATCGAGGGGCACTTCCGCGTGGGGCAGTCCGCACCGCTGGAGGTGGAGGTCTACAACCGCAACCGCTACCTGCCCCTCTACAGCCTCTGGTTTCTGCTGGTGGCCCGGCAGGAAGACGAGGGCACGACCCTGCCGCTGTTGCGCCCGCTGGGCCCGCAACAGACGCGACGCCTCACCTGGCACTTTACGCCGCAGCGGCGCGGGGTGGAGACGGTTGCCCTGCACAGCATCATTTCCAAATTCCCCTTCGGCTTCCTGCGCAAGAGCATCGAATGGACGCAGGAACAGGAGATCGAAGTGTGGCCCGAACGCTGCACTTATTCGTGGCACCCGGTCGCCAGCTCGCGCTATCAGCGGGTGGGGGAGCACCAGACGCGGCTCGGCACGGGTGCGGAACTGCTCAACCTGCGCCACTACCGCCCCGGTGACGCGCTGCGGCAAGTCTCGTGGAAGGCCACCGCGCGGCAGGGTCGCCTGATGGTGCGCGAGACGGCGGAGGAGAGCCAGGCCCGTTATTGGCTGGAAGTCTCGAGCAACAACCACGTCTGGAAGCCCGGCGAGCAGTTTGAGCGCTATTGCAGCCTGGTCGCCAGCCTGGCGGAAGACCTCTACCAGCAGGGCCGGCTCGCCGGTGTGATTTTTAACGACGAACCGCCGCAGCCGGTGCAACACCTGCCGGAGCTCCAGCAGGTGCTCAGCAAGCTGGCGCGGCTCCAACCCGTGGCCCCCTTCCCGGGGCGCGATCTGCCCCAACAACCCCGCGTCAGCTTCGGCCCCGGCGCGGGCCCTCACGTGCGTGCCTATGTCAACGGCCAACCCGCAGGCGAAGCTTGAGTATCGCTTCCTGCAGCAGCTGAAGTGGCTGCTCGGGGGGCTGATGGCGCTGATCTCACTGGTCGGGGTCTTCAGCCTCGGCATCGGCGCGGGGCCGGTAGTGGCGCTGGGCATGGTGTGCATCAGCATCGGGCTCGTCTGGCCGCGTCTGGTGCGGCGCATCCCCAGCTGGGTGTGGAAGGCCGCGACGCCGATCCTCATCATCCTGATCGTGACGGATTTCGTGCTCGCGGCAGGGGATATCCTTTCGCCGCTGGTGCGCATGATCATGCTGCTCACGATCCTGCGCGCCCTGCAGGAGCGCCGTCGCCGGGAAGACCTGCAGCTGCTCTTGCTCTCGCTCTTCCTCGTGATCGTGACCGGCGTATTGACGATGGAGCTGACCTTCGCCCTGCAGCTGCTGCTCTATACGCCGGTTGCGCTGTTTCAGCTCTTCACGATCAACCTGTCGGAGAACTACGTGGACGAGCAGGAGGGGGACCCCGAGCACTGGCAGCTGTTTCGCTGGCGGCCTCTGGGCGGCTTTTTGCGGCAGATCCTGCACCCGCGCATGTTGGGGCTCAGCACGCTGCTGTTCTTCGGGCTGGCGGGCATGGCCTCGCTGATCTTCATCTCGCTGCCGCGTTTCGACTTTGGCCAGCAGCTGCCCTTCGCGCGGCTCAGCACCAGCTCCGGCGCCCCCGGTCTCAGCGAGGAGGTGACCTACGGCGACGTGGTGGACCTGCTCGACGACGATACGATGGCCTTGCGCGTCGATGTGGGCAGCGACATCCCGCCGTCTTCGCCCTATTGGCGCATGCTGGTGCTGGACGAGTTTACCGGGGAGGGTTTCCGCGCCTCGCGCTCCCTGCAAAGCACCTTCCGCTACGACGAGCTGACCCGCTTCAGCGCCGAGGGCAGCTACCGCAACCGCGACCGGGGGGAGGGACAGACCTGGACGTTTTACTTCGAGGGCGGCATCAGCCGCTACTTGCCCATCCCGGGCTCCTTTCACGAGCTGCGGCTGCAAAACGAGATGACGCTGGCCTACAGCTATCCGGGGCGTACGCTGCGCACGCAGGAGACGCAAAACAACGTGCTCTTTTATCGTCTGGAAGGCCTGGACCCTACGGCGCGCGTGATCCCGGCCATGCGGCGGGAGTCCGAGTGGCTGCAGCAATTGTTGAAAAACGGCGGTGAACTGCAGACGGAAGATCCCGGCTATCCGGCCACGACACTGGAGTTGCCAGCCGATGCGGGGGCGCGGGCCGCCTTGCAGCGTTGGGTGGCGGAGATCGAGCAGGGACAGGCACTGGGGCCCAATACCTTTATCAGCCGGGCCACCGCCTTTTTGCAGCGTGATCGCGGTTACTCGATGCAGGTGCAGATCCCGGACGCGGATTGGACGGAGAACCGCATCTGCCGTTGGGTGCAGGCGGGCATGGCGGGCCATTGCGAGCTCTACGCTGGGGCGTTGATTCTGTTGGCCCGCGAGGCAGGGATCCCGGCACGCATGGTCACGGGCTTTGCCGGCGGGGACTGGAACGCCTACGAGCAATATATGATGGTGCGCAATCGCCACGCACACGCCTGGGTGGAGTTCTTCGATCCGGAGGCCGGTTGGGTGCGCGCCGATCCCACGCCGGCACGCGTTCTGCCGGGTGACAACCAGCAGCAGAGTGAGCAGAACGGGCGCGAGAGCGTGATCGACGACACCCTCAATGCCTATCTGGACAGCCTGCGCGTGCTCTGGTACCGCCGCGTCGTCAGCTTTGACCGCAGCCAGCAGCAGGAGATGCTGAAGGAGTTGCGGGAGTCGATGGGGCAGTGGGGGCCGCACCTGCGTGAGCGCCTCAACGCCTGGATGCAGTCTGTTCGCGGCTGGTGGAGCGAGGGCCTGAGCTGGGGCAAGCTGGGCCGTCTGGCTGCCAAGCTCGCGATCACGCTGGTGATCTGGCTCGGCTTGCGTCTGTTATGGCAGGCGTGGCGCCGGCGGCAGAACAACAAGCCTGGCCGCTTGCACCCAGACCGGCGCCGCGCGGGCGTGTGGTTGCGCCGACTCGAGGCGTTCAACGCCGCAGACCCGGACGAGCGAGGCCGCGTGAAGGCGCAATTGCTGCTGATCCGCTACGGCGATATGGAGCAGTGGCCGGAGCGCAAGACCGTCTTTCGCCAAGCTCGCCGTTTGAAGCCGGCCAAAAGATCGACCGTTTGAACGACGACTTTAGCCTTGAGCACCAAAATGTCGAAAATTTGACGGCGTAAATTGTAAAAAAACCGTCCGAGAATCGCGTCTGCAAAAGTTTACCCATTTTTACTCATAACGCTCGGTTCGGTACAGGGTTTGCCCCTATGCAGGCGATGAGTAGGATACTATACGGTCTAAGAGCCTCCCGCGTGCGTGGATGGGGGCTCATGGCGACGGGATTGTTGCCCTTGTTGCTTCCGCACCGCCTGGCGGCGCAGGATACCGGCGTCGCGGACGCCATTCAACTGGTGCAGCATCACCTGGACATGGCGTGGGTCCTGGTGGCGGCGGCACTGGTCTTTCTGATGCAGGCGGGCTTTCTCTGCCTCGAAAGCGGCATGTCGCGCGCGAAGAATTCGATCAACGTGGCGGTGAAGAACCTGGGGGACTTCATCCTCGGCGCGCTGCTGTTCTGGCTGTTCGGCTTTGGCATCATGTTTGGCCACAATGCGGGCTTGGGCAACCTGGTGGGCGGCAGCAACTGGATGCCGCACTTCGAGTCCAATGCCGATCTGGCGGTCTTCTTTCTCTTTCAAACGATGTTTGCCGGCACGAGTGCCACGATCGTGAGCGGGGCCATCGCCGAGCGCACGCGCTTCTGGGCCTACATGGGCATTGCCGGCTTTACCATCGGCATCATCTACCCCATCTTTGGCCACTGGGCCTGGGGCAGCCTGTTTTACGGTGACGGCGCCACAGGCTGGCTGGAGGCGCGCGGCTTCCACGACTTTGCCGGCTCGACGGTGGTGCACAGCGTCGGCGGCTGGGTGGCGCTGGCGGCCGCGCTGTTGGTCGGACCGCGACGCGACCGTTTCGACGTCAAAGGGCGCCCGCAAACGATCCAGCCGCACAGCCCGATCATGGTCTACCTGGGCGCGTTGCTGCTGTTCTTCGGCTGGTTCGGCTTCAATGCCGGCAGCACGCTGGAAGCCACCGAATCCATCGCGAGCATCGCGGTCAATACGATGCTAGCGGGCTGCGCGGGCTCGCTCTTCGCGGGCATCACCAGCGCGGTGATGGACCGTCAGCACAAGGTGCAGGCCATCAGCCTCGCCAATGGCGTGATCGCGGGTCTGGTCGGCATCACGGCGGGCTGCGATGCGGTCTCGGCCGGCGGGGCGGTGCTGATCGGCGTCGTGGCCGGAGTGCTGCTCGAGCTGGGCGGCAAACTGCTCGAGCGTCTGAAGATCGACGACGTGGTGGGCGCGGTCCCGGCGCACGGCATGTGCGGCGTCTGGGGCACGCTGGCCGTCGGCCTGCTGGCAGTCAACGTGCCCGAGGGCATGACCCGCATGGGCTTGATCGGCGTGCAGGCGCTGGGGGCGCTGGTGGCCTTTGCCTGGGCCTTCGGTTCCGCCTGGATCATCATCGGGCTGGTCAACCGCATCCTGCCGATGCGCGTCGACCCCGAGGACGAAGCCCTGGGCCTCAACCTGGCCGAGCACGGCAGCAGTTCTTCGTTGCTCGACCTGGCAGCGTCGATGGAATCCATCTCCAGCACGGGCAACTACGAGCGCCGGGTGCAAGTGGAGGTGGGCACCGAGGTTGGCGACCTCGCCCGCAGCTTCAATCGCCTGCTCTCGGCAGTCGATACGGCCCTGGAACGCAACAACGAGATCGTCAACCGCTCGCAGGCGCACCTGGAGGAGAATCTACAGCACCTCGAGGGCGATACGCGCACGACCAGCGAACGCCTGCGGGCGGCGCACGCACGGGCGGAAGGCATGAACGGCCAGCTGGAAGTGATGAGCGCCAATCTGGGGCAAAACAAGGAGAAGCTGGAGCGTTCGACCGCCGACATCCGCTCCAACGCCAAGACCCTTTCCGGTCAGGCCGACGAGATCCTCGACACCATCCGCACCATCGCGGACTCGACCAACCTGCTGGCGCTCAACGCCTCCATCGAGGCCGCGCGGGCGGGCGAAGCCGGGGCCGGATTTGCCGTGGTGGCCGAAGAGGTGCGCCGCCTCGCCCGCAAGTCGCAGCAGGCCGTGGGTGAGATCGAGGAGCGTATGGTCGCGATGGGCCGGCTCAACCAGGAGCTGCTCGACGGCTTGCTGGGGCAGGCCACCGAGAGCCGCGAATCCGCCGGCTCCTGCACGTCTCTGCACGAGGCCACGAGCGAGCTGATGCAGGTCCTGACCGAGGTGATGGAGGGCGCGCGCCACACGCAGGAAAATGTGGAGCGCACCTACGCCCGCCTGAACGAGATTTACAGCGACGCCGCCGAGCAGGCCGTTCCGCACCGCGATCGGCCCTACCTCAAGCGCGTGCCGATGGACGACGCGGTCCTTGAGACGGCCGGGCTTTCCTGAGGAATACTGGTTAGCGAGAATCCATAAAAAAACGGGCTCCCGGCAAGAGGGGAGCCCGTTTTCGGTTAAAGAGGTTGGGTGCGGCGCTATTCGCCGAAGAAGTAGCTCAGGCTGAGGGCGAAGCTGAAGCCTTTGCCGGTGAGGTCTTCGGCGCCGTATTCATCGCCGAACATCACGTAATTGTAGCAAACCTGATAGTTGAGAGCGACGTTGTCGGCCAGGAATTGCTGCACGCCCACGCGGGCACCGAGTTGGAGCCCGTCGACATTGCCGTCCAGACCGTAGCCATACTCGTTAGCATCGAGATCTGCCCGCAGGTAGCCGAGGCTGGCCCCAAGATAGGGGGAGAAACTGCCGGCGCTGGGCAGATAGTAGTCGGCAGTCAGCGCCGCGCTGAAGGTGCTGAAGGTCGCGTCGGCTTCGTCGTCCACTTCTGCGTGGAGACGGCGGTAGGTGCCTTCGACCCCAAGGGCCAATTTATCGAGCACGAAGTAGCCGTAGTGGGCGAGGTAGGTGTTGCCGTTCAGATCGGCGTTTCCATCCACGTCGTCAACTTCGAGCTCCATGGTTTGGTAGGCCCCGCCGAGGCTGAACTCGGAGTCGCCTTGCGCGGCAAAGATTGAGGCTGGGGCCAAAGTCAGGCCGAGCGTGCTGCCAATCAGGTAATAAAGCGAATTTTTCATCGTTAGATTAGGTTTAACATCTAATAATGAGCAGAAGCCCAACAGCTCAGCGCACAAAAAAGGCCGGCACCCGATGGGTTGCCGGCCTGGAAAACAGCTTTGGAAGCGGCTTGCTTAGCCAGCCTGGAGCGTCTCTTCGCCCTTTTGCCAGTTGCAGGGGCAGAGCTCGTCGGACTGGATGGCGTCGAGCACGCGGATGATTTCCTTCACGTTGCGGCCCACGTTGAGGTTGTAGACGCTGACGTGCTGGACGACGCCGTGCGGGTCGACGATGAAGGTGGCGCGGTAGCACACGCCTTCGGTCTCTTCCACGATGCCGAGCTCACGGGCGAGCTTGGCGGCGGCGATCAGCGGGAAGTTGAGCTCGCGCAGGTCGTCGTGGCTCTTGCGCCAGGCGAGGTGGCTGAACTCGTTGTCCGTGCTGCCACCGATGACGACGGCGTCGCGGTCTTCGAAGTCTTCCAGCGCCTTGTTGAATTCCACGATCTCGGTCGGGCAGACGAAGGTGAAGTCCTTCGGGTAGAAGAAATAGACCTTCCACTTACCGGCGTTGGATTCGTGGGTGATCGTTTCGATGTCCTTGTTGTCGAGGCCCACGCAAGCTTGCGCGCGGAACTCGGGGAACTTTTGGCCAACGGTTATCATTGTAAGTGTCGAATTCAGGTTAAGGGCCGGTATTTTCGCCACGACGGCCCGTACGCCAAGGTTTTTCTGGCTTCGTTCCTCATTGCAAACGGCTAGGCCCGCGCGGTATTCAGCGCGGTGGCGACGCCGGAGACGACGGCTGCGAGGCGGACGGCATCGTGCACGTGGTCTTCGGTCAGGCCGCCGTCCTTCACGATCTTTTCGTGGGCCTTGAGGCACATTTCGCAGCCGGCGAGGGCGGCGCAGGCGAGCGACATCAGCTCGAAGTCGGCCTTGGTGGTCGCGACCTTGTTCATGCGCTGCATGCGCAGGCGGGCCGGGCGCTGGTTGTAGGCCTCGCTGTCCATCAGGTGACGGAAGCGGTAGTAGACGGTGTTCATGCCCATGATGGAGGCGGCGGCCTTGGCGTCGCTGTGCACCTCGCCGCTCTCGGGGAAGTCGGCGGCCAGCGCGTCGATCAGGGCGCCGTTGCCGGTAAAGTAGGCGCAGGCCAGTGCGACGCCCCAGCGTTGGGCGGAGGTGAGGTTTTCTTCCTCCAGCAGGTTCTTGAGGTTCAGGCGCAGGTCCTTCGCCTCCTCGGGCAGGGTCTTGAGCAGAGTGGTCGTTTGTTCCATGACGATTAAATGGGAGAGGTAGGTATCGGTAGGCGAGAGCGTCGCGATGTCAACCGGGGAGGGCGTTCTCGTGGTCAGGAGGTAGCGGCAAGGCGTATATCCTGTTGCATTTCATTCTCCTAAAGGTTGAGGCGAATCCCGTTTTGCTCATGGTGTAGTCGTTCCTCCTTCATCCCTTCGCCATGACCGCTTCGCATTCGCCGAACCCTCCCGCCTCGACTCACTGGTGGACGCATCTGTCAACCTGGCTTTGCCTGTTTGGGGCGGGGTTCGTCTATGCCGTGGCACTCAAGTATTTTGTGCTGCCGGCCAAGGTGATCCTGACGGGCATGGAGGGCATTGCGGTATCGCTCTCCTACTATTTCGAGAGCGAGTGGCTGTTCATCGGGCTCTACCTGATCTTCCAGACGATCCTGCTGGCCTTCGGCTTCTTCAAGGTCGGCCGGTCGTTCAGCTTTCGCTCGCTGTGTGTCGTAACGACGGTGGTGGTGCTGTTGGCGGTGTTGCCACACTTTCAATTTGCCAGCCCTGAGGCGACTAACGAGCGTATCATCCTGGTGTTGTTTGGGGGCATCCTGGCCGGCGTAGCCAAAGCAATTGCCTTTCGTTGCGGCGGGTCGACGGCCGACGAGGACGTGCTGGCGGCCTATTTTGCGATCAAGCACCGCAAGCCGGTCGGCTCCATCGCCATCGTGGCAGGGGCGGCGTCCACGATCTTCGGTATGGCGATGGCGCTGCTCAAGACCGGTGCCTTCGAGAGCGTGATCAATACCTTGATGTATACCAGTATCTACATCTTTGTCAGCGCCGAGACCCTGAACAACTTTTACCGCAAGTTCCGCCTCTCACTGGTGAACATCATTACCCAGAAGGCCGATGAGGTAGGCGACGCATTGAAGCAACAGCTGCAGCACCGTACCTTCACGATCAAGGAGGGCAGGGGCGGTTACTCTGAGCAGCGCTTTGCGGTTCTGCAGGCTGTCATCACACACGAAGAGATCGCCTTGGCGGTGGCGACGATCGAGGCGGCCGATCCCACGTGCTTCTATTATTACCACGATGTCGAGGGCGTCTCGGCCAACTACTATATCCGCCCCATTGCCTGAGTGCCGCCCGACGTGGGGTAACGCAGGCCATGCGGCGGTTGTTTTTCCTCGGGGCCGGGGTGGGGATTTCCTGATTGGCCTTGCGGAACGGCTAATTGTGACGATTATGAAAGGAGGGCTTCGGCCCCGTTGGCAGGAGCTGGGCGACGGCGGCCTGCCGCGTGTTACGACACCATGAATAACAAGGATTTCAACGAAGTCGTTCACCTGATTGTCCGGGATGATCGGCGCTATGAACCGGGCGCCTACCACTTTTTGCGCCAGGCGCTCGACTATACGCTGAACAAGGTGCGCGAGAAGGAAGGCGCGAGTTCGACCCGCCACATCAGCGGTCAGGAACTGGCGGAAGGCATCCGCGACTACGCGCTGGACCAATACGGGCCCATGGCCAAGACGCTCCTGAACGAATGGGGCATCACGAAGACAGGCGACTTTGGCGAGATGGTCTTCAACCTGGTGGACTACAAGGTCTTCGGCAAGACCGAGCAGGACCACAAGGAGGACTTTCAGAACCTTTACAGCTTCGACGAGGCGTTTTTGCAGCCCTTCCGCCCCGAGCACCCGCCGCGCTTTTATTACCGTCCCGGTGAAAGGCGCTTGAACTCGGTCAGCTCTTCGTCGCAGACTCCGCGCGCATAATGCCTGATACCAAATCGACGCGGGAAAGCGGGCGGACGCAGGTCCTCCGCGATTTGCTGGCTTGGCCGGTCAAACGGTGGGTGCTGCCCAACGGGCTCACCGTGCTCCATCTGGAGGACCATTCCGCCGATCTGGTGGCCATTCAGGCCTGGGTGCATACCGGCAGCATCCATGAGGGCGAGTGGATGGGGGCAGGCCTCTCGCACTTCCTCGAACACATGCTGTTCAAGGGCACTGAAAAGCGCGACTGCCTCTCCATCGCCAAGGAGATTCAGGCCGCGGGCGGCGACATCAACGCCTATACGACTTTTGACCGTACCGTCTACCACCTCGAGCTGCCGAGCGAGGCCTTTGCGCTGGGCATCGAGCTGCTGCGCGACCAGGTGCTGCACAGTACGTTGCCGCCCGAGGAGGTGGCCAAGGAGCGTGGCGTGATCCTGCGCGAGATCGACATGGGCCTCGACGATCCGGATCGGCGCGTCGCACGCTCGCTCTTCCGTACCGCCTTCCGCCACCATCCCTACCGGCATCCGGTGATTGGTTATCGCGAGGTGTTCGAGCAGGTACAGCGCGACGACCTCTGGAAGTATTACAAGGAGCGCTACGTGCCCAACAACATGACGCTGATCGTGTCGGGCGCGGTGAGCGAGGCGCTGCTGCAGCACGAACTGCGGCAGACGTGGGCCCTGGAGCAGCGCAAGAAGCTGCCGCCGATCCCCGTGCCGCAAGAGCCGATCCAGCTCGCCCCCCGCCAGGAAGAGCTGCAGGGCGACGTGAATATCTGCCGCGGTGGTATCTCCTTTCGCGTGCCCTCCATGCGCAGCACCGATGCGCCCGCGCTGGACGTGTTGGCCGCGTTGCTGGGGCAGGGGCGCAGTTCCCGCCTCTGGCGCACCCTGCGCGACGAGCAGAAGCTGGTGCACTACATCGACGCCACGGTCTGGAATCCGGGCGAAGCAGGGTTGTTCTGGATTTCCTACTATTGCGAGCCGAGCCGTCACAACGAGGTGCAAGACGCCATCCTCGCCGTACTCGGCCAGATCGCCTACGAACCCTTTACGGTCGACGACGTGGCCAAGGCCCGTCGCGGCGCGCTCGTGAACGAGATCAACGCGCGCAAGACCATGACGGGACAGGCCGGTCGCCTGGGCGGGGCCGAAGTCGTGGTCGGCGACCTCGACTACCCGAAGACCTATTTTGCCCGCCTCGATCAGGTACGCCCGGAAGACCTCCAGCGTGTGGCCGAGAAATACTTGCAGGAGCAGGCCCGCAGCAGCGTCTCGCTGGTGCCGGAGCGCGAATCCACTCAGGCCACCGCCGAGCACCAGAAGGTCCAGGCGCCGGAGTTCAAGGAGAAGAAGCTCTCCAACGGCGCCCGCATCCTGTATCAGGTTGACCGCAAGCTGCCCAAGGTGCACCTGCGCTACAGCGCCCTCGGCGGTCCGCACTTCGAGAACGACGACGTGCGCGGCATCACCGCCTTGCTGGCCAACTTGCTGACCAAGGACACGGCGCACCGCACGGCGGCCGAGGTCGCGAGCTCCATCGAGCAGGTCGGCGGCGCCTTCGCCCCGTTCTCGGGCAACAATACTTTCGGTTTTTCGCTCGAGGTGATGCCCGAAGACGAAGAGCTGGCGCTCTCGTTGCTTGAGGATTCGCTGCTGCGTCCCGACTTCAAGGCCCACACCTTCGGGCTGGAGCGCGACGCGCAGATCGCGGAGATCCAGGAGGAGAACGACGAGGTGGTCGACTATGGCCGCCGGCTGTTGCGCCGCTATTTCTTTGGCAACCACCCCTTCAGCATCGACCCGCTGGGCGAGGTGCGCCACCTGCAGCAGATGATGGTCGATCAGGTCCGCGACCTCTTCAAGACGCTCGTCATCGGCGGAAACACGGTCGTGAGCGTCTCGGGCGACTTCGACGAAGAAGAGTTGCTGCCGCGTCTGGAGCACATTCTCGAGCAGATCCCGCAGGGGAAAATGCCCGATCGAGCGCCGCTGGAGCTGGGCCGCCAGCAGGGCCAATGGGAGCACGAGACCAAGCAGCGCGAGCAGGCCGTCGTCTACCGTGCCTTTGCCGACGTGGGCATCCAGAGCGGTGACATGTTGCTGAGCGATTTGCTGGAAGAGATCTGCAGCGACATGTCGAGCCAGCTGTTCTTCCGCGTGCGCGAGCAGCAGAGCCTCGCCTACTTTGTGTCTGCCAGCCGCGTGCTGGGGCTGCGCCAAGCCATGTTCTATTTCTTTGCCGGCACGCATCCCAATACGGCGGCCCGGGTGCAGCGCGAGCTGGATTTCGAGGCCCAGCGCCTGCGCGAAGGCGGCATTACGGACGACGAATTCCAACGCGCCCGCCGGCGCCTGAAGGTCCGTCGCCGCGCCGGCTTGCAACGCATCGGGGCTCGTGCCGCCCAGGCCGGTCTCAACGCGCTCTATGGCAAGCCGATCAACGACTGGCTGGAGCAGGATGCGAAGCTCGATGCCGTGACGCTCGACCAGCTCAAGGCCCACGCGGCCAAGGTCTTCGCCGAAGACAGCGGGGTGGGCCTTATCGTCGCGCCCGAGCGCAAGGGCGAGTAAAGAGGCGCACGGCGCGACTTACGCGTCGATTTCGGCCACCTTGTAGGCCTTCACCGGCACGTCTTCCACGTAACAAAGATGGTCTGGCGCGTGGGTGGGTGTGGGCAAGCCCGCCTGGGCAAAGGGCGTCAGGTCCCACGTCTCCAGCTCGGCCGCTTGGTAGCGGTAAGGCGTGTGGTGCACCTGCCCGCGAAAGAACCGGCCCTGGTGATGGCTGACTAGATAGTAGCGCTCGAGCAGGAAAAACTCCAGCGTGCCCGGTTCGGCCCGTTCAGGTTCGCCGGGGAGGCCGCGGTAGCGATAGCGGCTCTGCCGGGCAGTGTCTTGACGGCGGCAGCGGTAGTCGATCCAGTCGCCGGATGCAGGGGCGGCGATGGCCTCCATGCGGGCAAATTGATAGGGCAGGTAAAAGAACTGGCGGGCGAGCATCACCGCGAGACGTTGGTTGCAGTCGAGCGAGTAAAACCACACACCCGGTCTACCCTGGGCATCGACGACGTAGGTGCGCACGTTCAGCTCCAGAAAGTTGGAAATGCCCGGTAAGGTCGGCGCCCAGGTAAGGCGAACGTCGCGCATGTAAAACGGCACCAGTGCGACCCAGGCCTTGCCGTCGAAGGTATCGAGGGCCAGCCCGCGCGGTAGCGTGGCGGCGATGACTTCAGGTTCAAAGGCCCAGTGGGCGAACAACAGCCTGGACCAGCGCTGCAGCATGGCGGGCTTGTCCTCTGCAGGGGCTTCCCGGGCGGCGAGTCGCATGTCCAAGGTGACGTTCATGGCGTACAATACAGGAATTTCTGGCAATTATCTGGGCGCTATGCCTGTTTATGACGCAAATTTCGTCAGAGGTCCGAAAAGGCGGTGGGCGGCGCAAAACTCAGGTGAATCTGGCGCCGGCGGGATTGAATGGAGGGTGAGACGAATTGACGCAGTTGGGCCGCGTGTCGGCTGTTATCGTCCCGGCCCGCAGACGGCATCAATGCGATCCTGGGACGTTTAACCTATTGATAAACAGGTGAATGAGTGTCTTCTCTGCGGCTGATTTGGGTTGGCGCGAGGCGTGCAGCTGCAGTGGGCAATGAATCTCGATTTGAACCAGTTTACCGAGCGGGCCCGCGAAGCCGTCTTTGCGGCGCAGCAGGAGGCCCAGCAGCGGCAACACCAGCAAGTCGACGGTTGGCATTTGCTGGCCGCCTTGGTGACGCAGGAGCAGGGCACTGTGCCCGCCATCCTGCAAAAGCTGGACTTGCAACCGGCCGCTTTCGAACTCGCTTTGACCCGTGAACTCGACCGCCTGCCCGCCGTGAGCGGCAGCACCGAGGCGGGCAAGCTGTATGTGACCGAGGCCCTCAACGACGCGCTGAACAAGGCGCAGGCGGAGGCCAAGCGGATGAAGGACGAGTATATCTCCGTCGAGCACCTCTTCCTGGGGCTGTTGCTGACGGACAAGCATGCCGGCCTGAAGAAATTTTGGAGTAGTTTTGAGCTCTCGCCCGAACGCATTCGGGAGGCGCTCAAGCAGGTTCGGGGGAACCAGCGGGTGACGTCGCAAAATCCGGAGGCCACCTATCAGGCCCTGGAGAAGTACGGGCAGGACCTCGTCGCGATGGCGCGGCAGGGCAAGCTCGACCCGGTGATCGGCCGTGACGCCGAGATCCGGCGCGTCATCCGGATCCTTTCACGGAAGACCAAGAACAATCCGGTGCTCATTGGTGAGCCGGGTGTCGGCAAGACGGCCATCGTCGAAGGCCTCGCCCAGCGCATTGTGCGCGGCGACGTGCCCGAGGGCCTGAAAGACAAGACCGTGGTGGCGCTCGACATGGGCAGCCTGATCGCGGGCGCCAAGTTCCGCGGTGAGTTCGAGGAACGCCTCAAGGCCGTGCTCAACGAGGTGAAGCAGTCCGAAGGGCGCGTGCTGCTCTTTATCGACGAGCTGCACACCATCGTAGGCGCGGGCCGCACCGATGGCGCGATGGACGCCGGCAACCTGCTCAAGCCTATGCTGGCGCGCGGCGAGCTGCACTGTATCGGGGCGACCACGCTCGATGAATACCGCAAATACATCGAGAAGGACGCCGCGCTCGAACGCCGCTTCCAGACGGTGCAGGTCGACCAGCCGACGGTGGAGGACACCATCTCCATCCTGCGCGGCTTGCGCGAACGCTTTGAGCTGCACCACGGGGTGCGCATCACCGACAATGCGTTGGTCAATGCGGCCACGCTCAGCCACCGCTACATCAACGACCGTTTCCTGCCGGACAAGGCGATCGACCTCGTGGACGAGGCCGGCGCGATGATCCGCACCGAGATGGATTCAATGCCGCAGGAGCTGGACGAGCTGCAACGACGCACCCTGCAGCTGGAGATCGAGGAGGCCGCCTTGACCAAGGAAAAGGACGCCGCCTCGCAGCACCGGCTGGAAGAGCTGCGCCGGGAGCTGGCCGATGTGCGGGAGCGCTACCAGGCCCTGCGCACGCGTTGGGAGGCCGAGAAGGAAACCGTTTCCAAGGCCCAGCAGCTGCGCGAGCAGATCGACCAGTTGAAGGTCGAGATGGCCCAGGCCGAGCGCAATTACGACCTCAACAAGGTCGCGATGCTGCGCCACGGTCGCCTGCCGGAGCTGGAGGCCAAACTGAAGGCCGCCAACGCTGAGGTGGAGCAGAAGAAGGCCCACAGCCTCTTCAAGGAAGAGGTGACCGATGAGGAGATCGGCGAGATCGTCAGCCGCTGGACCGGCATCCCGGTGACGCGCCTGTTGGAGGGCGAAAAGGATAAGCTGTTGCGCCTCGAGGACATCCTGCACGAGCGCGTGGTGGGGCAGGAGGAAGCCGTCTCGGCGGTCTCCGAAGCCATCCTGCGGGCTCGCGCGGGCATCAAGGACCCGCGGCGCCCGATCGGCTCGTTCCTCTTCCTCGGTCCCACGGGTGTGGGCAAGACCGAGCTGGCCAAGACGCTGGCCGCGACCCTCTTCGACAGCGAGGAAGCCGTCGTGCGGCTCGACATGAGCGAATACATGGAGAAGCACTCCGTGTCGCGGCTCATCGGAGCGCCTCCGGGCTACGTGGGTTACGATGAGGGCGGCCAGCTGACCGAGGCGGTGCGGCGCAAGCCCTACAGCGTCGTGCTTTTCGACGAGATCGAGAAGGCCCACCCGGATGTCTTCAACACGCTGCTGCAGATCATGGACGATGGGCGCATCACCGACAGCCAGGGGCGCACGGTGAACTTCAAGAACACCGTCATCATCCTGACGAGCAACATCGGCAGCCGTTTCCTGACCGAGGGCGTGACGGGCGACGAGATCCCCGAATCGGTGCGCGAAAGCGTAATGGCCGAGCTACGGCGCGGCTTCCGCCCGGAGTTCCTCAATCGCCTGGACGACATCGTGCTTTTCAAGCCGCTGGGGCTCGAGCAGATCGCCTCGATCGTGCACCTGCTGGTGGCCGACCTCAACCGTCGCCTGGCCGAGCAGCAACTGACGGTCGAGCTGACGCCGGCGGCAGTCGAGTGGGCAGCCGAGCGCGGCTACGACCCCATCTACGGGGCGCGTCCGCTGCGGCGCTTCCTGCAAAAGCAGATCGAGAACCGCTTGGCCAAGGCCATTATCTCCGGCGAGGCCGAAGCAGGGCAGACGATCCGCTTCGACGTGCAGGACGGTCAACTGGTGCAGGCCGCGTAATCCGCATCCCGCACGCTTCGCTTTACGGCGCCCGGCTTCGATCGGGCGCCTTTTTTGTAGCTGGAATATTCCCCATGGGTGGAGCCGTATGCCCCGGGGAATTGCCCTTGAACGCCCGCTACACCCCGCGTAGTGATGAGGTAGATTTGCCTGTGCCCGAACGAGAAATGAAAGCCCCCCTGCGATTGCTCGCGTTGTCCGGTAGCCTGCGACAGCGGTCTTACAACACGGCGGCGCTCGAAGCGCTGGCCGTCTTGGTCCCGGCGAGGGTCGAAGTGGAAGTTTTCCGAGGGCTCGGCGAGCTGCCGCTCTTCAATCCCGACCTCGAGGGGCAGCACGTTCCGGCGTTCGAGCGGCTGCGTGCTGCTGTAGGTCGGGCGGATGGGCTCATGATCGCCAGCCCCGAATACGCGCACGGCATCACCGGCGTGCTCAAGAATGCCCTCGATTGGCTGGTGAGCGGCGAGGAGTTCATCCACCAGCCGGTGATGCTGATCAATACCTCACCGCGGGCCACACATGCCCTGGCGGCATTGCGGGAAGTGGTGACCACGATGTCCGGCGTGGTGGTGGAAGAGGCGAGAGTTGCCATCCCGTTGCTGGGGAGTGGTCTGGATCGGGACGGCATTCTTGCCGATCCGGCGATCACGGCGGCTCTGCGCGAAGGCATCGTCCATTTCACCGAAGCGATTCTTTGTTTACAGTCAGAATAAGCGCAGTTGCCTGTATTTAAGAAGTTACAACCAGGTTTAAATCCTTATAAATAGGTTTATATTGCATAAAGAAAAAGCCCCAGCAGACTGCTGGGGCTCGTTTCGTAAACAGGACAGGTTCTAACCTAGGGCAAAACTGATGAGGGTTAACATTGCCCAATTTAGCGCCTGATGCAAGCCTTCACTGGGCATGTTGCGCATTTGTTGCACCTTTTCTGCAGCTTCCTATGTCCTTCACGTAAGGCACACTTACAGCTTTTCCGCCGTCACAGATTGTGTTCCATGAAGTCGATAACGCTCTTAAGAATTGGACTTTTGGCCGGGGGATTGGCGAGGCTTGGTATCCGTATATTTACGTAAGTTTGTAAACTGAAAAACCCTCCAATTGCGGAGGGTTTTGCCTGCTATCTTTTGGGCTATGGTGAAGGCCGGCCCTATCGGGCGGAATGTTCGAGCGTTGGGTAGTCGAGATAACCCTCTTCGCTTCCACCGTAAAAGGTGTCGCGGTTGTAGGGGTTGAGCGGCGCTTCCAGGGAAAAACGTTCCGGCAGGTCGGGATTCGAGATGAAGAGGCGCCCGTAGGCGACGGCGTCGACAGCGCCGCTGGCAATGGCTTCGTTGCCGGACTCGCGGGTGTGGCCGCCGGCGGCGATGATGCGGGTGTCGCCCTTTACGTGGGGACGGAACTTGCTGGCGTAAAGCTCGGCGTGGCGGTCTTCCACCGTCTGGCTGCCGTCCACGCGCGGCTCGACGAGGTGGATGTAGGCCAGGTTGTAGCGGTTGAGCTCCTCGATCACGTAGCGGTAGGTGTCGAAACGGTTGCTGGTGGCGATGTTGCCGTGGGTATTGGCGGGCGAGAGGCGGATGCCGACCCGGTCGCCGCCCCAGACGTCCACGACCTTGGCCGTGATCTCGAGCATGAAGCGCGCCCGGTTTTCGAGGGAGCCGCCGTAGCGGTCTTCGCGGTGGTTGGAGCTGTCGCTGAGGAACTGCTCGAGCAGGTAGCCGTTGGCGCCGTGGATTTCCACGCCGTCGAAGCCTGCCCGCTGGGCGCGAATGGCGGCCTGACGGAAGTCCTCGATCGTCTGCTCCACCTCCTCAAGGGTCAGCGCGCGCGGCATCGGGCGTTCCTTCATGCCCTCGAGGGTCGGGGCTTCACCCAGGCCGGGCAGAGCGGAGGGCGCGACCGGTTGGCCTTGCTCGGGCAACAGATCGGGGTGGGAGAGGCGTCCCACATGCCAGAGCTGCAGGTAGATGCGCCCGCCGACGCGGTGCACGCCGTCCACGACCGCCTTCCAGCCGTGTTCTTGCTCGTCGCTGTGGATGCCGGGCGTCAGCGCATAGCCGTGGCCCCACGGGTTGACGGGGGTGGCTTCGGAAATGATGAGGCCGGCCGAGGCGCGTTGCTGGTAATACTGTTCGTTCATCAGCTGCGGCACGTTGCCGATGGGTGTGGCACGCATGCGGGTGAGCGGCGCCATGATGACGCGGTTCGGCAGCTCCAGGGCTCCCAGTTGCAGTGGTTCGAGTAGCGGTTGTGTAGCCATGTTTCGCGTGATAAATGCAGTAGGCATACCAGTCGGTCTAGTTGGGCCAGGGTGCAAGCCCTTTTGTAGCATTTCTGCCGGGGCTCATAGCGGCGTCACGTATCAGGTGCCTCTGTATCAAGAGGTAAACGTGTGCAGGTGCTCGCTGCGAAAAGGCGGTAACATGGGGCGTAAAACGGGCTTTGCCCTTGCCCTGCGTGAAGAGCAAGGCCACCTTTCCCGATACCCCATGAAGGCGGCAAGTATTGCGCAGCGCATCGCGGATTTTCTGAAAAACTATCCGCCGTTCGAATTCCTCCCCGAAGACGCCCTGGCCGAGCTGGCGTCACAGGGCAGGGTAAAGTTTCACGAAGCCGGAGAGATCGTGTTCCTGCACGGGCAGCCGCGCGATCGCTACATCTACGTGATCAAGCAGGGCCGCGTGCGCATCGTCGACGAGCAGCACGAAAGCCAGTTGATCGACCTGCGCGGTGAGGGCGACATGTTGGGGCTGATGGGCCTCAGCGGGGAAACCCACTTTATCCATACGGGCTACAGCGAGGCGGAGACGATCCTCTACGGCTTGCCGCGCGAAGAATTTGCGCGCCTCTGTGAGCGGTCGGCCCAGGCCCGCCGGTATCTGGCGATCTACTTCACGCTCAACCCCGTGACGCAGACGGGCAATACGAGCATCATGGAGGCCACGGGCGGCGAAACCCGCATCACCAGCTCCGGTCCGATGGCGACCATTACCCTGCGCAAGGGCGGCCTGTTCGAGGTCGAGCGTTCGCAGGACCTCGCCCGCGCCACGCTGGTGACGGCTTCCCCCGAGGCGAAGGTGCGGGAGGTCGCGCAGCTGCTGCGCCGCAGCCATACCGAGTGCGTGGTGCTGGTCGACGACGCCGGCCTGGCGGTGGGGCGGATCAGCGATGCGGACTTGCGCAACCGGCTGGCGGTGGGCAAATGCGATGCCGACGCTCCGGCCCGTACCGTGATGCGCAGCCACCTCGTGGCGGCCAGCCCGCGGGATAACACCGGGCGTCTGCTGATCAAGCTGACCCGTTCCGGCGATCCCTACATTGTGGTGACGCAAGACGGCACGCTGAAAACGCCCGTGATCGGCCTCATTACCGAGCGCAATCTTTTCCTGCAATACGGGCGGTTCCCGACCGTGCTGGGCCAGGCGATCGATACTTCGCCCGACGTGGTGACGCTCCGGGCGATGCGCGACCGCCTGGAGGCCCTCATCATGGAGTTCATGGACGACCGCATGGCGTTCCCGTGGCTGATGGAGATGACGGGCGTGCTCAATCGCCGCCTCAATCGCCGCCTGGTGCAGCTCTGTATCGAGCAGCTGCGCTCCGAGGGCCGGGAAAGGCCGCAGGAGCGTTTTTCGTGGCTGATGATGGGCAGCGGCGGGCGTGACGAGCTGCTGATCCGCTCGGCCGTCTACCATGCGTTGATCTACGAAGACCCCTCGCCCTACCACGCGGACGAGGTGCGCAGCTACTTCCGCGAGTTGGCCAAGCGCGTGAGCGACGGCCTGCGCCAGTGCGGTTTCCGCGAAAGCGCCCAAGGGGTGCTGGCCGATCGCCCGGAGTGGTGCCAGCCGCTCAGCGCAATGAAGGCCCGCTTTGCCGGCATGATCGCACACCCGGTGGAGCAAAACGTCTACAACGCGCGCGACGCCTTCGATTTTCGCCCGCTGGTGCAAGGATGTCCGCTCGCCGGCAGCCTGCGCATGAGCATGTTGGAGAGCCTGCGCAACAACCCGGGCTTCATCCACCACATGGCCAGCGACAGCCTGTTGCACCAGCCGCCGCGCACGATCTTCCAGGGCTATGCGGTGGACGAGCGCGGCACGATCCGCGAAGAGCTGGAGATCAAGGCGCACGCCCTGCTGCCGCTGGTGGATACCGCGCGCGTGCTGGCCCTCGAGGCCGGCCACGTGGAGAGCAACGCCACCTACCGTCGCTTCCAGATGGCCGCCGAGATCCTCTTCGAGGGCGATCCGGGAGCCCAGCGCGTGATGAACGAAGCCTCCGAAGCCTTCAAGGTCGCCCACTACGCCCGCGTCACGCGCGGCCTGGCTGCCGGCACCGACGGCGCGGTCATCCGCCCGGGTGCGCTCGACCGGGAGACGCGCGAGCTGCTGAAGACGGCCTTTCGCACCATTCTCGAAACCTTGGAACTGACCGCACGCCGCTACGGCCTCAAGCTCAAGTCGTGATGGATTTCGCCCCGCTCATTCAAGCCTACCGCGCGCGTTTCGACTGGACCTGGGATCGCAACCTGGGCTGGGAAAACGTGCGCTTTGTGGTGCTCGATTCCGAATCGACTGGCCTCAATGCGGAGCGCGACAGCATCATCTCTATCGGCGCTGTGGGCGTCTTCGACTTCGAGATCCGGCTGGACGATGCCTTCGAGATCATCATGCCGGTGGCTTACAACAGCGCCTCGGTCATGATCCATGGCATCACGCGCGAGGAAGCGGCCGAAGAAGGCACGCCGGAGCCGGAGGCGCTGGCCCAGTTCCTCGAATACCTCGGCGACGGCGTGATCGTGGGCCACCACATCGAGCACGACATCAAGATGCTCAACGTGGCCTGCCGTCGCCACTTCGATCAGGAGCTGCAAAACCTGTGGGTCGATACGATGAACCTGACCCTCGTGCTGGCCGAGCACGGCGCCTTCCCTGAGGAGGAGGGCTTCACCGACTTTTCGCTCGACGGCCTGTGCCGCCGCTTCGGCCTGAAGGCCCACGACCGCCACACCGCGCCGGGCGACGCCTTCCTCACGGCCCAGATTTTCCTGCGCCTGCTCAAGACGGCCAAGCGCCAACGCCTCCTGCGCCTCGGTCAGCTCATGGCCGCCCCGACGCCGCCGGAGCAGTAGCCCGCATTTATGGAGGAGGCTTCCAAGCTGCTTTTCGTCTGCGCGCAGAACAAGATCCGCAGCCTTACGGCGGAGAAGCTGTTCGCGGGCTCGCAACGCTACCAGGTGCGCTCGCGCGGGGTGGCGAAGGGCGCGCGCATCAAGCTGACGGCGGGCGATCTGGGCTGGGCGGACCGGGTCTTTGTGATGGAAAAGGAGCACCAGAACCGCATCCGTCGCGACTTCCGCGGCGCCCTGGAGGGCAAGGAGATCGTCTGCCTCTTTATCGAAGACATTTACGAGCCGATGGAGCCGGCGTTGATCGAAGTCCTGCGCCAGAAGCTGGCGCCCTACGTCGCACTGCCGGCCCGCTAACCGGGTGCGATAAAAAGCCCCGGCTCGGGAGGCGAACCGGGGCGAAAGGCAAGGGGCGGACAACGCTCCCTACTCGGCGTCTGCTTCGGCAGGGGTTTCGGAACCTTCGAGCGGGATGGGCTCGATGATCATGCGCAGGGCGCGATCGGGATCGAGGTATTGCTCGGCCAGCGGCAGCACTTCATCGACTTTCATGCTCGGGTAGTCCTCGAAGAGCGTGCGCGACCACTCGAGCTGCTCCGGGTGCGAATCGGCGCCCAGCAGCACGCGCGCGAGCCAGTAGGGGTTGTTGCGCTGCTGTTGCTCCAGGGCCTTGAGGCGCGGCAGCAGCAAGCGCTGGAACTCGTCGTCGGTAAAGCCTTCGTGCGCCAGGTTGTCGCCGATCTCGACCAGCAGGTCCGCGATCTTTTCGGCGTGGTCGGGCGCGCAATCGACCACCGCGCGCAGGTAGCCGTGGTCGACATACACCTCGCTGGAGAGGTTATAGGCATAGGGGCTGTAAGCCTGGCCCGTGGCCTCGCGGATCTTGACCCGCATGCGGTCGTCGAAGATCTCGGCCAGCATGCTGAGACGGCGCACGAGGAAGATGTCGCTCATGTCGACCGTCGGCCACGCCACGATGACGCGGGCCTTGGGCAGCTGACTGGTGAACTCGAACAGCTCGCTCTGCGGCGGTTCGGGCTCGTCCAGCTGGCGGGCCTCAGGCATCTCGGGCAGCTTGGTCTGGCGCTTGGGCAGCGCACCGAAGGTCTTCGCGATGGCGTCGATCACCTGTTGCTCGTCGAAGTCGCCCACCACGGCCAGTTCGAGCTTGCTCTGGCTCAAGGCCGGGCCGAGCCACTGCTTCACCTCGTCGATCGAGCGGCTTTCGACCGTCTCCATCGGGGGAATGCCGAAACGGAAGTCGCCGCCCGCGAGGAACGACTGGACCTTCTGCGCGGTCACGCCGTCGGCGGAGTGCAGCACCGGCTGGTAGATCTGCGGCAGGCTCTGGCGGAAGCGGCGGGCCGCCTCATCACGATAGCCGGGGTGGGTGAGGTAGGCGGCCATCAGGTCGAGCTGCAACTGCAGGTCTTCCATCGTGGTCACGCCGTCGAGGGTGAAGCCGTCTTCGCCCACGCCAAAGCTGGTGCCCACGTTGTGGCCTGCCAGCAGGCGCTCGAGGTCGTCCGCGCTGTGAGCTTCGAGGCCGCCCTGGATAAAGGTCGCCTCGGCAAACATGTTGAGGCCCTCCCACTCGGGTTTGAGCGACAGCATGCCGCGACCGAATTTGGCGCCGATACGGACCTTGTTTTGCTCAAAGTCGGTCTGCTTGAGGTAGAGCACCACATTGTTGTCAAAGACCACGCGCGTGGCGTCGAGACCCTCGACCGGCTCCTGGGTCACGATCTTGCCCGGCTGGCCCCACTCGGTGTAGGCAAACTCGCCAAGGTCCTCGTCCTGATAGGGCTCCACCTGCTGGTCGCGACTGTCGCGGTAGAGCGTGCGCAAATCGAGCGCAGCCTGGTCGTCGGCCTCCTGGGTCTCGAGGCGCACCAGACGGTCGTCGTTGGCCCAGACGGAGCGCCAGGCCTTCAGCACGGCGTCTGGCGTCAGGCGTTCCTTGTCCGCTTCAAACTGGTTGAGCTCCTGGGCCGGGTCGCGGAAGACCTTGCCGGCGCTGATCGTCGCCGTCAGCTCGTTGGCCAGTGCGCGCGACTGGCGCGAAGCCGCTTGCGCGACCGCCGTTTCGAGGCCGTTCTGGTAGTTGGCGATAAAGGTCTGCAGCTCGGACGCGGTAAAGCCGTGCTCCAGCGTGCGCCGCAGCTCCTGGTCGATCACGGGCAGGGCGTCGCGCCACTTGTCCGGCGAGGTGCGGGCGTAGATGCCGGCAAACTCCACAAAATGCAGCATGGTGTAGCCGTAGCTGTGCGCGCTGGTAAAGGGCGCGTCTTCCTGCTTGGCGATCTTCTCCAGCCGGCGGTCGAGCATCACGTTGGCGGCGTCGATCGCCAGCTGGTGAAAGCGCGCGTCCTCGCTGTCCGTATCGTAGACGGGGCGGCGGGCGGTAGAGATTGAGACCTCGGTGGCCGTCAGCTCGGGATCGGTGTAGACGCTGTAGCCTTCGCCGCGCGGCAGGATCTCGCCCATATCGGGGTCCGGCAAAGTCTGCGTGGGCTTTTGCATGGAGCCGAAGTGGTCCGCCAGGGCCTTTTCGAGACGTTGGGGATCCACATCGCCCACGGCCACGACGACCATGCGGTCGAGCGTGTACCACTGGTTGTAAAAGGCGTGCATGTCCTCCGCCGTCACCGCACCGACTTCCTGCTGCGTGCCGATGGGCATGCGGTCGGGGATGAGCGAGAAGGGCAGGGAAAACTGAAAACCGTCGATGGCGGCGCGGTAGTCGGCGTTGTCGCGGTCGCGCATCTCGCTGAGGATCACGCCGCGCTCGCGGTCGATCTCGTCCTGCAGCAGCAAGAGACCGTCGGCGTAGTCGCGCAAGGCCATCAGCGCGGTGTCGAGCGTCTTGTCGTTCAGGTCGGGCAGCTCAAACTTGTAGACGGTCTCGTCGAAGGTCGTGTGCGCGTTGGTATCGGCGCCAAAGCCCATGCCCAGCCGCTGGAAGATCTCGACCAGCTTGCCTGGCTCGATGTGCTCGGAGCCGTTAAAGGCCATGTGTTCGAGAAAGTGGGCGATGCCCTGTTGCGCATCCGTCTCCATCAGGCTGCCGGACTCGACCAGCAGGCGCAGGCTCATCCGGCCCGGCGGCTCCTGGTGCGGCAAGATCGCGTAGCGCAGCCCGTTGTCGAGCTGGCCGAAGACCACGTCCGGCGCGGGCTCGAGGTCACTGGCCTCCTGGGGCCAGGTCGCCGCGTCAGACTTGTAGATGGATTGAGGGGCGCCTTGGAGCGTGGCTACGGCCAGCAAGGCCGCCCACAGGCGCAACAGGTTTTGGAGAACAACCGATCGACGCATAACTGATGAAAACCCCAGTATATGGCTGTGGTCTCAACCTGCGAGCCCGCGGACGGATTTTCTGCTGGCCACAACGCACCGGGCCGGGGCGCGGCGGGGCACAATCTCACGTTTTTTTCACCGGGGGTGGGGTGGTTTCGGCTTGTGCGTTTTGAGTCGGGGGCTTGTGGTAATGGGCATGCTGATCTGGGCCTACCGGATCCTCTTCCTCCCCTTGTTGATGCTCGTTCTGCCCTATTACCTGTGGCGGATGGGCCGTCGTGGCGGCTACGCGCGCGACTTTCGGCATCGGCTCGGGCTGGTGCCGCGTCAGCCGGACAAGATGGTCGGTAGCAAACGCATCTGGCTGCACGCGGTGAGCGTAGGCGAGCTGCTGGCGATCGACCCGCTACTGCGCGAGCTGAGCATCGACCCGGACCTGGAGGTGATCCTGACCACGACCACCAGCACGGGCTACAAGCTGGCCCGGCAGCGCTACGGGCGTCAGGTAGAGCTGGCCGCGCTGTTTCCGGTCGACTTTTATCCCAGCCGCAAGCTGGCCTGGGAGCGCTGGCAGCCGGACCTCGTGATCCTGATGGAGGGCGAGATCTGGCCCGAGCACCTGGCGCAGGCCCGGGAGCGCAATGTGCCGGTGTTGCTGATGAATGCGCGCCTGTCGGACCGCTCCTTCCGCCGCTACCAGAAGCTGCGCGCGCTGGCCCAGCCGCTGTTTTTCGAGGGGCTGACGCGGATCCTCGCTTCGAGCCAGCAGGACACGGAGCGCTTCCGCCAATTGCTCGGCGATAGCTCGCAGGTGGATTATGCGGGCAACCTGAAGTGCGACGTAGAGCTGAAGCCGGTGCTGAACGAGATGCAGCGGCGCCTGTGGTTGCGCGAGATGGGCTTCATCGGCTCGACCGACGTCTCCAGCGCGCGCGAGCGGGCCACCGCCTGGGATCAGCCGATGTCGGACCCCGACGAGAAGCCCCCGCTGCCGCTGATCCTGCTGGGCGCCTCGACCTGGCCGGGGGAAGAGGCCATGCTGATCCGCATCACCCAAAAGGCGCTCCACCGCGGGCTGCCGGTGCGGCTGCTGTTGGTGCCGCGTCACGCCGAGCGCGCCAGCGACATCGTCGAAGAGCTGCGCGCTTCGGGCCTCAGTTTTCATCAACGCTCCAAGGGCCATCAGGCGCCCGAGCAGGTGCAGGCCTATCTGGCGGATACCACCGGTGAGCTGCGCCAGCTGGTGCAATTGGCCGACGTGGCCCTCATCGGCAAGTCGATGGCACCGCACACGCAGGGGCAGACGCCGATCGAGGCCGCCGGATTTGGCCGTGCGCTGGTATTCGGGCCTGGAATGAGTAATTTTCGCGAAATCGCCAATTCGCTCGTGCACGCCCACGCCGCCCGGCAGGTCCAGGACGAGTCCGAGCTGCAGGCCACCGTCATGGAGTTGTTGCAACAGCCGGAAGCTCGTGCTGAACTGGGTGCGGCCGCACGGCAGTGGTTTGAGGAACAGGAAGGTGCGACCCGGCGGACGCTCGACGCTATCCGGGAGCTGCTGGGCCTGATCCCGCCGCGCACGGACAAGCCCACTCCAACTTCCACGACCCATTCAGAGGCCTGAACATAGACTGGACGATCCGACGCAGGCGCCGACTTATCGGCCCCGCCGGCCAGACCGCCGTCTGTTCTTCGCCATCGACCTGCCGGACTATCTGCGGGAGGTGCTCGGACGCCTGCGGGTCGAGCAGAAGAACTGGCAGTGGGTGCGCCCGGAAAACCTGCACCTGACCCTCAAGTTCCTCGGCCCCACCTCGCCGTTGATGGAAGAAGCGATCCTCGAGCACATCGACCTCGTGGCCGGGCGCAGCTTCATGCTGCCGGTGGAAGAGCTGGGGGCCTTCCCTTCGCTCAATCGCCCGCAAGTCGTCTGGGCCGGCCTTGGCGGCGGGCACCCGGAGCTCTTCGGCCTGCAAAAGCGGCTGGAGGACCATTGCTTCAACCTCGGCATCCCGCCGGAGAAGCGTCGTTACCAGCCGCACATCACGGTGGCGCGCGTCAGTCAGGCCCACCCGGAGACGATCCGCCAATTCCTCAAGGCGCACCGCGATTTCAGCGCCCCACCGTTTCGCGTCGAAGCCTTTCACCTCTACCGCAGCGAGCTGCAAGACCACCACCGCGTCTACATCAAGGAAGCCACCTGGCCCCTGCTCGACGAACGCCTGACCGGCGAAGCGGTAACTGCGCCCTGTCGTCCCCCGGAGGGGCCCGACACCACCGGAACGTCCCCCGCGCGGCGGCATCCTGAAGGGATGCCACTGTTGGCGGCAGGAATCGCCCGTTGCTGGCACCTCTTCAAGGTGATTGCTGGGGGTGACGGGCAACCGGTGGTGTCGCGCGCTGCGCGTGCTCAACCACCGGCTATAAGCTGGCATCCCGCCGGGATGCAGAAAGCGCGTGGGCAACGGGGAGTGCGAGGTGGCGTGGTGGAAGGTAGGGAAACGAAAAGAGACGAATTGGCGTCCGCGGCCGATCAAAACTGTCCTGTCCGGCATTCAGCTACGTGGGAAAAGCGGCGGGAGGCACCGCACTTAAAAGCACGTTGGGAAGCAGGCGGCTGGTCTGGAGACTGCGCCCTACCTTGTCGACCCCGCAGGGGTCGCAGCCTGTAGCCGGTGGTTGAGGGAGCCCGGAGGGATCCCGACACCGCCGGAACGTCCCTCGTGCAACCGCATCCTGAAGGGATGCCACTGTTGGCGGCAGGAATCGCCGGTTGCGGGCACCTCTTCAAGGTGATTGCTGGGGGTGACGGGCAACCGGTGGTGTCGCGCGCTGCGCGTGCTCAACCACCGGCTATAAGCTGGCATCCCGCCGGGATGCAGAAAGCGCGTGGTCTCGAGGCAAGGTGTTGAGTGCCGCGCGAGCTTTTGCCTCGATCTGGAGGGCTGGCGGCTACCTCGCGGACAATTCGAGGCTGGCGCCGTGCAGCGCTGGCCGTAAACTCGATGGCCGTTTCGGACTTTACACGATGAATGGCTACACCCGCCCAGATTTCACGCGTTGCGCTCTCATCACGATCGACTTGCAGAACGATTTCGTCGGAACGGACGCGCCGGCTAGTATCCCCGGGACCCAGGCCGTAGTCCCCCACGTGGTGCGTGCCTTGCAGTGCTTTCGCCAGCTCCGGCGACCGATCGTGCACGTCGTCCGGCTCTATTGCGACGACGGCTCAAACGCCGACCTCTGTCGCCGGGAGGCGATTGAAGGCGGTTTGCGAGTGGTCTCTCCCGGCAGCGATGGTGCGGAGCTTGTCGACGTGCTCAAGCCGGATCCGGCAGATCGACTCGATGCGGAATGGCTGCTCGCGGGTGAGGCCCAGCGATTATCGGATTACGAATACGTGATGTACAAGCCGAGGTGGGGTGCCTTTTTCCGGACCTCACTGGCCGCCTTTTTGCAGGAATGGGGCTGCAATACGGTGGCCTTCGTGGGCTGCAACTTTCCCAATTGCCCGCGCACGAGCATTTACGAGGCGAGCGAACGCGACCTCCGTGTCATCTTGCTGACCGATGCCGTTTCGCAGCTTTACCCCCAAGGTGAAGCAGAGTTGGGCAAGATCGGCGTCAACCTTCTCACCACCGCCGCTTTGGTGCAGGCGGTGGAAGAGGTGCTGGCCTAGGCGGCCTGAACTGTCGGCTCTCCGCTAGTAGCTCTTGGCCCAGACGACGCGTTGCTTGCTGGGCTGGCCGGTGAAGATGCAGGTGCCGGGCTCGGGGTTGTCCTCAAAGGGGATGCAGCGCACGGTCACCTTGAGATCTTGCTGGATGCGCTCGGTGATGGACTCGTCTCCGTTCCAGTGGGCGAGGGCAAAGCCGCCGTGGATCTCCGGCTCTTCCTGGTTCTTGGGCGTGAAGAAGTCGTAGAAGTCCTGCTCGCTGTTGATCACGTGGGTGTGCTCGTCGCGGAAGGCGCGGGCGCGGTTGAGCAGGTTCTGCTGGATCTCGTCCAGACGCTCGCCGATGGTGGCGACGAATTCGGCGCGGGGCACGGGGCCCTTCTCGCCGGTGTCGCGACGGCCGACGAAGAGGCTGTCCTTGGCGATGTCGCGCGGGCCGACTTCGACGCGCAGCGGCACGCCCTTTTTCACCCATTGCCACATCTTGTCGCCGCCGCGCAGGTCGCGGTCGTCGATGTGCACGTCCAGCTTCTGGTCGTGCCACCAGACGTTGCGCAGCTCTTCGCGCAGCTTGTGGCAATACTCGAGCACTTCCGCGCGGCTCTCCTCCTTGATCAGCACCGGCAGGATCACCACATGCAGCGGGGCGAGGCGGGGCGGCGCGATCAGGCCGTCGTCATCGCTGTGCGTCATCACGAGACCGCCGACGAGGCGGGTCGAGACGCCCCAGGAGGTCGTCCAGGCGTATTCCAGCTGGCCCTGTTCGCTCTGGAACTGGATGCCGCTGGCCTTGGCGAAATTCTGACCGAGGAAGTGGCTGGTGCCGGCTTGCAGGGCCTTGCGGTCTTGCATCATGGCCTCGATGCAGAGGGTGGAGACGGCGCCCGGGAAGCGTTCACCGGCGGTCTTCTCGCCCTGCCACACGGGCATGGCCATGTAGTTTTCGGCAAAATCGGCGTAGACGCCCAGCATCTTGCGCGTTTCCTCCCAGGCTTCGGCCTCGGTCGCGTGGGCCGTGTGGCCCTCTTGCCAGAGGAACTCGGCGGTGCGCAGGAAGAGGCGGGTGCGCATCTCCCAACGCACGACGTTGGCCCACTGGTTGATCAGCACGGGCAGGTCGCGGTAGCTCTGGACCCACTTGGCGTACATCTCGCCGATGATGGTCTCGGAGGTGGGGCGCACGATCAGCGGCTCTTCGAGCGGGGCGGCGGGCACGAGCTTGCCTTCGTCGTTGAGCTCCAGGCGGCTGTGGGTGACGACCGCACACTCCTTGGCAAAGCCTTCGACGTGCTGCGCTTCCTTCTCGAGGTAGCTCTTGGGGATGAAGAGCGGGAAGTAGGCGTTGACGTGGCCGGTGTCCTTGAATTTTTCGTCCAGCGCGCGCTGCATCTTTTCCCAGAGCGTGTAGCCCCAGGGCTTGATCACCATGCACCCGCGCACGGGCGAGTTTTCGGCCAGGTCGGCGGCGCGGACGACCTGCTGGTACCACTCGGGGTAGTCTTGGCTGCGGGTGGGGGTGATGGCGGTGCGTGCTGGTTTGGCCATGGGACGTAGGAAAGGGTTAAAGCTGGCCAGACTGAGGCCTCGCGCCGGATTTTCAACGTCAAAGGTTTGTGGGGAGAGTGGTCGTGATTTTCTCGTATGTGATCGAAAGGCGAAATAAGAGGCAGTTGGGGGGGGCGGTATCGTTGCAGATTTATATTAATGCTATCCAATATTGCGTTTGCGTTGGACTGTGAACGTTTTTATAGTGATACAATGTTGCGCGTTTTTTTTGCTTTATGCCTGTTGTGGGCTGTTCCGCTGGCACTGTGCGGCGCCCGCGTTGAAACGTATGATGCGGCTTCCATTTATCTGGATGGCAGCGTGTCGGAGAGCGTGATTGACGAGATTTTAGGATCTATTGGAATTTCTTCTGTTCTGCACGGCCTATCTATTGATGATCAACAGCTTGAGGCTAATGTTTCCGCAGAAATAGAAGGACAGCTTTTTGAGGGAAGCATCTCGGTTGGTCTGCGGGAGATCACTAAAGATATGAATCAAAACGGCATCCCTGATGAGGGAGAGCGTGATTTGGCAGTGCAGGCGACGGTGCCGATAGACCTCACGCTCCAGACCGGCAATCGGCGGGTTGTGGCAGATTGCGAACTGATTGTCTCCCGGGAGGCGTATGGGACCTTTTACGATCTGTCGGCAACACTCAACATGTCTCTTTACGAGAACAACAGGCTGGTGGATAGGGTCGAAGAGTCGCTGACGGATCGGCTATATCTGTCGATCCAGTCTTGGCAGGGCGTGCTAGACAGCCAAAGTACGCGGTTGGAGACTTACGATCTGTTGGGCCACTATATGCGGGTCGACGAGGATACACTTTTGGTCCGTGGGCTAACCCAGCATGGGCGGTTTATTGGCGATGTAACGCTTCGTTATAATGGCGTAGCTTATGTGGGCTCGTATTTCGATGAAGTGTCGAAGGCAGGCTTCTACCTCTCCATCACCGATCTCGAGGACAGCGACAGCGACGGCACGCCGGACCTGACGGACATCGACGCGCAGGGCTTCCTTTACGGGGTCGAAGGTGACATGGACGGCTGGAAAAAGCTCGATACCTTTGGCTGGTTCTGGGGCGAATCGCTGGGCACGGACTGGTATTTCAGTGCCGATCTCGATTCCTGGTTCTGGCTCGAAGACGGAGCCGAGACGGCCTTTTACGTCTACCTGCCCTCGACGGGCTGGCTCTACACGACGACGGATACGGGCGCACTCTACCGCTTCGACAACGGCCACTGGCTCGCCTTCAGCAACGTCACGACCGAAGGCCAGCTCAAATACTGGGACTACGAGACGGAGTCCTTCGTGCTCTTCTCCGCCAACTAGGCTTTCTCGTATCGACAGACACCGGCGACCTGCGCCGGATTGCTTCTCCCAGCGATAAGCTGATGGCACCCCTTCGGGGGTGCTTTTTTTTCGCCAGCAGCGCGTTTCCCCACCGCCGCTCAGCCCCGGCGGGCGATCTCTGAAATGGTGAGGAAGATGTCCGAGCGGGGGACTTCGCCGATCAGGACACCGTCGGCATCGAGTACGGGCAGGCGCGTGAGGGAGGTGCCGGCAAAGACCTTGAAGGCTTCCGCGATGGTCGTCTCCGGCGCGAGACGCGGCGTGCTTTCGTCCACGATGTCCATTGCGAGCACGGTTTCCGCACTGGCGGAATCACGCAAAAAGGGCCCGACTTCTTCCAGCCGGATGCTGCCCATGAAGCCGAAGGGCGCGTGCACCCAGATCTCCTGCCGCGGCTCGCGCAAAAAAGCCCCGGCGATGACGGGAAAGGATGCGTCGGACTCCACGTAATGGGGCTGCGTGCGCATCATGTCGGCAATGGTGATCTGCCCCAACGGGCGGTCCAGCACCCCGCGCGCGCCGTGCATCAGGCTGTGGCTGTAGAGGCCGCGCCGGCTGAGGCTGCGGGCCGTGGCGTAGGCGATGACGGTCGAGACCATGAGCGGCAGCACCACCTGGTATTGCATGCTCATCTCGAAGATCATCAGGATCGACATCGCGGGCGCGTTGGTGGCGGCGGCGAGAAAGGCCCCCATCGAGATCAGCGCCATCTCGGCCGGCACGATGGAGAAGTGGGCGAGGTTGAGCAGCGCGCCGAAGAGGAAGCCCAGCACCGAGCCCACGAGCAGGGAGGGCGTGAACACCCCGCCGATGGCGCCCGAGCCGAACGAAATGCAGGTGGCGGCGACTTTGAGGCCGAGCAGGATGGCGATGGCGGTGACGGTGTATTGGTCGGCCAGAATGCCCTGGATCAGGCTCTTGCCGTTGCCGCAGATCTCCGGGTGGCGCATGGCGATGAGGCCGATCAGCAGGCCGCCGAGCGTCAACCGGGCCCATAGTGGCAGGTGCAGGCGCTTGAACGCAGTCTTGCTGCCCGAGAGCAGGCGGATCCAGACAAACGAGGCGAGCCCCATCGCGATCCCGGCGATGGCATACGCGCCGATGTCCGCCGGGCCGCTCTGGCTGAACTGCGGAAAGAGGTAGATCGGGTCGAAGCCCTCCAGCGTCTGCACCGTCAGGGCGCTGACCGTGCTGGCGATCAGCAGCGGCCCCAGCGTTTCCATCGCGATGGAGCCGATCACGACTTCGGCGACGAAGAAGGCCCCGCCGAGCGGCGAGTGGTAGACGCCGGCCAGGCCCGCGGCGGCCCCACAGGCCACCATCATGCGCATGCGCGCGGGCGGCAGGTGGCGCAGGCGTCCCCAGAGCGAGCTGACGAGCGCGGCGATCTGCACCAGCGGACCCTCGCGCCCGATGGATTCGCCGCCGGCAATGGCAAACATGGCCGCCAGCGAGCGGATGATGGACGAGCGGAAGCCGACCACCCCGTCGCCAAGGGTGACGGCTTCCATGTAGTCGGTGTTCTGGGATTTTACCCGGGCGGTGCCGAACTGGAGGATGAGGCCGCAGATGAGCGCCCCCACGATGGGCACAACGAGGCGTTGCCAGGGCGGGATGGAGCTGAAGGCGTCGACGAAGCCCTCATGGCTGCCGGTAAAGAGAAAGAGCACCCAGGCGGTCAGTTCCTTGAAGCCGAGCGCCGCGAGGGCGCCCAGCACGCCGCAGACGGCGGCCCAGAGCAGCAGGGTGTGCCGCTCGTCGATTCTCAGGTTGCGCAGGAGCCGCAGCCCCACCAGCAGGCGCTGGGACCTCCACGGCTTGCGGCTCATCAGGCAAGGACGAGGTTCAGGTGACGTTGCAGCCAGGCGCGACAGGCGCCGCCGTCACCGAGGCTCTTCAGCTCCTGGAGGTGCTTGTCGCTGCGCAGGGTCTTGGTCAGCTGTTGCACGAGCGCCAGATAGGCGGTGGCCTGAATCTTGGGCACAGCGACGAGAAAGATGAGGTCGACCCGGGTGCCGCCCCAGTCGAGGCCCTCGGGGCAATGGGCGTAGGCCAGCGCAATACGGCTCAGGTTGCCGAGGCGGGCGTGGGGCAGGGCGACGCCGATCGGCAGGGCGGTCGAGCCGTGTTGCTCGCGCAGCATGACGGCATCGGCAAACGCGGTGGAATCTTCGATCCAGCCGGCGCGGGAAAGTTGCGCGCTGAGGTAGGTGACCGCGACCGCCACATCCGGTACGTGCAAGTCGAGTTCCAGTGCTCCGAGCACTGGGGCGGCCGGCTGCTGTGTCCCCTCCATGGAAGTGTGGTTACGCCCGCGTACGGGCTCCGTCAAGCTGCAACTCGGGCGTGTATCCGGCTCAGGTCTCCGGACGGCGGCGGTAGAAAAGCAGGTTGGGGGTGGCGATGCCGACAGCCAGTGCCATGAGGACGAGGAACGCCGTCAGGCCCAGCTGCAAGTCGGCCCCGAGCGCCTGATAGTCGATTGGCACGTTGGCGTTGGCGTGCCGCAGAAATCCGACCATGGTGCGAAACATCAGGCTGCCCGGCACCATGGGGATGACGCCCGGCACACTGAAGACCGCCGGCGGTGCGTTGAGCAGGCGGGAAAAGAGCTCGCTGAGCAGGGAGACGCCGGCGGCCGCGAGCAGGGTGGCGGCCGCGAGGTGCATCGTGTGCTCGGTGGCGTTGAGCAGCAGGATGCGGGCGGAGACGCCGAAGGCACCACAGAGCGCGCAGGCTGAGAGCGTGCGCTTGGGCACGTTGAAGAGCACGGCAAAACCGGTGGCCGCGAGCGCGGCGGAAAGGGCTTTGAAGAGGAGCACGGGCATGGCGCTAGTATTTGGAGAACCCCCCGAGATACATGGACGTGAGCAGGCCGAGGGCGACCGCAAAGGCGATCAGCACGACGGTCGTGGCGCGGGCCAGCCCCGTCAGCAGGTGGCCCTTCACGAGGTCGGCCACGGCGTTGATCATGGGCACCCCGGGCACGAGCATGAGCACGGAGGCCACGAGCGCGGCGTTGGGGTTGGCGCTGTGCAGGGTGCGCGCCAGGGTGTTGGCCACCAGGCTGGAGACGAGCGCGGTGGCGTAGAAAAAGAGCAGGGGCTGGAAGGCGCGGTGGTGCAGCTCCTGTCGCACAAAGACGCCCAGCGAGGCTGCGATGGCGCAGGCGATGAAGGCCTGTGCATCGCCCTCGAACAGCAGCGAAAAGCCGCCGCAGGCCAGCCCGACCATGACAATGACCATCCAGCGCGGGTAGTGCGGGCGCATCGCGGTGAGGCGCTTCAGCTCGCTCTCGACGGTCTGGATCGTCAGCTCGCCGCGCTGGTAGCGCTTGAGCACGCGGCTGATGCCCGAGAGCATGGTGAAGTTCACGCCCAGGGTGTTGACGCGGATGATGCGGGTGACGATGTCGTCGCCGCGGATGCCGGTGATGAGCACCGAGCGGTGCGTCACGAGCACGTGCAGGTCTTCCACGCCCAGCGATTTGCCCATCTCCTGCACCGTCTCGAATACCCGTCGGGTTTCGGCGCCGTTCTCGAGCAGCAGGCGCGCGATGCGCAGCAGCAGCTCGACCAGATGGCTGAGGCTGGACGACGCGGTGGTCTCGGAGATGGAGCGGGAGGTGTCCATGACGCAGGGAGGCGAAGAAAGGGCCATTACCTCTACGGGGTCGCGGGAGGGAGGCCAGATCTAATTGATCCCGAGGGTCGGAAATGTAGGCCGGCTTATGTTGGTAGTGGGTTTGATCCTACTGGCTTCAGTCGGGCTTGACGCCCAGCGGGGTCAACGTGACCTCGTCGGAGGCGGAGCGCTGGTAGCGAAAGACGGGCGCGCCCTGGGCATCGGCCAGGGCGAAGAGCTGCGGCAAGCTGTCTTCTTCCACGCCGTTGAGCACAAACAGGGCTTTGGTCGGTTGCAGGATCTCGATGCGGCAGTCGAGGGCCTTGAGGCCGACCTGGGCTTCCAGATAAAGCTGTAGCTGCTCCGCGAGTTGGGGGAGCTGGGAACTGTTGAGGTCGACCTTGTGTCGGTCTACCAAGGCGAACAAGGGCAGCGCGTAATTGTCCACAAAGCGTGACGGTAGAGGATGAATGGTTATTGGCAAGCTTTAGTCAATAAGCTTGCTTGATTCCAGAATGCTTTAACCTACAAGTTTTTGCTGCTGCCTCAACAGGGAAAGCACGGTTGCGCGCCGGAAGGTGTAGGGTGCTTGCCCCGCCCGGCGTTGATCCGATCAGGCAAGAAGCTGCGCGCATCATGCTACCGCAAGGTCAGGTTTTCGCCGTATAATCGCTCCATATGACCATGATGAATTACCAGCTTCTGGGCCGTAGCGGTCTTCGTGTCTCCGACCTCTGCCTGGGCACCATGACTTTTGGCGAAGAATGGGGGTGGGGCAGCAACCGCGACGCCTCCCGCCAGATCTACGACGCCTTCCGCGAGGCCGGCGGCAACTTTATCGACACCGCCAACCGCTACACCGAGGGCACCAGCGAGAAGCTGGTTGGCGAATTCATGCAGGGCCACCGCGAGGAAATGGTGCTGGCGACCAAATATACGCTGGCCGCTCCGGGCCCGGATGCCAACGCGGCGGGCAACCACCGCAAGAGCATGGTGCAGGCGGTCGAAGCGAGCCTCAAGCGCCTGAATACCGACTACATCGACCTCTACTGGATGCACGTGTGGGACCAGATGACGCCGATCGAAGAGACAATGCGCGCGTTCGACGACTTGGTGCGCTCGGGCAAGGTGCTCTACATCGGCATCTCCGACGCGCCGGCCTGGCTGGTCTCGAAGGCCAACATGCTGGCGGAACTGCGCGGATGGAGTCGCTTCGTGGGCCTGCAGATCGAATACAGCCTGCTGGAGCGCACCGTCGAGCGCGAGTTGACGCCGATGGCGCAGGACCAGGACATGACGGTGCTGGCCTGGGGGCCGCTGCGCTCGGGCCAATTGACGGGTAAGCAGCTGGACGGGCAACAGATCGAGCAAGGCTCGCGCCTGAAGAGCGATATGCTCAAGGGCTTTGTCGAGGCCGATGCGGCGGAAGAGCGGGTGATCCGCGAGGTGATGGCCGTGGCCAAGGAAATGGGCGCGACTCCCGCGCAAGTCGCGCTGGCGTGGCTGCGTTACCGTCCGGTGCCGGTTATCCCGATCGTGGGGGCGCGCAAACTCGACCAGTTTCAGGACAACCTGAAGAGCCTCGACGTCAGCCTTACGCCGGAGCAACTCGAACGGCTGGACAAGGTCAGCGCGGTCAGTCTCGGCTTCCCGCACGCGTTCTATGACACCGAGATCGCTTCGAACTTCGTCTACGGCGGCCTGCGCGACCGCATCAAAGCCTAAAGGCCCCGTCGAGCGGGCACTGCGAAATCCTGCCAGCCTCCGCCAGCGGCGGGGGCGGCGGCTACGGCTCGAGGTCTTCGTCGGCCTTGGGCTGGGCGGCGCGGACGAACTGCAAGGTATCGGTGTACTGCTGGAACGCCATGATGCGGCCTTCCTCCACGCGAAACACGTGGGAGAACAACGCGTGCAGCTTCCGCCGCGTTACCGGATGCACCCCGGAATAATACCCCAGGGCGACCACCGTCTGCCCGTCGCAGATGTATTCTTCCACCACGGTGGCGGAATCCTCGAACTGCTGGGGCAGCTGGTAGAGCAGGTAGTCGATGACATCGCGGGAGCCGCGCCAGAGATGGGGGCCGGGCATGCCTGTGCTGTGAGCCCAGACGACGTCTGGATCCAGCAGGTATTGCATGCTGGCCTCATCGCGCGCACGTACCGCCTGGTCGAAGGCTTCGACGATCTCGCGCGGGTTCATCATGTCAAACGCGCTGCAGAATGAGGCAGCCGTTGGTGCCGCCAAAGCCGAAACTGTTGGTGAGCACGCGGTTCAGCTTGGCCTCGGTCGCTTCGCGGAGGATGGGGAAGCCAACGGCGGCGGGGTCGAGTTCCTGAATATGCGCGCTGCCGCAGATAAAATCGTTGAGCATCATGAGGATGCAGTAGACGGCTTCCTGCCCGCCCGTAGCGCCGAGGCTGTGGCCGGTCAGGGCCTTGGTGGAGCTGATCGGCGGGATCTGGTCGCCAAACACCTCGTGGATGGCCTGCAGTTCGGTAATGTCGCCCGCCGGCGTGCTGGTGCCGTGGGTATTGATGTAGTCGATCGAGCCGTCGACCGTCTCCATCGCGGCCTTCATGCAGCGCACGGCGCCTTCACCGCTGGGCGCGACCATATCGGCGCCATCGCTGTTGGCGGCATAACCGACGATTTCGGCGTAAATCTTGGCCCCGCGAGCCTTGGCGTGCTCGTAGTCTTCCACCACGAGGATGGCGCCGCCGCCGGCGGCCACGAAACCGTCGCGGTTGGCGTCATAGGGGCGACTGGCTGTGGCGGGGGTGTCGTTGTAGTGGGTGGAGACGGCGCCCATCGCGTCGAAGAAGGCGGTGAGCTCGGCCGATTCCTCTTCGCCGCCACCGGCAAAGACCACGTCTTGCTTGCCCAGCTGGATCTGCTCGTAGGCGGCACCGATGGTGTGGATGCTCGTCGCGCAGGCGCTGGTGATGGAATAGTTGATGCCCTTGATCTGATAGGCTGTGGCGAGGTTGGCCGCCACGGTGTTGCCCATGATGCGGGGCACGCGGAAGGCGCCCACCCGGCGGACGCCGCGTTTTTGCAGCACGTCCCAGCCCTCGATCTGGTTGATGGGCGAGCCGCCGCCGGAGCCGGCGATGACACCCGTGCGGGGGTGGGAGATTACGTCTGCCTCCAGGCCGCTGTCTTCGACGGCCTGGCGCATGGCAACGTAGGCATAGAGCGCAGCGTCTCCCATGAAGCGGGCGAGCTTGCGGTCGACGGATGCGACCAGCTCGTCATATTGCTTGACGGTCCCGGCGACCTGGGTGCGCAGTCCGTTGTCGACGTAAGACTGCTTGCGTTCGATGCCAGAACGTCCTTCGCGCAGCGCCTCTAAAACGGTTGCTGCGTCGTTGCCTAGCGGAGAGACGATTCCGAGGCCGGTAATAACGACTCGACGTGCTTGCATAGAAATCTGTTTACGGGGCTTTTTTGTTAACGAGGAGAAGCTGTGTTGAATGTGGTGCGCAAAGGCTTTACTATGTCCCATTGCGGCGGATTGCTCAACCCTACATCTTGGGTTCGTCCGCAAAGACGCAAGCCCGCAATGCGTGCGCGGTGTAGATCACCTGATCGTCACACTCCACCGTGCCATCCGCGACGGCCAGTTTCATTTTACCCGCCATCAGGCGTTTGATGTCCAGCCGATAGCGCACCAGCTTGTTTTCGGGCATCACCTGCCCGGTGAATTTGACTTCGCCGACGCCGAGCGCACGGCCTTTGCCGGAGTGGCCGCTCCAGGTGATGTAAAAACCGACGAGCTGCCAGAGGGCGTCGAGGCCGAGGCAGCCGGGCATCACCGGATCGTCCTTGAAGTGGCAATCGAAGAACCACAGATCGGGCTGGACGTCGAACTCCGCGATCAGCTCGCCCTTGCCGTATTTGCCGCCCTCGTGGGAGATCTTGGTGATGCGGTCAAACATCAGCATCGGCGGCAGGGGCAGGCGGGCGTGGCCTGGTTGCAACAATTTACCGTATCCGCAGGCGATGAGGTCCTCGCGGCTGAAAGCGTTTTTCGGTTCGGTCATGCTGTAGGGGAAAGAGGGCGCTGCGGCTAAAAGGCGACGCCGAAGCCGGTCTTGACAAACATTTGGGAGCCCATGTCGACATCCACATTGTATTTCTCGCCCTGCATCTCGAAGTTACCGCTGCTCTGATACTGGAAGCCGGAGTAGAAATTCACGCGCTCGTTGATCTGGTAGGCCGCCGTGGTCTGGACGTAACCGCCGAAGAGCACTTCGTTGTCGCTCTCCTTGCGCAGGCCCGTGGTGGCGATGGTGCCCAGTTCCTCGATGTTGAGGTACTCGATGGCATCGAGATCGCCCGAATAATACATCGTGCTCACACCGGCGCCCATGGAGAGGCTGAAGCGGTGCCCGAGCTCCATGTTGTAGGTGGGCCCGAAGCGCAGCGTAAACATGCTGGAGCGGAAGCGCATGTCGCTGTCGACGGTTGCGGTGTACTGGCTCAGCTCTTCCGCAGTCATGGTCGAACCGGGCGTGCCATCGCCTCCCACGTTCGGGTCGAGGTTGATCAGCACATAATCGGCGAGGTCGTCCGCGTCGGTCGGGCGAGAGGTGTCACCGGTATAAGGCGGGTCGGGCACTTCGGGCGTTGAATCGTCATCGTCGTCGTCGGTCGTCGGGATGGCCGGATCACCGTTGACGACGTCGTGCACGTATTTGGTGCCGTAAAGGGAGGAATTGACCGCGTCCTTATAGTCGCTGTCGAAGCCGTTGAAGCCGATGCCCACTTCCCAGCCGAAGCGGCGTTTCTGAGAGAGAAAGCGGTTGTAGCCCAGCTCGAAGCCGCCGGCGCCGGAAGCGTCCGCTTCGTATTGCTCGCCGGTGCCTTCCGCACCGAAGGTGTGGAATACCAGGTCCTTGCTGCCGTCTTCGCCCTCCACGACCTGGTCGTCGCTATAGAAACGGATGTTACCGGTATTGCCGTCGCGGGTGCGTTCGCGCGGGGTGGTGCTGCTGGTGTAGTCCTGCTGCACGTAACCATCATTATACATATAGGCGACGGGCGGACGGGTGTCGGACGACTCTTGCAGCCTGGTCAGAGCGCCTTCCTGCAGGTCGCCCATGCCCCCAAATTCGACGTTGGGTGCGAGCATGTAGTTACTGCCAATCGTCAGCTCACCCAAGGACGGTTCGGCGCGCGGCAGGCGAAAGTAGTTGGGGTCTTGCGCGAAGATCGGGGCGGCGAGCAGGGAGCAGCCGGCAGAAATCCAGAGTGAGTGGGCTATACGCATGAACGATCAGTTAACGTTGGCCGGCGAAGCGCCAGCTAATGTTTGGGATGTATCGACAATGCCCCCTCGCCTCTGACTGTCAATCCTTGGACGCCAAGCGGGCCAGTTTCAGCATGGCCGCCGGATTCCAGTAGGCAGTGCGGCGGAGAGAGCGCAATTGTCCGTCTTGATAGATGGCAATGGCGCTCGAGGTGTTCAAATAAAGTTCCTGAGGCCGCAATCGGGCCCGCAAGTCATTCGAGCCGGTAATCCACGGCAGCGCATCGGCTTGCGCAATGGCCGCCGGGCTGGGCGAAGTGGCTCCTTGCGGGATGACGACGATGCGCAGACCGGGGGTCTGCTCGTCGCGCAGGGCCAGTAGCGACCGCACGCGGCGGCGCAACACCACCGCGCCGTCAGTGTCGTCCTGCCAACGGGCATAGATGCGGATGATCGTGCCACTATCCAGATCGTCGAGTGAGAGGGGGTTGCCAGCGGTGTCGATCAGGTTGCGCTCACGGTCGATCTCTGCCGGCCAGAAATCCTGCCACACCCCATCGGTTCCCACTTCCCAGCTCCATGTGCTACCGGGCCGTAGCGGTGCCGCTTCGTCGGGCGCGACCGAGCCAAAGCGGCTTGCGCCATCCGCCTCCCGCACCCAGAGCGTGCCGCTGGCGGGATCGGCCATCACTACGGTGCCGCTTTGCGGTGCGGCCGCCAGCAGGGCCGGGCCGAGCAGTGACAAGCCGATCATGAGCGTGCGACAGCCAGACATCTGACGCATCGAAAACGTTGCCATCGGCACGGGCAAGCTGTATTCATTGAGCTACGTTTTCATGGCGGTATCCGTGCAGCTTCCGCCCGCCCCGGATTGGCGGGACATCCTCAGGCCGGGCAGCCGCCTGTTTCTCGGCTCCGGTGCGGCGTGCCCGCATCAGCTGATGGAGCAGCTACTCGAGCAGGAGCGCTTGTTCAACGACTTGCAGTTGCACCAGACGCTGACCCTCGGCCCCGCCCCCTGGACGGAGCGGCGCTTCGGGCGTAACCTGACGGTCAACGCCTTCTTTCTCGACCCGCGCCTGAGCGATCTCGTCAACACCGGTCAGGACGACTACACGCCGGTGCATTCGTCGGAGATCGCGCACTTGCTGGAGGAGGGCGTGATCAACGTCGATACGGCCCTGGTCATGGTCTCGCCGCCCGATGCCTACGGATATTGCTCGCTCGGGCCGGCCGTGGGGCTGCTGCCCTCGGTGCTGAAGGTGGCACGTTGCGTGGTGGCGCAGATCAATCCTGCGATGCCGCGCACGGGTGGGCTGGGGCACATCCCGTTGAGCCGTTTCGATTACGCGATCACGCATGAGGCCCCCCTGCCGGAGTTGCCGGCGCCCGAGCTGAGCGAGGCCCACCAACAAATCGGCTATTATGCGGCTCAGCTGATCGACGACGGCGACACGGTCCAGGCCGGGGTGGGGCCGGTTGGGACCGCGACGCTGCAGGCGCTGCCCCAGCACAAGCACCTGGGCCTGCATACCGAGCTGATGGGCGATCCGGCGCGCGAACTCTTTGCCGCGGGCGTGGTCGACAACAGCCGTAAGTCGCTGCTGCCGGGCAAGCTCGTCGCCACGATGTTGCTGGGCTCGCAGGCGCTCTACGCCTTTGCCGACGGCAACCCCCACCTCGACCTGCGCCCGGCGGAATTCGTCAACAACCCCCTCAATATAGCCCGCAACGACCGTATGGTGGCGGTGAACAGCGCCTTGCTGGTCGATTTGACGGGACAGGTGGCGATGGACAGCGTGCAGGGCAAGTTCCGGGCTGGCATCGGCAGTCAGGTCGACTTTGTGCGCGGGGCCGCCATGTCTCGCCGCGGGCGTCCGGTCATCGCTCTGCCCTCCACCTGGACGGACGATCAGGGGCAGCGGCGTTCGCGCATCGTGGCACAGATGCCGCCCGGCGCCGGGGTGGGGATCAACCGCGCCGACATCCATTACGTCATCACCGAGTATGGCATCGCGACCCTGCGCGGCCGCACGATCCAGGAGCGGGTGCAGGAGCTGATCGAGATTGCGCACCCGGACTTCCGCGAAGACTTGTTGCGCGAGGCGCGGGAGCATCACCTCGTGCCGCCGTATTTTCAGTTGCCGCCACCGACCAAAGAGCGCGAATCGCCCCTGCTGCAACGCACCAAGATCCGCCTGCGCGACGGGCAGGACTATGTCTTGCGCCTGCTCAACCCCTCCGACGACCGCCGCCTGCAGGAGTTTTTCTACTCACATACGGAGGAGACGATCATGCGGCGCTACGGGTTTACCGTCACGCGCATGAGCCGCGAACGCGCCTTCGAGCTGGTGGGGGTCGACCAGAATCGCGACCTTGCGCTGGGCCTCTTCGAGCTGCAAGGGCCGCGTCAGGTCATCCACGCCGTGGGCCGCTACTACCTCGAACGCGACGACACCAGTGCGGAGATGGCCTTTGTCGTGCGCGAGAAGAAGCGCCGTCTCGGCATGGCCCGTCTGCTGATCGAGCGCATGGTGGCGGTGGCGAAGGCGCGCGGCCTGGAAAAACTCTGGGCGCGCGTCGACCGCGACAACGAGGCCATGCTGGGCTTGTTCCGCCGCTTCGGCGCAGTCGAAGTCCCCGGCGAAAGCCTCGACGAACTCCGCGTCGAGATCCTCCTGCAAGGCAACCAGGCGCCCAAGGAAAAGCCCCGACCCCAGTTCCTCCGCCACTTCGGCCCGCAGCCGTAGCGCCGTTCCGCTGGGGCTAGACGTAGCGGTGCTTGCCCGTGAGGCGGAAGTAGGCTTTGGCGTAAAGCTCCATCGCGATGCGTTGCAGGGCGTTTTGCCGCCGCTTGGTCGCTCCGTTGGGCACCTGGGCGTAATAGAGGTCCTCGAAAAACTGCAGCAGTTCGGCGCCCGGATAGTTTTTGATCAACGTGGGCTTCGGGCCGGCCCAGTGGATGATCTTGGCCGGAGAATCCTTGCGCTTGACCTGCTCGAGCGTGATGTCCTGCACGTGCTTGCCAAAGCCCCAGTAGTGGAAGTGGTATTCGCCGATCGACAGTTTGCCCTCCTGCTGCAGGAGGTAGAACGCAAAATTGTAGAGACCCTGATCGGTGCGAAAGGCTTCGAACTGCTTGAGTTTGACGGGCTGCGTATATTCGGCGAACTCGTCCCAGAAGCTCAGAGGGATCTTGCCCGTGGTCGCCACGATCTGCCCGGAGTTAAAGGTGACACCGGGAAACACGAATTCGGGGCGGACTTGCTGGGCGAGGTCCGGCTTGTAGTAGGTGAAGCGCCAGCGCTCATCATCCGGTTGGGCCGGCCTTTCGGGGCAGATGATGATATCTTCCTCATGTTTAGCCAGTTCTTCGAGCACCGGCCCGGCAAAAATGATATCGGCGTCGAGGATCAAGACCCGTTCTTGCCGGGGATCGGCCAGAATCTCGAGCTTCACGTAACCCTGCCCGGCGGCCCGGTTCTGGACCTGTGCCACCTCGACTCCGTCCCCATAGTGTTCAATATCCGAAGCGTCGAAAGCCCCGTTATGCTGGTCGGTCACGACGCTGATGGCGACATCGGGGTAGAAATAGCGAATGCTGGCCACGCAGATGCGTGCCAGATGCACGTCACGGATGTTGCAGAGGATGTAGACGCGGTCGATCGGTTTCATGAGCAGCGACAAAGAGGAGAGTGGCTTCAAGAAGGCGAAGGCCTTCTGGCTTGTCAAGGGCGCCCGCCACCAACCGTCGTTCCTTGCCAAAGGGCGGGGGCGCTGTCAACGTGACGGCAGAGCCCATGCGAGAATATCCCCTACCCGAAGAAGAGAATGGCTGGCCGCACAAGGCCTACAAGAATGCGGACTTCCTCCACAGCGCTTCGGCGCGCAAGATCCGGGTGTTGTGTGAGCTGACGGAGCCGGAGCACCGCTTCCGCGAGCAGCGCATCAAGGATACGATCGTGATGTTCGGCTCGGCCCGTACCCTGCCGCCGGCGGAGGCGGAAAAGCGGTTGCATGCGCTGGAGGCCGAGCTGGAAGGCAAGGACGAGCTGGGTCCGGACGAGGCGGAGGCCTTGCAGCTGGCTCAGGCCCGGGTGCGCATGGCGCCATATTACGAAGCCTGTGTGGAGCTGTCGCGCCGCCTCACCGAATGGTCCAAGGAGCTGAACGACAAGCACCACCGTTTTCTCATCTGCTCCGGGGGCGGCCCCGGCATCATGGAGGCGGCCAACAAGGGCGCGCGTCTGGCCAATGGGGCCTCGGTGGGCTTGGGCATCAGCCTGCCGCGCGAGCAGGGCATCAACGCCTATGTGCCGCGCGATCTGGGCTTCGAGTTTCACTACTTTTTCATCCGCAAATACTGGTTCATGTATCTGGCGAAGGCCTTGGTGGCGTTCCCGGGCGGCTTCGGCACATTGGACGAGCTGTTTGAGGTCATCACGCTGGTGCAGACGGGCAAGGTGCACAAAAAGGTGCCGGTGGTGCTCTTCGGCAGTGCGTTCTGGAAGAACATCATCAATTTCGATGCGCTGGCGGACTGGGGCGTCATCAACCGCCGCGACCTGAATCTGTTCAAGATTTGCGATGAGGTTGACGAGGCCTTTGATTACATCACCAATTGGCTGACCCGTGAGTGGCTCGAAACAAAATAACCCGCCCGGCGTGGCACGCTGGTGGTGGGAAGCCTTCGCCATCGTGTTGCTCGCGACGGCGGCCGGGGGCGCGACGGCGTTTATGCACCCGCACGCGCCCAAGTACGGCACCTACCGCCCGGGCGACCGCGCGTTGACGCCGGCCGAGGTGCGCCGCGAGACGCGTCCGATCCTCTGGATCGACGCCCGAACGGAGGCCGAGTACCGCGCGGGCCACATCGACAGTGCGCTGTTGTTGAACGAAGACTCCTGGGACGAGCATTTGTTTTCCGTCGTGACGAGCTGGACGCCGGACAAGGTGGTCATTGTCTACTGCGACGGCGGTAGCTGTCACGCCAGCCAGGCCGTGGCGCAGCGCTTGAAGGACGAGCTGGCGATCGACGAAGTCTATTATCTGGAAGGAGGGTATCCCGCATGGCAGTCCGCACCCTCACCGTAATCCTGCGGCTCTTCGCCGCTCTGGTCTTTATTGCTTCCGGCGCGCTCAAGCTGCTCGATCCGGGCCGCTTCATGCTCGATGTGCTGGCCTTTCAGCTCTTCCCCTACGACATGGCCTACGTCGTCGCGCTCACGCTGCCCTGGGTGGAAGTGCTCGGCGGGCTGGCCTTGCTCACCGGGCTGGGCAAACGTGGTGCCGTGCTGGTGCTCACGCTGCTCACGGCCGGCTTCATCACGCTGCTGCTGGTGGCCAACGCGCATGGTATCGTGACGGATTGCGGCTGCTTCGGCGACTGGCTGGTGTTCCCCAACATGGCGACGCACATCGCTTTCAACTGCGGGCTTATTTTCGCGCTGGTCTGGCTGGGCTGGCGCTGGAGCCGTCGGGTGCCCGTGGCGCCGTAGGCAGAGGGCGGTGTCTCTCGTCAGGCGGGCCATCCGCCGGGTGCTCAGTCCATCTGCTGCAGAAGCTTCATCTCCAGCTCCATCAGGACCCAGTAGGCTAGCTGTTCTGCGTTTTGGGGCAGCGATTGAACCGTGGTGATTTCGCCGTCGAATGCGTGCTCGAAGAGGCGAAAGCGCAGCTCGATCACCCCGTGCAGGGCCAGGGGCAAGTCATGGATGGTCACGACGCCTTGCTGGTTTTCGGTCAGCAGCTTCACCACATATTGCGTGGCCCGGCTGGTGTGTCCGTCGTAGTTGCCTTCCAACTCGGCCGCGATTTCCGGCTCGTCTTCCTGCAGGGGGTGGTGGCGGCTGCGCGGAGCGGCCTCCCGCATGCGCTCGAGGATGGGGACGATGATGTCCAGCGCATCGCTCGGCAAAACAAGGTGCAGGGCGTCACGCATCAGATTCGAGGGTGGCGGTGAGGTGGTGCTGGTGCAGCTGGTCCACAAAGAGCTCGGCCTGCTCGCGCCCGCCTTTCCACACGACGGAGAGGCCCTCCTCATGCACCTGCATGGTGTGGTAGGTCGCCTTTTCGCGCTCGTAGCCAAAGACCTTGCGCAATACGTGGATCACATAGTCGATCGTATTCACAGGATCGTCCCACAGGATAACTTTCCAGCCGGGTTCGGTGGCAGTCTTTTCCTGTAGCTCGGGAGTCGGCAGTGGAGTGTTTGCGGCCATGATGGAGCAGCTACCAAGGTGGAAGCTAAGTTCATCCACTTCAAGAGTGACCTCAGGTTTGCTGCGCGCACGGTTTCGCATTGATCTCCCTAGACGCTTCTCTTTCAATCGCTTGCCATGGCAGGCTTCGACGAATTGATCGTGCGCGAATACTTTGAGCTGCACGGCTTTCTGGTCCGTCAGGTGCGCAAATACGCCGTCCAGGCCCGCAAGAAACTCGACGAGGAAGAGATCGACCTGCTGGTCTACAACCCCGGTTACGCCGATCAGGGCCGGGCGCCCAATTTCCTCATCTTCGGCAGCGAGCTGCCCTACATCCACCGGGCCGTGGTGGCGGTCAAGGCCTGGCATACCGCCCAGCGCTTCTCGCCTCGCATCCTGCAGAGCAGCGACGAGATCCTGAAGTTTCTCGACAAGAACGTGCTCAAGGTGGTCGACCAGATGTTTCAGGACCGGCCCAAGGAGATGCTGCCCGGCTCGCCGCAAGACCCGCTGCTGAAAATCCTCGTGCTGCCCGGCCTGCCGACCAGCGAACCGCACCGCAGCGAGGCGATCGACCTGTTGCGCGACCGCGGCGTGGACGGCATCATCAGCTTTCGCTCGATGCTCTGGGACCTCATCCAGAAGGTCGAGGCCAACCGCAACTATTCCAAGAGCGACCTGCTCCAGATCCTGCGCATCCTCAAGAACTACGATTTGATCAAGGACCCGCAGATGGGCCTCTTCAAATAGCGGGCGGAGGAGGCCCTGGGCCCGCGCGAAGTCGGGAGCGTCGAACCGTGGGCGTTAGCGCGCCACAAAAATGCCCGCCATCGGGCAGACGGCGGGCAGACAAGGGATGTGCGGGATCTGCCTACTGCTTGCGACGGCGCAGGCAGATCAGGGCAAGGCTGGCGAGGCCGCCGAGCAGCGCGTAGGTCGAGGGCTCCGGCACGGCAGGCGTAGCGTTGGAGCCGATCGCAATCGAGGCATCGGGCAGCCCGTTGTCACTGTTATTGAAGCCGGCGCTGACGATAAAGGGCTGGTCGGGCACGGCGTTCGGGTCGTAGGTGCCGCCGAGGTAGGTGATGGAGAAGTCGACGGTATCGCCCACGACGAGGTTCTGCGAGCTGTAGGCGTACGTATAGTCGCCATAGGGGCCGCTGTCCCGTGCATCACCAAAGTCAAAGGTCACGCTGCCGCCATTGTTCTGGACCGTATCGGCATCGCCCCAGGCGGTGATCCAGTTGGCGTCCTTGGCATTTTCATAGCCAAAAAACAAGACGTTGGCATTGGAAGCACCGACCACATCGATCGTGCCGGCGACGTCGAAGGACAGGGTGGTGGTGGTCAGTTCCCAATTGGAGATGGTGAGGGAGGCGGAAGCAGGGCTGGTGAGACCGCAGAGAGACAGGAGGCCCAGCAGGCCGGAGATTTTGGAGACGTTCATGGATTTGGAATGATGTATGAGTTACAGAGACTGAATTTTAACTAGGTATTTAGATCTATGTAAATATATTAATTACGCCTATAAACGTTATTAATAGGCATTCTCGGTCAAATGGTTATGACGAGGTGGCGGCCGCGCCGTGGCGCTGTGACACCTGTCCCGTCCCCAGTGTCACAGGTGTGACACATAGTGTGACATTCGGCGGCCAATGTCCCAACTCACCATGCGGACAAAAACTGCACTGAAAGCCATTAAATAAATGGTAATAAGGGTCTTGTGATTTAATAACTCGTTTGGGTCTCTCGCCTGCTTAAAGGGAGGGCAATGAGCAAGATTATCGGCATTGACTTGGGGACGACCAACTCGTGTATGGCCGTGATGGAAGGCGGCGAGCCGGTGGTCATCCCGAATAGCGAAGGACAACGGACGACGCCTTCGATCGTAGCATTTTCGAAGAATGGTGAACGGCTGGTAGGCCAGGCGGCCAAGCGCCAGGCGGTGACCAACCCGACCAACACCATCTTCTCCGCCAAGCGCCTGATCGGGCGCAAGTTCTCCGAGGTGCAGGAGGAGTCACGCAACCTCCCTTACACCGTCGCGGAGGGCAAGAACGGCGATGCCTGGATCGAAGTGCAGGAAAACGGGGAGACCAAGAATTACCCGCCGGAGCAGATCAGCTCCATGGTGCTGGCCAAGCTGAAGGCCGATGCCGAGGCCTACCTCGGCGAGAAGGTCACGCAGGCCGTCATCACCGTCCCCGCCTACTTTAACGACTCCCAGCGCCAGGCGACCAAGGACGCCGGCACGATCGCGGGTCTCGAAGTGCTCCGCATCATCAACGAGCCGACCGCGGCCTCCCTCGCTTACGGCCTCGACAAGAAGTCCGACGAGATCATCGCGGTCTACGACTTGGGCGGTGGCACGTATGACATTTCCCTGCTCGAGATCGGCGACGGCGTGTTTGAGGTCAAGGCGACCAACGGCGACACTCACCTCGGTGGCGACAACTGGGACGAAGCCCTGATCAACTGGCTCTGCGACGACTTCAAGAAGGAGCACGGCATCGATCTGCGCGGCGACAAGATGGCCCTGCAGCGCCTCAAGGAAGAGGCGGAGAAGGCCAAGATCGCCCTTTCCTCCAGCCAGAGCACCGACATCAACCTGCCCTTTATTACGGCAGACCAGAGCGGCCCGAAGCACCTCAATGTGTCCCTCAGCCGCTCCAAGCTCGAGCAGATCTGCGACAACCTCTTCGAGCGCACGGTCAAGCCGTTCCACTCCTGCCTGAAGGACGCGGGCCTCTCCCTCGACGAGATCAAGGAACTCGTGCTCGTCGGCGGTATGACCCGTATGCCCAAGGTGCAGGAAATCGCCCGCAAGCTGACCGGCAAGGAGCCCCACAAGGGCGTGAATCCGGACGAAGTGGTGGCGATCGGTGCGGCCATCCAGGGCGCCGTGCTCTCCGGCGACGTGAAGGACGTGCTGTTGCTCGACGTGACCCCGCTGACCCTCTCCATCGAGACGGCCGGCGGCGTGTCCACCCCGATGATCGAGCGCAACACCACGATCCCGACCAAGAAGAGCCAGGTGTTCTCCACCTACGCCGACCAGCAGACTGCGGTCGACATCAAGGTCTTGCAGGGTGAGCGCCCGATGGCGAAGGACAACAAGCAACTCGGCACCTTCCGCCTCGACGACATCCCGCCAGCCCCGCGCGGTGTGCCGCAGATCGAAGTGACTTTCGACATCGACGCCAACGGCATCCTCAACGTGTCCGCCAAGGACAAGGGCACGGGCAAGGAAAACAAGATCACCATCACCAACGCTTCCGGCTTGAGTGAAGACGAGATCGAGCAGGCCAAGAAGGACGCCGAACGCAATGCCGAGGCGGACAAGAAGGCCAAGGAAACGGTGGAAACCCGTAACCAGCTCGACAACCAGGTCTTTGCCATCGAAAAGCTGGTGAAGGAAAATGGTGACAAGCTCGGCGCCGACAAGGAACACGTCGAAGGCATTGTGAAGGAAGCCCGCGAAGCGCTCGACAGCGACGACGCCGACCGCATGAAGGCCGCGCTCGAAAAGCTGAACAACGACGAGCAGCTGCAGCAGGCCGTCGCCCGCCTCTACCAGGAAGCCGCTGGCGCTCAGGAAGGCGCTGCCGGTGAACAGGCTGCGGGTGGTGCCGCCGGCTCCAAGCAGGCCAACGACGACAACGTCGTCGACGCCGAAGTGGTCGACGAAGACGACAAGAAGTAACCCTCTTTATCCCTCACCCGTCCGGTCGTGAAAGATCGGGCGGGTCTTGCCTTACCCCATGCACCCCGTCGACGGCACCTATATAGTCGAATTCCGCAGTTCACGCGGTGGACTCGGCTTCGGCATGGTCGTCCTCGACCAGGGCAAGATCAACGGGGGCAATCAGGGCTATGCCTACCGCGGTCGCTACGTCTATCTCGAGCCCGCGGCGCTGCGCGCCCAGTTGCACATCACCCGTTGGAGCCAGGAGGCGAGTAGTGTCTTTGGCCCGCTCGAGAGCTTTACGCTCGCGGCCGAGGCCGAGCTCGATTCCCTCGGCTTTCATGGAGAAGGGCAGGTGCAGGACAAGGAGGAGCTGACCGTCAGCATCCACGGCCAACGCATCGCGCCATTGGCCGAATAACATTTCCGAAAACCTTACAAAATCAATAACTTAACCATTAGTCTGACATCTACTATGGCGAACCAAGTCAACATCACCCCCCTCGGCGATCGAGTGCTGGTCAAGCCCGTCACGGCGGACGAAGAAGTGAAGGGCGGCATCATTATCCCCGACACGGCCAAGGAAAAGCCCACCACCGCTGAAGTGCTCGCACTCGGCACCGGCAAGAAGGACGGCGAAGACTACAACTTCACCGTCAAGGTCGGCGACCGCGTCATCATCAGCAAATACGGCGGCACGCCGGTCAAATACGACAACGTCGAATACACGATCCTGCGCGAGGACGACATCCTCGGCATCGTGGGCTAAATCGGGCGAATCACGGATCAACTGGTCGCCTCAGTTCTCAACTCAATCATAATCAGCAAACACTTTTAGCGCTATGGCTAAGCAAATCCGTTTTGACGAAGATGCTCGCAAAAAGCTGCTGCGGGGCGTGGAAACGCTCGCCCGCACGGTTAAGGTCACCCTCGGTCCCAAGGGCCGCAATGTGGTGATCGACAAGAAGTTCGGCAGCCCGACGATCACCAAGGACGGTGTCTCGGTCGCCAAGGAAATCGAACTGCCCGACCCCTACGAAAACATGGGCGCGCAGATGGTGAAGGAAGTCGCCACCAAGACCAGCGACAACGCTGGTGATGGCACGACGACCGCAACCGTGCTCGCCGAATCCATCTTCCGCGAAGGCCTCAAGAGCGTCTCCAGCGGCGCCAACCCGGTCTACATCAAGCGCGGGATCGACAAGGCCGTGCAAGTCGCGGTCAAGAACATCCGCGAGCAAGCCATCCCGGTTAACGACCGCAACGCCGTCAAGAACGTCGCGACCGTGTCCGCCAACTGGGAAGTGGAAATCGGCGAAATCATCGCCGAGGCCATGGACAAGGTCGGCAAGGACGGCACCATCACCGTCGAAGAAGCCAAGGGCATCGAAACCACCCTCGACGTCGTCGAAGGTATGCAGTTCGACAAGGGCTATCTCAGCCCCTACTTCGCGACCGATCAGGAAGCGATGGAAGCCGTGCTCGAGGACGCCTACATCCTCATCCACGAGAAGAAGATCAGCAACCTCAACGACCTGCTGCCCATCCTGCAAAAGGTGGCCCAGCAAGGTAAGCCGCTGCTCGTCATCGCCGAAGACGTCGAAGGCGAAGCCCTCGCCACGCTCGTGGTGAACAAGCTGCGCGGCATGCTGCAGATCTGCGCCGTCAAGGCCCCCGGCTTCGGCGATCGCCGCAAGGAAATGTTGAAGGACATCGCGGTCCTCACCGGCGGCAAGTTCATCACCGAAGACCTCGGCATCAAGCTCGACACCCTCGAGCTGTCCGACCTCGGCCGTGCCAAGCGCGTGACCGTGGACAAGGAAAGCACCACCATCGTGGAAGGTGCCGGCTCCGCCAACGACATCCAGGGTCGCGTGAAGCAGATCCGTCGTGCGATCGAGGAAACCTCCAGCGACTACGACCGCGAAAAGCTGCAAGAGCGCCTCGCGAAGCTCGCCGGCGGTGTGGCCGTGATCAACGTCGGTGCTGCGACCGAGCCGGAAATGAAGGAAAAGAAGGCGCGCGTGGAAGACGCCCTGCACGCGACCCGCGCTGCCGTCGAAGAAGGCATCGTCGCCGGTGGTGGCACCGCTCTGCTGCGTGCCCGCAAGTCCGTCGACGAGCTCACGCTCGAAGGGGACGAAGAAATCGGCCGCCAGATCGTGGCCAAGGCCCTCGAAGCCCCGCTGCGCCAGCTCTGCACCAACGCCGGTGTTGAAGGCAGCCTGATCGTCCAGCAAGTGCTCTCCAAGGGCGGCAACGACGGCTACAACGTCGCGACCGGCGCCTTCGAAGACCTGCTCGCCGCTGGCGTCGTGGACCCGGCCAAGGTGACCCGCTCTGCCCTGCAGAACGCGGCCTCCGTCTCCGGTCTGCTCCTGACCACCGAAGCCCTTATCACCGACCTGCCCGAGGAAAAGGGCGAAGGCGGTGCCGACATGGCCGGTATGGGTGGCATGGGCGGTATGGGTGGCATGGGCGGCATGATGTAAGCCCTGCCTCCTGGCACTTACCCTTCCAAACCCACTATTACTTGCTCATCGCTCCCGGTGCATCCGCGCCGGGGGCTTTTTTGTGCCCCGGGGCGGCGCTGCCGGGATGAGAGCGTTTCCTTTGTGTGTGTTGTCTGGTCCGGCCAGCCCGCCGGCGCAGGGCCTCGTTCTGGAGCCCTACAACGGGCGCATCAGGTCTTCGCCGAGGGCGAGACCGCTGAGGGCGGCCGCTTCGATGCGGGGGCCGCCAAAGCCGTCGCCACAGAGGCCCAGGCTCAACTCGTCGTTGATGTAGTAGGGCTTGCGGAAGGGCTGCTTCTCCTTGAAGAGGTAGGTGGGCTCGCTGTAGCGCCAGCGGTGGGCGGAGGCGCCTTCGACCGCGCTCTTGAGGAAGGGCTTGGCCGCCTCGAGCAGGGGCGGGATGCGATCCTCGTCGGTCGAGTCCCAGTGCTGCATCGCATATTGGGGCGAGCTATGAATGGTGACGGTGCCCGGCTTGTCCGAAATGCCCTTCACCGAGTTGTCGCCGATCCACCGCAACAGCGGGTGGTTGAGGTCCATCGCGCCCGGAGCGGGCAGGCCGGCGGGACCGTTGAGCTGGGCCAGCACGGAGATGCAGCGGCGATACTGGATGCGCTTCAGCTCCACCTCGTCGTCGTAATCCAGCTCGATCTCGCTATCGAGCAGCAGCTTCAGCGACTGGGGCACGGGGCAGGTGAGGATGAGGAAGTCGGCCTCGTGCGTCACGGTTCCCCCTTCGCCCTTCTGGCAAGTCACCTTCCAGCGATTGTGCTCGAAGGCGAGGGCGGTGGCCGTCTGGCGGTTGTGCACGGTCAGCTTCTTGGCCAGAAACTTCGGCACGGTCGTCATCCCTTGGGCACCGACGTAGCGCATGTTGCCCTGGGGGCCGATATACCACGGCTTGACGACTTCCTGCCCGAGCCAGCGCTCAACCATCTCGCGGAATTGACGGTTGCGTGTGGTCATGAACTGGGCGCCGTGGTCAAAGATCGCGCCGTCCTGGCGGCGCGTGGCCATCCGGCCGCCCAGCCCGCGGCTTTTTTCGATCACGGTTACATTGACCGCATTTTCGTGGAGCTTCAGCCCGGCCAGGAGTCCGCTGATGCCGGCGCCAATCACGAGGCATGATTCCATCGAATGCATTTTAAAAATAAAAAAGGGAGTAGAACCTACTCCCTGAGCATAAAGATGATTCGTTGGATGACGCGAGCCGAAATCTGTCTCCGGCCGCTAACCGGTTACTCTCCTGTTTAGAGGCCGGCTTGCGTTTCCTTCATCTTGCGAAGGATCGACGGGCCGTAGATATCCTTCAACATCTTCTTGCGGTGCGCCACGGCCAGTTGGAAGGCCTTACGTTCACCATACTTGCGGATGGAGAAGGAAGTGCACTTCTGTACGCCAGGCTCGGGGCGCCAGCTCACGGAATAGCACTCGTTGATCTTGCCGTTGGGGCCCTTCTTGGCCGTGCGGCAGACCCCGAGCACACCCGTGGTGTTGCGGGAGTCGCGGAAGACGATCCGGCGGCTGCGAGGCTTCGCCGGGATCTTCTCCAGCTCGTCGTGGAGTTTGTTGCGGTACTCACGGGCCATTTCCAAGGCCTGATCCTTTCCTCCGCACTTCAGATCACTGAAGAGCTTAGAATAGGTTTTGCCGTTTTTATAGCCCCTGACGAACCAACCGTGGGTTGAACCGGAATCGATCCGGCTAATCCCTTTGTCCTGTTTACTTTTTGCCATGGTTACCTGTAGAATTGTGACGTTTCTTGCCGAGGAGCAAGAATATTTTAAACCTGAGTTTAACGAGTTCCTAATTACGCTGCTGTAAAGCAAGTAGCTTTATCAAGCATTGGTAACAAAACTAAGCCTCTTTGCCCTAGGGAGCAAACCAGCAGCGTTACGAAGTCACAAGATTTGCAATAAATTTACCGAGCTTCGCAGCTCCTCGACAAAACGCAACCAAACTTTAGTCAAAACCCCGGGCGTAAATGTAAAAAAACGACCGGGGTTTGAAATGTTTTCTGACGCGGGCGTGTTACGCCGGGTGACTGGCCGCTTCCCAGCGGGCCGCGACATCGTCCCAGTTGACCACGTCCCAGAACGCTTTGACGTAATCGCCGCGCTTGTTCTGGTATTTGAGATAGTAGGCGTGCTCCCACACGTCGAGCACAAGCAGCGGAATGACGCCCCAAAGTGCCTGGTCCTGGTGTTTTTCCACCTGCAGGACGACGGGACGTTGCAAACCGACGTTGTAGCCCAGCACGCCCCAGCCGCTGCCTTGCACGCTTTTCGCGGCGGAGGAGAAGTGATTCTTGAGGCCCTCCATGCCTCCGAATTCCTTTTCGATTTCACCCTGGAGCCACTTGGAAGGACGGGTGCTGCCCTTGGGCGCCATATTGGCAAAGAAAACGTTATGCAGCAGGTAGCCGCAACCGTTAAACGCGAGCTGGTTTTCCCAGTACGAAATCATGTCCCAGGAGCCGTTACCGCTGCGCAGCCCCTTCAGTTCGTTGAGTGCCTTGTTGAGTCCCTTGCGATAGCCGTTGAAGTGGATGTCGTGGTGCAGGCGCATCGTTTGCTCGTCGATGGCGGGCTCCAGGGCGTCGTAGGCGTAGGGGAGCGGGGGCAGGGCATATTCGTCGCCCTCCATGGGAGGCGCGAAGGCGTGGCTGGCCTTGGAAGTGTTCTTGGTCGATTGACCGGAAACACTTTGGGCGAGGCCCCAGCCGGCGAAAGCTGCGGTGGCGGCGATCGCCTGGCGGCGTGAGATGTTCTGAGGTTTTTGCGGGCTAGGTTGAGCGTCCATCAGCTTGTATTCTAGGCATGATTAACTTAAACGCAAAAGAACCCGATCGTTTGTCGGGGAGGATTTGCATTGCGCTCAGGCGCCTCCATAGTGCCGTCATGCGATGCTGCATAACCTTGCTGCTGTGGTGCTTTGCCCTGGCTACACTGCGTGCCGCCGAGACGCGCCCCGCCGAGATGCTGGCCCAACGTCAACGTTCGCTCGTCACGATCACCTACGTGATGGAGAATGAGATGAACCGTCAGGAAGTGACCGCGGTAGGCGTGGTGATCGACGAGGAGGGCCGCGTGGTGACCGCGACGGGTGCGGTGCCGGGGTGGTTGCCGGTCGACCGGATCACGGAGATCAAGGCCTTTCCGGTGGACGATGCGGGTGACGGCTACGAGGCGCACTACCTGGGCCAGAGCCCGCGCAGCAGCCTGCAGTTTTTCCAGATCGACGCACCGGAGTTGCGGGAGCAGTTGACGCCGGTGACCCATTGGCGCGTGGGCGAAGTGGGGCTGGGCGAGGAAGTCTGGGGCATCGGCGTGACGCAGGAAGACCTCGACTACCTGCCTTACTGGCTGGGGGCGCGCCTGAGCAGCGACATCTACCTGCCGCGCCCTCACGGGGTTGCGACGGACGTGGTGGCGACGCCGGGCTCGCTGGTCTTTAACTCAACAGGTGAATGGGTGGGCTGGAGCCTGGAAGGCTTCCCGGAGGAATACGACCTGCAGATCGAGGGGCGCGGCTACCGAGCCCAGCTGCGGCCGACCGACGAGAGTAACTTCTTCCTGCTCGCATCCTCCTTGCTCGAGGAACTGCAGGACGTGCCGACCGCCCCGGATGCCCGCCCGTGGACGTGGATGGGCGTGACCGGCTTGCAGCCGTTGGACAAGGAGACGTCGCGTTTCCTCGGGCTGGAGGATCAGGGTGCGGTCATCGTCTCCGAAGTGCTCGACGGGCAGCCGGCGGACCAAGCCGGGCTGCAGGCGCGCGACATCATCACCGGCATCGACGGCGAGCCGATCCCGTATTTCCGCGCGGAATTTGCGATGGTGGAATACGTCAACATGGCGATCGACCACCGCAGCCCGGGGGATGCTTTGCCGCTGGACATCATCCGAGGGGATGAAGCCAGGGAGATCACCATCACGCTGGGCGAGGGCCCCAAGATGGTTCGCCAGGCCGAGCGCACCTATTTCCCAAAATTGGGGCTGACCGTGCGGGAGATGGTCTTCGACGACGCGATCGCGCGGCGCGTGGACTGGGACGATGCCCAGGGCGCGGTCGTTTCCTTCGTGCGCCCCAACAGCAATCCCGACACCGCGGGCCTCAAGCCGGGCGACTGGATCATCGAGGTCAACGGTGAGGAGATCACCGATTACGAGCCTGCGGTCGCCGCGCTCGAGCAAGTGCGTGACAGCGACGAATCGGGTGAGTATGTATTGCTGGTGCAGCGCGGGAACGAGACTTCACTGATCCGCGTGCCACGCACAGCCCAATAACGCATCATGTTTTCCGGAATTGTGGAAGAAACCGGCCGCGTGCTCGCGGTCGAAACCCGGGGAGACGGTCTGCGCCTGCAGCTGGCCGCCCAAAGCGTGCTCGCCGATCTCGAGGCGGGCGACAGCATTGCCGTCAACGGCTGCTGCCTCACGGCGGTCGAATGGACCGCGCAGGATGTCACCTTCGACGTGCTGGCCGAGACCGCCCGCGTGACCAACCTCGGGGCGCTCGCGGTCGGTGACGAGGTGAACCTCGAACGCAGCCTGCGCTACCAGGAGAAGGTCGGCGGCCATCTCGTGACCGGCCACATCGATGGGGTGGGGCGCGTCCAGGTCTTCGAACAGCAGGGCGGGACGGATTACCTGCTCGAGATCGAGCCGCCCACGCAGTTCCTGCGCTACCTCGTCTACAAGGGCTGTGTCGCCGTGAACGGCTGCTCGCTCACCGTGGTGGACGTCAAGGCCTCGACCTTCACCATCTGGCTGATCCCGCATACGCTCGATGTGACCAATCTCAGGCACTTCAAGCCCGGCACGCCCGTCAACCTCGAGGTCGACCTCATGGCCAAATACGCCGAGCGTCTGCTGCAGGCCCAGCAAGTTGCGCCCGCCACCGGGCAGAGCCGCATCCATACCTGAGACGCAGCCCTCAAGCACAGACGTTTGCAACCGGGCTGGCCCCACCGCGAGCCCGGAAAACCTGTTTCATGCCTTGCCCTGCCGTGGGGCGGTCCTACAGTACCGGAAATAGACTGCTGATTTTTAATCTTTACTATCTTGCCTGATAAACCAAAATACAGCGCAAAAAGGCAAAAAACCCTTTCCCTGTAACACCATGTCTGACAGTTCAGCGCCCAAACTGCACAAAAACGAAGGGCTCAAGGACCGTAGCAACTACTTGCGCGGCAACATTCTCGAGAGCCTCGCGGACCCCGTCAACGGCGGCGTCCCGGAAGAGGTTGCGCAGTTGACCAAATTTCACGGCACCTACGTCCAGGACGACCGTGACGTCCGCAACGAGCGCCGCAAGAAGAAGCTCGACAAGGCCTACATGTTCATGATCCGGGTCCGCGTGCCCGGTGGCGTCTGCACGCCGCAGCAGTGGCTGCAGATGGACGAGTTGTCCGACACCTATGCCAACGGCACGCTCAAGCTGACGACCCGTCAGGCCTTCCAGTTCCATGGGGTGCTGAAGTTTAACCTCAAGAAGACCATGCAGGGCATCAATGCCGCCCTGATGGACACCATCGCCGCTTGCGGCGACGTGAACCGCAACGTGATGTGCAATCCGAACCCCTACCAGAGCGAGGCGCACGCCGATGCGCTCAAGCTGGCCCAGGACATTTCGGACCACCTCACGCCGCAGACGCGCGCCTACCACGAGATCTGGCTCGACGAAGAGCCCGTGGCCAGCAGCGAAAAGGAAGAGGAGCCGATTTACGGCAAGACCTACCTGCCGCGCAAGTTCAAGACCGTCGTCGCGGTGCCCCCGATGAACGACGTCGACATCTACGCGCACGACCTCGGCTTCATCGCCATCCTCGAAGAGGGCAAGGTCGTCGGCTACAACATCACCGTGGGCGGCGGCATGGGCATGACGCATGGCAATGCCGAGACCTACCCGCGCCTGGCTCAGCTGATGGGCTTCTGCAAGCCGGAGCAGGCCGTGGACATCGCCGAAAAAGTGGTGCTCGTCCAGCGCGATTACGGCGACCGCCAGAACCGCGCCCACGCCCGGATGAAGTACACGATCGCCGATCGCGGGCTCGAGTGGTTCCGCCAGGAGGTGGAAAGCCGCCTGGGCTACAAGCTCGAGGAACCGCGCGAATTCAAGTTTGACCACACGGGCGACCGCTACGGCTGGGTCGAGGGCATCGACGGCAAGCACCACCTCACGCTGTTCATCCAGAACGGCCGCGTGAAGGACCTGCCCGATTACCCGATGAAGACCGGCCTGCGTGAGATCGCCAAGATCCACGACGGAGACTTCCGCCTCACCTGTAACCAGAACCTCATCATCGGCGGCGTCAGTGCCGAGAACAAGCCGAAGATCGAAAAGCTGGTCGAGGAATACGGCCTCTCCAAGCGCCTCGAAGAGGCTTCCGGCCTGCGGCTCAACTCCATGGCCTGCGTGGCCCTGCCGACCTGCGGCCTCGCTCTCGCCGAATCCGAGCGCTACCTGCCGGACCTCGTGACCGAACTGGAAGACGTGCTCGACGAGTGCGGCCTGCGCCAGGAAGACATCGTCATCCGCATGACGGGCTGCCCCAACGGCTGCGCGCGCCCCTATCTCGCCGAGATCGGCTTTGTGGGCAAGGGTCCGGGCAAGTACAACATCTACCTCGGCGCTGCGGCCAACGGCTCCCGCCTCGCCAGTCTCTGGCAGACCAGCGTGAAGCACGAGGAGATCAAGGAAACCCTGCGTCCCGTGTTGCAGCGTTACGCCAAGGAGCGCGAAGAAGGCGAGCACTTCGGCGACTTCGCCATGCGCGTGGGTTACGTGAAGCCGTTTGAATACGGCAACAACTACCACGAGCCCGCCGTCAACTAGGCGCGCGGCTCAACCGCATTTTGTTTTCGCCCGGCCGTCGAGAGACGTCCGGGCTTTTTTGTGCTGCGGCTGGCACCCAAAGGGTGCCGGTGTGGGGCGCTGATGACCGGAAGTCTCCGCTGCGCTGCGACATCCGGCTACAGGCTGGCATCCCCCGATGGGGATGCTGCTTCGGGAGCGCCTTTTATCTGCGCGGGCTCAGGAGCCGACGCCGGAGGTGTCCGCCAATGATACCGGAGCGGATTCAGGTGCTGGATGAGTCCCCGCGATGGGCGCAAACAGCATCCAGAAGGGATGCCGTAGCGTAGCCGGTGGTCGAGGGCGCGTAGCGACCGACACCACCGGAACGTGCGCGATCTGGATCACGCACCCCGGAGCGGGTGCCATCGAGCAGACGAATGGTGCGGGCTCAGGAGCCGACGCCGGCGAGTTGGTGGTCGGCGACGGCCTGCTGCTTCTGGCGGTATTTCTCGAGTAGCTGGGCGGCCGAGAGCTCGCCGTCACCCGGGATGAGGAAGCCCGCCTGGTGCAGTTCCGCGTAGTGCTTCTTGAGCAAGGTCAGGATGATCTCCGTCTTCTGCATGGTGATGGGCGTGCAGAAGTGCACCGTCAACTCGGCCTCCATGTCTTGCACGAGGCTGCGGTAGAGTTCGCTGAGGAAGAGGGCGCGTGCGTCGGCCTCGTTGCCCAGGGCGTCTTCCCAGCGCTTGGCCAGGTGGTAGTAGTGCCAGACGAAGCGCCGCTCCGCGCCGATGCCGTGCAGGTTTTCGGAGAACTTGTAGTAGCGCGGGATCACGGCCAGCTTACTGCGTTGCCACAGGTCGTAGGCGTGCGTGCCAAAGAGGTTTTCGCCGCCCTTCATCAGGCTGGGGAAGAGGGCGCGCGATTCGAAGCGCTCGGCGGTGTGGGCCTGCGGGCGCAGCAATGCCGTGCTGTTGTATTCGATGCAGGGATCGAAGAAGTAGGCGTAGCCAAAGTCGAAGAGGCGCGCGTTGCCCTGGGTGTCGAGCAGGATGTTGCCGGGGCAGGGGTCCCAGTCGAAGATGCCCAGGCGGCAGAGCATGACCTGTGCGGCGTGGTAGCTCAACAGCAGTTGGTCGGTCCACTCGCGCGTCGGCACCTCCCACAGGGTGCGGCCCTCGATCCAGGGGGAGAGCAGGATGCCGTGGTTGAGGCTGCCGAAAATGCTCTTTACCATGTAGTGCAGCGGCGTGCCCGGCGTATAGTTGTCCTGCCGCGCCGATTCGATGCGCCGCCGACACATCAGCTCCGTCATGAAAGCGAGGATGCCGTCGGTGTTGCGGACCAGGGACTCTTCGCGGCGGATCTTCAGCGTGTACTGGAAGTCACCCAGCTGAATGCGGAAGATGTGGGCGGTCAGGCCCGACCAGTTGCCGGTTACGAGGGGATGGTCGGCCGTGATCTGCGCGAGTTCCCGGTAGTGCATGGGCAGGCGCTTGGGGTCTCCGACGCGAACTTCTTCGCCGGAGTGCACCAGTTGGAGGCCTGCGGTGTGACGTCGTTGTTCTGAACTGTAAACCATGGGAGGTGTCTGGGCGGCTGGTGAATAAGCGAACTCTGTCTTATTCGAGTAGTCGGCCTAATGCGATGAAGTATTAGGATAAACATTCTTTATCAGTATATCTGGAGTCGCCTATGGGCGGGGGTAATAGCCTAGCGGTTTTTTATTTGAGTTACGGACAGTTGCCCGTAATTTGAAAACAGACGCATCAATGTATTATGATGAAATGATGATTGACGCTGTGATCGTTTTCCCGAGACTTGAGCGATATCAGCGCAAGGAACTGAGCTTTAGCGTTCACGAGGAACGTGCCTGGCAGTTCTGGGCAGCGGCGGGAGGTCAAGCCCGCCCGGTGTCGTAGGGCTGCCGCCCACCAGGCACGTTGATAGAGCTAAGCATAATGGCAAAGCCCGCAGTCTGGTCCGGCTGCGGGCTTTGTTTTGGCCAGTTGGGTTGAGCTCGGGACGGATCGGGTTTAGGTGGAGGCGTGACGTTTCTGCTCTTCTTTGCGGTCGTCCTGGGCGTGGGCGCCTTTGCCGGGCTGATGCGGGCGCTGCTGGTGCGGCAAGACACTTCTGCGCGCCCCGCCTACGCGCGGCGCTACCGCTTCCCCTCCGGGCTGTGGGTTAACCTGATGGGCGGCATCTGCGGTGCGATCATGGCGGTCGCGCTTTCGATCCGGCTGTTCGAGGTGACCTACGGCGGTCTTTTTGAGCCGGGGCAGGTGCAGGCCCAAATCATCAGCACGATCGAGCTGATGGCGGTGGCATTGCTGGGCGGCTTCTGGGGCATCCCGATGCTCAACCTGCTGGGGGCCCTGATGCTCGACCGCCTCGAGCAGCGACTGGATCGCGTGGAGTCGCAGGCGGACGCGGCAATCGAGCGTTCGGACGCCTCTCGCCGGCGCACCGATGCCCTGGATCTGGTCGATGCGGCGCGTGATGCGCGGGACGATCTGGTGGCACGGCAGCAGACTCAGACGCTGGCGGACGGGGATTGCGAAGAGGGTTGGCGCCGGATCCACCGCCTCTGCGATGTATCGCTCGACCATGCGGACAATCTGCGGGCGCGTCTCATCCGCGCACAGGCCAAGGCTCGCCTGCAGGATCTCGCGGGCGCGCTCCAGGATTTGGAGGATGCTGAGCGTCTGGCGCGTGAGACGCAGGTTTCGGGCTACCCGCTCGGCCTGATTTACTGGAACCTCGCCTGTTACCTTTCGCTGGCGGAACGCGAGCCGGAGCGGGCGGTCGAGGCCCTGCGGCAAAGCATCGCGGCGCATCCGCCGTTTCGCGCCGACCTCGATGGGGAATCGGACCTCGCCTGGCTGAGGGATCAACCGGCCTATAAATCGCTCGCATCCGGTTGACGCTCATGCGGGCATGTGCCATCTTACCTTATAGCATGAACGACAAGAACGGCTATTAGAGACGTAACAGGACTGCTCGTGCAGCCCGCTCTATGCGACGAATAAAAGAATGGCTGGCAACTCGAACGACCTCGAGACCAGCCTCTTTTTATGTCCGCAAAAAAGCCCGCACGCGGCGGGCTGAAAGGGAGGAAAGAGGCGTGCCTAGATCTGGTAGTCGTTGTTGCCGGAGATCTCGTGCAGGCCGCACTCGCGCTTCAGACCGCCAAAGCGGGTGTCTTCCGGATTCATCCCGGCTTCGAGCGGACGCGTGCTGTGCACATCGCCCACGCTCACGTAGCCTTGATCCCACAGCGGGTGCTGCGGCAGCTCGTGCTGTTGCATGTAGTAGTAGACGTCGCGTTCGCTCCACTCGAGGATGGGGTAGAGCTTGGTCGTCTTGTTCTGCCGCTCGATGTATTGCAGCTGCTCGCGGGTAGAGGCCTGCACGCGCCGCAGCCCGCTGAGCCACGCGGTCGCGCCCAGTTCGCGCAGCGCACGGTTCATCGGCTCGACCTTGTTCATCAGACCGTATTCCTGCAGCCCCTGCTTGCCTTGCTCCCAGCGCTTGCCGAAGAGCGCCTCCTGACGGGCGGGCGTCATCTGCGGCTGGTAGACTTTCAGGTTCAGGTCCAGCAGCTCGGTCAGCCGGTCTGCGTAGCGGTAGGTTTCGGGAAAGAGGTAGCCGGTGTCGATGAAGATGACCGGCGTTTGCGGGGCGTGCTGGGAAATGAGGTGCAGCATGACCGCACTCTGAATGCCGAAGCTGGTCGAGAGGACCAGCTCGTCGCCAAATTGCTTGGCGGCCCATTCAATGCGCTGGCCGGCGTCGAGGTCTTGCCATTCCTCGTTCCACGTTGCCAACTGTTCAGGCTCGAGTGCAGATGCGGTGCTCATGATGATAATACTCTAAAGTTTGGTATTTTAGGTCGAAATCTACACTTAAGATTGAAAAAGGCAATCGATTATTGCATCACACCTCCTTTCGATCATGGCAGCAGCAGGAAAAGTTTATCTCGTGGGGGCCGGTCCCGGCGACCCGGAACTGGTGACGGTCAAGGCCCAGCGCCTGATCCGGGAGTGCGATGCGCTGGTCTACGATTATCTGGCCGCGCCGGAGCTGCTGGAGTGGACCAAGCCGAGCTGCGAGCAGCATTACGTGGGCAAGCGCGCGGGGTTTCATGCTCTGCCGCAGCCGGAGATCGAGAAGCTGCTGGTGACGCTGGCCCAGCAGGGCAAGAGTGTCGTGCGTCTCAAGGGTGGCGATCCGTTTATCTTTGGCCGCGGTGGTGAGGAAGCGCTGACCCTGAAGGAGGCAGGCATCCTCTACGAAGTCGTGCCGGCGGTGACGGCCGCACTGGGCTGCGCGGCCTATACGGGTGTGCCGCTGACGCATCGCGATTACGCCAGCTCGGTCACCTTTCTCAGCGGGCACGAGCGCCCGGACAAGGATGAGCCGTTGATCAACTGGGCGGCGCACGCCGCGACGGACGCCACGCTGGTGCTCTACATGGCCATGGGGCGCTTGCCCTTGCTCGCCGCGCACCTCATCGATGGCGGTCGCACGCCGGAAACGCCGGTCATGGTCGTGCAATGGGGCACCACGGCAAAGCAGCGTTCGGTCAGCGGCACGCTCGAGAATATTGCTCACCGCGTTTACGAGGCTGGGATCGGGGCCCCGGCGGTGGTGATCGTAGGGCCGGTGGCGGCCCTGGGCGACTCGCTGGCCTGGTTCGATCCGTCGATTTAGCGAAAACCGTTCAGGCGAGTGCCAAACCGTTTATCTGGTTTTACGACAGTTGACCAAGGCGGGAAACCATTCTCAGCCCTTTCTTTGCTCCGCTACGTTTCTTCCCTACTGTGATTAAATGCAGGCGTTACTCATCGACAACGGCTCTCTCCGGGCAGACTCCGTCCTGAATCTACGGGCGGTGGCCAGAGCCTTGTCCGAGCGGGTGGGGCACGAAGTAGTGCCGGTCTCGCTCCTGCACAGCAGCAAGATCGATCCGGCCGCGCTGGAGGGCGAGCCGGCGCTGGTCTGGGAGCGCTATACGCGCGAGCAAATCGAAGCGGGCGAACGCGACTTCTACGTCATCCCGTTTTTCTTCGGCCCTACGGGCGCGATCGAAGACTACCTGCCGGAGCGGCTCGAACGCCTGCGCGAGCGCTTGGGCGACATCCACGTGCAGGTGGCGCCGTTTCTGTTTGATGCCGAAGAGGTCGACCTGGCGCAGATTCTCGCCGCACGCATTCGCGAGGTGCAGCAACAGCACGGCTTGCGCGATGTGCCGGTGGCGCTCTGCGATCACGGCTCGCCCAAGCCCGAGGTGGCCGCCGTCCGCGACGCGCTGGCGCAGCAGTTGACCGACATTCTGAACCATCAGGTGGTGCCGTGCTCGATGGAGCGGCGCGAAGGGCCGGAATACGACTTCAACGAGCCCTTGCTCGAGCGCCTGTTGCGCCAACCCGGCTTTCACGACAGCCCGCTTATCGTCTCGCTGTTGTTTCTCTCTCCCGGCCGTCATGCGGGCGAGGGCGGCGATGTGGCGACCATCTGCGCCGAAGCGGAAAGAGTGTTTCCGAATCTCCAGACCTACCGGACGGACCTCGTCGGTACCCACCCGGCGATCGTCGACATATTGGAGCAGCGCTTCATCAAGGGCCTGGTGCAACCGCGCTTGATCTAGGAGTCGGGTGTGGCGGCGGCCGGATGAAGATCATCATCTATGGGATTGCCTTCAGAGGCGCGGGGCCTATCGATCATATAAATGTCGAAGCTCTCCTGCCTGCTGTTCCCCATTTTGTGCCTTGCCGCCTGGTTGAGAGCCGAGCCCGAAGCGATCAAGGACGGCGTTTGGCGCGACGCGGAGCTGCCGGCGTGGGTGGAGTCGTTGCCGGAACCGAAACCGCTGGTGAAGCTGGATGAGGATACGGCGGGCATCCACTACCTGTTCATCGGGCGCCAACAGCGCCCGGAGTCGGCCGAGACTTATTATGAAAGGGCCTACTGTGTGACCAACGAGAACGGGGTGGAGCAGTACTCGAATGTCTTCATTTCGTTCGATCCGGAGTATCAACAGCTTTACTGGCACCGCCTGCGCATCTGGCGCGACGGCGAGGCGATCGACCTCCTGCCGACGCAGGCGTTTTTCGTTTCCCGCAACGAGGGCTCCAGCGACTATCTCACCTACGACAGCTCCGTCCAGGCGGAAGCGGTGCTCGAGGGCGTGCAGGTGGGCGACATCATCGAATACGGTTGCCGCATCGTGGGCGAAAACCCCGTCAACGCAGGACACTTCAGCGACTGGTATCACCTGACCTTCGGCGTGGACGTGGATGCCGTGCGCCACCGCATCGTGTGGCCGGAGGAGGCGAAGGGGCCGTTGGCGATTCAGTCGGCAGGCAGCCCGGCCCCCAAACCGGTGATGATCCGCAAGGAGCCGCTCGAGGCGGGCGAGGTGGCCTATTCCTGGCGGCTGGACGATCCGCTGCCGCAGCTCTACGAGGCCGACGTGCCGATCGATTTCGACCCCGATGCGTGGCTGCAGGCGAGCGACTGGGCCGACTGGCCGAGCGTCTCGCGTTGGGCCGGCGGGCTCTACGATTGGGATTCGTCGCTACCGTTGACGCTCGCGCCGCGCCTGGCGGAATGGCGGACGCTGGGCCGCGATGAAGACCGGATCGCCGCTGCACTCAACTGGGTGCAGCGCGAGATCCGCTACGTGGCGATCCCCATGGGCGAACACAATTACCGCCCCTATCCGGTCGCGAAGATCTGTGCGCGCAGCTATGGCGATTGCAAGGACAAGTCGTTGCTGCTGAGCCGGATCCTGCGCGAGTTGGGCATCGAGGCCATGCCGGTGCTGGTGCACACGACCGAACGCCAGGCGATTCGCGATTACCTGCCCACGCCGGCGGCGTTCAACCACGTGATCACGCGCGTGCAGTCGGGCGGGCAGACGTATTGGCTCGATCCCACGGACTACCCGCACTACGGGCCGCTGGAGACGTTTTTCTGCCCCGATTACGGCTGGGGGCTGCCGGTGCAGGGCGAGAGCGAGCTGGTGCGCGTGCCGGGGCAGGGGGCGGAGGCCGTCCGCACGGTGACTCGCGAGACCTATTCGTTCGACGAGTGGGGCGGCGACGTGCGCCTCGAGGTCGAGACGGTCTATCATGGGGCCGATGCGGTGGACATGCGCGGCTATCTCGATGACCGGACCTTGCAGGAGCTGGACAACGGCTACGTCAACTACTACGCCGAGCAATTTCCCAGCATCCGCTCCAACCGCTTGCCGGAGGTCTTCGACGAGCGCGACGCGGCGAGGCTGACCGTGACGGAGTCCTACACGATTACCGACCCCTGGCAGACCAGCGACGACGGCGCTTACGGGCGGCTCGGACTCTTTCCCCAATACACCAACACGCAGCTGTTCATGTCGAACCAGCGCATCCGCACCCGCCCGATGAGCCTCGACTATCCACTGGAGGTCGAGCAGCAGATCCTGGTGGACCTGCCGCGGCCCGGGACCTTTCCGGATGAGCGGGAGACGGTGCGCAACCAGTGGTTCGACTTCAGCTATGAAGCCGGCCAGGTCGGTTCCACGCTCGAGCTGGTTTACCACTACAAAAACCTTACGGACCGGGTGGAGCCGGCAGATCTGGCGGCGTACCGCGAGGACCTCGACCGGGTGGACGACTTGCTCGGCTACACGATCCAGTACCCGCTGGGCGAGGTGGCTGCGACGAGCGCGGAGGCGCCGACCGAGAACGGGCGTCTACATGTGCCGTCGGTGATGTTGGCAGGTTTTTCCGCCATTCTGGGCGGCATCCTCTTCGCGTGGCTTGTCACGCGCCGTCGCCGCCCGCCACTGGAGCCAGTCAATCCAAACAACGACGGGATCGGCGGATGGCTGGTCCTGCTGGCGATCGGCGTCACGCTCTCGCCGTTCATGCCTCTGGTGGCGCTCTTTCAGACCGCGGTGGTTTTCGACGGGGTCCAGATGCACTACCTCTGCCATCCGCTCAGCGAGGGCTTCGTGCCCCATCTCGAACCTGTGCTCTACGCCGAGCTGGCGCTCAACATTTTGATGGTGTGGGTCTACCTCGCATCAGCGTTCACGTTTTTTCTGAAGCGGGCCGTTGCGCCAGCGGTCTTTGTGGGCAGTCGTCTGGTGGGCTGGGTGGTGCTCTTCGCGGATGCAGTCGCGGCCCACGCGATCTGGTCCGACCGCGACGCGGCGGGCGCGCTGTCGCCGGGTACGGTGCTCCGGGTCTGTATCGGGGTGGCGTGGTGCGCGTATATGCTTTGGGGCGGGCGTCCGCGTTCGACCTTCCGGCACTAGGCGGAATCGGGTTTGACTTGCGGCGGTGGCGCGTACGGTATGCGTAGGCTGGGCCGTGGGCCCCTTTTCGCTCAACCCGATCCCTTTCGCTTTTGAATCGCGCGCGCATTGTCTTCTTTGGTTCCGACGAGATCTCCCTGCCGTTGCTGCAGGCCCTCGTGACGCAACAGGCCGAGGCGGCCGAACTGGTGGCCGTCTTTACCCAGCCCGACCGCCGGACCGGGCGCGGCATGAAGCTGCAGGCCAATGCGATCAAGCAGTGGGCGCAAGGGCAGGGCATCCCGGTGCTGCAGCCCGACAAACCCGGGGAGGCCGAAGCCGCGTGGTTGCGCGAGCAGCGGATCGATCTGGCGCTGGTCATGGCCTACGGGCACATCCTGCGGCAAAAGCACCTCGAGGCGCCGCGACTGGGCATGGTCAACTTCCACGCCTCGCTCCTGCCCAAATTGCGGGGCGCCTCACCCATCCACACCGCTCTGGCCAGTGGCGAGACCGAGACCGGCGTCACGCTGATGCGCGTGATCCGCCAGATGGATGCAGGCCCGGCGCTCGACCAGGAACGCGTGGCCATCTCGGACGTCGATACGACCGCGACGCTCTGGGACAAGCAGGCCGCCGCCTGCGTGCCGCTGCTCGCGCGCAACCTGTCGACGTTGTTGGCGGGCGAAGCCCGATTTGCGGTGCAGGACGAGGCGCAGGCGACTTATTGCCGCATCATTTTCAAGACCGACGCGCACCTCGACTTCACGCATCCGGCGGCGGAGCTGGAGCGGCGCGTGCGGGCCTTCCAGCCGTGGCCGGGCACCAACTTCGTCCACGAGGGCCACGAGGTAAAGGTCGGGGCCGTGCGCCTGCTCGATACCGTTTCGACCGGTGAGCCGGGCCAGGTCGTGGAGGCGGGCGAGCGCCTGGTGGTGCAGTGCGCGCCGGGCCAGCTCGAGCTGCGGCGGCTGCAGCGCCCGGGCGGCAAGATGTTGCCCGCGGCGGACTTCCTGCGCGGCTTCGAGCTGCCGCAAGGGGCCGTGCTGGAGAGCCGCGAGATGGATCCACTCGTCGCCTCCCGGCCCTTCCGCTACGCCAACCGTCGCCCGATTATCGCGTAGTTGGGGCGTTTCCTTCAAGCTGCGGTGTAAGAAGGTTGTTCATTTGCACACCTTTTCCGCTAGGCCATTGACCACGCAATATTCATTCGCCAAGCTGGTCGGATGAAATGGCTTTGGTTCGTCGGGGCGGCTTGGGCGACCGTCTCCGCCTCCAGTGGAGCATGGGCGCAGTCGTCATCCTACAGTGTCAATCAACAAGTGGCGCGGCTCACGGCCGACGTGCAGCGGTTGCAGCAGCAGCTGGGCTCACTGAATATCGCGGTCGAGCAGCTGCAGCGGGAGAACCGCCAGCTGCGGCAGGAGTTGAACCAGCGCGATTCGGCCGTCTCGGAGATGGCCAGCGCCTACGTGACCACCGCGCAGCTCAACCGCGCCCTCAATGAGTTGCGCAGCCAGATGATCCAGGCGAACGAAAGCCAGAAGAGCGCCATCATCCGCGAAGTCTCCAGCGAGATCGACTCGCTGGCCAAGCAGACCCAGAACGCGCTCGATGCCATGGCCAAGGCCGGCGCGGCCCGGCCGCAGTCCAACCAGGTGGTGACGTTCAACGACGATTTTCCCAAGGCCGGCACGTCCTACACCGTGAAGTCGGGCGACAGTCTGGCGAAGATCGCCCGGGCGCACAATTCGCGCGTGGACTGGATCCGTAACGCCAATCGCCTCGCTTCGGACATCATTTACCCGGGCCAGGAACTTTTCATCCCGCAGGAATAGATACCCATCATGTCGACCGCCAAGAAACGACTGGGCCGAGGTCTCGGCAGCTTGATCAGCGGGGGCGTCGCGTCGCCGCAAGCCGCCGCTGCCGCCAAGGGCGACCAGAAGAACGCCGGCCAGGCCAGCGAGCCGGAGGCCGCCCCGACGGGATTGCTCGAAATCCCGATCGAGAAGGTGGAGCCCAACCCGCACCAGCCGCGCCGCGAGTTTAACGAAGAACGCCTGCAGGAGCTGGCCGAGAGCATCCGCAGCGAGGGCTTGCTGCAGCCCATCGTGGTGCGTCGCGTCGACGATCTCTACCAGCTCATCGCCGGTGAGCGCCGTTGGCGCGCCTGCAAGCTGGTGGGCATGAAGCGCGTGCCCGCGCGCGTGATGGAGGCGAGCGAGGCCTCCAGCGCCGTGCTCTCGCTGATCGAAAACCTGCAGCGTGCCGACCTCAACCCGGTGGAAGAAGCGCTGGGCTATGCCAGCCTGATGCGCGACTTCGACCTGACGCAGGAGGCCGTGGCCGAGCGCCTGGGCAAGGGCCGGGCCACGATCGCCAATTCGCTGCGCCTGCTGCAGCTCGACCGCGAGATCCAGGGCTACCTCGCCCGTGGCTTGCTTTCCACGGGGCACGCCAAGGCCCTGCTGGGCATGGACGATGTGGATGAGCGCATCTGGTTGGCGCGCCACGTGATCGAGCGCGGCCTGAGCGTGCGCCAGACGGAAAACATGGTGCAACAGCAGCGCCAGCGCCGCGGCAACAGCAAGAGCGAGCGCAACGTGTCTGCCGCCGAGGCCGCCGCCGTGGAGAGCTTCCAGAAGGAGATCGCCTCCTACCTCAATACGGAAGTGCAGCTCAAGCACAGCGCGCGCAAGGGCCGGATCGTGATCGACTACTACGGCAACGACGACCTGCGCCGCATTCTTGACCGCATGGGCATCCAGGGCGAGTAGTCCTCCGATGCGGTACGCCAGTCTGTTCCCCACGCTCGCCTTGACGGCGGGCGCGCTCCTGCACGCCCAAGAGGCGCCCCCCGAGCGCGTTTACGAGCTGGAAGCGCTGGAAGTCACGGCCGCCTCGGGCATCACGGAAGACGTCAACCGCATCCCGCAGACGATCGATGCCGTTTCGCCCGCAGCGGCGGAGGTCAAGCAGCCGAGTTGGGTAGGGGAACTGCTCAATACGCTGCCGGGCGTCTACATGGTGCAGTTGCGCGGCCCCATCGACGCGCCCTCGGTGCGCCTGCCCGTCTCTTACGACAACACCGAGCTGTATCTGCAGGACAACGTGCCCCTGCAGTCGCCCATCCGTTTCAACCACGCCGCCTTTGCCTATTCGGGGGCCATGACTTCGCTGGGCGGCGTCGAAGTGCTCAAGGGGCCCGGCACCGCGCTGCACGGCTCGGACGCCTTCGCCGCGGTGATCAACGTGAAGAGCCTGGAGCCGACGCAGGCCTTTTCGGGTAACTTCCGCACCACGGTGGGGGAGTATGGGCTGCTCGAGGCACGCGGCGAGGTGTCGGACGGCATCGGCGCAAACCAGGCCTATCGCGTGGCGTTTTCCACCGCGCAGGAAAACGGCTGGCGCGAGATGACCGGCTGGTGGCGCCAGCAGGCGATCGTGCGCCACCGCTGGCAGGGCGACGACACGGAGGTGAACACCATCCTGCTCGGGACCGATTTCGACAGCGAAATGGCGGGCACCCACACGCCGGAGTCCTATGCGGAAGACCCACGCGACGATGCGCTCGACCCCGCGGTGCCGCGCGATCAGGCGCACGAAAAGGCCCAATACCTGCGCCTCAGCAGCGAGGTGACGCATCGGTTCTCGCCCGTCTTTTCGCTGCAGGTAACGCCTTACGCGCGCTGGATCGACAATACCTACATGATCACGTGGGAGCCCGCCACCTTGCCGTTGGTGGAGGACGAGACGGGCACTTTTGGCCTGCTGAGCCGCCTCTACGCCGATTGGGGGGAGGATAGCCAGACGGTGTTGGGCGTGGATGGGGAGCTGACGGATTTTGCGACTGCGACGGTGCAAAACCTGCCGACGGTCGAGGTGTGGGGTGAGGTGTATCCGCAGGGGCCGCACTACGATTACGGCGTGGATTACCGCAACTACGCGCCCTACGTGCAGCATACGCAGGCGATCGCCGAGGGGCTGGTGCTGGTCCTCGGCCTGCGTTACGAGCACGCCCGCTACGCCTACGACAACCACCTGTCCTCCGGCGCGCAGGATGCCTTTTATCGCCCGGCCGACCGCGAGGACGACTTCGAGGCGGTGAACCCCAAGCTGGGGCTCAACTGGGAGTTCGCCCGTCAGCAGCATTTGTTTGGTCGCTACGCCCACGGCTTCCGCATTCCCATGGCCGCTTCGCTGTATGAGCTCAGCTCTGCGCAGACGGATTTCCGCCTCGAGCCCGAGCAGATCGACAGCTACGAGCTGGGCTACAAGGGTGCGCTCGGCGACGACGTCTACCTCACCGCCAGCGCCTACAACATGCGTAGCCACGACGGCCTCACGGGCGTGACGACCCCGGCGGGAGAGATCACGGCCAACGGCGGCGAGCGCGAATACCGCGGCGTGGAGCTGCAGCTGGCCTGGCGCCTGCGCGACAACCTGACGGCGACCCTCGCCGGGGCCCTGCAGGATGCCGAGATCTTGCAGGACCAGCCCGACGGAGCGGACCCGCGCGGCGTAAACGGCAAGACGCCGCACTACCAACCCGAGCGGCTGGCCCACCTGGATGTGCGCTGGTGGCCGGCGTTCGCTCACCGCCGTCTGCGGGTCGACCTGGGGCTGCAATACCTCGGGCCCTGGTGGATCGACGACCAGAATACGCGCCAGACACCGGAGGAATACATCGCCAACCTGCGCCTGGCCTACGATCTGGACGAGGCATGGACCGTCACGGCCAAGCTGCTCAACGCCTTGGATCGCGACTACGCGGCGGCGGCGCACGACAGCGGCTATGGGCCGCGCTACCGCCCCGGCAACCCCCGCACCTTGAGCGTGGGGCTGGAGCGCCGTTGGTAAGCGCTTGACCATCCTGCGGATCCGCTGAAACTCAGCCCTGCGCCGGGGATTTCTCCTTGCCAAAGGGCACCGGTCTGCGCAGGCTGCCTAGTTTTCCCGATATTCCAGCCCATGCTGTCGATCCTCATCACTTTTCTGACCCTCGTCCTCATCCTGATCTGCATCATCATGGTGACGGCCATCCTCATGCAACGCGCCAGCACCGATGCCGGTATGGGCGCGGCGATGGGCGGCGGCGCAGCGGAGTCCGCCTTCGGCGCCGACGCGGTCAACGTGCTCACCAAGGCCACCAAGTGGTCTGCCCTGGCTTTTTTCGTCGTCGCTTTCGGGCTCTACCTGCTGCACATGAGCCAGCATACGCCCGCGCAGGAAACCGACGAGGACGCCCCGCTGGAGTTTGAGGACGAAACGGCCCCGGCCGCGACCGAAGACACCGGTACGCTGCAGCAGGAAGGCGTCTTTACGCCGGACGATGAAGCGGCTCCGGAGTCGACCACGACCGACGATGCGGCGGCCGTGACGCCAATGCCGGGTACAGAAACGGCGCCGGCTACGGAAGAGCCGACGCCGGCGACCCAACAATAAAGGTGATCAGGAGGGCTCGACTTCGTCTTCGAGGTCGAGCACAAGTCGTTCGCGGTGACCGTCCGGCTGCTCCAGGATCACACTGCCGCCTTGCGACAGAGTGGTGACGATCGCTTCGAGCAGGTAGAGGGACGTCCGCACAATCCGGTTGATGTTTCCTATCCCCGTCATCTCGATCAATCGCAGGATCTTCTGCTCGCAATCGGGAGCGAGCGAGATGAGGGAATCGGAAGAAGTGTGACGCATTTTTAAGCGGGAGTGTGGGGTTACAGTTCTATAACGGGTAGTGTGGGGTAACGCTTTATATCGGCGTTTGTAGATAGTTTTGAAGATCCTTTTCGGTCTGGATTGAGTTTTTTGCGTGATTTTTACGCCAAATCTCGATCCACCGCCGTTTGTAACCATCCACGCCCGGCGCGGTTTCTCCCTTACGTGAAGCGAATTCGATACGGCCTCATTTTCCTGCTGTCTGCCAGCGCCCTCTGGACGGCGGCGGACGCCCAACCCCGCAACCGTCCTTCGCCCGTCATCCAGGGGCCCGACCAGCTGAGCCCGGAGGAGGGCAAGCGCGTGCTGGAGCAGTTCCGGCAGATGGGTTGGCCGGACGACTTTGCCTTTCGCTTCCGCCTGGAGCACTTCCCACGCGGGGGTGAGACGGAAACGTATTACGGCACGCTCTACGGCTCCTGGAATCCGCAGAACCCGCAGACGCGGGTGGACTTCGACGCGCCGGATGGCGACCGCCGGGCGTTTCTCTGGGCGGGCCGCGAGCACACCTGGATGTTCGACGCCGAGGTGCCGGGTGACGCCGTGCAGCCGATGAGCGGCGAGCGGCTGACGCAGCCGCTGCTGCCGGGCCTCGTCTATACGCCCTTCGATTTTCAGATCCCGTTTCTGGAGTGGCAGGACTACGCCTACGAGGGCACCCGCCGCGTCGCAGGCCGCCCGGCGCACTTTTACCTGATGTACCCGCCGGAGGGCGACCCGCGCTATGCGGGTATCGGGGCCGTGCGCCTGATGATCGACGCCGATTTTTACGCCATCCTGCGGGCGGAGGTGCTGAACCCCGAGGAGGATGTGATCCGCACGCTGCGGGTGGGCTCGTTCAAGAAGGTGGACGACCAGTGGGTGGTGACGCGCTTCGACTTGAGTGATGAGGAGACGCATTCGCGCACACGGCTGGAGTTCGATGCCGCGGCGTTGAACCAGCACCTGCCGGCGGCCGTCTTCACACCGGAAGCGCTGGATCAGGCGTATGAAGGCGTACCAAAAAAGGCCTTCAAATCGCTCTAGAGGCTCTCGTTAAACAGGTGAGTCAAACTTTGTAGCTGAAAAACGGGTATAAGGGGCTTGCACATAACAAAAAAGGATTGAGCTTTGGGCAGGTTGGGGATTTCATGTCGAAGACCCCATTTGGTTCATACACTCACTCCTTACCCCTATATATGGTCACCTCATCAAGCCCCGTAAGCTTTGAGGTCGAGCAGCCATTGTGGCAACGCCTGCAATCGTTGGCCGACCACGCAGGAAATCTGCCGATCTCCCGCCTGGTGGAAACCGCCTTGCACCGTATGGCCGCCCAACCTTTGCCCGAGGCTCCCCCGCCACGCCGGCAGATGTCTGTTCGTCTCAAACCCGAACTCCGAGAAGTTCTCGACCAGCTTTCCGATGAAGCTGGACTGAGCCGTTCCCGGCTCATCCGCGAAGCCCTGGAAGCGCTCGTGGAGCACCCTCCGCTCGAATGGATGCCTACCTCCGGCAGTGCCGATGGCAAGGGGCACGCTGCCCATGAGACGGCCGCCGCGCGTCGCCGTCGCCGCCTGGGCGCCGGCCCGGCACCCAGGCCGTTCAGCACCACCAAGCGCACGGTCCGCCGCCGCGTCGTGGCTGAGGTCTTGCCGTCGGGCGACAGCGGCAAAAAGGGCAAAAAGTCCAAGAAGGGCTGACGCTGCTGCGGCGTCACCCCGCGCCGCCGTCCCAACGTTGATGGCTGTCACGCGGGCACCTTTTGCCCGCGAGGCCAGCCCTTGTCTCCGCATGGTCGGGTTGAGGGCGCTCGGGCTTGACCCCGCGCGCCAAGCCCCGCACTTTCTTAGCCACCGCCGCCCAGGAATGTACTTGCCTCCCGGGCGGGAACCGGCGTGACTGGCGGTTGCCTGTCGCGCTATTCTTTTTACGGGATTCCGCAAATGAGTTATCAGCATCTTACACCTCCCGCCGGCGAGAAGATCGCCAAAGTGAACGATCAACTGCAAGTGCCGGACCAGCCGGTGCTGCCCTTCATCGAAGGTGACGGGATCGGCCCGGACATCTGGGCTGCTTCCCAGCGCGTCTTCGACGCCGCGGTCGAAAAGGCCTACGGTGGCAAGAAGAAGATCAACTGGTTCGAAGTCTTCGCTGGTGAGAAGGCCTACAACAAGTTCGGCACCTGGCTGCCCCAGGACACCCTCGAAGCCTTCAAGGAATACCTCGTGGGCATCAAGGGTCCGCTGACCACGCCCGTCGGTGGCGGTATCCGCTCCCTCAACGTGGCCTTGCGCCAGGAGCTTGATCTGTTTGTGTGCCAGCGCCCGGTGCGCTACTTCAAGGGCGTGCAGAGCCCGGTGAAGGAGCCCGGCCTGATCGACATGGTGATCTTCCGCGAAAACAGCGAAGACATCTACGCCGGCATCGAGTTCCAGCAAGGCACCGAAGACGCCAAGAAGTTCGCCTCGCTGCTCAAGGAGCACTTCCCGCAGCCCTTCAGCAAGGTGCGCTTCCCCGATAGCTCCGGCTTCGGCATCAAGCCCGTCTCCGAAGAGGGCACCAAGCGCCACGTGCGCTCCGCCATCCTCTACGCGATGGAGCAGGGCCGCAAGAGCGTGACGCTCGTGCACAAGGGCAACATCATGAAGTTCACCGAAGGCGCGTTCCGCGACTGGGGCTACGAAGTGGCCCGCGAGGAGTTCGGTGGCAAGGTAATCGGTGAAGGTCCCTGGGTCGAGCTGCCCAACGGCATCATCGTCAAGGACGTGATCGCCGACGCCTTCCTGCAGCAGATCCTGATGCGCCCTGCGGAATACGACGTCATCGCGACGCTCAACCTCAACGGCGACTACATCTCCGACGCGCTGGCAGCCCAGGTGGGCGGCATCGGCATCGCCCCGGGCGGCAACATCAACTACATCAACGGTGCGGCTATTTTTGAAGCCACCCACGGCACCGCCCCGAAGTATGCCGGCCAGGACAAGGTCAACCCCGGCTCCGTGATCCTCTCTGGCGAGATGATGTTCCGCTACATGGGCTGGAACGAAGCTGCCGACCTCGTGATCAAGGGCATGGAAACGGCCATCGCCAAGGGCCGCGTGACCTACGACCTCGCCCGCATGATGAACATCGAGCCGATCAAGTGCTCCGAGTTCGGTACGGCGGTGATCGACTGCATGGGCTAAACCCGCCCCGGCAGTCGCCTATCTCTCTCTCTCAACGCTGCCAGAAAATGAAACTTAACTTACGCCACCTTTTGGCTGGCGGGGCGTTCTGCATGATGGGCGCCTCGCTGCATGCTGTCGACCAGACCGCCCGAGTGTCGGTCTTTTATACGCTGCCGGGTGATACCGACTTCTCCGGCGTCCGCGATGCGTCCCTCGAGGGCAAGGGCGGGGCCGGCCTCGGCATCGCCTACGGCTTCAACTTCCCCCTACTGCGGGCCGAAGTGGAGTTCCTCGGGGCTGACTACGACTTCGACGGGATCGAAGGCGAGGAGCTGAACGACTACGACGGCGACTTCAATCGCTACGGCCTCTTCGGCAACGCGATCTTCGACCTCCCTGGTGTGCCCTTCATCGATCCCTACCTGGGGGCCGGGGTGGGCGTCGTGCGCACGTCCGTCGACGTGACCGTGCGCGAGGTCGAGACCGACGGCGAAACGACGACCATCACCAACGAGCAGTCGATCGACGACGCCAAGATGACCCCGGCGGTGCAGCTCATGGCGGGCTTCAAGGCCGAGATTGCCGACCGGATTTACGGCACGCTCGGCTATCGCCTGCTCTACGCCGACCAGTCGATCCAAAAGTCGGCCATCGACGTGTCGCCCAACGAGCTGACCCACCTGTTTGAAGTCAGCCTCGGCTACAACTTCTAACCGAGTCGCCCGACGATTTCAGCCGCCCGGAAGCCCAGCAGGTTTCCGGGCTTTTTTGTCTGCGGAAGACGATGACGATGACGAACGCCCGGCCTACGCTGACGGCAGGGGATAGCCGTTGGCCACCAGGGCTTCGAGGCAACCGCTCAGCGCTTCCTGAATGTTGTGGGCGGCGGCCTCCGGCGTCGGGCCGTCGCTGATGCAGCCAGGCAGGCTGGGGATCGAAGCGATGTAGGCGCCGTCTTCCTCGCTCCACGCGATGTAGATGGGATAGCGTTTGAGCCGTTCGGTGATTCCTTCCATTGAACGAACGTTAGCTCAGGATGGATGATGCGGCAAACCTTTTTGAGCAAAGCCAAGGCATGGGCCTGAAAAAGCCCCGGCTGCGCGGGGCAGGCGGGGCGGAAAGTCTGATGTGAGCCTGAGGCTAGTCGAAGCTGGGCTCGAACGAGATCGTAGCGCCGGCGAGCACGACGTGGTTGTCGCCCTGGTGCCAGACGTCGTCGTTGAGCAGCACCTTGAACTGGAGTTCGCCCTCGACCTGATTGGAGGACCAGCGCCATTCGTCGGGCGCGGTGTTTTCCATCAGCACGCCCTGATCCCAGTTCAGGCCATTGCCTTCACCGCGGATGTAGAGCTGGTTGCCGTAGCCCACGTCGACCTTGCAGATGACGGTGGTGACGGAGCTGGAGCGCGGGGCGGGAGACGTCGTGGTGGGGGCGTCGGCGGCCTGCTTCACGGCGGGAGAGAGAGAGCCGGCGGCCTTTTTGGCGGCCGTCTTCTTCGACGCGCTCTTTTTGGAAGCGGCTTTCTTGGTCGCCTTTTTGGCGGCCTTCTTCACGGGGGTGGCCTCGCTGGCGGGCGCTTCCGTATTGGGCACGGGCTTCTTTTCCACAGCCGGGGTGGGCGTTACGGGTTCGTTCGCAGCTGCCTTTTTGGCGGCCGCTTTTTTGGTGGCCTTTTTGGCGGAGGTTGATTTGGTCGCCGTCTTTTTAGCAGCGGTTTTCTTCGTCGTGGCCTTCTTGGTCGGTCCGGATGCCATAATATTCCCCTGAGAAGTGGTTGAGCCTTTTAGGTGATATCGAGAGCGTAGGGAAGCAAGTCTGCAAGTACTTGCCTGTTAACCATGAATAGGCACGTTTCGCAACTTAGAAATGCAAAAAAATCGGCAGATAACGCTACTACGCTCCGAATTCAGCTTGGTGCATCCGGCCGATAAAGTCCGCTGTTCCCTCCGCTAAAAAGCGGTAAGGCGCTGAGCCTGATATAGCTGCAAACTTTTCGCTCAGGCGGAATAGCCAAACAATTCGATGCCCCAGTTGCGCGCCTGTTGCAGTACGGCTGCCTGTTGCAGGATCACGACGCGATCGACTTCGAGGGCGGCGGTCTGGATGCCCGTCTGGTGCATGGACTCGAGGGTCTTCATGCCAAAGACCGGCCAATCGAAATACGGGTTCTGCCCCGCCTTGCTCGTTTTGACGAAGATCAGGCCCTCGGTCTTGTATTTGTTGGCGCGCGCGAGCATGTCGTCCGTGCCCTCAAAGGCCTCGACCGCCAGCACGGTGCCTTTGCGCACGACGACGCCCTGCCCGACATCGAGCCGGGCCATCTCCTTGGCGATGCGGATGCCGTGCTCGATGTAGTCCAGCCGCGCCTGCAGGCTATGGCCCGTCATGACGCCGGGCTTGGCCAGTTGGCTGTCCATATAGGCCCGGGCGTCGAGCATCGTCACACCCACCTTCTGGACTTCGCGGGCGATGGCGCCGAAGATCGTCTCGGCATTGCGCTCCTTCAGCGTCGCCAGCAAGGTCAGCGCCTTCAGGTCGGGCGTCAGGTCCTTGAACAGGCGGCCCGGGGTCACCTGGCCGACGAAGAGGCAATAGCGCGCCCGGAGCTGTTGCAGCGCCTTGAGCATTTTGCCGATCTGGCCGACCTTGATCGTGGCCCGCTCGTTTTGGGGGAACTCGCTCACCAGTGCCGGATCCGTCTCCCCCTCGAGCGCGATCAACCGCACCGGCACGCCCGCGGCGCGCATAGTCTGGACGGCCAGCCGCGGGTAGTCGCGCTGCCCGGCCACGACGGCGACGGGCTGGGCGGGATCGTAGTCTTCGGGTAGAAAACGGGAAGGCTGCATCCGCATAGGTTTAGAGCCCAACCGCGCCGGGGCAAACGCGAAAGCAACTTCGGCCGCAGGCGGCGGGTGGCGTTCATCCAGCCAGAACTTGAAGCTCTCGCGCTGCGGGGTGACACAAAAAAGCCTCCCCCGCGGCGGGGAGGCTGGTTGAAAGGTCGCGAAAAGCGCGCGCTACTGCGTCGTATCGAGCACGATGGCGTCTTCGGAGTGGGCGCGGTTGAAGGCGCTGACGAGGGCCAGCATGCCGCCGTATTCCACGTTGCCTTCGACGCTGGCGCCCCAGAAGACCTGGCCGTCTTCGCGCTCCAGGCAGATAAAGGCGGCGGCTTCGGCGGCGGAGCCTCGGGTCAGGGACTTCTGGGAGAAGTCGAGCAACTTGAAGTTTTTCCAGCCCGCACGGTCCAGTGCGTTGACGAAGGCCGAGATCGGGCCGTTGCCCTCGCCCTGGAGCGTGTAGGGCTGGCCGAGCCACTTCACCTTCACCTCGAGCGCCATCTTGTGGTAGTCGCCATTGCCGCGGTGCAGGTCGTATTCGACCAGCTCCAGCGGGCTCGTGCGGTCGGTGTATTCGTGGTAAAACGCGTCCTTGATCTGGTCGGCCGTCAGCTCGCTCGCCTCCTTGTCTGCCAGGGTGGTGGCGACGAGGCCGAACTCCGGGTGCATCAGTTTGGGCATCTCGATGCCGAAGGCGCGCTCCAGCACATAGGCCACTCCGCCCTTGCCGCTCTGGCTGTTGATGCGGATGATCGCCTGATAGCTGCGACCGATGTCGTGCGGGTCGATCGGCAGGTAGGGCACCTGCCACAGCAGCGAATCGTCGGCGCTCTGGCCCTCGACCTTCGGCGTCTGCTCGATCAGCTGGGTGCGCGCGGTCATGCCCTTGCGGATGGCGTCCTGGTGACTGCCGCTGAAGGCGGTGTAGGCCAGGTCACCTGCGTAGGGGTGGCGATCGTGCACACTCATGCGGGTCACGCGCTCATACACGCTGCGGATCTCCGGCAGGTCGCCGAGGTCGAGCCGCGGATCGACGCCGTGCGCATACATGTTGAGGGCGACGGTCACGATATCGAGGTTGCCCGTGCGCTCGCCGTTGCCAAAGAGCGTGCCTTCGACGCGCTGGGCGCCGGCCATCAGGCCCAGCTCGGTTGCGGCGACGCCGGTGCCCCGGTCGTTGTGCGTGTGCAGGCTGATGATCACGCTGTCGCGCCGCGTGAGGTGGCGGATGAACCACTCGATCTGGTCGGCGTGTACATTGGGCGTGGTCAGCTGGACGGTGTCCGGCAGGTTGAGGATGATGGGGTTGTCCGGCGTGGGCTGGATGACGTCCATCACGGCCTCACACACCTCCAGGCTGAACTCCAGCTCCGTATCGCTGAAGGACTCCGGGGAATACTGGTAGCGGATCTTGGTGTCGCCCTTCACCGTGCCCTCCAGCTCCTTGCAGAGCTTGGCGGCGTCGACCGCGATCTGTTTGATCTGCGGCCGGTCGAGGTTGAAGGTCACCTTGCGCTGCAGCGGGTTGGTGCTGTTGTAAAAGTGGATGATGGCCGCCGGGGCGCCGTCGACCGCCTCGAAACTGCGGCGCAGGAGGTGTTCGCGGCATTGCACCAGCACCTGCACGGTGACGTCGGGCGGGATGCGGTTTTCCTCGATCAGGCGGCGCGCGAAGCGAAACTCCGTGTCACTGGCGCTGGGGAAGCCGATCTCGATTTCCTTGAAGCCGATGCGGCGCAGCAGGTCGAAATACTCGAGCTTTTCATCGACCGACATGGGGATCGGCAGGGCTTGGTTGCCGTCGCGCAGGTCCACGCTGCACCAGGTGGGCGCGTGGTCGATCACCTTGCCCGGCCACTGCCGCTCTGGCAGGTCGACGGTCGGGTAGGGGCGGTATTTCGTGATGGGAGCACGTTGCATGGTAAAGTCTTTCGGTATCTCAATGCGGGAATGGGGTGACCCAGCGCCGTTGCAGCCAGCTAGGTCAAATCATGAAGGCGCCGATGGCAACTGCGAAGGCTTTGCGCGCACTTCACGCCACCGGAAAGCCCCGTCCGTGCGGGACTTGAGTCAACAAAAACTGGCAGATCGTTTTGCAGGGCCCGCGCCAGCCGGGCAGCCAATATTTACGCTCCCCCACCGGGGAGCAGAAGCGCCAACCCAAGACCCAGCAGCGCCGCCCGCATGCAGCGCCGGTGCTCCCAAAACAGGGTGGGGATGGACGTATCGTGACTCATGGAAGCTTTAGAAAAGCGCGGATGTGCCGCGAAGTCAAGGCAAGCGGGCGGCGCTGCCAGAGCGTTTCTCATGAGCGCATGATTAAGGGCTTTACCTCCTGCATGCGAGTTGCGATTCATAACGTATGCGCTTGATTCCTTTCTCGCTGTCGTTGCTGCTCGGCGTGAGCCCTGTCATGTTCCCCCTTGCTTCCGTCTTTGCCCAGGCGGAAGATCCGGCTTCGGTCGTCGTCAACATCCCCGACCCGACGCTGGAGGCGAAAGTGAAAGAGGAGCTAGGCATCGGTGATCGGCAGCTGACGCAGGCGGATATGCTCGAGCTGACGGAACTCAACCTCAGCTACGAGGAATATACGGAGAGCGACGTTCGGATCCAGAGCATCGAAGGGCTGCAATATGCCACCAATCTCGAGGTGTTGGAGTTGGGCGATAACGACATCAGCGACATTACGCCTTTGCAGGGGCTGGAGCAGCTGAGCAGCCTGAGCCTGAATGGCAACAAGCTCCGCTTCGTGGCGGGCAGCGCAGACCAGCAGGTGCTGGAGGCCCTGTATGCGCAGTCGCTGCAATTCGTCTATCTCTTGCAGCAGCGCGACGAAACCGTATCGGAAATAGCTGACGTGCGGGATCCAATGGTGGCCCGCATCGTGCGGGGGTATCTAGACATGGAGCCCGGGGAGTCCCTCACCAAGGCCGATCTGGGGGAGTTGACGGATCTACAGCTCCTGTATGATTGGTCGACCGCTGAGCCGGTCTCGGTCGATTCTCTGAAGGGTCTGGAGGATGCCATCAACCTCACCGCCATTGAGGCGGGTGGCCGTGTCGACGATCTGACGCCACTGGCCGACCTTTCTCGTCTTTATGATGTCTCGATTACGACGACGGAAGCGCTGGACCTGACGCCGCTGGGTGGATTGGAAAAACTGGAGTATTTGACGATCGGAGGCCCGGTGACCTGGGATCTGGCCGTGCTTGAATCAATGGATAACCTGCACGCGTTGCACATTGAAGGGGGCCATATCGTCGATCTCGCACCCATTGTCGCACGGACGAATCTAGGATCGCTTACGCTTCGCAACCTGGGGCTATCCGATCTTTCCTTTCTGACGAGCCTGAGTCATCTGTATCAATTGGATGTGAGCGGCAATCGCCTCACCGATCTTTCGCCAATCCGCGAGATGACGCACATCCTGTATTTGACGATCGACGACAACTACGTGGAAGATCTTTCGCCCGTAGCGGACTTTTCGGGGCTGCGGCACCTCTCGTTCAACGGGAACCGGGTGTCTGACCTGACCCCTATGGAGGGGCTTGCCGAGTTGACCAATTTTTCAGCCGACTTCAACGACATCGAGGATGTCACGCCCTTGGCTGCTTTGAGCCTTCTGACCAGCGAAGTACACCTGCAGGGGAACAGGATTCGGGACATCAGCCCGCTGGGAACGCTGCCACGCTATGCGGTGCTGTATCTGCGCAACAACCTGATCGAGCAGGTGCCGACAACCGAAGGATTCAGTGAACGAATACTTTTTCTGGATCGCAATCGTCTCAAGGGCCTGGCCCCCATGCCTTCCGGGATGCGATACGGCTACATTTCGATGCAGGCCAATCAAGCTCTGCTCGCGGACATTCCGTACAACCCCTACCACGAGACCATCATCGGGGTCCAGTATCCGCTGGTGATTGAGGACACGGATGCCGATGGGATGGACGACGCGTGGGAGTCTTACTACTTCGGTTCGCTGGAGCGCGACGGCACGGCCGATTCGGACGGCGATGGGCGCTCGGATGCAGACGAGGAGCTGGCCGGGACCGATCCGGAGGATGCGGACGATTACCTGACGGTTTCGCTGGAGTACGACTTCGACCGCTGGGTGTTGCGCTTTGAGCCGTTCACGCCCAGCCGCACATACACGGTCTACTGGGGTCACGCCCTGTCCGACGCGGGCCTGCAGCCGCTGACGGGTATCTCGCCCCGCCCGGAAGGCTATGACGGCGGCCGCTTCGAGCTGCCCGACCTCGAGCAGCCTCCCTACAACCGCAGCAGCCCCGACACGCCCTTCTTCGTGCAGCTCCGCATCGAACACGCGGTGGCGGAGTAGAGTTGCCCCCGCTTTTTACAAACGCTGGCGGCAAAAGCCAACGATAGGGTGGAGCCGAAGTGCCGATTTAATCCGGCGATGAAACTCCCCTTATTTTCTGTCCTACTGACACTCTTGGCCGGTTCGCTGGCGGCCGCTGATCACGCCCCGACGAAGCAGGAACAGGCGCATTTTACGCCGCAGGAGGTGCTGGCCGACTTGATGGCGGGCAACAAGCACTACGTCGACAACCGCCTGACGCCACGGGATCTGGTGACGCGCCGGCACGATGGGGTGGGCGGGCAGCATCCGAAGGCCTATGTCCTTTCCTGCATCGACTCGCGCGTGCCGGTGGAGCTGGTGTTCGACCAGTCCCTGGGCGACATCTTCGTGGGGCGCGTCGCGGGTAATATCGAGAACGAGGATCAGCTCGGCTCGATGGAATACGCGGCCTGCGTCTCGGGCGTGCACGTCATTCTGGTGCTGGGCCACGAGTCCTGTGGCGCGGTGAAGGGCGCGATCGATCACGTGGAAATGAGCAATTTGAGCCTGCTTCTGGACAAGATCGAGCCGGCGGTCGAGGCGGTGAAGGCGGACCACCACTACGGGCACGATCATGGCCACCTCGACTCGCACGATCACAGGTTCGTCAGTTTAGTCGTCGAACAAAACGTGAAGATGACCGTGGCGGACATCCGTGAGCGCAGCCCTGAGTTGGTCAAGCTGGAGCAGGAAGGCCGTCTGTGCATCGTCGGTGCGGTCTACAGCCTCCAGACGGGCAAGGTCACGCTGGTCGAGTAGCCTTTATCTGGGAAGATGTCCCCTCTCAGGCGGTCTCCGTATACACGCGGAGGCCGCTTTTTGTTTGGGGCCGAGGCCTCCAACCATGCGCTCGACGAGCAGGCAAAATTGGCTGGCCTACCAGGACTTGAACCTGGAATAACGGAACCAGAATCCGCTGTGTTGCCAATTACACCATAGGCCAATTTCTCATCATCGTAGCAAAGAAAACGGGAAGGTCAACTATGGGGTTGGGCTCCGTTTGCGTTCGCGCATCTTTCCGGGTGGTGGGCCTTGATTTCGGGGTGGGCGGTGTCGTATCTTGGGAAGATGGCAGATGTGCAGGCATATCCCGAGGGAGTTCGGGTAGGGGACGAGCGCCTGATCCAGGTGACGGAGCCGGCCGCCGAACAGATCGGCAAGTTGCGTGAGCGGGAGCAAAAGGGCGACCTGCTGCGCGTGAAGATCACGGGTGGTGGCTGCAACGGCCTGTCCTACAAGCTGCGCTTTATCGCGACGCCCAAGGCCGGTGACATCGTGATCGAGAGCCACGGCGAACGCATCGTGGTGGACAGCAAGAGCGCGCTCTACCTGCGCGGCATGACGCTCGACTATTCGAGCGCATTGGTGGCCGGCGGCTTCAAGTTTCACAACCCCAATGCCAAGGCCAGTTGTTCTTGCGGCGAAAGCTTTGCCGTCTAAAGATGGCGCGCAGTCCGGGGTTGCCGGGCTGGTCTCATGCGCGGTCGACATCGCCAGGCTCTCGCCAACACCAGTTTCGCCCTTGATGTCGTGGGTGGCAGCGTCTTGCTCGCCACGACCTATCAGCTGCTGGACGCGTTTGGGCCCCGGCTGCAGCCCCTCTTGCACCGGCTGACGGGCTACCCCTTTCACATTGACTCCGTGCACCACCTCGCGGCGCAAGGCTGGTGGTTCGGGTTGGTCCTCTGCAGCCTGTTGCTGGCCTTGCGGTTGAGCGGCTTTTATCGGCTGGACCTTTTTGCCCCGCGCAGACGGGTGGCGTGGGCGGCGACACGTGGGGTAGGGCTCGGCATCGCGCTGGCGGTTCTGGTGCTCTACACGGTGGGGGTGGACTTTCTCAACCGCTCGCTGCTGTTCCTCTTTGCCGGGCTGTTCTGGAGCTACCTGCTGCTCAAGGAGTTTGCATTCCGGCACTACGTGGTCGATCGCTTTTGCCGGCGGCACCCGCTGCAGGCGCTGCTGGTCTGCTCGGGCCATGAAGTCCCCGCCCGGCGCGCCGCCTTTCGGGCGCGTCACCTCGGCACGGTGCGCATTGCCGGCGTGCTGCCGGTGGGGGAAGCGGCCGCGGTGGACGACCTGCCGGTGGTGGCGAGCCTGGATGCGCTGGAGCCGGCGCTGCGTTCGGGGCGGTATCAACTGGTCTTCCTGCACCAGAGCGGCGATCCGACCGTCGATCAGCAGGTGCTGGCGATGGCGGAAGAACAGGGCATCGAGGTGTGGTATTTCACCGCCTTTCCCCTCCCGCAGCAGGCTCAGGCAGAGGTGGACGACTTCGGCGGTCGCCCGGTGGTCGTCTTCAGCACGCACCCGCACTACGCGGCCAAGCTGGCGATCAAGCGCGCGCTAGATGTGCTGGTGGCGGGCGGGCTGTTGCTGGTCTTGAGCCCCGTGCTGCTGCTCGCGACGCTGGCGGTGCGGCTTAGTTCGCCCGGCCCCGTGCTCTATCGCCAGATGCGCACCGGCTGGCGTGGGCGGCCTTTTGCGATCTGGAAGTTTCGCACCATGGTCTGCGACGCCGAGCAGCGGCGCGGCACCGTGCCTAATGATTTGCGCGGCCCCGCCTTCAAGGCGCGCCGGGATGCCCGCGTGACGCCGGTGGGACGGTGGCTCCGCCGCTTCAGTATCGACGAGCTGCCGCAGCTCTGGAACGTGCTCTGCGGCCACATGAGCCTCGTGGGGCCGCGCCCCTTGCCTCTGGCCGAGACGCAGGCCATGCCGTTGCCGCGCGATCACCGCCGCTACAGCGTGCTGCCGGGCCTCACGGGGCTCTGGCAGGTCTCCGGGCGCAGCGATCTGGAGGACTTCGCGGAGTGGGTCCGGCTCGACCTGGAATACATCGACGGCTGGAGCCTGTGGCTCGACCTGCGCATCCTCGCGCGCACGGTGCCGGTGGTGTTGAGCGGGCAGGGTGCACGCTGAAGGGCGGATTTTACGCAAAAGGGGGTTGAGTTCTGCGCCTGTCTGCGTAATTTCTATTTCTCTGAACACATTCCTAACCAACCAGGCGGTTGTGTGGCCGCCGCATCCCACCGAGAGACACCCTTAAACAGCATACATGCCTAAATTTTCTGGTTCTGGAGGACGTGGCCGAGGCCGTGGCCGTAGGCGCAGTGAGCCGCCCGTCCGTAAAAACGAACGTATTCGAGCACGTGAAGTGCGTCTCATTGGCCCTGATGGTAAGCAGATAGGGGTCGTCTCGCGAGATGAAGCGTTACAAGCTGCGAAAGCAGTCGGGTTGGATTTGGTGGAAATTTCCCCGAGTGCCCGCCCGCCGGTTTGCCGTGTCCTGGATTTCGGCAAGTACATGTACGAACTCTCCAAGCGGCAAAAGGAGAACAAGGCCAAGGCCTCCGGTTCTTCCAAGATCAAGGAGGTCAAGTTCCGTGTCCGTATCGACGAGCACGACTACATGACCAAGCTGCGCCGCGCCGAACACTTCCTGTTCAAGGGCAGCAAGCTCAAGCTTTCGCTCATGTTCCGCGGTCGCGAGATGGAGCACACCGAGCTCGGCTTCAAGATCGTCAACCGTGCCGCCAAAGACCTGGAGCACGTAGGTCAGCCCGATGGCACGCCCAAGCAGAGTGGTCGTCACATCAACATGGTCATGTCGCCGCTGCCCGCCAACAAGCGCAAGCTGCTCCTGACGAAGGAGGGCGAGATCTATGATGACGACGACGACGAGGACGACGACGATCACAACGAACAGCAGTCCTAGGTCCGGCCGCCCGCGCGGCGCCGTCGCCTGATCCCTTTCCGGGCTCGCCTTATACGGCGGGCCCTTTTTGTGTCCGAGGGAGGAGACCCACACGGCATTGACCTCTGCCCATGGGCGGCTATAACGGCCGTCACATGCGTGCGTTATCGATGATCGGGGCGGGTTGTCTGCTGGCGTTGGTTACCTCCGGGACGGCCCGGACGTTCGAGCCGGTGGCGTCGGACAGCGGCTTCCGCGAATGGGCGGAGACTCCGCCGATGGGCTGGAACAGCTACGATTGCTACGGCGCGACGGTGACGGAGGCCGAGGTGCGGGCCAATGCGGCCTACATGGCCGAGCACCTGAAGCGCTACGGTTGGGAATACGTGGTGATCGACTACTGCTGGTCGTATCCCACACCCCCAGGCAGCACGCAAAGCAATCCGCCGCAGTTCGAGAGCCCGGAGGACGGCGCGCCGGTGCCGTGGCTGGCCATGGATGCCTACGGGCGCCTCTTGCCCGATCCCCGTCGCTTCCCCTCTTCACGCGACGGACAGGGATTTGCGCCACTGGCGGACTATGTGCACAGCCTGGGCCTCAAGTTGGGCGTGCACGTGATGCGGGGCATCCCGCGGCAGGCGGTGTGGGCGCAGTCGCCCATCAAGGGGGCTCCGGGCGTGACGGCGGGGGAAATTGCCGACACGAGCTCCGTCTGTCCCTGGCTGGACCACATGTACGGCGTGGATATGAGCCGCGAGGGCGCGCAGGCCTATTACGATTCGCTGGTCGAGCTGTATGCCGCGTGGGGTGTGGACTACCTCAAGGTCGACGATATCGACTTCTTTGGCGACTATCCTTACTACGGTGACGAGGCGGCAGCCTTGCGGCGCGCGATAGACGGGCAGGAGCGCCCGGTCGTGTTGAGCCTGTCGCTCAACCTCGAGCAGCGCTACGCGGCGCACCTGCGCTCGGTCGCCAATCTCTGGCGCATCTCGGCCGACTTCTGGGACGAATGGGAAAAGCTGGAGGCGCAGTTTGCGCGTCTGGCCCAGTGGGTGCCGTCCGAGCAAGGCGTCGGCAACTGGCCGGACGCCGACATGTTGCCGCTGGGGTTGTTGTCGCGACGGGGCCCAAAAGGGCCGGAGCGCATGAGCCAGTTTACGCCCGACGAGCAGGTGACGCTGATGACGCTCTGGAGCATCGCGCGCTCGCCGCTGATGATGGGCGGCGACCTGCCGGCGAGCGGGCCGGAGGTGACGGCGCTGCTGAGCAATCCCGAGGTGCTGGCGGCCAATCAGCACGGGCGGCAGCCGCGGCAGCTTTCGCGTGAGGACGGGCAAGTGGTATGGATTGCGGAGGCGCCGGAGGGGCAGGGCTACTACGTGGCGTGCTTCAATCTCGGCGAGGAGGTCGTGGAGATGACGCTGCCGCTGGAGGCGCTGGGGCTGGACGATGGGGCGTTACCCGCGCGGGATCTGTGGCAACGGAAGCCGTTGGGGCAGGGGCAGCAAACGGTGCGCGTGCCGTCCCATGGCGCCCGGTTTCTGCTCGTAGGCACGGCGGGGGCTCCGGTGAGGGGCTGAAGGGATTTGCTTGCGGCTGCAGTCGAGGCCGACAATCTGGCGGTATGCGATTTCGGCCTGTCCGAACCTGGCTCTCCTGGTGGGTAGCCGCTTTCCTGGTCTGCCTGGGGCCGGGATTGCACGCCGTCGACACCACCCGGATCAACGGCATCGACTACGTTCCGCTCGCCGAGATTGGCGGCAGCCTGGGCATGGACGTTCAGTGGCTCAAGAGCGGCGAACGCCTGCGCCTCAAGAGTGAGTGGACGACGATGGACTTTACGGTGCACCGGCGCGACTTCACGCTCAATGGCACGACGCTGAACCTGGGCTGGCCCATCGGTACCAAGGGAGGCCAGCTCTATCTGAGCGAAGTGGACTACGAGAAGACCTTGCAGCCGGTGTTGACGCCTCAGGTGTTCGACCACGTGCCCAAGCTCTACCGTATCGTGATCGATCCCGGCCACGGCGGCAAGGACCCGGGGGCGCAAAACCGCGGCCTGAAGGTGGCGGAAAAGACTGTGGTGCTCGACGTGGCCAAGCGGCTGAAGGCCAATCTGGAGAAGCTCGGCTACAAGGTTTCCCTCACCCGTGACGACGACCGCTACCTGGAGCTGACCGATCGCTCGGCCGTGGCCAACCGGGCGCGGGCGGACCTCTTTATTTCCCTGCATTTCAACGCCACCGGCTCCAGCTCGGTCAGTGGACTCGAGACCTACGTCTTCACCGCGGAAAACATGCCGTCCTCCAGTCGGGGCAAGCTGCTCGGTAGCGACCGGCGCGACTACGACGGCAACGAAAACGACACCTGGAACATGCTGGTGGGCTATTACGTGCAGCGCGAACTGGTCGACCAGACCCACGCGGACGACCGCGGCGTCAAGCGCGCACGCTTCACCGTCCTGCGTGATTTGCAGATGCCGGGCATCCTGATCGAGGGCGGCTTCGTGACCAGTTCGAGCGAGGGTCCCAAGATCGGCAGTGCCAGCTATCGGCAAAAGCTCGCGGATGCTATCGCCGACGGCGTCGTGACCTACCAGCGAACCCTCAACCGACTGCGCGGACGTGGCTAAGCCGGTGGCGACTCCCCTCATCGCGGTGGCCGTGGGCGGTGCCTGTGGTGCCATGTTGCGCCACGGGGCCTACCAGTTGGTGCCCGCGCCCTGGGATCTGCTCAGCGTCAATTTTGTGGGCACCATGCTGCTCATCTGGCTGAAGCAGGCGCGTCCACTGCCCTCCGTGCGGCTGCATACGGCGCTGACCACGGGCCTCTGCGGGGCGTTGACCACGGTGTCTTCGCTGGCGTGGTTTACGATGTTTACCACGGTGGATGCCCATGATGGCGGCGGCGCCGCGCAATACGTGCTCATCACGCTGGTGGCCACGCTCTTCCCGGGCTGGATCCTCTGGCAGTATGCGGAAAGGCAGGCGGCTTCGTGAAAGAATTGCTGAGCTTTGCTCTGGTGGGCGTTGGCGGAGGCGTAGGCGCGATGATCCGGGCCTCGCTGGGCCGGTGGAACGGCAAGTGGCCCCACGGCACGCTGGTGGCCAACCTGCTGGGCAGCGCGCTGATTCCCTGGGCGGTGATTGCTGGGCCCAAGCTGGCGGGTGACTGGATCCTGCCGTTGATCGCGGTCGGCTTTTGCGGCGGGCTCACGACGTACTCCACGTTGATCTTCGAAACGATTGGCATCGCGCGCAAGGGAGAGCCTGAGCGGGGTCTGGGGTATTTAATGGGCACTTTGGCCGGTTGTTTCTTCATTGTTCTGATCGGGTTCCTGCTGGCCAGACGCGTTTTTGCTGCTTAGCTTCGCACTCATGCGTTGGATTCTGTTCCTGCTACCCCTGCTGTTTTGTCACCTTTCGTTCGGCGCCGTTCCCAACCCCTGGGCGCGTCGTACCGTATTGATTGTCAACGAGGCCGTACCCGGTTCGGCCGATGTGGCCACGTTTTACCAGGAGCTGCGCGGCATCCCTGCGGAGAACATTGTCACGATCAACACCCGCGAGACCGAAGCCATTACGCGGGAAGGCTACGTCAAGGACATCTACAATCCCATCCTGCACCAGCTGCTCGAACGTGAGTTGTTGAAGGGTGAGCTCTTGGACGATGTGACGCCGGACGGCCGCGAGCGCGCCTTCATCCTCAGTTCGCAGGTGCGCTATCTCGTGCCGACCTTCGGTGTGCCTTACAAGATCCTCGACGATCCGCAATACCGCGACCCGGAGCAGTTGAAGGCCTTCTTCAACCGCTATGGTAATGGGGCGGAGGCCCCGGTATTTGCGGGCACCCAGCTGGATGTGACACGGGCTTCGGTCGACTCGGAGCTGACCACGATGCTGCTCGACGGCGCACCTCTGGCCGGCGTGTTGCCCAACCCGCTTTTCCGGAGCGATATGGCACTGGAATCGAGTGCCGAGCCCTTTTTCCGCGTGGTGCGCATCGATGGCCCGTCCCCGGTGGAAATCAAGGACTACCTGCGGCGCGGCGTCGAAGCCGAGGAGGCTGGACTGGTTGGCGTGGCCGCCTTTGACCGCGACCAGCGCGGCGGTGCCTTCAAGATGGGCAACGACTGGATCCAGGGCGCGCAGAATGTGGCGGCCCAGGCGGATTTCATGATCTTTGCCAACCACGATCGCGAGGTCTTCCCGCTCGACTACCTGTTGCCGCCGGTCGCCCTCTACTTCGGCTGGTATGCCGACGATGTGACGGGCATGTTCGAGCAGCCGGACTTCCAGTTCGCGCCCGGCGCGGTCGTGGCGCACTTGCACAGCTTTTCCGCCCAGGCACTGCGTAATCCGAACAGCAAGTGGGTGGGACCGCTCCTGCGCCGGGGTGCTTCGGCCGTGGTCGGCAATACCGCTGAGCCCTTCCTGCACTACACGCACAACTTCGACGCGCTGATGGAGGCGCTGGCCCGTGGCGCGACCTTCGGCGATGCTGCCTATTATGCCTACCCGGTGCTCAGTTGGCAGGGCGTGGCGATCGGCGATCCCCTCTACCGTCCTTTTGCCGTCTCGCTGGAGAAGCAGGTGGCCGCGGTCGACTCCAAGAGCCGGCGCGACTGGAATTATACCGATGGCCTGGTGCTGTTGCGCGAAGCCAATCGCCTGCACCGTATCGACGAAAACCGCGATGCCATCCACCTGGCGCGTCGGGTGGCCGACTCGGTGCCGCATCCGATGCTGACCCATGCCCTGGCGCTGCTAGCCGAGCAAGTGGGTGATGACGATGCCGCCGAAGACATCCTCGACGAGGTCAACCCGCGTCGCGACTTCGAGGGTGCCCGACCGCTCGATTGGCTGGTCTATGCCCGCCACACCACCAGGATCGGCATGGACCGCAAAGCCATCGAAGCCTTCGATCGCGCGTTGCCGGGCATCCACCACCAGGAGCTGCGCAGGATTGCGCTGGCGGATGCCCTCGCCGCCGCCCGCAAGTTTGGCGATGACGAGGCGGTGCGTCGCTTCCAGCGCATGCAGTAGTCTGCGCTGGCCACAAAAAAGCCCGGCAACCGCAATGGCTGCCGGGCGGCAATAAAGCGTTTCTGGACCCGGCCCTAGTATTCCAGAGCGTTGATGCGGGTCAGGGCCTCCTCGATGTTCTTGCGGGCGGCTCCTTCCGTCGCGAAGCGCACGCGTTTGGCACCGGAGAAAGCGTCGGTCGCACCCGCCGTGTAGCTGCTGGTGATCGTGTCTTGCCAGATCATGGAGTTGTCCGATTTGCGCATGAGCTTCCAGTAGACTTCGAGGTTGACGGTCATGCTGAAGCCGAAGGCGGGCTGGTCGGTGTTCATGATCGAGGCATAGAGCACCAGATCGGCACTGTCTTCTTCCGCGATGTCGGCAAAGAGGCCGGTTTGAGAGATCGCTTGCACGATGGCTTCCTTGAAGGCCTGATCGGAGATCTGGGCCATTCCGGCCTCTCCGCTGTCTTCGCCGACGCGCACATGCACGCTTTCGGCCTTGGCCTGGACGGGGGCTCCGAGGGCGGTCGGAGTCATGTTGGCGCTCTGGGCAGGCGAAGTGCAGCCGCTTGAAAGCAGAAGGGCCACCGCCCCGATGAGGGCGACGAACAGTTTGAAGAGGAAGGGCTTATTCAGCTTCATCTTTATCGGGGGTCACAAGGCTGGGATCGATCTTGGCGAAAATCTGGTCGAGCACTTCGTCCACCATGTATTCGGGTGACTTGCGCACCAGGGAAGTCCGCTTGGACTCGCCGGTGGCTAGCAGGGCGCCGGTTTCGGCGTCCTTGACCTGGATGTTGAGTTGGAGCATGTACATCGTCATGTCCCACATCCATTTATCCTGGTAGGTCACCACGATCTCGTAGTCGGCCGGCCGTTCGGTGCCGACGCCGTAGCTTGCCTGAATACCGCGTAATTGCAGATTCTCGGCAATAAGTCGGTCGATGCGGCGTTCGTCTGCCGGGAGCTTGACGACGTAGTATTTTTCCTGGTTGCCGAAAGAGGCCCCCGGGACCAGCGAGCCGCGTTGCTCATTCACGGCGCAGCCACTGGCAAAGAGCAGCGCCAGCAACAGAAAGGGTGCGACGCTCTTGAATAGGGCGATGTGCTTGGGCATAGACTAGGTGGAAGACGATGCAGCCCCGTTACGGCTTACGCAACGTAAATTATGCTTTTCTGCGGTCTTCAGGCGCCGCGCACAAAAAAAAGCCCGGCAACCTGCTAGGGCTGCCGGGCGGCAATAAAGCGTGTTCTGCGGGGAGACTAGATGACCTTGGTCACGATCTCGTCGGCCAGGCCGTATTCGATCGCTTCCTGGGCATTCAGGTAGAAGTCGCGGTCCGTATCGTGCTGGATCTTTTCCAGCGGCTGGCCGGAGGATTCGGCGAGGATGCGGTTCATCTCTTCGCGGATCTTCTCCATCTCCTGGGCCTGGATGTGGATGTCCACCGCGGCGCCGCGCATGGTGCCCATGATCAGCGGTTGGTGGATCAGCACCCGGCTGTGCGGGTAGAGCAGGCGACGGCCCTTGGCACCGCCGCAGAGGAAGATGGAGCCCATGGACGCCGCGAGGCCGACCACCACCACACAAATGGGGCTGGTGATGAGCTTCATCGTGTCGTAGACGGCCATGCCGGCCGTGATGGAGCCGCCCGGGCTGTTCAGGTAAAAGGTGATTTCCTTGCCCGGATCCATCGCCTCGAGATACAGCAGCTGCTCGGTGGCAATGCGCGCGCTCTTGTCGTTGACGTCGCTCCAGAAGAAGACCTTGCGCTCGTCCAGGAACTTGCGCTGCATCATCTCGCTCAGGTGCTGCGGCTTCGGACGCTCGAGCTCGGGCGATTCCTGTTGCTCGTCATCGTCGTCGTCAAAACGCGGAAAAGGATTCATAGCGGTAAGAGTGCCACAGGAAGCGGCTTAAGCAAGTGTTATGCAGCAGAAATCAGCGCGTCGGAGCCGGGAAATTAGGGGGATCTTCACGTTTTTCGGCGGGGTGGCAGCAGGAGAAAGAAGACCGGCGGGAACATGAGCAGCACCCAGGGGAAGTCCAGCCGCGTCAGCCCGTCGTGCCGCTGCCAGTGCGAGCCGAGGGTTTCCATGGGGCTGCGGCGCTGCTCGATGCGGGCCGAAACGCCCGTCTGCACGGGGTTGAGCTGGAAATACTGAAAGTAGGGATCGCCGGCGATCAGCCCCGCCTGCGAATCGTCGACGAGCACGTTGTGACTCAAGCCGTTGGCGGCGGAGACGACCAGCGAGTGGCTGTCCAGCTTCAGGTGCAGGTAAAGGTTCCACCCAAGGTAGTTGAGGCTGAGCGCGAACGTCAGAAAAATCAGCCAGAGCATGGACAACACGCGAAACATATACGGTCCCTAGCCTAACCCCGCGCTACCGCCCCCGGCTAGCAAAAAGGCGCGGCTTGGGGCTCAGAGGAGATAAGTATAATTGGACCCGTTTTCTTGAGAATAATCCTAAAAATGAGATTTAAGGTAAATATACTTTACTTAAATTTATATTTTTGGCATCTTAATCTGATGATAGCTTCCAAGCAGGAACTTTTTGCGGTTTTGCGGCAGTACAATCCTTGGTGGACGCACGCGCCCATCGAGTGGCTGCCGACCTGGAAGCGGGCTGCGTTTCGCGAAATCGAAGCGTGGATGGAGGAACCGCCAGCCGGGCGGGCTCTTTTGCTTTCGGGAGCCAGGCAAGTGGGGAAGACGACGCTCTTTCTGCAAGCGATCTCCCGCTTGCTGGAGCAGGGCGTGCCACCGTCCAATATCCTTTACGCCACGTTCGACCACCCCTTGCTCAAGTTGATCGGCTTGGATCGGCTGATCGAAATCTGGCGCGAATTCGAGCCACGGGTAGAGGGACCCCAGTACCTCTTTCTGGACGAGATCCAGACGATCAAGGATTGGCAGGTATGGCTGAAGCATCAAGTGGACTTCGACAAGAGCAGGCGGATCGCGATCACGGGATCCGCAACGCCGCTGGAAACCGCGGCTCAAGAGTCGGGAGTCGGGCGTTGGCAAACGATCAAGCTGGCGACGCTGTCTTTCTTTGAATACCTCCAAATACGGCAAGCGGATGTGCCGGAACTGCCGGAGGTCGGTAGTTTAAAGCAGCTTTTTGCTTGGGATGAGGCCGCTTTTATCCGGACAGCTGAAGCCGCGGTGCCATTGGTGGGCTTGTTCAACGAGTATCTTTTGCGCGGGGGGTTTCCGCAAAGCGCGAAGGTCGAGAGCATCGTTCAGGCGCAGAAGCTTCTCCGCGAAGATATCGTGGAGAAAGTCCTCAAGAGGGACATGACGGCTTTTTTTGGGGTGAGGCGTGTGCTCGAGCTGGAGCAGGTCTTTCTATATCTGTGCCTTCACGATGGCGGACTACTTGATATGCAAGAACTGTGTAAGGCGCTGGAGGTCAAGAAGCCAACCGCCAACAACTTTATCGGTTTACTCGAATCGTCGCACCTGATTTACCGCCTCTTGCCTCATGGATATGGCAAGCAGATTTTACGGGCCAAACCGAAGATATATCTGGCCGATGCAGCTCTGGCCGGGAGCGTATTGCTGAAGGGAAAAAGCCTGCTTGAAGATACGGATGCGGTGGCGCGAGCGGTAGAAACAGCGTTTTTCAAGCATGTTTATACGCGCTACTACAGCTCGAGCATGCGCTTTTCTTATTGGCGGGGCAAAAAGAACAAGGAGGTGGATGTGATTGCCGAGAGCGGCAGTCGCATGGTGCCCTTCGAAGTGAAATTCCGCGGGCCTGACCAGACCGGTCTGCGCCAGCTGCAGGGGATCCAGGAGTTTTGCCAGGAGAAGGAGATCGATCGAGGCTATGTGATTACACGCGATATCCGTGATTTTGGCCTCCTCAAACCGAAAATGTCAGAGACTGTGCTGGCGAAGATTCCGGCTCCTCTGGCCTGCTATTGGCTAGGCAGATCCGAACTCCATCACCACACCCTCGAATAAAAAAAGCGCTCCCGTCGTGAGAACGGTGAGCGCTGGCATCGTGGGCGAAGGGGGGAGAGGACTAGAGCAGCCCCAGCTCCATCTTGCCAACTTCGCTGATCATGTCCTGGTTCCACGGCGGATCCCAGACGATGTCGACGTTGGCTTCGCGCACGCCCGGCACGCCTTCGAGCTTGTACTTGGCGTCCTGAGCGATGGCGGGGCCCATGCCGCAACCGGGGGCCGTGAGCGTCATCGACATTTGCACGTCGTAGGCATCGGCCTCCTCATCCTTCTTGCTCTCCAGCGTGTAGACGAGGCCCAGGTCGACGATGTTGACCGGGATCTCCGGGTCGAAAACCGTGCGCAGGGCCTCCCAGAGGGTCTCTTCGTCGGGCGGGCCCTCGTGGTTGTCGTCACTGCCGGATTGCGAGGCGTGGGCGGGGGCTTCTTCGCCCAGGGCTTCGGCGTATTTGCCGTTGATCTGGGCCATGCCGCCCTCCCACGTCACCGTAAAGTTGCCGCCCAGCCGGTGGGTAATCTGCACGCGCGTGCCTTCGGGGATCGTCACCTGATCGCCATAGGGCACGATCGTGGCCGGAACCTCGCTGGTCAGCGTGCGCTCATCCGTAGAATACATGCCGCAAACTTAATGAGGCTAATTCTCAAAAGCAAGCCGTGAGCGCATCCTTTGTGCGATTTTACGTGAGGCCACGGCGCGGGATCAGGAGCGATGACCCTGGCCCTGCAGCAGGCGCACGATCTCCTCGGCTGCCGCGGTGGCCGAGGCGGGGTTCTGACCCGTCACCAGATGGCCACTGACGGATACGTGTTGCTCGAACTTGCCGCTCTGGCGGAAGTCCGCGCCGCCTTCCTTCAGCTTGCTTTCGAGCAGGAAGGGCACGGCCTGCTGCAGGCCCACGGCTTTTTCCTCCTCGTTGGTGAAGCCGCCGACCTTGCGCCCGTCGATCAACAGCGTGCCGTCGTCGTGGCGGGCGAAGAGCAGGGCGGCCGGGCCGTGGCAGACCGCGCCGATGGGCTTGTCCTTGCCGTAAAAGGCCATCAGCTTCTTGCCCACCGATTCGCTGGGGAAGTCCCACATTGTGCCGTGCCCGCCGGCGAAAAAGATCGCGGCGTAATTTTGCGGGTCGATCTCGCCCAGCTTTTTGGTCTGCGCGAGGGCCTGCACAGCCTCGAGCGTCTCCCAAAACGTGCGGTTGGTGGCGTCCTCGAGGTCGAAGCTGCGCGGGTCCATCGGCGCGAAACCGCCCTTCGGGCTGGCGAAGTCCACCGTATAGCCAGCCTCGCGGAAGACGTGCCACGGGTGCGCCACTTCGCTGAGGTAATAGCCGGTGGGCTCTCCGGTATCGCCGAGTTTGCCGTGATTGGTCACCACGATGAGGATCTTTTGCGCGTGCTCGGCGGCGGTGGCCGTCGTGGCCATCAAGCCGGCACACAGGCAGAGGGCGAGGGTGAAAAGGCGTTGCATGAGCGACACTATAGCAGGGTCGGGCATTTTCGCTGCCGCCCATAGAAAAAGTTGTCTGGCGCGGCGCGAATTTCGTTCACGCATAACGATTTTTGAAAAACTCGCCCGCCGAAGCCAAGGAGTCCGCCCAAGCTTTGCGGTTTTTCCCGGCGATTTGCTAGAGTAGCACCATCAACCGGGCCGCCAGCGAGCGCCCGCTTTTCTTCACCTGGAAACAGTGAACAAGTGAACACTTTTTATGGCTTTACCATCCTTTCCCCTCGAACTGGTGACCCTGCTGGGCTCGTCCCTGATCGGTGGCATCATGCAAATCTCGTCCCGGGCCATGGAGGCCCGCAGCCGCGAGCGCACCTACTTTCTGCAGGCGCTCAACGCGGAGGCCTCGATCATCTCCGAGGCCCGAGCCTGCGACAACGCGGGCTTTGCCTGGACGCGGCGCACGATCGCGCTGCTGGCGGTGTTTTTCATCATCGCCTTCCCCAAGCTGGTGGCGGTCTTCGCTCCGCAAGTGGCCGTGCACATTGGCTACAGCGAGTGGAGCGGCGGCTTTCTCGGCTTTGGCGACGGTCGCGAAAAAGTGCTCTGGCACAGCCTCACGGGCCTCGTCATCACCCCGCTCGATACGCACCTGCTCAGCGCAATCGTCGGCCTCTACTTCGGCGGCTCGCTGACCAAGCGTTAACCCTCGGCACCCCCTGATCACCATGGACCTTTCGGCAACCCAATTCGGCCTCATCGCTTCCGGCGCGCTCGCGCTGCTCTCGGCCTACTACCTCATCCTGCGCATCCACGCGCTGCAACGGGAGTCGCCCGATCCGAAGCTGACCTACGCCACCCGCCAGGACCTCGAACGCCTGCGCAACGAGGTGCACCAGTTGCGCCGCGACACCCAGCACGACCTGACCGAGCTGGACAACAAGCGCAGCCAGAGCCTCGGCGGCGTCTACGACCTCATCCGCAAGAACAGCGAGCACATCGCCGCGCTCATCGCGCAAATGGAGATGCTCTCCGTGAAACATTAGCATAATGGAACAGAAGAACACAAAGTGAACGAAGAAGGGTTCGATGTTGTGCCTAGCATTAGTGGAGATCCAGGTGTGGGTGCAGTGAGCCTTTCCCGTTGCGGGTAGAAGCCGCTTCGTGCGCTTGGTGTCCTTCTGTTCAAACTTTCTTCATTTTCCATGTCTTTACCCCTTTCTTCCATCGACCATGTGCGCGAACAGGCGGAGGCGATCCTCGAACGCTACGGCGCACGTGATGTATTACCCGAAGCGGCCCTGGTTCTGGCCTGGCAGCTTCTGTTTGAGCGCCTGCAGCGCGGCGACGACGAGGGCATCGACAAGCTCGTGACCTCCGTTCAGCGCCTCTGCGCCAGCACCAACCAACGCCGCGCGATGCTCTTGAAAGAATCGCAAGCCGGCACCCAGGACGAATCGCCGACCGAAGGCCTCACGCCCGAACTGCTACGGCAAATCGAAGCCGAGCTGGGTTGATCTTGATCGCTTATTCATAACAGAAGGGCACGGAGAACGCCCAGACCAGGCTGCGATTCTAAAACGACTTCGTGCGCTTTGTGCCCTTCTGTTGAACCCATTGCTTTATTTCCATGTTTTTACCGTATCAACGCCGCTGGATCGAGGATCCCTCCCCGCTGAAGCTGATGGAGAAGTCCCGCCAGGTCGGCATGTCGTGGGCTACGGCCTACCGGCTGGTCTCGCGACTCAGTCGGCCGGGTATGCGCTACGACGCGTGGGTCAGCAGCCGCGACGCGGTTCAGGCCCGCCTTTTTCTCGAAGACTGCCTCGGTTTTGCCCGCGGGCTCGACCGCGTGGCGCGTCGCCTCGGTGGCAAGGTGCTCGGGCGGGGCAGCACGCGGCAGACGTTGGTGCTGGCCAATGGCCGCCGCGTGCACTGCCTCAGCTCCAACCCCGATGCGCAGGCCGGCAAGCGCGGCACCCGCGTGCTCGACGAGTTTGCCCTGCACCCCGAGCCCGAGCGGCTCTACCGCATCGCCTACCCAGGCGTCACCTGGGGCGGTGGTCTGGAGCTGATCTCGACCCACCGCGGCAGCGCCAATTTTTTCCATCAGCTGGTGAAGGAGGCGCGCGAGGACGGCAACCCCAAGGGCTTTTCGCTGCACCGGGTGACGCTGCAGGACGCCGTGCAGCAGGGCCTGCTCGAGCGCTTGCAGCCGCGCCTGCCGGAGGACGACCCGCGCAAGCACCTCGCGCCCGACGATTACCTCGACTACGTGCGGACGCGCTGCCCCGACGAGGAGAGCTGGCTGCAGGAATACTGTTGCGTGCCGGCGGAAGATGCCGCGGCCTTCCTCTCGTTCAGCGACCTCGTGGCCTGCGAGGTGTCCGGATTGCTCCAGCCGACCGCCCACGATCCCGCCACGAGCGCCTTTGCCGAGCCTGCACGCTCGCTCTATGTAGGCGTCGACGTTGGGCGCGTGCACGACCGCACGGTCATCTGGGCGCTTGAGCCGATCGGCGACCTGTTGGTCACGCGGCACGTGGAAGTGCTCTCCGGCGAGACCTTTTCGCGGCAGGAGCAAGTGCTCGACGCGCTGCTGCGGCGCCCGGAATTTCGCCGGTGCTGCATCGACGCCACGGGCCTGGGCCGCCAGTTCGCCGAGCGCGCGGCAGAACGCTACGGGCGCTACCGCGTCGAAGGCCTGCAGCTGAGCCTGCCGGTGCAGGAGACGTTGGCCTACCCACTGCGCAGCGCCCTGGAAGAACGCCGCCTGCGCCTGCCCGAAGACGACGCCATCCGCGCCGACCTGCGGGCCGTGCGCCAGGAGCAGACCAGCGCCGGCCATCCCCGCTTCGTCGCCCGCCGCGACTCCAGCGGCCACAGCGACCGCTTCTGGGCACTCGCCCTGGCCCTGCACGCCGCCCAACAAGCCAACCGCCACTCCCCCGAAGTCCACGTGATCAAACGCCACCCTTGATCTGGAGCACACACCGTCCAGCGGATGCCCTGTCCTGAGACGAAACGCAGGCGTCGTCGCCAGGTTCATCATAACTTTTCATAACACCTTCTATACCCTTTGGCGTCTTTGCGACTCTACGTTCGTCACGGCGATCCTTTGCTGGCGCGACTCTGCACGCCGCTTCCAAGACCTTACGTTCAACTCGATCGACTTTATGAAAACCACTATTTTTTCTTCGACCCGCTGGCGGGAAGCGCAACAACGCACCCGTTTCAGCGCCGTGCGGCAGCTCTCGCCGGAGAGCCTCGCCCGTCAACTCGATGCCTTTCACGCCGGCGATCTGCGGGGCGCAGCCCTGACTTGGGAGGCGATCGAGCGCCGCGACGACGTCGTGCAATCGGTCGCGGCAAAGCGCAAGGCCGCGGCAGCCCGCCACGGTTGGGAGATCCTGACCACCGAGGACTCCCCCACGGCGCGGCGCCACCAGGAGGCGCTGACCGCGTTTTACCGTCAGCTGACCGCCGTCAACGCGCTGGACGAGAACGAGCGCGGCGGCTTTCAGTTGCTCGTGCGGCAGATGCTCGACGCCATCGGCAAGCGCTACGCCGTGCACGAACTGGTCTGGCAACCCACGCCGGACGGCATGACGGCCGAGTTTCGCTTCGTGCCACTCTGGTTCTTCGAAAACCGCACCGGCCGCCTGCGCTTCCTGGAGCAGGAGCACGCCCTGGAGGGGCGCGCGCTGGAGCAAAACGGCTGGATGATCACCGTCGGGCCCGGCGTGATGGAGGCCTGCAGCATCGCCTACCTCTTCAAGTCGCTGCCGCTGCGCGACTGGCTCGTCTACTGCGAGCGCAACGGCATGCCGGGCATCAAGGGCACGACCGACGCGCCTCCCGGCTCGGCCGAATGGGAGGCGGCGCGCGAGGCGGTAGAGAGCTTCGGCGCGGAGTTTCACGCGCTGATGGGGCGGGGCACGGAGCTGGAGGCGATTCACATGGAGACGAGCGGCACGCTGCCGTATCCCCAGCTCGTCGAGCGCATGGACCGCGCGATGGTGGTGCTCTGGCGCGGGGCCGATCTGGGCACGATCAGCCGGGGTGCGGGCGTCGGCGCGAGCCTGCAGCAAGAGGAATCCGACTTGCTGGCCGAGAGCGATGCGCAACTGGTTTCCGAGGTCCTGCAGACGCAGGTCAACCGACCGTTGTTACGCTCCCTCTTCGACGAGGAGCCGCGCGCGACGATCGAAGTCCGTGCCGGCCGCACGACCCAGCCGGAGCGCGACCTGCAGGTCTACCGCCTCGCCTGGGAGATGGGCATCCCACTCAGTGCCCACGATTTTCGCGAGCGCTTCCACCTCGCCGAACCGACCGAAGAAACCGCCCTGATCGGCGACGCCAAGGGCGCGCAGTCGCGAGGCTGACCTGTTCTTCTTTTGTGAATCCCGCGCCTTTTACGGCTAAAGATAAAAACGCCCCATGCGCTCCCAGCCCCAGGATCTCACCCTTTAATTCATTTTAACTTCTGCTTTTTTTTATTCGATGAATAGTGAACATAATAACACTTTTGAGCGCTACAAGCTGGTGGCGTTCGGCGAGCACCCGCACCGGAAGGGGCGTCAGCGCTTCGACCGCGCGGCAGCCCAGGCGCTGGTGGAGGATTTCTACTCGCTGAAGGGACGCCTGGCCCGGCGCTTCGGCGGCCTGCCGGTCTACGTGGGCCATCCGGACGATGCCGAGTTCACCGGCCGCGCCGGACACGACGACACCCGCGCTCACGGCTGGGTCCACGGGCTCGAAGTCTGCGACGACGGCCTCTACATGCGCGTCAAATGGGCTCGCAGCGGTCGCGATTTGTTGACCGAGGCACACTACAAATACCTCTCGCCGCGCTGGCTGATGGAGCCGGTCGAGGCGGACGTTTACCGGCCCGTGCGGCTGCTTTCGGTCGGGCTGACCAATACCCCCAACATCCTCGGCGAGCCCGTGGCCAATGCCGCGCCGGCGGAAGACCCAGGCGAGGTCGCCGGGGTGGGGCAGTCGCTGGAATTGGCTGCGACGACGCTGGCGGCGGTGGCCGAGCGCCTGGAAGTGCCGGCGGAAGACGCCGACGGTTTGCTCGAAGCCCTGGAACAGCGGCTGGAGTCCGTGGCGGCCAACGACACCGCGCCTACCGATACGGACCGCTGGTTTCGCTTGGCCGAGGACGCCCATACGGCGCGCGAACAGGCAGAGCGGCGGGTGCGCGAGCTCGAGACCGCGCTGGCGCAACAGCAGACGACCCACGTCGACACCTTGCTCGACCACGCCCTGCGCGAAGGCCGCCTGCAACCGGCGGAGGCCGCATCCTGGCGCGAGGCCCTCGAGGCCGATCCGGCGGCAGCGAATGCCCAGCTGATGGGCCGCGACCGCGTGCTCAAGACAACCGCCCGCACGGCGGGGCTCGGGCAGCGCACGTCCACTCAAAGCCCCTCGCGACAACTGCTGGAGGCGGTCAACAGCCGCATGGCCGAAACGGGCGAGGATTTCCAGACCGCCTGGAGCGCCCTGCGCCCTGCCTAGAGCGCCCCTGACACAACTTTTTCACCATCAACGACACACATAACGACATGCAATCCATGAACACGATCTTTGCCAATTCCGTGGCCGGCGAATTTGCCGCCGGTGATCTCACTCGCTTCGCCAATGGCGCGCTCAATGCCCGTCATCGCCTCGTGCAGCCCGCGGGCTCCGCGCGCACCGTCGCACTCTGCGGCGCCAACGACCTGCCGCTCGGCGTGGCGCAGGACGATGCCGAGGACGCGGGCGCGCCGATCAACGTCACCCTCCTCGGCTCCGCCAACCGCACGCTTTGCGCGGTAGCGGCGGCCAACATCGCGGAGGGCGATCTGCTCGTGCCGGCGGCCGATGGCACGGTCCGCAAGCTGCCGACCGCGAGCGGCACCTACCACGTGATCGGGCGCGCGCTGCAGGCGGCTTCCGCCGGTCAGCCCGTCGGTTTCGATCCCTGCTTCCCGCAGGCCCGCACCGTCTAGTTCCACCCATCTCCCTTCACTTCCAAGTCTCAGATACACAAATGAATACGACTGAAACGACCCTGCCCAAGGGCAGCATCACCTTTGCCAACGAGAGCCGCTTCCAGCACGCGCACCTCAGCGAGCCGCTGACGGCCTATTCCGCGGGTTGGAAGGACCCGCAAAACCTGCAGGGCCTGCTCGATTTCGTGGCGCCGCCCGTGCCGGTGGCGCGCCGCTTCGAGTTCCGCCGCTCCACGCCGTCCGAGTTCTTTTATTCGGAGGACGACGACGTGCGGGCGATCGGCGGCAGCTTCAAGCGCGTCGGCTACACGGGCGACGCCGTGCAGAGCAAGACCCTCAACAAGGGCCTGACCATCCGCGTCGACCACGACGAGGAGGTGGGGCCGGACTGGCGGGAGCGCTACGTGGGCCTGTTGGTACAACGCCTCTTGCGCAACGAGCTGCGCCGGGCCCTGGCCGCGATGGAGGATGCTTCGACCCCGAGCCCGCAGGTTTGGAGCCCCGGGGCCAACCCCGATGCGGACCTGCGCGCGGAGCTGAGCTTTGCCGCCCAGGACACCGGCCTGCGCCCCAACCGCATGCTGTGGGCGCCGGCGGCGTGGGACCAGCGTCAGAACGCCTACGACGGGCAGGAATCGGTCGCGGCCGTCCGCGTCGGCAGCTTCGGCCCGGAGGAACTGGCGCGCAAACTGTTCGTGGAGGAGCTGCGGCTGTTCTCGCCCTTCCACCACGACGGCGAACGCCTGCGGGCCATGCTCGAGAACAGCATCTACCTGTTCTATGGGCGCAACGGCCTGCACCGCGATGAGCCCAGCACGCTCAAGCGCTTCTACACGCCCACCGAGGACGGTCACCCGTTCCGGGTCTACGTGGAAGAGCACGCCAAATACACCGACATCAGTGTCGAGCACTATTCGCAGGTCGTGCTGACCAACCCCGACGGCCTGCGCCACCTCACCATCAGCGCCTAAACCCTTCACCCTTCAACCCGGGCGCGGTCCATCGCGGGCCGCGCCCTCTTCCCTTTTTCCATCATGTCCTGGAGTCCTTTATCTCCCCTAACCCTACAACGTTACCTGGCTGCCCCGCAGCTGCGGGCGCTGCAGACGGCCGCCCTGGCCGATGAACAGGCCGACCCGATCCCCGAGATCGTGGCCGACCTCACGGCGCGGGTGCGGGCGGAGTTGCGGGCTGGCGGCGGTGTCTTGAGCGCCGAGCCGATGGCGTTGCCGCCCGAGTTGCACGGCCCGGCTGCGGCCCTCGTGCTCGAAGCGGCCCAGACGCGCCTGCCGAGCCTGGAGCTGACGACCGCCCAAGTCCGGGCGGCCGACGAAGCCCGCGCGCTGCTCGAGCGTTTTGCCAATGGCAAGCTGCGGGCCGAGCCTCCGGCCGACCCCGAAGAGCCGCCGCCCGTCTGGGGCGCCGAAACCGTCGTTCTGTCGCTGCGGCCCCACCGGGTGACCGCCCAACGCCTGCGCATCTAGCCCGCCACCGTCATGCCTGTTTTTGAAGACTATCGCCTGGGCCATCAGGTGCGGGACTACTTGCGTACGTTGCCGGAGCTGCGCGGCGTGCACCTGTGGCTGGCCGATGCCACCGATCTGGAGGGCGAACTCGAGGCCCAGCTCGCCGGCGCGACCGACTTGCTGGTGCAGGTCGAGGGCCCCGGCCACCTGACCGTCGACTATACCGGCGAACGTCTGCTGGAGGTGACCGTGCGCCTGCGCGAGAGCCTCTGGCATCGTCCGCGGCGCAACGCCCAGGGCCAGCTGGCCAGCGCGCTCGCCGCTCGGCTGGCAGGGTGGCAGCCGCCCGGTGCGCCCGAGGCCCTGCGCCCCCATCCGTTCACCCCACGCGCCGTGCCGGAGGTCGAGGCCCCGGCGGCCTGGCGCGAGGAAGTCCTGCGCTACGCGCTCACCCTCGGCTACGCCGTTTAACCTGCATTCCATTCATGTCCAGTTTCACCCGACACCTCATCCGCCTGGCGCTCGACGCCAGCTCTTTCGAGCCCCCGCAAGATGTCTTGCGCGCGGGCATCCCTGCCCTCTGGAGCGGTCGCGACGTCGACTTCCAGCTCGGGCTTTTCGACCACGGCGAGCTGGTCGATATCAACCGCCTCGCCACATTTACCCTCACGCTCAAGCGCCAGCCCGAGGACCGCTCCGTGCCGTCGTGGGACGACGCCGTCTACCTCACCCGCACCCAAGAGGTGGCCGACCGCGAGGTGACCGATACCGAGTGGACCGAGCAGACCGACGCGCACCTCGTCTTCTCGTTCAACGGCGACGAAACGCAGCTCGAGCCGGGCACGTATTGGCTCATCGCCACAGCCACGACGGAGAACAACCCGGCCGAGCAGCTGACCTTCGGGGCCGGACCGCTGGAGGTCCACAGCGACGGCTACGCCAGCGGCGGCATTGCGCCGGTCGTGACCGGCAGCGCCTACAGCAAGGCCGAGGCCGACGCCCGTTTCGTCACCCGCACGGAGGGGGAGACGCTCTACCTGCAGGCAGCGCAGAATCTGCAGGATCTGCCCGATCCGGCCGCGGCCCGCGCCGCGCTCGACGCCGTGGCGCACGAGGCTTGGCAGGCCGCGCGCGTGGGGCCGGGCGGCGGCATCTACCTCGGCACCGATCAATATCTGGAGGGGGCCTCCGAGTGCTTCCGTTGGGGCGTCGGCAGCGGATCGGTACGCCTGTGCCTGGCGCTGGATACCTGGACCCCGGGCAGCGATGCCGTGTTGCTGGCCACGCACGCGAGCGGCCATGCCCGCTGGCGCTGGGAGGTACAGGCGGGCGGCGATTGGCGCTTTGTCTGGACGGCGCGCGATGGCGTGGAGCAGGCGGTGACGCTGCCCGCGCCGGGCCTGCTGGACGGACGCGTCTACGATGTGGTGCTCAACATCGTGCCGGAGCAGCAACTTGCGATCTACCTCGATGGCGTGTTGCTGGCGGCGCTCGACCTGAGCGGCATTCCGGCGGTCGATCTAGGGAACGACAACGACGAGCCCGCGCGCTTGCTGTCCGGCGAAGCGCTGTCCGGCTGCCTCTACGACCGTCTGATGGTGCTCAATCACACACTCTCGGCAGTGGAGATCACGGCCTTGGCGGTCCGCCCCGAACGCTGGGCGCTGCAGGCGTTGACCCCGGGCGTCAACCTGCTCGCCAACAGCGCCTTCGAGGCCGGCGGTGCGGGTTGGAGCATCACGGCCTCCAGTGGTGTCGGGGTGGACTTCGTCAGCGGAGAAGGGTACGGAGACAGCATCGGCCTGCGCATCGATCGTCCCAACGGGTCCGGCATCAACGCGTTGATCTACCAGTCGGCCAGCCTGAACCTGCTACGGGGGCATCCCCTGCGCTTCCATTACCGCTACCATGCCTCGGGGCCCGACACCGTTCGCTTGCTCCTGCGGGAAGAGGCCGGCAACTTCACCTCCATGGCGAGCCGTTTGCTGGCACTGCGCAGCGATTGGGCTGCCGGCACGCTCGACTTTGTCGTGCCCTCCGGGGTGGTGTCGTCCCTCGCGGCGATCTTCAGTGTCGAGCCCTGGCGGCGCAACACCTTGTGGCTGGACGACCTGTTACTGGTCGAGCAGGGCGTCACGGCGCGCGTCGAGCTGGGAGCCGGCGGGGCGAGCCGCGTGCCTTGCGCAGGCTTTGCGGGTGGCGATTGGGCGATCCGGGGCGGCGAGCCGCAACACCTGCAGGCGGTGGCGCCGGGTGCGTTGCGGATCGAGCGCAGCCTGTGGCAAGGGGATGCGATTGCGACCGACGCCGGTGAGACCTGGCTCACGCGGTTGCCCGCCGGTTGGGCGGTGGTCGAAATCTGGGCGGAGGTCACGTCGGCCGGCGCCTCGGGCGAACAGCTGGAGGTGGGTTCGGAGGGGGATGCGGCGCGCTGGGGCACGCTGGATCTCAGTACGCCCGGATGGCGGCGGGTGACGGTGGCAACGCCTTGGCCCGTGTCGGCCAGCGAAGACGTCTGGCTGCGTATCAACCAGCCGGGCACAGCCCGGTGCACGCTCCACCTGCACCTGCGGCAGGGCTGAGTTGCGGCCGCGGAGCTATTTCGTTGAAAATGCGGTGATTTCGGTCACGCTGGACCGTATGACGCGGCCCACTCTTCGATTCTGGCTCTGCGGCCTGCTGGCCTTCGGTCTTTCGCTTGCTTCGGCTCATGCTCAGCGCCTGCTGGAGGACCTCGATTCGGTGCTGCAGCGCTACGTGGAGGCCAGCGGCGGTCAGAAAAGCATGGATGCGATCAACGCCCTGCGTGTGATCGGCACGTTTCAGATGGGCGAGGACGACTACGACCTCGTGCTGATCAAGCGACGGCCCAACCTCAAGATCATCACCTACAGCCGCGACAAGGTGAAGGTGACGCTCGGCTATGACGGCGAGACGGTCTGGCGCCAGGTCGACACCGCGCAGGGCCGCAAGACGGAACGCGTCACCGGCGAGGAGGCCCAGGAGTTTATCGACGGTATCGACTTCGACGGCCCGCTGATCGGCAAGATGCGCCCGGGTGAGACCCGCAAATTGCTGGAACCGGAGCGCATCGGTCGCGTCGATTACTACCGGATCGAGCAGACCCACGGGGACAAGCGCACCGTCTTTTACATCGACTCCCGCACCATGCGCGAAGCCAAGAACATCGAATACACGACCAACGAGGCGGGCGAAACGGAAGAGCAGGTGACCTTCCTGAGCAACTACGGTCAGGTGTCCGGTATCTGGCTGCCTCACAAGATCGAGACGGTCAAGGGCGGTCAGCGCAAGTCGTTGATGGAAGTGGAGGAAGTGGAGGCCAACCCGGGCATTGTCCGCTCGTTTTTCTCCATGCCCAGCGCACCGGCCCCGCTCCCGAAACCGGAAGCAAACGAAAACAGTCAGCACTGATCGACCGAAACGATGCGCGGTGCGCCTTCATCCAGTCGCTGGCGATTTTGGCTCCCTGCGACCGCCGGTCTGGTGGTGGCGGGTGCGTTGACCACCGCCTGGCTATGGCATGAAACGCCGGGCTGGGTCGAAAGCTGGCTGGAAAATTGGACGGAGCAGGACGTCGGTGGCGATCTCGATCTAGAGGTGGCGGAGGCGAGCCTTGCGCACCTGCAGGCACCTCATGCGGTGTGGCAAGGGCAGGGCTGGGAGCTCGAAGGCCGCGAGGCACGCGTCGACTATTTTTGGCTGCCGGGGCAGGACTTTGAGCTGCGCAGCGTCGAATTTGGCAAGCTCGCCCTCACGCTGGATCTGAGCCAGCCGTTGGCCTGGCCGCAGCCCAAGCGCCCGCCGGAACCGGAGCCCGCCCCGGCCGAACCGGACGAACCGCTGCAGACGGAGACCGTCGCTCCGCGCTACGTCGAGCCCGGCCTGCAGGGCACCGGCCCGCAAGCCGCGACCACACCGCCGCCGTCTGAGACCGAACCGACGCCCGCCGCACCCACCGAGCCGTCGTCTGCGCCCGCGATGGGCCCGGCTGAGCCCTGGCCGGTGCCGACGATTTCGCCGGCTGCCCTGCCGCAGTGGGATCCGCCGACGGTCGAAGCCGTGGCGCAGGGCTTCTGGGATTTTCAGCTCGACCGCGTCAGCGTCCCCGAGGGCCTGCTGCGGTTGGAGCGTGGAGAGGCGAACCCGCTGGAATGGCCGTGGCAGCTACAGTGGAGCGACAACGGGTTGGAGATCGACGGCGCGCTGGCGGGTGAGCAACCTCCGGCCGAGTTCAAGCTCAACGTGCAGGGCGTGCGTCCCGAGTGGGCCGAAGTGAGCCTCTCACTTCAGCTGGCCGATCGCGAGAGTTGGCAGCCTTGGCTGGAGGCGGGCGAGCCGTGGGCCCAAACGCTCCCCGCCGGGCTGGACTGGCGCTCGATCCAGTTCGAGGCGTTGGCGCGCTACCGTCCGGGTGAATTGCCGCGCGCGGCCGTGCTGCTGGAGGGCGACGACTGGATGCTCGACGGCGCCGGGCTCGACCGCGTGGTGGTGGCGGCCGAGGGGCACGACTGGAATGACTTGCAGCTCAACGGCGCCGCCCGCACGACCGCCTACGATGTAGCGGGTTGGCACTTGCCGCCCGCCGACGTGATCCTCAAATATCCGGCGCCGCGCTACCTGAAGGTGGAAGTGCCTACCTTGACGGTCGAGCAGGACACCGGCGCGCACGTGCAGGCCGCCTTCCGGGCCTTTTTGCAGCCCCCCTGGACGAGTGCCCAGCCGCAGGCGGAGTGGGAGCTGGCGGTGCAGGAGGGCCGTTGGCGCGTGGAGGAGCAACTGCTGGGTGTGCAACCGTTTTCGGTCTTCGGGCGCGCCGTGGCGGGCGGTTGGCGCCTGCAGGCATCGCCGGTGCAGTTCAACGGCTATCCCGACTGGACGCTGGCGGACCTCAAGGGCACCTGGAAGCCCTACCGCGATTTTGCCACGCTGGCGGGCACCGTGCAGGCGCAGACCCGGCCGGTGCTCAACTGGCAGGCGCGGGCGACCGGGCTGGCGCAGACGCCGCAGGTCCAGTGGTCGCTGCAAGCGCCGGGGGAGCAACCGACGACGGACCTGCAGGGTGCGGTAACGCTGCAGGAGGAGGCGACGCAAGCCGACTGGCAGGGTCGGCTGGGCGGGGAACTGGTGGAGACCCTGCGCGCCTTTTTGCCGGCGGATTGGCGGGATTTGCAGGCGCAGGGCGCGCTCGCGTTCGGGCCGTCGCAGGTGACGCTGGGCGAAACGACGACGGGAGACGTGCGCCTGCAACCGCAGTTGACTCAGCTCGGCAGTAAGCAGCAGGGCTGGCAGCTGCACGACTTGACCGGTAATGTGCGTTTGGCCTCGCAAGCCGGGTTTTGGCTGCCGCAGGGACCGGAAACGGCTCTGCAGTTGGGCAAGATCACGTGGGCGCAGGAGCCGGATTGGGATGTGCGGGATGTGTCGCTGACCGTGCCGGAGGCCGCTGCGCCGGCCCAGCTCGAGGCAGTGCTGTATCACGCGCCGACCTCCGCGCGCGCGCTGGGGCTGACGGCGGAGGCCGACTGGCAACAGGGCTATTCGCTCGATGCCCGGCTGCACACCTTTCCGCGCGGTGAACAGGCGCCGCTCGACTTTCACGTGCAAGCGCAGGCCGCTCTGCTGCCGTTGCTCGATCACCTGACGCTGCAGGGTGGGGGGCCGCTCGCTTCGCTCGGGCCGCTCAAGTATCACCTCGGGCCCGCGTGGTCTACCGTGCGCTGGGCGGGCGAGCTCGACGTGTCGGCCGATGTGCGGCGGCAAGGCCTGCTCGATTACCGGGGCACTGCTCATCTGCAGCTGACCGACGGCCAGCTCACGTGGGCTGAGGAGCGCACGAGCAGCGGGATCGACGCCGCGCTCGACCTGATTTACGAAAACGGAAAACTGCGCAGCGACGGCGTGCAGACGATCACCGTGCAAGAGCTGAAGCAGGGCGACGAGGTGCTGCAAAACGTGGAGCTGCAGGTCGATTTGACGCAATACCCCACCTTGCGCGTGGTGAAGTTCGTGGGCGACTGGCGCGGCGGACAGGTCAGCCTCAAGCCGTTTGCGGTGGACGTGACCGACCCGGATTTCGAGACCGTGGTGACCTTCCAGAACGTGGAGGCACAGCCCATCGTGTCGGCCTTCTCGGTGGAAGTGATCGAGCTGCAAAACGGGCGCCTGCAGGGGCAGTTGCCGGTCCGCTACCAGCGTGGCCGGTGGAGTTCACAGGGTGGGCAGTTGACGGTCAGCAACCCCGCCGAAAGCCGTCTGCGCTTTACGGACCGGCAGGCGGCGGAGAAATACCTCGACCTCGGTGATGGCGTGCCAAAGCAGCTGGAGCTGGAGCCCCGGGTGGTCGAGGCCGCTATGCAGGGCCTGCAGGTCGAATACCTGCGGCTCAACCTGTGGAATCCGCAGACACCGCGCCAGCCCGTGGTGATGGAGTTTCGCCTGTCCGGCAAGACGGAGGAGCTGGAGCTGGAAGGCATCATCGCCAAGATCAAGTTCAACTCGTTTGGTGAAGGTGTCGCGGGCGACGCGACGGACTTCGAGGCCACGGTGGCCGCCATTCTGGACGCCTTGCAACCCCCGGGCTTGCGTTGAGGCGCAAATGCCTCCACCTTCCAGGGAACATGTGGCGCAAAGCAGGATGGTCCTTTCCCGTGGTTGCGCTCGCCCTGACCGGCGGCTGCATCCACGTCAAAACCGATCCGATCAAGATCGAACCGATCTACGTCGAGGTAACGATCAACTATGAAGTCCAACGCGAGCTGGACGACATCTTTGGCGACATCGACGCTGCCTCGAGCACGACGGATTACGAGCCGCTCCAGCCCGCCACCGAATCGGAGGATGAGCGATGATGGTACGACGTAATTTTATCCGCTGGATGTTCATGTTCGTGCTCGGGTTCTTTGCCTGGAGCACCGTTTCCGCCCAGGACGCCGCCGCGCGCATCAAGGACCGCCTGCCGCAGGTCGATGCCTTGAAAGCCCAGGGCCTGGTCGGCGAAAACAATCGCGGTTACCTCGAGCCGCGCGGCAACCTCAACGGCGATCAGAAGCAGCTTGTCGAGGCCGAAAACGCCGACCGCCGACAGCTCTACGCCATTGTGGCCCAGCGCACCGGCCAGTCCGTGACCGAGGTGGGGCAGCAACGTGCCATCCGCCTGGCTGAGCTCTCCCGCTCCGGCGTATGGCTGCAGGACGCCGACGGCAAATGGTACCGCAAGCCCTAGCGCCCCGCTTTCGCTTGATTTCCAGCGCCCGCTTTCCTGCACCGAAAGCGGGCGTTTTTTTATATATCGGCAATAGGCCGCCCATCATGGGCTGCACCGTAGGTTGGGGTTGCTATTAGAGTCTGTGCTAAAGGCGTCTCGCGTGAGTTTTTTAGCTGTAGTGTGGGGTGTTTAGCCCGTTTATACACGGGAGAAGTCACGTTTTCTCTGTCTGCTACTGCTGCTGCCGGCTTTTTCAGCCTCCGCGGCGATCACGGTTGAATTCACGATCGAGCCCACGGCGGTCGACACCGATCCGTATGGCATCGATGGCTCCAGCTGGGCTTTCAGCCTCTATGCCTCTCAGGATACTTATACGGCTCCTGCGGCGGCGAATATTCCCATGCTGGAGTATGATACGGCAACGCTGACGATCACGGGCTCGACTGGAGATATCAACGGCACCTATTCGCTGGTAGATCCGAACGGTCCGTTTCTCGGGACGCCGGGTTGGGAGGCTGGAATATATGTGGCCTTCGCGAGCAATGAGTTCGGCCCGCCTTCTTTTGCCATCGGCGAAAACTACACCTTCGTGGGCAGCGACTTCATTGGTGCACCGAATACGACCACGATTTTACCGGGCGACGTCGTTTCCACCGCCGATTTCGAAGGCGCCGTGATGGACGGTGGCAATGACTATGATTTCGGCACCGTTATGACGATTGACGGTAGCAGCGGGCAGATCCAGTACAACTGGGCCGCGGTGGCCTTGGATGCGGGCGGTACGGTGCCCGAGCCCTCGACCTACGCCGCCTTTGGTGGCCTCGCTGCGCTCGGCCTCATCGCCTTGCGTCGCCGCCGCGCATAAGGCGAATCCAGGATTTTCAGCGCCCGCTTCCTGCACCGGAGGCGGGCGTTTTTTTTACATTTCGTGCCACAAACCGGTAAAGTTTTGCTCCAAACGGACGTCTTTCGTAGGACAGTAACGCCCGAAACGTCTCCGGGCAGTCGCACACTCACGTCTCAACCCTGTATATAATGAAGTCTTCTCTGTTTGCGCTTTCACTACTCGCCGGTGCCGTGTCCCAGGCCCATGCGATCTCACCCCAGGTGGTGCTCGATTACGAATTTGTGCTCTCGGCCAGCGACCTCGATCCCTTTGGCCTCGATGGCTCCAAGTGGACCTTCAACTTCGCGAGCACGCAATCGACCTATAGCGATACCTCCGTCTATGGCGTCTCCTATACGAGCCTTGTCTGGGACAGCGTTTCGGTGACCATCGCGGGCAGTTCCGGTGCTTACAACGGCACCTACGATCTTTTTGACGCGGCAGGCACGAACTACGCGCTGTTTGCTAATATGGAAACGCAGCCGCTGATTTACCCGGCGGTCGATACCACCAACACCGACGGGCCGCCGACGACGGCCTACACCGATGGGGGGACTTTCATGTTTACCCACTATGCGGTGGCAGGGCTGATTTCCGAGTCGCCGCAAACCGGCGATTCGGTCGTGCAGTCCGACTTTGAGGATCCGAGTTGGACGGACCTGATCGGTAACAGCTTCACCTTTGTGGACTCCAATTCCAACACCGCGGACTACGTCTATACCGTGGTGCCCGAGCCTTCGACTTACGCCGCCTTGGGTGGCCTCGCTGCGCTCGGCCTCATCGCCCTGCGCCGCCGCAAGCAGGCGTAAAAAAGCTGCAACGGACTTTGCGCGCCCGCCTCCCATCTCGGGGGCGGGCGTTTTGCGTCCAGATGACGCCAACCATGCCGAAACGCGGGTGTCAGATTAGATTTGCTCAAAAAATCGCCGTTCGTTTGTAAACTAATAGTATAAGTCGCATAACGGATTAGCGTTGATTGCGAGGACGATTAGACAAAGCATGAGTGAAACAACCCGCAAAAGATATGAAGTTATCCTCTCTCCTGCTTTCCCTGCTGCCTGTGGCCTCGCTCAGTGCCGCCATTTCGTTCAGCTACAGCCTCGAACCTTATGCGGTCGGCGCTGGCGACGGCTACGGCCTGAACGGCTCGACGTTCACCATGGAAATGGTCACCGCCTCCGACGTCTACGTATCGGCGGGTATGGAGGGTTACATGGCTCTCGAATTGGAGTCGGTCCAGCTGACGATTGCGGGGTCGACCGACGGATACGACGGTACTTATAGTTTGCTCCAGACGGCCGAAGGTTCGACGGAGCTGGGTAACACGCCCATCGTTTTTGTCGGTGCAGGCTATACCTACCTGCCGGTGGTGGCGCCGATCAGTGGGGTCAACTTTGAAGCCTCCAGTTTCACGCTGGACGACATCATGGGCTATGCCTCGTTTCCCTCCCCCATGCCCAGCGTGGGAGACACCGCGCTGGCGAGCGATTTCGACGGCCTGACCTTGGACCTGAACCAGTTCATTTTCGACGGCGGGAACGGTGGCAGCTCGTATGATGCGCCCAATTTCACCCTGTCCGCCGTGACCGCCACGCCGAGCGTGCCCGAACCTGCCACCTACGCCGCTTTCGGCGGTCTCGCGGCGCTGGGCCTCATCGCCTGGCGTCGTCGCCGTGCGTAGCAGGGGCCTGACGCTGGGATCGCGCGTGGCAAATAGCGTCGGTTGCACAAAATGGCTTCCATTGATTCCGCTTCTGGACGATATTACTGGGGATTATTGCTTAAACAACGCTTCATGAAGACCTGTCTGCTTACACTTCTCGCGCTGCTGCCTTTCGTTTCGACGGCACACGCAAGCCCGGTTAACGTTACGGCCAACTACGAGTTCATCGTGCGAGAAGCCGGAGGGGGCGATGCTTACGGCATTGCCAACTCGAAATGGACCTTCGAGTTCTCGACCTCGCAGTCGACCTATGTCGAGGCTGCTTTTTCCATGGGAGACACCAGCGATTCGGCTCCTGCTTTTACCTGGGATTCGATCACGCTGACGATCCAGGGTGGCAACTATGCCGGGACCTACGCACTGTCGGCGCTCCCAGACGTGCCCAGCTATGCTCTGGTCGTTCCCGGCCCGATGGAGACTCCCGTGTTGATTCCCGCTGCGACGCAGAACGATTCGATCCCGTATGCCGCCTTCCAGTCGGACACCTTCGCCTTTTATCATGGCTTCCTGTACGGCGAAGTCGGCGGCACGCAGCCGGCAGTCGGTGACCACTTCAGCCAATCCGACCTCAACGTTTCCAGCTATTCCGTGGTCCCGGACTACAGCATACTCCAATTCGCCGAACTGGAGGGCGACAGCTCAGTCGCATACCAGTTTATAGTGGTGCCCGAGCCGACCACCTATGCGGCCTTCGGCGGCCTCGCCGCGCTGGGCCTCATCGCCTGGCGCCGTCGCCGCGCTTAAGTCTTGAGGAGAGCTTTTTCTTTCTGACGGGAGCCATTGCGGCTTCCGTTTTTTTGTCTTCGCAGACTGCGATCGCGGTGCTGGCCCAGGTTGCCAGCGCGATGGATCATTAGCGGCGCTACTGTATGCCATCCCGCGTATGGCTTGCCTTGATAACCCTGCGTGGCCGGGAAATTGGGTTCCTCTGCTGGGTATAACTGCCTAGGTTGAAGGCCTTCTCATGAAATACGCCTTCATTCTGTTTTTGTCGCTGTTCGGGGCTGGCTCCCTTGCCGCCAGTGTGTCCTTTTCGTTTTCATTCACCCTCGAGGAGAACGGTAACGGCGACGCGCTCGGAGTCGCCGGCTCGCTCTGGACGCTCGAGTTGACGACGCTGGATGACACGTATTGGGCCTATAATCCGCCGGCCTTGCCGGATACCACGCTGCCGGCGGTCTACTACGACCGCATCGAGCTGACCATCGCCGGCGGCACCCTCGCGGGACACTACTGGCTCGCGCCGCAGGACAGTGAGCTGTTGTACCTGGGCGTCTTTTCCACGGGATCTGGGGTGGGCGACCAGCCATACGTCTACGCTCCTTTCTACGCGGATGATGCGGCGACGGCGCTCGACCCGACCGCGTTGGCAGGGGAGGGGCTGACATTTCAAATGCCCTTCCTCGCGACCGCCACGCCCATGGTCGAAATCGGGGACTCCATTGCGCCGGGCCTCCTCGATCAGAAATTTTACGAGCGCATGCCCGGAACCGAGGACGTCGACTTCCTGTTGGATGCAAACGACATGAGCGGGCGCTATGCCTTCGTCGCCGTGCCCGAGCCGACGACCTACGCAGGCTTCGGCGGCCTAGCCGCGCTGGGCTTCATCGCCTGGCGCCGCCGCCGCGCTTAAGTCTCGAGGAGAGCTTTTTCTCTCTGACGGGAGCCGTTGCGGCTTCCGTTTTTTTGGGGGGCTATGGCCATCATCCGTCGGTAGATTGCCGGGTTGAGTATAAGGAGTTCAGTCTTGCCTATTAGGTAACTTTCTTGACGCCTCAACTGAGGTAGTCTTAGTTCATGCCGTTATGAAACTGTTTGCGTTAGGATTAGGCTTGCTCTGTGCCCCGGCAATAGTCTCGGCAGTCGTTCATCTGGAATATTCCAGCCAGCTAACGGGTGCGCCCGACGGCCCTTACGGCTTTGACGGCTCCACCTGGTCGTTTTCGGGCACGATCCTCGATACGACTTACACGACCGTCGGTTCCGGATATGCCGCCGCCTACTTCGACTCATTTGCGCTCACGATTTCTGGCGCCGATGCCCCTTACAATGGCACCTACAGCTGGTCCGGCGCGGATCTCTCGGGGGCGGTGGCCGTGTGGCGGCCCAATGGCTCGGGCTCGACGACTTTCATGCCGTTGATCCAGGACAGTGGGAATACCCTCTGGCTGCCGCTGGCCGATGGCGTGAGCTTTGCCACGGAGGTGGGCGCCACCCTCGAGGATGCGCCCGCGGTCGGTGATTCGATCGAGGCGGCGGATTTTGATGGCATTGCCCTGACCAATGAGGACGGAAGCCCCTTGATCGTGGGCATCCGCGACGCCGACGACAATCAGACGTTCTACATGTTTGGGGACAGCGTCATCACGGCCACCACCGCCAATGTGCCCGAGCCGACGACCTACGCAGCCTTCGGCGGCCTAGCCGCGCTGGGCTTCATCGCCTGGCGCCGCCGCCGCGCTTAAGTCCCGCAACCAGTTGCGTATTTGTGAAGCCTTCCCGCAGGGGAAGGCTTTTTGGTGACCGCATTTGGCTTAGGTCGTATCCGTTGTCTTTTGGTTTGACGAACGGTTTTTAAATGATCCTGATCGGTGGTCTGTTTTCGTGCCTCCTCATCTCCGAGGGGCTGCGCCTGCTCTTGCAGATCGAGCGCAACACCCGACCTGGGCGGACGCACCCTCGGCCTTTTCGGTGAATCGCTAGCGTGCCTGGGGCTCGATGAGGTATTTCTCGCCGGTGGCGTGCTGGCTGTAGGCGGCGATGCGCTTGGGGTCGAGCGCGTCCTGGAGGGAGATGCGCTGGGTGTAGTGGCTGGCGAAGGTCGTCTTCAGCTCGTCGCGCACGCGTTGTTTCATGCGTTGCACCACGTCCGGTCCCGCCTTGGCCATGAAGGTGGGCAGCAGCCAGCCGCCGACACTCCACGCCATGCCGATGCTGCGATCGATCACCGTGGGGCTGCGGTCGAGCCCGCCGTAGATGTAGACCTGCTTGTGCTGACTGCTGCCGTAGGGGCTGAAGCCGCTCTCCTGGCGTTTGGCGGCGGCCTCCATCGCCTGCAGGATCTGGCTGGCCAGTTCGCCGCCGCCGACGGCATCGAAAGCCAGTCGGGCACCGGTCTGCTCCACCGCATCGGTCAGTTCATCCATGAAGTTGTCGTGGCTGGAGTTGCAGACGTAGCGGGCGCCGAGGTCTTTCAACAGCTGCACCTGGGCCTCCTTGCGCACGATGTTGACGAGCGGCACGCCGTCTTGCAGACAGATCTTGTTCAGCATCTGTCCCAGGTTGGCGGCGGCCGCGGTCAGGATCAGGGCCTGATGGCCTTCCATCCGCATTGTCTCGACCATGCTCAGGGCGGTCAGCGGATTGACGAAGCTGGACGCCCCTTCTTCGGCGCTCGCGTCGTCCGGTAGCTCCAGACAGCTCGCGGCGTCGATCTTGCGGTAGTCCGCATACATGCCGCCGCCAAAGAGCGCGACTTTCTTGCCTTTCAGGTGCTGGCAATCCGCGCCCGCTTCGACCACGGTGCCCGCGCCTTCGTTGCCGACCGGCAGCGACAGGCCGACGCGGGAGGCGACGGCGGCGCGATAGTCCGCCGGCACCGGGGCCTTGATGACGGGACCTTGCGCGTTTTCCTCGACCCGCGCTCGCGAGAGATCCGCCGGCCCCGGCAACAGGATGCCGTCCGACGGGTTGATCGGGGCCGCTTCCATGCGCACGAGGACTTCGTGGGCGGCGGGCGCGGTGTATTCGACGGCTTCGAGCGAGAGGATGACTTCTCCGCCCTGGCTGATCAGGGAGCGCAATTCCCGGCCTTGGGCCACGGCTGGCGTGTTCGATTCGGACATGCGGGAATATACCCGCTTTTGTCAGGAATCAAATACATGTTTGAGGACGCGCTGCGCTGTCTACACTTCGACCGGCTCGAGCGGGGTGGGGTCGAGGATCTGCATCTTGGGCCGGGCGGTGCGCAGTTGGTCGGCGAACCAGTCGCGCGCCTCCGGGTCACCGTGGGTCAAGACCACCGCACGGGGCTCGAGGTCGAGCGCGAAGGCGAGCAGCTCGTCGCGGTCGGCGTGGCCGGAGAGGTCGAAGCGCATGCGCCGGGCGGCCAACATGGCGCGCTTGTCCAGCACCTCAAAAAGGAAGTATTCGCCCTCCGCCGCCTGTTGCAGCAAGCCGCCGGGCGTATCGGGATCGCAATAGCCGACGAAGGCCACGAGGTTGCGCGCATCGCCCAGCAGGTTGACGGCGGCGATGTAGCTGGGCGTATGCTCGACCATCATGCCGCTGCTGAGCACGTAGATCGCGGGGCCGGGCAGGCGCTGGCCGGGCTTGTAGCCGTGGGGCAGGCGCTGCACCTTCAGGTCTTTCAGGATCTGCCGCCGGAAGTCGACCGCCTTGGTCTTGCGCGCGATCTGGTCGAAATAATCGCAGAGGTCGACGCCGAGGCCGCTGGCAAAGACGGGCACGCGCGGCAGCTGACGCTGGCCCATGCTGCGGTGGATGATCGAAAAGACTTCCTGCATGCGCCCCAGGGCAAAGGTGGGCAAGAGCACGCTGCCGCCGCCCTCGAGGGTCTCGCGGATGGCCTGGACCAGCTGGCCGACCTCCTTGTCCCGGGAGTAGCCGGGCGGGCGGCCGCTGGCGCCACGGGTGGTCTCGAGCACGAGCGTGTCGACCTGTTCGCGCGGGAAGGTGGCGCCCGGGAGCGTCTGCATGTCGTCAAACAGCACGTCGCCGGTAAAGAAGATCTTGCGGTGGTGGTATTCCAGCGTGAAGCCCGCCGCCCCGGGGATGTGGCCCGCGTGGTGGTAGGTCAGCGTCATGGTATCGCCGTCGAGGCTGGAGAAAAAGCGCGGGTTGTCGGGCGCGAGCGGGAAGATGCGCCCCGTCATCTGCTCGATCTCCTGCCGGCGGTAGAGCGGGTAGTCGCGCACGCCGTTTTCCTCGCGCTGGCGCACCATCACGTTGTGGCTGTTGTGCAGCATGCGCTGGGCGATCACGCGACTGGCGGGCGTCATGACCAGCGGCACGTTGGGGTGGTTGCGCAGGGCCACCGGCATGGCGCCGAGGTGGTCGAGGTGGCAGTGGGTGAGCAGGATCAGGTCGAGCGGTTCACGGTCGATCAGGTCCAGCCGGGGGATGGCTTCGTTGCCCTCGTGCTTGGGGCTCATGCCGGCGTCGACGAGCACCTTGAAGGGCCCGAGTTCGACAAAGAGCGAGTTGGCGCCGATGCCGCCGTGCGGATTCAGGTCCGTGATTCTCAACGATACGCCTCCTGCTGCTGATTCATGACGCTACCATTAAGGAAGGCGCAAACCCCTTGCTGTCCACTGTCTTTTTGCATTCGACGGCGTGCGCCGGTCAAAATCGACCAGCAGGGCGGGGCGTATCGCTCATTCGGCTTCGCGAAAGGCATCCGGGATGCGCATCTCAAACTGGGGCACACGCACGTGCACTCGATTTTCGCCGTCGTCGAGGCCGAAGAAGGCGCCCTGAGCAAAGCAACCCTGATCCGTCAGGTGAAAGCTGTTGTAGCTGAAGTGGTCGCCCGGGTGCAGGACCGGCGTCTTGCCCACGATCTTGTCGCCCTCAATCACATCGATCTGGCCGTTGGGGTAGGAGATAACCCACTTGCGCGCGAGCAGGTTGATGCGGCGATCCGAATCGTTCTGAATCGTGAGGTGGTAGACGAAAATATGCGGGCGGTCCGCCGGCGTCTCTTCCGGCGCATAGCGGTGCTCCAACGCGTCGAGCTGCACGTGCAGGCCCTCGGGCGTATAACTGTCGGTGGGGTGAGACATGTGCTGCCGCATCAGCCCCCCGCCACGATGCGCACGATCTCGAGGCGGTCGCCCGCCGCCAATACCGTCTGTTCCGCCTCGGCCGGGGTCAGCGCCTCGCCGTTGCGCTCTACCACGACGCGTCGTACCGCCTGGCTCCGTTGCTCCAGAAATGCGGGCAAGGTCGTGCCGGCTTCCAGCTGGTAGGGCGCTCCGTTGGCCGTAATCTCGATGGTTTCTTTCACCATGCCTGCACGATGGAGGGAGATTGGCCAAAGCGCAAACCAGCACTCGGACGGACCGCCGAAAGCCGCCGATGGCGTTGGCACCGCAGGCGAACGCCGTATGGATGGAAAAGACGGTGAATTTAACAAATTACTGACGCGATGATGCTTGTCATAGAGCTACTTACGGGGTTTATTAGATTAACTACACTCATACCACAGATGCACTCCCCGTACCCGCAGCACGGCCCCGTTCAAACGGCGCGGCGCCGGGCTCACTCCCCCTCTCAGCCGTCCGACGAACCCAGCTCGACAACCACTGGAGAGCTGTTTCGTCTCGCACGCGAACTCGCCCTCGATTCGCAACAGATCCAGCAAGTCGAAGCCTTGCTCTACGACTCTCATCAACGCCGCGAAACCATCGATGCCGAATGGCGTGAAGGCTACAGCGACGGCGCCAACGAAATCTGGTGGCAGCGCCTGACCGAACTCCACCGCTGGGTGGACCAGGAGATCGCGCGCTTTGTGCGGCCCGAGCAATACGGCACTTGGCGACAGCGTCGTGAGTTGCGCCTGACCCTCGTCGGCACCCACCAGATCTCGGCCTGAGCCGGGGAGCCTTCCCCCGCCGCCGCCGGTGTAAGCCGTTGGAGTTGGAAAATTTACCCGCCCGCAGGGCGGCAGTGGACGTCTCCCGATCAGGCGACGGAGCGGTAACTGCTTTTGCGATGGAGGCTTACGATTTTCTCGCCAGAGTGGCAGTCATGTTGCATAGTAGGGTAGCGATGAAAACGATTGGTCAACATTTCCGCTCCCTCCGGCTGGTGCTCCTCGGCGCTCTGGCCCTGACGGGAGCCACCCTGGTGCAGGCGCAAGGCTGGGGGCCCGACGAAGGGCGTCTGACGCCGGAAGAACGCCTCGAACGTATGGTCGATCACCTCAGCGTCCGCCTCGAGCTGACGGATGAGCAACAGACCGAGGTCGAGAAAATCCTGACGCAGAGCTTCGACCGGCAGAAAGCCTTCCTCGATCAGGCCCGTGAGGCCACCTCGGAGAGCGAAGCCCGCAAGCTGATCAAGCAGTCCCACGACGTCCGCAAAGAGACGCAGGACCAGATCATGGACCTGCTCGACAAGGGCCAGCGCAAGGAATACAAGAAAATGCTCAAGCGCATGGAAAAGGCGCGTGGCCGCTTCGGTAGTCGTGGCGGCCCCGGCGGTCCTCCCCCGGAAGGCGGCCCTGGCGGTCCCGGTGGCCCACCTCCGGACGACGACTTTTAGGCGATCGTAGCCCAAGTCGCGGCAACCGTTCCTGCTTTACGCCTCGGCCTCAAAACGCCGGGGCTTTTTTGTGCCGTCGGCGTGGGGAAGAGCGGTTATTCCGCCGGGTGGAGTGAGGCGAGGTAGGCGGCGGTGGCCATGGCCTCTTCCTGGCTGAAGCGGAGCTGCGGCATGGGCGGCAAGGTTGGCGGCAGGCTGAGCGGGCGCTGCCCCGTCTCGAGAAAGACGATCATTTCCTCCTCCGTCCAACCCGGCGGCAGGCCTGCGAGCGGCGGCGCGACGGACGCCCAGGGCATCGGCACGGTGGCGGCAAAGTCGAGCTTCGCGCCTGTCAGGTGGCGGTCTTCGATAAAGACGCCGCCGGGGCCGCGCGGTGAATGGCAGTCCACACACATCGCGACTTGATGCACGATATGGCGGCCTTGCTCGATCCGTTGCGCCCGGGTGGGTTCCTTGGCTTTGGCGGAGAGGGGATTGATGACCAGCACGGCGAGCACGGCAAATCCGGCGCCTGCGAGAACGATCATGGAGGATTTCATGGGACGAAAGTGAAAATAACGAGAAAGGCTAACGTTTGGGTGCCACGATGAGATTGCCGTGTACCCGCGAGTGATTAGTATCGCGCTCATGATATAGCAGCCGCCCTGCTGGCGGAATCTCCTAAAAGGATACTTCTCGCGTCTCCATGCACCTGCACCAGCGGCCTGTCCGCCGTGACGAACTGGCGGCCTGTTTTGAGCATTTGGGCGAACCCTGGGCCTTCCCCGCAGCGTTTCGGACAAAGGTGCCCGGGCTGCTGGAGCGTTGGCATCAGCAAGGCTGCCTGATCGGCCACGTGATCGAGGATGTACGGGAATTTCAGACGCCCCAGACGGTGGGGCTGAGCCTGATCGTCTTCGTCCGCCCTGGCTTTGCCGACGATTATCGCGCGGGCCGGATCCCCTTTGCGCGAGCGGAACTGGTGCGCCGGGAGTTCCAGGGCGAGTCGGTCGTGTTGAATACCCGGGAAATCCGCGCGGCCAATCAGTCCGGCGGACTCGTGTTGCTCTACTTCAACCACGGCTTGACCAACCGCGCGCTCGACGAGGCGGCACTGCACCTGGTGCACGCCCGCTGGGGGGATACGTTTGCCGAGTTGCGCGGCTTCCGGCTGAAAGAAATTCTCGTGGAGGTGCACAGCGCGCTGGTCCGTGACTGGGGGCTCGCCTGTGGTATGAACCCCCGCCACGCATGCCCAGGTCTCGGCCCCGTTGGGTCAGACGGCGGCGCTTTTCGAATCTTCCTTGCAGGGCTTGATCCACGGTGACGTCGAGATGGGCCTGCCGCCTGCGACTCAGGCCGACACCCTCGCCCAGCTGCAGCATGTGGAAGAGATCTGGCAGCCTTACCAGGAGGCGATCCAAAGCCTCATCGAGACCGACGGGGCGGATGCCGACGCACTGGCCTACGTCCAGGCCAACAGCCTCGAGCTGCTCAAACAGAGCAACGCCGCCGTGCAGCTCATGGAAGCCCACGCCAATAATGGCATGCGCCAGCTGATCGGGATTCAGGTATTGGGCACCGTGGCCTCGCTGGGGCTGCTCACGGCCATCTGGTTCTTCGGGTTCAGCCGCCTGCTGCGTCAGGTGCAGCGCGTCGCGGCCACGGCCAACGCCATTTCAGCCAAGGTCGCCGCTACGGCGCGCGACCTCGGTACCTCCAGCGAAGAACTGACCGACTCCTCGGCCGCCCAGAGCGCCGCGGTGGAACAGGCGAGCGCCTCCCTCGAAGAGCTGAGCGGTCAGATCAAGGAGACCTCCGCCAACACGGCCAATGTTACCACCACGATGACTGATGCCCAGTCGCGCGTGCAGACGGGCCGCCGGAGCGTCAGTGAAATGATCGAGGCGATGGAAAAGATCGACACCTCCTCCGCTGCGATCGTGAACATCATCCGCTCCATCGACGAAATCGCTTTCCAGACCAACCTGCTGGCCCTCAACGCCTCGGTCGAGGCCGCCCGTGCGGGCGAAGAAGGGCGGGGCTTTGCCGTGGTGGCCGAAGAGGTGCGCCAGCTCGCCCGCCGCAGCGCCGAGGCCTCGCAGGAGACATCTCAGCTGATCGAATCGACGCTCCAGCACGTGCAGGCCGGTTCGACCAAGACCCGCGAGTTCGACGGCATCTTTGGGGACATCGAGACGCAGGTCGGCAGTGCAACCGCACTCGCTGAAGAGATCAGCACCGCCTCGAGCGAACAGGCTCTGGCCGTGCGCCAGATTACCGACGCCGTGTCTCAGATCGACGGCGAGGCGCAGAAGAATTGCCACACCATCCAGCTCACCGCCGATTCGAGTCACGTGCTGGTCGAGCAGAGCGAATCCCTGCAGGACAGCGTGAGCGACCTGTGGAAATTGCTCGAAGGCAAGCGCCGTCAAAAGACCCAGAATACGGCTCCGGCGAAAAAGCCTCAGCAGAAGCGCACCGACTATGTGCCTGAGTCGTCACCCCAGGACTTTGCCTTCCTCCAGCGCGAGGACGAAGGCTGGACAGACATGGAAACTCCTACCCGCCGCGGCCAATCCGCCGCAGTGACGGTCGGAAACGGCAAGCTCTAGGGGCGTGCCGCGCGCGGAGCCGACGAGCTCTCGGCTCCACCGGATGAGAAAAGGGCAGGGCGGTCTACCACTTGCCCTGTTTGCGGCCTTCGACCCAGTCGACGATGGCCGCGTCGTTGCCCTCGTTGTCCATCACCACACGGAGGAATTCTGCGGGGTGGACGTCGTTGGTCTTGAAGAAGTTTCGGTCGCCCCCGCAGCCATACATGATGTCGGGGTCCAGTTCGCCGCGCAGCTTGGCCTTGGCTTTGGGGATGATGCGGGGCAGCCATTCGATCCCGCGCACACTGCTGTCCTTTGGCGGCAGGGTGGAGGGGTCGAGCAGGTTGCCGCTCGGCTGGCCCTTCTGGCGGTTGAGGAAGTAATAGCGGCGGATGTCGGCCAGCAGGGCAAAAGTCGTATAGTCCGGCTCCTGACTGGTGCACCAGTCTTCGGCAAAGTCGTAGATCTCCTGCGGGGTGGCGCCGATCTGGCGCACGAAGTCGAGCATCTCGCCTTCAAAGTAGGTGCTCGAGTCGCGGTTGCCCTCTTCGTAGAGCTTGACCGCGTGCTCCCACACGCCCCGGAGTCGCTTCTGGTAGTCGTAATTTTTCATAGCAGCTAGATAGAACGGCAGACTACACGGTCTACTTGTCCTTGCAAGCAGGGGACGTAGATTCGGCCTAGGCCCGCTTCATCCAGCCGACGCCGGCCCCGACGGCGCCGCCGAGGATGTGGGCAAACTGGGCGATGCCGTCCGCTGCGCCTTTGTCCGAGAGGGCCATGGCGACTTCATGACCGACGAAGAGGATCGCCACCAGCAGGAAGGTGATGGGGATGGTGCCGGCCTTGAAGCGTGTGAAGCTCGAGAGCACGATGAAGGCAAAGGCCACGCCGCTGGCCCCGAGCAGCGTGCCGGGCAGGATCAGCGCCATGACGAGGCCCGTCAGCAGCGCCGTGCACAGCGCGGTGAGCAGCAGGGTGACCCAGCCGTATTTCTCCTCCAGCATCGGGCCGAGCAAGAGGATCATCAGCAGGTTGCTGGCGAGGTGTTCCGGGGTGGCGTGCCCCAGCACGTGGGTGAAGAGGCGCACGTAGGTGCCGGCGTTGGCCCAGTCCGGGTGGTATTGGATGCTGAAAATGTAGCGATTGGCCTCATAGCCCGTCAGCCACGCGATCGCGAAGGCCACGATGCAGAGCAGCGCAAAGGTGAGGGTGAAGGGGGCGTTGTAGTCGAGCCGGATGGAAGGGCGGGCCATGCCACCAAGGTAGCTCCTCAGTCGGGCTCGGCAAGTCTGCGACGCAAACGGCGGTGCGAAGGGCCTGCGTTAGGGGGCCAGGCGCCCACGTGAGCCTGCGAGAACGCTTTACAGCAGCGCGCCAGTGCCTAGCCTGTAGGCATGAGTGCGTCGGTTGAGCCGGAAGACATGCCTGCCGTGGGCGGCTTCGTGGATGAAGTGGCGGCCCTGGTGGCCCAGCGTGAACGTCGCCCCAGCTGGGACGAGTATTTCATGTCCACCGCGCTGTTGCTCTCGACGCGTTCGGCCTGCGAGCGCCTGCACGTGGGCTGTGTGCTCGTCAGCGGCGGAGCTCAGCGCAACCGCATCATTGCGGCGGGCTACAACGGCTTTTTGCCGGGCTCGCCCCATACCAGCCGGGTGCGCGAGGGCCATGAGCAGGCGACGGTGCACGCCGAGCAGAATGCGATTGCCGATGCCGCGCGCCGGGGCGTACCGCTGGAGGGTGCAATTGCCTATATTACACATTTTCCGTGTATAAATTGCGCGAAGATGTTAGCAGCAGCGGGGATACGGACGATTAAGTATCACACCGACTATCACAACGACCCCATCGCCCGGGAACTCCTCGCCGAGGCCGGGGTCGCGATCAGCAAGTTTTAGTAGACGCAATTTATATGCGAGACCTGAACATCAGCGGCCATAGCCTGCGCGGCAATCTGCTCGTCGCGCACCCGAGCCTGCTCGATCCGAACTTTCAACGTAGTGTGGTGCTCCTCTCCGCCCATTCGGAGTCAGACGGCGCCCTGGGCGTCATCATCAACCGCCCGCTGCACAAGAAGCTGGGCGACGTGCGCACCGAGGTGTCCTTCGGTCCGCTGGCGGAGATCCCGCTTTACGAGGGCGGCCCGGTGGCGACCGACCAGATCATCCTGGTGGCCTGGAAGTGGGACGTGGAAGAGGCGACCTTCCAGCTCTACTTCGGCGTGGCCGACGAGACCCTCAACGAGTTGATGGAGGAAGAGCCCAACCTCATCGTGCGCGCCTTTGTCGGCTACTCCGGCTGGGCCGGCGGCCAGATGGAGACCGAGCTGGAAGAAAAGGCCTGGCTTGTCGCGCCCATCCGCAAGGACTACCTCGACGCGGAGGAAATCCAGGCCTGGCGCCGCATCCTCAAGCACGAAGACCCCAAGCTTGGCTTCTTCGCCGACGCCCCGGACGACCCTTCGCTCAACTGAGCTGAATATTTCGGAACAGGAGTCCACAAGAGTTTGCAAACAGGAGATAACGAAGGAAGCGGAGTTCAGGCGCTCGTGTGCTTCGTTCGCTTCTGTTATCATACATAACGTAACACCTGATACGCCTGTTCCATCACCTCTGTATTTCTCTTCTCTTTCTTATGTCCGTCAAAAAAGCACTGATTACCGGGATCACCGGGCAGGATGGTTCCTACCTTGCGGAGCAATTGCTCGCCAAGGGCTACGAGGTGCACGGCATGATCCGCCGCGCCAGCACCTTCAATACCTCCCGTATCGATCACCTGTTCAACGACCCGGAGGTGCACGGGGTGAACTTCTTCCTGCACCACGGCGATTTGACGGACTCCAGCAATCTCAACCGCCTGCTCGACCGCATCGAGCCGGACGAGATCTACAACCTCGGGGCGCAGAGCCACGTCAAGGTCTCCTTCGAGGTGCCGGAATACACGGCCGACGTCGACGCGATCGGCGTGCTGCGCTTCCTCGACGCGATCAAGGAGGTGGGGCTGAAAGACAAGACGCGCTTTTACCAGGCCTCGACGTCCGAACTCTACGGGCTGGTGCAGGAGGTCCCGCAGTCGGAGACGACGCCCTTTCACCCACGCTCGCCCTACGGCGTGGCCAAGCTCTACGGCTACTGGATCGTGGTCAACTACCGCGAGGCCTACGGCATCCACGCGAGCAATGGTATCCTTTTCAACCACGAGAGCCCACGCCGCGGCGAGACCTTCGTCACGCGCAAGATTACCATGGCCGCCGCCCGCATTCGCCTGGGCCTGCAGCAGCAGCTGCAGCTGGGTAACCTCGACGCGCGCCGTGACTGGGGTTACGCGCCCGAGTTCACCGAAGGCATGTGGCGGATCCTGCAGCAGGACAAGGCGGAGGATTACGTGCTGGCCACGGGCGAGACGCATACGGTGCGTGAGTTTTGCCAACTGGCCTTCGCGCACCTGGGCATCGAGCTGGTCTTCGAGGGCCAGGGCGTCGACGAGGTGGGGCGCGACCGCAAGACGGGGCAGGTGATGGTGGCGGTCGACCCCCGCTACTTCCGCCCGGCGGAGGTGGACCTGCTGATCGGTGAGCCCGCCAAGGCCCGCCAGCAGCTGGGCTGGGAGCCGCAGACGACCTTCGCCGAACTGGTCGAAGTCATGGCCAAGGCCGATTACGACTTGCTCGTCGCCCTGCACTTGCGTAGCTAAGGGGCCGTGGACCTCGCCTCACGTATCTTCGTTACCGGTCATCGTGGCATGGTCGGTTCGGCCATCGTGCGCCGCCTGCAGGCCGCTGGCTATACCGATCTGCTGACCGCGACGCGCGACGAGGTGGACCTGACCGATGCCGCCGCCGTCCGGGCCTACCTGCAAGCACAGCAGCCCGACGCGGTGATCGTGGCCGCCGCGCGCGTGGGCGGCATCGAGGCCAACCGCAGCTATCCGGCGGACTTTCTCTACGAAAACCTCGCCATCGCGCAAAACTGCATCCACGGCGCCTGGCAGGCCGGGGTGGGGCGCTTGCTCTTTCTCGGCAGTAGCTGCATCTACCCGCGCAAGGCGCGTCAGCCAATCCGCGAGGAAGACTTGCTGGCCGGGCCGCTCGAGCAGACCAATGAGGCCTACGCCATCGCCAAGATCGCCGGGCTCAAGCTCTGCCAATACTACCGGCAACAGCACGGGGTATGCTACCACAGCGCGATGCCGACCAATCTCTACGGCCCCGGCGACAACTACCACCCGCAGCATTCGCACGTCTTGCCGGCGCTCATCCGCCGCTTCCACGAGGCGCGCGCCGCCAACGCCCCCACCGTCACCATCTGGGGCACCGGACTGCCGCGTCGCGAGTTCCTGCACGTCGACGACCTCGCGCTGGCCTGCGAGCACCTGCTGCTGCTCGACAACCCGCCGGACTGGGTCAACGTCGGCGTGGGGCAAGACCTCTCCATTCGCGAGCTGGCGGAGTTGGTGGCCGAAGTCGTGGGTTACGACGGCGACATCCGGCTCGACCCCACCAAGCCCGACGGCACCCCGCGCAAGCTGCTCGACGTGAGCCTCTTGCGCTCCACCGGCTGGGAGCCCGGCATTGGGCTGCGCGAGGGCCTCATCCGGACTTACACCGACTTTCTCGAGCGCAAGGCCGAGGGCACGTTGCGCATGGTGTGAAAATACAAAACGGGCCGCTCCGCGAGGGAACTGCCCGTTTGATGAAAGTCGTTGGCGTGCCGTTTAGCGGCGGCGACGCAGGAAAGCGAAGGCCGCCACGAGACCGCCGGCAATCAAGCCATAGGTC
>Ga0163227_100006_pt1 | contig 195489 bp, 170 predicted proteins | sample MSEWel2016_09_14_2_FD_113148 | JGI IMG/M metagenome (GOLD analysis project Ga0163227, IMG submission 113148) | Subsurface microbial communities from deep shales in West Virginia, USA - MSEEL Well Study Marcellus 5H_2016_09_14 ...
GAGATTTATTTTCGCGTCGGCTTCAAGCCCACCGCCACCATCCTGCAAAAGCAGGCCACGGTGGACCTGCAGGGCCAGGAGACCGAGCTGATGGGCCGTGGTCGCCACGACGCATGCGTCGTGCCCCGCGCGGTACCGATCGTCGAAGCCATGAGCGCACTGGTGGTGCTCGATCACTATCTGCGTCACCAGGCGCAAAACCGCACCTTCCAGTTTCCCCAATAATCCCCCGCCCATGATCCGTGTAACTGCCGTGGCTCAGGATCGCGCCCGCGCATTGTTGCAACCCGCCGACCTCGCAGTCGATGCAACGGCGGGCAAGGGCATCGATACGGCCATGCTGGCGGAGTGTGTGCGGCCCGATGGGCGCGTCTGGGCCTGCGACGTGCAGGAAGTCGCGTTACAGCATACGCGCACGTTGTTGGAAACCCTGGGGCTGGCCCATCTGGTGCGTCTGGTCCACGACGGGCACGAACATCTGCCGCAATGGCTGCCGGAGTGCGCTCACGGCAAGCTGACCTTGGCCATGTTCAACCTGGGCTACCTGCCGACCGGCGATAAGACGCTGACCACCCGCAGCGATACCACCCTGCGGGCGTTGGACGCCGCCTGGCAGTCCCTCCGCCCCGGCGGCGCGCTCAGCGTGGTCTGCTATCCGGGGCACGAAGCCGGTACGACCGAAGCGCAATCCGTCGAGCAATGGGTGGAAACGCTGGACGGGGCGCATGTCGATGCCGTCAAGCCAACCGGCACCCAGCGCCCGAGCCCCTTTCTGCTCTGGATCGAAAAAGTCCGCTGAGGCTCCGGGAATAGACGCCCAAGACGCGGGCTCATACGGGGCAACGACCTCGACCATGACCGCTTCATTCCGCCTCTTTTCCCTCTTCGCCCTGAGCTTCGGTCTCAGTGCAGCGTTAAATGCCCAAGGCTCCCTGCAACAGCAGCTGGATGCCCGCACCAAGGCCGCGGAGGGGCAGATCAGCCCGACGGTCAAAAAGACGATGGCCGAGGCGCTGCAGGCCCTTCAGGACCAGAACATCACGCAACACGCGCTGCAGGTAGGCGACCGGGTGCCCAGCTTTTCCCTGCCCAATGCGGTGGGCGACGAGATCGCGCTCGCCGACCTGCTCGAGCAAGGGCCCGTGGTCGTGACCTTTTATCGGGGCGGTTGGTGCCCCTACTGCAACCTCCAGCTGGCGATGCTGCAGCAATACCTGCCCGCCCTGAACAAGGCGGGGGCGCAACTGGTGGCGATCTCTCCGGAGAGCCCGGACCAGGCCTTGAGCGTGCGCGAGAAGCACGAGCTGGAATTCCAGGTATTGAGCGACGACAACAACGACGTCGCCCGCTGGTTCGGCATCGTCTACCAGCTGCCGGACGACCTGGTGCAGCAGTACCAGCAATGGGGCATCCCGCTGCACCACAAGCGCGACGCGGCGGATGCCTATGAGCTGCCCCTCGCCGCCACCTATGTAATCGATCGGCAGGGCATCGTCCGCTGGGCCTTTCTCAATGCGGATTACACCCAGCGCGCTGAGCCGAGGGACATCGTGGCCGCGGTAGAAAAATTGTAGGAGAACCGCTTGCCAGCAGCGCCCACAACCCCTACCACAGAGCCCTCAAGAATGGGTGCAGAGATATTTTCGGAAAAAACTTGCGCCCGTGCCCCAATTCCTCTTTTTCTTATCGCTTTTCCGAAGACTTTTCATGAAAGCCACGATTAAAACCCAAGGCCGGCAGTTCACGGTGAACGAAGGTGACGTTTTGTTCGTCAACCGCTACCCGGAAACGAACGCTGGTGACACCGTCACGATCAACGACGTGTTGACCGTCGGTGAGGGTGCCGAGACGCGTTTTGGTACGCCCCTCGTTGAAGGCGCCTCTGTCACGGCGAAGATTCTCGAAAACAAGCGCGGCAACAAGGTCGTTATCTTCAAGAAGAAGCGCCGTCACGGTTATCGCAAGACGCGTGGCCACCGCCAGGAACTGTCGGTCATCCGCATCGAATCCATCCAAGCCTAACCCCTTTACCTCTATTTCGTCATGGCACACAAGAAGGGACAAAGTAGCTCCAAGAACGGCCGCGACAGTAATGCCAAGCGTCTCGGCGTAAAGCGTTACGACGGTCAGGAAGTCCTCGCCGGCACCATCCTCATCCGCCAAAAGGGAACCAAGTTCCACGCTGGCAAGAATGTCGGCCAAGGCCGCGACTTCACCCTCTTCTCCCTCGTGGACGGCAAGGTGAAGTGGGATGCCGCCCACCGCCGCGTGGCCGTGCTCGAGCAACCGGTCGCCGAGCTCGTCGAAGCGTAAGCTCTCCCCTGCCCCCACTCGGGCAATCCTTTCCAGCCGACTCCATTAGAGGGTCGGTTTTTTCTTGTACGCCTCGTCCTGCCGTCGCTTGACTGCAGGAATTTCGCCCATCATCATCCGCAGGTATGGACCCCCTCGGGTTGGATGAGCTGAAACGTCAGCGACAACGCACAGTTGCACAACTGGAATGGCTGGACCGCGCCATCGCCCAACTTGAAGGAGGCACCACAGCCGCCACGAATGCCGCAGACGAGGACGCCGCCGCACCGGCCGCGGACCAGCCTACGGAAGCGGCCACCGCCAACCTGTTTTTGCCCGACGTGCAGAGTCGCGCCCGGGAAGAGAGCGAGTCCTGGCGCTTTGGCTGCATCGGCCTGACCGCGCTGGGCATCCTCCTCTTCCTCGTGCTGGTCTTTCTGCTGCCCTACCTCATCTACGGAGACTAGAGCATTCTAGCCGCGCCAGCCGCGGAGGAAGGCCTCGACATGCTCCAGCACCTCCGGGCCCTTGTCTTCGAGCACATAGTGGCCGGCATCCTCCCAGTATTGCGTGGGAGCCTGCGGGAAGCGGCGCTTCCATTCGGCGTAGAAATTGTCGTCGAAGCACCAGTCCTGCCCGCCCCAGAGGATCTGCAGGTCGTTGCGCCCCATGAACTCCAGCCCCTGTTCGATGCGCTTCAAGTCCGGCCGTGTCGGGTGATCCGCCTCGACCGGGATATCCATGACAAAGCGGTGGACTGCCACACGATCGTGCCAGTTGCGATAAGGATAGAGGTAGCCGCGCTTCACACTGCGGGAGAGCGGCTTGACCGTCGTCATGAAGGTCGCAGGGCCGGCAAAGCCGTTGAGCCCGCGCACCAGCCACTTGCCGAAATACGGGTTGCGGCAGAGCGCGATGCGCTTGGGCAGGTGCGGCAGGAGGAACGCCGCCGTATTCAGCACCGTGATGCGCGCCACGCGTTCCGGCTGACGGGTGGCAAAGCCCATGCCGATCGCCCCACCCCAGTCGTGCACCACCAGGTGCACGCGCTCGAGCTGCAGGTGCTCGACCAACTCCTCCACATGGCGAATGTGATCCTCAAGGCGATAGGAGAAGTCCTGCGGCTTGTCGGAAAGGCCGCAGCCGAGGTGGTCCGGCACAATGCAGCGAAAGTGATCACGCAAGCCGAGCACGAGGTCGCGGTAGTAGAACGACCACGTGGGGTTGCCGTGCAGCATCAACACCGGTGGTCCCGCGCCCTCATCGAGATAGTGCAGGCAATGGCCATTCGTCAGCAGATAGAGCCGGCCGTCGAACGGATAAAGCTGACGCACATCGCCGGGCAGTGCTTCGGCGCGGATCGGTTCGAGGTGCGTGACGTCTTCGGGAGGCAGCATGGCTTTAGTGAATTTTCAGACCGAGCATGGCGCTGCTCAAGCCGCTTCCGATGCCCAACAACGCGACCCTCTGCCCCGTTGTCAATACACCGTTCTCGATTGCCTTGGCCAGGGAGAACGGCAGCGAGACGGAGCCGACGTTGCCCATGTATGGATACGTGGGGTAATCCTTTTCCACCGGCATCTGCAACGTCTCCAACAGACGGCGCTGGTGCGTGCGGCCCACCTGGTGGCAAATCACGTGGTCGACCTCGTCGTGACTCCAGCCGAAGAGATCCTGAAAGCGGTGCCACGTGCGCTCCGCAACCTTCAGGCCTGCCTCCAGCAACTGCTCGGCCTCGGTCAACATTTCGAGCGCGTCGCCCGCAGTGTCGCCCTGACACAGTTCGTTGGCCGAGCTGTCCGTCTCGACGACGCCGCCCAACAGCTCGGGCGCATCGGTCGGGGCCTCGTCTTCGTGACACAGCACCATGGCCACCGCCCCGGCGCCAATCGTGAGGTTGGCGAAGTAGGGCTTGATCTCGCGGCGGCTCAACGGACGCTCCAGCAGCGTCTGAATCGTGCGCTCCAGCAGTGGGCGACCGTTTTCGCCCGAAACCAGCAGCGCCCGCCGGATGGAGCCCGCCTGGATCATCGAAGCCGCCATGGTCATGGCGTTGACGAACCCGAGGCAGGCGTTCGAGAGGTCGAAGATCTGCGTGCCGGAGCTGAGCCCGAGCAACCCGTGCACATAGGCCGCCGTCGCCGGCTCCAGCCGGTCGCGACACACCCCGCAGTGCACCAGCAGGTCGATCTGCTCGCGGTCGAAGCGCGACTGGGCCAACGCGTGCTCACCGGCCTGCGCGCTGGCTTCACTCGGCCGGATGGGCTGCGGCCAGAAGTGGCGGGTCTCGATCCCCGTCATCAGCTCCAGGCGCCCCTCGGGCAGCTTCAGGCGCTGATAGACCGGAGCCAGCCGGGCCTCGATTTCGGCCGAGGAAATGGGCTCCGGCGGGACGACGTAGCCGAGGGACTCGATGCGGACGTGCTGAAAGCGCATGGGCGTTTATTCAGGGCGCATCGCGAGACGCACCACTTCTTCGTCGAAATAGTTCCAGTCCATGCCCGCATTCACGGTAATGCCCTGGGCGTTGATGCCGCTGCTGCGCGGGCTGAGCAGGTAGGCGGCGGTATCGGCCACTTCCTGGGTCGTCAGCGCACGCTTCCGCATCGTCAGCTTTTCCGCAAAGAGATAGTTGTTGAGGTAATTGGGGATGCCGGCGCTGCTCTTGGTCTTGAGCGGCCCTGCGTTGACGGTGTTGAAGCGGACCTCCGTGTCGGCGCTGAAGCTCTTGGCGAGGAAGCGCACGCTGCCCTCCAGCGCGCTCTTGATCGGCGACATGTAGCCGTAGGTGGGCGCGGTGACGTAGGAGGAGATGCCGATTGCCACGACCGAAGCCTGCGGCTGCAGCAACGGCTTGAGCACGCGGGACAGCTCGACCAGCGAAAAGGAGCTGACCTGCGTCGCCTGCAGGAAGTCCTGCCGGTTGGTCTCGTGAAACGGCACGAAGCCCTCCGAGTAATTCGCAAACGCGATGGAGTGCACGAAGCCGTCCAGCGGACCGTAGGCCTCCAGTTGCGCGGGCAGCGCCTGCAAGTCGGCCTCGTGCTCCACATCGCACAACACCGTGGGGCGATCCTTCAGCAGCTTGGCCAGCTCGTCGCGACGCTGCGCATTGCGCACGCCGTAGACGACCGTTGCGCCCTCGGCCTCGAGCGTCTGCCCCAGCACCCAGGCCACGCTTTTGCGGTTGCCCAGGCCCATGACCAGAAACCGCTTTCCGCTCAGTTGCAGAAAACTCATTATGCTTCCTTCGCCGCCTTGCCCTCATCGATCAGAGCCAGCGTGCATTCCAGCATCATCGCGGGCTTGCCGTCTTTGAGCACGCGCCCGCGCAGTTGGTGAAACTGGTGCACCTGGCTCAGGTAGGTCACCTCGATGGTGATCTCATCGCCCGGCTTGACCATGCGCTTGAAGCGGGCGTCCTGGATGCGGACCAGCACCGGCGTCAAGGTGGTGGAATCCGTATCGGCGTCTACCTTGTGGTTGGCGAGGAAAATGGCAGCGGTCTGGAAGATCGACTCGCAGAGCAGCACGCCCGGCATGATGGGGTTGCCCGGGTAATGCCCCTCGAACTGGGGCTCGTCTTCGCGGATGGTGCGCTTGGCGGTGGCGCCGTTCTCCGTCACCTCCACGATTTCATCGATGAAGAGGAACGGCGGGCGATGCGGGATCGTCTGGTAAATCGCTTCGAGACTCATGAAGGCTGTAGCATAGAATGTTTTCCGGCTCCGGGGGAATGCGAAAATGACAGCAAATGCACATCCACCTTCGTCCATTTTTTACACGGCGCTTAAGTAAATATGTATAAGAATACGTAATTGTACGGTCTAGATACCCGGCAGTTAGAAGCCGATAGTTAGGGAACAGATCTTTTCTCCCCGACAATCATGAAACTCCCCTCGCTTTCTCTCCGAATGCGGCTGATGCTGGGTTCGCTGGCGCTTACGCTGACCTGCACCACACTGATCAGCGTCTATGTCGCGCGCACGCAGATCAGACTGCTGAAAGACGATGCCAATGTCCTGCTGACCGAAGCGGCACAGGACCTCGCCCACTCCGCCGATACCGAACTGGCGGCGGAAAAGCGCTTTATCCGCACCATCAGTGCGACGGGCGTTTTTTCCCGTGCCCTGGTGGAGGTAAACCGCGGGCGTCTCAACAACGCAGAAGTCACCGGTGCACGGGCGCACATCCGCACGATCCTCAAGGGGCTCGACGGACGCTACCAGTCACTCTGGCTGGTCGACGCCGACGGCAACGTCATCACCGGCAATGGTGAACTGCTGAGCCCAAAGGACGCCGCATCTTTTCAGACCGCCGGCACGAACTGGAAGAAGGTTGCGTCCAGTGAATACCCACAGTTGGGCGAAGTCCAGATATCTCCCGAGACCGGCAAGCCGGTCGTGACGGTCGCCACCAGCATCCTCAGCCCCCAGGGCAAGCCGATCGGGATGATCGGCGGCACGCTCAACCTTTCCTTCCTCGAAGCAACGACCGCAGCCAAGGAATTGGGCGAGAGCGGCTACGGCTTCATCATCGATCATGAAGGCCGCTTTATCTATCACCCTTCCGAAGAACTCGACCTGTCCGTCAATATGGCCAGCTTGCCTGGGGTGGAAGACATCGCCGGCGAAATGACCTCCGGTCACGAAGGCATGTTGTCTTACAACTATCACGGGACGGGCAAATTCGGGGCATATGCGCCTCTACACGAAGAGCCGTGGAGTGTGGCCTATGCGATGGACGAAGCCGAAGTCATGGCCCCCGTTGCGGCACTGGTAAAAGTGCTGATAACGGGCACCGTCGTCATGGTGCTCATCGCCTGCGCGGTGGCTCTCTTTCTCTCCGCCCGCCTCACCCGCCCCATTCTGGCGGCCAGCCGCGGCATGCGCACCTGCTACGCCAACCTTGCCGCCGCCGCGACCCAGGTCGGTGCCACCAGCCAGATGTTGGCCGATTCATCCGCCACCCAGGCAGCCTCGCTCGAAGAAACCTCTTCCTCGATGGAAGAGCTGGCCTCCATCGCCAAGACCAACGAGCAGGGAGCCGACTTGACTTACCAACGGGTCAACCAGGCCGAAGAAAAGCTGCAGCACATGGTCTCCGCCTCACGCGAACTGGAAGACGTCATGAACGAGATGGCCGAATTTGGCGCGGAAACGGGCCGCATCATGCAGACGATTGGTGAGATCGCCTTTCAAACCAACATCCTCGCGCTCAATGCCGCCGTCGAAGCCGCCCGAGCAGGTGAAGCCGGGTCCGGTTTTGCCGTCGTCGCCGACGAAGTACGCCGCCTCGCCCAACGCGCAGCGGAAGCCTCTGAGAGCACCTCCGGCATCCTCGAGAAGTCCAACGAAAAGATCAAACGCGGCAAACAGACGAGCGACTCCATCGTGCGTTCGTTCGGCGACCTCACGCAGACCATGCAAGAGGTCAACCGGGTTGCGCAGGACATCTCCAACGGCTGCCGACAGCAATCCCAGGGCTTCAGCCACGTGAACACCGCCGTGCAGGAGATCGACAGCTCCGTGCAGGAAAATGCCGCCGGCGCCCAGGAAAATGCGAGCGCCTCCCAGCACCTCGAAGCCCAGGCCCGCGACCTGCGCGATTGGGTCAAGAGCCTCGAAAAGGTCGTCAACGGGCAGGAGATAGCCGCAGAGCAGCCGCAAAAGCAGGCCCCCAAGCGCAAGGACTACATGCCCGAGAACCGCGAGACGGAGCGTGCACCCTACTCCGGCGCCGCGCGCTATGCGGAAGAAGAGCTGAGCTTTGACCGAGGCGACGAAGAAGAAACCTCCTTTCGCCGCGACGGTCGCCATCAGCCACAGGAAGACGACGCCTCGCACGAGCGACACTCACGGGCGGGCGTCAACGGCTATGCCCACCACAAGCACAACGTGAATTAGGCGCACCACCCATTTCCCTTTCCCAACTAACCTCCGATGCCTCGCGGCTTCGGGGGTTTTTCTTAGGCCTCCAGCGACTGCGTGGAGCGCAGGTAGCCGTCGACCTTGTTGGAGACGATGACGCCGTAATTGATCGTGCCGAGCCAGCCGCTCATGATGATGCCAACGGAGCCGGCGTGATAGAGCCCATGCAGGTTGTCCGGCAGCTCCTGAGACACCTTCAGCCCCTCGAACTTGGTGCCGAAGCTGGTGCCGCCGATGTGCCGCACGTAGCGGTTGACCGTGCGCGGGGTGGCCGCCTCGATGTGGTCGACCTTTTCGCGGATGTCCGGGATGAACTGCTCCAACGCGTCGAGCGAACTGTCGATCAGCCACTGCTTTTCCTGCGCGTATGCCTCATCGGACAGGCTCTCCCAGTCCTTCCACTGCGCGTTGATCGAAGCCACCACGGCGTAGCGATCGTCCTTGTTCTGCGGACGCGTATCCGGGTAGTAGACGGAAAAAGTACGGCTGCTCGTGCGCATCCCGGTCAGCTCTTGCGAAGAGAAGGTCTCGGCCCCGGAGGTAAAGACGAGGTCGCCGATAAACGGGATGCTCTCGCCCTTGCGGATGCCCATGTAGACCTGGCAGGAGCTGTTGTTTACGCGCACCTGTTCGGCCTCGGCCACGTAGGACGCGGGAAACTTGTCCGGCCCGACGAGGCGGAAAATCGTGTTCTTGATGTTGGCGTTGGAGAGCACCGCCCGGCAGCGGATGGTGTGCACGGCCTGCTCCCCGCCGGTATTCTGGCTCTGCGCCACGATCCCGACCACACGCTGCTTGCCGTCTGCATCGGGCTCGGTCAGCACCTCCTTCACCAGGGCGCTCTTGCGCAGCTCCACCCCGTTGCGCTTCAGCTCGGCCGTCATGCGCTTGATCAGCTGATCGGTGCCGCCTTGATAGATGAAGACGCCCTTGCTCATGAAGTTGCTGAAGACGATGCCGTAGGTGATGGCCGGGTCTTCGAGCGTCGAGCCGTTGGCGTAGCTGATCGGCTCCATCAGGAGGCGGTGCACGTCATTGCGCCCGGGGAAGAACTCCTCGAACATCTCGCCCGTCGTGCGCTGGTCCTGATCGTAGAAATTCATGCCGCGCAGGTGTTCGAAGAAGGCCTCCACCCGCTCGCGCTCCAACCCGAAATCCTCGATCAGGATGCGCGTGAAGTCCTCGCGGTCGAAGGTCGTCTTCACGTTCATCTGCGGGTTGATGAAGCGCACGTCCTCGAGCTGGCGGATACTGTCGGCAATTTCCTTGGTCCAGTATTTCCGGCAGCTCTTGATCATGCCGTAGGGGAAGCCGTGCAGCGAGATGTCGAAGACGTGCCCGCCGGGCCGTTTGAACCAGGTGGCCAGGCCCCCGAACTGATAGTGGTGCTCCAGCAGCAGCACCTTATGCCCTGCCTTGGCCAGCACATTGGCGCTCGTCAAGCCGCCCAGGCCGCTGCCAATCACCACCACATCGTACGCGTCTTCTACTCCTGCTAACCAGTCTTTCGCCATGATCTCGGAAAACGGTGCAGGTTGGGCGGGAACCGCCTCGAGGGCAACCGCAAAGCTGCTCAACGGTCGCCCAACGGGTTTGAGCGGATCACGCGCGGCCTCACAGCGCCCATGGAAGAAGGCCTGCGGGGCGTGCCCCGGCATCACATTTCCCAGATCCTTATTCCCAACACCTAAATTTCACCTGATCGCTCCCATCACCTTCAAGCTGTATCGCGCAAGCAAATGGAGAAAGACGAAGGCGAGAATTTCTCCGACCGGGACAGGATCCCCCAAAAAACCTTGGGCCTCGGTGATTCACGACAAAGGCGTGCTGTTTTGATTTCTGATTACCATACCACCCACTACGCGGGGGACAAACCTTTATCTAACCTAAACTTGGTTAGATTTTACTCGACGTGACAGTGACCAGAAGACAACATAAAAAAGCTCAGCTTAAAACCTCTACCCACCTTGGTATCCATGCATAAATTCATCATAAATAGAAACCAACAATCCAATGGGGACCATGAAGTCCATAATTACACGACGGGCTGCAGTCACATGCCAACCCCTCAAAGCCAAATTGACCTAGGTTACCATGAGGATTGCCGTTCCGCAGTAGCTCACGCCAAACAGCAATGGCCAAACGAAAAAATCAATGGTTGTTACTACTGTTGCTACCCCTGTCATACGAGTTAAAAACAAGGCCGCTAGCTTTTCACTATCAATATGATATGCAGGGCCCACTTACCGGAGAGGTCCTGCCCCAACGCCTCTTTTCCCCGTTAGAGCTTTTGATATAACCACGCGCCCGCTCCAAGGCCCTGATTTCCTAATCTGGCAGTACCTACCACGCGACGTCCTGGCGGTCGCGCAGGAAGTGCCCGCTGAGGTTTTGTGGGGCCTCCAGCGCGAGCCAGACGGGCGTGTCCGCGCCTTGGGAGACATCGCGTTCGGCGCTGGCGCCACCCATGTCGGTGCGGACCCAGCCGGGGCAAACGGAGTTGACCGCGATGCCGTGCAGCTCCCCGGCCAGAATGCGGGTGACGGCGTTCAGGGCGGTCTTCGAGATCCGGTAGGAGGCGTGGCCGCCGGTCATGTCGGCCAGGGTGCCGAGCCCGCTGGAGATGTTGACGATGCGGCCGGCCGCGCTCTGGCGCAGCAGCGGGGAGAAGGTTTGCGCGAGGTGCAACGGCGCCAGCGTGTTGGTCTCGAGCGTTTCGCGCACGGTGTCCAGATCCACTTCGAGGCCCGCGCCATCGGCGTCCGGCATGATGCCTGCGTTGTTGATCAGTACGTCGAGGCGGCCATAGGTACGCTGCACATAGTCCTTGAGTGCGGAAACGCTGGTAGGGTCCGCCACATCGAGAGGCTGGAAATCGACCGCGCCGTCGAGCTGCGCTGCGGCTTTTTCGCCCGATTCGCGTGAGCGGGCCGTGAGGATGACCTGCGCTCCACGGGCGGCCAGTTGACGGCAGATCTCGAGGCCGATGCCACGGTTGCCGCCGGTTACGATTACGATGGGTTGGGAATCAGAGGTTGCCATACCGGCCAGTCTAGGCCCGGTGCTCGCGCGGCTCAAGCGGCGCCCCCAAAGCGCTCCTGCACACACGCCCGCATGGCCTGCAAAGTAGGGTTGGTATTGGCCGCCAGATAGGAAAAGGTGTGCGGCAGTTCAGGCACGCCCTCCCCATCAAAGGGCCGGAAGGCGGTGCCCGGGCCTCCCAGGTGGGCCGAAGCCGCGTTGATCGTCGTGAAACCGCTCCCGGTGATCACCTGCCCCATCGCATTGATGCGATTGATCGCCACCGGACCAAGAGCCGGGTTGAAGCCCTCCCGGTGGAAAAACGCCAGCACCGAGTCGTAGAGCCGCGGATTGAAGTGCCGGGGAAAAGAAATGTAGTCCAGCCCGGCCAACATCTGCGGCTTCACCCGCTCCAGACGAGCGGCAGCATGGTCTCGCGGCACGACGACGCCAATCTGCTCGCGGAAGAGCGGGATCACCTTCAACTCCGGGCGCGCCGGCGGCTCCATGATCGTAAACGCACAATCGACCCGACCGGCCAGGACCGCGGCATGCTGTTCCGCGCTTTCCAGCTCCTGCAATTCCAGCCTCACCTCCGGCCGACGCTGCCGGAATGCCTGCAGAACTTCGGGCAGGTAAGAGCTGATGGCCGCAATCGAATACACGACCCGCAAGCGCCCGCGCCGCCCCTCGGCAGCTTCCTCCGCGCGACGCAAGGTCTGCCCCAGCTCCGCCAATACCGGCTTTAGCCCGTCCGCCAAAGCCAGCCCGGGCTCGGTCAACCGCGTGCCCCGCGTATCGCGGTCGAACAAGCGGTAGCCTACGATGTGCTCCAGTTGCTGGATGTGGCGGCTGAGCGCGGGCTGGGCCAAGTGCAGTTCCTGGGCGGCACGGCGAAAGCTCAACTCATGCGCCACAGCCATGAAGCTCTGCAGATGGTGGAGTTCCAGCCCCTTCTGATACCATTTCAGCATCAGCCTATGGATTTATAGCATTAGTGAATTATCAGCAAGTGGCATATACTGGCAGCGTGAAAACGACCAAACTCGGCAATACTCCTTTTACGATTTCCCGCTTGGGCCTCGGCTGCATGGGCATGAGCGAATTTTACGGCAAGGGCTCCGAAGAGGAATCCATTCAGGTCATCCACCGCGCCATCGAGCTGGGGGTGAGCTTGATCGACACGGCAGACATGTATGGCCGCGGCGCCAATGAAAAGCTGGTCGGCAAGGCGCTGAGCGGCGGCCGACGCGACAAGGTGGTGCTTGCGACCAAATTCGGCATCCTGCGCACCGACGACCCCAAGGAGCGCGGCATCAGTGGCAAACCGGAATACGTGAAGCAGGCCTGCGACGCCTCCCTCCAGCGCCTCGGCGTCGACCACATCGACCTTTACTACCAGCACCGCGTCGATCCCAACACGCCAATCGAAGACACGATGGGCGCACTGAAGGAACTCGTCGAAGCGGGCAAGATCCGCGCGGTCGGCCTCAGCGAAGCCGCGCCGGAGACGATTCGTCGTGCCTGCCGCGTGCACCCGGTGGCCGCCCTGCAGACGGAATACTCCCTCTGGAGCCGCGAACCCGAACAGGAGCTAATCCCGCTCTGCCGCGAGCTGGGCATCACCTTCGTTGCCTACAGCCCCCTGGGCCGCGGCTTCCTGACCGGTGCGATCAAGTCGCCCGACGACTTTGCACCGGATGACTTCCGCCAGTTCAACCCGCGCTTTCAGGGCGAGAACTTCCAGAAAAACATCGAGCTGGTAAAGCAGGTCGAGCAGATGGCGCACGAAAAGGGCGTCACCCCCTCGCAACTCGCGCTCGCCTGGATCCTCGCCCACGGCCTCGACATCGTGCCGATCCCGGGCACCAAGCACCTGAAATACCTCGAGCAGAACGTGGCCGCGCTCGACGTGGACATCTCGGACGCAGAAGTTGAGCGCCTCAACCGCATCCTCCCGCTCAACGCCGCCGCCGGTGGCCGCTACACGCAGGACCAGATGCGCGCCGTCAATGGCTAAGCCGGCCCCAGGAAAGATCCAGCCGCCTTACGGGCGCATCGGTAACGGTGCGCCTTTTTTTTATGAAATGATCGGTAGAGATGTTCTCCCTCTTTGTCTTCAAAATGGGTTCTTTATCTCGTTTGTCGTAGATAAGATCTTTTCCAAAGGGTTATGAATTCAAACAAGAACTGCCGGTGCTTTGGCAGCGAGAGACGGAACCATGAAGCCAATATTCTCCGCCCCCTACCGCGCTTTGGAAAGTTCTCATTGCGGTTTTATGCTTGCCGCAGCCGAAGGGGTCCGAAGAAATAGTGACACTGCTAACCATTACTGCTTCAAGATTACAAAGCTCTGTTGTGTCCAAACCTTTCTGGCGCAAATAAACAGCATAGCCATGCCAACAAAAAAAACGCTCACGTTATTTACGCTGCTACCATTGGTTTCATCTGGATTTGCGCGTCCTGAATTTCCCGCCCGTATTCCGCAAACAGGGTTTGTGCTGAAAGATGCCTTTCCTGAGCTATCTTTCGAAGATTTTGGAGAATACCGCTTTACCGACATCGTACGTTACCCCGGCACGACGGACCTCATCCTGGTGGCACGTTCCGGCCGACTCTACCGGGTAAACACGGAAGGAGCCCCAGAAGTCACCCCCTTCATCGATCTTTCCGACCGTGTGCATGATGACTGGGAGCTTGGGATGTATGCCATCGCCTTCCACCCAGACTTTGCAAACAACCACTACTTCTACGTCCATTATTCGACGGTTGAAGGCGAGCAAAATTACTCCGTCATACGCCGCTATGAAATGGATCCGGATTCGCCCTCGGCAGGCGACCCGGATTCGGAATTTACGATTCTAAAGCAGACAGACGACATTCCCATGCACCAAGGCGGAGCCCTACGTTTTGGTCCAGATGATTATCTTTATTTTGCCGTGGGTGACGGAGGAGAGTGGTCTACCAGCACCCAAACTTTGGGAGAAGGCTTCTTTGGCGGTATTTTCCGGATTGATGTAGACGGCCGGCCTCTCAGCCTGCAGCCCAATCCCCACCCCGACAGTCCAGGCAACTATTGGATCCCCTCCGACAATCCTTTTGTTGGCGCCACGAGTTACTATGGGCAGACTTATGAGCCTGACGAAGTGCGCACGGAATATTACGCCTTGGGCCTACGCAACCCTTGGGGCATGGAGTTTGACTCCGAGACCGGGGAGCTTTGGATCGGCGAAGTTGGTGAGCTGGCTTTCGAGGAAATCGACAAGATAGAACCGGGCAAAAATTACGGCTGGCCCTTGTATGAAGGCTTTCTCTTCATGGACGGCTGGAAAGGCCTGTTCCCCTGGATCGACAACCTGGAGATGGAACCGCCGGTCTATGTCATGGGCCGGAAGCAATACTCCTTTCTCTCGATTACCGGCGGCTATGTCTACCATGGAGATGCGCTACCGGGGATCAAAGACACCTATCTCTTTGGCGTATTTGGCCCGAACGCGGTCTATTCGCTAAAGGAGATGGAAAACGGTCCCGCCGAGGTCAAGGAATTGGCTACCACCAACGATGCGCCTATTGCATTTGGCAAAGACCCAAGCAACGGCGACCCCCTCGTCTCCCTCCTGGACTCGCCGTTGAAACGGTTGGTGTATGTGACCAACGATGAAGGCGCAGAAGCACCTCCTGAAAACCTCTCTGAAACCGGTATCTTCTCTAATCTTCAAGCGCTGGAACCCGCCGACGGCGTGGTGGGCTACGAAGTAAACCAGCCTTTTTGGTCGGATTATGCACAAAAGCGGCGCTGGTTCAGCCTGCCTGACGGCACGCAGGCAACCGCCCACCCTGAAGAAGCGTGGGAGTCTCCGGAGGGAACAGTGTTTATCAAACACTTCTCCATGGAGCGGGTGCGAGGAAGGCCCCAAAGCCGCTTCCCCGTGGAAACGCGAGTCCTTGTCCACGGTAGTGAAGGCTACTACGGTCTCTCTTACCGCTGGAATGAAGAAGGGACTGACGCAACATTGGTCCCGCCGGAAGGCATGGAAGAGACGTTCCAGATCGAAACACCAGATGGCTCGGTTCAACAGACCTATATCATCCCAAGCCGGTCGCAATGCCTGCAATGCCACACCTCGAACAATGGGGCTCCCCTGAGCTTCAATACACGACAACTTCAGCGTACGGTGCTCAATCCAGATGGACAGCCGGTCTCGCAAATACAGCATCTCAGCGAATCGGGATACGTGGACAGTTCCCAGTTGAATACCGATAGCCCCATCGCGGCCGTGGCTGGCATAGACGATGTAGACGCAACCCCCTACTATCGACTTAAAAGCTATTGGGCAGTCAATTGCATGCAGTGCCATAGCCCTTCCGGAACCGTCAGTGACGGCTGGAATGCCAGTTGGAGCACGCCCCTCCGAGACAAGGACGTGATGATGGGCGAATTGCTAAACCCGCACGACACACAGCACACACATGTGCTCGTTCCCGGCGAGCCCGAGGCTTCTGAAATGGTGCGGCGCCTTGAGACGATGGAAGCCGGCCACATGCCTCCACTGGCAACCAGCGTCATCAATCGTCAAGGGTTGAACGTGCTACTTGAGTTTCTGGCGACAAACAAGTCGGAGAACGACGTCCTGATCTCTCACAATGTCCTCTACGCCCCAGCCAAAGGAGGCGAAGCAGCACTGCAAATAGAAGCACCAGATGATATCGTCTGGAGCGCGACGAACGATGCCGAGTGGGTTGCGTCCCCTCAACCGGGAACCAGTAGCGGCGACGGCTGGGTCCGCATGAACGCCTCTACGAACACGAGCCCCACCAACCGCAAGACAACGGTCGAAATCTCTCCTGGTGGCATGGTAGAATTGCGCCAACTGAGCATGACTCCGATCGAAAACACCTTCCCAGGTGCGGTTGAGCTCGATCATGGGTGGGTCGAATTACCGGCTCTAGGATCCGCTTATGCCTGGGACTGGCCTTGGATTTATCTACCCAACCACGAGTGGCTCTACGCAGAGGAAAACACCAGCTATCTATGGGACGAACACTATGGATGGCTGTGGACGAACCAAGAGATCTATCCCAACGTCTACCAATTCTCTGAACAACGCTGGCTTAGCTACGCTCCCGAGACGGGATACCCACGTTGGTTCTACGATTATGAGACTCAGAGCTGGATCAAAGATTGACGCGGGGAAAACTGCAGATGGTAAAGCGGTTGCAAAACGCTCAGATGAGGCGTGACTGCCCCCCCCATGAATCGGCCCGTTTCCTATAAGAATTTAGCCGAACATGATTCTGCCAAACGCATATTTCAAGCGGCCCGATTCAAGGGAAGATGCGCATCGGTAACGGTGCGCCTTTTTTTTCATCCACCGCGAGAAGAGGCCTCGGGTTCCGAAGCGGCCGCCTGAGCCCTTGCAATCCGCGAAATCGGTGGATGATAACCACTTCCCACCGGCGGCTTGATTTTCAGGCTTTCGCTTCGACGGCCGGCGGGGTAGGTTCGGCTTCGTGAGCTCTCCAGTCGCTTCCGGGAATCGCTTCTACTCAGACTTTGACTTCGCCACCTACGGGGACCGTCCTCAGCGCGCGGAGGACATGCGCCACCCATTTCAGGTGGACCGGGACCGCATCGTCTTTTCGACACCTTTCCGGCAGCTGCAGTCCAAGACGCAGGTGTTCCAGAGCGGCAAATACGACTTTTACCGCACGCGGCTGACCCACAGTATCGAGGTCTCGCGCATCGCGCGCTCCATCGCGGAATACTTGAACCGCCAGAGCCCGGAGCTGGCGCCGGACTACTATCTCGATCCGGATCTGGTGGAGGCGGTCGGCCTGGCGCACGACCTGGGGCACCCGCCCTTTGGGCACATTGGCGAGCGCATGCTCAACGATCTGATGCGCTCGCACGGGGGCTTCGAGGGCAACGCCCAAAGCCTGCGCATCCTCACCAGCAGCTTTTACGTGACCGGCAAGGACTGCAGGGGCATGGACCCTTCTCGCGCGTTGCTTGACGGGGTGCTGAAATACCAGCCGCTGCACTGCGAGGTGTGTCGACAGGAGGGCGAGACGCCCGACCACCACTTCCTCTACGACGAGCAGGCGAGCGCCCGGGCCTTTATCTGGGGGCGCGAGGTGAGCATCGACGAAGCCTGGCCGGGCAAATCCATCGAGTGCCAGATCATGGACTGGGCCGACGACGCCGCCTACTCCCTGCACGACATCGTGGATGGCATCCGCGCGCGCTTCATTACGCTCGAAAACCTCCACCGTTGGCGCGAGACCAAGGGTGACAGTCTGGGCGAACGCGAGAGCAAGCTGCTGGAGCGCCTGATGGAGTTGATCCGCGAGGAGCGCTTCGAGCCCTACTTCGAGGCGCGCCTCGGCCGCTTCATCCATGCCTGCAGCCTGCAGGAGGCCCCCTACTCCACCCTGGCGGACAAGACGGCCCGCCACCGCTACAAGCTCGTGGTGGAAGAGAAATACACCCGCGAATCAAAGCTCTACAAAAAGCTGGCCTACGAGCTGATCTTCCAGAGCGCCCCCATCCAGCAAATCGAATTCAAGGGCGGCCGGGTGCTGACGCGGCTGTTCAAGGCCTTCGAGCAGCACTACCTGGGACGTCCGCTGCAGCGCAGCCTGCGCATCCTGCCGGAGCCGATGCACAGCTGGGTCTCTCGCCTGGAGCAACCCCGCGAACGTCGCCGGCTGCTCTGCGACTATCTGGCGAGCCTCACCGATGCGTCTGCCGTGCGGCTTTACCAGCGACTCTACGACGCCGACTTCGGCTCGTTGGCCGATCTCGTGTAAGCCCGGCAACCCATCCACCGCCCAAGCAACTCTAGCCGAAGTGTCCGTTGCTGCCGCTGGCCTGGCCCTGCTGGGCATAGCGCTGCAGGATGGCCGCGAGGTTTTCCACCCGGACCGGCTTGGTGATAAAATCGTCCATGCCCGCATCCAGACACTCCCGCTGGTCCCTGGAAGAGGCCGCCGCCGTCATGGCGATGATCAACGGTTGCTGGTCGGGCGGCAGGTCGGCCCGGATCCGTCGCGTGGCTTCGATGCCGTCCATCTCCGGCATGTGCAAGTCCATCAGGACGAGGTCGTAGGGGCGTTGCTGCAAACAGGCCAGCGCCTGCACGCCGTTCTCCGCGATGTCGCTGCTCAGCCCCATGCGCTGCAAGATCAGGGAGGCGACACGCTGGTTCATCACGTTGTCTTCGACCAGCAAGACCTCCATCCCCCGGATGGTCTGGCCCATATCCTTGAGGCTGCGCGGCTCGTAGGGGATGTCGCTCTGGTAGCCGGAAGCGGCCTTCACGAGCGCCGTCAGCAGCTCCTCGCGCTTCGCCGGTTTCATCAGCATCTCGTTGATGTCCAACTCGGTCGCCCGGTGGCGGATCGCGGCTTCCGACAGGGAGCTGAGCAGGATGATGGGCATCGCCCACAGGCTGGGGATCTGCCGCAGGCGTTCGGACAGCTCCAGGCCGTCCATCTCCGGCATGTGGTAATCGATCAGAGCGATATCGGGTGATTCTTCACGCTCGAGCAGGTTGAGCGCCTGCCGTCCGTCCTCAGCCTCGAGCACGGGCATCTCCAATTGCTCGGCGTGGGTGCGCAGGATACGCCGGTTGCTCTCGTTGTCGTCCACAATCAACAGGCGCTTACCCGCGCAGATCGAGGTGTCGAGGGCGGGAGTCGTGCGCTGGTTGTCCTGCAGGCAATAAATCGTGAAGTAGAAGGTGGAGCCGTCCCCGAGGTCGCTGTTGACCCACATGTCGCCGTTCATCAGGGCGGCAAGCCGGCGACTGATCACCAGGCCCAGCCCGGACCCTCCGTAACGGCGCGTGTGCGAGCTGTCGGCTTGCGAAAAGGGTTTGAACAGGCGCTGCATGCGGTCCTGCGGGATGCCGATGCCGGTATCGCGTACGGACCACTTGAGCATCACCCCCTCGGCCGTCACCGTGTCGCAGGTCACTTCCACCACGATCTCGCCGTGCTCGGTAAATTTGAGTGCGTTGCCGATCAGATTGATCAGGATCTGGCGCAGACGGCCCGGATCGCCGATGAGGAATTGCGGCACCTCGGGGTGGCAATAGTGGACCAGTTCGAGATCCTTTTCCGCTGCGCTGGCCGCAAAGATCTCCATCACCTCTTCGAGCGTCTCCTGCAGGTCGAAGGGCACCTTCTCGACCTCCAGCATGCCCGATTCGATCTTGGAGAAGTCGAGGATGTCGTTGAGCACGCTGAGCAGGCTGTTGCTGCTGCTCATGATCGAGCGCAGGTAGTTGCGCTGCTCCAGAGTCAGCTCCGTATCGCCCAGGATGGTGGACATGCCGATGACGGCGTTGAGCGGCGTGCGGATCTCGTGGCTCATATTGGCCAGAAACTCGCTTTTGGCGTTGTTCGCGCGCTCGGCCTCCAGCGTGGCATGTTGGCTCTTGGTCAGCGCGGCGCTCAGGTCTTCGTTCAGGCGCTTCATCTCGTCCTGCTGACGCCGACGCGCGACGACCTGCCACACCAGCAGGCCCACGATCATACAGAGGGCACCGATCGCGACGACCGCGGAGATCAGCCACAGGTTGCGGCGGCGCAGGTCCGCCTCCGTCTGGGCGATCTGGGCCTGTTGCTGGGCCAGACGCGTTTCGCGCAACGCCTCGCGATGCTCATCCACCACGTTCTGGTAATCCGCCCGGATGGCCGAAAACTGCCGCTCGCTCTGATCCTGCAGATTGGCGATGCGAGACTCGGCGTAATGCCGGTAGTGATCGAGCGCCTGACCCGAATTTCCTAACGCCTCAAAAGCGTCGGCCAGCAACCGGTGCGCGCCATAGATCACCGTGTTGTCGTTCTGGGTACGGGCCAGGTTCAGGGCCGCGTCGGCATGGAGCCGTGCCAGCGAGTAATCGCCCATCGCAAAATAAGTGCGGGCGCGCTGGAGGTAGATGGCCGGAATGAGCGCGTTTTCGCCGCCCGAGCGTTCGAGACGACTCGCCACCTCAAACACGTCCAGCGCCTGCTCATAGCGATTGAGCATGAAGTAGAGTTTGCCCAACTCGAAGTGAATCCGGGCGGAGAGCGCCTTTTCGTCCTGCCCGTCCAACAGCTCGATCGCCCGCAGGTAGGCCTGCTCTGCATCGTTCATGCTGGCGACTTCGCGGCAATAGTTGGCGGACTGGGCGAGAATGCGCGCCTCGAGCACCACATCGCCGTGTTTCTGCGCCGCTTCCATCGCCTTGCCCAACTGCGCTTCCACCTTGTCGCGATCGCCCAAAGCGCGCGCCAGGTGCGCGATCTCGAGGCGCATGGCGGCCTCCATCTGCGGCTGGTTGCGCAACGCGGCCAGCTTGGCGGCCTCCTCGTAGGCGTTCAGGGCCAACTCGGTGTCCTGTTGACGCGCGAGCAAGTCGGCCCGCAGGCGCAACGCCGAGAGGCGTACATCACCGGTCAGTCCAGGCTCGTCGAGGCCCTCTTCGAGGATCAACAAGGCAGACGAAGGATCCCGCACCGCTTCGACGCGGGCTTCGCGCAGCCAATCCGGCTGATTGTCGGGCGAAATCAGCTCGTAATCCGCAGGCGCGGCAGCCTCCGACAAAAACGCCTCGGTCACGGAGTCGTCCGCCGCGCTTACGCTGCATACGGCCAGCGCGAACAGGCCGCATCGGCGAAGGTATCCCTTTTTCCACAGCATGGTCCGTCGTAAAACTGCGGCTACAAGCACACAAAAAGAAGCCTGCACTTAATCTCATGAAACCAAGAAGGTCCACGAAAAAGCGTAGCCAGCCGGCCCCAGTGAATCTACCATCTGCGGCGCCCAAAGCACACGATCTCACCCCGACCAGAGCGGAGACTTGCCAAACAGCGCCGGGGCCTCAGATACTCCCGCCGCCTTGGACACCTCACTCTTTGACTACGAGCTACCTCCGGAAGCCATCGCCCAGGCACCAGCGGCCCAGCGAGACGCCTCGCGCTTGCTGGTGGTAGACCGTGCGCGCCGCACTCACAGCCACCGTTACTTCTACGAGCTGCCGGAGCTGCTCCCGCCCGGCACCCGCTTTTTCCGCAACAATGTGAGCGTGTTGCCCGCCCGCCTGCAGGCCCAACGGCCCACTGGCGGGGCGGTCGAATGCCTGTTGCTGCGCCCCGCCGTCGACCAGCGTGAGTGGTGGTGTCTGCTCAAGCCCGGGCGACGCCTGCCCATCGGAGCCCACTTCGGCCTGCCAGACCTCTTCGACGCCGAAGTGTGCGAGAAAGACGAGCAAGGGCGGGCACGCGTGCGCTTCGAGCTGTCCGCGGGCGATTCCGTCGTAGACCTCGCGCACCGGATCGGCGAACTGCCCCTGCCCCACTATATCGAGCGCCCCAAGGGCAACGCACCGGAAGATCGCCAGCGTTATCAGACGGTCTTTGCCGACCCCACGCATCCCAACGCCGTCGCTGCCCCCACCGCCGGCCTGCACTTTACGCCGGAGCTGCTGGAGAAGCTTCAGGCGGAGGGCCATGCGTTTCACGACCTGCGCCTCGAAGTCGGCCTCGGCACCTTTCGCCCCGTCAAAACAGAGCGAATCGAAGACCACCCGATGCACAGCGAGACCTACCACTTGAGCCCCGACACGCGCGCGGCCCTGCACGCGCCGGATGGTCGCCTCAAGCTGGCCGTCGGCACCACATCGCTGCGCGCGATCGAAGACTATTTCCGCCGCGGCGGAACCGACGATGTCGACCTCATGCAGGCCTTTACCGGCGAGGCCGACATCTTTATCTATCCGCCCGAACCGGCGTTCCACGTCGATGGGCTCATCACCAATTTCCACCTGCCGCGCTCGACGCTGATGTGCCTCGTCTCGGCCATCCTCACCCCCGGCTCGACCGACGGGATCGAATGGTTGAAGGCGCTGTATCGCGACGCACTGGAGCACGGCTACCGCTTCTACAGCTACGGCGACGCCATGTTGATCCTCTAACCCCGCTATGGCCGGTCCTGCACCAACGCCCGATTTTCGCGAACTGGTAGCCGCACACTACCAGAACCTCTATCGCTTTGCCCTCAGCCTCGCGCGCAATCCGGACGACGCGGCCGATCTGGTGCAGCAGACCTTCCTGCGTTGGGCGAAAAAGGGCCATACGCTGCGCGATACCGGCAAGGTCAAGTCCTGGCTCTTCACGACGCTCTACCGCGAGTTTTTGCGCATCCACCGCAAAGGCAAGCAGACCACCGCGATGGAACCCGAGATCCTCGAACTCGAGACCCCGCCGGTCGAAGCCGATGTGGCCCAGCGCTACGACTCTCGTGCGGCGGTGGAGGCACTGGAAGCCGTAGATGAGGTCTACCGCGCGCCGTTGAGCCTCTTTTACCTCGAAGATCTCTCCTACAAGGAGATCGCCGAAGTCCTGGATGTGCCGATCGGGACCGTTATGTCGCGCTTGTCCCGTGGGAAGGCACAACTGAAAAAGATTCTGACCGAAAGGGAGAAATAATTCCCGCCCCCGGGTCTCCTATTCACGACTACTGCAATGGAAAGAGACGACAGCCGCCCATGGAACCGCATCTACCGGCCCGAGCTCGACCCCGGCCTGCCGGAGTTGGAGCCGCTGCGTGCCCAGCGTGAACGGGATCCCGATCTGCAACAGGAGGCCGCCCGGGAAGCCGCCTTCGACGACGCCTTTGCCGCTCACCTGCGCGCCACACCCGTGCCGCCAGACCTGGAGGCGCGCCTGCTCGCGCAAGGGGCAACCGACGACGATACTGAAGCGGCGGGCCCCCACCGTGGGCCGCTCTGGTGGATCCATCCTGCCCTGTTCGGCGCCGCGGCCGCCGCGATCCTCTTTCTCATCATCGGTTACACCTTTTTCTTCCCGCCCAACGGCTTCAACAGCCTGCCGCCGGAAGTCCAGGAGCTGGTGGCCGCGATGGAGGCCCGCAGCGATGACTCTCCCGGGCGCATTGCCGGCAACGACTATCAGCAGTTCGTGAGCTTCCTGCAGGCGCACCAGAGCCCCACTCCGGAGACCCTCCCTCAGGCGCTCGACAAGGATATGAGCGTGGCCTGTGAGAGCTTTGAGATCAACGGCATCGGCACGGGACTCGTCTGCTTCAAGCAAGGCAGCGACGTTTACCACCTGTTCACGCTCAACCGACAGGATCTGCCGGAGCTGAAGGATCTGCCTGCCCCCAAAATGACGCACATCGACGACCATTGCTGCGCCATCTGGACCACCGACGATCAAGTCTATGTGCTGACCAGCAAGGCAAAGGAGAAAAATGTCAGGAAGGTACTTTCCATCTGACGGCTTTGCAGTATGGTTGCCTTGATATGAAGATAAAAACGTCGTCTCTCAAATGGTTGTCCCTCCTCGCCCTGGTCCCTGCGGTCACGGCGGAAACTATCGTCTACAAGGTAGACCCCGTGCACTCGGGCGTAGAGTTCAAGATCCGGCACTTCCTCAGCAAGGTGCCCGGCACTTTCAACAATTTCAGCGGCGAGATCCACTACGACAAGGATCACCCGGAGAAGAGCAAGGCGAAGGGCGAAGTCAAAATCGCCTCGGTGGATACGAACAGCGAGAAGCGGGATTCCCACCTCAAGGGCGACGACTTCTTCACCGCCAGCCAATATCCGGTCATGACTTTCGAGTCCACCCAATGGGAAAAAGTGGACGACGATGAGTTCGAGGTGACGGGCGACCTCACCATGGCGGGCCAGACCCACCCGGTGACGTTCGACCTCGAGTTTATCGGTGAAATGGAAAAGCCCGACGGCTCTGTCATCTCGGGCTGGCATGGCACCACCACGATCGACCGCACCAAGTGGGGCGTCTCCTACGGGACGCCGGCTGTGGGCGAAGAGGTCGAAATCGAGCTGAACATCGAGGCTCCGCGCCAATAGCAGGCGACGCCCTTTTGATCTAGAAAAACGGCCTCCATCCGCTCCGGGTGGAGGCTTTTTTATGGTGACTGCACGGCACTCAAGTCCCGCGTCTCATGCACCGGGATCTGTCGGCGAAACCACGTGCGCTGCTTCCGGATCAATTGATCGGTGTGCACGCTGATCAGCTCCGCCAGGTCTTCAACGCTGCCCCCTTGCCGCAGGTAGGCGATCGTCTCGCGGTAGCCGATGGCGCCTGCCGCGCTCGGGTTCCGATCCAGGCCGTCGTCGAGCAGCCGCTTCACTTCGTCGATCAGGCCGGCATCGAGCATCTGTTGCACGCGCAGCCGCACGCGTTGCCTGAGTTCATCGGCATCGCGCGTGAGCAGGATTACATGCTTTTCCCAATCGGCAAACGGCTTGGGCAAGGCGGCAAATTCGCGCTGGAGTTGCGAGACGGTTTTGCCGCTGGCCAGGCAACGTATCAGCGCTTTCTCGACACGACGGGGATTCTGGATGTCCAGGCTGCCGGTGCCGTCGGGGCTCAGATGCCGTAGTTCTTCCACCATGCCCTCCAAACCGTGCGAGCCCTTGATAGCGGCGACTTGAGCCTCGATCTCAGGCGAAATGTGGAGTTTATCCACAACGGGCTCGAAAAAGGATTTAAGATAAAATCCACTACCGCCGGTGACGAGCAGGTTACGCTTACGTTTTTTCGCTGCCTCCACCACGTCTGCCGCGTATCGTGCGTATTGCCCTACCGAACAGGGCTCTGACGGTGCATTTAGATCGATCCCGTAGTGCGGGACACGTGCCTGTTCCGCGGCAGAAGGCTTGGCCGTGCCGATATCCATCCCCCTGTAAACGCATAATGAATCGCAACTTAGGATATCTGCATCGTGGTCCTCGGCCCATTTCAGCGCGAGTTCCGTCTTGCCGACTGCGGATGGCCCGACTAGGAAGACTAATCGTTGAGAAGCCATAGAAGGAGTTGCTTCGTTTCGTAACACGTCGCGCCTATTAAATAGAGCTCGGCATTGATGCGACAAGCCTTCCGGGGACTTATTCACGACTTATTCACAATCTGCTGACAAGGTAATCCTGACCTCTCTCTACCGTGCGACTCGCTTTGGTGACCGAAACCTTCCCTCCCGAGATCAACGGGGTCTCCATGACCCTCAGCCGCCTGGTGGGCGGGTTGATCCGTCGCGGCCACCAAGTACAGGTCATCGCGCCCTGGCGGCGTGACCGGCGGGACAACCTGATGCCGGGCTGTGAACTGATCAGCGTGCCGGGCCTGCCCATCCCCCGCTACGAGGATCTGCGCTTCGGCCTGCCCCTGCCCGGCATCATGAACAAGCACTGGCGCAAGCAGCGCCCCGACCTGGTACACATCGCGACCGAAGGCCCTTTGGGCTGGGCCGCCAGCCGCGCCTGCCGCGGGCTCAAGATCCCGCTGGTCACGAGCTTCCACACCAATTTCCCCAGCTACGGGCGCTTTTACGGCTACGGGGGCGTGACCAAGGCGGTGCTGACCTACATGCGCCGTTTTCACCGCGACGCCGAGGTGACCTTCGTGCCGAGCGACGACACCCTCCAACGCCTCGCTAAAGCCGGCTTCGACCACCTCGACATCCTGGGACGCGGCGTCGATACCGACCTCTTCAGCCCGGCGCGGCGCAGTGAGGAATTGCGTGCCAGCTGGGGTGCCACGCCGGAAACGCCCGTGGGCCTCTACGTCGGTCGCGTGGCGGGGGAGAAGAACCTGCCCTTGACCGTGCAGGCCTGGCAGGAAATGAAGAAGCAACTGCCCGACATGAAGCTGGTCGTGGTCGGCGACGGCCCGGAACGCCCCCGCCTGGCCCAGGAATATCCGGAGATCATCTTCGCCGGCATGCGACAGGGCGAAGATCTGGCCCAGCACTACGCCAGCGGCGACGTGTTTCTCTTTGGCAGCGTCACGGAAACGTTCGGCAATGTCGTGACCGAGGCCATGGCCAGCGGGCTGCTCGTTCTGGCTTACGACTATGCAGCCCCCCAGCGCTTCATCCGCGACGGGCAAAATGGGCGCCTCTCCCCGCTGCATGACGAAGCCGCCTACCTCGAAGCCGCCCGCCAGCTGGCGGGCGACCAGACGAGCTGGCCGCGCCAACGCGAAATGGCGCGCGAGGCGATGCTTTCGGTCTCCTGGGAAGCAGTGCTCGACAAGTTTGAGCAGCGGCTGCAAGGTGTTCTTCTCTCTGATCCTGTCCTACAGCCTGCCTCATGACCAAAAAACCGAAAAAGGCGGTCCTTTGCTTCAAGACCATCGTCATCTCGGACGTTCACCTCGGCGCACCGGATTGCCAGATCGACAAGGTTAACTTTTTCCTCAAGCACACCCACAGCGAAAAACTGATCCTCAACGGCGACATCATCGACGGGTGGTCGCTCGCGCGTCAGGGTGGCTGGACCAAGAAGCACACGCGCTTCATCCGGCTGGTGCTGAAGAAGATGGAAAAGAAAAACGTCAACGTGATCTACCTGCGCGGCAATCACGACGACATTCTCGACCGCTTCCTGCCGCTCGAGTTCGGGCGCATGCAGGTGACGGACCGCTACATCCACGAGTCCCCCACCGGGCGTTACCTCGTGGTGCACGGCGACGTCTTCGATGCCGTGACGCAGCACAGCAAGCTGATCGCCATCGTGGGCGATATCGGCTACCAGACGCTGCTGAAAGTCAACCGCCTCTACAACAAGTATCGGGCGTGGCGCGGCAAGGGCTACTTTTCGCTCAGCAAGGCAATCAAGGCCCGGACGAAGAAGGTGGTCAATTACATCAGCCGCTTCGAGGAAAACGTCGAGGAGTTTACGCTCAAGCACGATTGCAACGGTTTTATCTGTGGGCACATCCACACGCCCGCCGACAAGACGGTGGGCGAGGTGCACTACCTCAACTCCGGCGACTGGGTGGAAAGCAATACGGCCCTCGTCGAGTATGCAGATGGTCGCTGGGAGATCCTGACGTATGAGGACTTTGTCGTGCGCCTGGCCGAAGAGGAACGCCGCCTCGCCGCCGAGGCCTACGGCGAACCCCCGCTCGACGAAGATGTCGACGACGACGGCGAAAATCTGGACCAGCCGGTAGCCTAAGTCAGTGTGACTATGCATTTCGAATTTACGGATTTGACTTACTAGGCCCAACGCTTCAGAAGAAGGCCGATGAGATGGTACTCAGCTCTCGCCTTCTTTCTGCTCTCAACTGCTGCAGCGGCCTCTACGCGGATCAATTTCGACGAAACTGCGATGATCCAACAGTCCACGGACATGGAGACGTGGACGGATATCGGCGTAAACAACTATGTCGACGTTCCTGATAACGTCGATAAGGTTTTCTATCGGCAAATCATCCAGATAGAAGCCCCCACCCCGGAAAGGCCCAACATCGTTTTTATCCTGACGGACGACATGCGGTTCGACCAGTATGGCGCATTCGGCGGTGGGCACCCCTTCATGGAGACGCCCAGCCTCGACCGCCTGGCGACCGAAGGCGTCAACTTTACCCGCACCTACGTCACGACCCCGCTCTGCGCTCCCAGCCGCAGCAGCCTGTTTACCGGTCGGCTGCCTTCGCGGCACGGCATTCGCAACCACAACGGCTCCGTTCGTGGCGCCAACGAAATGCCGAACGGCCCCTTCCTGCTGAAGGACATGAAGGATGCCGGCTACCACACCGCCTTTTTCGGCAAGTGGTTTAACGGCAAGAACTTCTTCGGACGCGTCGGGGCGGACGAATGGATCGGAATGGGCCAGGCCTACAAACCGGCCGACGTACCGTGGTCCGGCCCCGAATATTGGGAATGGCTCACCGAAAACGTCTATACCAACATGAGCTACCACAAGAAGTGGGGCGGACGAGACCATTCACGCCAAGGCTACTCGACCGACATCTTGCGTGACTACACGCTGGACTTCATCCGCGAGCGCGAGAGCGCGACGGATGGCAAGCCCTACTTCGTCTTCCTGTCCTTCCTGAATCCGCACAACCCCTTCAAACCCGCCGAAGTCAACCGGGATCGCTATGCCGACCAAACGATTCCCAATTATCCGAACATGGAAACGATGGCGCACTCCAACGACTACGTGAAGCAGTGCGAGATGCTGCTGTCAGTCGACGAGGCGGTCCGGCAGATCCTGGGAGCGATCGACGATAATACCATCATCGTCTTCAGCTCGGACAACGGCTATTGCCACGGGGAGCATAACTGGGCCGGCAAGAACATCCCCTGGGAAGAATCGGTCGGCGTGCCACTATTCTGGTATGACCCCAATTATGTGGCACCTCGCCAATCCGATGAGGTCGTCGCCTTGCTCGACGTTTATCAGTCTTTCCTCGATCTGGCTGGCGCACAGCCGGAGAACGATGGATTCGAGTATTCGACCTCCCTCCTGCCCACGGTCTACCAGCAGCAACCGCACCGCGACGAAATGATGGTGATGCACTACAACAGCGTCGATCCGACCAAGATGAACTTCGCCCAGATCATCACCCGCGATTACACCTACTGGGAGTTCCGCAACGGCTCCAAGTCGCTCTACTCCTACGACGATCCCTATCAGCTCAACAACCTGATCAATGAGCCCGCGTTCGACAACGTAGAGGCCGACATGAAGCTGCGGCTGGATACGGAGCTCGGTCGTGAAGGCGCTACCGTAACGGGTAACAATCCAATGCCGCCGGACTGGGACGACCGCTCCTGGCTCCTCGTTCCTTAAAGGGCGCCCCCTCCTGCCAGCTCTAGGCTCGTTCGTGCTTGAGCTGGCGGCCCATCAGGGCAGGGATCGCCTCGCGCAGGCTGCGCCCCTCGAAGAGGATCTGGTAGATCTGCTCGAGGATGGGCGCATCGATCCCCTTTTCCCGACAAATAGCGCGGAAGCAGCCCGTCGTGCGGTAGCCCTCGACGGTCATGCCTTCCAGTAGCGCTTCCACCGCCTCGCCCTGGGCAAAACGCGCCCCAAACTGGCGGTTGCGACTTTCCTCGCCGTTGCAGGTCAGGATCAAGTCACCGAAGCCGGACAAGCCGTAGAAAGTCTCGCGAGTGCCGCCAAGCGTTTCACCCAGCCGCACCATCTCATGCAGTGCGCGGGTCAGCAAAGCAGCCTTGGTGTTGTCGCGCAGCCCGAGCCCGTCGCACATGCCAACGGCGATGGCGTAGACGTTTTTCAGGCAGCCTCCCAGCTCGATCCCGCGCAGGTCCTCGCTGGTATAGACGCGAAACGCCTCCCCGCTGAGGGCCTGCTGCAGCAGCTGGTTTTTCTCCGTCGGCAGGTTGGTGCTCAAAACGACGGCCGTCGGCTGGCTCCCCGCCACCTGACTGGCAAAGCTGGGCCCGGAAAGCGCACCGTAAGCCAGGTCGGGGAACTCTTGCGCCACGACTTCGGTCGGCAGCAGGTTGGTCCCCTCCTCCAATCCTTTGCAAAGGGTGATGACGGCTTCGAGTGCCTGCGCCTGGTGCATTTGGGCTTTCACCGCGCGGCAGGCGTCGCGCAGATAACGGGAGGGGCAGGCCAGCAGCAGCACCTCCGCCTCCATCAGGGCCGGCGCGAGCTCCATGCCCAACTGCAGGTCCATCGGCAGTTCGAATCCGTCAAGGTGGCGCCGGTTGACGCGGCTGGTGGCGACTTCCAACGCATGGTCCAGCTGTCGGGGCACCAAAGTGACGGTGTGATTTTCGCGCACGAGGTGCAGGGCCAAGGCCGTGCCCCAGGCGCCGGCGGGGTAGATACAAAAATTCATAAGCGTTCTGCCAACAGGGTTGGGCTAAAGGTAAAACGCCTCAATACCCCTGCAATGCAAATCTGATTTGCAACCCGCCGAACGGCTCTTGATCATACGCCATGCTCCAGCGTTTCTTCTTGTGGTGGGCGCATCGCCGCGAAGCCAAGTTGCGCTATAAATTGCCGCCCCACCGCAACCAGCGGCCCTTTTCCTCCAGCGTTTTCGTGCGCGAAAACACCTCACGTTTCGGCAGCCGCCAACACAACGTCTTTGAGCGTATGCGGGCCCGCCGCCGCATGTTCTGGCGCACCCTCGGCTTTGCCGGGCTCGCCTTTCTCGGCTGGGTCTTGTGGGAAAGCTTCGCCGGGTTGGGACTTTTTTAGGCAAACGTTGCTGGACATCCACGCCTTAAAGCGTTTGGAATAGGGTTATGTCTCCCCTGCTCCTGCGTTCCCCACGGTCTTCTTTCCTGCTTCAACACTCCGCCTTCTCCGTTCTCCTCCTGCTCCTCGCGCTCGCTGCCGGCCTACAAGGCGCGTGGATCGACGCCACCGAGGAAGAACTCGCGGATACCCAGCCCCAGGTCGATCCCAACGCCGGCGCCGAATACCTGCGGCAAACGATCGAAATCGACGATATCGACCGTCTTTCCGCCAGCGTTCACCACTACGAACGCCTGAAGATCTACACCCAAGCGGCCGCCGAAAGACTGGAGCGACGCCACTTTACGAAACGCTACGACGAGGAATCGGTGCAGATGCGCGTAACCACCCCCGATGGCATCGCCCGCACCCTGCGCGCAGAAGCAGCCTCAGGTGACAATGGACTCCCCGGCGAGATGCAGCGCGCAGGCGCCGCGCTTTACTTTGAGACCTCTTCCGTCGAACCGGGCTCCGTGGTCGAGATCGAGCACGTCACGCGTTCGCGCGGGGGCTACGCCTACGACTTCATCATGGCGCTGGGCGCACAATTCCCGATTCGCGAGCTGGATTTCCGCTTTCGCCCCGCCCCCAAACTCCGGCTTCGGTGGGTGGTCGGCAACGCGACCTACGAGGAGAACCCGATGTCGTTCGAAGGCAGCTATCAGGAGCTGGTGTTCCACAATCTGGCTGCCGTCGAAGAAGAGCCATATCGGCCTCCCTATTACGAAGTCAGCCCCTGGATCATGCTCTCGTATCTGGAGTGGAACGAAGATGACGACCCGAGCCCTGAGCGCTACTGGCGGGGCGAATCGCGCCGGTTGGCGGGCGAAAACAAGCGCTGGATCGAGGGCGGCGACCACCACGTCGAAGAGACCTGCGAGCAACTGACGGCAGGTGTGACCGACGATTGGGAACGCCTGCAACGGCTCTATGCCTACTGCCAGAGCGATGTGCTCAACCTTTCACCGCTGGACCGCCCCCAAAGCATGGAAACGCGTAAGTGGGCCGCCGATCCCGGCAAGACGATCAAGGAAGGCCAAGGCCTCTCGATCGACATCAATACCTTGTTCGCCTCGCTCGCGGAAGCCGCCGGCTACGAGGTGCAACTCGTGCAGGTTTCCGACGGTCGCAAGCTTGCCTACCACCCGCAGGTGCGGGCAGCCTTCTCCTTCCCGCGCTACCTCATCGGCGTCAAGCTGGACGAAAACTGGCGCTTCTTCGATCCCGCCGATCCCTACCTGCCCTGCGGTGTCATCAACTGGTGGAATACCGGCGTGCCGGCGCTCTTTCCCGACCGCAAGGATGCAGACATCCACCTGCTGCAAAACACGGCAGAACCCCTCACCACTACGACGCGGGTGGCCGATTTCGAGCTGCAGGAAGATGGCGACCTCGTGGGACTCGCCCAGGTCGCCCTCATCGGGCAAACCGCGCTCGAGGTCCGACGCAAATACCCGAAGATGACGCAACACCGCGATCGCTGGTTGCGGCAGTATCTGCTGCCCAAGGACGTTCAATACAAACTCGAAGGCGAAGTGGAGGTCATCAACCTCACGGCAGTAGAAAAGCCGTTGATCCTCAAAGCTCAGCTGACGGTTCACCGGTTTGCCCCGACCGCGGGTTCGACCCTCAAGCTCACGCCCTCCTACACCCACGCGACCGAGCCCTCGATGTTTACCGCGGAAGAACGTCAAACCGACGTCGTCTTCCACTACCCGTGGAAAGAAGCGGAGCAAATCACCATCAAACTGCCCGAAGGCGCCGAATGGGTCGAGCGCTCGCAGCCGCAATCGATCGTCGATCACGAAAAAATGACCCACAAGGCTGCGCTCTTTTACGATGAGGAAACCAATACCCTCACCTACCGCCGTCTCTTACGCTGCGAGCTGGGCCGGATGCGCCAGGAAGGCTATGCGTCGCTCAAGCAGCTCTTTGATGCCATTCACACCCAGGATCAGCATCAGGTAACGATCCAGCTTTAGGACACACAGACCCAGATATACAGACACGCAGATACAGACACTCGGTGGGCCAGGCTTTCAAAACGAAGCTTGGCCCGCTTTTTTTGCGCGCCCGCGGAGCCCCAGGCGAGGCCCCCGAAGACAAAAAAAGCCCCCGACCTGTAGCAGGCGGAGGGCTTTCCCATACGGTATGAACGTTTTCTCAAGGGAGCGGGTCTAGAGCGCCGTCTGGGCCCAGCTCAAAGCCTTTGCCCGCTGATCGAGCGGGAAGTAACGCACTTCGGCCTTCGTGAAGGGCTTCATCAGTTGCGTCATCTTTTCTTCCCACTCCTGCTCGCCCACCAGGGCGATTTTCTGGAAATCGTTGGCGTGCTTGAGGTCGAATTTTGCATCTTGCAGGATGCCCTTGGCCGTCCAGCCTTCAAAATCCACCATCTCCCAGAAGAGGCGAATCTTGCCGTGAGCGGCGATGCGCTCCTCCAGCAGCGTGACAATGGCCTGGTAGTCGGCGTCGTCGAGCTTTCCGCTCAGGCGAAGGCAAACAAGGCTATCGTGAGATTCGGGTAAGATTTGGTACATGACTTCTCGTTCTTGGGTGGGGTTGTGTGCGGGACCGGCGGGCCCTTACGGCGGTCGGCCGTCCGCTTGCTTAACCCCTGCTTCAATAGCATCAGCCACACCAGATTGAACGAGCGGGCGGGCTGAAGACCCCAACCGGCCCTACACGCCGATCTCGGCCGCGGCCCAGTCGATCACGGCGTTGGCAAAGATAATCAGCGTTATACCGGTCACCACCGCCTTGGTGGCCGCGCGGCCCACAGAGTCCGCCCCGGAGCCGGTCTGCAGCCCGCGCAAACAGCCGGAAAAGGCCACGAGCAGGCCGAACACCAGGCCCTTGAACAAGCCCAGGTAGACGTCGATGCTGCTGACCACATTGTCCATCTCGACCACGAAGACCTCGTGCGGCACGCGCATCATCAGCGTCGCCACGAGGTAGCCGCCGAGGATGCCCACCAGATTGGCGTAGATCGTAAGCAGCGGCATCATGATCCCCAGGGCCAGCAGGCGCGGCAGGACGATGAAGTCCATCGGGCTGATCCCAAAGGTCACCAACGCGTCGATCTCTTCATTAACCTTCATGCTACCGATCTGCGCCGCAAAGGCCGCCCCGGTGCGCCCGGCCATGATCACGCCCGTCATCACCGCCCCCATCTCGCGCAGCATGCCGTAGCCGACGAGGTAGGACACCGCAAACTCCGCGCTGAACTGCTTCAGCACCACCGAGCCGAGAAACGCGATGATCAGGCCGACCAGGAAGCTGATGAGCGACACAATGGGCAGCGACGCCGCACTCGTATCCTGCAGGATCACAAAAAAGTCCTGCCAGCGGATCCGGGCCCGACCGGTCACGAACTTCACGAAGCTCATCGACGCGCGTCCGACGAAGGCAAAGATCTCCAGCAGCCCGGCGTAGCGCTCCAGCCCCCAGCGCCCGAGGTCGCTCAGCCACCCGCCTTCGTCTTCTAGGCCATCCGCCTCTGTCTTTTCGGAAGCCTGGGCCAGCTTCAGCAGCTTGCAGACTTCGTCGGGCAAGGACGAGCGATCGATCTCCCAACCCTCGGCCTCCGCGGCGTCGATCAGGGCAAACAGCTGCGCCACCAGCCGGGAATCGAACCGCTCCACCGCACTCAAGTCGAAAATCAGGCGCTGGCGACCGCTCCAGCCGTCGATCTGGCGCTGGAAGGCCGGCAGCAGGTGGGGATCCTTCGGGCGAGGCGCATGCAGCGACCAGCGCCCACTCAGCCGTAACGCCAGGCCCTCTTCGCGCTGCTGCCATTCGGCCGCCGGTTGTTGCTCTGCTGCGATCCCTTGCTGCATCAGTCTTTACGTGCCCTGAAGGTTGCCGGAGAACCGCCCAAGGGCAAACGCAAACGGATGAACGGTCGCGCCGCAGGACCTTACTTCCGCGCCTCGATCAAGGCGGAGACCACATAATCCCCCGCCGTCCCGCTTTGCGACCACTGGTTGATCATGGCGCGCGTCTCCTCCTTGAGCTCGATCCGCACCTCGCTGAAACCGGCCTCCAGCAACATGCGCTTCGTCTCATCCACATGCGCGGCACCCGCCACGCAGGAGGTCAGCGCCTCGAAGTCCTTACGGATGTCGGCCGGGATCTCGCGCGTCGCCACAATGTCGGCCAGCGACAGGCGTCCGCCCGGCTTGAGCACGCGATGGGCTTCCCGAAAAACCGCCGGCTTGTCCGGCGAAAGGTTGATCACGCAGTTGGAGAGGATCGCGTCGACGATCCCGTCCGCCACCGGCAGCGCCTCGATTTCGCCCAAACGGAAGGCCACGTTGGAGTAACCGCCTTTCTCCGCGTTACGCCGCGCGGTGGAGATCATGTCCGGGGTCATATCTACGCCGATGACAAAGCCTGTCGGACCGACCTGACGCGCCGCCAGGAAGCAGTCGAAACCGCCGCCGCAACCGAGATCCAGCACCGTCTCGCCCGCCTCGAGCTGGGCCAGTGCCGTGGGGTTGCCGCAGCCGAGCCCCATTTCGGAGCCCTCGGGCACCTGCGCCAGGTCTTCCGGACTGTAGCCGATGTCGGCGGCGCGGGAAAATGCCTTGTTGCCGCCACAGCAAGTCGGCGCGCAACAGGCATCGGCCCCCTGTTCTCTGGCGATATTGCCGTAGCGCTCACGGACCGTGGCGCGGGTTTCGTCGTGGTGGATGATCTTGGATTCACTCATGGCTAAAATGCTTTGGGTTCACCCACGTAGACGGGACTCGCACGAAAAAAGACGCAGCCGACGCGTTTTCAGGCACAACAGGCCGGTGTGCGCGGCTCGCAGTCCACCACCCGACCAAAGGCATCCCGCTCAAAAACACAGCGCTGCTCCGCTCGCTCCAGCAAACGCTGCCGCCCGCGCTGGGCCCGACTCTTGATCGTCGAAAGCGGCATCGCCAGGCGACGGGCGATCTCCACCTGGCGTTCTCCATCGAGCAACGCAGCGACCACCTCTCGTTGCTCTTCCGGCAGCGCGCCGAGGTCCTCCCGCAACCGGTGCCCCAGTTCACGACGGAAGGCGGGTGCCGGCGACGGACACGCTTCAGCCGAGACCGCGGCGTCCACCGGTGTCGGCACCTCGCGCCGTTCCCGGCAATGGTCGGCAAACTGGCGCCGTGCGATCTGAAACAGCCAGGCCCGCGCCCGCGATGCTTCCGCCACGTCTTCACAACGCCGCCACGCCTTGATCAGGGTCTCCTGCGCCAAATCCTCGGCATCGGCCCACCCCGCGCGCCGGCGGAAATACGCCCGCAGCAGGCCGGGGCCTTCCTCCCGGAGAAACGTACAAACCGGAGAAACATCATGGGCGTCCATGGCTCCAAGCTAAGGCTCTGGCCGCAGGAGGCAAGCACGGCGGCTAGGCGGACCAGTCGGCAACCCCCGCCCCTTTTGCTCTTGTGCCGGGCCGTTCGGCGTCCGTTAATGGCGGATAATGAATCCTCTGCCCGCCGCCGTGCTCTTCGACCTCGACGGAACCCTGATCGACCACTTCCAGGTCATCTACCGCTGTTACTGCTACGCGCTCGAAAAGCTCGGCCTGCCTCGGGTGAGCTTTGAGCAGGTCAAGGCGGCCGTCGGCGGCTCCGTCAGCGTGACGATGGGCAAGCTGATCCCGGCGGAGTATGTGGACGAGGCCGTGCGGCTGTTCCGCGAGCGCTACGACGAGATCTGGAAGGAAGACATCATCGTGCTGCCGGGCGTGCGCGCCCTGGTCGAACACTTTCACGACAAAGGAGTGCTGCAAGGCATGCTGACCAACAAGGAGGGCAACAACGCCCGTCGGCTTGCCGCCGAAGTGGGCCTCGACGCCTACCTCGACCCGATCATCGGCACGCTCGATACCGAATACCGCAAGCCTCAACCCGAACTCGTCCAGTACACCCTGGAGCAGTTGGGCGCCACGGCCGACGAGACCGTCTTCATCGGCGACAGCCCATATGACTTCCAGACGGCCCGCAACGGCGGCCTGAAGTGCTATCTGGCGGCAACCGGCTCTCATACCGTCGAGCAGCTGCAGGCAGAGACCGAGGCCGACGGCATCTTTACGGATATGGTCGAGCTGGCCCGCGAAGTGTGGGGCATCGAACTGCCCGCCGAAGTCTCCGCCTGATCCCTTTGCGCGCCGTATGGAAACGCTGACCGGCATTCTCGAACGGTTTATCTTCTACAACGAAGAGAACCACTTCGCGATCGCCGAGCTGCGGCCCAGCGGCGAACGCCACCCCCTGACCATCCTCGGCAACCTGCCGGGTGTCCAGTGCGGCGAGACCCTGAAGCTGGAGGGTGACTGGATCACTCACCCGCAGCACGGCAAGCAGTTCAAGTTCAAGAGCTACCAGTCGCAGCTGCCCTCCAACGTGCAGGGCATCCGAAAATACCTTGGCAGCGGCCTGGTGCCCGGCATCGGCAAGGTCTACGCGGACAAGATCGTCGACCACTTTGGCGCCGACACCTTCAAGATCATCGAACACGACAGCGGTCGGTTACGCGAGGTGGCCGGCATCGGGCCCAAACGCGTGGGCGAGATCAAGGAAGCCTGGGACGCCCAGCGGGCGCAGCGCGAGGTGATGGTCTTTCTGCAGAGCTACGGGGTCGGCAATGCGCTGTGCCTAAAGCTGATCAAGCGCTACGGCACGCAGGCGGGCGACGTCATCCGCGCCAATCCCTACCAGGTCGCGCGCGAGGTCGACGGCATCGGCTTCCTCACCGCCGACCGAATCGCGCAGAACCTCGGTTTTGCCCTCGATGCGATGGCGCGCCTCGACGCCGGCATCCAACACGTGTTGAGCGAGGCCGAAGGCGAAGGCCATACGGCGTTGCCGGCCGAGACCCTGCGCGACAAGGCGACCGAGCTGCTCGGCGTAGCGCAGGACCTCATTGCCCAGCGCATCAACGACCGCATCGTGGCCAAGGAGCTGCACTACATCCGCGGCGACAACCTCGTGCAGTCCATCTACCTCGCCAAGGCCGAGGCGCGCCTGGGCGACGCGCTGACGGGACTGCTCGCCTCCCCCAGCGGCTGGCCGTCCCTGAAGGTCGAGGCGGCGATCGACTGGGCCCAGGAGCGCGCGGGCTTTACCTTTGCCTCGGAACAGGTGGATGCGTTGCGCACGTCCCTCACCTCCAAGGTCAGCGTGCTCACCGGTGGCCCCGGCACGGGCAAGACGACCATCCTGCGCGCGCTGGTCGAGATCCTGCGCGCCAAAAAGCTGCGCCTCAAGCTGGCCGCCCCGACCGGCCGCGCCGCGCAACGCCTCTCCGAGTCCGCCCGAATGCAGGCGGGCACGCTCCACCGCGTCCTGCAATTCGACGCGCAACAGGGCGGCTTCACCGTCAACGCCGAGCACCCGCTGGATGCCGACTGCGTGATCGTGGACGAGGCCAGCATGCTCGACACGCGCCTTGCCGCCGCCCTCTTTACCGCGCTGCCGCCGGAGTGCCACCTGTTGCTGGTCGGCGACGCCCAACAGCTGCCGAGCGTGGGCGCGGGCCAGGTGCTGGGCGACCTGATTGCCAGCCGCAAGGTGGCCGTCACCGAGCTGAAGCAGATTTTCCGGCAGGGCAAGGACAGCCCGATCGTCACCCTCGCCCACCAGATCATCCAGGGCCGGGCCGCCCCACCCGCTCCCCTGCGCACGCTGGAGCAGGTCGACCCGGCGGCGCTGGTGCAATTTGTCGTCGCGCCGGAGCCCGAAAGTTGCGGCGACGCGGTGGTGCACGTCGTGCGTCAGTTGCTGCCTCGCTGGGAGCCGCGCCTGAATCCGCTGATGGACATCCAGGTGCTCGCGCCCATGCACCGCGGCCCGGCCGGCATCGGCCTGCTCAACGAAAAGCTGCAGGCGGCCTGGCAGCGCCCGGGGCGTAACGAGATCAGCCTGGGCAGCACCGTCTTCCGCGAAGGCGACAAGGTGATCCAGAATCGCAACAATTACGACCTGCACATCTTCAACGGCGACCTCGGCCAGATCAAGGCGATCGACGCCGAGGAGGGCATGCTGCAGATCGACTTCGGCGACCGCCTGGTGGAGCTGAACAAGGGCGACCTGGGCGACTTGACCCTCGCTTACGCCATCAGCGTGCACAAGAGTCAGGGCAGCGAGTTTCCGGTCGTCGTCATCCCGCTGGTCAAGCAACACTTCATCCTGCTGCAGCGCAACCTGCTCTATACCGGCCTTACGCGCGGCAAGCGTCGCGTCATCCTCGTCGGCGACCCCAATGCCTACGCCATCGCGGTGCGCCGCGCCGAAGGGCTCCACCGCATCACCGGCCTGCCCGTCAAGCTGGCGGAGATCGGGGCGGCCAGGCCGGAGGAGACGTGACGCTTTACATGAGCCCCACCGTGTTTTACTATCACAGATACCGCTTCTTTTTCTTTTCCAGAGAAGAATCTCGCATCCACGTTCACGTAAGAGCACCTGATGGCGAAGCAAAATTCTGGCTAGAACCTGAAATCGAGCTCGCCAATAGTGCGGTCTGCGTCCAAAGGACCTAAAAGAAGTCCAAAATACGATCATCGAGAGGCAAGATGAAATCCGCGAGCATTGGAACCGCCACTTCGGACTGTGAGGTCGTCGACGTTTCCCCCTTCGGCCTTTGGATCTTGGTGGATGCGAAAGAATACTTTATGGATTACGCTCATTTCCCCTGGTTCAAGGAGGCTAGAGTCAAGGATGTCTTTGCGGTAGAAAGAGAGGGACCCCAACATCTTCGTTGGCCTGCCCTGGATGTGGATCTAACCTTGGATTCGATTGAAACGCCTGCGGCATACCCCTTGACCTACCGCTCTTAGTCCTAAACGTGCAAGCTGCACGCTGCTCTTGTAATCTACAGGTTCTGACGGCGTTAATCGTGAGGCGTTGGGTTAGCCCGCGTTGAGGTTGGTTCCTGTTGGCTCATTTATAAGGCCCCCTGCTGAACGCGTTGCCGCGTACGCAATCGCCTTGCTTTCAAGACTCAGGAGGCTTAGCTAAACATAGCTGTGAGGCGTTGGTTTTTAACAGCATCAGAAGGATGACGCCGCAGGTGCACCGCTTGCTAGTATCATCTGTAAGGCGTGAGCGTATCTTCACTTCAACCCCGCGCGCTGACGCCGCAACACCAACGTTTCTGCGCCTATGCGTTTCATACCGACGAAAGTACATGCGATCATCGATTACGTCCTCGGACTCCTTATGATCGCGCTCCCGTGGATCCTCGGATTCTCGGCCGGTGGGGCTGCGACTTGGGCGTTCGTCGCTCTTGGCGCCGTCGTTATCGTCTATAGTTTGCTGACCAACTACGAATATGGCGCAATGCGCGCGATCCCCATGCGCGTGCACGTGTGGCTCGATATCGTGGCGGGCCTGTTGCTCGCCATTGCTCCGTGGGCCTTCACCTTCGCGAGCACCGTGCTCTGGCCGCACGTGATCATTGGCGCCCTGCTGCTCCTGTTCGGCATCTTCTCCAAGACGGTGCCGACTCTCAAACCGGTTACTACCGGCACTCCCCATCACCCAGCTCCTCAACACTAAGGTAAAAGATTGGAGCCGCAACGAGCCGACGACTCACAAGGCGTTGCGACCTCCTGAGATCAGACTACTCTGACGGCTATGCAGACCGACCGGGACGTCCAACCAGCGTCCCGGTCCTATTTGGTGGCCAGGGTTTCCGCTTCTCCGGCGTGCTGCTGCAGTTGCTGCCAGGCCACCTCCGCCAGCTGGGCCGCCTCTTTGTCCGACAGGTGCACGGCCCGCGATGCCCGGTTGTCCGCCGGGATCTCACGCGGGTCCAGGTCGTAGATACGCCCCACGAAAAGCAGCGCGGCAAGATAGCCGCCGGCAGCGCTCTGGTGGTAAGCATGTTCGTCCCACATGGCCAGCGGGCCCTCCTCAACCTCCGTAGCCGGATTATCGGCCCACCCTTGCTCGACGGTCGCCACAAACGCCTCCCCCACCGGCACCACCCCGGCCAACCCAAATTGGTGTGCCACTGCCCGGTAGGAAGCAGCCAGCTCCGCCTGCATCGACTCGAGATCCGCAACCACCCCCTTCATGACCATATTGGGGCGCGCCCAGGTCTCGAACATCCAGATCTGCACTTCGGGGTTTTCCGCCGTCACCCGTTGCTGCAAGACGGCTACGCTCTCACGAAACGTGCGCCTTGGCTCCTCGTCGCCGTTCAGAACCATTGGCCCCACGCTCTGCTCCTGCAGGATCACGACATCCCAAGACCGTTGGGCCGATTTCGGCCAATACGCCACATGTTGGGCCAACGTGGCTGCGCCTTCCGCCAGCATGCTCACCTCCGGATCGTGACCTGCCTCACGGGCCAATGCACTAAACAGCTCCGGCACGCCGCCGTTATGCCGACCGTTTAGACTCTCCACTCGCGCGATACCGAAGCGCTTCGGCTTGAACGTAAAGCTGTTACCGACGAACAGGATGCGCTCGCCGCACAGGCTAACCGCAGAACCGGCCAATAGAACAAGCGAAACGGCGGTCTTCAAAAAACGGAAACGACTCATACGCGGGGTAAGACCATGTTCGGCCCGAGGAAAATGTCCACCCGCCGCAGCCGATATTCCGCCAACTTACCCCCGTGGATGGTTGAGGGCGTGGACTTTTTTCAGTTCGGCCATGCCGACGTGAGTGTAGACCTGCGTGGTCGCGAGGCTGGCGTGGCCCAGCATTTCCTGCACGGCCCGCAGGTCGGCGCCGCCGTTGAGCAGGTGCGTAGCGTAGGAGTGGCGCAGCTTGTGCGGCGACAGCTCCAGCGGCAGGTCGGCGAGCTTGAGGTAGAGCTTCATGCGCTTCTGCACCCAGTCGGGCTTCAATGGCTTGCCGGGCGCGCGGAAGAGGATCACGTCCTCATACTGGCGGTCTGTCGCAAATTCGTCCCGGAAGCGCGTGAGGCAACGCAGCGCGATCGGCCCGAGCGGACACAGGCGGTCCTTCTGCCCCTTGCCCCGGATGCGTGCCAGACCGCGCTGGAAGTCGACCTGCCCGTAGGTCAACGCGATCAATTCACTGATGCGCAGGCCGGCCCCGTAAAAGAGTTCGAAGATCGTCTGATCGCGGATCGCCTCAAAGCGGGTGGCCTCGCCCATCTCGAAGAGCTTCGCCGGCCCTTCCAGAAACTCCGCCATCTGCTTTTCCGTGCAAAAACGCGGCAGCGGCTGGCGGAACTTGGGCGCGCTGAGCCGATTGAACGGGTTGCGCTGCACCAAACGCCGGCGTCGCAGGTAATCGAAAAACGACCGCGCCGCCGATAACCGCAGGTGCAGGGTGCGCCGGGATAGCCCCGCGCGCTGCCGCTCCACGAGGTAGGACATGACGACGCGCTCGGGCACGTCTTCCAGCGGCCCTGCGTAGCCCTCCACCCGGATAAAGCCGAGGATGTCTCGCAGGGAGTGCGCGTAGTTGCGGACCGTGTAGCGCGAAGCCTGGCGCTCGTCTTCGAGGAACGCCAGGAACGCGGCAAGCCACTGCGCCTCCGGGAGTGCCGGAGTCGCGTCGCTTACTCCAGGCCGAGAATCTTCCGGCCCTCGGGGGAGATCATTTGCGGTGTCCACTGTGGGTCCCAGACAATGTCGACCTGCGCGCGCTCGACGGCCGGCAGCGATTCCAGCTTCATCTGCGCATCCTGGGCAATCGTCGGCCCCATGCCGCAGCCCGGTGCCGTCAGCGTCATCTTCACGCTCACGTCGTAGCGCTCCGGCGCAGTTTCTTCGTAGTGCAGGTCGTAAATCAGGCCGAGGTCCACGATGTTGACCGGGATTTCCGGGTCGAAGCACTGACGCAGGGAATCCCACAGTTGCTGCTCGCTGAACGGTTGGCCGCTCAAGTCGGTATCGCGCAGCTCTTGGCGCAACTGCGTGGCCAGCTCCGGCTCGAACGCGTCGAGATTGGCCGCGTCGATCCGGTAGAGACCGCCGTTGTCGCGCACCGTCACCGAGCCGCCAAGGGCCTGGGTGATGATGAGTTCGCTGCCCGCCGGCAACTCGATTTGCTCGCCACTGGGGATGCGTGTGGCGGGACAGTCTGCCCGCAGGTTGATACTCGTGACCTCCATGGTGACCTACGCTAAGCCCGCGCCGGCGTTAATCAACGAAAACCCAATTGGGTTCGATCGCATAAACGCCCATCGGATCGTTCAATTGGCTGAGCAACCGATAGGTCTCTTTCAGCTGACGCACCTGCTGGCTCATGGGATCGTTACCCTTCAGCCAGGGTTGCAAGGCCGTGGAGGCCGCCGCACGCCCCACCCCCGGCTCCTGCTGCTGACCGAAGCTCTGCTCCAGCCACGTCTCGAAGGTCACGCGCTCGGGGTATTGGCGGATGCTGTAATCGCTCATATCCGCCTGCTTGGCGGCATAGGCCACGGCGTCTTCCAGGCCGCCCAACTGGTCGACCAGGCCGATGTCGATCGCACTGCGGCCCGACCAGACCCGCCCCTGCGCGATCTCATTGACGCGTTCGCGCGGCATGTCGCGACCCTCGGAGACGCGGGTGAGGAAGTCCTGGTAAATCTTGTCGACCGTCTTTTGCAGCATGTCCATCTCCTCTTCGTCGCGCGGACGGCTGATCGAGTAGAGGTCGGCAAAGCGCGAGGTGCGCACGCCCTCGAAATTGACCTGCTGGTCCTGGGCCAGACCCTGCACGTTGGGGATCATCGAGATGACGCCAATGGAGCCCGTGATGGTCGTCGGCTCGGCAAAAATCGTATCGGCCATGGAGCTGATCCAGTAGCCGCCACTGGCCGCGAGACCGCCCATCGAGACGACCACCGGCTTCACGTCGGCCGTCAGGCGCAGCTCGCGCAGGATCTTCTCGGATGCCGTCGCGCTGCCGCCCGGGCTGTTGACGCGCATCACCACGGCCTTCACGAATGGGTCGAGCCGCGCATCGCGGAGGTATTGCACCATCGTATCGGCGCCCACTTCGCCCACCACGCCGGGGCCTTCCACGATCACGCCCTCGGCGTAAACGATCGCCACCCGATCACTGCCAAAGGGCATGGCGTGGCCGATCCCGCCGTTGATGTCGCTTACATAGTCGAGCATGTTGATCTGGCGAAAACCCATTTCCCGGGAGCTGCGGCCCGTGAGCCCCACCAGCTTGTCCGACATCTCGTCACGATAGAGCAAGTCATCCACCAGTCCGGCATCCCGGGCCTGTTCGGCCTCAAAAATCGCCACGCTATCCGCCAGAGACGCCAGTTCTCCGGCGTCGACCTTGCGCTGGCTGCCGATGCCCTCGCGCAGGGCGGCCCAAATATCTTCGAGCAGCTTGGTGCGCTGGGTGCGCTCTTCCGGCGACATCTGTCCGCGTGACAGCGATTCGGCCGCGCTCTTGAACTTGCCGGAGCGCGCCACCTGCACCTCCACCCCATACTTGCCGAGGAAATCGCCGAGATAGGCGGTTTCGGAAGCCAGCCCCTTGAACTCGAGGTAGCTGAACGGGTTCATGTAGAGCTGGTCGGCGACGGACTTCACGAACAGCTCGCGCGTGCCTTCCGATTCCATATAGGCCCAGAGCGGTTTGCCGGACTGCTTGAAGTCCTGCAACGCCTTGCGCACTTCTTCCATCGCGGCGATGCTGCTGCCATAGCCGCTGCTGTAGCCATTGCCGGTGATGACGATGCCCGAGATGCGATCGTCGTCGGCCGCCCGGCGGATGCCGTCGAGCACCTCCAGCAGCGAGACGGTGCCGTAGGTCTCTTCCTGCAGCGCCTGTTGCAGCACCTCGCGCGGCCCCTCAAAGGAGGGCGTATCGGTGATGTTGAGGTCGAGGTTGAAGACCAGCACCGAATCCGGCTCGATCGACTCCTCCTGCGGCGAAAAGGCCAGCCCCACCAGGGAAAGGCCAAACATGACCAGCAGGAACAGCAGCAGATAGGCCACCACCAACGCAGCCAACCACTTGAAGATCGCGCGGATAAAGCTCATGCCGGCACATTGACAGGCGCCCACCGCTTGCGCAAGTACGCGGGGATCTTCGGCTACATCTTGTGCCCGAAAGGCGATTTCTCAGGCCAGGCGCCCCAATCTGGCGGCACGTGCGAGTCGACGCTCGCAACCCGCACGGAGAATCCGGCGGCTTAACGCGAGCGAAAGCGGGGGTTCAATAGACGGCATGCTTGCGGTAACCTCATGACCTGTGGTATGATATAGCTCGATTTTTGTCGCAGAACCGTTCGCGCTGAACCCCGAAAACCGTGCCCATGAAGACGAGTGCCATCGCCATCGTCGCCTTAGCCGCTCTTGCGGCCGGCGGCTTCATCCTCTATTTCACCAAAGGCCCCGATGAGGAGACGCTGGCCCAGCAGGAGCAGCTGTCTTCTCAGGTGAGCGAGTTACAAGCTGAAAAGCAGCAGCTGAGCCAGGAGGCGGAGAGCCAACGCCAGGCGCGCGCCGCCGCCGAGGCCCAGGCCCAGAAAGAAGCCGAAGCCCGCCGCATGGCCGAAGCCGCGGCCGAAAAGGCCGAACAGGAGCGCCAGGCCCGGATCGACCAGCTGAACGAGCGCCTGCAGCGCGAAGCGCAGGAACGCCGCGAAGCCGAAGAAGCCCAGGCCAAGCTCCAGCAGCGCATGCAGGAACTGGCCGAAGCCCAGGCAGAGACCCAGCGCCGCATGGAAGAACTGCAAAAGGCGCGCGAAGAGGCCGAGAGCCAGCCGCAAGCCCAGGAACTGCAAGCCAATCTGGATCGCCAGACCCAGGAGATGGCCGCGCTGCAGCAGGAAAACGAACAGCTGCGCCAACGCCAGCAGGTGCTCGAGCAAAAGCAGATTTCTACCGAAGAAGAGATCATGAAGATGGGGGGCGAAATCCGCCTCGCCAACCCCGAGATCCGCTCGCCCAACTACCGCCGGCGCGAAGCGCTCTACCTCAAGCAGCGCATGCGCGGCGAATAAGGCCCGACCGGCGCACCCCGCTCAGCCATGTCGCCCGCGGCGTGAAGCTCGCGGGCTTTTTTGTGCCTCGCCTCAACCCTCGGTGACGTATTCTTCCGACTCGCCTGCGTCGTCTGGATTGCGCGCGATCCAGAAACGGCACTCGTCGGAAAACTCACGCACCTGGGCCGGCTCCATCGCAATGGACGAGCGCGGCGCGTCGCTGTCGATCTTCCAACCGGTTGCCTTCAGGTCTTCCCGCACTTCTTCGGTCGTCGGCACGTGCACGTAGAGCATGCCCATGCCGTCGTGCTCGATGCGGTCGCCAAACTCCAGCAGCTCACGGTTTTGCTGGTGCTTTTCCCAGCGGTCTTCCTCGTCCTTCCAGAAGCGCTTGAACTGGCTGTTGTAGCGGTCGTGGGTCGTAAAGACGAAGAGGCCGCCCGGGCGCAGGACGCGTCGGATTTCGGCTAGCGCCTCGCGACGCTTTTCGCGGCCGGGGATCTGCATCAGTCCGTTGAAACCGAAGATCGCGCCGTCGAAGAAGCCGTGATCGAACTTCAGCTTGCGCGCGTCCATGACCTGAAACGGGATGTTGTAACCCAGCACCGTGTTGATGCGCTGTGCCCGCTTGATCATGTCGCGCGAGAGGTCCGTCCCGATCATGTAATCGTAGCCCAACTCGTAGAGGCCGATCGAGATGCGACCGGTGCCGCAGCCGATCTCCAGGATGCGGTCGTTTTTGTCGAACACATGGGTGAAGACCTTTTCTTCCGACACCCAAAGGCCAATATTGGCAGTCGCCCGGGCGTAGTGGTCGACCACGTCCTTGTTGCTGAAATATTCGCGGATGTACTGGTTGGGCATTCCGACAAGCATCGAGAGGAAACGCCGCGGGGGCAAGCTCAGCCCGCAGTGAGGGGCAGCTGAATGCGAAAACGCGCGCCCTTGCCCGGCAGGTTCTCCGCCTCGATCTGCCCGTGATGCATCTCCACGATCTTGCGGCAGATGGAGAGGCCGAGACCCGTGCTCTTTTCGCCGCCGGTCGGTCGGTTGGACGTGCGCGAAAATTCCTTGAAAAGCTTGTCCTCCTCACCCGTGGGGATGCCCGGCCCCTCGTCTTCGACGTCGATCAGCGCAAAGTCGTCCCGCCGGCGCAGCACCACCGAGACCCGGCTTTCGTAAGGAGAAAACTTGATCGCGTTGCTGATGAGGTTTTCGAGCACCCGCTGCACCCCCTGACGGTCGAAATACAGCGGCTCCGGCACATCATCGGCCTGCGCCAGCTCGATTCCGATCTTCTTGCGCTCGGCCACGACGCGCTGGAGCGTCACCACCCGCTGGATCTCCTTGAGCAGCGAATGGTAGCCGGGCTTGAACTGTGCTTCGCCACCTTCGATCGCCGCGTAGTCCAACAGGTCGTTGAGCAGCGCCGTCATACCATCCGCGGCGGAGACGATGCTGTCGGTCATTTCGCGCTGCTCTTCGTTCAGTTCCCCCGTCATGCCGTCGGACATCATTTGCGCGAGCCCGCCGATGGCTGAAACGGGGTTGCGCAGGTCGTGCGACACCATGCGCAAAAACTTGTCCTTGGTCTGATTGACCTTCTTCAGCTCGTCGATGCTGCGCTGGCGATAGGCCAGCAGAGCCTTGTTCTGCAAGTGCAGGCGGATGCGCGACAGGCTCTCGCCCGGATGGAAGGGCTTGGAAATGTAATCCGATGCGCCCGCTTCAAAGCCGCGCATCACATCCTGGGCATCGCTCAGGTTGGTCAGAAAGATGACCGGCACCTCGCGCATGGTGGGGATCGCCTTAAGCTGGCGACAGGTTTCGTAGCCGTCGAGCCCCTCCATCTGTACGTCGAGCAACACGAGGTCCTGCTTGTGCTGGCGGGAGAGGTTGAGTGCTTCTTCGCCCGAAGTGGCTTCGGTGATGCGAAAACCGGCCTTTTCCAGCACACGCTGCATCGTACGCCGGGTTACCGCGCTGTCATCGACCAGCAAGATCCGGCTGCCGCGTAAGTCGAGGGCGTGGAAGTCGGGGCTCACTTCCGCTTCCGGTGGTGCTGCATCTGCGCCTGACGGGGCCACCATGTCGTCCCCATGGAAGTTTTCCAGCACCGCGGTGGCGATGCCTTCCTCCACGTCGCGCGCACGCTCGGCGGGCTGTAGCCCTTCGGGCATCTGCTCGAGCGCGCGCACCAGCCCCACGACGGCAAAAGAGTACACTTCCTGCCGATCGACCCCAAAGGGAAGCATCGGGATCAGGTTCTCTACCGTAGCCTTCAGCAGCCCGAGATACGTGCGGATCTCGTGGGCCTGAAAGGTCGTCGAGCTGCCACCATCATTCCCCATAAGACTCTGGAATGTAGCGCCAAACGGGGCAGCTTGGCAACCTCTCGCGTGCGATCAGTCGTGCTTTTTCCAATAAGCCTGGTAACGCTTCTTCCAGTCTGTCAGCTTCTTAAGGTAATACTTGGGATCGTATGGCGCAGTAAAAGGATCGAAATGCACCACCGCCTCGGCCCGCTGCCAATCCGAGGTCTGGCCCTTTTCTTTCGGCTTGATGTAGTAGTAAACCTTCTCGCCCATCCGCGGCATCGGATCCATGTGCAAGGCCACCTCCAGTGCAGCTCGACGCGGCTTGCCGCCGGCGTCGATTTTTTTGCGGTAGGCAAAGGGACTCATGCTGAGGTGCTCACCCTTGGCCACCTGCTCCACCGCCAGTTCGCTTTCCTGGATCTGCAGCGCCAGGCGCTCCACCCGCGTTTCGGGGTGTTCCTCTTCCAGCCCCAACAACCAGCCGATGAGGTGATCGGTAAGCCCCTTGAGAAAGGGCTCGATGCCACGCGAACGCAACGCAGAGCCCCGGATCGTAATCGTCTCACCGTCATAGAGGGCGTAGTTCTTGGCCTTGTAGCAAAACATGCCCGGGTAGCTGCCGTCGTATTCGAGGTGGATGCCCGCGGGCAGCACGCGCTCGACCTCGCCGAGCAGCCGCGACGGATCCGTCCACTGCTCGGGCGTCGAGGCCACATAGATCCCGTCGGTATCGGCCTCCAGCACTTCCGCGCCGGCGGCGTTGAAGGCCTCGATCAACTGCTGGAGCAGCTCGCGGCCCTGCCGGGTGACTTCCGCCGCCAACTCGCCATCGGCAAAGCGCGCCCCCGCAAACCCCAGGTAGCCGTAGAAGCTGTTGATCAGGATCTTGAAGGACGCCTGCCGGGCAGCATATTCCGCCCGCATCTCGGCGTCTTCCGCCTCCCGGGCGAGCTGCTTGTAACGCAGGCGATAGGTGCGCAGTTCGTCCAGTAACGGAATAAAGACCCCGAGGTGGTCCGTCTGCGGGTTGCGCTGGGCCGCCAGTAAGAGGCTGGGATAGAGCGAGGCTACGTCGAAGTGCAGTACGCGCTGGTAGACGCCCTCGCCAAAGCTCTTGGTATAGCCGCCCTCATAGGCCGCTATCTCATTGTATTCCGGCAAGGAGGCGCGCTGCGCGTAGTATTTCTCCAGCAGCAGCATCTCCACCTTCTGCCCCGTGCCGCGCAGGCAAGCCTCTTGCAGCAACAGGGGGAAGTTCTGGGCCTGCGCCACGTAAGTCGGCAACAAGCGGTCCGCCAGTCCCCGGATTTCGCGCAGATCTTCGCGCAACGACTGGAGGAACGTTTCCCGATCCTGCGCATACGCCTCGGAAGCTGCCGCACCGGCATAGACCGGCCGCGCCTCATCCTCCGTCGCCAGGCCGAAGTGCTGGGCCGCGTCCGCGAGGTCGTAGCCGGGCATCTCGCGGCTCGTGATGTCGTAGAGCTGGACCGCGAGGTAGGTATCGAAGACCGTGCGCCCGGGGATGTCGCAGCGCTGGAAATCCAGCCAGCGCTCGGCCACCCGTTGGCGGCTCTTGCGGAAGCGTGGCTCGCCGCCGAAGCGGCCCCACGCACGCGGCAGGCGAAAGCGCCGCGAACGCTGGTTGAGGTAATCCAGTTCGAAATTGAAGACGTTGTGCCCCTCGATGATGTCCGGGTCGCGCGCTTGCAGTATTTCGTTGAACGACTTGAGCAGCGCCCGTTCGGCGGCGTCGCTCTCCTCCTCGATCACGAGCAGCGTCGGCTCGGCGTCGCCGGTCAACCACAGGCCGATGGCCAGCACGCGATCTCCCTTGCGCTTGGGATCGCTGGTGCCGTCCGGCTCCTCGCAGGCGGTCTTGATCGAGAGCTGGCAACGGCGCAAATCGCCAAAGCGCAGGCCGGTGAAGAGACGCTCCTGGCGAGACAGCAGCCACTGGTGCTCGAAGGGACGGATCAGCTCGTCCAGGCGCTCCCGGTTCTGGCTAAGCTCCTTGAAGGCTTCCGGCGTCTTGGCCGTCACGAGGTATTTGACCGGGCCGGGACCGCTGAGCTCTTCCAGCTCACACTCGCCCCCCACCGGCGGCTGAACGCTCCAGAGAAAGGGCGAGAAGGGCTCCTGCGAAGCGTTCGTGGCGCCTTCAGGCGAACGTTGGGCGTAGTGGACGGTGCCAGCGGCGTCCACCCACAGGCCCACGAGGTGCTGGATCTTTTCGTCTTCGGCGCGCGCAGTCATGCCCCCCAGCGTGGCGGCTTTGCCGGGCGGTGCAAGTGCGCAGGCGGCAAAGATGTTTACGGGCGCGGCAGCTCCGGAATGTCGATGATGATCGGCGGAGCAGCGACCTTCAGCGGGATGCGCACGCGCACCGTCAGCCCCTCTTCCGACTCGAGCGCGAAGTCGCAATCGTGCAACTCCGCGATCATCTTGACCAAGGCGAGGCCGAGTCCAAGCCCCTGTTGCTTGCTCTCGCGCCGATTGAACTGGCGGAACATGCCGATGCTCGAAATATCGTGCGCGGCCATCTCGCTGCCGTCGTTGTGGACCGTCAGCAGGTAATGTTGGGCTCCGCTCACCTTGCCCTCCACGCGGATTTGATGCCCTGGACGGGAAAACTTCAGCGCATTGTCCACCAGTTCGGTCAGGACCTTGATGAAGTGCTGGGCGGGCAGCCCGACGACGCCGCGCTGGAAGTGTGCCTGAAAATCTTCCTCCCGCTGGCGATCTTCCACCAACGCGCGCAAAGCGGCATCGACCTCGGCCTGAAAGTCTTCCTGGGCAGGGATACAGGAGCCGCCCGGCTGTTGCTTCTGCGCCAGCTGCTCCATCAGCTCGCGACAGAGCACCAGGTTCTGGCTGTGACGCATGAGGCGCTTGCCGGAGTCCTTCACATTGTAAACGATCTCCCAAAGATCTTCGCGACTCGGGTTGCGCCCTGCCTGCAGCTCCTCTTCCAGCCCTTCGGCGAGCCCCATGATGGTATGCAGCGGCGTGAACAGCTCGTTCGGCAGAGCGCTCTTGACCGTATATTCCAGGTTTTCCAGACCCGAGAGCCGCGTCGAGCGCTTTTCGATCTGCGCTTCGACCGAAGCCACGAGCTCCTCGATTTCGAAGGGTTTGGTGATGTAGTCGTCCGCGCCTTTCGACATGCCGGCGCGAGTGTCGTCGCGAGAGGCCTTGGCCGTCAGGAGGATGACGGGGATGTTTTGCGTCTTGGCGTTACCACGGATCGCGGCGAGCAACTCCATGCCGTCCATCTCGGGCATCATCACATCGCTCACGACCACATCCGGGCGGAAGCCGTCCAAGGCCTCCCACCCCAGCCGGCCATTGGACTCGGCCTGGACCATAAAGCCTTCGAACTCGAGCATTTGCGCGACCGAATTGCGGAGGCGTGGATCGTCTTCTACCAACAGAATCTTATTCATGGGACTCCCTTGCAGGGGAATTTTTCGGGGGGACTTCCGCTTCGACCGCCTCGAGAGCCGGAAGTTGAATCGTAAAGGTGGTGCCGTGGTTTTCCTGGCTGCTGAAGTGGATCTGCCCGCCCAGCTTTTCGACCACCCGGCGAATGATCACGAGCCCAAGGCCCGTGCCCGGAATCGTGCCGACATTGCTCGCACGGTGGAACGTCTCGAAGAGGTGCTTCTGATCCTCCACCGGGATGCCGATGCCTTCATCCGTGACCGACAGGATCAACTGCCCTTCCAGCACCGCGACCTCGAACGTCACGACGGTGTCCGCCGCGGAGTATTTGACCGCGTTGGTCAGCAGGTTGGTCGCGACGCGCTTGAAGAGGTTGAGGTCGAGCATGACCAGGTGGTCGACATCCCCGCTCAGGCGCAGGTTGAGCTGACGGCGCGGATACAGATAGAGGAACCAGTCGGCCAGGTCGTTGGAGACCTTGCGCACCCGGTGCGGCTGCAGATTGATCTCCATATAGCCCGCTTCGGCCCGCCCGAGATAAAGGACCTCCTCGATCAAGGTCGTCATCTGGTCCACCGCCTCGAAGATGAAGCCCAGGTGCTTCGTGCGCTCTTCGTCGCTCAGCTTGCCGGCATAGCGCTGCAAGAGCGTGGCCGACAGGCGAATACTGGAGAGCGGCGTGCGGTATTCGTGCGAGATCATGGAGACGATGCGCGATTTCATCTCGTTGAGCTGCTGCTCACGCTCCAGCGCCAACCGGGTCCGCTGCTCCACCTCGACACGCTCGTTGATGTTGGTGATGCTGCCCGCCACGATGAGCGGCTCGCCGTCACGCTCCTCGATCACCCGACCGCGGTCGAGCACCCAAATGTAGCGGCCGGATTTGTGGCGCATCCGGTTTTCGCTCTGGTATCCGGTCCGCTCCCGGATCGCCCGGTGTAATTTCTCCATGATCCCGTCGGCGTCGTCCGGGTGCAGCAGGTCCTTCCAGCCCTCGAGCGTCGGCTCGATCTCGGTCGGCTCGTAGCCCAGCATGCGATAATATCCAGGGCTGACGATGACCTCGCCCGTCTCCGTATTGTAATCCCAAAAACCGTCGTTGCTGCCCTCCAACACACGTGCCAGGCGTTGACGACTGCGACGGAGCTGGTCGGTCGCTTCGCGCTCGAGCGTCACGTCGCGCATCTTGCCCGCGAGGCCGATGAAATGCCCAGCCGGGTCGCGCTGCCCCCGCAGTTGCAGCTCCAGCACGCGTTCGTGGCCGTCGCTGCGAACGAGGCGCAGCTCGAACATCGCCCGGGCGGCCTCGAAATCCCGCACGCGCTGGCGCCGCAGATCCAGTTCCTCACGATCGTGGGCGAGGAAAAAGTCGTCGATGCGCTCCCCCATACTGTCGGCGATGCGGTAGCCACTGACGGACTCCCAGGCTTGGTTGAGGTAGACGAAGCGGCCTTCGCGATCGGTCTGGAAAAAGACTTCCTCGATCGCGTTGACCAGCTCGTTGTAGCGGATCTCGCTCTGCTCGAGGCGGGCCTGCGTCCGGCGCAAGGGCGTCACGTCCGTCGCCACGATCACGGCCCCGCGGAAGCGGCCGTCTTCACCCATCACGGGCTGGCTGTCCACGCGGAAGACCAGCTCGTCGCCCGCCGGTGCGACAAGCGTCACTTCACTCGTAACGCCGAGATGACGCCGGGCCAGCGCGGGAATATCCGGCCAGGCGGAGCCCTCCAGGGTGGGCAACTCGTGATTGACGAGCGACAGGTGGAAATACTTCAGCGGCTTGCCCAGCAAGCGCTCGAGCGCGCGGTTACCCCAGGTGATACGACCGATCGTATCCACCACGATCACCACATTGGTCGTCACCTGGGCAACCTGGGCCAGTTGCTGGGACTCCTCCTGGATCGCCAGCTGGTTATGAAAGAGTTGGTTGAGGCCGTGCGAAATCCGGCCAATCTCGTCGCGCGCTTGCACTTCGGCTTCGACGCTCTGGTTGCCCATGTGAAAGCCAACAATGGCGTCGTGTACCCGCTGCAGCGGCACCAACACCCGGTAGCGCAACAACAGGAAGCCCAGCAGCCCGAACATCAGCAACGTGGCCAGCGAGGTCAGGATCGAGCGCTGCAAAGCCCGGTCGAAGCCCTCGCGCAACTCCCGCCCATCGAACAGCACGATCATGTGCAGCTGCGGATCTCCCGGCAGAGGCCGGGTCACGAGGTAGCGGCCGCTGCTCTCCACGATCAGGCGCGAGAGCTGCTCCTTACCGATCGGCCAGTCCTGGAACAGGCGCCCCATCGTCTCCAGCGACTTGCCTTCGAGCAGGGGATCTGCCGCCATCCGGATCTGGTCTTGCCGCTCATCGTAGATCGCCCACGAGGCAAATTCCTCGGACTCCAGCGCGAGGGCCGACCAGATGGGGAAATCACCCTCGTATTGCCGCAGGGCCCAGCGATCCGCCATGCGATTGAAAGCCATCTGCGACTTGCGGCGCACCTCATCTTTCATCGTGAGGTTCATCGCCGTCGAGAGGCTGTAGATCGTGGCCGCGCAGACGATGCACAGCAACACGAACAGCGGCAGCAACAGCACGCGAAACAGCGAGCTACGCTGGTCAAACAAGTCGATCAGTGGTCGGGTCTTTCCCATGTAACAGCAGCAGCACCAGGCAATACAGGAAGCTAACCCAGAAAACAACAGGGTTAACTACCCTATAATCGGCGCGATACAAGGTTGTTTGAGCCTCAGGCTGTGATTTGCGCATACTTGCGCCAAAGCCGCGGTGGCCTATGCTGGCAGGATGGAGTTTCGTCTGCGTGCCGATTACCAGCCCATGGGCGACCAGCCCCAGGCGATCGAAAAACTGGTGCAGTCCCTGCGCGACCAGAACAAATACCAGACCCTGCTGGGTGTCACGGGGAGCGGCAAGACGTTCACCATGGCCAACATCATCCAGCAGATCCAGCGCCCCACCCTGGTGATGTCGCACAACAAGACGCTCGCGGCGCAGCTCTACAGCGAGTTCAAGGCCTTCTTCCCGGAGAACGCGGTCGAATACTTCGTCAGTTATTACGACTACTACCAGCCGGAAGCCTACGTACCCGCCACCGACACCTACATCGAGAAAGACAGCTCGATCAACGACGAGATCGAGCGCCTGCGCATCAGCGCCACCAGCTCGCTCATCAGTCGGCGCGACGTGCTGGTCGTGGCCTCCGTCTCCTGCATCTACGGCTTGGGCTCGCCGGAAGACTTCGCGGCCATGATGATCCCCATCCGCGTGGGCGAAGAACTCCAGCGCGACAAGTTTCTCTCGCGTCTGGTCGAGAACATCTACGAGCGCAACGACATCAAGTTCGAGCGCGGCACCTTCCGCGTGCGCGGCGAAACGGTCGACATCTTCCCCGCCTACATGGAGAGCGCCATCCGGGTCGAATTCTGGGGCGACGAAGTGGAAGCGATCAGCGAACTCGATCCGTTGACCGGACAGACGGGACGTCGGCTCGAATACTTCCACCTCTACCCGGCCAATCAGTTCATCACGCCCCGCAACAAGCTTCAGCACGCGATCAAGGCCATCAAGGGCGAACTTGATGAACGCGTGACGACATTTGAGAAAGAGCAGCGCCTGCTCGAGGCCCAGCGCATCCGCATGCGCACAGAATACGATCTGGAGTTGCTGCAGGAGATGGGCTTTTGCAGCGGCATCGAGAACTACTCGCGCCACCTCTCCGGTCGCCGCGCCGGTCAGCGCCCGTTCTGCCTGCTGGACTTCTTCCCCGACGACTACCTCGTGATCCTCGACGAAAGCCACGTGACCCTGCCCCAGATCGGCGCCATGTACACCGGTGACCGTTCGCGCAAGGAGCGGCTGGTCGACTACGGCTTCCGCCTGCCGAGCGCGCTCGACAACCGCCCGCTGACCTCCCAGGAGTTCAAGGACGTGACCGGCCAGGTGCTCTTCGTCTCCGCCACTCCGGCGGCGGAAGAATACAAGGTCTCTTCCGTCATCGCCGAACAGGTGATCCGCCCGACCGGCCTGCTCGACCCCGTGATGGAGATCCGCCCGATCGAAGGTCAGGTGGAGGATTTGATCGCCGAAGCGCAGGCGGCCGTCGAGCGCGACGAGCGCGTGCTGGTGACCACCCTGACCAAGCGCATGAGCGAAGACCTCTCCGGCTACCTGCGGGAGCGCAAGATCAAGGTCGAATACCTGCACAGCGACATCGACGCGATCGAGCGGGTCGAGATCTTGCGCAAGCTGCGCGCGGGTGAGTTCGACGTGCTGGTAGGCGTCAACCTGTTGCGCGAAGGCCTGGACCTGCCCGAAGTCGCGCTGGTCGCCATCCTCGACGCGGACAAGGAAGGCTTCCTGCGCAGCACGACGAGCCTCATCCAGACGGCAGGTCGCGCCGCCCGCCATGAAAAGGGCAAGGTGATCCTCTATGCGGATGTGATTAACGATTCGCTGCAGGCGACCCTGCGCATCACCGAGGAGCGCCGCGAAAAACAGATCGCTTACAATCAGGAGCACGGCATCACGCCTCGCAGCGTAAAGCGCGGCCTGCAGGCCAGTCTGCACTATGTCGAGAAGGAGGCCGACCCCGTCTCGGTGGCAGAAGCCCAGGGCGATGGCGATGTGGCGACGGTGATTGCCGAGCTCGAAACCGAGATGCTCGAAGCGGCCGAAAACCTCCAGTTTGAACGCGCCGCCCTGCTGCGCGATCAGATCGAGATGCTCAAAAACGGCGGAACGGGAGGTTCCGGCAAAAATGGGCGCGGCAAGGGCAAGCAGACCGGCAAGAAAAAGTGGGGTCGCAAAAAGTTCTAGTTCCGACCGTTTAGCCGCCTTTTCGACCGTTTACAGCTTCCTTACAAAGCAACGGTCAAAATACCGCTCCAAGCGGTGCTAAAAGGAACGATTATAAGGCCATGCACCTACGCAAATGGCGTTCTCTGCTCGGATATAGCTGCCTCACGTTGTGGGGCGGCGGCGTGCTGGTCCTCGGCGGCTATATGCTGGGCGAGCACACGGCCCCGCTGCAAGAGCAGGCGGTGGAACGCCAACTGGAGCCGCAAGACCACTGGCAAGCCGAGCATTATCTGGCCACCGGTTGCCCCTGCTCGCGTCAGGTTGCCGACGATTTAATCGAAAACCCGCCCCTGCATGGCCTCCAGCACGTATACGTTCTGGGCGAAGACGCCAAACTGGTGAGCCGGTTGCAGGAAGCTGGCTACCAGGTCACCACCCTGATCAGCGAGGCTCAGCTCAAGGAGCACGGCGTGGTCGGTGGCCCTTGGTTGCGGGTCTACGAGCCCAGTGGCGAGCTCGCCTACTCCGGCGGCTATGCCCCGGTGCGCCCCACCATCATCACCCCGGCCCATGCGAGCGAACTGATCGACCGCATTATCGACGGTTCGGTCGACAAAGCACTGCCGGCGTACGGGTGTGCCGCCAGCGGCCTCTAGCCCTGCGCTCTCCTCCCCCCCATGAAGCTCAATACCTTTCAGCTCCGCTCCGAAGAAATTACGGCCCTCCATCGTTACCAGCACAAAGCGGCCCGCGTCGGCCTGTTTTTGCTGCTGATGCACATTCCCGCCATGGCGGGCGTCGCGTGGTTCTTCGGCCAATCCATTCTCTTTGCCCTGCTCGTCAGCATCGGCATTTCCGTCGGCCCGGTCGTACTGCATATCCTCAAGGCCTACCGGCTCGAGCCAGCAGCGATGGGCATTGCCTCGATGGCCTACAGCGCCCTGCTGATCCACCTGGGCGGGGGTCTGATCGAATTTCACTTTCACATTTTTGCCTGTATCGGCGTGCTGGCATTGACGGGCTCCTGGCTGGCAATCCTCGCCGCCGCCGTCACCATCGCCCTGCACCACGTGCTGTTCTACATCTACCTGCCTGCCAGCGTCTTCAACTACGACGCCAGCATCTGGATCGTGGCCCTGCACGCCTTCTTTGTCGTCTTCGAGTCCGTCCCGATGGCTTTTATTGCGCGCTACCTCGGGCGACTAGCGGGCGTCATCGGCTCACTCGGTGCGCCGTTGACCTCGGTTTCGCAACACCTGCGCCAGGCGGCCTCCCAGATGCGTGAGATCTCGACCGTCCAGGCCGAAAACTCGGCCCGGCAAGCCGCTGCCACCCAGGAAACCGACCAGGCCGCCCATCAAGTCCAACAGTTGACGGAAGAAGTGGGCCAACGCGTCGGACGTGTGGATGGCGCCATGCGCACCACCCATGCCCTGACTCAAACCGGCACGGCCCGGATGGATGAGATGCGCCAGGCGATGGAAGAGGTACAGGTCTCCAACCAGGAAATTTCCAAGATCGTCGAAGCGCTGCAGGAAGTGGCGTTTCAGACCAACATCCTCGCGCTGAACGCCGCCGTCGAGGCCGCCCGGGCGGGTGAGGCCGGGGCCGGTTTTGCCGTGGTGGCGGAAGAGGTCCGCGCTCTCGCCCAACGCGCCGCCAAGTCGGCCTCCGAGACCGAAGGACTCATCCGCACGGCCCAGCAGAACACCCAGCGCGGGGTCCAACTCGCGCAGTTGGCTGACACGGAATTGAAAAAGATCGCCACCGAGGTCGCCGAAGCGCGCACCGAAAGTGAGCAAATGGCCCAGATGGCCCGCAACCAGACGCGTTTGATCCACAGCGTGACCGACTCGATGAATGAGATCGACCGCGCGAGCCAGACCAACGCCGCTAACGCGCAGGAAGCGGCCTCCTCCTCCGAGGAACTGCGCAGCCAGGCCCATGACCTGCAACAACTAGTGGCCCGCGTGCTCCAGGTGCTGGATACCAGTGGATCGGTTGAGAAGGAGGAAAAGGAGGCGCCTGCCCAGCCGGCAAAGCCCGTATTCAAGCCCAAGCCAAACAGCGACACCGTGCGCCCGTCCACGGCCAAGGCAATGGCCCCGGCCCAACCGCTCGAACGCTCAGGTGACACTGTGGCCGTCGACGAAGCGGACGAAGAGAGCTTTTTCGTAGTGCATTAGTTTATAGGAGCAGCAACAGCGACCACTGCCTCAAGGGGTTGAGGCAGTAGCGAGAGAGAGAAAAGAAAATGGTTGGTAAACCGGCGGCGTACTAGGATGCGTCGCCGGTTTTTGCATCGCCCGAGCCTTCTTGGCGATGAATGGCTTGCAACAGATAGAGGGGGCGCTGCTTGCTCTCCTTGTAGATCCGGCCCACATATTCGCCGATCACGCCCAGCCCGATGAGCTGGATCCCGCTCAGAAACAGCATGAATACCACCAGCGAGGCGTAACCGGGCACCTCGATATCGCCGAATAGCTTCCGTATGGCGATATAGACCGCGTAGATGAACGCGCTCAACGAGATGGCCCCGCCCACGTAGGTCCAGACCCGCAGCGGCGCGGTGCTGAAGGCAAAGATGCCGTCGAGGGCGAAGTTCCAGAGCTTCCAGTAGTTCCACTTACTGGTGCCCATCGCGCGGTCTGGCCGGTCGAAATAGACAAAGGCCGTCTTGTAGCCCGTCCACGCAAACAGACCCTTCATGAAGCGGTTGCGCTCCCGCAAGCCGCTTAGAGCCTCCACGACCTTGCGGTCCATCAGGCGAAAATCGCCCGCATCCTGCGGGAGGGCCACCTCGGCTACCCGATTGAACCACCGGTAAAAGCGGCGCGCGGTAAAGCGCTTCAACCAGGTATCCGCATCACGCTGCCGCCGGACCGCACAGACCACATCGTAGCCCTCGCGCCAGCGTTGCAGCATCTCTCCCACCAGCTCGGGCGGGTCCTGCAGGTCCGCATCCAGCGGGATCACCGCACGGCCCCGACAATGGTCGATCGCCGCGGTCAGGGCGATCTCCTTGCCGAAGTTGCGCGACAGGTCGAGCACGACGATGCGCGGATTACGCTCTACATGCTGCAGCAGCCCCTCCATGGTGTGATCGCGGCTGCCGTCGTTGACGCACACGATCTCGTAGGTTTCGCCCAGGTCCGCCATCACCTGCTCGACGCGCTCAAAAAACACGTCGAGGCTTTCCTCCTCATTATACATGGGCACGGCCAGGGACAGCGTCGGGATCGGCAGCATGGCGTTGGAGATTTCACCGCAGGCGAGACAAACTCAAGCCGAAAGCTGCACGGTAGTTGCCTTCCCCACGTCCACCAACTTATGATCGGCCCATGAAACGCTTCCTTTCACTGATCCTTACCCTCACGCTGGCGTGGTTGCCCCTGCACGCCGCCGACCTTTCCCCTTCTCAGGTCGACGACCTCCTGCGCCCCTACTTCCAGCTGCAGGAAGCCTTGGCCAAGGACGAACTGAACGGGGCCCACCGCGCCGCCAAATCACTCCTGCAGGCCGCGGAAGATCTGGAGGGCCAAAGCGCCGACACGATCCGCGAGCAGTCGGAAGACATTGTGGATACGGACAAGATCGCGCGCGCCCGCCAGGCCTTCGAGCCGCTCTCCAACGAGATGATCCGCCTGGTCAAGGGCACGGGCACCAACTCCGAGAACGAAGTCTACCTCATGTTTTGCCCCATGGCCATGGGCGGCATGGGCGCCAACTGGCTGCAGAACAATGACACCCTGGTCAACCCCTACTACGGGGCCGAAATGCTGCACTGCGGGGTGAAAAAGGGCAACATCGCCCGCCGATAGCCTGAGCTCGATTACGACTTCTGCCGAGGATGTGGCCGCACCCGCCGCATCCTTTATTTTTGCCGCGAACTGAAGTGGCGCTGCAGCGTCAGCCGGTGAATCTTGGCGTTGTGCCGCACGTCCACCGGAAAGGACGCGTGGAAGAATACCCGCTGGACCGGCTGCGTCACGGCGTATTGCGACCCAAACGTCAGCAATTCCTTCTCCAGCGCCTGCTTTTCCAGCGTGCCGAGATAATCCTCCGGTTCGATCACGATCGCCGGGGTCTGTTGCGGGCGCTCCCCTAGCCCGATCAGGGCCGAACGTGCCACGGCCGGGTGCTGATTGTAGATCGCCTCTACCTGGTCCGTAAAGAGCGTGCCCTGCGCCGTCTCGATCCGCTCGGCCTTGCGCCCGCAGAACCAGATGCGCCCCTCTGCGTCCAGATAGCCCAGATCGCCCATCCGATGCCAAACGCGTTCGCCGTCCCGGATTTTTGCCGCCGCCGTCTTCTCCGGCAACTGGTCGTAAAGCTCGGTCACGTTGGGGCCGGTCACCACGATCTCGCCAATCTCGCCCACCGGCAGCACCTCCACCGCACTCCAGTCCGGGATCGAGGCGTCCGTCAGGGCAATCACGCGCACGTCCACTTCGGGCAGCGGGCGGCCCACGCAGGTGCCCTGTCCCTCAGCGGTCTGCTCCGCCGTCTCGGCCAGGACCTCACGAGCGCTGATCGAGCTGACCGGCAGGCATTCGGTCGCCCCGTAAGGTGTATGGATCTCGCAGTTCGGCAAATACTGCTTCAGGCGCTCCATCAGGCTGGGCGGCACAGGCGCGCCTGCCATCAGCACGCGTTTGACGGTCGGCAAGATCTCACCCGTCTGCTCGAGGTGCTTGGCCACGCGGGTCCAAAGCGCAGGCGAGCCAAAGGAATTCGTCACGCTGTCTTGCCGGATCGCCTGCACGATCGCGGCGGGCTCGACCGTCGCCGGACGGCTGGGATTCATGATCGGCACCACCGTCGTCATGCCGAGCGCGGGATTGAACAGCGCAAAGACCGGCAGCATGGGCAAATCGACTTCGCCAGGCTCGATCGCGTATTGGGCCCGGATCAGCCGCACCTGCGCGTCGAACATGCGGTGGGTGTAGCACACGCCCTTGGCCGGGCCGGTCGAACCGCTGGTAAAGAGGATGGCCGCCAACTCGTCCGGCTCCGCTTCGACCGGAGCGAAATCCGCATCGGCCTCGGCCTGCCGCGCCACTTGCTTTTGAAAGCCGCGACCGACCGTGAGGCCCTGTCGAACCGAGCCGAAGCTACCGCGAAAGACGTGTCGCACCGCTTGTGCGAGCGGGATCCCGACCAGTGCCTCCGGTTGGGTGTGGCGCACGCAGCGCAGGAAGTGCTTCAGCCCGAGCCCCGGATCGATCACCACCGGCACTGCGCCCACCTTGAAGAGCGCAAAGGTCAACTGGATCAGGTCCAGCCCGGGCTTCACCATCAAGAGCGTGCGCGTGCCGCGCCTGATGCCGCGTTGTGCGAGCAACCGGCAGACCGCGTTGCTCTCGCGCTCCAGTTCGGCAAAGCTGCGCTCCAGGTAACGGATCGGCCCCTCACCGTGCCCGTCCTGACCTTGTGGCACCTTGACCGCGCAATGGTCGGGCACCTGCGCCGCCATGCGGGGCAGGAAACGGGCGACATTGGCGGAAGCGTCGGGCGTCATCACGATCTGCGGGTGGTCAACCAGGCTGCGTCCTGCTCTTCCCACTCCGCGAGTTTGTTTTGGATAAAGGCGATGACGGCGTCGTTGGCCTCCTTGCCGCTCCCGGTCACCTCGAGCGGCTCGCCGAAAGCGATATGCACGGGCTTCTGTGCGTCGAAGGGGCCGAAGTCCTTCAACTTCGTGCCATTGCCCCACGCATCGGTCTTGACCGCCAGCGGCACGACGGTGCAGCCGGCACGCTTGGCCAGCTTGACGCCGATGCTGTTAAACTCGTTGGGGCGAAAGTCGACCGTGCGTGTGCGCTGCGGAAACACGATCATCGAGCGGCCTCGCTTCAAACGCGCCTCCCCACCCTCGAGCACGGCCTTCAGATCGTCCCGCGCGTTCTCGCGGCCCACCACCACCGGGTTGCGCGAACGCATCACCGGCCCGAAGAGCGGATAGTCGACCAGGCTCTTCTTCACGACAAAAGTCACCGGCTTGTGCTGGCCGATCACCACACCCAGCATAAAGGTCTCCGCCGTGCTCATGTGATTGCCGATGAAGACCAGCGGGCCTTCCAGACCCTTGAAGCGGTCGACGCCCTCGATGTGCAGCGGCGCCCCACAGCGCTCGAACTGACGACAGACAGACCACGAGGCTTCGGCCCAGCGCTGGTCGTCGTATTCGTTGTGGCAGGCGAGATCTTTCGACCAAGACACGATGCGGAGCACGCCTGTGTAAAAGGCGAGCGTGGGGAAGGGACGCGCCCACCACTGGGGCTTCAGATCGGCAGGAGAGTGATAATCCCCGGGCGGGAAATCGCGGGAAGGGCTCAGAGACATGCGCTTACGACTGGGGTGACTTCCGGTAGAGTTCCGGGTTCAGGGAAGGGTCGTTGTACATCTTGAACTGATAATAGACGCGGAAGCTGCGCGTTTTTTCCCGGACGCTGCGAATTAATTCCCGGAGCGCCTCGGCCAGATCCGTCTGCTGGCGGCGGATGACCTCCAGTTTCTGGGCGCATTTGCGGCGATGCTCCTCAGGGGCATCCTGGCGTTGAACCTGCTCATCCATGTGGAATTCCTTGAGCGCCAGGATGGAAAGCCGATCGCACATCATGCCCGGAGTCTCCGAGTTGAACGGCACGCCTTTTTGCAGCGGCTGCAGGACATTCACGAAATGCTGATCAATCTTTTCCATGAAGTCGTTACGCTGCTGGTTGTAGCGGTCGATCGCGCGCTTGGCCTGATGCACCGCCTCCGCGCCCAGATCGTCCCGCCGGGCCACGTCTTCCTCGTGCCAGAGCAGGTAGTTGCGCAGGTGATTTTCCTCGATCAACGACAGCAGACCTTCCTGAACGCTGGCCTGCGGTTCTTCCTGGTGCCAGCGCGCCGTCCGCTCTCTCTGGAGTTCGACCAACGCATCCACGACTTTCGCTTGCATGGCGCTCATGCGAAACCGCTTTGGCCGTAAACACCAGTCTAAAATGACGGGCGGCAACGTGTTTGCCCTTTACTCACCATCCCACCCTCAGCACAAACACCCCATGGCTTTTGGTGCCCCCGACATTTACTTCAGCAACACTCCCCTGACGACTTTGATCGCGTGCGCCCTGGCCCACCAGCCCCGTGAGGCGGAGGCCACCGCCGTGCTCTTCATCTACGAAGCGTTCGCGGAGGTGGAGACCTATCGCCGCGCAGTACAGGACTGGCCGGAATCTCCCTTTGCCGAGGTGATCGTGCTGAAGGGCGAGTATTCGAAGAATGAGGAGGGCGTGGCGGCGCGCGGGCCCGGCGTGAAAAACTCGCAGGTGCGCCATCACTTTCACGCGCAAAACCTCCGGCTGATCGACGACGTTTTCTCCCGCTACCAGCCCCGCCGTATCCTGACGAACAACGACCGATCCGTCAGCACCCAATATGCGTTTCAGCGTGCCCGCAAACAGGCCCCCCAGCTGCGCATCGTCTATTTTGACGACGGCATCGGGAGCTACGTCGAGGGCCTCAAGGGCAAGCGTCCCGTCTCGGACTGGATCGACACCTGGCGGCGACGCTTCATCTACGGACGCTGGTATCACTACGATCGACGGATGGGCGGGACCAAATGGACGGATGAAGCCCGGGTGGCCTGGCCGGAGCACTACCTCGCCCGCGACCGCTTTGCCCCCGAAGACCTGCGCCCGCTGGACCCCGCGATGTTCCTCAACCCGGGCTATTGCGCCCTGCCCCGCGCCCTCTGCCGCCACTTCGAGATCGAGGCCGACCAGTTCGAAGACTGCCGTCTGTTCATCCTGCTGCCCCACTCCAAGACGGTGCACCGCATCCCGGGCTATCTCGAAGGCCTGCAGCACTTTCTGACCGAATGCGAGCGCAACGACTACCGCGTGGCGCTGAAGTACCACCCGCGCGAAGTCGAGGACTTTCTACAACTCTCCGAGCGCCGCAACACCGCGCAAGTGCCGGCGGCCGCGCCCTTTGAAATCATCCTGAGCCTACTGCCCAACGACCACTCCATTGCGATCACCACCACGGCGTGCAGCGTGCTGGCCACCACCCGCTTCCTGCGCCCGCAAGCCAAGGCCATCTGCCTCGACCTCGTGAACAGCGAGAAGCTCCAGCCGTTTTACGACTTCTTCGCCCAACTCGGCATCCCCACCGTGCAGACGCTGGAAGCGCTACGCGAACGGCTGGATTAGGCCCGCTGCAGGCACTCGTAGTATTTTTCGACTTTGGCGGCCATGGCGTCGGGGCTCAACTCGGATTGGGCGTAGGCCTGGGCCTGCTCGCCCACCTGGCGCACGCGCTCCGGCTCGTCCAATAGCGCATTGATCCTGGCCGCGAGGGCGCCGACGTCCTCCGGGGGCACAAGAAAGCCCGTCTTGCCGTCTTCGATGATCTCGGGGATGCCGCCGACGCTGCTGGCCAACACGCCCGCACCCAGCATCATGCCCTCGACCACCACCAGCGGCAGCACGTCGAAGCGCGAGGGCACCAGATGCAGATCGGCCGCGCGGGTCAGCCGCGCGAGGTCCTTGCGGAAGCCGAGGAAGTGCACGTGGTCCTTTACGTCGAGCTGCCCCACCAGCGTGCGCAGTTCCTGCTCGACGTTGGTCCCGGCCTTGGCCACGCCCGCCAGCAACACGTGCGTGTTGGGGTGACGCGCCAGAATGGGCGGTAGCGCCTGGATCAGGATGTCCTGCGCCTTGCCCGACGAAAGCCGGCCCACCAGCAGCAGCAAACGGCTGTCTTCGGGCAAGGACAGCTCCTGGAGCATTTCCGCACGCAGCTCCTCGCGCGAGCGCTGGGCGTCGGGCTGCTCGTGGGCAACCGTGGCGTTGAGCACCGTGGGCACGCGGCCGCGCTGCAGGGTAAATTTCTCCTCGTAGTAGCGCCCAATGTGGTTGGCGACTGCGATCAGCAGGCCCTTGCGGTAGTAGGCCACGCGCTTGTAGGCCACATCGTCGCGGTAAATATGCAGATGCGAGACGCAGGGGATTTCCAGCGGGAAGGCCACCTTCATGCCGATGCGGGCGGCCCCGGTGAGGTGGCAGTGCACGATCTCGACGCCTTGCTGCTGGGCCCACTTGCGCAGGCGGAAGGCGGCAAAGGGCTTGTCGAGCGACAAGGGGGCAACCGTCAGGCCCTGCTCGCGGCAGGCTTCTTCCAGACGGCCTCCGCGCTTGATGGCCACATAGCAGGTGTGGCCCCGGCGTTGCAGCAGCCGGCAGAGCGTGAGCATGTATTGCTCGGAGCCGGCGAGGTTACGGGATTTTACGATTTGGAGAATCTTCATACTAGCGGGCGGATGACGCTTCGTCGGCGTCCTGCCATTGTTCGAGCTCGCGCCACAAGCACGCGCGCGCCGCATCGAGGTGGTCGACGCGCTGCCAGCAGAGGGCCTCCACCTCCTCGACGATGTGCGCCAGGTCGGGGATCAGGATCACGCGCATCCCGGCAGCATGGGCGGCGCGCAGGCCGTTGGGGCTGTCTTCGATCGCGATACAGCCCTCCGGCGGCATGCCCAGCAGCTCGGCCGCTTTCAGAAACGGCTCGGGGTGCGGCTTGCCGTGCTCGACTTCATCCCCGCAGACGAGGCCCTCGAAGTAGTCCAGCAAGCCGTTGGAGCCCAGCTTGTGCTCTGCCTCATAGCGGTTGGTGGAGGTGCAGACGGCGAGCGGGATGCCGAGACCGGCCAGCCAGCGCAAGATGCCCTCGGCGCCTGGCTTCAGGGGCACGGGCTCGGTATGCAGCAAGCGGTGGTAGGTCTCGCGCGCCTTGTCGAAATAGGCCTCGGGGTCCATGCCCTCGGGCGAGACTTCGTGCAGGCGTTGGCGGATCAGCTTGGCGTTTTGGCCGATGATGCTGTCGACGAAGCCTTCGGGCAGCGGGTAATTCAACTCGCGGGCGGCCAGTTGCCAGCTGCGATAGCCGACCGGTTCGGTGTCGACCAGGGTTCCGTCGAGGTCAAAGACGATCGCTTGCGGCTTCATCGGCCTATCAACATGCAGCGATCGGTGCTCAGTGCTAGATAATTCAGTGGATTCTCTCAGGGAGCCGAGATAGCAATGCAGGTATCGAGGTTGGCACTCAGGTAGTTCCACGAGATATAGCCAAAGCCGTTCACGCCCCAGTGCCGCCCCCAACTGTTGCGGAAGACGAACTGCGTGTCCTCGAGCTTGCCCGTCTCGTTGACGTAACCGACGAGTGCCACCGCGTGATAGCCCGCGCCCGGCGGTTGGGTGTCGATCAGCGTGGCGGTGCGCAACCCCGCGGCCGCAGGCCATTTGGCCGAGAGCACCACTGGCTGGCCCTCGCTCAAGGCATTCATCGCGGCCAGCATCGCCGCGTGGGGGTCCCCGCTGCCGCCCAGCCGCGCGAAATGCAGCTTCTGGCGCTGGCGGGCATTCTCTTCGGCGGCGGAGGAAGGCGTCGCGAGATCGGCGGAACTCGCCCCTACCGTGGTCGGCATCAGCGCGTAGGTGCAAATGCCGTGCTGGCGGATGGTGCCGTAGATCTCACTGAACGTGAAGCCGGCGTCCTGGCCGTTCAGCTCCTGCACCGCGCGAAACGGGTCTTCGTCGCGGTCGATGTAGGCGTTGTAGAGCACGTAATCCTCGGAGAGCTGCAGCGCCTTGCCCGTGCGATGGTAATGCTCGAACTCCAGCCCAGTGACGATGGCGAAGATCAGGCACGAAGGCCGGTTGCCCTGGCTTTCGAGGCCGTAGACCAGCTCGGCGTATTCGGCCCGGTAGTCGACCTCTTGGGGCAGCCCGCGCGGAAAGTCCTCCGCCCGCAGTGCGGACGCGAGCGAGACCAGCCCAAGCAGCAAAGCCCACCGACGCATGCAAGGGATATCGGTCAGGTAACGCTTTTACGCAACACCTTTTCCTGCGTGCGCTGGATTTTTCACCTCACACGGAGAACAGATACGGGATTGCCGTTGCATTCAGCGGCAGCGTGGCAAAGTTGGGGGCATGGCAAAGCTCAGCGACGTCCTCGCCTTTTGTGATCAACGCACCCGCCGCCCGGAGATCCAGGATTTCCCCGGCGCAGAAAACGGGCTGCAGATCGAGAACAACGGCACGGTGACCAAGATCGGGGCCGCGGTCGATGGCGGGCTCATCCCGATGCAGAAGGCCGCCCAACAAGGGGTCGATTTCCTGATCGTGCACCACGGTATGTTCTGGGGCGGCATCAAGAGCATCTCCGGGAAGCACCGCCGCAAGATCAAGACGGCCTTCGACGCCAACCTCGCGCTCTATGGCTGCCACCTGCCGCTCGACGCGCATCCCGAGATCGGCAACAACGCGCTGCTGGCCCAGGACATCGGCCTGCCGGCAGACGAGCGTTTCCTGCCCCACGAGGGCGAGCCGATCGGCCTGCTGGCACGCTGCCCCTTCGACCGGCACGAGCTGGCCCGCCGCCTCCAGGAGCGCTTCCCCGGGCCGTTCAAGCAGATCCTCTACGGCAGCGAAAATCCCGAGCGTGTCGCCGTCCTGACCGGCAGCGGACGCAGTGCGCTCTCTCACCTCAAGGAGCACGGCGTCGATACGCTCATCACCGGCGAGCTGCGGCAGGAGCACTTCAACTTCGCGCAGGAGGAGGGCTTCAACCTCTTCGTCTGCGGCCACTACCACACCGAGACCTACGGGGTGTGCGCGCTCGCCGCCGAGGCCGCCGAGCAGTTCGGCCTCGAATGGGTCTTCATCGAGACCGAGTGCCCGTTGTAGGGGCTCCGGTGCCGCCGACCTTCTATCAATAGGGTTTGCGCCGCGCCGCCCGACCCCCTAAAAGACGTGGCATGAAGACCATCGCCATTGTCAACGGACCCAACCTGCACCGCCTGGGCCAACGTGAACCGGGCGTGTATGGGGACGGCAGTCTGGCCGACCTCGAAGCCACGCTGCAGGCCGAGGCCGAGCAGCTGGGCGTGGCGTTGCGCTTCTTCCAGAGCAACCACGAGGGAGCCTTGGTCGAGCACTTGTGGGAGCTCGCGGACGCGGGCGTAACCGGCGTAATCTTCAATCCCGCCGCCTACACGCACACCAGCGTAGCCCTGCGCGACGCGATCAAGGGCGCCGGCCTGAAGGTCATCGAGGTGCACATCTCCAACGTGCACACCCGCGAAGCCTTCCGCCACCACTCCTACATCAGCCCCGTCGCTGCCGGCGTCATCTGCGGCCTCGGCCTCAAGGGCTACTCGCTCGCGCTACACGCGCTGGCTGGGCAATAGCCCTTTTGACGGAAGAACGCCAAGCGCAGGAAGATTGAGCATGGCTCCAACGGCCTCACGCGAAACGTCGTGGCCGTTGTGACCTGCGGCAAGAAGCGCGTTTTGACTCCCTTGGCTCCGGTTCAGCCCGTGTCGTTTTATACGATGAGCTGACGGAAGTCGTCGCATTCGCCGGTGAAACCGCCGGGCACGCCCTTGCAGATGGCGGCAACGGCATCGTGGCTGTGCAGCGACTCGAGGTGCGCGATGGCGACCTGGAAGTCCTTGATCCGCGGCTCGCCGTCCAGTTGCGCAAAGAGCAGGCGCGCAGCGTCTTCGACAAACTTGGTCTGCTCGCCGTTGAGTTCCGCAAATGCCTGCTCGTCGGCCCGACGCACCATCACCTGCGTCTCGGTCACAAGCGCACGCTCGGCCAGCTGCTGCAGATCCTCGAGCGTCAGGTCTTCGCGCGGATCGACTTCCACGCTGATGCGGGCGTTGCTGCGCTGGCTGTGCGGGATCGCCATGACCCCGCGTTCCTCCAGCGCGTGCAGCGACAGCTCGTGGGAGGCCGGGCAGGCGCTGCTGTAGACAAAGTCGAAGTGGATAAACGCACGAAAGCCGCCTTGCGCGTCCAGCTTGCCCTCGAAGGCGCTCTGGTAAAACTGCCAACCGCTGCCGTCACTGCGCAGGCTGTCCTTGCGCATGGGGTAGGAAAACCGCAGCTTCAGCCGCGCGCTGGGGCTGTCGATGCGCGCGCAATAGGCCTTCAGGATCCCTTCCAGGCTGCCGGGCGTAAAAACCTCCTGCTCAAACTCGTAGAAGGTCCGCATGATGCGGCTCATGTTGATGCCCTTGTGCCCCGGCTCGAGCGCCACGGTGCCCGTGACGGAGGTCTCCAGCGTGCGCAACTCACCTGCGGCCGTGCGGTATTGCAACGGCAGGCGGAAGTTGGAAATCCCTACCTGCTGGATGGGAACGTTGGCGCCAATGATGCGCTCGGTGCCGTAGTTCTGCGTATCGGGCAGCGGCTTTTGCTCAGCTTGTGGTCTCACCTTGTGCCTGGGAATCGGACGATCAAAACCAAAAGGCTTACCCGCCTCGGTAGGCACAGGGCAAGCCCGGAGTATTTGCACCCAATCTGCAGCCCACTGACAGAATGGCAACCCCGCTCGCTCATTTGTCTTGATAGAAAGACAAACTGCACCTGAATCCGTAGCCGCCCTGGCGCTACGGGCCGCCGCCGCCGCACGCCCCATCACGGGCAAGATCAGCACCTTAAGCCCACGCCTGAACTTCTGCCGTGACAGGACTTCAACAATCGTGACAACCTAGGGGATGGGCATGCGTTTCCAGATCCTCGGCAGTAGCAGCTCCGGCAATTGCGCCCTGCTCGAGACCGACGATACCTGCATCCTGATCGATGCGGGCTTCAGCGGACGCAAGCTCAAGACCCTGCTGCGCGCCGCCGGGCGCAGTGTAGACGACCTGCACGGCGTCTTCATCACCCACGAACACGGCGACCACGCCACCGGCGTGAAGGGCCTCTCCCAGCAGCGCCCCGACCTGCCCTTTTTCGCCAACTACGACACGGCTCAGGCGGTGCAGCGTCCCCTGAAACGCGATGTGCGCTGGGTGTTGTTCGAGACGCACAAACAGTTCAAGTTCCGCGACCTCGAGATCACGAGCTGCCTGATTCCCCACGACGCTTACGAACCGGTGGCCTACACCTTTGCCACCGGCGGGCACGACCTCTTCAACCCCTACCGCAAGCTGGCCTGGATCACCGACCTCGGGCACACGACCGACCACGTGCGCGAGCTGGCGGCAGACGCCGATGTGCTGGTGCTCGAAAGCAACCACGATCCAGACCTGCTGGCCAACGACCCCTTTCGCCCCTACTCCGTCAAGGCGCGCATCAGCGGTCAGCACGGCCACTTGAGCAACGAGGCCGCCGCCAGCTTCCTGCAATCCTTCCATCGCCCGCGCTGGCGTCACCTCTACCTGGCCCACCTCAGCAAGGACTGCAACGAGCCCGATCGCGTCGACCACAGCATCCGAGGCGCTGGCTGCCGTTGCGCCCATACCGTGGTCGATCCGACCGCCCCAGCCCAGGAGCCGTTGGACCTTTTGGCGTTATAAGCCAATCTTTTGGGTTCAACGGACAGCAGCAGAAATGTTAATTGGTAGCTCCACGCCAACGCCTTACACAAATCGGCAGGGATTATCCGTATAAGCCAAAAAACGATTCTCCCAAAATCGACTGCAATTTTCTTCCCTTCGAGGTTTACGGTATTAGAAACGGTACTGCTATGATCTGGCAGGACCAACTAAGGCAAGATATCCCATTGGACCAGAGACGTGTTGCTGCGACGCAGCAACCCCATTACCGCCAAACCAAGGTAGTCTTTACCATTGGCCCGGCAGTGGAGGATTCAGACACGCTGGAACGCCTGTTCCGACAGGGCGTGGATATCTGCCGCATCAACATGGCCCACGCCGACCACCAGTGGACGCGCGACATCTGCCGCCGCGTGCGTGCTGTCGCCGCCCGGGTCGACCGGGAAATCGCCCTCATGATGGACATCAAGGGGCCCGAAATCCGCACCGGCAAGATTGACGGTGAATGGCAGCTGGAGGAAGGCGAGCAATTCGACTTTTACTGCGACCTGGACCGCATCGACGAGCTGCAGGAAGAGGGTGTGCGTGGCGTCAGCATCAATTACCCGAACTTCTGGGAAGACGTGAAGGTGGGCGATACCATGCTCGTGGACAGCGGCCTGCTGCGCCTCGAGGTGATGGACATCCAGCCCTGCCGCGTGCGCACCAAGGTCACCGTTGGCGGCCCCTTGACCAGCCGCCGGCACGTGAACCTGCCCGGGGTGAAGGTGCGCCTGCCTTGCCTGACGGAAAAGGACCGCGAGGACATCAAGCTGGGGATCTCACTGGACATGGACCTCTACGCGCTGTCCTTTGTACGTGAAGCCGACGACCTGGACCTCATGCGCTCCTATTGCCGCGAACAGGGCCAACAAGATGTGCGCATCATCGCCAAGCTGGAAGACCAGAGCGCGATCGAAAACCTGGCCGAGATCGTCCAGGCAGCCGATGCCGTGATGGTGGCCCGCGGCGACCTCGGCATCGAGATCCCCTACGAGACGCTGCCCATCGCCCAGGATCGCGCGATCAAGGAGTGCCTGCGCCAGGGCAAGAGTGTGATCGTGGCGACGCACATGCTCGAGAGTATGATCCAGAACCCGATGCCCACCCGCGCGGAAATCACCGACGTGGCTCACGCCGTGACCCAGCAGGCCGACTGCGTGATGCTCAGCGGTGAGACCAGCGTGGGCAAGTTCCCGCTCGAATGCGTGGACACGCTCAACCGCATCATCACCGCCGTCGAAAAGCAGGAGGGCCCCGGCTGGAACGATCGCATCGAGCTCAAGAGCGCCAAGGGGCTGCTGCTACGCTCGGCCGTGATCCTCTGTCAGGAGCTGGAAGGAGCCGCGATCGTCTGCTTCACCCGCAGTGGCTATCTCGCCAACATCCTCAGCTCCCTGCGCCCGCGTCGCTCCCCCATCTTCGCCTTTACGGACGATGCGCGCGCCCTCAAGCGCATGTGCCTCAACTGGGGCGTCGATCCCTTCTTCCTCCAGTTTACGGAAGATCCGGAAGAGACGATCCTGAAGGCGATGAATGCGCTGAAGCAGCACGGGCGCGCCCAGGCGGGCACGCGCCTCGTCGTGATCGCCAACGCTCTGCTCGGCGAACGCGTGATCGAGACCATCCAGCTGCGCACGGTCGAGTAGACCGGCGCACACAACCGCCTTTACCACGGCCCCACCCTTTCGGTGGGGTCGCTTGTTTTAAACGGCCACAACGCCGGCGGCACTAGTCCTGCGTGCGTTGGTGCATCACTTCGCCCTCGGGCGCCTCCTGGCTGGCCGGCGGCATTTCCTCTTGCTCCGCTTGCGTATCCGCAGGGGCGCCGGGCAGGCTGTCCGACTCCATCGGCGCTTCGATTTCGGCCCGGAAGCGCGCGTTATAGAGGAGCCAGACCAGCAAGAGCGAAAGGGCGAGCAGACCAATGACGACGATGGCGCGTCCAAGGCCCACGTAGTTCTTTCTGGTCGGTCCCTGTTCCATGCCGCAATGTAATCCGCTTGACGCCAAACGCCAGCGGCAGCCTCAAAAGGCGGGCGTCAGGAACCTTCCTGCTCCTGCGCCTGCTCGTAAAACGGCACCAGGGTGTCGAGGTGCCCCTGCACGATCTTGCCGATGGTGCGCGGCGGCAGCGTGTTTTTGTGCAGCTCGAACAGCGCCGTCAGCAGCGCCAGCTCGATGTCCACCTTCTTGGGGGACTGCGACTTCATCTCGGCGACGATCCGCATCGCCTGTTCCTCCACGCGCTTGTAGGCCTCGAAGGCGGCCTCTTGTGCTTTGGCATCCATGGTGCCAATGAGGTGGCCCAACTCGGGCCTCAGGTCAAGCGGCTATGCGCTTGCGCCTTTGGGCACCACCCGGCAGCATGGTGGAGTGTTCAGTAACCGGGCCCGAGCGAACTGGTATGCCCAGCTCTCCCAGCAAACGGCGGTAGGCCTGACGCTGGTAGACGCCATCGAACAAACCCGCGGCCCGAAGCCGGAACAGCGGCGAGCCCTGATCGCAGCCCTGCAGACCACCGACGTCGCGCAGGCCCTGAAGGCACACACGCCCTGGCTGGGCGATCTGGACCGCCCGATCTGGGTTGCGGCCCTGCAAAGCGGTCGCTTTCCCGAGGCCGCCTCCTCCCTGGCCGAACACTACCGGGAGCTGGGGCGCACGCGCGGCAAGGTGCTCATGGCCCTGCTCTACCCCATGTTTGTGCTGCACGTGGCGGTGTTTGCGCTGCCCCTGATCCACCAGACGCTCGGCTCGCTCGACCTCGAATCGACCAGCAGCGCCTTCTGCTTTAACGTCACGAGCTTTTCCCAGGGAGCCATCGCGGGGCTCGCCCTGATCTGGGGGCCGCTCTTTCTGCTCAACTTCTGGCGGCAGGCGCACCCTGCCAGCCTGCTGGCCGTATTGCGCCACCTGCCCCTGATCGGCCAATACCTGCGCGCCAACGCCATGGAACGCTTCACCCGCCTGTTGGGCGATCTGCTGGAGTCGGGCGTCTCCCTGCGCAAGTCGCTGACCCTTTCGGGCGAAGCGAGCGGGGATCCCCGGATGCAACAGGCGAGCCGCCAACTCGCGGAAGCCGTCGGCATGGGCCGCCCGCCCGGCGGCTTGATGGGCAGCCAACGCGTCTGGCCGGCGGATTTCGTGGCGGTCTACCAGACGGGCGAAAAAACGGGGCAGCTCGAGAGCACCCTGCGCGAGCAGGCCAAGCACTACCGCAGCTCGGCCACGCGCTGGCTCGCCGCCGCCGCTTTCTTTTACCCGCAGGCGGTCTTCATGCTGGTGGCCGCCTCCCTCGCCGGCGAGCTCATGCGTGCCTACGGCCACTACCTCCAGCAAATCCAGAACATGATGTAGCGGGCCGCGCGGCACGCCTCATGCGAGCGCCCCTCGCCCTAGAGATCGGCGGCGCTGCCACTCCCGCGGAGTCATGCCCTCCCAATCGCGGAAAGCGCGGTAGAAGGAATTGGGATCTTCAAACCCCAGTAGGCACGCGACCTCCACCAGGTTGAGCGCGCCGCCCTCGAGGTATTGGTGGGCGAGTTCGCGACGGGCCTCCGTCAACAGCTGCCGGTAGCTCATCCCCTCCTCCGCAATCCGGCGCTGCAGAGAACGAGCGCTCATGCCGAGTTCGCGAGCCACGTCCGCCAGTTGCGGCAGACACGAACTCAACAGGCGCTGCGCCACCCACTTGACTTGCTGCGAGACCGAACTTTTGGCGCGCCGATCCGATACGGCCCGGTCCAGCGAAGGCTCGAGCATCTCGAGCAGCGCCGCATTATACGTGACAAACGGCAGCTCCAGATCAGACCGGTTGAAGATCAGCCGGTTCTGGGGCGCCCGGAAATGGACCCGGCAGCCGTAAAACCGCTCAAAAACCTCCACCGCCTCCGGCTCGCGGGACAGTTCCACTCTTCTTGGATGCAGCACACACGCCGTTCCCCGGCGCCCCAGTTCGGTTTGCGCGGCAAAGATCGCATCGATGAAGCGGGGCGGCACCGGCAGGTCCGTCCCGACCCAGTGTATCTCGACCGCACACGTATCGCCCTGCTCGATCAGCCGCATCTCTTCCGCACAGCAGAGGGATTTGTAACGGGCAAGCCGCTGTAGACCGTCGCGAAAGGTCCGGGCATGCTGGGCCGCAATACTGGCCGGGTGATACTGCTCACGAGGCAGATTGAGCGCAATCTTCACCCCCACGAGCGGGTCGGCGCAAACCTGGGCCAGGCCGCGCCAAAAGGCGAACACTTGCGCTACCGTCATTCCACCGGGGCTGCTCGAAGCCAGGGCAAGAGGCAAATCGGCGGCCCGCAACACCTGCCCCATCTCAACCCCCATTTCCTGCAGGGTCGATCGATAGTCCGGAACGGGGTATGCGGGCGCAGTCATGCCAGCTTTAAAGATCGCGATCCGAGGACCATTGGCAAACAGGCGCTCACAGCACGGGCGAGAAACGCTCGCGCATGAATCGCATGTATGCTTTTTCCGAAGTCTCCCGGCGCGCCTGCACGAGCGGCTGAATGTCCTTCGTCGCCACGTAACGCAATCGATCCGTGTCGTCGGTCACAGCTTCGTAAATGCATTGGGCGACCTCTTCTTCGGTGCCATGCCGCTCACCGCGCAGCTGTCCAAACAGCGCCAGCGCAGCAGCGGCGAAGTGATCGTAATCGGCGATATTCGCGTTTTGAGCAGCCTCTTGCGCATTGCGTTCACCGAAACGCGTGCTGGTAACGCCCCCCGGCTCGATCATCTTTACTCGGATATGCTGCGATGCCAGCTCGTAGGACAGCGCCTCGGAAAAACCTTCGAGCGCGAACTTGCTGGCGCAATACAGGGAGAGCATCGGCAAGGCGAAGACCCCTGCACCGGAGCCAACATTGACGATCGTGCCGCTCTGGCGCTGCCGAAAGTGGGGCAGAATCGCGCGCACGACGTTCATGACCCCAAAGACGTTGACCGCGAATTGCTGTGCGACCTTTTCCACCGGAGTGGCCTCGAAGATTCCGAAAAGGCCGAAGCCAGCGTTGTTGACCACCACATCGATCCGTCCAAAGCGCGCGATGCCTGCTGCAATCGCTTCGGCAATCGAATCAGGTTCTTCGACATCCAGCCGCGCGATCAATAGGCGTTCCGCAACGGCCTCGGTCAGCGCCTGTGGCTGTCGCATGGTTGCCACGACATTCCAGCCTTGCTCGAGAAAATACAGGGCGGTGGCACGGCCCAAACCCGAAGAGCACCCCGTAATCAGAATCGTTTTTTGCATGATGATAAGCTTTCTGGTTTACGAAAGCCCCATCATAGCTTCTGGAGGGCGCCTGCAGCCTTGCAAGAGGCGCCAATAAGCTTGCGCAACACGCCAGACTCAACGCGTCACCAGCGCACCCATGCGCTCCAGGAACAAGTCCGACCAGAGCCGGGGCTGGTGCGTCTCAGGCGCGACCTTGCAGCTGAGCCGGCGCCCCTCCGCATAAGTGGTCTGGCCGTCTTCACTTACCAATCGAAAGCCCACGGACCACTTGGCAGCCCGCAGTTGCAGACACCACAGCTGCACGAGCACCGTCGAGGGCTTGGTTACGCTGCCGAGGAAGTCGATCTCGATCTTGCGCGCCACCAGATACATGTCCGGGAAGTTCTGCCAGTCGAAGCGCGGCGCTGCCAACACATGCTCCATCCACGCCTGCAACGCACGCTCCACCAGGATGAGGTATTGCGGGTGGTGCAGGATCATCTGCGGGTCGAACTGGTCGTAATACACTTCAGCCCGGAAGGTGTAGGCGGGCGGGGAATCCGGTAGCATGCCGCGACTGCAACGCCCCACCCCGCCCATGGCAAGGGCAGACAACCCTCACCCCCTTGCACAAAGGCATTGCATACCAAATCGACAACACGTTATCATCACTAAATGAAACGAGACGCGCAAGGCCGCATCAGCTTGGGTAAATGGGAACTCCCCATTCAGACCCTTATCGTGCTGAGCCTGCTTGCCTTTGCAGCGGAAACCCAGCCGAACCTCAGCCCGCAGTGGCGCCAGGCGCTGGGCAATTTTGAGGCCTTCTCCGTCATCATCTTCACGATCGAATATCTGGTCCGGGCAACGCTGAGCCGGCCCCGCCGCAGCTACCTGCTCTCGTTTCTCGGCCTGATCGACCTGCTGGCCATTCTGCCTTTCTACCTTTCGCTCGGCATCGATCTACGTTCATTGCGGGGGCTCCGGCTTCTGCGCCTTTTTCGCCTGTTCAAGCTCGTGCGCTACAATGCCGCCGTCCAACGCTATCACCGCGCCTTCGTGATGGTCCGAGAGGAGCTGGTGCTCTTCGGTACGACGGCGTGTCTCATGCTCTACCTTTCCTCGGTCGGCATATACTACTTTGAGCACGCTGCTCAGCCCTAAAAGTTCTCCTCCGTCTTCGAGTGTCTTTGGTGGTCCGTCGCGACCTTGACTACCGTGGGTTACGGCGACGTCTACCCTATCACGGTCGGCGGACGTATCTTTACCTTCTTCATTCTGATGATCGGTCTGGGCTTTATCTCCGTGCCGACCGGGCTTTTTGCGGCGGCCCTCTCCAAGGCTCGGGAGCATGATTCCGATAAGGTCTCCACTTAAGCCGCCTCCCGGCTGTGGGCGCAGAGCCGCAGGAGCTGCCGCTGGAGGTGGGTGGCCCAGAAGCAGCCGGCGGGAGTCAACGCGATCGGGGTGACGGCGTCTGCGGGCAGTGTCAGCAGGTCCGCCTCCTGCCAGTTTGCAAGCAGCCGGTCGCGCCAGGCAAAAGACGCCCGCGGCCAGTCCTCGAGCGGCGGCAGGCACCGCAGCTCGAGTGCGTTGGTGAGCACGGAGGCAAAGAGCGTGACCGGTCCGCGGCTCTCGGTGAACCGGGCAGGCACTTTGCCGGCTATCAGGCTGGAGCGGTAGACCTCGAGCAGGCCTTCGCGCGTGATGGAAATGCGCCCGAGGCGTCCGCCCGCCCCGGAGCCGAAAGGCAGCATGTCGGCCTCGGTCTTGGCCAGCCGGTTGTAAAGCGAGCGTTCGCGCGAGTTGCGCCGCCAGTGCTGGAGCGTGAAGTGCTCGAAGCCCTGCGCATCGAGCGCCTCAACCGCCGCCCGGTAGAGTCGCCCGCGTTCGCGCACCCCGGCCGGGGCCGGCAGCCGTCCGCTCTGGATCATCTTGGCCATCGGGCTGCCGGGGAACTGCTTCAACTCGTAGAGGTCAAGGCCGTCCACCTCCGTTTCTTCGGCCAAAAAGCGGATGTCGTCCTCGAGCGAAGCGGCAGTCTGGCCCGGCAGACCGAAAATCAAGTCCACGATGACCAGCGCACCGGTCGCCTTGAGCGTGGCCAGCGTTTCCCGCATCTCCCGCCGGTCGGCCAGACGCCCCAGGCGACGCCGCAACGTCGTCTCGGTGCTTTGCAGGCCCAGAGAGAATCGCGTCGCCCCCGCTTGCACCCAGGCCTCGGCCTTCGCCGGCGTAAAGCCTCGGATCCGCCCTTCGACCGTCACCTCCGTCTGTGCGTCGATCGCGTAGACGGCCTTCAGCTCGTGCAACACCGTCTCGAGGTCCGCCTGATCCAGATCGCTCGGCGTGCCGCCCCCGAAATAGACCGCCTCCACCCGCCGGGACTGCGTAATCCCGCGCAGGGTGTCGGCCGTCAAGTCGAGGTCTCGCTGCAACAGCTGCACGTATTCTGCGCTGAATCCCTCGCGGCTGGCGTTGCGGTAAAACGGGCAGAAGGCGCAACGGTGCCGGCAAAACGGCACATGCAAATACAGGCAAAGCGGCACGGTGGAACGCTCCCGAAACACGTGGGGCGCCCATTCATCGAAGGGGGCTTCGACATCGGCTGCGGCGCCCATCATGCGGCCATGACCGTGCGGAGCCAGCGGCGTGGACGCTGGCTCGAAGGCGTCGAGAAAAGGGTCTACGTTGTGGCGCGCAAAGCTCTGTTCCAGGCTCGGCACGCTCGTCGGATGCGCGGGTTGCGACATAAGCTCACCATTCCTTTATATAAAGGTTAACTTATGAAGCAGTCAGTCTCAGACAAACAGGCCTAATGCCGGTTCCACGAAGATGCCAGCAAAAAGCGACTCGGTCTCAAAAAGTCTTCCGCAGGATGCCTATCCCACCCGCTGCCGCACGGCTTCGAAAATCACGAGCGCCGCCGCCACGGACACATTGAGGCTGTCGGTAACGCCCTGCATCGGCAGGTGAGCGGTCAGGGTATCGCCATCGAGCCAGTCTTCGGAGAGCCCGATGGACTCCGCCCCCAGCACCAGCGCAATCGGCCCGCGCAGGTCCTGCTGCCAGATGGTCTTTTCCGCCCGCGGCGTGGTGGCGACCGGCGTCACCCCCGCCTGCCGAAGCAAGGGCCGGAGTTCGCGCGTCTCGCTCAGGTAGGTCGGGACCGAGAAAAAGGCCCCCTGCGAGGCCCGGATCGCGTTGGGGTTGAAGAGGTCGGTCCGATGATCGCAGACGACCACCGCGTCAACCCCCGCCGCATCGGCCGTGCGCAACAACGCGCCCAGGTTGCCCGGCTTTTCCACCGCTTCCACCACCAGCAACAGCGCCGGGTGGTCGAGGGCCGCCAACCGCTCCGCCAGTTCCGCCAGGTCACGTTCCCGGATCTCCGCCACCGCCAGCAGGCCGTCCGGGCCCTCGCGGTAACATACTTTGTCGAACGCTTCCGGCGAAAGCTGCACGATCTCCGCTCCCGCATCTTCGGCCTGCTCCACCACGCTGAGCGCATCCGGCTCATCCTGCGCGGGCGCCTTGAAGCGCTCGGGGCAGAAATACACCGTCTCCAGCGGCCAATGACAGGCCAGAGCCCGGGTCAACTCACGGCGCCCCTCGATCAGGAAGCGCTCCAGACGCCGCCGGTGGCGCGCTTCGCGTAGCCGCACGAGGCTCTTGACCCGTGGATTCTGCACACTCTGGATGTTGGCAAAGGACATAGCGTTGCTGTCACGGATCAAAAACACACTTGCCCGCCCGTGGGAAGCGAAAAGGCTGAGCAGGAGGCGACACGGCTTCCCGCTGCGTCCTGCAACGCGCCCCCACAGGTGTATTTTCTCGCCATCCAGTCTTGATTCGTTTGCATGCCACCCCGTGAAGTTGAACTCACAGCAGTCTCTGTCGCTTGATCTGGTTCGTGGAATCTCTGCTTTGGTCGTCTTGTTGCATCACTACAGCGGTCATATTGCAGCACATCGCATCTTTCCGAACTTAGGCCAAGAAGCTGTAATCGTTTTCTTTATTTTGTCGGGATTTGTGATCTCGATGGTGTCTCAAGCAAAGGAGAATACCTTCTCCGTATTTGCCTTAAAGCGGGTCTCCCGCTTCTACTCAGTTGTTCCCATTGCAGTGCTGTTTATTCTTTCGGTTTATGTGATACAGCGACTGGCCGATCTGCCGACACAAGGACACCATGCAATACTCGCGAAACTGCTAGCGACGTTCACGTTCCTTAACTGGAACGGATGGCATTCTCTCTTTTTGCCCTCCGCATCCGTCTTTTGGAGCCTAACTTGCGAATGGTGGTACTACATCATGTTTGCACTTTGGGTCTTCATCCCCAACCGAAAGGTCAGCATAATCGCAATCCTAACCTGCTGCCTGATCGTTGGATTGCCCACTGTAATGCTTGCACCTATCTGGCTGATGGGTTGGTTCGCTTACCGCACATTAAACAAGAGAAAAATAACGTCGACCACTGCCATTTTTGGAATCGCGATCTCATCGGGAGCCGCCTTCATGTTGTGGGCGAGCAATTGGCGTTATACCATCTTCGATCTACGAGGTTACTTCCCAGTTGAACTTTCTCATGCAAACTACGCACCATACTTCTGGCTGCTGGGCGTATGTTTTTCTGTAGCCCTCGTCTGCGGCCTTACACTACTCTCTGGGTATGAGGAGAAGCCAACCGCACCAAGCCGGCATTTTATACGCTTCCTGGCTGATGGTTCGTTTTTCCTTTATTTGGTTCACATGCCAATAATGCTACTACTGAGTCAGGTTACTACCGAACCGTTCCCTTATGCTTTTCCCCTCGCAACTGGTGTGGCCTGTCTGGCCTTCGGTCGCTACGTCGAAAACCTGAGGAAACCATTGTATAAATTCCTTTCACACCTAGCTTCGCGTAAGTCTGAGCCCCCAGCCCAAGAGATGCAGCGGACGTAGCACTCGATTCTCGCCCTGGATCGGCACCGAGTGCGCACTCGCGAAATTTCTCGGGGATTTGTGGCTTTTGTAGTTCCCAAAACGGCGGGCGTGCCCCATTTTATCGGGTTTCCCATGCAAAAGCCGCCCAAGAACTTCGTCCCGACGCCCTTTGAATATCATCAGGAGATCGAGCTGACGATCAACGATCTGACCAACCTCGGCGAAGGGGTCGGCCGGATCGACAACTGGGTGGTCATGGTGCCCTTTGCCCTGCCCGGCGAGTGCGTGAAGGCCCGGGTGTGGCGCAACAAGAAGAACTACTCCGATGCGGATCTCGTGGAGGTGCTCGAGCCCTCGCCGGACCGCGTCGAGGCCCCCTGCCCGCTCTTCGGCCAGTGCGGCGGCTGCCAATACCAGCACTACAGCTATGATCGGCAGCTGGACTGGAAGACACGCCAGATTTCCGAGCTGATCCGCCGGATCGGCAAGTTGCCCACCTACCCCAAGATCGAAGGGGTCGAGGCGCCCAACGCCCGGGCGCTGGGCGTGGAGCGCTGCCACGGCTCGCCCCTGCAGTACGGCTACCGCTCCAAGATCACGCCGCACTACCCGAAGCCCGACCAGGGCAAGGAGCGCTTTCCCATCGGCTTCCAATACGCCAGCAGCCGCGCCATCATCGATGTGCCGCAGTGCCCAATCGCCAGCGAGGCAATCAACGCCGCCCTGCCCGCCGAACGCGCGCGGGTGTGGGAGGAGCGTCCGTTGGGCAAGAAGAAGCAGGGCGGCACCTTGCTCATGCGCGATGCCAATGAGGGCGTGATCACGGACAACAAGGCCGTCGTGACGGAAGAGGTGCTGGGCAAGCGTTTCCAGTTCATCGCGGGCGAGTTCTTCCAGAACAACCCGCACATCCTGCCGGACATGGTCAACTACGCGCTGGATCAGGCCGTCGCTCCGCTGGAAAACGGGCGCACACCGCGCTACCTGTGCGACACCTACTGCGGCGTCGGCGTGTTTGCGCTCTGCGGTGCGGAACGCTTCGAGCTGGTGTTCGGCGTCGAAGTGAGCGAGACGGCCATCAAGCTGGCGCGGGCCAACGCCGCGCTCAATCACGTGCGCAACGCCTCCTTTTTCTCCGGCGAATCCCAGCGTATCTTCACCAACCTGAACACCCCGGCGGAAGACACCGTGATGTTGATCGATCCGCCGCGCAAGGGCTGCGACCAGGCCTTCCTGCGCCAGCTCTTCCGCTACGGCCCCGCCCGCGTGGTCTATGTCAGCTGCGGCCCGGACACCCAGGCGCGCGACCTCGAGATCTTCGTGCGCCAGGGCTACATCCCCACCCGCGTGCAGCCCTTCGACCTCTTCCCGCAGACGCGCCACATCGAGAACGTCATCACGTTGGAAAAGGCGGACTAGGGACCGCGCCGCTCGCTAGCGACGCTGATTCCAGGCCGCGTCGGCAAAGTGCGCTGTCCAGCGTTGCAGCGCCGCGGCATCCACCTGCCCCGGCGTAGGCTTGGGAAACGGCAAATCGAGCCGCGCGGCGATCAACTCGATCAGCGAACGCTCGAAAAGCGACAGCGCCACCCCGTCCGGCAGCTCAAGCGAGCCCTGCACCAGCAGACCGTCACGGTCACGCTTCATCGCGGCCCCCGCCAGCTTGCGGCGACTCTTGGGCTCCACCACATCGTAGGGCTCCGCACGCACAAAGCACGCGCCCGCCAGACCGAGCCGCTCGCGCTTTTGCCCGAAGTCGCAGGGGCAAGGCTCCAACTCTGCCGGCTGCCCGAAGGCGTGCAGGCAGGTCGCCACGGCATCGTGAATCAAGCGGTAGAGATCCACCGCCTTTTCCCGATAAAAGGGATGAGCCGGCGGTAGCACCAGGGCGTAAGTAAAATCCTCTCCGTGAGGCACCACTCCGCCGCCAGTCAAACGCCGCACCAGTGGACCGCCCTCCAGCGAGGTCAGCTGCCGCACGTCTCCCCAGCGCTGGCTGTAGCCAAACGTCGCGCCGTGCTCCGTCCATCCGTAGCAGCGGATGCGGGCGTTGATCGGGCGGGGGTAGTCGTGCAGCAACACCGCATCGTAAGCCATGTTTTCCACGATACCGGCTTCGCTATAGGGACTGACAAAAAATGCTGTGTTCATGCACGCGTTACACCAAATGGTCTAGGAAGATGCCGTAGCTCCGCAAGGGGAATCCTCGCCGAGAGCGGCCGCGGTGAACAGCAACCGTCAGGCCAGTACACCCTCATTGCGCCATTATCGGTGCGACTTGCGCATCCGGGCCGAAGAGATTTTACGTTGCGTACGCTTTGCCGTTGCAGCGTGCGGCGTAATCTGAAGCATCGGCAGCCTATGAGCTACACTGCGTTGCTGCAGCCGCAGATTCAGCGCCTACCCATCTACCAGCCTGGCCGGCCGATCGAGTTGGTGGCCCAGGAATTTGGGCTGCAACCCGAAGCGGTCATCAAGCTGGCCTCCAACGAAAACCCGTTGGGCGCATCCCCCCGCGCCCTGGATGCTGCCCGCAACAGCCTGAAGGAGGCCTGGCTCTATCCCGAGAACAGCGCCCATTTTCTCTGTGGCGACCTGTCGGAGCGCTTGGGCCTGCCCGAGGAATGCTTCACCATCGGCGCGGGTTCCAACGAGATTTTCTACCTGCTCGCCAGCCTGTTCATGGGCCCGGAGACCGAGGCGGTGATGGGCGAACAGGCCTTCGTCAGCTACCTGATCTCCACCATCCGGGCCGGCGGTACGCCCGTGCGCGTGCCCATGCCGGATTACAAGCACGACCTCGATGCCATGCGGGCGGCGGTGACGGAGCGCACGCGCCTCGTCTACCTGCCCAACCCCAACAATCCCACCGGCACGATCTTGCCCGAAGCCGAGGTGTTGGCGTTTGCCCGCTCGCTGCCCGACCACGTGATCTTTGTATATGACGAGGCCTACGCCGAGTACCAGGATCCGGCGCCGGACCTGCGCCCGCTGATCCACGAGGGTCGCAAGGTCATCTGCACCCGCACGTTCTCCAAGATCTACGGCCTGGCCGGCCTGCGCATCGGCTACGGCTACAGCGATCCGGAACTGGCGGCCCAGCTCAACAGCGTGCGCCCGCCTTTCAACACCAGCACTCTGGCCCAGCAGGCGGCACGCGCCGCCCTGGCCGATACCGAGTGGGTGGCCAAGAGTCGCGCCACCAACGCCGCCGGGCTGCAACAGCTCGGAGCAGGCTTTGCCAAGCTGGGCCTCGAAGCCGTGCCCAGCGCAGCCAACTTCATCCTCGTCCAGGTGCCCCAGGCTGAAGAAGCCTACGACGCGTTGCAGCGTCAAGGGGTCATCGTGCGTCCCGTTGCCGGCTATGGCCTTCCGCAGCACCTACGGGTTTCCGTGGGCACGGAGCCGCAAAACGCACGCCTGCTCCAGAGCCTGGACGCGTTCTTGAACCGCTAAGGAGGAAGACGTCCCGAGGCCGGACCGAAATCACGCGTGAGCATCCTGCTTTTGTTTCAAGCGCTAGGCGCACTGGCGGTCGTGGCCCTGCACGGGGCCGTGGTCGCCTGCGAGGCTGCCCTCGTCAAAGTGCGCTTCAGCCACTTCAACCCCGACCTGCTCGATTATCTGCGCGAGCGCAAGGCGGTTGCCTGGTTGCTGGATCACCCGACGCGCACGCTGCGCGTGATCCGCCTCACCGGCGGGCTCTGCTGGATCGGCTACTGGCTGCTCTTGTGGGGCGTGCTGTTCGCGATCCGCAACGCCGTCGAGGCGCCGGCCCCGCTGCCGGGCATGCTCATGGTGGTCTGCGCGCTACTCCTGCTGGGCGTACAATTCGTCGCGATCGAGCACTTCCCGCGCTCCCTGGGCCTGCAGTCTCCCGCGAACACCCTGCGCTGGACCTCCCTGCTGGTCCGCCTGCTCACCATTCTGTGCAAGCCGTTTCTGTCCCTGCTCGCCCCCATCAGCCGGGCGGTCAACGGGATCGGGGGGGGCCGCGAAGTCGGAGAACTCGAAGCCCTTGACTACGAGGAGCAGATCGAGCTGCTGGGCAAGGAAGCGCCCGACATGTCCGTCGTGGCCCAGACGATCCTCAAGAACGCGCTGCAGATGCGCGAGCTGGAGGTGAGCGACGTGTTGCTGCCGCGCCACCAGGTGAAGTATTTCGACTCCTACCTCAGCCTGCAGGAAAACCTCCAAATGGCCCGCGAGAGCGGCCATACCCGCTTCCCGCTCTGCGAGGGCGATCTCGATCGCTGCATCGGCCTCATCCACATCAAGGATATCTTCCGCTACGAGGGCGAAATGAACCGGGTGGATCTGCGCAAGATCAAGCGTGAGATCATCCGCATCGACGCCGACACGCCGCTGGAGGAGGCGCTGACCCAGCTGCTGAGCCACAACGTGCACATGGCGCTCGTGATCGACGAGTTTCGCGGCACGGAGGGCGTCCTGACGCTCGAACGCGTGCTCGAACAGCTGGTGGGTGATATCCGCGACGAATTCGACACCGAAGAGGAACTCCTGATCCGCGACACCCAGGAAGGGGAAGCCGTCGTCTCGGGCCTCACGCCCTTGCACGAGCTTTCCGAACGCCTGGGCGTGGACGTGGAAAACGACGAGGTCTCGACGCTCGGCGGCCTGATTACCAGTGAGCTGGGCCGCATCCCGGAAGAGGGCGAGGAGCTGGTCGTGGAAGGCTTGGCGGTGCGCGTCACGGCGGTCGACGACAAGCGCGTGATCGAAGCCGAAGTCCGCGCCATCCCCGAAGACGAGCTGGAGGAGGAAAAAGAAACGCCTTCTCCGGACACTGAAGAAGACGTCGAAAAAGACGGTCGCGACGCTTAAGCCCCGGGGGGCTAGTTGGCGGCTACCGGCTCGGACTGCGGGGCCGCTGCCTGCATCTGCCGCTCCTGCTGAATCACGTCCAAAGGCCGCAGCGAGTAATCCAGATTGCCCGTCTCGGCCTGTTCGATGGCGGAGGCCAGCGCTTCGAGCCGCTGCTCGCGATCCGGGGCGAAGATGAAACGGTCGCTGTTCAGGCCGTGGTAAAACGTCTCGAGCTTTTCCAGGCGCGGGCGCACGAGGTCCATCAGGCTGCCCACGTGCTCGGTGATCGTGCGGGACTCTCCCAACTCGAGCTCGAGGTCGACCAGCTTGGTCAGGATCTGCTCGTCGCGCGGCTCCCGCTCCAGGGCGTCGAGCAACACCCGGCGCGCCAGGTCCGGCCGACCGACGTCTTCGAAGCGGGCGGCGACGTTGCGCAGCAAGCCGGCCCGCACCCGAGCCGAGGAAAGGAATTCGGTGAGGTAGAGATCGCCCATTTTCTCATCGTTGAGGCCGTAGTGAGCGATCGCCCGCAGGCCACTGATGACCGACTCCTGACGCTCCAGCCAGTCGGGATTTTCGCGCACCAGGTCGTCGATGTAGGCCAGGCCGCTGGCAAACTGACCGGACGTCACGTGTGCCTCGATAAACATCAGGCTGAACGACGCCAGCTCCAGGTTCTTTTCGATCGCCGTCTCATAGATACGGCGCACCAGATCCAGACGCCCCGTATCCGTCGCAAAATTGCAGAGGGCCGCCACGGCCTTTGCATCGTCGCCGAACTGGCGCAGCAGGTTTTCCACCACCCGCTGCACATCCTGTTCACGCCCCTGGGCATCATACACCTTGAGCAAATCGATGCTCGGCTGCGGATCTTCGGATAAGACGATCGAGCGCTTGAAACCCACCTCGGCCGCATCACCATAGCGCTCCTGGCGCTGGTAGAGCGTCATCAGCATCTTGCGCGCAGCATCCATGACCTCTGCAAACTGGGGTCGATCATAGCGGTCGACAAAGCTCTTGAGCAAATCGATCGCGTCATCCGTCCGCCCCACCCGCTCGAGCGCGGTCGCGGCGAGCAGGACGGCCTCCGGGTTGGCGTCCAGACCGTAATCCCGGTACCATTGGTGCGCCTGCTGAAACTCCCCGACCTCGACCGCCGCGCGCATGCCGGCGACCGCCAGCAGGGTGTTCAGCTTGTCCGACTTGTCCGGTTGGGCCGGCAAATACTCCTGCACCACTTCCAGCGCCCTCGCCTCGTGCTTCGTGACGAAAAGGACTTGCAGGTAGCCGCGCAAAAAGTCGAGGTCGCGCCCCGCATACGGCAGCCCGTCCTCATAAGTCTGCAGCGCGTAATTGGGCTGCTGGCGCAGCATGAACATCCGGGCGAGGAAAGGCCGCCCTTCGATCTGGTCGGGTGCACGCGACAGCCCCTGCCGGATCCACCGTTCGGCCTGCAGCAGGTCCTGCGAATCCTTCGCAGACTCGGCGATCTCCTGCCCGCGTTCGATTTGATACAGGCCCTGCTCGCGCTTGATCTCCTTCTGTTTGATCGGCAGGAGCAACGTGTCGGCGTACGTCACGCGCGCATAGCCCCGCTTCTCCTTCAGCAACAGGTAAATGCCTCCGGTGAGAGCGAGATACCCGATGATCATCAAGACAAACGATACGATGAGGATGCGGCCCCAGAAAAGGTTGATCTTCACCCGGCCGTTGCCTACAGGCCGCTTTTCAGCGAAGCCCAGCCAGATTTTTTGTGATTTTTCGGAGTTCATAGCGAGAGTAGACCTAATCGCCCCATGAAGCTGCGCCGACCCGGTGCAAAGTCAACGGAATTGGAGACGCCCACGGGCATGGCTTGTAAAACAGCGGTAAAATGGAGATAAAGAGGGGCCACCCCCGCTATGGCTATCTTAAAAAAGTAATTGCCAAAAAACCCAGGATCACTTTGTTGTAGGCCAGTCACTTCGGTGAACCTCTCTTGCATCTTACAAACTACAATCCTCAGGTTAAATGAAGTCGCTCAACCAAAATTCGTTTATCTGCCTTTCTCTTTTGGGAATCCTGGCCAGCGCGCAAGCCGCGCCCCTCGCTTCGCTGGGCGACGATGCCGCCCTCTTCGTGACCGGCCGTGCCCGCGTGATGTGGCAGGATAACATCTACCGTCTGGACGACAATGTCGCCTTCGACGACGAAGCCAACGAAGACTACGCTTTTGTTTTCTCCCCGGGCCTCGAGCTGCAGCTGACCGACACCGGTTCGCTCACCAGCCAGGTGACCGCCGGCGTCGACATCTTCCGCTACGGCAAGGAAGAAAACGACGGTCTGGACAACGAGTTGGCCAATTTTGCCTTTAACGGCAAATACAACTCCGGCGTGACCAACGTCGTCATGTCCGCCAGCTGGCGCGAAGTGGCCTCGAACAGCACCGAGCTGGTCGACGTCAACCCAAGCGACCTCGTGGACCTCGCCTACCGCGGCCGGCTCGTCCAACAGGAGCGCACCCAGGCCCGCGCCATCGGCACGTACAAGTACAGTACGCGGACGTCCTTCCGCGGTGGCGCCCAGTGGAACCGCCGTATTTTCACCGGCCGCAGCAACTACCTCAACGGGTCGAACAGTGTTTCCGTTCCCCTGACGTTCCTCTACCAGCTGCGCCCGCTGACCAACCTCACCGCCGGTTATCGCTTCCGTAATACGGAGACCTTGGGCAGCGCGGACAACAGCTACGACGACCACTACTTCAATGTGGGTGTCGAAGGTGAACTCTTTTCCCCCAAGCTGAGCGGCACGGCCGACATCGGTTACCAGTTCCGCAACGCGGACAACAGCGACGATGTGGACAACGTCTCCCTCAACGCCGGCCTCTCCTACGAGGTCAGCCCGCAGGCTTCGGTATCACTCAACGCCTCCCGCGACTTCCGCAACGCCTCCAGCCCGGTGATCGTGGACGGTGAGCGGATCTCGAGCTCCACCATCACCGACACCCGCGTCGGCCTCGCCGGTAGCTACCGCATCAACACGATGCACCGCCTCATCGGTGGCGCTACCTACGTGTGGAGCGACTACGAGGACTACGATCGCGAGCAGGAAAACGTCTACGCCAACATCGGCTATCGTTACAACCCGAACGACTTCTGGACTTTCGGCGCGAATTACAACTTCGACCTGACCGACGGTAAGGGTCTTTACTCGCGCGATTACGATTCCAACCAGATCTCGGTCTCGGCTACGCTTCGTTACTAGAAGCGCTGCACAAATTTCACATTTCTCTTAAAAGAAGGTCACACTTTGGGTGTTGACCTTCTTTTTTGCTCGCCAGAAAAATACGAGCTTAAGCACCTATTGGCTCATGATGTTCTCTAAACTTACGTTAGTCGCCTTGGCTGCGATCCTTGCGATCGTATCGCCCACTGTTCTTTTCGCTCAAGACAGCGGCGGCTTTTCAAACTCCGTATCACCGTCCAATCCCGGCAACTACGGTGATACCGGTGGCGGCAACTCCGGCCAAAGCGGCGGTTTCGTAGTTTCCAGCACTTACAAGATCAAGCCCCTGGACGAATTGACGGTCCGCCTGTTCGTCGCGGACGATCTCCAGTTCGCCCACCAGGTGCGCGTAGGCGGAGACGGCACCGTCTCCCTCCCCTACCTCGGTCAGGTCGACGTCGAAGGCATGACGATCGACGAGATCCGCCAGCACATCTACAAGCCTTACAATGAAGACTACTACGTGAACCCGCAGATCGACCTCAAGGTCGTCTCCTATGCGTCGCGTGTGGTCACCGTCATCGGCAAGGTCAACCGGCAGGGCAAGGTGCCCTTCCCGTCGGAAGAGCCCATGTATCTGATCGAGGCCATCGCGCAGGCGGGTGGCTGGAGCAACGACCGCATGGCAGACCAGAAGAACGTGACCATCTATCGGAAGGACGACAACGGTAATACGACGGAGATCGTCGTCGACGCCCGGCAGCTCACCGCTCGGGATTATCCCCTAAAGGATGGGGATGTCGTGGAAGTCCCGGAGAAAGTCTGGTAAGACACTGCCAGATCACCTGATTCCAACTCTCTCACAGGCTTTATCTCATGAGTAAAGAAGGCAAAGGCTACGGCTACGGTTATGGCGGAGGCGGCTACTACGGCGGCTATTACTACGGTGATGGCTACGGTGGCTATGCGGAAGCAGCCGTATCCCCTTCCCGCACACTCAAGGATTACTTCCTGATGCTGCGTGAGCGCATCTGGTGGCTGATCATCAGCGTCATCGTCGTGTTCATCGCGATGGCCGTATTCACTTTCAGCTCCCCGCGGCAATACCGGGCCATGGCCGCCATCGAGCTCCTGCGCTCGCCGGACGAAGTGTTGCCATTCAAGGACGTCGTCGACCTCGACATGCGCTCCAGCGAAGACTACAACACCCAGGTCAAGGTCCTGCAGTCCTCCGAGATCATCAACCGCGTGGCCGACCGCATCAAGGGCCCGACCAAGCAGCGCTTGATCCAACCCTACGAAGACGAGTTGGAGTCGACCCTGAGCGGCGCGCCCGAAGTCCCGAGCATCCTGGCCCGCAACCGCTCGGTCGTCCCGGAGCGCAGCTCCCGCATCGTCAACGTGGCCTTCACGCACCCCAACCCGCAGGTCGCACAGGAAGTCTCCAACCTCTTTGCCGAAGAGTTCATCGACTTTAACCGCACCAAGGCGATCGAGGGCAACCTGCGTGCCACGGAAGGCCTGCGCGACGAAGCGGCCAAGCAGTCGGAACGCATCAAGGACATCGAACGCCGCCTGGCCGATTTCAAACAGAAGAACGGCACGATCTCCGTCGACGAGCGCCAGAACATTGCACGAGAGCAACTGACGAGCCTCAACAACCAGAAGATCGAAGCCCAACAGATCTTTGATCGCCTCTCCACCCGCTGGAATCAGGTTCAGCAGGTGCAGGAGAGTGGGGGTTCGTTGCTCGACCTCAATTTCATCGCGACCAGCTCCAACATTCCGTCCCTGCTTCAGCGCCTGTCAGAAGCCAAAATCGGGCTCGCCGGCCTGCAGGAACGCTTCCGCGACAAGCACCCGAAGATGATCGCGGCCCGCCAGACGCTGCAGGAGACCCAGCAGGAACTCCAGAAAGCGGCCACCGAAGCCGCCGGACGCCTGAAGAAAGATTACGAAAACGCGAAAGACAACCTGGAGAGCGCCAAGCAGCGCCTGGCCACAATGGAGCAGGAGATCATCGAGCTCGACCGCCTGCGCCCAGAATACAACGCGTTGGTCAACGACTTACAGATCAGCAAGCAGATGTACGACGTGTATCAAAGTCGTCTGCAGCAGGCGACCGTCGCCAATCGCGTCGAAACGCCCAATGCGCGCATCCTTGAGCGTGCCGGTCTGCCGCGTCGCCCCGTCAGCCCCAATGTGCCGTTCAACATGCTGCTCGGCCTCGTGCTCGGTGGCGTGCTCGGTGTCGGTCTGGTGGTATTGCTCGCGGTGATGGACGACAAGGTGAAGACGGCCTACGACATCGAAAGCTCGCTCGGCCTGCCGTTGATCGGCCTCATTCCCCGCATTTCCCGCATCGATGCCCTCGAAAAGGCGCGCATCGTGGCGGACAATCTCGACCGCCCGACGGTGGAAGCCTTCCGCTCCATCCATTCGACGCTCAAGCTGCACGAAGAGAGCAAAAACGCGAAGGTCATCGTCACGACCTCCACGGTCTCCTCCGAAGGTAAGTCCTTTGCCTCGACCAACCTCGCGATCACTTTCGCCATCCACGGCGAACGCACCCTCGTGGTCGACTGCGACTTGCGGATGCCGAACGTGGCCAAGTCCCTCGACCTTTCCGAGCACAAGGGCGTGATCGACTATATCAACGGCAACGACGACCTCGATGGCCTGATCATCCACGATTACATGCCTGGCCTCGACGTGCTGGTCTCCGGCGGTCGCAGCAAGAGCCCGACGCAAGCCCTGAGCAGCCAGCGCTTCGAGAACCTGATGCACGAACTGCGCATGCGCTACGACAAGGTGATCATCGACTGCCCGCCGCTCGCGCCGGTCTCCGACGCCTTGAACGTGGTGCCGCAAGCCGACGGCGTGCTCTACGTGATCCGCTTCAAGATGGTGAAGCGCAAGACCGCCAGCATCAACATTCGCCGCCTGCGCGAATCCAATGTGCCGGTATTCGGTGCCATCCTGAACAACATCAATACCAACGTAGCGGGCTACTACTACTCCCACTACTACTACGACAAGAGTTACAAGAACTACTACATGTCGGGGAACGAGGAAGGCACGCGCGAAGTCGAAAATACCCACCGCAAGACGCCGCCCTCCGAAGAGATGCACGTTTAGCGCCCTACCCTTTTCGCCCGGCCCGTAACGGCCGGGCTTTTTTGTGTACGCAAAAAAGGCGGCCTGGAAAGACCGCCCTCGCACCGACAAAGATGATTTGTCAGCGCTTGGCTGCCGCTCGGCGCAGGCGGTCGTTGATGGCGCGTCCCAGGCCCTGCTCGGGCGCCAGCTCAAACCACACGCGGGAGCTGGGCAAGCTGTCCATCTGTCGCAACATGCCAAACAACGCGCGCGCCACCGTCGCGAGATCACCGTCTTCACTCAGCCAAAAAGCGGATACGCCTTCTGCTGGCGCCTCCCGGGGGCGCTGTTGCCAGACAACGGCCTCGCCCGTCTCCACCTTGGGTTGCTCGCCAGCAACGAACAAGGCGATGGGCGTCCGCGGGCTGTAGTGACGCGCCAGCATGCCCGGAGCGACCAGGCCTTCCGTCGAAGCCTCGGCCGCAGATTCACGCAAATCTTCGATGGGCGCCCCCACGACGGCTTCGAGGGCTTCCGTGGGGACGCCGCCGGGGCGCAAGAGGCCGACGCCCCCCGTTTCCGAGACCGCCACGATGGTCGACTCGACCCCGACCTCGCACGGGCCGCCGTCCAGCCCCCACGCCAGTCGATCCCCGAGCGATACTTTGACGTGATCGAGTGTCGTCGGCGAAACGTAGCCGAAGGGGTTGGCGCTCGGCGCGGCCAGATTCAGGCCGTAGCCCGACAGCAGCCTAAGCGTCAGCGAGTGGCGCGGCATGCGCAGCGCAACGGTCGGGCGGCCAGCGGTCACCAGATCCGGCACGATCTCCTGCTTCGGCAGCACGAGGGTCAGCGGCCCCGGCCAGAATCGGTTGGCCAGCTCGATCGCGATGGGCGACCAGTGCGCCAGCCGGTGCGCCGCCGCCACGGAGCCAACGTGCACGATCAGCGGATCGATTAGAGGGCGGCCCTTGACCGCAAAGATCTCGCGGCAAGCCTGCTCGTTCAGGGCATCGGCCGCCAAACCGTAAACGGTCTCGGTCGGGATAGCGACCAGCTGGCCCGCTTTCAACTGCCAGGCCAAAAACTCCAGGGCTTCATTCGTGCCGGTGAAACGCTGCATGGTAGGAGAATCACATTGCGCGGCGTCACGATGGGTCGCCACGAAAAAAGCGCGGGCCCATCGGGCTTCCGCGCTCCATTAAAAAAAGTCTACTGTCGGCACTACTTCATCAGCAGCATGTTACGCGCACGCTTGATGATCTTCGTGACGTGACGTTGCTGCTGGGCGTTGAGGCCCGTGAACTTGCGCGGCAGGATCTTGCCAGTATCGGTGACGTAGCGCTGGAGTTGCTCCACGTCGAACATGGTGAGATCTTGCGGGTTCTTGAAATTTTGCCGTTCTTCGCTGGGCTCGTTGCTCATGGGAAAAACCGGCATAAAAGGAGAAGACGCTCTGGCCTGCAAGCAAAAAAGCGCCGTAAACTCGCCTCCGCTATTTCCCACCGCTTCGGCTTGTGTCGATGCCCTCCCTCTTCCAAGCTGAAAACTCTCATGCTCGCCAAGTTTCTGCCTTCGCTCCCCGCGCCTGTGCGCTATGCCGCACTCATCCTAGCCGGCCTGTTGATCGTAATGATCCTCGACCAGCAAGTGTGGTGGGACCACGACGAGGAATACCTGTTCGGCTACCTGGTGCCGCTGTTCGTGCTTTATGTGCTCTACGAGCGCTATCCGCGCATACAATGGCTTTTCTCACCCCAGCGGCCCTCCCAGCTCTCGCGGCAGCAGAAAAAGCAGCACGGGCGGTTTCTGGAGCGACTTGAGCAACGAGCCGGCGACCGCGAGGCATGGCTGCCTCTCGCCACCGCCATCGCCTGGGCCGGGCTGGCAGCGGGCGCGTTCCTGTTTGTCTGGGGGGCGTTTTATCACGCGCTCGAGGGCCGCAACCTCGTCACCTCCAACTTTTATTCGCTCGGGTTCGCCTCCATGCTGCTCTGCGGCGCCTTTCTGCTCTCGAGCCGAAATGAAGCCGGTGAACCCCTAAGCGGCAAATTGCGCTTCACCTTTGCTAGCCTGTTCATTTTCCCCGCGCTCATCTGGCTGCTGTCGGTGCCGATGTTCGGCTCGCTCGACCACACGATCTCGACCTTTCTCATGCTCAAGGTGGCCACGGTCGTGTTTCACGTCATGGACGGACTGGGTTACGCGATCGAGCAGAAACACAGCGTGCTGTCCCTCCCCTCCGGCGACGTGGGCGTGGCGGAGGCCTGCTCCGGTATTCGTTCGCTGATGGCTTGCCTCTTTGCGGGGTCCTTCATCTCGGCTGTATTTTTCGACCAGCTGTGGAAGAAAATTGCGCTGGTGGCGTCGGCGATGGCGCTGGCGTTTTTCAACAACCTGTTGCGCAGCCTCTTTCTCACCATCTGGGCCTACGACCACACCCCCGACGCCCTGCACGACCCCGTGCGCCTCTTCGGCCTCGACCTGGGGAACGTGCACGACCTGGCGGGCAACCTCGTCCTGGTCCTCACGGTTGCGGGTTTGCTGATTCTGGCCATGATTTTCAGTATCCAGCTCGAGTTCGACGAAGACGATGGCACGCCGCCGTCTTCGGAAGCCCATCCGGCCACCTGACCAACGGGATGAAGGCTCGACATTCCTCCCCCGTCCGCCTAAACCGCCAGATAGAGCTTCGGCTGCGGTAACTCTCTCCCTACCATCACTTTTAATCCCTGAATCCGTCTCAGCTTTTCTCCTGATGAAGACCCTGCTCCTCACGAACGAATATCCGCCCTACACCTATGGAGGAGCCGGAGTGCACGTGGAATACCTCTCGCAGCAGCTTGCGCGGCTGATGGAAGTCGATGTGCGTGCCTTCGGCGATCAGGACCTCAAGGACGGCAACCTCCGGGTGCGCGGCTTCGACGTCGACAAGCAGGGCTACACCTGCCCGCCCAACCTGCAAGGCCTGCTCGGGGCGGTGCAGCGCGACCTCGACTTCAATACCAGCCTGGTGGACGCCGATATCGTGCACTGCCACACCTGGTACACCCACTTGGGCGGCATCATCGCCAAGCTCTGCTACGGCATCCCGCTCGTCGTCACCGTGCACTCGCTCGAGCCCTTGCGCCCCTGGAAACGGGAGCAGCTCGGCGGTGGCTACGACTTCAGCTGCTGGGTCGAAAAGATGGCACTGGAAATGGCGGACGCCGTAATCGCGGTCTCGCAGGGCACCAAGAACGACGTGCTCAAGCTCTTCGACGTCGACCCTGCCCGCATCCACATCATTTACAACGGCATCGATCCGGAAGAATACAAGCCGGTCGACGCCGCCCCGGCCCTCGCACGCTACGGCATCGACCCGCAGCAGCCCTACCTGCTCTTCGTGGGCCGCATCACCCGGCAAAAGGGCATCATCTACCTCGTGGACGCCATCAAGCATATGGACCCCAACTTCCAGGTGGTCTTGTGCGCCGGCGCGCCCGATACGCCGGAGATCGCGGAAGAGATGAAGCGCGCGGTGGCCGAAGCCTCCAAGGACCGCCACGGCATCCACTGGATCGCGGAGAAGGTGGACAAGCCGACGCTCATCCAGCTTTATTCCGGCGCCGACGTCTTCTGCTGCCCCTCGATTTACGAGCCCTTCGGCATCATCAACCTCGAGGCCATGGCCTGCGAGACCCCCGTGGTCGCCTCCTGCGTCGGCGGCATCCCCGAAGTGGTGGTGCACGACGAGACGGGCTTCCTCGTGCCGGTGGCGCAGCACCAGGAGAGCCCCTTCACGCCCTTCCACCCCGAAGATTTTTCCAAAGACCTGGCCCACCAGATCAACCGCCTGATGAAGGATACGACCTTGCGCGCCAACTTCGCCAAGGCCGGCCGCATCCGGGCCGTCGACACTTTCAGCTGGCAGGCCATTGCCCGCCAAACCCACGACCTCTACGCCCAAATCATCGCCCAACATGGCGCTACAGCTTAAGAACCCCGCCCGCCGCCGCGTCATCGTCGACGCAGTCTCTCCGGGGATCCCCGGCGGTCAATTTTTCATCAAGCGCGTGCTGGGAGACGCCATCCAGGTGCGCGCCAACGTCTTTGCCGACAGCCACGACCTGCTGATCGTCTACCTGCGCTACCGCCAGCTCGGCAGCGCGGATTGGCAGGAGCAGCGCATGCGCCCGCTCGGCAACGACGAGTGGGATACTCAGTTTACCCCCGCGGAGACCGGCGCCTACGAGTACACCGTGGCCGGGCTGGTCGACCATTGGGGCAGCTGGCGCGAAGGCTTTATTAAGAAGGCCGAGTCGGGCCAGAAGCTGGACGTGGAGCTGCAGATCGGGGGCGAGCTCCTGATCGCGGCCGCCCTGCGCGCGGTGGGCGAAGACAAGGAGCGCCTCCAGGGCTGGGGCACCTTCCTGGCCGACAACGAGCGCGACCTGCAGCAGCGCCTCAACCTGGCCCGCAGTGACGAGCTGCACGGCCTGATGGAGCGCTACCCGGACCGCTCGCTCGAAACCGCGCTGCCCGAGCCGATGCGCCTGCTGGTCGAGCGCGAGCTGGCCGCCTGCAGTGCGTGGTATGAATTTTTCCCGCGCTCGGCGCGCCACGACGGCGAGACCCACGGCACGTTTCGCGACGCCGCCCGCCTGCTGCCCGAGATCGCGCGCCTGGGCTTCGACATCGCCTACCTCCCCCCGATCCACCCCATCGGGCGCATCTTCCGCAAAGGGCGCAACAACAGCCTCACACCCGCAGCCGAAGACGTCGGCAGCCCGTGGGCCATCGGCTCCACCGAGGGCGGCCACAAGGCCATCCACCCGGAGCTGGGCGACTTCGACGACTTTGAGTATTTCCGTCAGCAGGCCGAGCATCACGGCCTCGAAGTCGCGCTGGACATCGCATTCCAGTGCGCGCCCGACCACCCTTACGTCAAGGAGCACCCACAGTGGTTCAAGTGGCGACCGGACGGCACCGTCCAATATGCAGAAAACCCGCCGAAGAAGTATCAGGACATCCTGCCCTTCAACTTCGAGACGGACGACTGGGAAAACCTGTGGGAAGAGCTGAAGAGCGTCTTCGAGTTCTGGATCGAGCGCGGCGTAAAGGTCTTCCGCGTCGACAACCCGCACACCAAGTCCTTCCCCTTCTGGAACTGGTGCATCACGGAGCTGAAGGCGAAACACCCGGAGCTCATCTTCCTCGCCGAGGCCTTCACCCGGCCCAAGCGCAAGTATTGGCTGGCCAAGGCGGGCTACACGCACGGCTACACCTACTTTACCTGGCGCAACAGCCCGCAGGAGCTGCGCGCCTACGTCGAAGAGCTGACGCAGACGCCGGTACGCGATTTCTTCTGGCCCAACTTCTGGCCCAACACCCCCGACATCCTGCACGAAGACCTGCAACTGGGCAACCGCGCCACCTTCCTCGGCCGCTACATCCTTGCCGCCACCCTCAGCTCCAACCACGGCATCTACGGCCCGGCGTTTGAGCTGATGGACAAGGAGCCCTTCCCCGGCAAGGAAGAGTACAACCACAACGAGAAATACCAGCTGAAGGATTGGGACTGGGACCAGCCCGGCAACCTGAAGGAAGAGATCAAGCGCGTGAACTTCCTGCGCCGCGAACACGCCGCGCTGCGGCGGACGCACAACATCACCTTCGTCGATGTCGACAACACGCACTTCATCGCCTACCTGAAGCAAAACTTCGACCGCTCCAGCCGCATCCTCGTCGTCGTCAACATGGACTGGCACTGGACGCAGATGGGCCACCTCACGTTGCCGCTCGAGGCGCTGGGGATCGACGCGGGCCGCGAATTCGGCGTGCGCGACCTCAACGACCCCACCCAACCGGTCTACCGCTGGCAAGGGACCCACGCCTTCATCAAGCTCGACCCGCAGAAGAGTCCCGCGCACATCTTCGAGGTGCTCATCTAAAGCCTGAAAACAAAAGCCCGACGCGCTTCGCCGGGCCTTCCCTTTTTCGCGCCCGGTCTCAGCCGGGCGTTTTTCTTTTGGAGGCGCTACAGCTCGTAGTCCACTGCTGCGACCTCGGAGCAGACCTGCTTCACAAAGGCGATCACCTCCTGATGGGCCGGGTGCACCTGGTAGCGCTGCATCGCCTCCCGGTCGTCAAAGCCACTGACGAGTGCCAGATCCCAGGAACGCTCGCTGCGCATCACATCGAGACCGATTTCGAAGCTCTGGATTTCCTTGATCTGCGAGGGCAACAGCTCGAGCTGCTCCTTCAGCTTGCGCGCGTTGGTGGCGGCATCCCCATCGAGGGCATTTTCGTGAAAGCGAAAGAATACGACGTGCTTGAACATACGGTACTGCTAGGCCGGGAATCGACGAGCCGCCAGTAAAAACCCGCTGCAACCTTCTCCGCTCAGCCCTGTTTAAAAAGGTTCTGACAGGGGGTGCCACTCAGACCCCAACTGGGGCGCCAGTGGCCATATTCACCCAAAGCCAAAAAGAATTCAAACATAGTTATTAAACTAAACTGTTGATCTTCATGGGCGGATTTTTCTGGCGCACCCCTTGCTCAAACCTCTCTTGCAACCCTATTGATTTGACAGAACGAGAGGGCCGATACATACGTTGCGGTCTCTCAAGTTCTCAATTCGCTAGACCAACCAAACCAACTACAACGATGAAAAAGCATCTGGCTATCTTGGCCGCTGCCGCTGGTAGCGTGTCCGCTCTGAGTGCTCAAACTTCCGTGCAGGACGATCTCTCCGTCAGCACGACCTTCGCGTTCGAGTCCGCCTATGTCTTCCGCGGCGTCCAGCGCGCCGAAGAAACCTTCATGCCGGCCATCGACATCAGCTCCAAGGGTGCCTACTTCGGTGCCTGGGGTGCCCTGCCGACCGGCAACTACGGCGACGAGCTCGACCTCTACGGCGGCTATGGCTTTGAGGTGAGCGAACTCGTCTCCCTCGATGTGGGCGGCACCTACTACAGCTACCCGACCAGCGAAGACTTCGATAACGACAACACCTTCGAAATCTACGGTGGTGCGTCGTTCGACGTCATGTTCAACCCGGCCGTTTACGTCTTCTACGACTTCGACCTGGAAAACCTCACCGTGGAAGGCTCCGCCGGCTACAGCTACCCGCTGAGCGACGCCGCCTCCCTCGATGCCACGGGCTACGTGGGCTGGGTCTCCCTCGACGAAGAAGGCTGGAACACCGCCGGCACCGAAAACTTCGACGACTACTTCTACTACGGCGTGAACCTCGCCCTGAGCTACGCCCTGGCTGAAAATGCCAGCGTGTCGGTCTACGGCAACTTCGCGGGTTCCACCGAAGAGCAAGTCTTCGAATACGGCGACAAGAACACGATCTGGTACGGCCTGGCCGTGACCACCGGTTTCTAAGCCCTCGCGGCCCAATCGGACCTTTTTTCCTTGCGCACCCGGCTATGTTCGGGTGCGCTTCTTTTTTCCTACCCCGTCTTGGGCTTTATAGGTTGACATTGGGGCCCATCTGCGACTTTCTACACGTTTTTTCCAGCAATGAAGAGCTTTCTCGCCAAACAGACCGACGTAAAACCGCAATGGTATGTGGTCGATGCGACTGACCAAGTCCTCGGTCGCCTTGCGGTCAAGATCGCGAACATCCTTCGCGGCCGTCACCGCCCGACCTATACGCCCCACACCGATACCGGTGATTACGTGGTCGTGATCAACGCCGACAAGGTTGCCGTGACCGGTAACAAGGAACTCGGCAAGAAGTACATGTTCTACTCGGGCTGGTTGGGTAATGAGAAGTATGTGAGCCTGGCCGATTTCCGCGCTCGCCGTCCGGAGTTCATCATCGAGAACGCCGTCAAGGGCATGCTGCCGCGCAACAAGCTGGCCCGCGCCCAAATGAAGAAGCTCCGCATCTACGCTGGCAGCGAACACCCGCACGAAGCCCAACAGCCCCAGAAGCTGGAAGTCTAAACCTTTTTGAATTTCTGCAGACCAGATGAGCAGCATCACCACCGCTAACGTTTACCTCGGCACCGGCCGCCGCAAGACGGCCTCTGCCCGCGTGCGCCTGACCACCGAAGGCACCGGCAAGATCACCGTCAACGGCCGCGCCTTCGAAGACTATTGCTACGACGAAAATCTGCAGCGCATCTCCAGCGCCCCGCTGACGACCGCCGATATGCGCGAATCCGTGGACCTCGTGGTCAAGGTAGTCGGTGGTGGCCCCAACGGCCAGGCTGAAGCGATCGCCCACGCCCTGGCCCGTGCGCTCGAGCGCTACAATCCCGAGCTGCGCCCCGCCCTGAAGAAGGCCGGTCACCTCAAGCGCGACCCGCGTCGTCGCGAACGTAAGAAGGCCGGTCAACCGGGCGCCCGTAAGCGCTTCCAATTCTCCAAGCGCTAGGCGAACTGCCTCTCTACCAAGCCGCTTTTTTGCAGGCCTGTGCTTGTGGGCATTCCGCCCCGCGAGCACAGGCTTTTTGCTTTTCAGGTCTCATCAATCCTGCTTAACGTTCCCTCTTCACCCCCACCATCCCCGCTTATGATCCAAGTAGGTATCGTCGGAGCCTCCGGCTATTCCGGAGAAGTCCTGATCGATCTGCTGGCCCGGCACCCGCAAGTCGAGCTGGCCGTCGTCGGCTCGCGCAGCCTGGCGGGCAAGCGCGTGGACGAGGCCATGCCGCAACTGCGCGGCACGGTGGGCAACCTCAGCTTTATCAGCTCGGAGGTGGAGTTGCTGGCCCAACAGCCGGTGGACGTTTACTTTCTGGCCTTGCCGCACGGTGTGGCTGCGGAGTTTGCCCTGCCTCTGGTGGAGGCCGGCAAGCGGGTAATCGATCTGAGCGCGGACTTCCGGCTGGATACGCCGGAACGGTATCAGGCCAATTACGGCCACCCGCACCCGGCCCCCGATTGGCTGGCCAAGGTGCCCTACGTGATCCCCGAGCTGCTGCCGCAGGAGACGTGGCAGGACGCCCGGTTGATCGCCAGCCCCGGCTGCTACCCCACCAGTGTGCAGCTGCCGCTCGTGCCGTTGCTCAAGGACGGGGTGGTCGAAGCCGACAACATCATCATCAGCAGCGTGAGCGGCGTCAGCGGCGCCGGCAAGAAGGCCACCGAGTTTTACGGCTTTTCCGAGCGGTGGGAGAGCGTGGTTGCCTACGGACTGCCCCACCACCGGCACGCGGGCGAGATCGAGCAACAGCTGGGCCTCGCCGCCGGCCGGGATGTCGCGGTGCAGTTCATCCCCCACCTCGTGCCGATGAAGCGGGGCATCGAAAGCACCATCATCGCCAAGGCCAAGGGCTCGGTCGAAGACGTCTATGCCTCGTGGAAAAAGGCGTATGGTGGCCGGCCCTTCGTCATCAGCAAGCCCGCCGGTCAGCCCCCCGAGACCAAGCACGTCTACGGCACCAACCGGTGCGACATGTCGGCCACCTACGACCCACGGACGGGTAACCTGATCTTCAACAGCGTGATCGACAACCTGGTCAAGGGCGCCAGTGGCCAGGCCGTCCAGATCATGAACATGTGCCTGGGCCTGCCTGAAGCCGCCGGCCTGCTCTGAGTCTTCCTTTCACCATCGTCCCACGACAATGCCCTTGTTCTACGAAATCCTCTCTCCTTCAGGACTGACTGACACGCCTGGATTTCAGGCCGCCGCCGTCGCGGCGGACATCCGACGCAAGGGCACGGACCGATTGGATCTCACGGTCGTCTATTCCGAAGCGCCCTGCACCGCCGCCGGCGTCTTTACGCAGCATGCGCTGCCGGCCGCGCCGGTCGTGCAATGCCGCCAGGCACTCCAGACGGGCAAGCCCCTGCATGGCTTCGTCGCCAACAGCGGCAACGCCAACGCCTGCACCGGCGAAGAGGGCTTGAAGGATGCCACCGCGATGCAACGCACCCTCGCCCAGGCCCTCGGGGCGGACGGCGACGCATTTTTCGTCTCCTCGACCGGCCGTATCGGGCAACCGTTGCCGATGGACGCCATTCTGCCGGGTATCAAGGATGCCGCCGGCAAGCTGGGCGCGACCTTCCACCACGGCCTGAACGCCGCCGACGCCATCCTGACCTCCGATACCCGCCGCAAGGTGGTGAGCGTCAAGGTGCCCGTCGGCGACCGCGAAGTCACGCTCTCGGCCATGGCCAAAGGCGCGGGCATGATCGAGCCCAATATGGCCACGATGCTCGCCTTTATCGCGACCGATGCCCAGATCGAGCAGCCCTTCCTGCAGGAATTGCTGTCCGCCTCCGTCGTCGACACCTTCAACGCCATCAGCGTGGACGGCGATATGAGCACCAATGACACGGTGCTCGTGCTGGCCAACGGCCAGAGCGGCGTCGCCGTCGAGCGCGACTCGGAGGCCGCCACCGCCTTTACCGCCGCGCTGCAACACGTCTGCCAGCGCCTGGCCCGCATGATCGTGGGCGACGGCGAGCGCATCAGCAAGGTAGTCGAGATCAAGGTGCTCGGCGCGGCCCGCCAGGAAGACGCCACCAAGGTCGCGCGCGCGATCGGCAACAGCCTGCTGGTCAAGAGCTCCTGGTATGGCAACGATCCCAACTGGGGCCGTGTGCTCGACGCCGCCGGTTATGCCGGTGTGCCCATGCGCGAAGACCAGATCGAGCTCTACTACCGCGCCAGCGGCAAGACGCCCGCCATCCCCGCCTTCGTCAAGGCCCGGCTCTACCCGGAGCTCAAGCCCACGTGGAAGCAGATCGTGAGTCTGCCCACCTTCACCATCGAGCTACACCTCAACCAGGGCGAGGCGAGCCAACGCTTCTTCTCGACCGACCTGACCGAGGGCTACGTGGACTACAATAAATCCGAATAGCTTTTCCCGACGTGATCGATATCGACATCCAGACCAAAACCGAGGTGCTGCTCGAGGCTCTGCCCTACATCCAGCGCTTTCGTGAGTCCATCTTCGTCGTCAAGTTTGGCGGCTCGTTCATGGACACCGAGCAGGCGCAGCATGGCGTCTCGATCGACCTCGCCTTCCTCGCCACCGTCGGCCTGCGCGTCGTCGTCGTGCACGGGGGTGGCCCGGCCATCAACCAGGCCATGGCCGAAGCCAAGCTCGAACCCACTTTTGTCAACGGCCTGCGCGTCACCGACGCCGCGACGGTCAAAATCGTCGAGCAGGTCCTCAACGGGAAGATCAATCCCGGCATCTGCGACAACCTGCGCGCGAAAGGCGCCCTGCCCGCCGGCGTGCGGGGCCAGGACGTGCTGACCTGCGAACGCCTGAGCACCGACAGCGAAGGGCTGCCGATCGACATCGGCTACGTGGGCCAGGTCAAAGCCGTGGACGCCGACCAGATCGAACGGGTGCTGGCCCAGGGCAACCTGCCCGTGATCTCACCCGTCGCCAAGGACAAGGACGGCGCCCTCTACAACGTGAATGCCGATGTGGCCGCCGCTGCCGTGGCGGGCTCCCTCGGCGCGCGCCGCCTCGTCTACCTCTGCGACGTTCCCGGCCTGCTCCGTGATCCGAAAAACCCCGACAGCCTGATCTCCACCCTGCAGGTGGAAGACGTGAAGGAATTGAAGGCCGACGGCACCATCGGCAAGGGCATGCTGCCCAAGGTCGAGAGTGCCGTGAACGCGCTGCACCAAGGCGTGCACCGCGTGCACTTCGTCGACGGCCGGCTGCCCCACAGCCTGCTGCTCGAAATCTTCACCGACAAGGGCGTCGGCACTGAAATCGTCAAGACCCAGGAAGATTGATGGCCTCCGTAACTGCCAGCAAAGTCACCACCGAACGCGTGTCGGGCCTCTACGAGGCGCACGTGATGAAGAACTACGGCCCCGCGCCCTTTGCCGCCGTCCGCGGCCAGGGCAGCTACGTGTGGGATGCCGAAGGGCGACGCTACCTCGATTTTTGCTCCGGGATTGCCACCAACACGCTCGGCCATGCCCACGCCCACTGGGTGCAGGCGGTCCAGCAACAGGCCGGGCAACTGGCCCACATGAGCAATCTCTTTTACAACGAGCCCCAGGCTCGCCTCGCCCAGCGCCTGTGCGAGCGTGCCGGTGAAGGCCGCGCGTTTTTCTGCAACAGCGGCACCGAGGCCAACGAAGCCCTGATCAAGCTGGCCCGCCTCTGGGGGCGCCAGCGCGCGGGCGGCGAAAGCGGTCAGATCTACAAGATCGTGACGGCGGAGAAGGCCTTCCACGGCCGCACCTTCGGCGGCATGGCCGCGACCCCGCAGGCGAAGATCCAGCACGGCTTCGAGCCGATGCTGCCGGGCTTCGAGCACGCGGAATTCAACAACGTCGAGGCGTTTGCCGACAAGATCGACGACCGCACCTGCGCCGTGATGATCGAGACGATCCAGGGCGAAAGCGGCGTGCTGCCCGCGTCGGTCGAATTTCTGCAAGGCTTGCGCCAGCTCTGCGACGAACGCGGCGTGATGCTGCTGATCGACGAAGTCCAGTGCGGCATCGGTCGCAGCGGCCACTTCTTCGCCTATGAGGAAGCGGGCATCACGCCCGACGCGATCGGCATGGCCAAGGGCCTCGGTGGGGGCTTCCCCATCGGTGCGATCTGGGCGCGCAAGGGCTACGACGAGCTCTTTACCCCGGGCAGCCACGGCTCGACCTTTGGCGGCAACCCGCTCGCCTGTGCGGCCGCCAACGCCGTGATCGACGCCATCGAGCAGGAAGACCTGCTGGACAAGGTGCAGAGCCAGTCCGCCGCTTTCATCCAGCAGCTCAACGACATGGTGGCGCGCCATCCGGAGCAACTGACCGGCATCCGCGGCCGCGGCTATCACCTCGCCCTCGTCGTGCAGGGGGATCCGCTCTTCTGGATCGCCCGCCTGCGCGAACAGGGGTTGCTGACCGTGCGCGGCGGGGCCGACGGCATCCGCTTGCTGCCGCCGCTCACCGCTTCCATGCGGGACCTCGAAAACGGTATCGAGATCCTCGATTTTGTGTTCGGAACCACTCCCACCGCCTAACCCATTGCCCATCATGGCGCGAAGCTTCCTGCAAGACACCGACTTTACCCGCGACGAGGCGGAAGAAATCTTTCAACTGGCCAAAGCCCTGAAGGAGGGCCGCGGTCGGGCGAACCAGCCCAAACCCCTCGAGGGCCAGACCTGGGCGATGATCTTCCACAAGAGCAGCACCCGCACGCGGGTATCGTTCGAGGTGGGCATCCACGAGTTGGGCGGTCATCCGATGTATCTCGACCAGAGCAAGACGCAGATGGGCCGGGGTGAGACGGTGGCCGACACCGCGCGTGTGCTCAGCCGCTACGTGCACGGAATCGTCATCCGCACCTTCGACCACGCGACCGTGGAAGAGCTGGCCCGCGAAGGCACCGTTCCGGTCGTCAACGCCCTGACGGACCTGCTGCACCCCTGCCAGATCTACAGCGACCTGTTTACGCTGGCCGAGCGCTGGGCCGAGCCGGGCAAGCCGCTCATCGACGCACTGGCCGGGCGCAAGCTGACCTTCGTCGGCGACTGCGCGAGCAACATGGCCCACAGCTGGATTCTGGGCGCCGCCCTCTTTGGCATGCCGATCAGCTTGACCGGGCCGGAGAAGTATCGTCCGCAACCGGTGGTCGACAAGCTGCTGCGCGAAGCGGGATTGGAACCAACCTACACCTTCACGACCGACCCCAAGGCCGCGGCCGAAAACGCCGACGTCGTCTACACCGACGTGTGGGTGAGCATGGGCGACGAGGCCGAAAAGGATGCACGCCTGCAGGAACTGGCGCCCTATCAGGTCGACGGCACCCTCATGGCAGCCGCCCGCCCGGAAGCCTACTTCATGCACTGCCTGCCCGCGCACGAAGGCGAGGAAGTCGCCGCCGAGGTCTACCGCAGCACGCAATCCATCGTCTACGACGAGGCCGAGAACCGCCTGCACGTGCAGAAGGCCATCCTGAGCAAGCTCGCCGAAGCCTAGGAACGTAAAATTCTTTCGCAGAAGAACGCCAAGGACGCAAAGAGGGTATTGAGGGTGATCGCCCGCTTACACTACTCTGGACAATCCACCTCGTGCTCCTGGTGCACTTCTGTTCCTATCAAACCGTTTTCCATATAGTCTTATGAAGATTGTGCTCGCATACTCGGGAGGCCTCGACACCTCCGTGCTCGTCCACTGGCTCAAGGACCACTTCGATGCCGAAATCGTGACCTTCGCGGCCGACGTCGGCCAGGAAGAGGAGTTGGACGGTCTGGCCGAGAAGGCCAAGGCCACCGGCGCCAGCGCACACTACACGGTCGACCTCGTGGAAGAGTTCGCCCGCGACTTCATCTACCCGATGATGCGCGCCAACGCGATCTACGAGAGCCAGTATTTCCTCGGCACCTCCATCGCCCGCCCGCTCATCGCCAAGGCCCACCTCGCCATCGTGGAAGCCGAAAAGGCCGACGCCGTCGCCCACGGCGCCACCGGCAAGGGCAACGACCAGGTCCGCTTCGAGCTGACCTACGCCGCCCTTGCCCCCGAGGTGAAGATCATCTCCCCCTGGCGCATGGACGTCTTCCGCCAGCAGTTCCCCGGCCGCACGGAAATGATCGCCTACTGCAGCGAGAACGGCGTCGACGTGGAGGCCAGTGCCAAGAAGCCCTACTCCATGGACCGCAACCTCCTGCACATCTCCTACGAGGCCGGCATCCTGGAAGACCCGAATTTCGACCCGACCACGCCGGAGAACAAGGACATGTTCAAGCTCACGGTCGCGCCGGAAGACGCCCCCAACGAGCCCGAATACGTGGAGCTGGACTTCGAGCAGGGCGACTGCGTGGCCATCAACGGAGAGAAGCTGACGCCCGGCAAGGTGATGAAGAAGCTGAACAAGCTCGCCGGCAAGCACGGCATTGGCCGCGTCGACATCGTCGAAAACCGCTTTGTGGGCATGAAGAGCCGCGGTGTGTATGAAACCCCCGGCGGCACGATCCTGCTTCAGGCCCGCCGTCAGGTGGAGACCCTCACGATGGACCGCGACCTGATGCACCTGCGCGACAGCCTGGTGCCCAAGTATGCCGAGCTCGTCTACTACGGCTTCTGGTATGCGCCGGAGCGCGAGGCCCTGCAGGCCTTCTTTGACAGCGCCGCCCGCACGGTGACCGGCAAGGTGCGCCTCAAGCTCTACAAGGGCAACGTCATCACCGTCGGCCGCACCAGCCCGCTCTCGATGTACGACGAGAACATCGCCTCGATGGAAGGCGTGAAGAGCGATTACAACCCCGACGACGCCAGCGGCTTCATCCGCCTGCAAGCGCTGCGCCTGCGCGCCCGCGCCCGCGCTCAAGGCATCCCGGCCAGCCTCGCGACGGATAACCTCGTGCGCGAATAGAGCCCACGCCCAGACGGCATTTTCAGGCGCTTCCCACCCGGAAGCGCCTTTTTTGTGTCCGCATGGGCAAACGTTGCCCAAGGGCAGCGCTTTTCCCTTGCCCGGCCTGAGGCAATGCGCTTTATTCCTGTGTTTTCGATGGCGGAGTGGCGGAATGGTAGACGCATCCGACTCAAAATCGGACGCCGAGAGGCGTGTGGGTTCGAGTCCCACCTCCGCTACCACTTTTGAGCGCCGATTCGCGGGCGCTTTTTTATGTCTCTAGCGCGGGGGCGTCTCGAGCGCAGCTGCCAATTCGCGGATCGCCTCATTCGTCGGTTGCCCTTCGGCGCGCCATAGAATACGGCCTTCCCGCGTGACCAGGAGCACGTAGACCTGTCCTGCCGTCGGCATGCCATAGAGACGGCGAAAAGCCTCCGGGTCGGTATGGTGGGTGACGCTATGCCGCCGACGCTCAAAGTCGCGCACGCCGGACTTCATCCCCAGCTGCACCCACCAGCGGAAGAGTGCGGTGCCGCGGCGGATCACCGGCACTTCATAATAGCTCAGGTCCGCCTGGGCTTGGATCTGCGGGCTGCAAGCCTCCAGCCAGGCGTCCACTTGAGCTTGTTGCGATCGCCAAAAAGCGAAGAAGAGCAGACAAGGCGAACCTGGCGCCCCCTGGGGCAGCGTGACGGCCTGCCCGTTTAGATCCTTGCCGCAAAACGACGTCATGTGGCAGGGGATATCTTGACTCATCATTCAGGGGCACGCACCGGATCTAACGTTACCGCTGGTGCACTTTCACGAGTAAGCGTATTTATCAAGATATAATACGTATTTTTAACATTATTTGTCGAAAAGATCATTGCCTCCAGCCCTTGTATTTGCACATTTAACAAAAGTTATTTCCGCTGCGAATCCGATTGTTCCGTGCAGGACACATAGAAACTAAGCTTCTGTCTCATAGTTGGTTACAAAACGATACGAATGATAACACTCGCCTGTAATGAGCTGTAACACCGAGCAATATTAAAGACGATCACCCAACCCGCTCCTAAGCACAATCAACCACATCAATCATGGCTTCACCCAATGACCTCGACTATCTCTCTGACTCCCCTTTCCTAACGCCTCAACCGGGCGGGGAGATAACGGCGACGGCGGAACTCGTCCCCTTTCCGGAGGTGCCCTGCGGCTCGCGCCAACTGCAGTTGCAGGTAACGGCGGATACGAACGGCCATGCCGACTTTCTGGCCCCCGGGCTGCGCTCCACCAACCTCTCCAAATGGTATCCGGACGACGAGCTCGGGCGGGCGATCAACAACGACGAAATGTTTCAGGCGCAGTTGCGTCGCGTGGTGATGAGCCTGCAGCTCCCCAAGGCCGCTCGGCCGTTGTCGCTCGAATTGATCTCCCCTGAAGACCACTTCTCGGAAGACTTCTTCCACTTCGCCGACTCCCATCTGTTGAGCTACTATCAGGAAAATTGCGTCATTCACCTGCTGGATACCGATCTGCGGCTGGAGGATGGCGCCACGGTGGGAGAAAAGCTGCTCTACTCTCTCGACGGAGACACCTGGCGGTCGGTGCTGGGAGCCCGCAACGAGGTAGACCGCCACGCCGGCGGCATCGCCCTCGCCTTCCCCGATGTGCCCGTCCACTACCGGCTGGACCTCGCCTAGCGTCTTTAGATTCAGGTGTGTATTGACGGAACAGATCGCTTCTCTGTTCCATTCATGTAAGACTCCTGGTGCCCAACCCCGGCATCAGGAGTTCTTGTTTTCCGCGGCTTCCGCAGTTAGGCATCAGGATTCCTGAAGGCAACATCAGGAAGTCAAAATACCCAATAGGCGGCATTTCTGGTATGGTGTTTCAATCGCGCAACAGGCGCACAATACGGGTGGGTTACGGCGGTAACATGCGCTAGAATGATTTTCGTCTCATCCACCCGAAACCGGCCTTTCCCATGAAAACGCTCGAATCATCCATCACCCTCACGCAAGTCGCTACCGCGAAGCGCCCGGCCCAGGCTCCGTCCTGGTGGGCTCTGTTTCGCGCCGCCCTGGTCCGCATCTACAACCATGCAGCCAACCCGGTCGTCGTGCGTGTATGGAACGGAGGTGGAGTCGAGCGAGAATCGGGCAAAAACGCCTCGCCTCGCCTCTACATCAATGGCAAACTCATCACCATTGGCAAGAGCCAGCGACCCAAGGGAGGCGACTCATGGAACTCTACCACTTGAAGACGTTTGTGGCTGTGGCGGAAGAGGAAAACCTCACTCGCGCCGCCGAACGCCTGTCCATGAGTCAGCCGGCCGTCAGCAGCCACATCAAGACGCTGGAAGAGGAACTGGGCTTGAAGCTCTTTGCCCGCAGCTCCCGCGGCATGAACCTGACCCCGGCGGGCCAGGAGATGTGGGACCAGGCGGAGCGCGTGCTCAAGGCCTGCCTCGACCTGCACTTGAAGGCGGGCTCGCTGAAGGGGCAGCTCAACGGTCGCCTGCACATCGGCATCAACAACGAGGCCGATATCGTGCGGGCCGACAAGATCGTGCGCAACCTGTCCGAGGCCTACCCGGAGCTGGGCTTTCAAGTCCGCTACGGCAGTAGCGGCGTCTTGCGCGACCGCCTGCTGGCCCGTGAGCTGGACGTGGTCTTCTACGAGGGCTCGATCGAGCACCCGGACATTCTGGGGGCTCACTTGACCAACCTCGAGATCTGCGTCGTCGGCCCCCGTGCCTGGGAGGAAGAATTGGCGCGCCCGGACTGGGAGGTACTATCCCGCTACCCGTGGGTCTTCACCTCGCCCAACTGCTCTTACTACCGCCTGATGGAGCACATCACGCAGGTGAAGGGGCTCAAGCTGCAGCGGCGTTACGAGCTCGACGAAAACGATGTGTCCGTCAGCTTCTTCGTGGCCTCGCAGATGGCGCTGAGCTTGGTCCCGCGCCAGGTAATCGAACGCTCGCACCTGCGCGACAAGCTCTTCGTGTGGCCGCACTTCCGCTTCTCGATGCCGCTGAGCATCGGGGTGCTGCGCAGCCGCAAGGACGAGCCGGCGATCAACGCCTTCATGGAGGCGGCCAGCCGTGCCTGGGAGCGCACGCTCACCCTGAGTGCAGCGCCGGCCAACGCCACCGAGGCGACTTTTCAGGAGATCCCTGCTTAGCCGCCTTTTCCGCCAGTTGCGCCTCCCATTCGCGGCGCAACTGGCTGTATATCTCGAGGTCCACGTAGTGGTCGTAGAGCCATTCGGCTTCGCGCTGCGTGCCCTCGTGAACAAAGCCCAGCCGCTCCGGGATGGCGCGGCTGCGGCGGTTCTCCGTCGCGCAGCGCACGTAAATGCGGTTCATCTGCCGCGCCTGGTAGGCGTATTGGAGCAGGCGCTCCACGCTGCGGTGCATCACGCCTCGCCCCACGTAGTCTCGCCCCAGCCAGTAACCGAGACTGGTGATGCGGTTGGTGACGTCGAAGGCGTGAAACCCGGCCATGCCCGCAAACTCGCCCTGATAAAAGATGCCGAGCGAGAAGCCGCCGCCGTTGTGATAACTGCGCCAGCACTGCTCGAGAAACGGGCGGCTGTCGTCCGCCTGCTGCGTGCGATCGAGCCACGGCATCCATTCGCGCAGGTGCTCGCGCGAGCGGTTTACCTCCGCAAACACCACCGCCGCTTCGTCCGGATTGAGCAGACGTAACGTGATCTCGCGATCAACTTTAAGGCGTAAGGGCATCGTTTCAGCCATTTGTAAAAGCCTATTCGAAAGGAAGCAAAACTCTTATTCGGCCGGAATATCGCGGGCGAGCTGGCTGTGCAGTTCGCGAGCGCGGTCGATGCTGAAGTCTTGCCCCAGCTGCAGGTAGGCCTGGCTGTCCAGATTCTGCAGGACCACGCCCCGCCCATTGCTGACCATCACGCCCATCAGGTTGCCCGTCTTGGCAAAGACAAAGTCACCGCGCACGGGCGCAAAGTTGCCGAACAGGCGGCTCAGCACCTGGCTGTTGGTCGAGATGTATTCTTCGGCGTTGGACGAGACGCGGAAACCGACCTCGCCGTAGCGGTCCTGCTGCTGCCCCACCAACACGGCATCCGGGAAGCGCAGGGGATCCCGGGAAAGCTTGAAAGGCGTCTTCTCCGCCGCTTGCACGTAGCGATCGGGGATCGCCACCGCCACCACGCGCGGATCTTCGCGCAGGAAGCCCACCTCCACGATCTCGAGCGTGCGGTCACCGATGCGAATCTGGGCCCGCGCGCCGCGCAAGCCGTCCAGCGTGGCCGGGTCGAAGGGCGTCATGGAGGCCTCGACCAGCGCGAAGGTCTGGCCGTTACCATCCTGCACCAGCACGGCCGGGGCGCTGCTGCTCTCGTTGCTCCAGCCACCGAGCAACTGCGGGCGCTGGAAGTTGAAGCTCAGGCGCACGCGGTTGGATTCAAAGCGGCGGAAAATCTCGTTTTGCGTGATCGGCTGCGCCTCTTCGATCCGGCGCTGGATCTCTTCGGAGGACTGCTGCTGCGTCTGCGCGAGCTGTGCGACGTTGCTGGAGAGGCGTTCGGCGCGCTGGGCGGCCTGCTCGGCCTGCACGCGGGCCGTCTCGACCTCGGTCTTGGCGGCCTCCAGGTTTTCGCGCAGGATCTTGCCCTCGGTCTGGGCCACCTGCAGGTTCGTCTCGAGGCTCGAGGCGCGTTTTTCCGCCTCTTCCCGTGCGCGCGCCAGCTCTTCGGCCTGCTGCTTGGCCTGGGCCAGTTCCTCTTGTCGCCGCTGCAACTCCTCCTGCAACTGGCGGGCCTGCGCACGCTGCTTGCGCAACTCTTCCTCGCTCTGGGCGCGCGTTTGCTCCAACTGGCTCTGCGTTTCCTGCACGGTGGAACTCAACTGCGAGCGCTCCTGTTCGAGGCGGGCGCGTTCCTGCTCCAGTTGCTCGCGCTGCTGGGCCAGCTGTTCGCGCTCCTCACGCGTCATTTGCAATTCTTCGGAGGTCTGAGCCAGCGCCTGCTCACGCTCCTGCAGCTCGGCTTCGCGCTGCTCGAGGTTCTGGCTCAGCTCCTGGCGACGCGCTTCCTCTTCCTCCAGCGAAAGGCGCAGCACTTCCACCATGTCCTGCTCCTGGCCTTCGGCCGCCGCCACTTCGGCCTGTTGCTGCGGCGTCGGCTCATCTTCCGGCACATCGAACTCCACCAGCGCGAGTATGCTGATGAGCAGGAAGTCGCAGATCATCACAAGCAGGCTCTTATTCATGGCAAATCAAAGGGGTTGTGGGGCCTAGACCGTCTCCACCGGGGTCGAAATCGCGTGGCCGATCTTCTGGGACTCCAGGATCAGGCCGCGGCGGAAGGGGCGCAGGAAGAAGACCTTGAGCAGGGCGACAAAGATGATGCCGAACAGCGTAGAGGCGTAGGCGGCCATGAGGGAGGCGTCCACGAGCTTGAGCACCACCAGGATGAGAGACGAAACCGTGCCGGCGATCCCGATGTAGAGACCGAGGTCGAAGAGCGTCTCTTCGTTGTCCAGCAGACGGATCTTGGTCTCCGGCGGCACGTTGCGTCCCTTGATCTCCCGTATCTTCAGCACGCAGTAGATAAAGGTGGCCAGCTGAAGCACGAAGAAGAGCAGCAGGATGATAAGGGTGACTTGGTCGAACATGATGAATCCGTTGTCGGTAGGAGTGACGTTCGCGAGTTGTGGAGCAATCTTATTCAGGTTAAGGGTCAGCCGGGCGTTTTCGTTGGCCTGAAAATTCATGAGGGCAGGCTCGGCGGCCACGGCCAGCAACACGGCGACAACCAGCGCGATCGTAAAGTGGCCGCCCTCGAGCAGGATGCGCCCAAAGGTGGTGCGGCGCTTGCCTACGCTACCTTCGATCGGGCGCAGGAGCAACATGGCGAGCAGATAGCCGCCGCCAAACAGCGCGCAGAGTTTGGCGAACAAGGCGAGCGAGGGGCGGGCCTCGGTAAAGCCCTTGAACTTGCGCGCGCCCTCGCCCAGCGCGGAAAAGCGGTCGACCCAGGCGGGCGGCTGATAGAGGCCCTTGTCGAAGCGCAGGAGCAATTGCGTGGCGCCCCGGCCCCATTCGAGCGTGGTCGCCAGGGCCTGCGGCCCCTCCTGCGGGTTTTCCTCGAGGTAGTCCACCACACCGGGCAAGTCGTCAGCCAGCAGCACCGCCGAAGTCAGCACCGCCACGTCGATCTCTTCCTGGTGCAATAACACCGCCAGGCGTTGCAAGGTTTCGAGATCGGGCGCGCGCTCCACCAGTTGCTGCAGCGGCACCCACTTCAGACGCATCCCGAGGGTGAGCAGCGCAAAGTAGGTCTCCTCCAGCTCGGCCAGCGCCTGCGGGTCTTCCATCAACGCCATTTGCGTGACTTCGCGCAATTCGGTGGAAAGCTCGGGATTCCACACCTGAGCCTGTTCGAGCAGGCCGGCGAGCAGGATCGTGGCGTCGAGCGGCTGACCGCCTGCGCTGTAGACCGGCATGAACATCTGCCAGCCAGACAGCTCGCCCGTCTCGAGGAAGCCCTCGACGGTCTGGTTGGTGGACTCCTGCAAAAAGGCGCGCAGATCGTCGCGACGAGCCTGAGGCAGCAGCAGCGGCAAAATGGGCTGATCACGCCAATCGGCCAGATTTTCACCGGCCCAGAGCTGCTCCAGATAGGGCGACGGCCCGCCGGTGAGGTTGTAGAGCGGATGTTCGCGGGTGAGGCGCTGATAGCGTTCCCGGGCGCCCTCGCGGATGTCGTCGGGACGGGCCCGCCAATAGAGCTGCACCAACCCCACCTGCCCCCGGGCGAGGGCATCGTCGGCCAGCGCGGTGAGGCTCATGGTATCCTCCCCGGCTTCGGCGAGCACGAGCGGTGACACGGCACGGAAATGCCGGGGGATGCTCATGCCCACCCAGAGCAACAGCAACGCCAGTAACAGGCTCCCGATGCTCAGTATGATGGTGCGCGACTTCATGCCTGTATGGCCTAACAAACACGCGCAGCGGATTTTCGCAACGGATTTAGCTTGTCATCCCTACACCCCCTTTAACCATTCAACCATGACTTTACGCGTCACGCGATACGGCGAACCAGTGCTGCGGCAGACCGGCAAGCGCATCGAGCGCTTTGATGATGAGCTGAAGCAATTGGCAGCCGATATGATCGAGACGATGCGAGCCGAGGATGGCGTGGGCCTGGCAGCGCAGCAAATCGGTCGTGCCCTGCTGCTTTTCGTCGTCGATGTGAGCATGCTCCCGCCCGAAGACCTGGACTACGATCTGGACGGCAAACGCCCGCCCATCGAGCTGATCATGCCCATGGCCCTCGTCAACGCCCAGGTCAAGATCCTGCCGGGGCGCACCGCTACGGGCGAAGAGGGCTGCCTGTCCTTCCCCGGCGTGCGTGGCGACGTAACCCGCCCCCTGTCCGTGGAGGTCTCGTATCAGGACCTCGATGGCGCCCCCCACCATTTGCGGGCTTCGGGCTGGTTTGCCCGCGTGCTGCAGCACGAGTTCGACCACACCCAAGGCGTGCTCTTTATCGATCACTTTTCGAGTCGCCAACTGCGCAACGCTGAGACTAAGCTGAAGCAATTGAAGCGTGCGGCGCGTCAGCGCCAGAAAGAAGAAACCCCCGAAAACTCCTCCGAGCAAGGCGCATGATCCGACAGACGCGACAGCGAGCCGCCATTGAAGAAGTCCTGCGGGAAGCGGGCCGCCCCCTCTCGCCCAACGAGATTCACGAGCTGGCGGTCAAGATCCTGCCCGGGCTGGGGCTGCGCACCGTCTACCGCCAGATCAAGGACCTGAGCGAAGCCCACCTGCTGCTCGGCGTCGATTACCCGGGCCAGCCAGTACGGTACGAACTCGCCCAGGGCGGCCACCTCGGCCACTTCATTTGCCGGGAGTGCGACCGCGTCTATTACCTGCCGGTGGAGGTGCCGGAGGTCCATATCGAAGCACCCGAAGGCTTCAAGATCACCGGGCAGGAAACGATCTTTTACGGCATCTGCCCCAACTGCGCTCAGCGCGCGGACGAAGCATAGGGATCGTGGCGCAGCCGCGGGCCGCGCCAGTCGACCAGCTCGCCCCGTTCGCGCTGACGCTCGGTCTCGCCGGTTACGCCGATGCCGACCGGCCCGAGGGGTCGCAGTTCCCAGGAGGTCACATGCCCGTCGGTCAGCACCACGACCAGTTCCTCACGATCGCCACCCCACCCGTTCGAGGCGCGTGACTCAAAGGTAACCGTCTCGGCCGTCTCCTCGCCGGCGGTGCCGACATAGATCCAGCCCTCGTCTCCCTTGGGCGTGGGGAAACGCGCCTCCGGCGGCCCCAACGCAATGTAGACCGCTTCGGGCTCGTCACCTTGCGCAATCGTGCCCGCGAGCAGCCGCGTCTGCTTGTCCGCGCCGTAGGCGTCGAACGCATCGATCTGGTGCCGCGCACGGTGCTGCTGCACGTTGACGCAGCCCGCAAAGGCCAGCGCGAGCAGAGCGAGGCTACTGATGCGCATCCCGGCTACGCTGTGCCGCAACATCCGGCGGTTCCTGCTCAAAGCCGTGCATGTGTTCCGATTCGCCCGGTGTGGTCAACACTTTGACCAGGCACCAGATGAACAACAGCACCACGGCGCTAACCGAGCAAATCATGATGATCCAGCCACCTGTATCCATGTTAAATGATGATTAGGGTTGCACCTCAGCCCTGTTCCGGGCCGTGGTCGTAGCTCTTGTAGCGGGAGCTGTTAAGGGTGACGACCAGAACGAAGAGACCGAACAGCAGGATTGCCGCCACGGCCGCCCAGGCCCCGGTCTCGGGGTTTTTGCCGAAGAGATCCGTCACATAGTAAGTCGTCTCGCCGGCACCCGCAAACTTGTCCCAGAGCCACATGATGAAAATGGAGATGAGGAAGAGCGGCGTGACCAGGAACATCAGGAACTGGAAGACCCTGGGGATGCGGATGGCCGAGCCCACATGCGCTTCCTGCATGCCTTTCTTGACGCCAAAGAGCCAGGAGAAGGTGATGATCTGGATCGTCGCAAAGATGAAGATCAGGAAATTGCCGCCCCAGAAATCGAGGTGGTCGAGCATCTTCACGCCGCCGCTGAAGTAGACCACGGCCCCTGCGCCGATCGCGGTAATGAGGCCGAGGATGGCCACCGACTGCTTGCGGCTGATGTCCATCGCGCCTTCGAGGAAGGCGATGCCCGGTTGCAGCATCGAAAGCGAACTCGTTACCGCTGCAAGGAAGAGCAGGAAGAAAAAGAGAAAGCCGAAGAAATTGCCCGCGGGCATCATGCCGAACACATTGGGCAGCGTCTGAAAGCCCAACCCGAAGGTGCTGCCGACACTGGCGGTCACCCCGAAGAAGGCGAAGGCCGCCGGCACGGTGATCAGGCCGCCGATGCCGACTTCCGCGAACTCGTTGGCCGAAACAGCGGTCAGGCCGCTCAGAATCACGTCGTCGTCTTTTTTCAGGTAAGAAGCATAAGTCAGGATCACGCCAAAGCCGACCGAGAGGGAGAAAAAGATCTGCCCTGCCGCCGCCAGCCACAAGTCCGGCTTCTTCAGCTGGCTCAACGCGCTGACCTCTTCGACGCGGTAGGACGTGCCAGGCGCGGGGTTGGCGATGCCGGTTTCCTCCAGCCAGGCGCTCGAATCGGGCAGCTCCGTCTCGTTGGCGCCCTCGAGCCCAAAGTGCTGCTTGGCAATCTGAATTTGGCGACCGAAGAGCTGGATGCGATTTTCCTGCGGCTCGCCCGCGTCGTTCATCGTTGTCTCGACCAGCACGGTCTTGTTCGGATTCCACATGAAACCGAGGCCGTTGTTGATGTTCTGACTCGGGATGTTGGGATCGGGCGCGCCAAGAGTCAGCACGCGCACGAGCACGATTAGCGCGAGCACCAGCAGGGCCGGCATCGCGTAATTGCAGAACATCTCGATGCCCTTGGAAATGCCCCGGTAGATGAGGAAGAAATTCAGCGCGAAGCAGATGATCAGGAACGTGCCCAGATGATCGAGCCCCATGCCCCAGGCCGTGCCATCCGCGCCGATCCCGGTAAAGGCGGTGAAGAAGCTACCGACACTCTCCTGCGTGTGGAAGACGCTCGGGTCGGCGATGAAGTTACAGGCGTAGCCGAGACACCAGGCCTCCACCACCACGTAATACATGTAAATGCACACGGGGATGATGATCCCGATGATGCCCACGAACTTGCCCCAAGGCTTGCGCGTGACGGCGTGAAAGACACCGACCGGCGAGTGAAAGCCGCGTTGACCGCCATAGCGGGACATCGTCCACTCCGCCCATGAGATGGGCAGGCCGATGATGAGAAATGAGATCACGTACGCCAGCATGAACGCACCGCCTCCGTATTGTGCCACGTTACCGGGGAAACGGAGAAAGTTGCCAATGCCGACCGCGCTACCCGCCACCGCGAGGATGACGCCGAGTTTTGAATTCCAAGATTCCTTCGCAGCCATGCTTGCCGCGTCAGCGTAGGGCGCCGCAACGCGAATACCAGTTCAAAATCAGGATTCCTGATACCTAACGCCGGCATTTCGGAAGACTGTCTAAATTCCGTCAGGCAAAGCTTTGCTCGACAAGTCGAACTTCTTGTCCTCCCCCGTCTTCTCGCGCTGCTGGCGGATGACCTCGCGGTTTTGATCGACCTGCTGGATGAAGGCGTCCATGCCATCGAGCACGTCCTGAATGCGCTGTGCGCGCTCCTCCTCGGGGATGAGGGGCAAGTCGCTGTAGATTTTGGCGACCGCCGCGGCGTCCGGCGCGCTGGTCTTGACCTGCTTCAGCGTCTCGATCAACTGGTCGATGTCACCAAACGCATAGCCGTTGATAAACGGCCCCACCACCTCGTAAAAGGCGCGGTGAGCCTTGAGCATCTGAAAGGTTTCATCGCCGAGGCTCTTTTCCGGCAGAGCTTCGGTGTCGATCATGGCGTTCAGCAGGCGGGAGCGCAGCTGGCCTGCATAAAACCACTCCACGCTCGCGTCCCGGTAGCCCTCATTGTAGAGCCGCACAGCCGCCGCATAGATCTGGATGGCCGAGAGCTCGTCCCAGTGCGCCTTCATCTCGCCGATCGTCCCGAGAAACGCCTGCTCGTCCTTCTGCTCGAGGCCATCGCTGTAGGTGCCAACGTCGAGGGTGGGCCCTTCCGTGCTGATATACGGCTCCATTTTCAGCTGAATCCGGTCCGGACGCATCTTCACCCCCTGGGCAAAAATCAAGGGCGTCACCAGCAGGGCGATAAGCGGCAGCAAGCGTTTCATAATGCGGGTCTAGTGGCTCGCACCGGCATACGCAATGGCGAAGCGCCTGCCTACACCGCCGCCGCGACCGGACGCCCGACCACTTCCACCACGGTGCCCTCCGCAAAGTCTGCGCTCAGACGCTCGAGGCGGACTCGCACCAGCTGGTTGCGCAGATCGCCGAAGGAAGCATCCGCCTGCGCCAACACGCGCACGTAGTTGGCCGTATAACCGGGCCAGAGGCCATCACGCGGTTGCTCCACCAGGATCTCGACCGTCTCGCCAAGGTAGCCCGCATCGTAGTCGTGCCGCTTGGCCGCACTGAGGCGACGCAGGCGAGCTACGCGCTGCTGACGTTCCTCCACCGGCACCACACAGGCGGGGTCGTTTCGCTGACGCTTCACCGCCAGCGTGCCCTCCCGCTCCGAGTAGGGAAAGACGTGGCAGTAGGCAAAGGGCTGCTGCCAGAAAAAGTCGCAGGTTTCCTGGAAATGCGCCGCGGTCTCGCCATCCGAACCCACCAGAATGTCCGTGCCCAGGCACAAGTCGGGCACCCGGCGCCGCGCCTCGGCCACAAAGGCGGCATATTCGGCCACGGAGTATTTGCGGCGCATCCGCTGCAGCACGGGGTCGCTACCGCTCTGCAAGGGCAGGTGCAGGTAGGGCACCAGGGCGTGGGCCGGATCGGCCATGCGATCGAGCAACGCCAGCTCGACCGTGGTGGGTTCGATACTGGAAATACGGACGCGGTCCAGCCCCTCGATCGTGTCCAATGCGTCCACGAGAGCGACCAGATCGTGGCCCTGCGAATGATAGGTGCCGATGTTCACGCCGGTCAGCACGACCTCACGCACGCCGTTGGCCGCCAGCTCACGCGCTTCGGCCAACGTGTTTTCCCAGTCCCGCGAACGCGCCCGCCCCCGGGCGGTAGGGATGATGCAGAAGCTGCAATAGAAGTCGCAGCCGTCCTGGATCTTGAGGTTGGCGCGCAGGGTCGAAGGCAGGTCGCCGACGAAGGTGATGGCAAAATCCGCCGCGCTGATGCGCTCACGCAGGATGACCGGGCGCTCGCTCTTGCCCAGCCGCGCGTGCTCGATCACGCTCAGCTTGTCCTGATTGCCCACGATGAGATCGACGCCCTCGATCTCTGCGATGGCCTTGGCCCCCATCTGCGAATAGCAGCCGATCACCGCGGTGAACGCGTGGGGGTTGCGCTGGATGAACTGGCGGATCGTCTTGCGGCACTTGGCATCGGCCTCTCGCGTAACGGTGCAGGTATTGATGATGCCGAGGTCCGCCGGCTGCCCCCATGGCACGACCGTATAGCCCTCGCGCTCCAGGCGGTCGCGCAGCAGCTGGCTCTCCGCCTGATTGAGGCGGCAGCCGAGCGTGTGCACCGTGGCGCGGGGTTGGGAGGAGAGAGACATGTCTGAAAACAGAAGGAAACAAAGATAACGAAGGCGGATTCAACGCTCAAATTTCACCAACGCCTGGCTGCGCTTCCAATCGACGTCTTCTTTTATACTCCTGCGCCTCCGCTTGGTGTCGACAAAGCGCACGCCATCACCATCTTGGGACAGTATGTCGTCTGAACCCGCGATCCCTCGCCCACCCCTGCTCTCGTCCTGGCAACGTCGACTGGTAGGGATTGCGCTGGCCCTGCTGGCGGTGGCGATGATCGGGGCCTTTTTCACCGGCATCTTCCTCTTGCTGCGAGCCTTCGTGCAGACCTTTTCCAGCGTGCTCTGGCCGTTGGCCGCCGCCGGCATTCTCGCGCTGATGCTGCGCCCGCTCGCGCTCTGGCTGCAACGACGGCTCAGCCTGTCGCGACTGACGGCCATTGTGCTCATCTACGTGCTGGTGCTGGTGACGACGCTCGCGGTGGTGGCCCTCGTCTTGCCCGAGATGATCCGCCAGACGCTGGCGTTTGCGGACTACCTGCCGCAAATGGTCGAAAACGCCCGCAGCTTCCTCGCCCGGCATTACCCGAGCGTGGTGGCCTTTCTGCAGGAAAACGTGGACCGCGAGCTGGCGACCAAACTCGGCTCGACTCTCGGGGACTACGCGGCGCAACTGGCGCGGCTCACCCTGCCGGCCGTCAATCAACTCGGCAGCTGGACCGGTTCGTTCTTCAGCCTGATGGCGGGCGTGGCGATCATTCCCGTCTACCTCTTCTTTTTTCTCAAGACCGACCGCGATCCCGGCGCCGACCTCAACAATCAGCTAAGCTTCATCCGGCAGGACTGGCGGGAGGACGCGATCTTTCTGCTGCGCGAGTTCGCCAACAGCATGGTCGCTTTTTTCCGCGGGCAGCTGCTGATCGGCCTGATCATGGGGATCCTGATGGGGATCGGCTTTTCCGTGGCGGGGGTAAAATTCGGTCTCGTGCTGGGGCTGCTCAGCGGCCTGCTCAACATCATCCCCTACTTCGGCACCATCATCGGCCTCGGCACGGTGCTGCCGACCGCCTTTTTCCAGCCCGATGGCGGCCTGGCACTGATGGGCATCTCGCTCGGCATCTTCGTCGCGGTGCAGATGCTCGAGGGCTACGTGCTGACCCCGCGCATCATGGGCGAAAGCACGGGGCTGCACCCGCTGACGATCATCATCGCGATCTTCTTCTGGGGCGTGGCACTCAACGGCTTGCTGGGCATGATCCTCGCGATCCCGCTCACGGCTTTCTTCGTCGTGGCCTGGCGCCTGGTGAAGCGCAAATACCTCGAGCACGGCCACGAAACGACCGACGCCGAAGACCTGGCGCTGAAGTCGTAAGCGCTCAGGCGCCTGCGCACCCGTCGAGAAACCTGGAATCCTGTGACGCTTCTTTGATGTGGCATTCGACCGGTTGACCCACGCTGCATCCTCTGGTTAAGCTTCAACCATACGCAACGTTCACGACTGAGTCGCCTCCCTCCCCACCCCTGATCCAGCAGGTCGGAGGCCCTGCACCCCTGGCGGAGACTCCCCGCTCTGCGCGTCCCTCATTTACCCATGCTCCACGCATTGGAAACAGGTGAACGTATGCACCCCGCTCTCCCTATAACTGTAGAACCTGAAACACCCCTAATATGAAGTGTATCGCACGTCTCGGGCAGATGCTTGCCCTGCCCTTGCTCTCCTTTGCCAGCCTTGTCTCGGCCTGGCAGGACACGGATGTTCTCATCCAGGGATTCAACTGGGAATCCCAGAACTATGATTGGTACCAGATCGTCCAGAACAACGCCAACGAGCTGCAGAGCGCCCAGTTTGACATGATCTGGCTGCCGCCTCCCAGCGACTCGGCCTCGGCCAACGGCTATCTTCCGCGTGAGCTCTACGACCTCGACAGCAGCTATGGCTCCCAGTCCGAACTCATCAGCACCATCAACGCCCTGAACAGCCGCGGCATCGAAGTGATCGCCGACATCGTGATCAACCACCGGGTCGGCACGACGGACTGGGCCGACTTCACCAACCCCTCCTGGGGCTCATGGTCGGTGGCCAGCAACGACGAGTGGAGCGGTGCCACCGGCAGCTACGACACCGGAGACGGCTACGGCGCGGGCCGCGACCTCGACCACACCAATGGAACCGTCCAGAACGACCTCAAAGCGTGGATGAACTGGCTCAAGAATTCTATCGGCTTCGACGGCTGGCGCTACGATTACGTCAAAGGTTACGACGGTTATTACAACCTGCAATACAACAACGCCACCAGCCCCTACTTCTCGGTCGGCGAATACTGGCCCGACATCACGGGCGACTACTACGCGAGCTACCCGGATACGAACTACCATCGCCAGATCCTGATGGACTGGATCGACGCAACCAACGGCACCAGCTGCGTGTTTGACTTCACCACAAAGTGGCAACTGCAGTTGGCGCTGGAGCGTAACGAGCTCTGGCGGATGGGCAGCGTGCCCGGCGCCATCGGCTGGTGGCCGGCACGCTCCGTCACCTTCATCGACAATCACGATACGGGCAGCACTCAGGCCCATTGGCCCTTTCCCAGCGGGCGCGTGATGGAAGGCTACGCCTATATTCTCACTCATCCAGGCATTCCCTGCGTCTTTTGGGACCACTACTTCGACTGGGGTCTCAAGAACGAGATCAAGAGCCTGGTCTCGATCCGCAAACAATACGGGATCAGCAGCACCAGCACCATCAGTGTGCAACAGGCGACAGCCGACGTGTATGCGGCGATTATCGACGGACACGTCGCGGTGAAGATCGGCACCGGCAGCTGGTCTCCGGGCAGCGGCTGGACCTTGCTCACCAGCGGCAACAACTACGCCGTCTGGGGACAGTAAAGATCCCCTCCAACGCATGAGCGCTTAAGGTCGGCCCGGGTGGCCGGCCTTTTTCGCTTAACCACCCAGGTCGCTCCACACCGCATTGAGCTTGCCCCGCGCGGCGGGCATTTCAAGATTGCGGACTCATGGCCAGCCTGCTCGAACGCACGCATGCACCCCTGAACCTCTCGACTCCGGAGGCGGGGCGGGTGGCCCTGCAGGGGTTCTTCGGCATCGCCAGCGATTGGCAGCTCAACGCCCATGAACAACGCGTCCTGCTGGGCGGCATCGCGCGCAATACACTGACCAAATACCGTCAGGTGCCGGCCCTCAAACTGAACCGCGACCTGATGGAGCGCATCTCCTTCATCATCGGCATCCACCAAAACCTGCTGCTGCTGCTCGGCAGCGCCGAACGTGCGGGCTCCTGGCTGCGGGAGGTCCAGCGCGGCGGCCCCTTCCACGAACGCAGCGTGCTGGACTACATGCTGACGGGCAGTCTCGTGCGATTGGCCGAAGTGCGCGCCTACCTCGATGCCTGGCGGAGCGCCTGAGCCTGTCCTTTCTCGCCCTCTCCCATGGACGCCGCCCCCACCTTTCCTACCCCCGAGACCGTGAGCGTGATGTGGCGCCGGGCCTATTGGGTGGTGCCGGCGCGCATCCCCACCCAGAACCTCTCCGACGGCTATCACCATGGCGCGGCCGAGATCGAAATGGCGGCCGCGATCGACAGCTTGACGCATCCCTCGCGGCTGGAAGAGGCGGGCGACCTGCAGCGCGTGCCGCGCGGACAACGCCTGATCGGCCCTGAAGCGGAGCCCGCGATGCAGGCGTTTACCCACCTTTCGCCCCTCTGCCCCAGCCGCTTCAGCGATGGCAGCTACGGGGTCTACTACGCGGCGGAATCGATGGAAACCGCGCTGGCCGAGGCACGTTTCCGCTTTGAGCGCTGGCTGCGGCGGACGCCCGCCAGTGCGACAGACCTGCAGATGCGCGTCATCGTCAACCAGATCCGCGCGCCCCTGCACGACTTGCGCCCACCGGAATTCGCCCCCCTGTTTGACTCCAATCCGCAACGCTACCAGCCAGCGCAGGCCTACGCGCGGCTGCTGCGCGAAGGGGGCGCCGCCGGTGTGCTCTACCGCAGCGTACGGCGCGAATGGGGTGAATGCGTCGCCGTCTTTCGGCCCGACGCTCTGACGCTGCCCACGCTGGGTCCGGCCCTGGCCTTTCACTGGAATCCAGAGAGCCAGAGCATCGATCAGGTGGAGCCGATCGATCTGGGGCAGGATCAGTAGCCCGCGCGCTTTTCGAGGACTTGCATGACTTCTGCGGCCATCCCGCGCAGCAATTCGATGTCCTCTTCCCCGAATTCGTGGGGATCAGGGCCGATCACGCAAAAACTGCCGATGACATACCCGTCCGAAGTGCGCAGAGGATAGCCCGCATAGCAACGGATCCCGTCGAGGCGCACGAGCGGATTGTCCTTCGTCCGCGGGTGCTGCGTGGCATCTGCCACCACAAAAGGCGCGTCGTCTTCCACCTCATAGCGGCAGAAGGACCACTCGACCGGCGTGCCTTGCACCTCCCGCAGCCAGCCTTCGGGCAGACCGTGACTCGCCGCAAAATATTGCGCCTCGTCCAAGACGATCGACACCAGCCCCAAGGGCAGCTCGAGCCTTTCGGCGGCATCCCTGGCATAGCGTTCGAGCATTCCACGCACTTCAGGCTCAAAGAGTCGAAGGCGCGCAATAGCTTCGAGGCGGGCATCATCATGCAGAGGATCGGGACTCATTACGGTTTGGAGGTGTAGTCTGAAGTGACGTGCGTGTAAACCATCAAACGTATCCGTAGTGATTGACCTACGACGTTTAACAAGCCGCTCTCCCGGCACATACGGTCTGCCACCGTTGAAAGCTGAGCAGCACTCAACTCCTGTCGCGGTTCATGAAAACCGCACGACTCACAAACCTGACGCCACACATCTCTTCCCTTGCGCGGCCCGAAAATCTTGATGAGGGAATCCACTGCGTAGCGCTCGCGCGGCTCCTCGAGATTGTATGCGTTGTGAGAGACCGAATCCATGAGATGGAGGTCGTAAAGATACGACTTCTATAGGTGATTCTGCCAAAATCGGAATAAAACTTCTGTAGTTGAGTACCAAAACAGATTTTCGGCCGCAAAAGCCTTGACCAAAAGGTAGCATTCGAAGGGCAGGGGCGCGAGCCCGAAAAAGGTTGCACGAGCTGGGGTGATCCATAATCGTTGACCGGATTATGACCAAAGAAGAGTGCAAACAGGTGGTCCTCGACATCATTGCCGAAATCGCTCCCGATGAGGACCTGAGCGAGGTGAAGCCTGAGGTGCGCCTGCGCGACCAGCTCGATCTCGACTCCATGGATTTTCTGGACATCGTGATGGAACTGCGCAAGCAGCACGGTATCGAAGTCCCGGAAGAGGATTACCCCCAACTGGCGACTTTGGACAGCTGCGCGGAATACCTCACGCCCAAATTCAACGCCAAAGAAGCGGCAGGCGCCTAGCCCTATCCCCAGTTTACCCCCATTTTTCCAAGCTCAGGTCCGCCTGAGCTTTTTTTCGTCCCGATAGTAGCGGGCGTCTTTTTTGCCTGCCCACGGTCCTTAGCCCTTGAAATGCGTTATCGCGGCGTTACAAGGGAATACGACCCCGTTGCTTGCGAGAACAGGCCGATCGTTTTAGCCTGGGAGGTGAATTCCCCCTTTGGAGATGACGTTTTCGACCGATATTGCAGGCAGGTTAAGCTGCCCTATTATCTCCAAATCAAGCACTAGCACCACGATCATGAAGCCTTTATCGCTGTTTGTCTTGCTGGCCCTCTTTGCCACGCAAGTCTCGGCATCCTGGTTTGGCGTATACAAGCCACTCAAAATCAACGACGAGCTGACGAGCGAAGAGATTCTCCAGTCGTTCGAACACGTGATGAAGGAGGAAGGGTTCAAGCGAATTGCCTCGCGCCCACCGACGCTGATCTGGGAGAAAACGGCCGACGAAGGCCCCGTACGCGTTTCCCTGGCCCTACCGCAGGGCGGCACCGTCGCCATGCTCTCGCTCGTGCACCAAACGGGGAGCGAAAAGGGGCAAACCCTGACCGAAGTCGAGGAACTGCTCGACAAGGAGCTGAGGAAAGCCGGCGGCAGCGATCTCGTGCTGGATCGCGTCATGAACTAGCGCCGCAGACGAGGGAAACGGGATTCCGGCTTGCCCAGCACGCCGGAAGGCGGAAACTGGAAGGTTTTCCAACCCTTTCCAGGCATTTGCTTTGGCTTCTGCACCCGCTACCGATCCTTCCGACCCGCACTACGACACGATTATCATCGGCTGCGGCATGGCCGGCCTCGCCGCCGGCATCCGCCTCGCGATGTACGACCGCAAGGTGCTCATTATCGAGCGCCACAACGCCCCAGGCGGCCTGAACAGCTTTTATTCGCTCGAAGGGCGCAAGTATGATGTGGGCCTGCACGCCGTCACCAACTTCGTGCCGCCCACGCGCAAGGGCACGCCCCTGGCCAAGCTCTGCCGCCAGCTGCGCATCCCACGTGAGTCGCTGGAGCTGCGTGAGCAGATCGGCAGCCGCATCGCCTTTCCCGAGCACAACCTGCGCTTCACCAACGACTTTTCGGTGCTGGAGGCGGAGGTCGCCGCCGCCTTCCCGCAGGAAATCGACCGGTTTCGGGCGCTGCGGCAGGCCGTGCTCGATCACAATGAGTTCGACTACACGGCGCCAGCCGGTTCCGCCCGAGACATGCTCGCCCGGCACGGCCTGAGCCCGCTGTTGACCGACATGTTGATGTGTCCGCTCTGCTATTACGGCAGCGCTCGGCAGAACGACATGGACTGGGACCAGTTTGTCATCATGTGGAAGGCGCTCTTCGAGGAGGGCTTTGCTCGCCCCTACGAGGGCGTGCGGGTGATCATCCGGGCCCTGTTGCAGCGCTTCCGCGAAGTCGGCGGGCAGCGCAAGATGAAGTGCGGCGTGCGTTGGCTGCACAGCGACGGCCAGCGCGTGACCGGGGTGGAACTGGACGATGGCTCGGTCTACACCGCAGATCTGGTCATCTCCACCGCCGGACTGGTGGAAACGCAGCGCCTGTGCAGCGACATGCCCCCCGAAGCGGGACGGGACAACGTGGGCGCGCTCAGCTTTTGTGAGACGATCACGGTGCTGGATTGCCAGCCGCGTGAACTGGGCTGGGACGAGACCATCGTGTTTTTCAACGACAGCGAGCGCTTTCACTACGAGGCCGCCGTCGACGACGTGGACTTGCGCAGCGGGGTTATTTGCCTGCCCAGCAACTACCGCTACGACGCAGGTCAGGAGTTGCCGGAAGGCCTCTTCCGCGTCACGGCCCTGGCCAATTTCCAGCGCTGGGCGGGACTGGACGAAGGGGACTACCGCGCGCGCAAGCAGTATTGGTATGCCCAACTCCAGCGCAGCGCCCTGCGCTTCATGCCGGAGTTACCCGCTGGCACCTCCCTGCCCGCTCACACCAAGGCGGTCGACATGTTCACGCCGCGCACGGTGAAGAAGTTTACCGGTCACCTGGGCGGTGCGATCTACGGCGCACCGCAAAAGCAAAAGGATGGCCGCACCCACCTCGACAACCTCGTGATCGCCGGCACCGACCAGGGCTTCCTCGGCATCGTCGGCGCCATGCTCAGCGGCATCTCGATGGCCAACCTGCACGGGCTCAAATGAGCCATAGACAGACGACCCGCGTCCTTCGCCGGGTTGGTCGCACCCATTGAAACGACGCGGGTCGTGGAGAGCTGGCTCCCGATGATGCTAGCGGAGCCAAATATCGCGGGCGCGCGGGTTGCCCGAGGACTCGAAGGACAGGCCCTCTTCCTTCAGCGTCTCTTTCAACTCGTCTTCGTTGAACTCGAAGCCGTCCCCGTTGGCGGTGGCGACAAAAGTGTCCATCGTCTCGATGGCATTGTACTTCGCGCGCAGTTTTTTGTCAGAGCCCCCCGCAAAAAGGAGCTTTTCCACGTTTTCTTTCGACATGGTACTGGAAGAATTTGTGCGTTCGTGCCCGGATTTAAGCAGCACCGGGACCTGATAGCACGCAGCACCCGTCGCACCACGCAGCGATAAGGCCACTACAAAACGTCCCTGCCGCCGCAGGAATAAGCAAGCGTTGCCGAGCCAAGTCGACGGACTAAAGCGAATCTGTCCACACCTCGAAGCGTCCCGCCTCAAGGTCTGCGTTTAGTTGATCCAAATGCCGGTGCAGCTGCTTGCGAAAAGCTGGGTTGCTCATGCTGATATTCTTGCCCACCGCATCTTGTTTGTTCCGATAGAAGAGCAGAAACAAGGTTTCGTCCTCAACCGCGAGCAGATGCACCACGCGACGGGCCCCAGATGAAGAGGTCGCATAGACTTTCAGGAGGCGAGTTCCTTTCGGCAATCCCTGCCCCCGGATAACCTTGGCCAGTTCAATGCGAGTCGATCGCTTCAAGACTGCGGCATCTTGCGCAGAAATGCCTCCGCCAAACTCTTTAGCCACGATTGAAGCTGCAAGCACCAGTCTCATCTAGTCCCGCACGCGCTTCCATGCCGCCGCCACCGCATCCATCTTCGACTGAGTTGCATCATCGACGGGCACTTCCTCCGCAACCCCGTAGCCAGAGGCTTCCAGGGAGAAAGGTATGCTCCGACTCTGCACGATCTTCTTCAAATAGACCCTGATCGCAGTCGACATGTCCAAGCCGATTTCATCCAGAACAGCATCGGCCTGTTCTCGCAGATCATCCGGAACTCTTACTTGGAGCGATTTCATAGGAAGGTACCGAGATACCCTTTTCTAAGCTCAAGGTCAATGAAATGGGTAAGACATGTCCCTACAACCCATTACCAACAGCAAGATTTCCGCCCTCGCACCAAATGATCACCTGATGGCCCCGAGGCTTAGCCCTGCCATTTCTGCACGATCAGGCAGGAGTTGATGCCGAGCATGCCGAAGGAGTTGTTGAGGATCGTGCGGATGCCTTCGGCGCGGGTCTCGGGCTCGTTGAGCACGAGGTTGCCGGTGTCGCAGCCGGGGTCGAGGTTCTCGACGTTGATCGTCGGGTGGATCTGGCTGTCCTCAAAGGAGGGTAGATTCGCAGCCAACTCCAGCGCACCGGCGGCGCCCATGGCGTGGCCGATGTAGCTCTTGGCGTTGTTGACGCGCGTGGTCGGGCATTGCTCGACGGGGAAGACGCTGCGCACGGCCTGGCACTCCTGCAGGTCACCCGCCGGGGTGCTGGTCGCGTGCGTGCTGACGATGTCGATGTCTTTGGCCTGGAGACCGGCCTTTTTCAGGGCGGCGTTCATGCACTCGACCTGCCGCTCGGCGTTGGGCAGCACGGCGTCGGTCGCGTCGGAATTGATGTGATAGCCGACGATCTCGCCGTAAATCTTCGCGCCGCGGGCCTGGGCGTCTTCGAGGCGTTCGAGCGTGTAGATAGCCCCGCCCTCGCTTACGACGATGCCGTTGCGGGCCTGGTCGAAGGGACGACTGGCGCGGTTGGAGTCCTCGTGGTGGGCCAGCGCGCCCTGGCTCTTGAAGCCAGCGAAGATGCCAAAGGTGTGGATCGACTCGCTGACACCGCCCGCCAGCGCAAAGTCCACCTCACCGAGGCGCAACATTTGCACGGCCTGGATCAGCCCCGCATTACCGGCGGCGCAAGCCGCACCGATGGTGTAGTGCGGGCCGGTGATGCCGAGGTTCATCGTCACCTCGCCCGCCGGGTTGTTGGCCACGGTGCGCGGGTTGTGGTGGTGGCTCCAGTAGCGCACGTCGTAGTCGAACTTCGAGATGTTGTAGACCTCGTTTTCCGTCTCGACGTTACCATGCTCGGTGGTGCCGAGGTAGACGCCGACGCGGGCCTTGTCGAGGCCATCCCAGTCGATGCCGCAATCCTGCACCGCCTCATGGCTGCAGTAGATCGCGACACTGCCCGCGCGGGTGCTGTGCCGCAATTCGCGCCGCGACTGGTATTTGCGGGCGTCATAGTCGCACACGCCGGCATGGACGGTGCCCATGTAGCGCATGTCGATGTTGACGATGTTGGAGCGGCCGGCCAGCAGGTTGGTCCGCATTTCCGCCAAGGTGTTGCCGATGGGCGAGGTCAGGCCCACCCCGGTAATGACAATCCGCGTGTTCTGCATCTCGGGTAAAACGTCTCCCTACTACGGGCACAGGCCCGGAGCCTGTCAAACCGGAAGGGAGACGTGCGTGGCGCGACGGCCTATTCGTAGCTCAGGCGAAACATCCCTCCGGACGAGTTCCGGAGGGCACCCCCTTTCGCGATCAGGCGCAAGCTGCTGGGATCGACGGTCGCTTCCACCGTCTGGTCCACCGCGATCTCTTCCCATTGGCGGGAGGTTGGGTTATAGCTTTGCCACTGCACCTGATGGCTTACGCTGCGGTTGACCACAGCGATCAGCTGCAGTTCACCCTCCACCACGACGACCTGCAGGACTTCGTTTCGGTTGGGGTCGTGCGGATCGGAAGCGAGCATGAACTCCGCCGTATCGCTGAGCCCGTCGTTATCGCCGTCGCGGCTGCCGTCAGTCGCGCTCAGGATCATGAAATTGCGGGCTTCCCAGCTATCGGCGAGGCCGTCCGCGTCGGAATCTTCAAATTCAAAAGCAAAGTCTGCCTGATAGTAATGATTGCGCTCCGTGGAAGCCGGCACGGGGTTGAGCGAAAACAGATAGGCCTCCCCCATTACGACCTTGAAGCGGTAGAGCGTGCGCTCGCTGGGGTCCCCGACGATGAGTTCGGCCGAGAGCGGCGTCAACGGCTGGTCGGTCGCCACCGCCACCAGTTGCACGTCCACGCCCTTGATCTCGAGGATGCCGTCCTCCGGGGCTTCGTAGCGATACCAGAGGTCCTGGTCTTCGTCCTGAAAATAGTCGTAAACATCGAGCACGCCCACCGGCATAACGATGGTCTCCGCCTCGTTCTGGCTGACATTGGCCGGTTCTTTCAGGAACAGGGTCGTCGCGCCGACCACGTTTTCGGTTTCGCGGCAACGATCGTAGTGCGGGGGCTCGACCTCGATCTGATAGACGTCGCCCTGATGCACCGTCAGCACTTCGTCACCGTAGGCGGGCACGAGCGCCACGCCCGTGCTCTCCGCATCGCCCTCGAGCAGGCGAAAGGTAATGTTGCCATATTCCACCTCCTGGTTGGCCGAGGCCACATTGCCCTCGACATACACGCGGCCGTCCTGGCTGACTTCCCAGCGGTAATAGCGGGCTTCGTTGGCCACATCGCTGAATTGCTCCTCCAGCTCGCCATTGGTCAACGGCAGCGCATCGGTGGGGGAGATATTGGAAGGCGGCGCCGAAGTCCATTCGAGCAAAGCGCCAATGGTCACCGGATCGTTTTCGTCGCGCTCGTGTTCGAGGCGCACGGCATACCACTTGCCCTCCTCGACCTGGGCGCGGTCGTTCAGGGCGGTCCACTCCTCGTAGTAACAGCGGTAAGTCTCGGCGGTGGCGATCACGTCTTCCTCCACGATCTCCTTCGTGGCGCTGTCGTAGGAAAGCTCGACCAGACTGATGCTTTCGCCCGGGTACGTCAGTTCCTCAAGGCGAAACGCGAGGTATCCGTCCATCGGGGCCTGCCAGATGGTGTTGTAAGGACCATCGGTCGAGCTTTGCTCGATTTGATCGATACTGCCGGTGAGGAAGCGGTGGATCTCCAGCGTCTGCCACTGCTGGCCCTGCCACGGGTACCAGAAGTCGTAAAACAGCTGCACCGGATCGGCAGCGGCGTCTTCGGCCACGGAGAACCGCAGGTAATACGTGCCGGTGGGCAGCACGTCGTCGGATTCGATGTCGGTCAGCGGGTCGGCGGCGTCGAGCTCGGCACTCCAGACGCGTTCGCCCATGCCTTCCGGGTTAAAGCGAAAGAGGGCGATCTCCACCGGCACGGACCCGGTATTGAGAAAATCGCCCGTAAAACGATAGGCCCCGAGGATCTGGTCGGCTTCGTACCAGAGGGAGCGGCGGCCATCCACGGCGGGGGCCGCGGAAAAATCCAGACTCAGCGGAGAGTCGTCGGACACGGCAGGCAGGATAGGCGCCTGAGACGGAGGCGCGGCCTGCAGAGCGACGGATAGATAACTCGCCCAAGCGAAGGATAACAGGACAAGGATAAAGCGCATTGCACGTGGGTTCGCAGGTCCCGTTCCCAAAAATGCTGACAGGCACAAAATAGGGGAAATTCAAGAGCAGCAGCATGAAGAAAAGGGCAGTTGCCTCAATCCGTCGGGCACGCTGCCTGAAGGGGGCTTTGCGAGGTGCAACTCCTGACGTTCAGAACGCAATGGCCCCGGTCGGTAAAGGGCCGTCCACAGATCCGCAGGCCGCTCACCGAGCGTTTACAAGCGTTTTACCGACGATTGGAAAAAGTCTCGCGTCCGGGTTAAACACCCCCCTGCTGCTCCGATAAGGACAATTACACCTGATTACCACAGGGGAAGCGCCCCAAGGCATCCTGCACGCCACGGAGCCACCTCCCTCCAATCGACTATTGCCGCCCGTTTGGCCCTGCCAAAAGCCCTTGATCCCTTACCTTGTTCATGAAGCTACTTTTCACCACCTTCAGCACGTTGGCACTCGCGCTTGCCACGGTCACCGCCGCCCCCACCCAACCCCCGGTCGAAGCCCCCACTGCGGAGGCCAGCACCCAGGAAATCTGGACCGACGAGACTTTTGAAGCACTGGGCTATGCCGCCCCCGCCGAAGGTCAGGACTTTGTGCTGATCGACTACACGCTCGACGACAGCGGCGAGATCGACCAGATGCGCGTGCTCAAGACGTCCAACCTCGACCTGACGGACTCGGCGGCACAGGCCGTCTCCCAATTCCGCGACAAGGTGGCGGACTCCTACCGCGACGCCGAGCGGATCGAAAAGATCGTCTACTTCCGACCCGACGGCACCGGCGACTTCGACTACCGCATCGCCGAACCGCTCCTGGGCCTCTCCGCCAGCAGCGAAAAGGGGCGCGAGGGCGATGCCTTTGCCCAAAACCGTGCGGGCGAGATCTACTACTATGGCATGGGCGATGTGCTGCCCGACTTTGAGAAGGCCTTCCGCTGGTTCACTCAGGCCGCCGACCAGGGCAACGCGGATGCCCAATACAATCTGGGCGTGATGTACCAGATGGGCGAAGGCGTGGACGTGCAGCCCGAAAAGGCCGTGTTCTGGTATCAGCAGGCCGCGGAGCAAAAGCAGATCAACGCGCTGAACAACCTCGGTTACGTCTACGCGACCGGTTTCGGCGTGGAAAAGGACGACGCCCTCGCGGTCAAATACTACAAGCAGGCGGCCAAGCTCGGCCACGCGACCAGCCAGTTCAACCTCGCCTACCGCTACGAAAACGGTCAGGGCGTGGAAAAAGACGTGAAGCGCGCGGCGAAATACTACCGCCAGGCCGCGGATCAGGGCCACGAAGGCGCCATGTATTGCCTCGGCCGTCTCTACGAGATGGGTCAGGGCGTCGACCGCAGCCTCGCCGATGCCCGCGACTGGTATCGCCAAGCCTCGCTGCAGGGCTCGATGCACGCACAGCATCGGCTCCAGCAGCTCGACGCCGCCGCACTGAACTGACTAGCGCCGCAAGACACTTTCCTTTGCGAATGGTTCGTCCGTGCCAGCCTCCTCCGTGGGGCTGGCACTTTTGTTTTGGGCCAATTCCCAGGCGAGCAAACGCTGCTTCCGGTCCGAACCCCAACGGTAACCACTGAGACCCCCGTCCGAGCGCAGCACCCGGTGGCAGGGGATGAGCCACGAGACAGGATTGGTGCCCACCGCCTGCCCCACCGCACGGGCTGCGGTCGGGCGCTCGATCGCATCGGCCACCTGTTGGTAGGTCACACAAGTGCCGCCGGGGATGCGTAGCAGCGCCCGCCAGACCTGCACCTGAAAGTTGGTGCCACGCACGTAGAGGTTCAGGTTGGCGTCGGTCGCCCAGTCGTTGCGCTGAAAGAGGCGCTCGGCCACCGGCGTGGTCGCCTTCAGGTCGTGTTCCAGCACGGCCCCCGGATACTGGCGCAGCAGATCCAGCCGGCCCTTTTCCGCCGCTTCCGCCGCCGTCGGGTAGAAATAAAGCGCCGAAATCCCTCGGGGCGAGAGCGCCAGCAGGTAGGGGCCGAAAATCGACCCATGCACGCCCCAGCGCAGGAGCAACCCGCCCCGCTTGAATTCGCCGGGGGTCATGCTCTCGAACTGCACCAGGGCGTCGTGCAGGCGGCTCGGGCCGGAAAACCCGCTGTTCAACGCCGCATCCAGCACGCTGCCGCCCGCCCGCAAGGTGCCTTTGGCGCGCTCGAGCTGCACAAACTGACGGTAGCGGTGGGGGCTGATGCCCACGTATTGGCTGAACAGTCGCTGAAAGTGAGCGCGACTCAGCCCGAGCGCTGCGCCCAGGTCCTCCATCGAAAGCTCTTCCGCATCCGGGTCTGCCAGGCGGCACAGGGCGCGCCCCATGAGTTCATAGTGAGAGGCCATTGCAAAAATACGGTTGAAATTCGGGGCAGATTCTAGCGCATGGCGCCGCCCGCGCCCACCCGAATTGTGCCCCAAAGCATCTTCCACCGCTGGGCCTGAAGCGCAACGGCTCATCCGCTATAAGATCCTCTGCTCCGATTTGAGACGAAATCCCACAACTGGGGTTCTATCGTGTCATCATGCGCCTGCCCAGTTGGAGACTCCCCCTCGAAATCGTGACGCTCGTCGCACTTCTCGGCGTTCTGGTTTACCCTGCGTTCAGTTCCAACTCAACTGAGACCGCACCGATGAAACCTTCCGACCTCAACGAACCCGACCTGCCCAATCTGGAAATCGCCACGCTCGGCGGCGGCTGCTTCTGGTGTATCGAAGCCGTTTACGAGCCGATCGAGGGAGTCGAGTCCGTCGTCAGCGGCTACGCCGGCGGGCACGTGAAGAACCCCACCTACCACCAGGTCTCCTCCGGGGAAACCGGGCACGCCGAAGTCACCCAGATCAGCTACGACCCGTCCGTGATCAGCTATGAGGAGATCCTCGACCTCTTCTGGCAGGCGCACGACCCCACCACCCTCAATCGCCAGGGCAACGACGTGGGGCCGCAATACCGCTCGATCATCCTCTACCACAACGACCAACAGAAGCAGGTCGCCGAGCAGTCCCTGAAAAAAGCGCAGGAGCAGTTCGATCAGCCCATTGTGACGGAGATCCAGCCGATGACCGACTTCTACCCGGCGGAGGACTACCACCAGGACTTTTACGAAAACAATCCGAACCATCCCTACAGCGTCTTCGTGATCAAGCCCAAGCTCGAGAAGCTGAAAAAGAAGGAAGAGGCGAAGCACTGATCGCCGCTCGACCGGCAGACGCACCTTTTCCCGACACCCGCTGCTCCGGCGGGTGTTTTCGCATCAGTAGCACTCCATGATCATCCAGCAGCGCTCGAAGCGTCCGCGGACCAGATCATCGGAGCGGATCCAGAAGAAGAGCTGGCCCGAGTCGCCCCACATCATCTGGGCTTCGTCGTCGGTGTCGATCTGGGCTAGCAAGCGCCATTTGCCGACTTCTTCCTGCAAGAGCGGATCGAGGTCCTGCTTGCGGCGCATATAGTCTTCGTCACTGAGGCCCCAGGCCATCTTGACGCAGTGCAGCGCCTGCTGTGGGTCCTGGATCTCGTTCGGCGCTCCCAGCAGCTGGTGGTGCGGGTGCCCCTTGTATGCGTTGTCCCGCGACTGGCGATAGCGGTCGACCTGCATATCGTCCAGCACCTCTCCGCCCGCCACCGACTCCAGCGGGGGCACCGTATCCCCGCGATGTGCCCGCAAATAGCGCCGGCGAAAAATATACTCGGGGTTCAGGTCGTCCGGCTCCTCCAGTGGCGCGAGCGCATCGGCCGGAACCAATTGTACCCGCCAGGCGCCCACACTGTGATCGCCCGGATAAAGGCCCCAGACGCTGCTGCCGGGATCGTAGAAAAACTGCAGCAGGCCTTCGCGCGGCAAGTCGGTGAACGAGCCGGCGGCTTCCCCCACCTCCTGCAGGTCTACCTGGAGCAGAAATGGCAGGGGGCCCGAGGCGTTGCGCGGCCACTCGTCCTGGCTGGCACCGAGAGGCATACCGCCAAGGTAGGTGCGCGTCGTCCCATTGGAGGGACGGAGAAAGGCAGTCGGTTGCTTTGATAGCGCGATCAAGGCTTCGACCGTCGGATCGCCCAGCGTTGCCTCCCCGCCCGCACGCGTGCGTTGAGTGATGCTTTGGCCAAAAATGCGGTCGAACCAGCCCATATTCTGCCTGCAGCATGCCAATCCCTGCCACCATGGCAAGCTTACGCTCTTCCTCTCACCGTCAGACGGCTCAAAATGAGCCCTATAACCCGGCCATACAAAGGTATTTTATACCCCTGAATTGGCGTTCAGCACCTTAGGGACATGAGACAAAAAAGCGCCTCGTCCCTAGGGAAGCAGAGGGACGAGGCGGTGAAATCTAAACGGCGGAACTGGCCCCGGCGTGCGCTTCGGGCTGGGTCGGCGGCACGTCGCGGATCATCTGCGAATTGGAGCCGCCCGGGGGCACCATCGGGAACACGTGCTGCATCCGATCGATCGGGGCGTTGATCAGCGCCGGGCCGGGACGTCGCAACACCTGCTGCAGCGTATGCGCGACATCGGGATCGTCCGCGAGGTCGAAGCCCTTGATGCCGAACGCCGCCGCCATCATGACGAAGTCGGGCGCACACTGGAAGCGCGAGGCCATGAGCCGCTGCCCGTAAAAGAGCGTCTGCTGCTGGTGCACCAGCCCGAGGGTCTGGTTGTTCATCAGCACGATCTTCACGTTCAGGTTTTCCTCCGCCAGCACGGCCAGCTCCTGATTGTTCATGAGGAAGCTGCCGTCGCCGGAAACGCAGATCACCGTCTGATCCGGCTCCGCGAGGGCGGCACCGATGGCGGCAGGCAGGCCGAAGCCCATCGTGCCGAGGCCGCCACTGGTCTGCCATTGGCGCGGGCGCTTGAAGGGATACATCTGGGCGGTCCACATCTGGTGCTGCCCCACATCGGTCGTGACGATCGCATCGGGTGCGGCTTCGGACACCACCTTGAGCAGGCCGTAGTGGGTGCGCGGATCTTCCACCCCCGGCAACGCGAGCGGGTGCTCCCGGCGCAACGCGGCGACGCGCGCGCGCCATTCCGAGCGGTCCTGGGCGGGCACGATCTCGTTCAGCGCTTCGAGCGTCGCCCGCACATCGGCGCGGATGCCGAGCGTCGGTTGCTTGATCTTGCCGAGCTCGCTGGAGTCGATGTCGATATGGATGACTTTCGCGTGCGGGCAGAATTCGGCCACCTTGCCGGTCGCGCGGTCGTCAAAGCGGGCGCCGCAGGCGATCAGCAGGTCACACTCCTCCAGCGCAAGGTTGGTAAAGGGGGCGGCGTGCATGCCCAACATGCCCAGCTCGAGCTCATGCCCTCGCGGGAACGCGCCCAATGCCATCAGGGTCAGCACGGTCGGCAATTGCGCCTTTTCAGCTAATGCACGGGCCACGTCGCTCGCCTCGGCATGAATGATGCCGCCGCCGAGATACAGGATGGGCTTGCGGGCCTGGGCAATCATCTCCGCTGCCTGCGCGACGGCGGTGGGCTCGGCCGCCACCGGGGCTTCGGCCTGCCCGGGCTCGGGCCAGTCCTCGATCTCGAGGCTGGCCAGCTGCACGTCCTTGGGCACATCGATCCAGACCGGGCCGGGGCGGCCGCTCTGCGCGAGGCGGAAGGCCTCGGGGATGATCTCGAGCAGCTCGCGCACGTCCTGCACCAGATAGTTGTGCTTGGTGATCGGCAGGCTGAGGCCAAAGACGTCGACTTCCTGAAAGGCGTCGGTGCCGATCAGTGCTTGCGGCACCTGGCCGGTGATGCAGACGACCGGGATGGAGTCGAGCTTGGCGTCGGCGATGGCGGTGAGCAGGTTGGTGGCGCCCGGGCCGCTGGTGCCGAAGCAGACGGCGGGTTGGCCGCTGGCGCGGGCCATGCCCTGGGCGATGAAACCGGCCCCTTGCTCGTGCCGGGCCAGGATGTGGCGGATGACCGGGCGGCGGGCCAGGGCGTCATACATGGGCAGATTGGCCCCGCCGGGAATGCCGGCGATGAGGCGGATGCCCTGGCGTTCGAGCAGGCGGATAATGAGATCGGCTCCGGTGAGTTTCATGATGGGAAAGGGTGTTTAAGCGGGAAAGTGACGAGGTTGGTTTTGGTTCCGGTTGTTCTTCTCGCGGGGATGCTCGCTCGGGCCGACCCAAACAAAAACCCCCGCTCGGTCGAATCCGGCGGGGGCTTTCAGGAAAGTGTTCTGGAGTTCCTTTTACCGCGCACGCTCGACCGGGCTGGTTACCACGAGGGCTACCAGTACTACTACGAGCGCTACGACGACGCGTTGGGAGGAATTCACCATGTTCTGCTGCTCATAAGGTGCTTCCGACCTGGAGGTGTCAAGCTTGCAGCGCCGGCTTTTTCTTTGAGTGGAGATGCGAGAGACTGCCACAGCCACAAAACAAACGCTTGCCAGAGGGTGCCTACCCCGGTTGGGGGCGCGGCCTTGCCCAGCCGACGGCAAACGATGCCCCAGGCGTTGTTTTAGCCTTCGCCATCCCGTTGCGGCAGGCGTAGAAAAAGCGACGCAACCTCTTACTCTCTGCCTGTCTCTGCAGAATCGTAAACAAGGAACGAGACAGCGATCCGTCTGGAAGTCACTGGTGGCATCGCCGTCCACGCTCCTGATGCACAGGACCCAGAGCAGGCATGCCTGCTTCTCTGGCGATCAGAATGCGGGCTGCGCAATGGTTATCGTTGCGCAGCCCGTTCATTACCACCGGCCGGCGCGGCGCAAGAGCCAGATTCCGGCGGCCTGACACAGCAGATTGGGGATCCAGACCAGCCAGTAGGGATGCAGATCGGGGCGTTCCTGCGCCCAGTCGATCATGATCATGCCCAGGTAGTAGGCCAGCGCCAGAGCCAAGGCCAGGGCGATATTGGCGTGCGTCTCCTTGCGGGCCGCCTTGATCCCAAGCGGGATGCCTACCATTGCCAACGACAGGCCGCTGAAGGCCAGAGCCACCGCCCGGCTGGCCAGATAGGTCGCCTCGGTCGCCTCCACCCGCGCCGCCGCCGCGACTTCGGGGTCTTCCGTCGTGCGGGCCATTTCCAGCGACTCCTGACGGCGGTCCATCAATTGCGGGATGGACATCTGCGAGAGCCGCAGCGCCGTTTCCGGCTCGTCGAAGGCCTCGGACATCGGCAGGCGAAAACTGGTCGAGGCGATGCTGACGACCGGTTGCAGGCGGCGCAGGTTGTCCGGATCCTGCTGGTCGCGCAGCTCGACGTAGCCACCCTGGATCTCGAGCACGAGGGAGTCGCGGGCCTCTTCGTAAAAGACGCGGGCGGTATCGGCACGTAACAGGCGCACCACGCGGCGCTGGTCGTCCAGTTGCCACACCCAGAGCTGCTTCACGTTCTGGCCCTCGCGGTCCCCGATGTAGATGACGAGGTCCTCGAAGTCATGAATGAACTTGCGGGGCACGATCACGCGTTCGGGATCCTCACGCAGCACGTTGCGTAACAGGTTCTTGTAGCTCGCGCGCGTGGTGGGGGCCTGCCAGCCGTTGACGTAGACGCCCACGCCGACCCCGATCATCGCGATGAGCATGAGCGGGGCCGCAATATGCCAGAGCGAGAGCCCGGCGGCGCGCATGGCCGTGAGCTCGCGGCTGGCGGAAAGGCGCCCCATGACCAGCAGGATGCCGATGAGCATGCCCAGCGGCAGCGAGAGGCTGGCGGCAAAGGGAATCAGCAGGCCGAAAAGCTGCCCGACGAGCCCGGGCGACAATTGCTCGAGCGGCACCTTGGAGGTGATGTCGCGCAGCGCATTACTGGTCATCAAGACGAAGACGAAAAGCCCCACCCCGCCGAGGCAGGCCAGGCCGACCGACTTGAAGATGTAGCGTTGCAGCAATCCCATGGGCTCGAAGGAAGACACGCTGGGTACCGACGCCGCGCTTGGCAAAACCAAAGCGGCCCGGGCGCCAATTTGCGTTGGCCGCTGGACATGGCCCGCCTTGGTGTCACCTTAGCGGTGATATGAAACCCATCGTTTACATCAAACCGGGTTGCCCCTGGTGCATGGACGCCCTCGACTTCCTCGACAAGCATCAGGTCAAATACGAGACACGCAATGTGCTGACCGACGATCAGGCCATGCAGCGCCTGCGCGAGATCAGCGGCAAGACCAAGACGCCCACCATGGAGTTCGGCGAGTTTACCTGTGCGGACTTCTCCGTCGACGAGCTGCTGGCGGCCCTCGAAGACGCGCCTTCCGTCCGGCAGCAGCTGGGGCTCGAAAACGCGTAGCCCTTACTTCCAGGCGCTCAGATCGAGGCCGGTCAAACGCTCGGTCTTGGCGATTTGCGGCTGGTAATAGGCGCGCAACTCGGCGGCTACGTCGTCCGGCAGCGGCGGCATCGGCTTGAGGTTGCGGGCCGCGATCCAGCCCTTGATCTTGCGCCCCACCCGCAGCGGGATGACCTTCTTGAGCGCATCCTTCAGCGGATGCTGTCGCCCCATGAAGTCGTTCAACCCCTGGTTTTTGGCCAGGCCGGAGGCGTTCATGGTGATGTCGGTATCGGGCTGAAAGGCCGGGTCCACCCCGAGAAATTCATAGCAGCGGCGCAGGTTGCCCCGCAGGTCCTGCCGCAGCATGTCGCTGGTAAAGAGCAGCAACTGCTCGCGCGGGAACAGCTCCAGGTAGCGCTCGAGCTGGTCTCCGTAGTGCCCCGTTGCGCGGTAGCGCCAGAGCTGCTCCCAGTTGGCCGCCGTGCGCGCAGGCTCCTGCTCCAGCGCGGCGCGAAAGTCCAGCTCCGGCTCACGCCCGTCGCGCCGCAGGTGGCTGTAGGCGGAGTAGGCCCGCTTCACCGGATCACGCAGCACGGCAATGAGCTTCATCGCGGGATTGTGCGCATGAATGGCCGCCGGAGCCGCCTCGCTGTAAAGGTAGAGCACCGAGGATTCTCCCAGCTTCTGGTCCGCGCGCGCCTGGCGAAAATGGGCGGCATAGGCGTCGGCGGTGGGCGCGCTGAGGGCATTGGCGGCCGCATCGTCGCCCGGCCCCGCCCACTGCGGCGGCTGCCCGCCGAGCGCAAAATAGTTGAGCTCCTTCACGGGGGCCAGGAACAGCTCCGGGTGTTGCTCGAGCATGGTATCGAGCGTGGTCGTGCCCCCTTTTTGGGTGCCGATGACGAGAAAATCCAGCTGTGGTAGCGACATGAGCGACAATCCGAGGTGGGGGCGAGCTAACACCGGAGCCGCCCACGGCACAAGCCCGAACCGTGCGGCATACGTTGGGCGGGGCGCCTTTTCCCTTTCGCTATCGTTTTGCACCGCAAAGAGAAGAAATTTGCCGCCGAAATGGGATCAGGGGTTGATTCGAACCGGCGTTGCCCTCTATTAGCGGGCATGGCTGATTTGCGAACATTGCCTCTCCGCGAGTTTCACGTGGCAAATGGAGCGCGCCTCGTTCCCTTTGCCGGCTGGGAGATGCCCGTGCAATACACGGGGATCAAGGCCGAGCACCGTGCGGTGCGCGAGGCCGCCGGACTCTTCGATGTCAGCCACATGGGCGAAGTCATCGTCCGCGGCTCCCAGGCGAAGAAATACCTCGACCACCTCGTCACCAACCGGGCTTCCACCGAACCGGGCCGGGCGACCTACGCCATCATGTGCCAGCCCGACGGCGGCGCGATCGACGATTTGATCATCTACTGCCGCTCCGAGCAGGATTACCTCGTCGTCGTCAACGCCAGCAACCGCGAACGCGACCTCAAGTGGATGCAGGAGCAGGCGGCCGACTTTGACGTGGAAGTCATCGACGTATCCGAAGAATACGTGCTGCTGGCCCTGCAGGGCCCCAAGGCGCAGGAGATCCTCCAACCCAACACCCCGGCAGAGCTCAACCTCTTCAAGCGCTTCAGCTTTGAGGTGAGCCAGATCGTGCATGAAACCGCGATGATCGCCCGCACCGGCTATACCGGCGAAGACGGCTTCGAGATCTTCGTGAGCCCGGAGTCGGCCCTGAAGGTGGTCGACGCGCTCCAGCTCTCCGGTCGCCCCCAAGGCATGCTGTTGGCGGGCCTCGGTTGCCGCGACAGCTTGCGCCTCGAGGCGGGCTACCCGCTCTACGGCTTTGAGCTGACGGAAGAGATCAACCCGATCGAAGCCGGCCTGGGCTGGACCGTGAAGTGGAAGAAGGAAGGCGGCTTCGTCGGCCAGAAGGCCCTCGATCTGCACCACCCCGACCCGACGCGCCGCGTGATCTACTTCCGCCTCGAAGGGCCGCGCATCGCCCGCTCCGGCACCCCCGTGATGGTGGGTGACACGCAGGTGGGCCGCGTGCTCTCCGGCACGATGAGCCCGATGCTGGACCAGCCCATCGGCTCGGCCCTGATCGAAGATTATCCGGCCACCGTGGGCCAGGGTGCCAAGCTCGAGGTAGACCTGCGCGGCAACCGGCAGGAGGTCGAGATCGCCAGCTCTCCCCTGCACATCAAGTCTTAAGAAAACCAAGTTTCCCGTTGCCACGGCCTTAACTCTTTATACTTTCGCGTGATATGAGCGATATCCCCGCCGAGCTCAAATATACGAAGGAACATGAGTGGCTGCAGCTGCTCGACGACGGGACGGCCCGCATCGGTATTACGGACTACGCGCAGCAAAGCCTGGGCGACGTCACGTTTGTCGAGTTGCCGGAGCCCGGCACGACCTACGCCAAGGGTGACACCTTCGGCGTGGTGGAATCCGTCAAGGCTGCCTCCGACTTGTTCATGCCGATCGCTGGCGAAATCGTCGCCGTCAACGAAGAGCTCGCCGATGCTCCCGAAAGCCTCAACGACAATCCTTACGAGGACGGCTGGATCGTCCAGGTGAAGATTGAGAACGAGGACGATCTGAAGGATCTGCTCGACCCCGCCGCTTACGGTGAGATCGTCGGGTAGCGGCACCTCCAGCTCACCCACCTTTCAACCGGCGCAGACGTTCCGACGTCTGCGCCTTTTTTTGCGCCCGTCACACGCGGCAGGAGGCCGTCAGGGGACCGCCGTCAAGCCCGGAAAGTCTTGCGTTTACGATGTCATTCTTCAGAGTGATCGGTTTTCGCATTCCACGCCCACGTTTAATTGATTTTTTATATGACGCACCTGTTCTGGCTGGCACAAGAAGGCGGCTCCGAGCCCAATGGCATGATCCTTTTGCTGGGTTTTGTTTTCCTTTTCCTCGCGATGAATTTGCTCATCGGCGGTCCCCAGCGTAAGCGCCAGAAGCAAATGCAGAAGATGCAGGAAGAGCTGAAGGCGGGCGACAAGATCTTCACCTCCGGCGGTATCTGCGGGGTCGTGACCAACGTGCGCAAGGACCGTGTCCAGATCAAGACCAGCGGCTCGAGCTTCATCGAAGTCCTGAAGTCCTCGATCCAGAGCCTCGACGAACCGGAGAAGAAGGACGACAAAAAGGCCGACGCGAAGAAGGCCGACGACAAAAAGTAAGCGCCCCTCCCGTCTCTCTCGTTTCCCCCCTGATCGCCGTCGCATTCGCAGCCCCCACTTTCTGATATCATGAACGGAACCAACGTTTTCCGCCTCATCCTCACCATAATCGTCGTCGCTTGGGCGGCGATGGAGCTGACCCCTCTCCAGGACACGCCGCTCGACCAGTATATGCTGGAGCGCGTGACGGCCGAGGTCGACGCCGCTGGTGAGCAACAGCAAACCCAGGCGGAAAACCGCCAGGAGCTGGCCACGCTGATCGACCGCGCGAAACAAAAGGTAGAAGAGGCCAAGGACGGCGAATATACCGCCGACAACCCCAACCCCTACCCTTCCTTCTCCGCCGCCATCCGCCGCATCGCGGATGATGAGGGGATCGACCTCGCGCAGTTTTACAGCGACCTCCGGCACCGCCTGCACACCAAGAATCTGGAGCGGCGCAACGCCGCGATCGTCAAGGAGATGATCAACGATTCGCAGGGTGCGATCGACCTGGGTCTCGACCTTGCCGGTGGGGTCTCCCTCACCTACTCGGTCGACATGAGTGAGCTGGATGACAACGCCACGGTGCGCACCTCACAGATGAACGAGGTCCGCAATGTGGTGGCGGAACGTGTGGACAGCCTGGGCGTGGCCGAACCGGTCGTGCGTGTGAAGGGCGACAACCTGATCGAAGTGCAGATGCCGGGCCTCGATACCTCCTCGGCCTCCACGATCAGCAAGACGGCCAAGCTCGAATTTCGCCTCGTGCACCCGAGCATCCGCAACTACCGCCCGGGCATGGACGTGCCGCTGGGCTACGAGCCGATGAAGTACGAGCACGAGGACCAGGAGACGGGCGAGATGATCGAGGAACAGATTCTCGTCGAGCGCATCCCCGTGATGAAGGGCGACGCCGTGAAGGCCGCCCGCCCCAGCCTCAACCAGAGCGGTTCCTATCTGGTGCAATTGCAGTTTACCGGCGAAGGCCAGGAGCAGTTCGCCGACACGACCGAGCGCATGGCCAAGGAAAAGCGGCTGATGGCCATCATCCTCGACGGCGAGATCGTCTCGACCGTAAGCGCCAAGGCCCGCATCGACAGCCCCTCCGCCGTGATCGAACGCGGCCTCGGCGGCTTCCCCCAAAACGAAGCTTTCGACCTCGCCAACAGCCTGAGCAACCCGCTCTCGACCGAGCTGCACGAAGAGCAGGTCTACGAGATAGGCGCCTCGCTGGCCGAAGACGCCAAGGTGGCCTCCCTGCGCGCCGCCGCCCTCGGCGGTTCGCTGGTGGTGATCTTCATGATCCTTTACTACGGCATCCCCGGCGTCATCGCCATGGTGACGGTGGGCCTCAACCTGCTGCTCGTCATCGCCGCCCTGGCCGCCTTCGGCGCGACCGTCACCCTCCCGGGCGTGGCCGCCCTCGTGCTGACGATCGGGATGGCCGTGGACGCCAACATCCTGATTTTCGAGCGTATCCGCGAAGAGATCCAGGTGGGCAAGAGCATCGAGAACGCCTTCTATACCGGCTTCTCCAAGTCGCTCTCCACGATTCTGGACGCCAATGTGACGACGCTCATCACCGCCCTGATCCTCTTCCAACTCGGTGAAGGCCCGGTCAAGGGCTTCGGCGTGACGCTCGCCATCGGTATCATCTTCACGGTCTTCTGCTCCCTCGTGGTCAGCCGTTGGATGCTCGACCTCCTCGTCAGCACCAAGGTGATCCAGAAGCCCTTCCGCTTCCAGTTCTTCGCCAACGTCAACTTCCCGTTCCTCAACTACACCAAGCGAGCCGTGGCGGCGACCGCGGTTGTGCTGACGGTGGGCGTGGTCTCGCTGGTCATGCACCGCGACTCCATGTGGGGCATCGACTTCACCGGTGGCGACCAGGTCAGCATCGGCTATCAGGGCGACCTGACCGCGGGCAAAATCGAGGACTGGGCCCACGATGCCGGATTCGAGCAGGTCAACGCGTTCGCCATCAACCCGGTGGGCGCTGAAGTCCAGCAAATGGCGGTGCAAACCGCGCCGGACCAGGGCCGCGAGCTCTACGACGCCCTCGAACAGGCGCACCCCGATGCTCACCTCGAGCTGGTCGGTCTCACGCAGATTGCGGCCTCCGTCGGCAACAACGTGACCACGGGCGCCCTCATCGCCATGGGCGGCGCGCTGCTTTCCATGCTGCTCTACGTGGCCCTGCGCTTCGAGTTCGGCTACGCCATGGGCGCAGTGGTGGCCTCGCTGCACGACATCCTGCTCACGATCGGGATCTACGTCTTCCTGGGCGAGTTCCTCGGCCTGGGCAGTGGTCAGTTCAGCGCGCCGATGATCGCAGCCATCCTCATGACGGTCGGTTACTCCATCAACGATACCATCGTGGTGTTCGACCGTATCCGCGAGGAGCTCGATCTGAATCCGGGCCTGACCCTGCGCCAGATCATCCACCTTTCCATCAACCGCGTGTTGAACCGCACCGTCTGGACGTCGGTCACCACGTTCTTCGCCGCCTTCATGCTGTTCCTCTTCGGGGCCGGCGTGGTGCAGGACTTCTCCCTGATCTTCCTGCTCGGCGTGCTCACCGGTACGTTCTCCTCCATGTTCGTGGCGACGCCGGTCTTCTACGCCTACCACAAGGGCAGTCGCAAGCACGTGGAAGAAAGCAGCTTCGTGCCCAACTACGCGTGGCAGGAAGAAGGCATGACGGCCGAACAGGTTCAGGACGAACCCAGCAAGTCGTAAAGCAAACTCTATGCGTTGGACCACACCTCGGCATGATCCGGCTGCGCTGCGCGGGCTGAGTCAGACCCTGGGAGTGTCCCTACCCACTGCCGCGTTGCTCTGGCAACGCGGTCTTTCTCAGCCCGAGGCCGCACGCTATTTTCTGGAGCCCAAGCTCAAACGCCTGGACGACCCCTTCCGCCTGACCAATCTGCGGGAGGCCGTCGACCGGATCCGACAAGCGATGCAGGGGGCGGAGACGATCCTCATCTTTGGGGACTACGACGTCGACGGCGTCACCTCCACCACCCTGCTGGTCTCCATCCTGCAGCGTTTCGGCCTCAAACCCTATTTTGTCGTCCCGCGCCGCCTCGAAGAAGGCTACGGCCTGAGCGAAGAGGCCCTGCAGCGCGCGCTGGAGGAATGCCCGCAACAGCCGGACCTCTTTATCGCGCTCGACTGCGGCACCAGCAGCAAGCATGAGGTGAAGTGGCTGCGGGAGCGCGACATCGACGTCGTCATCGTCGACCACCACCAGAGCAAGGAAGACCTGCCCGAGGACTGCCTGCTGGTCAACCCGCACGTGCATGACGATGAGAAAGCGCCGTGGTGCGACCTCTGCACCGTCGGCCTCGTGTTCAAGCTCGTGCACGGTTTACTGAAGGCGCTGCGGGAAGAAGGCGATGCGTTGGCCTTCGAGATCGACCTGCGCGAACAGCTGGACCTCGTCGCGCTGGGCACCCTGGCCGACCTCGTGCCACTGGTCGGCGAAAACCGTATCCTCGCGCGCCACGGGCTCAATCTGCTGCGCGGCACGCGCCGCATGGGCCTCGCCGCCCTGATGGAAGTCGGTGGCATGGCTCTGGGGGAAGAGGTGACGCCCTTTGACGTCTCCTTCCGCCTCGGGCCGCGCATCAACGCCAGCGGCCGCCTCGCCGATGCGCGCGATCCGATCGAGCTGCTGCTGAGCCACGACTACGGACACTGCCGCGATACCGCGCGCACGCTGGACGAGTTCAACCGCCAGCGTCAGGAGATCGAACGCGCTATCGCCGCCGAAGCGGAAGCCCAACTCGTCGACATCGGCGCCGATAACGCCGGGCTCGTGGCCTTTCACCCCGAGTGGCACAAGGGCGTGGTCGGCATCGTGGCCAGCCGCCTCGTGCAGCGCTTCCACCGTCCGGTGCTGGTGCTCGGCAGCGATGGCGAAAAGGCTTCCGGCTCTGGCCGCAGCGTGCGCGGCGTCGATCTGGTGCAGGCGCTCCTGCCCTGTGCAGACCTGCTGGAACGCTGGGGCGGCCACCCGATGGCCGTCGGCCTGACCCTGGAGCCCGATCAAGTGCCCGACCTGCGCGAAGCCTTTCACCAGAGCATCCTCGACCAGACCAAGGGGCAACTGCCCGAGCCGGAACTCGAGATCGCTTGCGAGCTGACGCCGCAGGACTTGAACGAGTTGCTGCTCGACGAACTGGAGCGCCTCGGCCCCTTCGGCCAAGGCAATCCGGAGCCGATTTTCGCCATCCGCCAAGTCCGCCTCAAGGACTTGCGCGCGTTCGGCAAAAACCACCTCAGCTTTTCGCTCGAGCGCTACGCCGGCAACCCCGTGCGTGGCGTCTGCTGGAATGGCGCCGACTCCCCTCCCCCGGTCGGCAGCACGATCGACCTCGCCGCACGCTTCAACTGGAACCGCTGGCAAGGGCGCCAATCGCCGCGCCTCACCCTGGTCGACTGGAAGCAGGCCGGATAGCAAAAAGCAGACGTGGAACGCCTGGCTGGGACGGGAAAGGCTCCCGGTGCGGGCTATTCGACCACCACGCGCAACACGCCGCCGGCCATGAATGCACCGGAGTAAGTCAGCCCGGTATTATCACCTGCGCTCAGATCGACCGTGTTGAGGGTCGAAAAGGAACTCTGACCCCAAGCCTGCAGCTGGATCAGCGCCGTATCTTCTTCGCGAGCCCCCAGGACCGAATAAGTCAGCTGAAACTGCCCGGCAAGCGTCTCCACCGATTCGATTTCGACCGTCACCCCCGCCTCCTCGGGCGTCTGCGTGGTCACGCTGCCGACTTCCCAGTCGAGCTTGACGTTCTCACTGTTGGTAACGGTCACCGTCTGCTGCGAGCTGGAGCCGGAAGCCGGTGTAAAGAGGATCGTGTGAGCGCCATCCGTCGTGCTGAGCGGCAAGGTATAGGCGCCGGAATCCGCGCTAGTGGTGTAATAGGCGCCATTGCTGGCTTCGATGCGCGCACCGCCGACGCCTTCGCCGAGGTCGTAGAATCCGTTGGCATTCGCATCCTCGTAGACCACGCCCGTCAGCAGGCTCTGGCTGTTCCGGGGCATGCCGAAATCCTGGGTGACGATCTGCGGGCCTACGCTCCCGTTGCTCCCGTCGATTACGCCGATACCCACCTCCTTGTAATTCGGATTGTGGATACTGAGGCGGTGGCCCGGAGGCGTCTGCATCCCGTGCTCGGCATCGCCGCCCCAGTCGATCTCAAAGCCCGCGTGTCCATACCAGACGTTCTTGGCATAGGCGAAAACGTTCTCGCCGTAGCCCGCCCAATCGTAGCCCTGGTGCTCCATACGGTCACCCGGGCCGTCACCCGCCTGGTTGGGGCTGGGCGGATTGCTCGAACTGTTATGTCCCTGAAACACGTTCTGATACATGTCCTGCGAGTGCAGGCGGGCGGCGGCGCTGAGCTTGGCGTTGAAGGCCACCGGCGGCAAGTGTTGCTCCAGCTCGGCGAACTGTTGCTGCATCACCTCGAAGTCGACCCCGCTTGTCGCGGCCACCAGGGAGCCGTCGATATTGGCGGTCAGGCGCGCGGCCTCGGCCATCGCATCGGCCCGCGCCCGGTTGAGATACTCCAGGTACAGCGTTTCTTCCGCCGTCGGATCACCGAAGTCGTAGAAGTCCTTCGCCCGCGTCTCACCCACCTGAATATCGTCGATGAACCAGCCGACGAGATCCGAATTCGGGGCAAAGCTGCTGCCACCCGTATAATCGAAGAGGAAGCGCAGGTGCACCGTCTGCCCCGCGTAGTCCGCCAGCGAGAGGTTTACCTCGTCGAAATGATCCGGCAGCGCCGTACTCGGGATCTGGCCTTCGTATTCGCTCACATCCACCGGCCCCTGCTCACTCCAGATCGTGGTCCAGCTGTTGCCCTCGTCCGTCGAGACCTGCACCCGACCGTATTGCGTGATCGTGGCAAAGCCCATGCGGCTGTAAAACCAGAGCTTCGTCTGGGCCGTGACCGCAAAGGGCGTGGCGAGCGCGAAGCCGTAATCCTCCCCGGCCGCGTTGGCGAGGCGGAAGGCGCTGCTGCCCTGAGCGACGTAGGCGCTCTGTATGACACTATAGGTGCTGAAATCGTCTCCGCTGACCGCGCCGCTCAGCTCCAGGTCGGCCGTGCCTGCTTCCGCGCCATTGCGGTAAGTCGAAACGGCATCGGTCGAACTAAGCGCCAAGGCCTCGACCGAAGCAGCCCGTAAGGGCTGGGAAGCCTCCGAAGCCGCAACCGGTTCCAGGGTCGTGGCGGGGCGGACATAAGAGGTGGCGGCGTGCACACTGGCAGTGAATCCCAGCGACACGGCGAGTGACGTCAGCAGGTAAGATACGCGGGCCATAGACGGGCATAACCATGAGCACAGGCCAACCGTCGCACAACGTTTAAAAGCACAGCTAACGCCTGCAATTAGGCCTTTTACTTGTAATTGACCCTAAGCAATACAACCTAGCGAAAGCAAAAAGGCCCGAAACGTGTCGTTCCGGGCCTTAGCAAAATCGCGTAAACGACGCTATTAGCCGTAGATCTTTTCGCTCAGCCAGCTCTCGACCTGGTCGATCGGCAGACGGATCTGCTCGGTGGTGTCGCGGTCGCGGATCGTGACGGTATTGTCCTTCTCGATCGTGTCGAAGTCGACCGTGATGCCGTAGGGCGTGCCGATCTCGTCCTGGCGACGGTAGCGGCGACCGATCGCCCCGGAGGCATCCCAGAAGATGTTCCAGCGACGGCTGAGCTTCGTGTAGAGTTCGCGCGCCTTTTCCACCAGCTCGGGCTTGTTCTTGAGCAGCGGGAAGACGGCGGCCTTGTAGGGGGCGATGCGCGGGTGGAAGCGCAGCACGACGCGCTTCTCCAGCTTGCCCTTTTCGTTGGGGATCTCGTCTTCCTGATAGGCGGAGGTCATCACCGCGAGGAAGGTGCGGTCCACCCCCAGCGAAGGCTCGACCACATTGGGGATATATTTGAAGGGCTCCTTGCCGGCCTGCTTGCGCTCGTCATCGAAGAAGTCCATCGACTTGCCGCTATGCTCCTGGTGCTGCTTCAGGTCGAAATCGCCGCGGCAGGCGATGCCCCACAGCTCCTGCACGCCAAACGGGAAGTGGAACATGATGTCCGTCGTGCCCTTGGAGTAGTGGCTCAGCTTTTCCTGCGGGTGCACGTCTTCGCTCAGCAGCTCGGGATCGACGCCGATGCCCTTCAGCCAGTCCTTGCCCCAGTCGATCCAGTAGCGGTAGACCTCGGGCCAGGTGCCTTCGTCCGGGTCGATGAAGTATTCCAGCTCCATCTGCTCGAACTCGCGGCTGCGGAAAATGAAATTACGCGGCGTGATCTCGTTGCGGAAGGCCTTGCCGATCTGCGCGATGCCGAACGGGATCTTCACCCGCGTGGTGTCGACCACGTTCTTGTAATTCTGGAAAATGCCTTGGGCGGTTTCGGGGCGCAGGTAGGCCGTGGCCGAATCGTCCGCCAGCGGGCCGACCTTGGTCGTGAACATCAGGTTGAACTGGCGCGGCTCGGTCAGCGTGCCCGCACGGGTGGCATCCGGGCCCCAGGCGAGTTCGCGCTCTTGCTCGGTCGCCTCGGTGAACTCCTTGATGTTGCTCGTCAGTGCGGTTTCGTCGACCTTGGCGCCCTTCTTTTCCATCGCCTTGCGGATGGTCGAAGCCCGCTTGATCAGCGAACCCTGGATGTCTTCGTTTTCGACGATCACCGCATAGCCGGCCAGGCCGCTCTCGTTGCCACCTTCCTCGATGAAGTAGATGGGCGCGTAAAAGAGCTGGTCGGCGCGGTAGCGCAGGCGGCTTTCGCGGCAGTCCACCATCGGGTCGACAAAGCCGTCGACGTGGCCGGAAGCCTTCCAGATGTCCGGGTGCATGATGATGGTGGAATCAAGGCCCACCACGTCTTCACGCTCGTGCACGAGGGCCTTCCACCACGCGTCCTTGATGTTTTTCTTCACTTCCGCGCCCAGCGGGCCGTAGTCGAAGAAACCGGCGTAGCCGCCGTAGATGTCACTGGACGGGTAAACGAAACCTTTGCGCTTGCACAGGTTTACCAGGGTTTCCATCGAAGGAAGTTTACGTTCGGACGCTTGCGGGGCCTCAGCCATAAGCCCTGCAGCTTGGAAGGCGCCCGCGCGTTGGTCAAGGCGAAGGAGGCGGGATACGTGCCCTTCGAGCCGCCCCGAGACAGAAAAGGCCCGGAGAAAGCCTCCGGGCCTGGACCTGACCGTTTACAAAAGATGCGAGTCTAGCCTTGGCGGCGGCGCAGGCATACGATGCTGAGCGCGCCCGCGCCCAAGAGCAGGCCGACGGCGCCGGACTCGGGAATGGCGGTGGGCGAAACGCCGGTCACCTGCTGAAAGGCATCGTCCTCGTCGCTGAGGTAGAGCATGTCGAGCAGGCCCGCGTCGCCCGAGCCGGTGGAATAGGCGTTGATGCCGATGCTGTCGAAGGTGCCGAGGTCGATCTCGTCCGACGTCACGTCGATCAACGGCGTTTCGTGCATCAACAGGCCCTGCTCACCGCTGCGCAGGTCGGGGTTTACCCAGAGGCGCAGCTGATCTTGCGTGCCGTCGACATCCACGTCCCAGCGCCCCACCACAAGGCTGGCTTCCCCCACTGCAAAGGCGTGCGTGACGCTGACGTCGTCGGTGTTGCTGGCGCCGAAAAACAGACTCGTGCCGTAGGCAATGACGCGCGGGTCGTCGGCCGAGGAGCTCTTGACGCCGCCGACATCGCCAAACTGGATGCCGATGCGCCCGTCCGCCGAAGGCTGCACGAGGAAGGAAAAGTAGATGACGTCGCCGGTGAAGGGCGTGATGGAGCGGTTTTGGTTGCGTGCCGCCGTATGGGTGCCGGTCACGGCGTGCCCGGAGCCGGATTGGTTGAGGCGGTAGCCCGTGCGGCCCGGTGCCTGCAAATCACCGTCGGTCACGACGATCGTCCCGGTGCCGCCATAGTCTTCGGTGCCGGCGCCAAATTCGCCCCAGCGGGCGGTGAAGCCGGTGCCGCCGTCCTGGGTCTGCAGGCGACTGTCGGCCCGCAGGTCGTTGAAATCGGCGAAAATGGTGCTGGCCTGGGCCACGGACAGGGCGCACAGCACGCCGGCGAACAGGGAGTAGATCTTCATGCAAAAGGAGGGTTGGGGTTCAGGATCCAGTGAGGTCCCGATTCTCCCCGCCCCTCCAGTGCGTGGCAAAATGGTGCCTGTTACACAGTTAACCTACGCGCCGGCCAGCTTGTTCAGCCCGGCGAGGTCGAGCTTGCCCGAGGCCAGGCGGGGGATGTGGTCGACGCGCTTGATCGTGCGCGGGATCCAGAGGTTGGGCAGGCCCTCGCCCTGCAGGCGGGTGCGCAACAGCTCGGGGCGGATCTCGACCGCGCTGAGCAGCACCAGGCTCTCGCCCTTGCGCGCGTCCTGCACGCCGGTCACCGCGACGAGCGGCGTCTCGGCCTCGTCGAGCTGGAAGCTGCGGGCGACGGCTTCCTCGATCGTGCCGTGCGGGACCATCTCGCCGCCGATCTTGGAGAAGCGGCTCAGGCGACCCTCGATGAACACGTAGCCGTCGCCGTCGATCCGGGCGAGGTCACCGGTGACGTACCAGCCGTCGTGGAAGGCTTCACGGGTCCGGCGCTCGTCGTTAAGGTAGCCCTGGAAAACGTTGACGCCGCGCAGCTCAAGCATGCCCACCGCGTTACGGGGCAAGACCGCGGCCGTGACGGGGTCGACCACGCGCGCGGCCATCCCGGCAAAGAGCTTGCCGATGGAGCCTTTGCGGATGCGCGGCGCGTAGTGCTCCGTCGCAGGCAGGTTGACGCCCACCACAGGCGAGGTCTCGGTCAGGCCGTAGCCCTCGAGATACAGGCTGCCGAAGGTCTGCTGCCACTTCTCGGCGAAGCCCTCGGGTGTCTTTTCGGCGCCACCGACCACGTATTTGACGCTGCGCAGCTGCTCGGGCTTCACGCGGTTGAGGTAGGGACGCAGGAAGGTGGGGGTGCCGACCATGATGGTCACCTGCTCGCGCTCGACCGTCTCGGCGATCTTTTTGGTCTCGAGCGGCGACGGCAGGCAGACGCAAGGCAGGCAGGTGACGAGCGGATACCAGAGCGTGACGGTGAAGCCGAAGCTGTGAAAGGTCGGCAGGTAGCAGAGCAGCTTTTCCCGGCGGTTGAGCAGCTCCACGTCCTTGATCTGCTGGATGTTGCCCAACACGTTGCGGTGGCTCAGCACGGCCCCCTTGGGATCGCCGGTGCTGCCGCTGGAGAACAGGATCGTGGCCTCGCGGTCCGCGCCCTCGGTCGGCACGCGGTAGAGCCGGAGCAGCGCCTTGGGCGGCAGCACGACTACCTTCGCAAAGTGCCACAGCATGGTGGCTTTCGAGACCGCTTGCTGCTCCTGCACCAGATCGATCGTGCGCTCGGTCCACGGAAAGTCGTCCGGCAGCTTGGCGATAATGGGACCGGCAGTGATGATGGTCTTGAGGCCGGCCTGATGGATGCACTTGGCCGTAATCGCGCTGCCCGCGGTAAAGTTGAGGTTCACCGGCGTCTTGTCGAGCAAAGCGAGCGCCAGATTGGTGATCATGCCGCCGAGGCCGGCAGTGAAGACGACGCCCACCCGCGCTTCATCTGCCAGCGGCTCGCGCCACCGGTCGGCCATGGCAAAAGCGGCGGCCAGGATCATGCCGCTGCGCAATTCCTGGCGGCCCCGTGAGCAGTCCACAACCTGGCGGTCGAGCGGACGCGCGGCCAGCGCCTTGACGGCTTCAGCCGCCAGGTGGCTCTGGACGAAAGGCTGCTGCGCATAGGTGTCCGCGCCGGTATCTTCGATTGCGCGGCGCAGCGCATCGGCCGTTGCGTTTTCGGCTGCCATCGGGGGTAGCAGGCACAGGCGTGCCGCTTTGGGGTCTCGGAGTTTGGGGTATTTGACCTGAAGCTGACGAAAGAAAAATCGCTGGCGATCCCGGGCGCAATAGGAAAGGTGCACCGGGACGACCGGCACGCCGGCCTTGCGCGCCAGCAGCTCCACGCCGGGCTTGAAGGCCTGCAGCTGGCCGCTGATCGAGATGTCGCCTTCCGGGAAGATAGCCACGACTTCGCCCGCCTGCAAGGCCTTGAGGGCGGCCCGCAGGCAACTGCTCGGGCGGCTGGCGTCGACGGGGATCACTTTTGCGGCCCGATACAACAGGCGGCCCCAGCGATACTGGAGAAAGTGGTGCGTGCCCATGAAACGCACGGGCCGCGGACTGAGCGCGCCCAGCAACAGGCAATCCGTATAGCTGAGGTGGTTGGGCGCGACGATCACGCCGCCGGCGCACGGCAGGCGCTCCAGCCCGGTGGCCTTGACGCCGCAGATGCGCACCAGAAACCAGCGCAGGAAGCGGCGGAAGCCGTGACGCCACCAGGTCTCGGCGCTGGGCTGTGCGGCGGGCACCGGGTGCGTCGCGGGCTTTACCGTGAGCGGGATTTCTTCGAGCGGAAGGACTGTGGAAGCATTCATGCCCCGCCCTATTGCCGGGACCGTGCCAACCAGAGGATATCAAATACTCAACGTATTAATATACAAATAGTTAAACATTTAATACCCGTAAAAAGCATACGGCCCGACAAAGACCATTCCAGACATCAAATGCCGACAGGCCGACATAGAACGTCGGGCAGCTACTGATTGCGCAGCAGGTTCTCATCGAGGTATTTCTTCACCGTGCGGCGGTCGAGCCCGAGGCGTCGGGCGGTCTCCTCGTAGTTGCCGTAGCGCGCGTAGGAGCGGGTGATGTATTCGCTCAGCAAGCGGTCGGTCGTCCAGTCGATCTGGCCCAGAGCCTCGCGCCAATCGCCGCCTTTGCCGCGCACCGGTCGCTCGTCGGGCCAGTATTCGCGCCGCAGCAGGATGTTGCGCACCGCTTGCTCCAGTTCGCGGAAGTTGCCCGGCCACGGATAACCCGGGTGTTGCCGCGACCATGCCATGACGTCGGCGGTAAGGTCTTCGGCCTCGGACTCACCGGCTACGCGGGTGGCCACGAAACGCACCAGATACTCGAGCTCCGTTGGCTGATCGGTCAGCATCTCCTGCAGGGAGGGCGTGGTGATGACGTCGGCGCGCAGGCGGTAGTAGAAGTCTTCGCGGAAGTTCCCCTCCGCGATCTCCTCCGGCAGGTTACGGTTGGTTGCGGCGATCACCTTGCCCTGAAAGCGCCGCAGCCCCGTGTCGCCCAGACGCTGGAACTGACGGGTCTGCAGCACGCGCAGCAGCTTGACCTGGATGCTGTGGTCGGTCTCGCCAATCTCGTCGAGAAAAACCGTGCCGTAGGGGCCGCAAGCCTCGAAGTAGCCCACGCGGTCCTGCAGGGCACCCGTAAACGCGCCTTTGCGGTGGCCGAAGAGTTCCGACTCGATCAGGGTCGGCGAGAGCGCGCTGAGGTTGATCGGCTGGAACACCTGCACGAAGTCTTCGGCGAAGCGCTGGCTCTCGGGCTCGAAGGGCAGGTACTGCGAGAGGCCGATTGCACGCGCCACCAGTTCCTTGCCCGTGCCGGAGGGGCCGGTGATCAGCGTCGGGATCTCCGACATGCGGTGGTAGAGCACGCGCTGATAGCGGTCGAGATTGTGGGTAAAGATGGACTGCCAGACGGCTGAGCGCAGGCGGGTGGCGGCCTTGGAGGCGCCCACGAAAAAGCGGAAGGTGTGGAAGAAGGCACGCCGGATCTGGAAGAACATCGCAAACAGGTGGTTGGGCTCCACCGGCTGATAACGCCCGAAATACTGCTGATAGCGGCTCTGGTATTCCCGGTAGAACGGCACCCGCGTATGACTCGTGCCCTCCCGGTGCGCGCGGTCGATATAGGCGTCGAAGAGGAACTGGTAGCGGTGGAATTCCTCGAAGACGATCATGTCTTCGTAACAGGTGCGGTCCTTCTTGCTGCCTTTGCCCTCGCGATAGGCCGGCCCCACCCGCTTGGCCAGTTCCTGGATGCGGTCGATCATGCGCTGCAGGTTGGCGTCTTCGTGGTGAGACATCGGGTCGAGGTTCCACGCTCGCCGGACCGGCTCATAGTCGGCGCCCAATGCCTCCCGCTCGAGCTGCATGCGCTCCGGCCCAAAAGGGTCGCAATAGGTCAGTTTGGAAACGGTCTCGGCGAAGGCGCGTTCTTCAGCCGCAAGTAGCGAGGTGGCCATGACATTTTGTGTAAAGCGCCTGGCATCAAGTGTCAACGTGCACTTCCTCTTCTACGGGTATAAAGAAAGGCTAAAGATCTCGGTCTATTTGTTTAATAGGCAGTTGTGAAATTTGACACCGTAGTGGCACGGACCGTGATTAAGGGTGAGGCGAAACGTGAAACTCAACCATCAACCCCGCTTTATCATGAACACGCAACTCACCTTCGCCTTCCCCGCTCCCACGGCTACCCGCGTCCGTCGCCATACGCCGGAACACCGGGCTGCCATGCGTGCCCTGAAGGCCAAGATCGCAATTTCACTCGCTATTGGCGGATCGCTGATCATGCTCGCCGCTCTCTGGCCGATGGTGGCAATGCGCGCCTTTTAAGGCAATGGCACGCCAATTGCATACATTTGCCAGCAATCCACGCATTCCATGATCGGCATCTCTTCACGCGCAGCATATTACGCCCTCATCAGCCTGTTACGGCTCGGGGCGGTCGGCCTCGTTTTGTTTGGCCTCGGCATGCTCGGCTACGAGCTTTTTGACGAAGATCCGCCCAAAGTCAGCCTTCAACCCGCCGTGCAGGCGTCGCAGACGCTGGCCGAAGCAACGCCCAAATTGCCGAGCATGACGGCCGACGTAAAGCTGGCCCCGGAAGCCAGCCGCCTTTTCAGCGGGCCCGCTGGCAAGCACCAACCACGCTGAGGCTTCGCCACTTTGTGGCGATCTACACCACAAAGCGGCCTATCTCGCCGCACCTAGATATTCACCGCAATCCAGTGCGCGAAGTAGGGCTCGAGGGTCAGCTTTGCCTTCGGCCCGGTCTCCACGTCTCTGGCGTTGAGGATGTCGCGCGCGCCACCCGCTTCACCCAGCTTGGGGTGCAGATCGGACAGTTTTACTGTCTGCGGCTCGGCGGTAAAGTTGAAGAGGCAAACGATGTGCTGGTTGCCATAGCGGCCCTTGCGCACAAAGCCGAACAACTTGGTGCCGAGGTCGAGGATCTCCATCGCCCCGTCGGGGTGGAAGGCAGGCTGCCCGGCGCGACGGCGTAGCCATTGCAGGTAGCGGCTGTAAATGCGGTTCTGCTTGTTTTCCGGGTCGGCCAACACGTCCGTCAACTCGCCCACCTGCCACTTGCGGCGGTTGATGGTGCGGTTGTGGCCCGTCTGCTCCACACCTTCCTGCCAGTTCGGCGTGCCGAGCAGGCTGTGGATATAAACCGCGGGCACGCCCTGGAAAGCCAGCGCCACCGCCTGCGAACAGAGGAAGCGCGCGATGCCCAGATCCTCGTCGTCCGGATCGCCCAGGGCGTCCACGTAGGTGATGTTGAGCTCGTAGGGGCGCTCGGTGCCATCGCCCAGCGCGCGCATGGAGACGCGGCCACCCTTTTCCCGCACCTGCTCGACGACCCAATCCAGCTCTTCCTCTTCCAGGATGCCCTGCAGCGGGCGCACCCCCACCCCGTCGTGCGAAGCGGTGAAGTTGAAGAACGTCTGCCCGTCCGGCAGCTTGGGCAACGACTTGGCCCATTCAGTGAGATGAGTCGTTTCGCCGCGCAACAGGCCGTGCAACAGCAGCGGCGGCAGGCTGAAATTATAGACCATGTGGGCTTCGTCGCCCTGGCCGAAATAGCTGACGTTTTCCTTGTGCGGCACGTTGGTCTCAGTCAGCAACACGGCGTCGGGCGCCACGGTGTCGAGCACGTCGCGGAAGAGCTTTACCACCTCGTGCGTTTCCGGCAGGTGGATGCAGCTGGTACCGATCTGCTTCCAGAGGAAGGCCACGGCGTCGAGGCGGAAGATGCGGCAGCCCTTGGAAAGGTAGAAAAACAGAATATCGAGGAACTCGAAGAGCACGTCCGGGTTGGACCAGTTCAGGTCCACCTGATCCTCGCTGAAGGTCGTCCACACCCAGGCGTCGCCATCACGGGTCGCGGTGCGGGTCAACAGCGGCCAGGGCCGCGGACGCACCACCTCGGAGGTATCCGTCTTGGGATCGAGCACATGGAAGTAATCGCGCGCCGGCGCGATGCCCGTCACGAAGTCCTTGAACCAGCGGCTCTCGCGGGAGCAGTGGTTGAGCACCAGGTCGAAGGCCAGGCTGAAATCCCGCCCGATCTGCTCGACGTCGCCCCAGCTGCCGTACTCGGACTTTACCTTGCGGTAGTCGATCACGCTGAAGCCGTCATCGCTGGACCACGGGTAGAAGGGCAGCAGGTGAATGATGCTGACGGCCCCGCGCAAGTGCTTGTTGGCGAAGTTGTGCAGCACACGCAACGGTGGCTCGCCGTCGCCCTGCAAGCTGTCGGCATACGTGATCAGCGCCACGTCGTATTCGTCCCAGTAACGGGTGTGTTGCGCCACATCCTCACCAATGCCGTAGCGGCCAAGCAGCATATAAAACCGCTCCATCAGGCGAGGCGCCTTGTCACCATAAAGGCGCGTCAGGCGACGTTGAATCAGTTGAGCCTTTTCCTTATTGATAAACTTCATGCCGAACCCTTTGCGACTGAGGGCATCATAACCGCCAAATGCCCGAGCGCCAAGTCTTGTCGGCAATTCCTGTTCAGCTCGCACGCGATCGGCGGCGCTCCGCCTCCCGCATCTCCTCGAACATCGTCTCCAGCTTGTAGCGTTTGCAGCTGCAGAATGGGCAGAGCTGGCTGTGGTATTTCAGCGCCATACGCTCCTTCAGGGAGAGGTCGCGCGCACACCCGCGCTCCACCAGATCCAGCGCGGTGTGGCAGTTGGGCAACAGGTTTTCGCAGACCTTCTCCATGGTGAGGTGACGTTTACCGGAATCCTTGGGGCGGGCAGCGGACATGCCGGTGAAAAAGACAATCATCTCGCGAGGCAGCAACCTCTGACCCGTCAACGGTCGGTGGCAAGGATGAACTGACGTATCGGCCGGCAGACGCGAGCCCCCAGGATCTCGATAAGTTGATCGCATTTTTGGCCAGATAACGCCAAAGGGATTGACTTATCCGTAAAAGCCCTATCAAAATACCCAGACTTCCAAGAGATAAAGCATTTCAGGTGAGCGACCTGAAGTGCTGTAGTTTGTCAGGTGTTTCAAAGCCCCGAGTTTTACACTCGGGGTTTTGTCTTAGGCAGACTTTGCGTAACCAACGCCGTAAGCGCCTTAACCTAGAACAGCCTAAGCATTTGCCACTATGGGCGACATCGGCACATCCAGGCCGATGGCCAGAGCCCGAAACAGCTCCGCCTCCGCCTCTTCCACCTGATTATCGTGGCTGACAGCCCGCCCACAGGCGATCAGGAACGCCCGCTTCATCGCCGGCGAGCAATCTCGCAACCGTTCGAGATCGACCGACAACTGTTGAGCGTCCACCTCTGCCGGACCCGAGACAAATTCCAGGTATTTCTCAAGATAGAGGCCTTTCACGGCGTGGCGGAAGCACGCGATGGGCTCGCCGCCGTGCTCGAGCAGGGCCAGTCGCGACAACACGCGCGACATTTCGGCGCTCACTTTCTGGATTTCTGTGACCATGCGGCCGGGACGCCGCGCCAGGCGGTCCAGACGACGCTGTGCAATCGTGAGGATGCACCATTCGCGCAGGTCGATCCGGCGGTCTGTCTCGGCCAGGCGACGCAATTCTTCCCGCAAGCGAGAAGACGCGGCGTCACTGAGGTTGCGCAAGGGCGTAACCGCCAGTTCAAGTAGCGGCAAATGGTCGCGGCGCTCCAGCGAGTCAACCGTCTCCAGCAGGTCCTGCAGACGATTCAATTGCTCCGGCCGCCGCACACTGAGCCACTGCAGCTGCGCTTCCCGATGTTCACCCGGCTGCCGATCCATCATCAGCGCCAACAGGGCGAGCGTGGAATCCTGCGGATCGGCCCCTACCCCGCTCAGGCCCTCGGGCAGATGCGCCCGCAGATCCCGCGCGTAGTCCACGCTGCGCTGATCGAGCATCCCGGCCGCCATGACCAGCTGAGCGGGATCCCACGCGCGCGAGGCCTCGCGACCTTGCCGCTCGTGCGCGGTCACCGATTCGCGCGCCGGGCGCACCTTGTCTTCACTCACCTGCAGGAATTCGCCGTCCCACTGCGGGTCGATGCGCTTGATGCGCTCCTGCAGTGGCGGGTGGGTCGCCATCGCGCCGTCCATGTTGCGCTTCAGTGCGCTGGCAAAAAACATGTGGGCCATTGCCGTCGCCTTGGGCTCCTGAATTCGCCCGCGCTCGCTCCAGCCGCCGATCTTCTTCAGTGCACCGCCGATGCCGTCGGCATTGCGCGTAAACTGCACCGCCGAGGCGTCGGCCAGAAATTCCCGCTGCCGCGACACCGCGGCCTGAATCAGGTGCCCGAAAAAACTGCCGATCAGCCCCGTCAGGTAAAAGGCAAGACCGACCGCGCCCAGGATCAACATCAGGCTGCCGTTATTATCGCCCTTGTCGCGGCGCGGACGGCGCCCGGCCCCCGCATAAAACATCATGCGCATGATCATGCCCCCGACGATGGCCATGGCCATGATGCCGTGCAGCAGCCCGCCAAGGCGCAGATTCAGCCGCATGTCACCGTTGAGGATGTGACTGAATTCGTGCGCGATCACCCCCTGCAATTCGTCGCGGTTGAGCATCCGCAGCGTGCCTTGAGTGACCGCCACCGCCGCGTCGTCGACCGAATGACCGGCCGCGAAGGCATTGATCGCCTGCTCCTGATCCAGCACGTAGACTTCCGGCACCGGCACGCCCGACGCGATGGCCATCTCTTCCACCACGTTCAGCAGGCGGCGCTCGTCGGGCTGGCGCGTCGTCTCGTCGATCTTGCGGCCGCCGACACTCCGGGCCACCGCCCCGCCGCCCTGGGAGAACTCGATCAGCTTGAGCATCGCCGAACCGAAAATGATCAGGATCGCCAGGCCACCCGAGAGCGCGAAACGTTGCAGATCCCACAGCGGCACCGTAGGCGATGCAGGGCCGTAGCCGGTCTGCGGACCCTGCTGACTCACGGCCAGGTAGATCGCGCCCGTCACGATGCCGTACACCGCCACGACGATCAGGATCACGGCGAGGGCGAAGTAAAGGATCAGGCCACGGGTCTTGCGGTGCGCCTGCTCCTGCGCGCCGAAAAAGTCCAACGTGGCACCCGACTGCTCAGCTGCGGCCATACAAAAAAGGGTTCCGGATCTCCGTGACTAGAAGCTGACCTGAGGCGCTTCACGCTCCGCCTCCACCTTGACCTCGAAGGGCTTGGCTTCGCCGAAGTTGAACATGCCGGCAAAAATCGCCGCCGGGAACTGTTCGCGCTGCGTATTGTAGCGCATGACGGAGTCGTTGTAAGCCTGCCGGGCAAACGCGATCTTGTTCTCCGTCGAGGTCAGCTCCTCGGTCAACTGCATCATGTTCTGGTTGGCCTTCAGGTCAGGATAAGCCTCGGAGACGGCGTAAAAACGCGTGAGCGCGCCCGTCAGCATGCCCTCAGCCTGGGTCAGTTTGCCCATCGCCTCGGGATCGCCCGGGGCCGCCGCCGCACCTGACTGAGCCGCGGTTGCCGCATTCCGTGCCTGCATAACCGATTCCAGCGTCTCGCGCTCGTGTTTCAGGTAGCCCTTCGCCGTCTCGACGAGGTTGGGGATGAGGTCGTAACGCCGCTTCAGCTGCACATCGATCTGCGCGTAGGCGTTCTTGAAGCGATTGCGCAATGCAACCAGTCCATTGTAGACCCCCACGCCATAGAGCACGAGTCCGACAATGATGACGACGAAAACAATGAGCACGATCAAGGCGAGGTTCATACCGCCGATCATGCTGCGCTCCGCCCGCCCCCGCAAGGTGTAAACGCCCGCCGCGATGATAACTTGAAGGCGATTTTGGAATCGCTAAGTCGCTGCCGCGTATGCTCACGTGAACTCGAAGCGATTGCGACAGCTTCGTCCAATGCGTCCACGATTTTAGGAGTGTTGAAGACAAACACCTTGGCACCCGGGCAGTCTCAGGGGAAAGGCTCCCCATATAGTCTGATCCACTCACGTATGCGAAACACCGCTCTTTCGCGAAAGATCAATGGATGATACCCGAACCAAGGTAAGCCTGATGGAAGCAAAGGCTTTCCTTCATCTTCATTGATCATCCACATTCGACTGGCAACCCGTCACGGCTCGACAATCACCAGTCCTTAAAGGAGTAAAACATCGAAACCGTCATCCCCTACCGACTGCCAAAGCTGATACGCATTCCCACCTATGCGCTTATAAAAGCATCATCCGACGCCTCGCATTAAGCGCAGGGTAACTAGTCTGGTGCGAGAGGAAAGCCAAGAGCTTTTGATATCGCGTCGTCAATGGTGCGATAGCTGTGCAGCCCAAACTCTCCGACCGGTTCAGTTGGCCCCGGTAAAGGGTTTCTATATTCGTCAAAATATTTGCCACTTGAAGATTTGAAACAGTGTTGATCTAGTAAATCCGAATCAACCAATGGGCGGTTTTCCAAGTGCGCGAAATAGCCCCTACTCCATGGCAATCGATTTGTCATCATAGGCGGAAGAAGCAACCGGTCTGCTGAAAGATCAGAAGGCGGCTCCATCGTCTCTAACATCATTTGGTATACATATATCAAAATAGCGCCACCTACCCCAAGAGGATTTGCATTAGCATTCACGACTCGCCCAAACAAATACTTCATATTCGGCAATCTCATCGCGAACACATCGCCAGGCTTGGGAGTATGACGTTTCTTTTTCAGAACTTGTAGATTCATGTTAGTACCATCCCCAACCAGCGAGACCATGAATGCCACAGAGCGAATTGAGGAAACTCTTCTCATGCTTGCAGCGAGCCACCCAAACGCGAGCCCGTTTTGGCGAGAATGTCACAGGAATCACCTAAGTCGCCAAGATACTGGCGCGAGAGATGGGACTCGAACCCATGACCTAGCGTTTAGGAAACGCTTGCTCTATCCAACTGAGCTACTCCCGCCCAAAGACAGCCAGCATGCAATTCGCCGCCGTCAAGGCAACCCTCGAGTGCCGTCCCGCCTGGGACTGCCACCCGTGGTTTCGACCTCCCCCGCTGCAGGAGATATTTCTGATTTTCAGGGTTGACGACGCATTGCCGAATCCACAGATTATTTTCTTTCTTCATTGCTACTGATTCGTCAGAGCCTTGAGGGCGCGTAGCTCAGTTGGTTAGAGCACTACCTTCACACGGTAGGGGTCGTTGGTTCGAGTCCAATCGCGCCCACCATTTCGAAGCCCGCATCGTCGCGGGCTTTTGCGTGTACGGGCGTGGATGGCGCTTACGATCAATGGCTCGCATGCCGCGGCAGCACGGAGCTCCGGCGGGGAGTCTGGCGTGATTGAGGCCGGTAAATGCATCGTGGCGCCCCGTATTTCGCACCGCGATTGCAGTCCTCAGGAACAGATCTCCAGGGCACACAAAAAAGAGCGACCCGGAAAGGGTCGCTCTGGCAAAGGGGAGAAATGTGCGGGATGGATCAGGCGCCGGCGGCTTCGTTCTCGGCGTCGGCCTTGGCGATGGCGGCTTCCATCTCCTTTTCCGTCTTGGCGTCGATCTGATAATACATCACCACGACGGCGGTAAGCAGCGCGAAGACTGCAGGGATCCAGCTCATGGCCCAGCGAATGCCTTCGATCGTGAAGGCGCTTTGTTCCACGTTTGCTTCATAGCCGATGACCACGAGGATCATGGAGGCCACGAAGGGACCAAAGGACCAGCCGATCTTCTGCGAAGCCGTGCCCGCGGAGAAGACGAGGCCGGTGTTGCGATGGCCCAGCTTCCAGGCGCCCCAGTCGGCCGTATCGGCGATCATGGACCAGAACAGCGGCATCAGCGGGGCCGACAGGAAGGAGCTGAGAATCTGGTGGCCGAGGATCAAATTGTTGTTGTGAGGATCAATGAAATAGAAGCCTCCGATAAACAGGCCGGCGATGACATTCAGGCCGATATAAGCGGCCTTCTTGCCCCCAAAGAGGCGGGTGATGTACTTGGTCGCCAGCGCCCCGAAAATCTGGGCGAGGCTGCCGAGGGCAAGGAAGTTGGCCACCAGCTTTTCATCGCCCGACAAGTACTTGAAATAATAGATGGCGGAGCTGTTGCGGATGGCGATCCACAGGATGGTCATCACACTGATGACGATCATCATCACCCAGGGCTTGTTCTTGCCCTGCGCCATGAGGTCTTCCACCAGACTGGTTTTCTGCTGCGTGCGAGGCGGTTTGACGCGCTCCTTGGTCCCGAAAAACGTGATGAGGAAGAACGCCACGGAAAGCGCACCGTAGAAGGCCACACTCAGAGAGAAGCCCAGCGTCTTGTTGCCGCCGCCAAACATGTCCACCAGATACAGCATGGTGTAGTTGACATACATGGTGCCGGCGAAGGCCCCGACAAAGCGGAAGGACGACAGGACGGTCCGCTCTTCAGACTTGGCCGTCATCACGCCCATCAACGCGGAATACGGCACGTTGATCGCCGTATAAGCCATCGTCAGAAGCGTATAGGTCGCGACCGCATAGCAGATCTTCATGAACGGCCCCATGTCGAAGGCCGTAAAGGTCAACACGCCCAATGCGAACCACGGGATCAGCATCCAGAGCAACCAGGGGCGGAACTTGCCCATCTTGGAGTTGGTCCGGTCTGCAACCATGCCCATAATCGGGTCGTTGATCCAGTCCCAGGTCCGGGTGAAGAGGATCATGCCGCCAACGATACCTGCTGATATACCGAAAATGTCGGTATAGTAGTACATCAGGTAGTTCATGAAGATCCCGAAGTAGAGGCAGGAAGCCATGTCACCGGCGGAGTAACTGAGCTTTTCTACAATACCGAGCTTCTTGTTCGCTTCGGTCTTCGGGGTCAACGGGGGAGGTGTATGAGGATCAGTAGGCACTGCTAGGAGGGTAACAGATGTTAAAAACTATGGGGTATACGGGTTCCGATGAAGGGTCATCGTGAACAAGATGAAACGGAATGGCGAAATATTTCTCGTTTCAAGCAGGCGAAAAATCACTCAAAAACTATACAACCGTTCTCCTTCACCTCACGTGGACGGTGATGAATTTTCGGCCTGCGATTGAGATTTTGGGTACAATTGCCACCTCGCGGCATCGGGCGCTTCACCGCCTGCTGCTGCTCCTGACCATGCGCCGCCAGCGGGCTTGCAAAGCCGCCCGAAACGGGCGTTTAGCTCCCTTGCGAGCATTTTCGCCGACCAGGAAGAGAGTTATGACCTTCGTCCTCGTATGGCTCACCGCCGGGCACGGCGGCAGCCAACGCCTTTTAGCGCTCGAGAAAGAAAGCAAGAACGATGACAAAAAATCTCAATCCAAAGGAGTATGGATAGCTCGCTCGTCTTAGCTTTTTTGTCCCAGCGAGCGCACGACTTCCACGTCGCTGTACGGGAGTTTCCGGTTTCCGATCTGCATGTAATCCTCATGTCCCTTGCCGGCCAGCACGAGCACGTCTCCTTGCTCCGACGCGGCATAGGCTTCGCGGATCGCCCGGGCGCGATCGAGCTGAGTCGTAACCGCATCGTGGCCGCGCGTACCCTGCTCGATTTCGCGAGCGATCGCCGCTGGGTCTTCCGAACGCGGGTTGTCGTTGGAAATCCAGATCCGGTCGGAGTAGCGCGCGGCAATCTCACCCATCAGCGGACGCTTGCCCTTGTCCCGATCGCCACCCGCGCCGAAGACCAGCAGCACCTGGCGGGGCTCAAATGCACGCACGTTTTCCAGCAGCCGCTCGAGGCCGTCGGGGTTATGCGCGTAATCCACCAGCGCGGTCGCCCCGTTGAGCAACGGAAAGGCTTCCATGCGGCCCGGCAGCGGGTTGAACGTTTTCAGGGCCTTGAGCAACGGCTCGGGCTTGGCGCCCAGCGCCAGCAGCGTCGTGATCGCCGCTAGCGCGTTGGACACCATGAAGCGTCCCAGCAGGCGCATTTGCGCGGGATAGCGCTTGCCGTTGTAGACGAGCGTAAAGCGTGTCTCGCGCGCGTCCAGCTTCACAAAGATCGCGCGCACCTCCGCCCGGCGGTTTTTCATCCCAAAGCGCAGCACCGGCCCCTTTGCCGCCGAGGCAAAGGACTGCCAGGCCGGATCGTCGGCGTTGACGATGGCGGGCATTTTGGCCGGCAGATTCTGGAAGAGCTTCAGCTTGGCTGCGTGGTAGGCCTCCGGGCTGCCGTGAAAGTCCAGATGATCGCGCCCGAGATTGAGAAAGACGGCGGCACCGAAGCGCATACTCGTGACCCGGTCGAGGGCCAGCCCATGGGAGGAGACTTCCATCGCCACCGCGTCGGCGTGCAGGTTGCGCAAGTGCGCGAGCAGGCGGTAGGCGTCTTCGGCCAACGGCGTGGTATAGACGCCCGGCTCCAGCCGGTGCCCGTTGAGGTAGGTCCCCAGGGTGCCCATGCTCCCGGCTCGCCCCAGCGTGTGCTGATAGAGGTGCGCGATGAGCTGCGAGGTGGTGGATTTGCCATTCGTGCCGGTTACGCCGATCAGCTTCATCACGAGGTCCGGGGCGCCCCAGAAGGCGCGGCAGAGCGTGCCGTAGGCCCGGCGCGGCTCCCCGACCACCAGTTGCGACAGCGCAAGATCTTCCGAGGCCCGGGGAGTGACGACCGAACTCGCCCCGCGTCGGACGGCCTCCGTCAGGTGGGCCAGCCCGTGTTGCCAACGCTGATACGCCAGAAACTCTTCCACCGCGGCAAAGATCATGCCCGGCTGCACCCGGTCGAGCCGACAGGTCACCCCGGTGATCGCCTTGTCCTGACGTTCCTCGGATCCTTGCAGCAGCTGCGATAGCAAACGGGCTTGTTGCGTACTGGCCATGCCTGTGAATTAACCACCCTGCGCCCGCCGTAGCAAGTCCTCGCCTTGACAGTTCGTGCGGACCGGCAGAAGCTGCGGCGTGGCGACCCGGGCGATCCTCATCTGCAATCAGGGCTGGCAGGCAGAAGCCCCCAGCGGCGCCAATCGCCTGGCCAGCGATATCGCGCGCGCCCTGGCGGCGGAAGGGCACGAAGTCCACTACCTTTGCGTCTCCGGCGCCGGGCCTTACGACCAACCGGTAGAAAGCGACGGCGTGCAGGTCTGGCGGCACCCGGAAGCCCCGGATAGCGCGCGCGGCTACGCCCGCCTGCAGCATCACCTCGAGGCCAGCCGCACGCTGGCCCACCGCATCCAGGACCGGACCTCGCTCGATCTCGTCTACGGGCACACGCCGCTGCAATACCTCGGGGCACTGGACGCCGTGAAAGATCAGGAGCTGACGCGTGCCTTTGCGGTGCACTCGCCCTACGCGCTGGAGATGCGGCTCAACGATCTGGCGCGCGAGCCCCGCCGCTGGATGCGGGCGATCCGTCAGGGCATGTATCGCCTGCTCGAACGCCGGGTGTTGCAGCACAGCGACTTCGTGCACGGCTTCTCCGAATACACCGGCACCTGCCTGCGCGAACTCTATGGCTACAAGCGCCTGCGCGGTTACGAAGTATGGCCGGCGTGGGTGGATCTGGATCGCTTTCAGCCCTCCCCTGCCCTCGATCTCAAGGACTGGCTGGGCGGCCCGTCGTTGGAGGCAGGCGAGCGCGTGTTCTTCACCTTGCGTCGCCTGCAGCCGCGTATGGGACTGGAAAACCTGATCGATGCCGCCGCGGCCCTCGCGCAAAAGGGCGAACGCTTTCGTCTGCTGATCGGCGGCACGGGACCGCTGCACGACGCCTTGCAGGACCGCATTGCCCTGCGCGACCTGACCGAACGGGTGCGCCTGCTCGGTCGGCTGGATGACGCCGTGCTACCTCAGCTCTACGCGGCCAGCGATTGCTTCGTGCTGCCCACGCGCGGCCTGGAATGCTTTGGGCTGATCGCGCTCGAAGCCTGGGCCTGCGGCACCCCCGTTATCGCCACCCCCGTCGGCGCGATCCCGGAGCTGTTTGCGGGCCGCCCATGGCAGCCGTGGCTCTGTCGCGATGCCTCCGCAGAGGCGATCCGTGAACGCATGGAGGCGTTTTTGCAAGGCACGCTGCAGGCAGATCCGCCCGCCCTGCGCGCCCACGCGGCCCATTGGGGCCAGGACCGCCGTCTGCCCGCGCTACTCAAGCGCCTGCTGCAGGTGTAATCCCTCAAAAGGGGCTTGCACGGTATTCCCGGCGCCGCAACGATGCGCCTCGTCTGATGCGATCCGTTTATCGTTACTGCCTGCTCTGTTGCATCGCCGCGTCTCTGGAGGCGGTGCCGGTGGTGCGCTACGCATTGGACGATCCCTACGAGCTGAGTCCGCAGGATACGCCGGATGTGGTCGAGGCCAGCACCTTGATGCGCGGCTACGGCCTGCGCCGCAACAGCCTGTATGGCAGCTTCGGCAGCTCGGGCTTTAACACGAGCACTGATCTGGCCTCCTCGCAGTCGATGGGAGACTTTTTTGCCTTCGACTTCCAGGTCGCCGCCGGGCAGCAGGTAACGCTCGACCAGCTCAGCTTCGACTACCGGCGCGACGCCTACGGGCCCATCCGCGTCGCCCTCGGCCTCAGCCGCGACGGCTTTGCCGCAGAAGCCTTTTACCTGCCGCCCGTCTCGCTCTCAACGCCCGAAGGATCCGTTGTTTTCGACTTCGGCGGTAGTGTGCTACCGACGCTCGGCGCCCACGAAACCGCGACCGACGTAGCGGTCCGCCTCTACCTGTGGAGCGATCCCGAGGCCACCCGCTCGAGCGGCAGCTTCACCTTTGCAGACCTCGGTGCGGGAGCCCTCCGGCTCGACGGCAACTTCAGCCATATGCCCGAGCCCGCCTACCTGCCCCTTGCATTTGGGCTGTCCGGGCTTACCTTGGGCTTCCTGCGCCGCCTCAGACGGCGCAGCACAACCTGAAACCTCACTCAATTCATCGCTGCCATGAAACGATTTTACATGCTCGCCCTCGCCGGCGTCTCGGCCTTCACCGCGCCCTTTGCCCTGGCCCAGAACAACAATGCCACGCCGTCTTCGGAGGTCCCCTCGGAAGAAATGGATCTCGCGAACCAACTGCTCGAGGTCACCAACGGCCGCCGCATGATCGACGACCTGGTCGAACGCTACAGCCAGATCCTGAGCCAGTCTCTGGTGCAGGCGGCGCAGGAGTCCAACGGCTCGCCCGAAGCGGCCCAGCAGATTGCCGACGAGATCAGCACCTGGTTCGAAGGCGTCATGTCCTGGGATCAAATCGAGCCGATGATCGCCGAAGCCTACGCCAAGGCCTACACCTCGGACGAGCTGCAGGGCCTGATCGAGTTTTACCACAGCGATCTCGGCCAGAAGCTGCTCGAAAAGCAGCCGGAGCTGATGCAGCGCTCCATGCAGATCGGGCAGCAATACATCCAGCAGTTCACGCCCGAGCTGCAGCGCCGCCTGTTGGACGCCCGTCAGCGCATCATGCAGGGCAACCTCGACCAGGCCAAGGAACAGCTCCAGAACTCCGGCATCCTCAACCGCAAGCCGGGCATGAAGCAGGATACCGAGTCGGCCGAGTAGGCCCAATGCCTTGACCTCAAGGCGCTCCTGCACAAGTTACCCTCCATGGCGTTAACACCTTCGACCATGCTCCCGCTGGGCACGCAGTGCCCGCGCTTCAGCCTGCGCAATGTGGCAGACAACCAGATGGTAGCGCGTTCCGACTTCGAGGACGTCAAGGGCCTGCTGGTCCTGTTTATCTGCAACCACTGCCCCTACGTAAAGCTGCTGAAAGCGCACCTGGCCAAGCTGGCGGAAGAATACCAGAAGAAGGGCATCGCCGTCGTCGCGATCAACAGCAACGACACGATCTCCTACCCGGACGACGCTCCGGAACGCATGAAGGCCGATGCCCAGGAGTTCGGATATCCCTTCCCCTACCTGCTCGACGAGACGCAGGAAGTCGCCAAGGCCTTCCGCGCGGCCTGCACGCCCGACATCTACCTCTTCGACGGGGAGAAGAAGCTGGTCTACCGCGGGCAATACGACGACGCCCGCCCCGGCAAGGATACCGAGGTGACGGGGGCCGATCTGCGCCAGGCGCTCGACGCCGTGCTCGAGGGCAAGGCGATCCCCGAAGACCAGCAAAAGCCCGCCACCGGCTGCAACATCAAGTGGAAGCCCGGCAACGCGCCCGATTACTTCGGCTAGGCCCCTTCCCTTCCATTCGGGCTTGCCGCCGGCAGGCCGACCCGCGACAACGTGCTGCATGGCAGACGTTGTCGTTTATACGTACGCAAAGTGTTCCACCTGCCGCAATGCCACCAAGTGGCTGCGCGCCCAAGGCATCGACTTCGAGGAGCGGCCGATCCGCGAGACGCCGCCCAGCGAGGCCGAACTGCAGCAGATGCTCGATGTCTACGACGGCGAGATCCGCCGCCTCTTCAACACCAGCAGCGCCGACTATCGCGAGGCGGGCCTCAAGGACCGCCTGAACACGTTGACGCCCGCCGAGGCCTTCGCGATCCAGCAGACCAACGGCAACCTGGTCAAGCGCCCCTTCCTCCTGACCCGTGATGGCCGCGGCATCGTCGGTTTCAAGGAAGACCAGTGGGCCAGCTTCTTCGGGAAATAGGCGGGCGCGGCTTGACCTACACGAGATTCGTGTGCACGGTATACGTGTTATGAAAAACATCACCTTCAGCGCGGACGAGACGCTGATCGAGCAGGCTCGAGCTGAAGCCCGTGCCCGGCATACGACGCTGAACGCGTTGTTTCGTGATTGGTTGGCAGATATGGCTCAGCGGGAGAAGCGCAGGGACAAGGTAGAGGAGATCTTTGCCCGCATGAACGCCTACAACGCCGGCGGCCATTTCACCCGTGAAGAGATGAATGAGCGCTGACCTCTTCCTCGACACGAACGTGCTGGTCTATGCGTTCGACCAGACGGCCCCAGAAAAGCGTGAACAAGCGCGACAAATGCTTCGGTCGAAGGATTGGTGCATCAGTTGGCAGATCGTTCAGGAATTCTCTTCCGTAGCCCTTCATCGATTCAAGGAACCGCTGGATATCGACTTCCTGGAGGATATACTTGAGCATCTGCTTTGGCCTCACAACGAGGTCATGCCGACACCCGCCCTTTATCGGCAGGCGCTTGGAATACACCAACAAGCACCATATCGCTTTTACGATGCCTTGATCGTCGCCGCAGCCATCGAATCAGGAGCTTCCAGGCTGTATTCAGAAGATCTCCAGAGCGGACGAAGGTTTGGAGATCTCAGGATTGTAAACCCCTTCGCCTAGAGTTGCCTCTTTAAGCCAGAACATCACGGATCGTGACCGCGAAGTCCAGGGACTGGCTCGCAGCGACGAAACGTGCGACGTCACGGTCATAACCTGCCGTTCCCGCCACTGAGGTCATCGCGCTGGGCGGTCTATCATCGGCCATCTCACCTGTTATGGCATGGGCTAGCACGCCGCCGCAAGACGGGCTGACAAAGGCAGCATACAACAACCACCAGCGTCGCGAATGCCCCCTACCGTCCATCCGGTGAGGGTGCCGTTGGTCCTGTGGGAGCAACTATCGCGGGTGGAAGCGGTTTGTAGGCATATCGGGAGCAGCGGGAGCCAAGAGGCTCGGGAAGACTGCTCCACACCTTCACTCACACCTGTCATCATCATGAAAACGATCTCCAAAGCCGCCTTGTGTCTGGTGTCCCTCAGCCTGCTTTCAGCGCCGGCCTTCGGGCGGGGGCCGGACCATGACGATCATCATGATAACCACGGCCACCATGACGATCACGGGCATCACGATGATCGCTGGGACCATCACGACCGCCACTACGACCACTACCATCCCGTGCCACAGGTGCGCTATGTGCGGCCCGCGCCCAGCGTCAGCCTGAGCCTGGGCTTGCCGGACGGTTTCATCACGGTGGTGGTGGGCAACAACCGCTACTATGAGCACCGGGGCGTGTTCTATCGTTACGGGCCTTACGGCTATACCGTGGTGCGGGCGCCCATTGGCGCCGTGGTGCCGCACTTGCCGCCGGGATGCACGCACGTCATTTACGGTGACGTCGGCTACTATCGCTACGGCAATGTCTTTTATCGGCCCATCACGGCGGGTTACGTGGTGGTCGAGCAGCCGCGGGTGGTGACGGTGACCGTGCCGCAAGACACCACCATCAACACCACGAGCACGAGCGACTACCAATCGTTCTGGATCGACGACTACGAGTTTCTCTACCGCGACGGGGAATTCTTCCGCAAGACGCAGGACGGCCTGATCTGGAACGCGACGCCGATGGGTGCCCTCACGCCTACCCTGCCCGATGGCGCGGAGAGCGTATGGTATGAAGACATCGAGTATTTCAAGGTCGGCGACTTCTACCTGCGCAAGACGATGGAGGGCTACAAGATCGTGCCGGCGCCCTGGTCCATCTAGCCCCTATTGGGCGGAGCCGGCTCGGGGGGTAAAGCCGTAGCGCTCAAAGATCTGCTGCCCGGCTTTCGAGCGCAGGAAGTCGAGGAACTCGAGCGCCAACTCAGGCTGCTCGGTCGACTTCAGCACGGCGGCGGAGTAGCGGATCGGCGGGGCTTCCTCGGCCGGCACGGGGTAGATGACGCGCACGCGGTCGCCGGCGGCCTGGGCATCCGTCTGGTAAACGATGCCGACGACGTCGCGGGAGGCCTCGACCTGGCCCAGCGCGGCACGCACGTCGGGCGCGGGCGAAAGGCGGTCCTGCAGCGCCTGCCAGGCCGGTTGGGCATCGCAGGTCACACCTTGCAGCCATTGCTGGGCATAGCGGCCGGCCGGGACGTAAGCCGGATCGCCCACCGCCAGATAGCGCATGCCGAGCCCGCAGAGGTCGGACGACGCGCCCATCCGGTAATCCGAGGAGGGGTGCGCGATCACGACCAACTGGTTGGAGAGCAACACGCGGCGGGTCTCGACCTGCAGCTTGCCGTCTTCCTGCACCTTGTTCATCCAGTCGAGATTGGCGCTGATGAAGACGTCGCCTTGCGGTGCGGCCATGATCTGGCGCGCCAGCGAACCGGAGCCGGCAAAATTGTAGACCACTTCCGCCGGGCGATCGCGCTCAAAGGCTTCGGCCGCTTCCTGTAGCACGTCCGTGAGGCTGGCTGCGGCATACACGACAAGCTCTGGAGGTTGCGCCGCCGCTTCTTCGTTCTTATCACGACAGCCGGTGATGCACAACACCAGCCACAGCAGACCAACCCAGAGCCAGAAACGGCGACGCAAATCCAAATGCTGCATGAACGCATCATGATGCCTTCGCCCGTCGTTGACCAGCCAGCAATGGGCATATGTCGGCATTTTACCACTACACGCCCAGTTAGAAGCGGTCCAGGCAGTGCGTATTAGACTACTTCGCCGCCAGGTTGGCGCCTAAATTTAACGCGACCGCCATATGCTACAATTGCGCCTGTAAACGTAACAGTAGAGCTTTTGACAGCGGCGTCAGTTCCCGAAATGGCTCAGGGTGAATGACCCGAAACTGCCTCTTCTCTCTCAGCCTGCTCGCCTGTATCGGCAGCACGTTATGCGGGGCGCGCTACGTCTTCGACTTCGGCCTGTCGAACGAAGAGAGCGCCCGTCCCGACCTCTTCGGCACCTACTGGAACAACTTTTCCGATCGTAGTGCCACGAGCGTCTCCGGCTTTGTCGATATCGATGGTAACGACGCCGCCGGCCTTACCGTCACCTTTACGGATGCCTTCCCCTCCGCCAGCACCAACACGCTGGGCTCCGAAACGATTTACACCGGCTCCGCCACGGGCGACTTCTGGTATGTGACCAAGGGCTCGGCCGACACCAGCGGTGCCTTTGTCATCGGCGGCCTCGATCCGAGCGGCGACACGGTCTACGATCTCCAGTTTTTCGCCTCGACCAACCGCACCGCGCCCCAGGTCTTCGATACGGACTACGCGGTGAGCGGCGCAACCAGCGAAACGGCCACCCTCAGCCTGGTCGGCAACGAAAGCAGCGTCGCACGCGTCAACGGCATGGTGCCCGACGCCTCGGGAGAAATTACCGTGACGATGACGGCGGCGGACAGCTCCGACAGCTACGGGGCCATCGGCGTGCTCGATCTCGCCTCCCGCGCTCCGGGCGATCCGTTGACACCCGACCCCGTCGAACCCGAACAGCCCGACCCCTCCAGCATCGGCAGCACGCCCAACCCGTCAGCCGAGCCCAGCGATGCCAACCCCGACGGCTTGCGCGCCTATGTGTGGGAAGCCGCCGACGGCTACACCGGCCGCGTAGGCTTGGGCGAGCTGCTGCGCCGCGCGGGTTTCCACGTCGAACCGCTGCCGCTGGACGAACCGCCTTTTGCCGGCGAACGCGATACGGACGTGGACCTGATCGCCCTCGGCTCCTTCGTCTCCGAAGCGCCGGAATACGCGGCATACATGGCCCAATACGGCGACCAGCTCGACGACTACGTCGACCGGCGCGGCCTGCTGATCCAGTTTACGCAAAACGATGCCATAGAAGTCGAACCGCCCTTCCTGCCCTCGACGCAAGACGCCGCCCGCAGCGATACGGACTTTGACAGCGTGCGCATCCTCACGCCCAACCACCCGCTGCTCGCCGGCGTGCCCACGATCAACGACGGCACGGCGGTTTCCTGGCTGATGGACGAAAGCGAGAGTCATCCGCACCAGACGGATACCGGTTGGGAGGCCTTTGTGCAGTTCTTCGGCTTTCAGGTGCTGCTCTCGGGCGACGAGCGCGCGCGCAACCCCATCCTGATGGAGGGGGCTTACGGCCAGGGCCGCTTCTTCCTCGCCGCAATGGGCAACGACAAGATCCTCAACGCCAGCAGCGGCGCGGACGAGTCCACCGAGTCTCTCGCGGCCTTCAACAACGTGTTCTTCGACAACCTCTACGATTACGCCAAGCTCGTGACCGACCTCGATGTGCCGGCCCTCGAAATCACGCCCCAGCCGGGAGAGTCGGAGATCGAAGAAGGCGCCTGGACCATCGCCATCCTGCCCGACACGCAAATTTACTCGCAGAACTACCCGGGCGTGTTCTCGGCGCAGACGTCGTGGATCGTCGCCAACCGCCAGCGCTACAACATCCGCTACGTGCTGCACCTGGGCGACATTGTAAACGTCAACTCGATCCCCGAGTGGCAAAACGCGCGCGAATCGCTGTCGATCCTCGACGGCAAGCTGCCCTACGCGCTCGTGCCGGGCAACCACGACTACGGCCCCGGCGGCAACGCCAAGACGCGTGAGACCTTCCTCAACGACTATTTCCACACGGAGTTTTACGAGGCCTGGCCGACCTTCGGCGGTGCGATGAACGCGGGTGAAATGGACAACACCTACCACCTGTTCACCGCCGGCGGCATCGACTGGATCGTCATCGCGCTCGAGTGGGGGCCGCGCGACAGCACGATCGAGTGGGCCAACTCCATCCTCGCGCAATACCCCAACCGCAAGGCGATCCTCGTGACGCACGCCTACATGAACAACAACGACTTGCGTTACGACATCTCCGACACCGAGCACCCGCAGGACTACAACCCGCACGTCTACAACACCGAGGGTGGCGTGAACGACGGCGAGGAGCTGTGGCAAAAGCTCGTGAAAACCCACAACTTCGTGCTCACGGTCAACGGTCACGTGCTGGGAGACGGCGCGGGCTTCCGCATCGACGCCAACGACGCCGGCCAGGATGTCGCGCAAATGCTCGTGAACTACCAGATGCGCAGCCTCGGCGGTGAGGGCTACCTGCGCCTGCTCACGATCAACCCGGACAGCTCCGTAGACGTGAAGAGCTACTCCCCCATCTACGACAGCTACCTGACCGCGCAGGACCAGGAGTTCACCTTCGACCTCGACATCCACCCGGAGGACGCCAACGAAAACGGCACCGCGGACTATTATGACGAGGCGTTGGACAGCGACATGGACGGTCTGAACAACTACCGCGAATTCGTCGAGCTGGGCTCCAACCCGATGCGCCTCGACTCAGACGGTGACGGGCTGGACGACGCCTTCGAGGTCGAACACGGCCTGGACCCCGCCACGAGCGACGCGGAGCTGATCGCCACCATCCTGGGCCATCCGAACCAGCTCGGCCTCTACACGGTCGACGACATCCACTACCTCAACGCCGACAGCATCGTGGTGCAGCCGAAGGAAGGCGCACTCGAGCTGAAGCTGCAATTGCAGGAAAGCGGCGACCTGGAGCAGTGGAACGATCTGGGAGACCCGGTGGAGGCCACCCTGCCCGCGCCAGCCGACAGCAGTTTCTATCGTTTCGAGATCACAGAATAACCATACCTTCGACCAGTCAGCACAAGGGCGCTCCTGAACAGCAGGGGCGCCTTTTTTTGGGGCTACGCGGCGCGACGGATGCGCGCCCCAGCCCGTTCGTCCACCTCACTCCGCCGGCACGAGGCGATAGATGCTGCCGACGGCGGGAGACTTGTGGTTGAGGATCACATACAGGTAGCCGTCGGGGCCGCTGGCGACGTCGCGGACGCGCCCCTGGTCCTTGAGGATGATCTCGCGTTCGACCACTTCATGGCCGTCGATCACCACGCGCTGCAGTTCCTCGCTCACCAGGCCGCCGACGAAGAGGTTGCCCTTCCAGCGGGGAAACGGGTCGCCTTCGTAAAAGTCGATGCCGCAGACCGCGATGGAGGGCGTCCAGTGCGTGATCGGCTGCTCCATGCCGGGCTTTGCCGTCTGGTCGGTGATAGGCGTGCCGTTGTAATTCATGCCGTAGGTGATGACGGGCCACCCGTAGTTCTTGCCCGGCTCGATCAGGTTCAGCTCGTCGCCGCCACGCGGGCCGTGCTCACTCTCCCACAGTTCGCCCGTTGCGGGGTTCAGGTCGAGCCCCTGGGGATTGCGGTGGCCGTAGCTCCAGATCGCCGGGATCGCGTCCTCGCGGTCGACAAAGGGGTTGTCGTCGGGCACGCGACCGTCATCCCAGAGGCGGAAGATCTTGCCGTTGGGCCGCGAGAGGTCCTGCGCCAGCTCCCCGTGTCCGCGCTCGCCGACGCCGAAAAACAGGTAGCCGTCCTTGAAGACGAAGCGGCTGCCGAAGTGGTGGGCGGTGGCAAACATCTGCTTTCGAGGCACCTGGAAGATCGTCTCCTGATCGGTCCAACGGCCGTCCTCGATGCGCCCGCGCACCACGGCAGTGAATGAGACGCCCCGGAAGCGGTCGTCGCTGTAGGAAAGGTAGATCCAGCCGTTTTTCTCGTAATCCGGATGCAGGGCAACCTCCAGCAAGCCGCCCTGACCGCGGTAGCGCACTTCCGGGATACCCTTGATTTCCGTCAGCTTGCCCTCACGGATCAGCCAGAGGTGGCCCGCCTGTTCGGTGGCGATGATCGCGCCGTCGGGCATGAAATCGAGGGACCAGAACGTCTTGTCGTCGGCCTCCACCACCGGCTCGAGCTTGAACTTGTGCGCTTCGGTCGTCACCACGCCGTCGGTCGGCTTCACACGTTCGCGCACGCCTTCGAGGCGCGCCTGCTCCTGCTGTTCGCGAATGTAGATGACCATCGCGCGCACCTGCTCGTCGTCCAGCTGCTCACCGAACGCCGGCATGCCCTTCAGCGGCAAGCCTTCGCGGATCACGCGGGCGATGTCGGCATCCGTGCCGCCGTAGGCCCATTCGTCGTCGACCAATGAAGTGCCCATGCCACCCTGCAGGTCGTCGCCGTGGCAGGTGGCGCAATATTGCTGGTAGACCCTGTCGATGGATTGGCCCGCCGCCGAAGCGGCCAGGCCGAGGGTGAGACCGGAAAGAAAGAGTCGGGAGAAGTCAGGGAGTCGCATCAGTCGCATGAATATCCAGAATTAGCAGTCGCCCCACCGTAGCCCATTCCGCCCAGAACTCAATCGGCGGACGCAGCTTCTTCGGGCGGACGCCCGCCCGGCGGCTTCCTGTCCGCTGGCCTGGAGTCGTGACCCTGATGGCACCCCCTCCAGGGTGCCTTTTTTCGTTGTGGCGGTCCGGTGGTGTCGGGCCGGCGGCCCTCAACCACCGGCTATAAGCAGTGACCCCTCCGGGGTCAGCGCAGGCGTTCACGTCGGACCGTCAAGCAGGCCACAATCAAGCTGGAAACGGGACCGCCAGCGTTGGGCCCAAAACAGCTATGGCATCCATTCAGGATGTCTTCTTCCGTTGCAGGGGATCCGGGGGTCTTCGCTACGCTCGACGCCCCGGCTACGCTATGGCACCCACTCAGGGGTGCAGGAAGACCGGGGACAAGGAAGGGCACAGCGTCCACGCAAGCCACCGGATAGCCCAACGCGTCTCGAAGCGCGGCGCATCCCGCCGCTTTTCTGGCGCGATCCCACCATCAGCGAAACCGGTTTTCGTCCGCGACGACGCCCTACCCAGCAAGCTGAAGGCTTGCCAGCCCGTAGCCGGTGGTTGAGCCCCGCAGCGCGGGCGACACCACCGGTTTACCCCAACCGTCGACGAATGCACCTTGAAGAGGTGCCAGCAACGAGCCCTTCCCACCCGCTACGGTGGCATCCCTTCAGGATGCGGTCCGCGGAGCCAAGGGTCCGGTGGTGTCGGGCCTCCGGCCCCTCAACCACCGGCTATAGGCAGTGACCCCTCCGGGGTCAGCGTAGGCCATTCCCCCTCTACCGCTGGGCCAGCTCCTTTTCGGGGGAGAGGCGGGCGATTTCGGCTTCGAGGTCGATTTGCGGGAGGGCGAGGTAGGCTTCGTAGATCTCGTTGTTGATGTCGTTGAGGGAGCGCTGCACCCGGTCGACAAAGCTGTGCAGGCCCTCTTCCTCGATCTCCTCGCGGGTGGTGTAGGCGACTTCGGCGCGCAAGCGGCCGGCGGTCTTTTCGACCGGGTTGGAGAAAAAGCCTTCGTCGGTGCCGCTGAGGGAGCGCAGGCTCTTGTCGATCTGGCGCAGGCAAAAGCGCACGCTGCGAGGGAAGTCCGGCGCGAGTACGAGGAATTCCGCCACCTGGCTGCCCTGGACATCCGCGGGATAGACGTGCAGGTAGGCATCGAGCGCGCTCGTGGCCTTGAGCACGGCCACCCAGCCTGCCCCGTCGGCCACGCCGCCCACGCTCTGCGTCTCGGGCAAGGGCAGATAGGTTTTGAGGTCGAGGATGCGGGTCGTCTGGTCGGCGCGCTCGAGGAACTGGCCGAGCTGCATGAACTTATAGCCTTCCTTGCGCACGTAGGTGCTGTTGGTCAGGCCCTGCATGCGGTAGACGAAGCCCTTGATCCGGCGGAAGAAGGTGTAAACGTCGTCGTGCCAGACGGCCTCGGCGTTTTGCTCGCGCACGAAGTGATACAGCTCGTTGATCGCCTCCCACATCTCCTCGGTGATCTGGTCGCGGATCATGCGGGCGTTTTCGCGCGCGGCGTGAATACTGCCGATGATCGAGGTCGGGTTACTGCGGTCGAACGTCAGAAAATCGGTCACGGTCTGGCTGTCGGCGGTCTCGTGGCGCTCGTAAAAGGCACCGACGCAGAGGGTGGTCTGCAGCACGGCTTGCCAGTTCGGCTCGGAACCCACGTCGTCGAAGGCATCGAAGTCCAGCATCAACTGCAGGTTCACCTCGAGCAGGCGGGCCGTGTTTTCGACGCGTTCGATGTAGCGTCCGATCCAGTATAGGCTGTCAGCAACTCGGGAAAGCATGGCGAACGAAGGTTAAAGGGATTGCGATTGCTGCTGTGTGGCCGCGCCGTCGTCGATCGGGCCCTCGTCTTCGCGCAGCACCCAGGTATCTTTGGAGCCGCCGCCCTGTGAGGAATTGACGACCATGCTGCCCGGGCGCAGGGCCACGCGGGTGAGACCGCCGGGCACGATGCGGGGCTTGTCGCCGAAGAGCACGAAGGGCCGCAGGTCCACGTGACGACCGGCCACGCCGTGTTCGCGGGACCAGGTGGGCACACGACTGAGCGAAATCATGGGCTGAGCGATGAAATTGCGCGGATCGGCCACGATCTTGTCCCGAAACTCGGCGATTTCCTCCTTGCTCGCCTTGGGGCCCATCAACATGCCGTAGCCGCCGGCCTCGTTGGCGCTCTTGACCACGAGCTTGTCCAGATTTTCGAGAATGAAGCGGCGGTCGTCTTCCTCGCCGGCCAGGTAGGTCTCGACGTTGTGCAGGATCGGGTCCTGATCGAGGTAATATTTGATCATGCGCGGCACGTAGTAATACATCACCTTGTCGTCGCAGGCGCCGGTGCCGACGGCGTTGGCGAGCGCGACGTGGCCGGCCTGGTAGGCGCGCATGAGGCCCGGCACCCCGAGCACGGAGTCGCGCCGGAAGACGCAGGGGTCGATAAAGTCGTCGTTGAGGCGGCGGTAGATCACGTGCACGCGTTGCAACCCTTGGGTCGTGCGCATGTAGACGCGGTCGTCCTGCACGATGAGGTCGCGGCCCTCGACGATCTCGATGCCCATCTGACGCGCGAGGAAGCAGTGCTCGAAATACGCGCTGTTGTAGGGCCCGGGCGTAAGGATCACGACCGTCGGATCGGGATTGCCGTTGGGCGCGATGTGGCGCAGCACCCGCAGCAGTTCGTCCCCGTAATTGGCGACCGGCGCGACACCGGCCCGCGGGAAGAGGCGGGGAAACGCGCGCTTGATCGCCTGCCGGTTTTCCAGCATGTAGCTGACCCCTGAGGGACAGCGCGCGTTGTCTTCCAGCACGTAGTAATCACCGTCGGCCCCCCGGATGAGGTCGGTGCCGCAAATGTGCACGTAAATGTCGTGCGGCACCTTCACGCCCTGCATCTCTGGTCGAAAATGCTCAGCGCTGTCCACCACGTGATGCGGGATGACGCCGTCCTTGAGGATCTTCTGCTCGTGGTAGAGGTCCTTGAGGAAGAGGTTGAGGGCGGTCACGCGCTGGATCAGCCCCTCTTCGAGGTGGTTCCATTCGCGCCCGGGAATGATGCGCGGGATGAGGTCGAACGGAAAGATCCGCTCCGTGCCCTCCTGGTCGTGATAGACGGTAAAGGTGATGCCCTGCCGCAAAAACGCGTGGTCCACCGCGCGTTGTTTGGCCTGATATTCCTCTTCGCTCAGCTGCTGGAGCGCTTCGAACAGGCGGCGGTAATGGGAGCGGGGTTCGGCAGAGCCGACAAACATTTCGTCGAAGTAATTTTCGACCGAGTAGCGCGTGAAATCCATCCTGATAAACGATTAAGCACCTGGAGTGCCGCCTTGCATCCGGGAGGCATAATATGCCCGAAAAAGCGCAAGGGGTCAACCTTGGGCCGGTTGGGGCGTCAGCCGCTGGACCTCCACCGCGACGTCCAGCTGGTGCTGCGGCGCGCCGTTGAAGGTGCCGCGCATGGGGGCCACGTCGGCATAATCGCGCCCCACGGCCGTCTTGATATGACGCTCGCCCACGATCTGGCGGTTGGTCGGATCCAGCCCCCACCAGACGCCGCCGGGCAGGGCGACTTCGACCCACGCGTGAGTCGCGGCGGCCCCGCGCCAGGGCTCATCGGCCGCCACCGTGGGATCGAAGGCCTCGATGTAGCCGCTGACGTAGCGGCACGGGATGCGGTGAAAGCGGCAGATGGCCAGCAGCAGGTGCGCGTAATCCTGGCACACCCCCACCTTTTTCTCGAAGACCTCGCGCAGGGGCGTATTCACCTCGGTCGTGCCGGGCGCGTAGGTAAAGTTGTCGTAGATCCACTGACAGGCCTGCCACGCCGCATCCGTCAGGCTACCGCCGGGCACAAAAAACTGCGGCACGCCAAACTCGGCCACCAACGCCGTGGGCACGTAGGCACTGCGCTGGAGATACGGGAAGTAGTCGTTGAGCTGGCTGCGCTGGATCTGCCGCGCTTCGTCGACCGTCACCTCGCGCAATACCTCGAGGTTGGGCGCGCAACGCGTCTCGACCGTCGCCCTCGCCACCACCTCCAGCTGCTCGTGGCGGAAGGGCAGCGAAAAATAGTCCACGCGGTTGCCGAAGAAGTCGCGGTAGGTGCGGATGGGGGCCGAAGGCTCGATCGTGAGGCGAAAGTCGTCCACCCGCTGGTGGGCGTTGGTCAGCGGGGCCATGCGCAACTCCGCGACCGACTCGAAGGCGGGCGTGCTGTAGCGGTAGGTGGTGCGGTGGCTGACCTCAAACAACATAGCGCGGGTGGTAGGCGGCCATGGGGGCCTGGTGGCTGAAGTAGCGGTCCTCGAGCTGCACGTGCAGGGCTTCGATACGCTGGCGCAAGGTGAGCAATTCGTCCAGCGTGCTCGGCGGGATGGGGATGACGTCTTGCCCGGTGGCGGCGCGGCGGCCCCACGAAAGCGTGCTCACATGCCCGCGCAATTCGCCCAGGCTCTGCTCCAATGCCGGCGCATCGAGGGCGGTGCGCTCGATGGCCTCGAGATCGCTCATCATCTCGCGCAGGCCGTAGGCGACCGCGTGGGGCAAGACTTCACTTTGCCAGAGCAGGCGAGCCACCCGGCGCGGCAAGGCACGCACGCGATTCTCCCGGTGGTAGGCGTCGAGTGAGCTCGTGAGTCGCAGCAACACCACCAGCTCCGTGCGGTCGCGCTTCTGCGAATCGCCGTCGGTCTGGAGCCACGGCAGCAACACCGTCTCCAGCAGCGCCGCCGTGGTAATGGTGCGCTCGAGCAGCGCCCCGAAGCTGAAAAAGTGCCACGACACATCGTGCACGAGCGTGCGCCGAGCCGTGCCGAAGACGCGGCTGATGCCCGCGACCACGCTCGAACAGATGTCCGCCGCCGCCCGGGTGGTCAGGCGCTGGCGATCACCCCAACGCTCGAGGTTGACGACCTGCGAGTTGAGCGCCTTCCAGAACTCCGGCGAGAGGCGTTCGCGGATGCCGCGCGCGCTCTGCTGGGCGCTTTGCAGGCAGCTGCAGACCGATTGGGGCGCATTGCCTTCGACCAGCAGCTTGCCGAGCAGGAGTTCCTGCTCTTGCTCGAGCGGCAGGTGCACCAGTTGGGCGATGAGGCGCAAGAGCTGGGGCGCATCGGTCTTGCTGTTGGCGATGCCGCGCTCGGCGGCGGGGATCTCGTAGAGCGTGCGCACCATGCGGGCCGTATTTTCCGCCCGCTCCAGGTAGCGCCCCATCCAATACATGGATTCCGCAGGGCGACTACCGAGGGCATTGAGCACGGTCACATTGAAGTCCCGGCCCTCCTCGACCCACGGGTAAGGCCCCTCTGGCGGTGCCTCCACCCAGGTGTCCTTCACCGCGGGGCGGCCGGGCGTCTTGAAGCCCTCTGGCTCCCAGGAAAGGCCGCCGGGCAAGATCTGCACGCCGTCGGCCGTCCAGAGTGCAAAGACGCGCAGAGCGAGGTTGCGCGGGCTCCACTCCTGCCCGTTGAAGCAGGGAAGAGCGGGCATCTGCGGGCGTCGTTGGGCCACGAGGTAGCGCCCCATCGTCGCGATCCACGACTTCGCCGCCTCGGACTTCGGGCCGCCTTCCGGCCATTCCAACGGGCGCACCCGGTCGTGCATCGGTTGGATCAGCCACTGCTCGGGATGGTCCAGCACCTGTAGCGCCTGGTCGACGTCGGAGAGATTGAAGGTCTCGACCGTCTCCATCAACGGATCCTGCTGCATGTAGTAGCGCACGATCTGGTTGGCGAAGCGCAGGAGGCCGCGACTCTCGGCCACTCCCGCCCCCGGGGCATTGACGATCTGCACCGAGCCTTGTCGCACGGCGTGCAAAAGGCCGGCCACGCCCTTGCCCGGTACGACGTTGGTGCTCAGCGCTACCGGGTCGATGGACGCTCCTTGCACGCGCCGCCAGATGACCTGCACGGGCTTGAGGCCCTGCACCGTGCGCCAGAATACCTCACCGTCGCGCACCAGCAGGTCGCCCGGCTGGACCAACGGCAGACCGAGGTGACGCGCGAGAAAGCTGTCTTCGAAGCGCATGGCCGGGTGCGTCGATTCGCCCAGCATCACGATGCCCGGCTCGCGCCCCTGCGCGTCGTCCGCCAGATAGGCCAGCGTCTCGCCCAGGAGGTCTGCAAACGGCTGCACCGTCGCCACGCGCATGGTATCGAACAACTCCGGCACGGATTGGGTGAGCAGGCGACGATGTTGCAGGATCGCGCCCAGGCCGACCGGCCGCGAAAACCAGTGGTCGCTCACCGCCCAGCTACCGTCCCCCGTAGGCAGGAGATCGAGCGCCATCAGCGTAAAGGGGCCGTTGCCCGGCAGCGGCAGGCCCATCCACTCCACGCGGAAGGCCGGGTCGTTCCAGATGGCGTCGATCGGCAACAGGCGGTCTTGCAGGAAACGCTGCTGGCCGAAGAGGTCTTGCGTAAAGAGGCGGAAGGCTTCCAGGCGCTGGATCAGGCCGCTTTCGATGCGCTCCCATTCCGCCCGTCCCAGCACCCGCGGCATCAAGTCGAGCCGCCCGTGCAGGGACTGGGTGGACTCGCCCTCGTCGAGGTGCAGCGCGGCGTAGGCCTCCAACTCCGAAGTCGCCGCATCCAACTCCGCCTGCCGCGAACGCAGGGAACGCGGCGTATATTGCTCGAGACCCGTCGTCAACGGGCCATAGAGATCGGGCGCCCGGGCCAGCTCGCCTTGATCTGGACCCTGGGGGGCAATGGGGGTGGAGAAAAATGCAGTCACCGGAGTTTCTAGGGGATATTAACGGCTCAGATACAAGGCGGTGCAAGTCCCTTTCTGGGGCTCGGCCGCCTATCCGGCCTACACTCAGCATTCCCATTACCAAATCGACCACATAATCCGTAAGGCTGAGTGGATATTCATCAACGAACGCGTAAATTCGGGGTTTTTCAGACGATGCTCTTGCCGCAACCGAAACAGAATACGGGCAGTCTGCCCGCCTACCTGCGTTATCTGGCGTGCCTCGCCTGGCTGGCCGCCCTGTTGGCTCCGGCGGCCTGGGCCCAGAGCCCCGATCCGACTCGCGACGACCTGAGATTTGTGCTGGCGGTGACTGAGCAGGACCCGGATCTCGAATGGTGGAGTTCCATCCCTTCAGAGGCCCGCCCCCACATCAACCCGATCGGGGAGATCACCTGGGGGCAGCAGGTCAGCATCCTGCCCGCCTTCCTCGGCTACGCACGGTCCGAAGCGGGCAAGGTCGACTTGAGCTACGACGTGACCATTACCGCGCCCGATGGCAGCGAGTATGCCGCGATGGAAGGTATCCGGGGCTACAGCAAGCCCGTGACGGGCGAATACGTGCTGCCACCCGCCGACCTCGTGCAGCTGGCCTTCAAGCAGGGCAAGGATCCGGCCGGAACCTACACCATCACCGTCACGGCCCACGACGGCATCAGCGGCCAGAGCCATACCGAGCAACAGCAGCTCCAGTTACGGCCCTTTCAGTTCGCGGTCGAGGAGCCCAACTTCGACCGGTGGTATCTCGAATACCCCAACAAGCCCCGCCCGGAGCAGGCCCTCTATTACCTCGCCAACCTGCCAGATTTGCTGATCAACGGCGACGGCAGCCCCAACTGGGCCAGCGCATGGCTCTTCAAGACGATCTACGAGGACAACCCCTTCCTGATCGAGCCGACGGTCGACTTTTACCAAAACCAGGATCCCGACGCGGTCCAGCAGACCAACATCATCCTCGTGCTGGCCCTGCTCGGGCAAAGTGACCGCCTGCCGATCGACGAGCAGCAAAAGGCCTTCCGCAACCGCATTGCCGACCTCTCCCCGCCCGACGGCTACAGCGAGATCACCACGCCGGAACAGCTGGATGTGCTCTGGGCCGAATACTTCGCCACCGGCAAGGTGCGCCCCGTGCGCCAGCTCATCACCGCGCTCAACCTGATGAAAAGCAGCGAGCCAGTGGGCAAGATCCAGGCGGCCGCCCTGCGCGACGAAATGCAGCAGCTGGCCGCAGCCGACGACGCAACCGCCTTACGCTCGATCACCTTCAAGACCGCCCTTTGGTCGATCAACAGCAACCTGCGCCAGTCCCAGCTCTTCTTCGATTATTGCGTCTTCCTCTATCAGAAGGACCAGCTCAACCACACCGAAGGCGGCCTACTGCAAGAGATGCTCAAACGCGTGATCCAGGAAAAACAGGCGGCGGCCCGGGCTCAGTAAAATTTCTGCCGTATTTTTGCTTGCGCCCCGCCCCCTCATTCGATCTACTTTCGGTTTTTCACGGGGTGTAGCTCAGCCTGGCTAGAGCGCTACGTTCGGGTCGTAGAAGTCGCAGGTTCAAATCCTGTCACCCCGACCATTTTTCCCGCCGCAGACCGCAGGTATTTCACGACCAGCGGTTTTTTTGTGCCCGGCGGGAACGCGCAGGCCGCCGCGCGCGCGTTTCGTTATGGCACCTCTTCAAGGTGCACACGTCGGGCCACGTTCCGGTGGTGTCGTCCGCTGCGCGGCCTCAACCACCGGCTACGTTATGGCAAGTCTTCAGCTTGCAAGCAGCCTGTCAGGAAGAGAGCGCATCGCACGCCGGTGCGTCCTTCCCACCGCAACGACACGCGCACCAAACCCGCCCCCCCGGAGGGCGCACAGGCCATAGCGGATGGTTGAGGGAACCCGCAGGTCGCGCGCTCGCGTTTCGTTATGGCACCTCTTCAAGGTGCACACGTCGGGGGCCACGTTCCGGTGGTGTCGTCCGCTGCGCGGCCTCAACCACCGGCTACGTTATGGCAAGCCTTCAGCTTGCAGGCAGCCTATCGGGAAGAGAGCGCGTCGCACGCCGGTGCCTCCTCCCAACCGCAACGACACGCGCTTGACCGACCCCAAAGGCGTCACAGCCTGTAGCCGGCGGTCGAGAGGGTCAGCAGCACGCCCGACACCACCGGTGAACGCAACCTCATCAGCCGCACCCCGCAGCGGGGACCAGCCCGCGGTTGCTCAATCATGGCACCGCGTTTTCGATTTTGCGCAAAGTGGGTTAGTTTACCGGGTTATGTCGGAACAAGAACAGGCTACCTCGGTGAAGAAGACGATCGATCTCTCGTTTTATCCCTTTGAGCACCTGCAGGAGGCGATCCAGCAGGACTTGCAGCAGGCGGGGGGCAAGTTGCCGCTCGATGCCCTCTGCGACCCGGGCTACAGCTATGCGCCCGGCGACTACTATGCGATCAGCGATGTGCGCCTCAACAGCCTGCAAGAGGGCGTGGCCCGCGGCTCGTTTTCGGTCGAGTTTGCCCAGACGCAGGCCTCGGCGTGTTCGGACGAGGCGGTGAGCGACCGCATCACGGCGGTATTGGGGTTCGAGCTGCACCAAAAGCAGCGCGAGCTGACGCTGACCTTCGCCGCTGCCGACCGCGACGCGTTTGAAGACTGAACATCAAGAGGTTCAACTGTTCGAGTAATCCACCGCTTGATTTCCGACCAGCCTCTACCAGAAAATGGAGTCATGCGAGCTGAGAACATTTTGCGGGCACAGGCCTGCCTGGCCGAGGGGCCGATCTGGTGGCGGGGACAACTGCTCTGGATCGACATCGAACGCGGTGAGCTCCACCGCTTCGACCCCAAGACCGGCGAGGACGTGGCGGTGCCCTGCGGCGAAAAGGTCGGTACGGTCGTGCCCCGTGCCGCCGGCGACAGCGTGATCGTCGCCAAGACGACCGAGCTCGCGACCCTCGACCTGCAGACGGGCCAGCAAGTGTCCCTGCCCTCCCCTGACCGCAGCCTGCTGGGCGACCGCTTCAACGACGGCAAGTGCGATCCGCACGGCCGCCTTTTTGTCGGCACCACCGAGGAAACCAGCGGTCAACCGGGGAACGCCCGCCTGTTTCGCTACGATCCCGACTTTACCTGCACGGAGCTATTCGACGGCGCCACCATCTCCAACGGCCTGTGTTGGGATGCGGCGCGGCAGCTCATGTTTTACATCGACACGCCCACCGGTCGGATCGACCTCTTCGACTACGACAACGATACCGGTGCCATCGCCAACCGCCGTCCGCTGCTCGATATCCCGGACGGTTGGGGCCATCCCGACGGCATGACGCGCGATGCCGCCGGCAACCTGTGGGTGGCCTTCTACGATGGCTGGGCCGTGCGCTGCCTCGACAGCCACAACGGCAAGCTGCTGGAGGAAATCCGCCTGCCCGTGCCACACGTCACGGCCTGCGCCTTTGGCGGCGAAGACCTGCGCACGCTCTTCATCACCACGGGCTCCCGCGACGTGCAGGATCACGACGCCTTGCCCGAAGCCGGCGACCTCTTTGCCTGCGTGCCCGGCGTCGACGGCGAACCCGCCACGCCCTTCGCCGGCTAGGAAAACCGCCAGCCTACAGGATGTGCTTCACCACGCCACCATCGGCGCGGATGGACGTCCCGTTGATGACGGAAGCGCGGGGACTGGCCACAAATACGACGACGTCGGCCACTTCTGCCACGTCGGCCGCGCGCTGGATGAGGGATGCCGGGCGGTTTTCCTGCACGAATTTACGCCCCGCCTCCTCGACGTCCTTGGCCTTGCCCTGCTTCACCATATCCTCGAGCCAGCCGCCCACGGCTTCGGACTTCGTCGGGCCGGGCAGGACGGAGTTGACGGTGACGCCGGTGCCCTTGGTGTATTCGGCTACCCCGCGCGAAAGCCCGAGCTGGGCCACCTTGGTCACGCCGTAGTGCACCATTTCCTCCGGGATGTTGAGCGCCGATTCGCTGGAGATGAAAATGATGCGACCCCAATTGCGCTCCTTCATCTTGGGCAGGTAGGCGCGCGAAAGGCGCACTCCGCTCATCACGTTGAGGTCAAACACCTTGTGCCACTCCTCATCCGGGATCTCCGTGAAGGGGTGCATCTCGAAGAAGCCGACATTGTTGATCAGGATGTCCACATCCGGATGGGAGTTGGTCAACGTTTCAACGCCCTCCGCGGAGGAGAGGTCGGCCGCGATCCCGGTCACGGGCGCGTTCGGATAAGCGCGGCGAATCTCCGCGACGGCCTCGCCCACCCGGTCATCCTTGCGACCGTTCACGACGACGGCGGCCCCCTCGGCGGCCAGGGTTTTGGCAATGGCGAACCCGATCCCGGCAGTCGAACCGGTGACCAGGGCGGTCTTTCCTGAAAGTTGCAGGTCCATGCTCCAAGGGTAATCAAAATGCTGAAAACGCAAATACCGCCCCAGCAGCCGCCCTCATGACATCGGCCCGCATCCGGCTCGATTACTAGCGCGCATAAGAGTTTCTTTTAGCAGAAAACTAACGTAGAACACTGCATAATTTTAGGGTTTAAACACTAAAAAACTCTTTACCCAGGCCGATCTCAACCGCACAGAACGGGCGGTCCAGGTTGGGGGAAGGGACGACAGCATGCCTGGGAACGACCTACTGGCGCCCAGACAGGGGCTGCAGCTTCTCGGAAACGACCTGATCAGGAACGTCCGTAAGCTGGAGGTCTTGTATGGCACGAATAAAACAACTCAGTTTACGCAATCGCATGCTCTTGTGGATTGGGGGCTCCGTGATCGCGGCGTTCATCCTTACCGTGGCGATTGTCGCGTCGCGAACGGCCCAGACGGCCCGTCGGAATGCCGTCGACCTGGCCCGGCAAATGGCTCAGAGAAGCCGCACGGGTGACCGACGAGATTCGCCAGGCGGCCACGACGGCTCGCGGCGCGGCATCGGTCATCGGCGGATTGCGGGAAAGCGGCGATGTGCCGGAACGCGCGGTCGTCTCGACCATGTTGCGACGCCTGCTGGAAGACAACCCCGACGTGATGGACGTCTGGGCGGTGATGGAGCCCAACGCGCTGGATGGCCGCGATGCCGCTCATGCGAGCGCACCGGGCAGTGACGCCGCCGGGCGCTACGTGCCGCTCTGGACCCGCGTTGGCGGGGTGCACCTCGACGTTTGCAAAGGCCAGTCGGAACCCTCGCCCGCGAGCGATTTTTACACCCGCCCCCTGGAGTCTGGGCAAGAGGTGCTGATGGAGCCCATCGTCTACCCGATTGCCGGAAAAGACGTGATGGTCGTCAGCTACTGCGTGCCCATTCGCGCCGGAGACGAGATCATCGGCGTAGCCGGGGTCGACTTCTCGATGGATGCGTTCCAGGCGATGGTGGGCTCCATTGAGTTGCCGGACGGAGCTTACGGCTTTCTCGTCGCCTCCGATCAGCTGCTCGTCTCCTATCCGCAGGAAGAGGCTTTGGGCAAAAACGCCGCGAACTTTATCCAGAACGCGTCCCTGCTCACCCAACTCGAAAAGGGGGCTGAGCTGCAGGATACCGCGCCCTCCGCCCTGGACGGTTCCGCCTCCCTCCTGATCGGGGAGCCGGTAGCCCATGATGGCGGTGCCCCGTGGATGCTCGGGATCGTGACTCCAGAACGACATGCGCTGGCCGATGCGGTCGCGATCCGTAACCTGTGCATCCTGGTGGGCTTGATCGCCTGCGGCCTCGTCATCGCCCTGCTCTGGGTCATGGCCAGCCGGATCTCCGCGCCCCTCTCTCGGCTCGCCCAGGAAATGCGCCGGTTTGCCGACCAGCTGGCCCACACCGGCCAGGAAGTGCTGTCCGCCGGCAATACGATGGCCCAGGGCGCCTCGGAATCAGCCGCCGCGATCGAGGAAACCAGCGCGTCCGTCGAGGAAATCACCTCCATGGTCGAACGGAATGCGGAGAACTCTGAGTCGGCCAATGATGCGATGAAAAACACGGCGCAGCTGGTGACCGGCACCACCAAGAGCATGCAGCAGCTCTCGGAGTCGATGCAGCAGATCACCGAAGCGAGCCAGCAGACACAGAAGATCGTCAAGACGATCGACGAGATCGCCTTTCAGACCAATCTGCTGGCCCTGAACGCCGCGGTGGAAGCCGCCCGGGCCGGCAATGCCGGAGCCGGGTTTGCCGTGGTAGCCGAAGAGGTGCGCAGCCTCGCCCAACGCGCCGCCGTAGCCGCACGCGATACGTCCTCCATGATCGAGGAAAGCGTGCGCAAGATCGGCAATGCCGCCAAAGTGACGGCGCACACCGAAAGCGAATTCAAGCAGGTGGACGAAGCCTCCGGTCAAACGACGCTCTTCATCACCCAGATCGCCGAAGCATCCCGGGAGCAACGGACCGGGGTGGCCGAAATCTCCAAAGCCATGAACGAGTTGAGCAAGGTGGTGCAGCAAAACGCCGCCGTGGCCGAGGAATCGGCCGCGACCGCCCAGGAGATGGAAACCCAGGCCGCCCGCCTGCAAACGTATGCTCTGGACCTTTCGTCCATCATCACCGGCGGTGCGAAGCAGCAGCCCCGGAAACAGGCGAAATCCCGCCAAGAACCTCCGTCCAGGCCCGCGCCTCAGCCCGAGGAGGACTGGGATGCTGCGCCGGTGACGCGACGGGCACAACCGCAGTATGCCGCGGCGGGCGAAACCTCGCTGTAGACAGGTAAAGGCAGACGGGCCGTTCCGAAGCAGGGCGGCCTTTTTTGTTTACGCAGGGTCCATCGTTGGACCTCGGTTTTGTCGGCTGAGCCTCGGTTTTGTGGCGGATCGCGCCCTTGTTGGGCAGATCGAGTGACGGATAGGCTTTAGGTGGACCGGGATCTCGAGATCCCGCGTTCCGTCTCCCCAACCCCCGCACTCCTCCCCTTCAATTCTGGCGCAAAAGACCCTCTGTCGCTCCGGCGGCAGGGCGGTCGCCGCGCCCGCCCCGCCATGAAAGCCTTCCTCTCCTTCCTTGCGGCTGTCCTCGCCCTGCTGGCGCCGCTGACGCTCCCCGCCCAGAGCATTTTTACCGACGCCATTTCCCACCCCGACGGCAGCAAAGAGTCGGCCTGGTTTGGCACGATCCGTGATATAGATTTTCCATGGACCTGGCAGCAGGACCTCGGCTGGCTCTACGTCGACCCCGGCGCGACGGACGAAGCCGGCTTTTGGTGCTGGGATACGCAAACGGCCTGGAACTACACGGGCCGCAGCGTCTACCCCTACCTCTATCGCGACCGCCTCGCCAGCTGGGTCTACCACGCGATCGACACCGGCTGGTCGTTTTCGTTCGGGCTCGACACCTGGATGAACGAATACGGTGACCTGCCCTCCGGTTATCCGCGCCCGCTCTACCTGCGGGGCTCGATGAATGCCTGGGGCGCACCGGAGGCGGATGCCTTCATCCCGGTCGGCAGCGACGCCTACCACCTGGTGCGCGAGCTCGAAGCCGGTGCCTACACCTTCAAGCTGGGCGATCCCGACTGGGCGACCGACATGAACTTTGGCGCAGGCCCGGCGACGGTATCCTTGGGCACAGCCAGCACTTTAGCGCCGAACGGAAACGACATGGCCCTAGACATTCCCGCTACTGGGGCTTATCACTTTGCCGTGGACGCATCGAACAAGACGGCCCCGGTGCTGACAGTATCTGCAGATTCCAAACCTTTCGGCGAAACCCAGCTCTACCTGCGCGGTGACATGAACGGCTGGGGCACGGACGCCGATGCCGCCCTCGCTTACATCGGCAACGGCAAGTATGCCACCACCGTCACGTTGAGCGCCAAGGCTTACGCGCTGAAAGTGGCCGATGCGGACTGGAGCGGCGCGACCAATTTCGGGCCCTCGAGCGATACCGCGCTCACGATCGGCGACGGCCTGCCCCTGGTCGCCAACGGCGGGGTCGACAACGCCAGCTTTACCGCGCCCATGGAGGGCCACTATCAGTTTATCCTCGATGCGTCTGCCGACGTGGCCGCGCCCAAATTGAGCGTGCGGTTTCGGGGTGCGATCGACCTCGGGCCCTACGGTGAACCGCTCTACGTCTCCGGCAGCATCGACGACGAGAGCGTCTCCCGCCGCATGCTGCGCGAGCGCGACCACTTCCGCTGGATCGGCTACCTTGCCGCCGGCACCCACACCTTCGACCTGCAGACCGAAGAAGGCGATCTCTCCCTCGGGGCCGAAGACCCCATCGCGCTCGATACGCCGCTCACCCTCTCCCGCGACGGCAGCACGCTCGATCTCACCATCGACAGCGGCGCGGCCGGGCTCTACCACTTTGAACTCAACGCCGCCGATGCGGACGCGCCCATCCTGACCGTCACCCCCTATAGCGGCACGCTCGTGCACTACAGCCGCGAAATGGGAGACTACGCGGGCTGGGGCCTGCACCTGTTCAACGTCGGCAGCGACAGCGATGCGCTCCCGACCGACGCGTTGACCATCTGGCCCGCGATCCACCCCTTTAGCTACGAGGACGATTTTGGCGTCTACGCCGCCGTGCCCATCCAGGACCGCAGCGACACCTTTGGGCTGGTCGTACACCGGGGTGGCAGCACGCAGGATATCGAGGTCAACATCGAGGCCACGAACGCCCAGGTGTGGCTGGTCCAGAACATCGCCACCGTCTTTACCTCCGAAGATGCCGCCATGGACGCCGCCGACCGCGTGTTGCTCTCCGGCGCCCGCTGGATCGAGCAGGCGACGATCAACTGGAACCTCGACAACGCCGACGGCTTGACCTTCCGGCTCTACGCGCAGCCCGACGGCCAGATCTACGTGCGCAACGGCCAGGTCGAGACCGGCCCGAACGCCGTCAGCGCCGAGTTGCCGCGCATAACCGACGAGACGCGCCTCGGCCAGCTGCACACAGACTTCCCGTGGACGGACGGCCAGGTCTTGCTCGATGCCGCCGCCGTGCGCGATCCCGCGGCCATCGCGGGCGGGCACCTTGTCGTCGTCGCGCTCGACGATTCCGACACCGTGGTGGCGGAGACTGGCATCCAGAACTACGGGCTGCTCGACGCGCTTTACGCCTACGACGGGGAACTCGGCGTCGTCTGGCAAGGCGATACCCCCACCCTGAAGCTCTGGGCGCCCACCGCTCGCAGCGTCAACCTGCGCCTCTACGACGCGGCCAGCGACTCCGCCAGCGCTCAAACGCTGCCCATGACCCAGTTGACCGAAGACGGGCGCTTTACCGGCGTCTGGCAGGTCTCGGGCGATCGCAGCTGGCAGAACAAGTTTTACCGCTACGAGGTCTCCGTCTTTGCGCCGACGCAGCAGGAGGTGGTGACCAACGAGGTGACCGATCCCTACGCCTACAGCCTGTCCACCGACAGCCGCTTCAGTCAGATCGTCGACCTCTCCGCCCCGGCCCTGACGCCCGCTGGCTGGGCCGACCTGCAGAAGCCCGGCATCGCGATGGAAGACATGGTGATCTACGAGCTGCACGTGCGGGACTTTTCCATCAACGACCCCAGCGTACCGTCCAGCGAACGCGGCACCTTCAAGGCCTTCACCCATCCCGACAGCGCCGGCATGCAACACCTCGCAGCGCTGGCCGACGCGGGCCTGACGCACCTGCACCTGTTGCCGATGTATGACTTCGGCTCCGTGCAGGAAGGCGGGGAACATGTGCGGGAGTTCTGGCCGCAACCGATCGGTTATGGACCGGTCGCGCCGGAGCCGCAGGCGCAGATCACCGAGGTGGCGGACCAGGATGGCTTCAACTGGGGCTACGATCCCGTGCACTACTTCACGCCCGAAGGCAGCTACGCGACCGACAGCAACGGCCCCCAACGCGTCTACGAACTGCGCGAGGCAGTGCAGGCGCTTTACGGTCAGGGCCTGCGCGTGGTGCAGGATGTCGTCTTCAACCACACCTTCCAGAGCGGCCTGCTGGAAAAGTCCGTCTTCGACAAGATCGTGCCCGGCTATTACTACCGGCGCGACGACGCGGGCAACGCCTTCACCAAGGTCTGCTGCCCCGAGCTGGCGACCGAAAACGCGATGGTCGAAAAGCTGATGGTCGACGCGCTCGTGCACTGGGCCCGGGCCTACAAGATCGACGGCTTCCGCTTTGACCTGATGGGCGACCACACGCTCGACAATCTCGCCGCCGCCCGCAACGCGCTCGATACGCTGACGCTGGAGCAGGATGGCGTGGACGGCACGCAGGTGCACCTCTACGGCGAAGGTTGGGCGTTCGGCTCGCTGCTCGACTTCCGGCCGGGCGAATCGGCTTCGCAGGACAACCTCGGCGGCAGCGGCGTCGGCTCGTTCAACGATCGCATCCGCAACGGCCTGGGTCACAAGGCCGACCACGGCTTCATCGACGGCAACTTCGGTCAGATCGACCGCGTGCGCAACGGCCTGGCGGGCAACCTCGCCAATGTGTCCTTCGCGGGCGTGAGCCCCGCCGGCACCTACACCGAGGCCCCGCGGGAGAGCGTCAACTACGTCACCGCGCATGACAACTACACGCTGTTCGACGAACTGATGCTGCGCCACGGTAAGGCCGAAAGCACGGGCGACGACTTGGCGATGATCCTGCGTCGCGACCGCCTGGCGCTGGCGGCTCTTGCGGTGGGCCAGGGCGTGCCGTTTTTCCACGCCGGCGTCGACCTGCTGCGCTCCAAGAGTGGCGATCGCAACAGCTACAACAGCGGCGACTGGTTCAACCGGATCTACTGGGACGCATCGGACAACAATTGGGCCGTCGGCCTGCCCCCGGAATCCGATGGGGACAACAAGGCCAACTGGCCGCACTGGCAGGCGATCATGCCCAACGCCGCCCTTAAACCCAGCCCCCAGCAGATCCAGACCCACGCGGCCTACTTCCGCAACTTGCCCCCCCTCGCGCGCTGCACCCCGAAGCGGGTGACACCGTCCCGGAAGGGATTTGCCCGTTGCTGGCACCTCTTCAAGGTGCCACCGCTGGCGGAACCGCGACCGGTGGTGTCGCCCGCAA